>Ga0180217_1000074_pt1 | contig 220156 bp, 192 predicted proteins | sample eDN3rd37CBELigOP_FD_128521 | JGI IMG/M metagenome (GOLD analysis project Ga0180217, IMG submission 128521) | Enriched Organic Plus compost microbial communities from Emeryville, California, USA - eDNA 3rd pass 37_C BE-Lig OP (version 2) (version 2) ... | reverse complement strand
GACCAGTTTTCACCAATTCAGCTAAAATACGCTAACCTACTGATTTGAAACTGGTTTTACCTATTTCAACCTACGCTAGAATTCGCCCCATTTCCCTGTAGAAACACTGTAAATCACCGACTCAAAATCCCCCGCCGCAAGGCGTGCCGGTTCGATTCCAGCCCCGGGCACCATCGACCTCATAGCGGCGCGCAAAGCCGCATGAATACTAGAGAGGGTGGAGTGTGGCAGTGGTGAAATTACCACGCCGATCACCACGGCCCTCACCCCCCGCTCTACGCTTTAGATGAACCCCGCTCGGGCTGCTGCTCGGGTACTCATCCAGACTCCCTAAATGCGCACCATCTGCTCACCCTCGGGGGACACCCTGGTATCAAGTCCTCGGGGCTGCAGAGCCTCCGCGCTGGGTGCAACTTGATTCATGTGACGGGCGATCAGCGGACGCCAGCCCGCCATGTTGTTCCCATAAAGTTGCCCCTCAAGGGCAACCCGAGGGCGTCTCCTTATTGCCGTGCTCACGGGCAAACTCGTAGAAGTCCTGAAGCTCGCCGGAGGACAGGCCCATCTTGAGAAGTCAGAAGTGAGTCCGCCTGTGCCTGATACCCCGGCCAAGGAAGTGCCGTTCACCCTGGCGAATCAGAATCCCTGGGGGAACGAAAGCAAGGCGCGTGCGGTTGCGCTGGTCGATGCCGGGCTGCTGAACAAGCAGGATACCGAAACCAAGGCGATGCTCGGCAACAGGACGGCGCCGGCCAGACGCAAGGCAACATTCAAGGCAAGGCCGCGCTCGTGCTGACCAATGATGGATGGATGTACGAACGCTTGTTCCGGCACGGATCTGCAGCAGCCGGGCCGCCCCTCTTATTAAAAAAAGCAGCCCTGGCGACGCAGGCTCTGAACAACCCTGGCCCGGCAGGCAGCCCGCTCACGCCGAAATCAGCGTACTTCTTCCACGTGTAAAAGGTCGCCTCCGACACGTCAGGCTGGCGAGATATATGTCGCCCCCCGCCTGCCACTCGCTGAGAAGCAGCCTTACCTCCGGTTCTGACCTGTACGGATTTCCCGAAGGCACGTCACTGCGGGCCAATACCGAAGAGCTGCGCAATAGTTTTATGCGCAAGCCGAAACTCATGCCGGCCGCCTGCCGGGATTCAGGAGCGGCGTCACGGCGGGCGGCATCTTCTTTGACGAGCTGGCGCCAGGGATTCAGAAGCGCCAGCTCATATTCGCCTTTAATCCATGCTCCTGTTGCAAGTTTGCGATCTGCCCCATGTATGAGAGCCCGAGGATCATGGTTTTGGAGACCTTGGCGTCGAAGCCCGCCTCAAGCTGCAAGGCGTTCTTCGCAATGGGGGTCCCGAGAATATCGAATGCGGAACCGCCCGCAAATGCAAAGTTCGAGTCCGGGCGGACATCGCCGAACGCATGGCGCCAGCCGAGGGCGCCGCGAGCAAGGACGGAAACGCCATTATCGAAGGTGTGGGTCGTCTGCCCACGCAGACCCAGCGTGGTGTAGGTAACGCTGTCATTGGCGCTGCGCGATGAGAGCCGCGCAATGCCTCCCCGCTCGGTGAAGCCGTCGGTGTCGAGATTGACATAGGCGAGATTGACGAATGGTTCGAGTGCCGCCGCGCCAAGCGCTGTGCGGCCGAGATCGAAGCGGTATCCGAATTCTCCGAAGACCTGCGTGGTCCGGGCAGAATAATCGGCCGACAGATGATCCTGGAAACCTGGGAAGACCGCCGACCGTTTCGTCGACAGCCGATGCCAGGTCAGGGCAACGCCGCTCCTGAAGGAGAGATTGTTCCGTTGCGCGCCAGCATATGCGCCGAGATGATAGTTGTCGCTGTCGGCCGACGAGGAACGGCCACCGACCCGGAGATCGGTCTCGGAGTAACCGCCCAAAGCGCCCACGCGCCAATGATCGCTCACTGCACCATCCGCGCCGATGAAAATGCCTCCGATAGACCGGGACATGCGGGCGGCGTTTCCGTCGCCATCGACATGTCCCCACGCGCCGAAACCCTGCGCCCAGACCGCCGCCCGCTCGCCATGCGCCGCTGCGCCGGCCGTACCCGCGCCACCCGCAGCCGGTGTGCCGGCCGTGCCCACTGCGCCAAAGGCATGGCGCAGGCGTTCGTTCATCGCGCCGCGTATAAAGCCGCTGTCATCGAAAATGGCGGCCTTTGCCGATGCGTGGATTTCTCCGGAAAGCTGGTCGAAGGCATAAGCCGCCGCCTTCCCGTCGGTTTGGGAAGCCACGTTGTCGTAGAGGGCATCGCCCTGGCCGAGGCTCTCCACCCCATTGGCTATCGCGCATTGATTGTGGTTGAAGCCGGGCAGGCAGAATGCGATGTCGTTTCGCTGAATATGCAGATAGACGTTGTTGGGATCATATTCGAGCATCAGCCCGACGTAGGGCAGGTTTTCGGAAATCGAACCGAAAGCTCCCGAAACGGCGCCGCTCGCATTGAGTATCGTCCAACGGCTTCCCGGCACATAGACCCCGCCGATCTTCTCGACCGCGACATTGCCTCCCTCGATCGTGGCCGAACCGGAAACGTTGACACGGTCTGACGCCGAAGGCGAAATATCGACCGAGAACGTCGATCCGGACTTGAACGTCAAGTCGCCACTTACGGCCAAAGTGCCGAGTGTTTCGCCGCCGATCGAGTCCTTGCTCAGCAAGGGCTGCCCCGGCGACAGAACGCCGCCTGCTTCGATCGTCGTGGAGCCTGCCGTCCCGGCTCCGCCGAGCGTGCCCCCGCTGGCGACAGCGACCGATCCTCCCAGCGTGCCGTTCACGTAGAGGGTTCCCGCATTGACGGCAGTCAGGCCCGAAAAGGCCACATTGTCTTCCAGCAGAAGCAACGCAGCCCTGCCTGCCTTTTCCAGGGTGCCGCTGCCGGAGATAAGGCCGGCATAGCTCGCATTCACGTCCTGGTCGAACGTCATCGTACCGCCACGGAGGTGCACGTTACCGTCGAAGCGCTCGGCCGAGGAGATCAGTTTTCCGTCGTCGACCGTCCAGTCGAGGGCCGAATTGCCCGAAAGCCTCAGCGTTCCCCCTCCCCTCTTCACCATCACCCCTTGTGTTTGCGAGAGGCCGGCGATGTTTCCCGCAAAGGTTCCGCTGGTGGACTGGTCGAAGATGGCGATCCCCGCGTTGCCAATGCTTCCGGAAATCGAGTTCGAGTCGCCGATCAGCGTGCCCGCGAGCACGCCCGTGTTCCGGTAGGCATTGGCCCCCGTCAAGGCAAGGGCGCCGCCGCCGAGTTTCATCAGATCGCTGGCGCCCGACACGGATCCGGCAAGGTCCAGCGTGGTTCCGCCGTCCACGTCAAAAAAGCCGGTGGTATTGAGAGCGACCGGGCGCGACATGCCGAAGCTGGATGTGGTGTGCAGCACCCCGCCATCGAAGTCGAAGGCGAGTTTGCCGCCAGCCGCGCCAAGATTGGCGTCGGCGCTGATCTGCAAGGTGCCGCCTTCGATCGATGTACCTCCGGTATGGTTGTTGGCGCCGCTGAGGACCAGCGTGCCGCCGTCCGCTTTCACCAACATGCCGTCGCCGACGAGCGGGGAGGCGATTTTCGCCGCGAAGTTCGCGCCGGACGCGCTGCCATCGCCCACTCGTATCGGCGTTTCGCCGCTCAGCAAGGTAACGGCGCCGCCCTGGATGCGATAGCCGCTCGTCGCGAACTGCATGCCCCCCACCATGACGGGGCCGTGCGTGTTATCGACCGTCACGGTGCCGGCCGCGCCGCTGAATACGGCATAGGCGCCATCGCTAAAGGCGCCGTTGAGGGCTCCGGTCTTCTCTGTCCAGTTGTCGTTGCCACCGGACGCGTGCCAGATGCCGTTGCCGCCGTCGATGACGCTATTGAATTTGGAGCCCGCGTCTCCATCCCAGAACCGCAGGGCCGGCCCCGAGGCGTTGATGAGGTTGACCTGGCCAGCCACCGATGTCTGAATGGAATTGGAACTCCCCGCCGGCATGGCCCCCAAGGCCAGGCCGTTATCCGTCAGCGTGCCGCCATAGTTGATCAACCTGTATATTCCGGCGCCGAAAGCGCTGCCGGTGGTCGAGCTGACATTCAGGACGCCGTCCAGCGTCAGATCGCCGCTGACGTTGACCAGGTCATTCAGCGCGCTGCTGCCTTCCTCGTCTGGCGGCTGCCCGACCAGCCTTGGCCGCCCAAGCTGGAAATTGAGGGCGGAGCTTGACGCCAGGACGAGGTCGCCATTGACGGTCAATGTGCCGACCTCTCCCTCGGCTCCGGGAGCGATGGTGCCAAGGTTAGAGACATTGCCGTTTATGGTTCCGCCGCCGCCGAGGATCGTCCCGGCCTTCACGGACACCGAGGGCGAGCTGAGCGTGCCGTTGACGGTAAGGCGGCCTGCCGTCACGTTGGAGGATTGCGAGAATGAGGAATCGCCTGTGAGCCTCCAGGCCGCGCCGTTGATGTTCAAGGTTTCGAAATTCTGGAACTTGCCGCCGTCCTCGATGCCGCTTCCGAGAAGGAGGAGGCTGTCGCTGCCTGCGCCACCCAGTACCTTGCCATGCAGAACGGAGCCGGTGTCCAGCGTCAGCGAGTTGGAACTCGCGCGCGTCTGATCAAAGCGGATGGCGACGCCGCCGGACCCGGCAATCGTTCCGGAATTGGTGATGAATGCGGGCGCATCATTGACCGAAATACCAGTGTCGCCCTGGATGGTGCCGGCATTGACGATCGACATCGCCGGCGCATCATCGGGCTCGAGCGCGCTGCCGCTATAGATGCCATATGCGCCGCCCTGGATAATGCCACCGGCGAGGTTGCGGATCGAACCGCCCGCGGCGGCCGCGCCAACGTAGACGCCTGCGCCCACTCCCGCCTCGAGGCCGTCGCCTCCGATGAAAGTCGTCCCGGTTGCGGTGATGGTTCCGTCATTGGTGAGGTCGACATCGCCATACCGGCTGCGCGTATAGGAGACGCCCCCGAGGCCCGAGATCACGCCGTCTTCGAAATTGGTGATCATGCCCCCGCCGTAGGTCCAGACGCCGAGGCCGTTCGTGCCCTCGATGGCGCCCCAATTGTTGAGCAGAATCTCGGTCGACAGGTTCGCGCCATGAATCCCATGCAACCCTGCCTTGATGATACTGCCGCGTCCATTGGTGACGGTGCTCGATCCGAGCTCCGCATACAGCCCCACGCTTATGGCATCAGTCGCCAGGATCTGGCCGCCGTCGAAGTTCCGGATCGTGTTGGTGGACCCGGGATCGGAGTTGCCTAAGAGGCGAATGCCCACCTGGCGGCCCTGAAGGGTGCCGGTGTTCCGGATGTCGGCGCCGAACCTGCCTGACCGCTGGCGGCCTTCAACCGCGGCGAATTCCGATATTATGGATCCCGCATTGTCGAGCGTAAGCGGTCCGTAGGTTTGCACGCCGGCATTTTTGCCGGAGATCCTGCCTCCGGCTTCATTTCGCACGAACAGGTCCGATTTGCTCCAAATCCCCACCCTGCCGGAGATCTGTCCATGGTTGATGACGCCGCTGCCGGGACCGTCCAGGCTAATCCCGTCCGAGGGCGCCTCGACGGAGCCTTGGTTCGTGAGGATCCAGGTATCGCCCGGTGCCCCTTGTATCCCATTAGCACCGCCAAATCCCAAGGAGGAGGCCACGGAAATCTCGGCGCCCGGCGCCACGAGTACGGTCGTCCCGGGCTTGGCGAGAAGGACCATACTCGACTGATTGGCGTTGATGGTCTGGTCGTAGCTCTGCGCAGAAGCGCTGCAAACCGAGACTGCTTGAGCGAATAGCGCCACGGCATATGACTGGGTTAAAAGTGAATTCCGTTTCGACGAGATCATGAACACCTTCCAATTTTCGCCTCCAAAACGTGCGGATTCTCCGTGAATATCGTTAACGACTACCGGAAAATTACTGTGGAGTGCGCTGGTGGCCATGATAGTCAGCGCGGATGATCTACCCAGCGAAGAAAACCTAGTACAAGTACGATCAGCGCGTAAATTCGCAAGATATAAGACCAATCCCACGAATAATTTTTCTGTAATACAGAACTGTGTCTCACCAGCCCCGAGACGAACGTGCAGAAGGCGACGAAACCCATAAGACGATTCCGTGGCACCGCAAGAATAATGCGACAGCCCTACCTGGCGGCATTCAGAATAATCGCCAGCGCGTCCACGCAGACATGAAAATCTCCGAATACCAACAAGTTGATCGAGGTGATTTAAAAAAGAAAATTTATAAAGGAAGAAAAAACCAATGATCCGCACCATATGAAATACAAACGGCGCACAGGCGTTCCGTGCCCGGCGCCTGTAAAAACGGAAAATGAATGCAGATTATCTGGCTTGAAGGCAAGCGCATTGTCGCTTGCCCAAAATGCCAATGGCGGCCCTGCCCGTTTTAATCTTCTTGAACAGCAGAGGTTCCGAAAGCATGGGTGCACACATGCCGACACGCCGGGGGGAGCGCGCCGTTGTCATGGCCTGCCAGCCCTCAAGCCGCCGGCAATATCAACATCACCCTCAACCCGCCCAGATCCGGCGACCTGAGCGCCTGGACGTCGCCGCCATAGGTGCAGGCCAGGTCGCGCACGATGTCCAGGCCCAGGCCGGAGCCGGGCTGTTGTTCGTCCACGCGCACGCCGCGCTTGAAGATGCGCTCGCGTTCGGTGTCGGCAATGCCGGGGCCGTCGTCGTCGACGTGGATGGAGAGACGGCCCCGGGCATCGCGCCGGGCGGTGACGCGCACCTGCCGCCTGGCCCATTTGCAGGCGTTGTCGAGCAGGTTGCCCAGCATCTCCTGGAAGTCGTGCAGTTCGCCGCGAAAGCACAGGTCGGCCGGCTTCACGGCAAGCGCGATGTCGAGCTGGCGGTCGGCGTGCAGGCGCCGCATGGCGCGCAGCAGCCCTTCCAGGGGCTCGCGCACGGGGGTGCGCAGGTCCGTCGCGCCCGAGGAGGCCGCGGCGCGGGCGCGGGCCAGGTGATGGTCGATCTGCCGGCGCGCCACGCCAACCTGTTCGCGCACCAGGTCCGCCAGCGGCCCGCGTTCGGCGGCCGCGGCGTTGGCGAGAATGGCCAGCGGGGTCTTGACCGCGTGGGCGAGGTTGCCGGCCTGGGTGCGGGCGCGCTGGATGATCTCGTCGTTGACGGCGAGTACGCGGTTGAAGTCGTCCACCAGGGGCTGCACTTCGTCGGGGTAGCGGCCTTCGATGCGCATGCTGCTGCCGGGCGGCTGCTGCGCGAGCTGGCGGCGCAGGCGCGCGAGCGGGCGCAGTCCGATGACCACTTGCATGATGGCGGCCAGCACCAGCCCTCCGGCCAGGCCGCCGAGCGAAATAACGAGTATGTGGGTGAAGCGCTCCATGGGTTCGGCCAGCACGGTGCGGTCGGCGGCCACGACCAGCCGCAGCCGGGGCGCGTCGGTTTCGGCGGGCGTGAGCAGGCGCGCCACGGCGTAGAGGTCGCGCCCTTCGGGGCCCGTCAGCTCGTATCCGTTTTCGGCGCCGGGCGGCGCAGCGGGCAGGGTCTGGTCCCACAATGAGCGGGACCGCGCGACGCCGGCGCGGGGGCCGGGGCCGAGGCGGTCGATCTGCCAGTAGAGGCCGGACAGCGGCTGGTCGAATCTCGGGTCGCTGAGCGGCGGGGACACCCGCACCTGCGCGGCGGGCCCGAGGTTGACGGCGGCCGTGAGCTGGTTCAGGTGCAGCATCAGCTCCGAACGCAGTTGTTCGGTGATGTGCTGGCGGAACAGGTTGGCCAGGCCCCAGCCCGCCACGATGACGGAGAGGGAGATCCAGGCCAGCGTGCCGATCAGCAGGCGCCAGCGCAGCGACCCGGCGCCGTCCAGCCCGGCCCGCGGGCGCCGCGGCGCGGCGGCGCTCATGATCCGCCCGCCAGCCGGTAGCCCAGCCCGCGCACGGTCTCGATGGTGTCGGGCGGAAGTTTCTTGCGCAGCCGGCCGATGAATACGTCGATGGTGTTGGAGTCGCGGTCGAAGTCCTGCGCATAGAGATGCTCGACCAGCTGCTGGCGCGACACGACCTCGCCGGCATGCTGCATCAGCATGGCCAGCACCTTGAATTCGTGGCTGGTGAGCGAAACCGCGACGCCGTCCAGCGTCACCCTGGCCTGCCGCGTGTCCAGCATGAGCGGACCGCAACGCCATTGCGCGCTGGCGTGCATGCTGTCGCGCCGGATCAGGGCGCGCACGCGCGCCAGCAGCTCTTCCATGTGGAACGGCTTGGCGAGGTAGTCGTCGGCGCCGGCGTCGATGCCGGCGACCTTCTCGTGCCAACTGTCGCGCGCGGTGAGGATCAGCACCGGCATGTTGCGCGCGGCGGCGCGCCAGCGCTTGAGCACCGTGAGACCGTCCAGCACGGGCAGGCCCAGGTCCAGCACCACGGCATCGTAGGTTTCCACTTCGCCCATGTAGTGGGCGGTCTTGCCGTCGGCGGCGCGGTCCACGGTGTAGCCGGCGTCGTCCAGGGCGCGCTCGAGCTGCGCGGCCAGTGTCGGTTCGTCCTCGATCAGCAGGATGCGCATCAGTCGTCGTCCCGGAATTGCATATGCTTGCCCTTGACGCCCAGCACCCGGCCGTCGCGGGCGTCGATCTTCAGCTTGAGCAGATTGCCGCTCGCTTGCAGCAGCCGGATCTCATAGAGATATTCGCCGTCGTCTTCCTCGAATTCTACCTTGACGACCTGCCCGGGATAACTGCGCTCGACGATGTCGAGCACCGTGCGCAGCGGCAGGATCTTTCCTTCCTGCAGGGCCTCGCGCGCGCGATCGTGATCGTCGTCGGCCCTTGCGGGAGACGGCCCGACCAGCGTCGCGCACGACAGGAGAATCGCAAGACAGGAACGCAGCGGCATGGGGAATCGGACGGGAGATCGGCTCATCGGGAAGACATGCCGGCAATGCGGCGGATGTGCCGCACGTTATACCGCGGCCAACATGAACGGCGGGTGAACGGGGGCTTCAGACCGGGTTCATGAGGAGGTTTCCATAATGTCGTCCAGGGTCTGCAAGACCTGTCCCGATCGATTCGATCTCAATCCGCAAGACCAAGGAGTCCCACATGAAGCTCATCCGCACCCTCGTCTCCGGCGCCGTCCTCGGCGCCGCCGCCCTGGCCGCCCACGCCCAGACGCAGGCTCCCGCCCCCGCTCCCGCGCCGGCCGCGCGCACGGCGCCGGCCTCGATACTGTCGATCAGCCAGATCCATGACGCCATCACGGCGGCCGGCTACCGCGACGTCACCGAGATCGAGCTGGAACACGGCCGCTACGAGGCCAAGGCGCGCGACGCGCAGGCCCAGCGGGTGAAGCTCTACGTCAACGCGCATACCGGCGCCATCGAACGCACCAAGTTCGACGACTGACGCCTACGGCGGCCGCGCGCCCCGCCGTCCGCCCCCCCTTTCTTGCGGCCCGCGCGCCCGCGCGGGGCCGCCGTTGCACCGGACACGTTTCATCATGCATACCCGTACCGCTATCGGCCTGTTCCTGGGCGCCCTCACGCTGGCCTGGGGATGGGATCTCGCCTGGCAGGCGCCGCTGCAAGGCGGCTGGCCGTGGCTGCTGCGCCAGCAGGGCCTGTACCTTACCGGCATCTGGTCCATCGGCCTGATGTCGCTCGCGATGATCCTGGCGCTGCGCCCGCGCCCGCTCGAGCGTCCGCTCGGGGGCATGGACAAGGTCTACCGCCTGCACAAATGGGCAGGCATCCTGGCCGTGGCCACGGGCCTGGCGCACTGGCTGATCGAGCTTTCCAAAGGCCCGTTGAACGCGCTGGCCGGCATTGCCGGCCGACCGCCGCATCCGGCGTCCGTCACGCTGTTCGACAGCGTCCGCGGCTACGCCAAGGACTTGGGCGAATGGGGGCTGTATCTGTTGCTGGCCATGCTGGTCATCACGCTGTGGCGGCGCTTTCCGTATCACGCATGGCGCTGGGTCCATCGCGCCATGCCGCTGCTCTACCTGGCGCTGGTGTCGCATGCCGCGGCGCTCTTGCCGCGCATGCACTGGCAGGGCGTCACCGGCGCGCTGCTGGGGCTGCTGATGGCCGGCGGCACCTGGGGCGCCGTGTCCGCGCTGGCCGGCCGCATCGGGCGGCGACGCCGCCACGCGGGCACGGTGGCCGCCGTGCGGCGCCAGGATCCCGGCGTGCTGGAAGTCGTGTGCGAACTCGATGCCGGCTGGCCGGGGCATAAGCCGGGCCAGTTCGCGTTCCTGACGCTGGACGAGCGCGAAGGCGCCCATCCCTACACCATTGCCAGCGCGCCCGGACCGGACCGCCGGATCGCTTTCCAGATCAAGGCGCTGGGCGACTATACGCGCGGCCTGGCCGCCCGCGTGCAGGAGGGACAACGGATCACGGTCGAAGGCCCCTACGGCTGCTTCCGGCCGGCGCCCCCGGAGTCCGGCACGACCCAGGTCTGGATCGCGGGCGGCATCGGCGTCACGCCTTTTCTGTCCTGGCTGGAATCGATGCAGGCCGATCCGGCCGGCGCGCCCCGGGCGCATCTGCACTATTGCGTGCGCGACGCGGGCGCCGATCCGTTCGTCCCGCGCCTGCGCGCGCTGTGCAATGCCCTGCCGTCCGTCGCGCTGACGGTGCACGACAGCCATGCGGGCCAGCGCCTGGACGCCTCCCGACTGGCGTCGGACGCCGCCGGGCACGCGCAGGACATCTGGTTCTGCGGCCCGCCGGGGCTGGCCAGGACGCTGCGCCGCGCGTGGCGGCGGGCCGGAGGGGCCGGCGAGGGCTTTCATCAGGAAGCGTTCGAAATGCGATAACGCCGGAAAAGCCGGCGTCATGCGAAAGGCGGACGGGACGCCTGCGCGCAAGCCCCGCGCGCTCAGTTGCCGAATACCCGCCGCAGCCGCGCGGATTCCGCGCGGTTGAGCCGCTTGGCTTCTTCTTCGGCGTAGTCGCGCTCTCCCGGTTCGTATGAGCCCTCGTAGAGGCAGCGGCTGCGATTCCCTCTGCATTCGTCGCTGACACGGGCCGCGGTTCGCTCGCGGTCCGAATCGCCGGAGCCGAAGAAAGAACAGCCGGATACCAGCGCGGCGAGAAACAGCGCGACGCCGCACCGGCTCAGTGTTTGCATGGACATGTGCTGACCCTGGAGAGATACCGTAGACCTCTTTATAGCAACCTGGCGCACGCCCCTACAAACCACGGGCGGTTTCGCCGGAGCGGTCGTGGCGGGGAATCCGGCCCTACGCTGCCGCGCCCGGGGAAAACGGCGGCCGCCCGGCGCCGCCGCCGTTTCCGGCCGCCGCGCCGCGCGTCTTGCCCTCTACCCCGCCGGCAGCCATTCCTCCAGCGTGACCTCGAAGGTCATGCAGATGGGGTTGGCGCCCGGCACGAAAGGCCCGCCATGCACCTCGCCCCGCGGGTCGGCGACCACGCCCGACAGGCTGGCGCGCAGGGAGCCATCCGGCTGGGCCCGGACTTCGCCGGCGAGACTGACGATTTCCACGGCGGGGCCGGCGATGCAGCGGTAGTCGCCTTGGGCGGTGTAGAGGCAGGCGTCGACCAGGCTGCCCAGGGCGCCGCGCACGAAGGCGTGGCGAAAGCCGAGCGAGAGGCAGAATTTCTCCACGCCCCGCACCAGGTCTTCGTTGGGGCCGATGCGGGCGTAGGCGACGCGGCCCATGCTGCCGCGCTCGATTTCAGCGTCGTCCATGGAGGTTTCCCCTGAAGGGTTGCAGCAGCCGGATGTGGGTTTCTTCGTCGTAGCGGGCCCGCAGCTCGAAGCCGTCCAGCGAGGTGGCGAGTACGGCGATGGCGCGGGGACCGATGATGCTGGTCTGCGGCACGATGTGGCCGCCGGCGAGGCGGCCGGCCCGGTCGCGGAAGACGGCGTGGCAATGCACCAGGGGCGCGCCGCTGTCGGATGCGCCCAGGGTGGCGTTGCCGAAGACGAGGTCGGCCGCGCCGGCCTCGATGGGCGCGGTGTAGGCGACCACGGCCTGGCGGGAGGGATCGGGCGGCGCGGTGCAATAGTCGAGCCGCGCGAAGGCGCCGCCCAGCAGGGTCATGGATGCGCAGGCGACGCCGGCGCCGGCCAGGGGGCCGACCAGGGCGTCGTAGAGGGTGGCGCCCGGCCGCAGCGCCAGGCGGATGTGACGCCCCCGCGGGGCGGTGCAGCTGTGGATGCGCACCGGGTTGTAGGCGCCCGGGTGGATGAGGGTCCGGGGACGCGGCAGGACGCCGCCTCCGGAACGATGCACGGTGGTGTATCGCATTGCAGGGCTCCCCGCGCTTGTGGCGCAGTTCGTGGAACGAGGGGTGGTCGCTGGCTTCAGTGGGCGAGCATGCCGGCGGCGGTGAAGCCGCCGTCCACGCAGATGATCTGCCCGGTCACGTAGCTGGAACGGCTGTCGTCGAGCAGCCAGGACACGGCGCCGTTGAGTTCCTCGGGCGCGGCGTAGCGGTGCTGGGGCACGACACTTTCCCAGGCTTCGCGCGCCTTGCTGGTGTGCATCTGCGACACCAGCGGGGTTTCGACGGGGCCGGGCGCGACGGCGTTGACGCGGATGCCGTAGGCGGCCAGTTCCACGGCCATGACGCGGGTAAGCGTGACCACGCCTCCCTTGGACGCGCCGTAGGCGGCGCGGCCGGCATTGCCGCGCAGGCCGGACACCGAGGCGATGTTGACGATGGCGCCTCGGCGCCGCTCGCGCATGCGGCGCGCGGCTTCGCGGGCCACGACGAAGGAGCCCACCAGGTTCACCTCCAGAATGCGCCTGAGCAGGGCCGTGTCGGTGTCGAGAAACGGCACGTCGCGGCCGATGCCGGCTGAGTTGACGAGGCCGGATATCGGGCCGAAATCCTGCTCCATGCGGTCCAGCGCCTGCAACACGCTGTCTTCGTCGGCCACGTCCATGAGAACGCGCCCGAGCCGCGCGGGCGGCGCGAGACTGGCGATGGCGTCCAGCCGCTCCTGGGCGACGTCGGCCACCAGCACGCGGCGTCCGGCCTCCAGCAAACCCTGCGCCACGGCCAGGCCGATGCCCGAGGCGCCTCCCGTCACGAGTACCGCTTCCTGCGTTGCTTGCATGTCTGCTCTCCTTTTGGGGTCAGGCGGCCTGGGATAGGTGGCCGCGTTCGTACAAGGCATCCCGCACCAGCTTTTTTGTGATCTTGCCGTAGCCCGACCGGGGCAGCGCTTCCCAGAAGAAGATGCGCCGCGGCAGCTTGTAGCGCGCCAATCGGGGCGCGAGCCATTCCAGCAGGGCCGCTTCGTCCAGGGCGTGGCCGGCGCGCAGCACGCACACCATGACGCCGACCTCGCCCCAGACCGGATCGGGCACGCCCAGCACCGCGGCTTCCGCGACGGCCGGATGGGCGAGCACTTTTTCTTCGATTTCGCGCGGATAGATGTTGGAGCCGCCCGATATGTACATGTCGGACTGGCGGCCCGTGATGTAGAGAAAGCCCTCGGCGTCGAGATAGCCCAGGTCGCCCGTGCGGAACCAGCCGTTGCGGAAAGACTTGGCATTGGCGTCGGGATTGGCGTAATAGCCCGCGAAGACCGCCGGCCCGCAGACGCAGATCTCGCCGCTTTCTCCGGCGGGCAGTTCGCGGCCGCTGTCGTCCTGGATGCTGATCTGCATGCCGGTGCGGGCGTAGCCGCAGCTGCCCACGCGCGCCTCGGGGCCGTCTTCGGCGCGGTGCAGCGCAGGCGGCAGCACGGTGATGTTGCCGGTGACTTCGCCCAGGCCGAAATACTGCGCCAGCACCGGCCCCAGCTTGGCCAGGGCGCGCTTCTGGTCTTCGCGGTACATGGGCGCGCCGGCATAGATCACGTAGCGCAGGCTGCGGTGGTCGTAGCGGTCCACGGACGGGTGCTCGACCAGCATCTTGACGATGGTGGGCACGGTGAACATGTTGCTCACGCGGTGGCGCTCCACCAGCGACCAGATCGTTTCGGCATCGAATTTGTCCTGGCCCGGCAGGACGCTGCGCGCGGCGCGCGCCACCTGGGTCAGCAAATGGATGCCCGCGCCATGCGAAAGCGGCGCCACCACGAGGCTGACGTCTCGCTCCGTGGTGCCGGGCATGAGGTCGCACAGGTGATTGGTGATGACGAACGCCATCTGGCCGTGGGTGAGCACGGCCGCCTTGGGACGGCCCGTGGTGCCGGACGTGAAGAAGAACCAGCACGGGTCGTCGCGCTCGACGCCGGCCGCGGGGCGGGCCTCGGCCGCATGCGCGGCGATCAGCGTGGCGGTGTCGGTTTCGCCGAGCTCGCCGTCGCCCAGGCGCGCCAGCAGGCGCAGGTCCGGCACGGCTTGGGCCACCGCGCGCGCGTGCGCCTCGAACAGGCCGTCGCACAGAAAAGCCTTGGCGCCCGACGCCGTGGCCAGATAGGCGGCCTCGTCCGGCGAAATGCGGAAATTGGTGGGCACCCATACCGCGCCCAGGCGCAGCACGGCGAACAGGGTTTCGATGTAGGCGATGCTGTTGCGGCCGTGCACCAGCACGCGGTCGCCCTTGGCGATGCCGCGCGCGGCCAGGGCGGCGGCCAGCGCGCCGCAGCGCGCGTGCAGCTCGGCCCAGGTGATGTCGCGCTCGCCTTCGGAGACGGCGATGCGCGCGGGGTGGCGGCGCGCGGCCTGGGCCAGGAATTCGGCGAGGTTCATGACGCGGCGCGACACGGGCGCCACGCCGCCGTCGGGTGCGGTGTGCGGCTGGCTCATTTGCGGCGCTCCAGCAGGCTGACGTAGTTGGCGACGGCCGCGCCGCCCATGTTGAACACGCCGGCCAGCGCAGCGCCGGGGATCTGCATGCCGCCCGCCTCGCCCATGAGCTGCATGCAGGCCATGACGTGCATGGACACGCCGGTGGCGCCCACCGGATGGCCCTTGGCCTTGAGGCCGCCCGAAGGATTGACGGGCAGGCGCCCGTCTTTTTCGGTCCAGCCCTCGCGCAGCACTTTGTACCCCTGTCCGCGCGGGGCCAGCCCCATGGCTTCGTACTCCAGCAGTTCGGCGATGGTGAAGCAGTCGTGCGTTTCGACCAGGCTGAGGTCGTCGAGCGTCAGCCCGGCGGCCGACAGCGCCTGGCGCCAGGCGCGCGCCGCGCCTTCGAAGGCCGTGGGATCGCGGCGGCTGAGCGGCAGGATGTCGTTGACCTGCGCCCGCGCGCGGAACGCGATGGCGCGCGGCAGGCCGGCTGCCGTGTCTTCGTCGGCCAGCACCAGCGCGGCCGCGCCGTCGGAGATCAGGGAGCAGTCGGTGCGGCGCAAAGGCGGCGCGACGTAGGGGTTCTTGTCGGAGACCGTGCGGCAGAAATCGAAGCCCAGGTCCTTGCGCAGCTGCGCATAAGGATTGTCCACGCCGTTGCGGTGGTTCTTGGCCGCGATGCGCGCCAGCGCGTCGCCCTGGTCGCCGTGGCGGGCGAAATAGGCTTGCGCGATCTGCGCGAACAGGCCGGCAAAGCCGCCGTCCACGCCGGCTTCTTCCTTGCGGTAGCTGGCGTTGAGCAGGATGTCGCCCACCTCGGCCGTGGGGCGGGCCGTCATTTTCTCGGCCCCCACCACCAGGGCCACCCGGCCCCGCCCGGATTCGATGAAGTCCATGGCGGCATACAGCGCGGCCGATCCGGTGGCGCAGGCGTTCTCCAGGCGGCTGGCCGGCACGTGCGCGAGCGCGGGCAGCGAAGTGGCCACCAGCGCGCCCTGGAAGTCCTGCTTCTGAAAGCCGCTGTTCATCACGCCCACGTAGACGCCGTCCACGGCCGAGGCGTCCAGGCCGGCGTGTTCCAGGGCGGGGCCGGCCACCCGCGCCATCAGGCTCTCGGTGTCGGGGTCATCCAGTTTGCCGAAGGGGATGTGTTGCCACCCCACGATTACGGCGCGCTTGCTCATTGCTGTCTCCTCAGGTTGTGCCCGAGGCCCGCCCCGTCTGGCGGACTCAGGACTTGGGTCGGTTCGGCGGGTCCGCCGGATGCAGCTGGGCCTGCAGGCGCCTGACCTCGCGCGCCAGCAGCTTGGCCAACTGGAACAGCCTGTCTTCGTCCATGCGCGACTCCACGGCGGCAATGCTGAGCGCGCCCAGCACGTGCCCCGCGGCGTCGCGCACGGGCATGCCGATGCCCCACGATCCCGGGATCACCAGGCCGCGGTTCACGGCGTAGCCCTGCTCGCGCGCCTCCCGGACCAGGCTGCGCAGCAGGGGCAGGGAGTAGCGCGGATAGCGCGCCTCGATGAGCGCGGCGTTGGCCTGCAGGCAAGCCTCGGCGTCGTCGTCGTCCAGCGCAGCCAGAATGGACAGGCTGCCCGCGCCCACGCCCAGCGGGTGTCGGTCGCCCGGCATGAGCACGTGGGTCTTGAGCGGGTAGTCGCCGTCTTCGCGCATGGCGCACACGGCGAACACGTCGCGCCGGATGGAGAAGAACGCCGAGTCGCCGCATTCGTGGGCCAGGCGCGCCACGATGGGCGCGGCCAGCCGGTTGATGCCGAAGCGGGCGCTGGCGATGCTGCCCAGCACGTGGCACTCGGGGCCCAGGTAATAGCGGCGCGAGACGGGGTCTTGCTCGACCATGCCCTCGGCGGCCAGCGCGGCCAGCAGGCGGTGCACGGTGGGCTTGCTCATGCCGGTGTCGCGCGTGAGCGCGAGCAGGCCCGCGCCGTCGCCGCGCGACACCGCGCGCAGCACCTGCATGGCGCGCGCCAGGGTCTGCGCGCCTTCCACCTGGGCGGGGATCTCCTGCACCTTGTCTCCAGAATCGCTTTTATAAGGTCCATTTTGTGGACCAGTCTTTTTAAGACGCTTGATCACTTGGCCTCCGATTTTACGCATTTACGCTTGATATTCAATATGCTTAAATAAATCCAGACAGAATTATATGGTCCATATATTGGACCAAGCAATTCAGAATTGCAAAGATGCCGCACACGGCACACCCCAGGGCGACCGCCCTTCCACACAAAGGAGACAGCATGGACAAGACCCGACGCAATCTCATGCGCGCCACGGGCGGCGCGGCGCTATTGGCCGTTGCGCCCTTTCACCGCGCCCTGGCCGCGCCGCAGTACCGGTACAAGTACGCCAACAACCTGCCCCCCACGCACCCCATGAACGTGCGGGCCCGCGAAGCGGCGCAGAACATCGCCCGCGATACGGACGGCCGCTTCGAGCTGGCCATCTTTCCCAGCAGCCAGCTCGGCTCCGACACCGACACCCTGAGCCAGCTGCGTTCCGGCGCGGTGGAGTTCTTCACGCTGTCGGGCCTGATCCTGTCCACCCTGGTGCCCTCGGCCTCGATCAGCGGGGTGGGCTTCGCCTTCCCCGACTACGACGCCGTCTGGAAAGCCATGGACGGCGCGCTCGGCGCCCACATCCGCAGCGAGATCCGCGCCAAGGGCCTGCACGTCATGGACCGCATCTGGGATAACGGCTTCCGGCAGGTCACGACCAGTTCGCGCCCCATCAACGGCCCGGCCGACTTCCAGGACCTGAAGATCCGCGTGCCGGTCAGCCCGCTGTGGACCTCCATGTTCAAGGCGCTGGGCTCGTCGCCGGCCAGCATCAATTTCAACGAAACCTATTCGGCGCTGCAGACCAAGGTGGTCGATGCCCAGGAAAACCCGCTGGCCATCATCCAGACCGCCAAGATCTACGAAGTGCAGAAGTACTGCTCGCTTACCAACCACATGTGGGACGGCTTCTGGTTCCTGGCCAACCGGCGCGCCTGGGAGAAGCTGCCGCGGGACATCCGCGAGGTGGTCGCCCGCCACATCGACGCCGCCGGCATGGCCGAGCGCGCCGACGTGCTGGCCCTGAACAACCAGCTCCAGACCAAGCTCGCCGAGGAAGGGCTGGCGTTCAACCAGCCCGACCCTGCGCCCATCCGCGCCGCGCTGGCCAAGACCGGGTTCTATGCCGGCTGGAAAGAGAAGTACGGCGACCGGGCCTGGGCGCTGCTGGAGCAGTCCGCGGGGAGCCTGTCATGAGGGCCGCCGGCATCGCCGCGCCGGCGCGCGCGTCGGCCCAGGGCCAGGGCGTGATCGCCGCGCTGGACCAGGCCCTGGGCTGGCTGGTGGAAGTCCCGGCCGCCATTCTGGTGGTGGCCGAGATCGTCATCCTGTTCGCGGGCGTGGTGGCGCGCTATGCGCTGCACACGCCGCTGGTGTGGTCCGACGAACTGGCCTCGCTGCTGTTTCTCTGGCTGGCCATGCTGGGTGCGGTCGTGGCCCTGCGGCGCGGCGAACACATGCGCATGGCGGCCCTCGTCAACCGCGCCGGTCCGGCCGCGCGGGCCGTGCTGGAAATGGTGGCCATCGCCGCGGCGCTGGCTTTCCTGCTCATGGTGCTGGCTCCAGGCTACGACTATGCCCTCGAAGAACAGTACGTCACCACCGCGGCGCTGGAGATTCCCAACATCTGGCGCGCCGCCGCGCTGCCGGTGGGCACGGCGCTGATGATGGCGGTGGCGCTGCTGCGCTTGCTGGCCCAGGCGCAATGGCGCGTCACCGGCGCGGCGCTGCTGCTGGTGGCGGCCGTGGTCGGCGTCATGGCGCTGCTGCAGCCGGCGTTCGCGCCGCTGGGCAACGCCAACCTGCTGGTCTTCTTCGTGGGCATCGTCGCCGCCTCGGTGTTCGCGGGCGTGCCCATCGCCTTCGCCTTCGGCCTGGCCACGTTCGGCTACCTGGCGCTGACCACCGACGTGCCGCTCATGGTGGTGGTGGGCCGCATGGACGAGGGCATGTCGCACCTCATCCTGCTGGCGGTGCCGCTCTTCGTCTTCCTGGGGCTGCTCATCGAGATGACGGGCATGGCCACCCGCATGGTGGCGTTCCTGGCCAGCCTGCTGGGCCATGTGCGCGGCGGGCTGTCGTACGTGCTCATCGGCGCGATGTACGTGGTGTCGGGCATATCGGGCGCCAAGGCGGCCGACATGGCGGCGGTGGCGCCGGTGCTGTTTCCCGAGATGCGCAAGCGCGGCGCCCGGGACGGCGAACTGGTGGCCCTGCTCTCGGCCACGGGCGCGCAGACCGAAACCGTGCCGCCCAGCCTGGTGCTCATCACCATCGGCTCGGTGACCGGGGTGTCGATCACGGCGCTCTTCACCGGCGGTCTGCTGCCCGCCGTGGTGCTGGGCGCCATGCTGTGCATGGTGGTGTGGTGGCGGCACCGCCGCCACGACCCGGGCCGGGTCCGCAAGGCCACGGGCCGCGAGATCGGCCGCAGTTTCGTCGTCGCGCTGCCGGCGCTGGCGTTGCCCTTCGTGATCCGCGCCGCCGTGGTCGAGGGCGTGGCCACGGCCACGGAGGTGTCCACCATCGGCATTGTGTACGCGGCGCTGGTGGGCCTGCTGGTGTACCGCTGCTTCGACGCCAGGCGCCTCATGCCCATGCTGGTCGATACCGCCTGCCTGTCCGGCGCCATTCTGCTCATCATCGGCACGGCCACCGCGATGGCCTGGGCGCTGACGCAGTCGGGCTTTTCCAGCCAGCTCGCCCAGTTCATGGGCGGGCTGCCGGGCGGCGCCTATACCTTCATGGCGGTTTCCATCGTGGCCTTCATCGTGCTGGGCAGCGTGCTCGAGGGCATTCCGGCCATCGTGCTGTTCGGCCCGCTGCTCTTTCCGATCGCGCACCAGATGGGCATACACGAGGTGCACTACGCCATGGTGGTCATCCTGGCCATGGGCATCGGCCTGTTCGCGCCGCCGTTCGGCGTGGGCTACTACGCGGCCTGCGCCATCGGCAAGGTTTCGCCCGACGCCGGCATCCGGCCCATCATCGGCTATATGTGCTCGATCGCCGCGGGCACCGTCATCGTGGCGGCCATACCCTGGATCTCGACGGGGTTCCTGCGCTGAAGCCAGCGCCGACGAGGCGCCCCGGCCCGCCGGCCGGGGCGGCCGCTGCCGCTCGCCGGCGGGCCGGGGCTATCCGCGGCGACGGTTGTCCGGGTGCCGGTCGTAGCGGTTGGGGATGCCGTCGCGGTCGCGGTCCCAGCGGCCGGCGGCATACACCCAGCGCCCCTGGGCGCGGCGCCATTCGGGCGCGTGGTACACATAGCCCGGACGCGCCCTGAGCCAGTTGCCGCCTATCCACACATGATGGTTGCCGCGCCATTCCCAGTGGCCCGGCGCCCAGACATAGCCGGCGCGGGGCGGAGGCACGACCTCGACGCGGGGAGGCGGCGGCGCCGCGCCGATGCTGATCGACACGGAGGTGTGCGCGGCGGCGGGCATGGCCGCGGCGCCCAGCGACAGGAGAGCCGCGATGCCGCCGGCCATGGCGATTCTGGCGAGTCTGTTCATGTTGGAACCTCTGCGGTAAGCGCCCTGCTTCTGGCGCGGTGAAACCAGTTTGCCGCCGCAACCTTGTCGCAATGGTTACGCGCGCGGCGTAAAAATTTCAGCGCGTTTCGGGTGAAAGCGCACCATATGGGTGCGACGCGGGGGCTCGCGCCGGGCGCGCGGCGGATTGCGCCGCGGCTTCCCCGCGAGAGACAGGCGCGCGCCGCCGGAAAGAGGGCCCGATCGCGCCCCGGCGCGCGCGAAGCGGACTATCATCTTCCACCTATCCCGACTCCGCGCGCCTTGCGCCGCGCGGCCACGCCGAAGCTGGGCCATGCGTTATAGACTTCCTCCCCTGAATACCCTGCGCATCTTCGAAGCCGTGATGCGGCAGGGCTCCATCCGCCAGGCCGCGGGCGAGCTCTGCCTGACGCCGCAGGCGGTAAGCCAGCAGCTCAAGCATCTGGAATCGCACCTGGCGCGGCAGCTTTTTCACCGTGACGTGCGCAGCCTGAAGCCCACGGCGGCGGCGCAGGCGCTCTACCCGCACGTGCGCGACGGGCTGGACCGTTTCGCCGAAGGCGTGCAGGCCCTGCAGGCCGCGCGCGGCCAGCAGCTCTATCTCTATGTCAGCCCGTACTTCGCGACGGAATTCCTGGTGCCGCGGCTGGGGCAGTTCACTGCCTCCATGCCCGAGCTGGATTTCCGCATGGCGGTGGGCGTGGATCTGGTGGAGCTCGACGCCAAGGGCATGGACGCCGCCATCCACTGGGCCTACAGCGCGCCCGCCGGCTATGTGGAAACGCCGCTGCTGGACGACCTGAAAGTGCTGGTGGCCACGCCGGCCCTGCTGGAACGCCTGCCCGTGGATGAGCCGCGCGATCTGCTGAAGCACAGCGTGATTTCCTCGCTGGTGGCCAATACGCTCTGGGAAGACACGCTCGACCTGCTGGGCGTGCACGAGCGGACCGCGCAGCCCATCATGCGGCTGCACACGCACGCCGCCATGATGGAGGCGGTGCTCGCGGGGCTGGGCGTGGGCTTCATCTCGTATGCCGACGCCGTGCGCAACGTGAAGGCCGGCCGGCTGGCGGCGCCCTTCGGCATGGACCTGCTCAAGCAGTTGCCGCTGGGGCACATTCCGCGCTTCAGCCTGCTGGTCAAGCCGGACCATCCTTACTCGCCGGTGCTGGAACGCTTCCGCCAGTGGCTGCTGGACGACGTGTGCACCGAAGCGGTGGCCGGCTTCGCCTCGAAGTGCCGCCAGGCCCCCATGCCGGAGCCCGGCGGGGCGGCGGCGCAGCGCGCCTGAAGGCGCGGCGGCCGCGCCGCTTCAGGGCCGTGCCTCGTCGCCCGGCATGGGCTGGCCGGTGCGGTCGCGGCTGTGGAGCAGGGCCACGATGCCCACCGCCGCGCCCAGCATCAGGTAGTAGGCCGGCATCATGGCATTGCCGGTGCGCTGGATGAGCCAGGCATTGAGCATGGGCGCGGTGCCGGCAAACAGCGCCACCGACACGTTGTAGCTGACCGCCATGCCGGTAAAGCGCACGCGGGTGTCGAACAGCGCCGGCACGGCGGCGAAAATGCAGCCCAGCAGCGCGGCCAGGCACAGGTTGAGCACCAGCAGCGCCGCGACCTTGGCCCCGTAGCCGCCTTCGGCCAGCAGGTGAAAGCACGGCAGCGCCAGGACCAGCACGCCGATGCTGCCCAGCAGCATGGTGGCCTTGCGCGAAATGCGGTCCGCCAGCGCGCCCATGACCGGAATCATGGCAATGAGAAACAGCTGCGGCCCCAGCGACAGCAGGAACCCGTCGGACGCCTTCATGGACAGCGTGCTGATCAGGTAGGTGGGGACGTAGGTCGTGACGGTATAGAGCGTGATGTTGGTCACGATGATGAAGCCGCAGGATTGCAGCAGCTCGGCCCGGTGCGTGGAGAACAGGTGCGCCCAGCCCGAGCGCGGGTGGGAGTCGCGGCTGGCGCGCACGGCCTCGAAGGCCGGGGTTTCTTCCAGGCGGTTGCGGATGTAGAGCCCGATGGCGCCCAGCGGCAGCGCCAGCAGGAACGGCACGCGCCAGGCCCATTGGCCGATCTGCTCGGCGGTGAAGAACGCCGTCAGCACCGTGGTGATGGTGGCGCCGAACGCAAAGCCGCTGATGCAGCCGACTTCGATCCAGCTCGTGATCGCGGTGCGGCGCTTGTCGGCGCAGTATTCGGCCACGAAGATGGCCGCGCCGCTGCCCTCGCCGCCCGCCGAGATGCCTTGCAGCAGGCGCAGCAGCACGAGCAGCACGGGCGCCGCGATGCCGATGCTGTCGTGGCTGGGAATGAGACCGATGGCGAAGGTCGCGATCGCCATCATCAGGATGGTCACGGTGAGCACCTGCTTGCGCCCGTAGCGGTCGCCGATCGGCCCGAAGATGAAGCCGCCGAAGGGCCGCGCGAAGAAGGCGATGGCGAACGCGGCCAGCGAGGCGATGAGCTGGGTGCCGGGCGCGCTGGCCGGAAAGAACACCTTGCCCAGCACGCCGGCCAGATAGCCGTAGACCGAGAACTCGAACCACTCCACGAAACTGCCCACCACCGACGCCAGGACGACGCGGTTGAGCTCCTTCTTGCCGACCTGCCGCACGGCGCCCGCGCCGCGCTCCGGATTGCCGCGGGCGACGGCGGCCGCCCGCGGGGCCGCTGCCCGCACTGCATTGGTATTCATGGATTTCCCCTTGTGATTGATGTTGCGTCCGTCGGGCCGGGCAGGCGGGCGCGCCGGCCCGCATGCCGCCCCGCCCCGCTACTCGAAGGCATGCGGATAATCCCGCCGCGCCTGCGCTTCGCTGATGTACCCGTAGGCCACATCGCGCCGCACGAGTTCCACCGGCCGCGCCGAGGGATCGCCGTATCCGCCGCCGCCCGGCAGTTCCAGCACCAGCCGCCGGCCCTCCGGAACGAGCTGCGAGCCCTTGGCCTTCATGGCCACGCCATCGTCCATGCCCACCCGGCCGGCCGCGCCGCTGCCGCCGCCCCGGTGGCCGCGGGCCGGATGGTCGACCCGGTCGAACATGGCATTCAGCGTGAACTGGTAGCCGTCGTGGGCGCCGATCTCGATGCGCTGGCCCAGCCCGCCGCGCCACGCGCCCGCCCCGCCGGAGTCTGGCCGCAGCTCCTTGCGCCAGATCACGATGGGACCGATGCTCTCGGTCACCTCGGACGACATGGAATGCACGCCGCTCGGAAAGGCGGTGGCGCTGAGGCCGTCGCTGGATGGCCGCGCGCCGGTGCCGCCGGTATTGAATATGAGCATTTCATGGCGCGACCGGCGGTTCTCCGCGCGCGTGCCCTGGAAACGCATCTGCAGGTTCCACAGCGCGCTGGCGCCTTCGGCCGGGATCAGCTCCGGGCGGCAGGCCTGCAGTGCCCCCAGCACCACGTCCGGGATCAGGTGGCCGAGCACGTGGCGCACGGCCACCGGGTATGGCCTGGGCGCGTTGAGGATGCAGCCTTCGGGCGCGGTGATCTCGAACGGCCGCAGCGACGCCCAGTTGTTCGGGATGTCGGGCGCGATGGCGCACTTGAGCGCGTAGCAGGCATAGGCCTTGGTGTAGGTCAGCGGCACGTTGATGCCGAAGCGGCTGGGGCCCGAGGTTCCGGCGAAATCGGCATACATCGTGCCGTCGCGCGCCTGCACCCGCACGCGCAGGTCGATGGGCCGCTCGTAGCCGTCGACCCGCATCTCGTACCCGTGCAGGCCGCCCGGCAGGGCCGCGATGCGCTCGCGCGTCGCGCGCTCGCTGTGGCTGAAGATGAACTCCGCCAGCTCCTGCAGATCGGTCAGGCCGAACTCATCCATCATGGCTTCCAGGCGGCGGCGGCCGGTTTCGTTGCAGGCCACCAGCGAATGGAAGTCGCCTATCACCTGGTCGCGTTCGCGCACATTGCTGCGCAGGATCCCGATCAGGTCTTCATTGAGCGCGCCCGCCTTGTAGAACTTCATCGGCGGAATGCACAGGCCCTCTTCGTAGACTTCGCCCGCGTCCGGGCCGAAGCCGCGTCCGCCGATGTCCACCACGTGCGCGGTGGACGCGAAGAAGCCGATCAGGCGCGCCGCCGCGCCCTGCCCGCCCGGGCGGAAAACCGGCGTCACCATGGTGATGTCGTGCAGGTGACCGGTGCCCATCCAGGGATCGTTGGTGACCAGCACGTCGCCGGGCGACAGCGCATTGCCGAACCGGCGCACGAAATGCCCCACGGACTCGGCCATGGAGTTCACGTGGCCGGGCGTGCCGGTCACGGCCTGGGCGATCATGCGGCCCTGCGCGTCGAACACGCCGGCCGACAGATCGCCCGCCTCGCGCACACTGGTGCAGAAGGCGGTGCGCACCAGCGTGACGGCCTGCTCCTCGACCACGGCGATCAGCCGGTTCCACATGATTTGTTCGCGGACACGTATGCTTGCGCTCATCTCACGCCCCTTCGTTTTCGTTGCGTTGGACCAGCAGGCAGCCGTCCTGCTGCAGGACCAGCCCATAGGCCGGGCTGACATAGGTGGAGGTTTCTTTCTCGGTCACGATCAGCGGCCCCTCCAGCCGCACGCCCACCGGCAGGCTGGCGCGGTCGTGGATGGCGCAGTCCAGGAACTTCCCGGCGCGCGCGTCGAATACCCGTCGCCGGTCGATGGGCGGGCGGCTCTGCCCGGCGTCCGCCGTGCCCGGGTCGGCGCGCATGCGCTCGGGCGCAGCGACCTCGCTGCGCAGCGACAGCGCCCAGCTCACCACCTCCACGTCCAGACCCTCGACCTCGTGCCCGAAAAGCTGGGTGTAGGCCTGCACGAAATTCCGGCGCAGGGCTTCCAGCGCCGCGTCGTCCATGAGGCCGGCGGGCGCGTCCACGGGTATTTCCCAGCCCTGTCCCGCATAGCGCATGTAGGCGCGCAGCTCGCGCAGCGTCTGGCCCCGGTGTCCCGTCTCCCGCAGGAAGCCCGAGACTTCGTCGTTCATGTCGGCAATCATCCGGTTCACGACTTCCGCATCGAAACGGCTCAGGCGCATGACCGCGCTGCGCAGCGATTCATAGCCGAAGGGCGCGCGCAGAAAGCCGATGGCCGAGCCCACGCCCGCGCCCGGCGGCACCAGCAGCCGGTCCATGCCGAGCTTTTCGCATAGCCGGGCGGCATGCAGCGGCGCCGCGCCGCCGTAGGCGATCATGGTGAATTCGCTCAGGTCGCGGCCGCTCTCCACGGCATGCATGCGCGCGGCGTTGGACATGTTCTCGTCCACCATCTCGGCCACGGCATACGCGGCCTGCACGGCGTCGCCGTCCAGCGGCCCGGCCACATGCCGGCGCAGCGCGGCCTGCGCGGCTTCGGCGTCCAGCGTGATGGAGCCGCCCGCGAAACGCCGGGCGTCCAGCTTGGCCAGCACCAGGTCCGCATCGGTGACCGTGGGGCGGTCGCCGCCGCGCCCGTAGCAGGCCGGGCCCGGCTCCGAACCGGCGCTTTCCGGGCCCACGCGCACTTGCCTGAGATCGTCCACGTGCGCGATGGAACCGCCGCCCGCGCCAATCTCCACCATTTCGATCACGGGGATCGAGATGGGCATGCCGCTGCCCTTCTTGAACCGGTAGGTGCGCGCCACCTCGAACGTGCGCGCCGTCTTGGGATGCAGGTCTTCGATGAGGCAGATCTTGGCCGTCGTACCGCCCATGTCGAAAGAAAGCACGCGGTCCAGCCCGTAGCGCGCCGCCACGTGGCTGGCGTAGATGGCGCCGCCCGCGGGCCCGGACTCCAGCAGGCGCACGGGGAACTCCGCCGCGCTGGCCAGCGACATCAGGCCGCCGCCGGAATGGATCATGTACAGCGGGCAGCACATGCCTTCGGCTTCCAGCGCGTTGGCCAGCCGCCCGAGGTAGGAGGACATCAGCGGCTTCACGTAGGCGTTGGCGCAGACGGTATTGAAGCGCTCGAACTCGCGGATCTGCGGCGAAACCTCGCACGACAGGGAAACCGACAAGTCGGGCAGCGCCTGGAGCAGGCGCTCGCGCACCAGCCGTTCGTGCGCCCCGTTGCGATAGCTGTGCATCAGGCCCACCGCCACGCTTTCGAAGCCGCCGGCGCGGATCGACGCGATGATGCGGTCCAGTCCGGCCAGGTCCAGCGGCACCAGCTCCCGCCCGCCCGCATCGAGCCGGCCCGCGAGCGCATAGCGGTCGCAGCGCGGAATGAGCGGAGCGGGCAGCTGGATGGAAAGATCGTATTGCTCGAAGCGGCCCTCGTTGCGCATCTCGATCACGTCGCGAAACCCTTCGCTGGTGATGAACGCGGTGCGGGCGCCGCGCCGTTCGATGAGCGCGTTGGTGGCCAGGGTGGTGCCGTGCACGATGGAACGGATCGCCGAAGGCGCGATGCCGGCCTCGCGCGCGGCCAGCTTCAGGCCCTGCACGATGGCCCTCTCGGGTTTCCCGTAATCGGTGAGCACCTTGGCGGTGTACAGCCGCCCTTCATGTTCCAGGGCGACGTCGGTGAACGTGCCGCCGATGTCCACCCCTGCCCTGCATGCGGTTTGCGTATCTTTCATGGTCTGCCGTGTGACGATGATTCGGACCGGCGGCGGACCCAGAAGAACCGGACGCGCCGCCGTATGCCGCGCCATCATGGGCTGAGCACAAGAACGATGACAAACAAGAAATTGCGGGGTCCAGGACAAGCTGCGCTGTGCCCGCAAATACCCGGATAGGGTTTACCCATGGCCGCCCGCCGGCGCGGGACGGGAGGGCCTTATGCGTCCCCATTGCAAATACGTTACTCTTTCCGTTTAGCCCCAAGAAGGAGCCTCCCATGGCACAAGCCACTGCCCGCCACATCCTCGTGTCCACCGAGGAAAAGGCCAACGAACTGAAAACCGCCATCGAGAACGGCGCGGATTTCGCCCAACTGGCGAAGGAAAATTCGAGCTGCCCGTCCAGCCGCGACGGCGGCAACCTGGGCTCGTTCGGCCGTGGCCAGATGGTCAGGGAATTCGACGAAGTCGTGTTCACCGCCCCGGTCGGCAAAGTCCAGGGCCCGGTGAAGACCCAGTTCGGCTACCACCTGGTCGAAGTGACCAGCCGCAAGGACTGATCCGGCATCGCGTGCGCCCGGCCTGCGCCGGGCGGCACGGAAAAGCCCCGCCATGCGCATACCGCGCGCGGCGGGGTTTTCTTTGCGCGCCAGGCGCGCGCCTGGGCGGCCTCGCGCAGGCACTCGGAGAAAGCGGCAAGCGCGGGGCTGTCGCGGCGGCGCGAAGCGGAAAGGGCCACGGCATTCCTGGCGATGGGGAAGATGCGCCGATTGCAGGGGAGGCCCGCGGGATCGGCCCCGGGGCCCGCCGCCCTTCGCTGCGCCGCAACACCGGAATCCCTATCAATTGATAATTTCTCTTCAGCTGACAGGGCCGGCGGGCTGCGACAGAATGAGCCACGCCCGGAGGAGACGACCTGGGCCCAGACCGCGATACCTACAACCACACAGGCGCGCCGCGCGCCCCAGGCCCATGAAGACACCCCGCAACAAGGTCATCATCACCTGCGCCATCACGGGTTCGGTGCATACCCCGTCGATGTCGCCCTATCTGCCCGTCACGCCGGAAGAGATCGCGCAGTCCGCGCTGGATGCCGCCGAGGCCGGCGCGGCCATCGTGCATCTGCATGCGCGCCAGCCCGGGAACGGCCGGCCCACCCAGGACCCGGCGATCTACGAACGCTTCCTGCCGCGCATCAAGGATGCCTCGGACGTGGTGGTCAACATCACCACGGGCGGATCTCCCGTGCTGCCGGTGAGCGAGCGGCTGCAGCCCGCCGCACGCTTCCAGCCGGAAGTGGCCTCGCTGAACATGGGCTCCATGAATTTCGGCATGTACGAGCTGCTGGAACGCTTCAAGGAGTTCCGGCACGACTGGGAACGCCCATACCTGGAAGGCAGCGCCGACCTCATCTTCCGCAATACGTTCAAGGACATCGCGCACATCCTGGCCGCCTGCGCCGACAACGGCACCCGCTTCGAGATCGAGTGCTACGACATCGGCCATCTCTACACGGCCGCGCATTTCGTGGACCGCGGCCTGCTCGAGCCGCCGTTCCTGATCCAGTCGGTGTTCGGCATCCGGGGCGGCATCGGCACGCACCCGGAAGACGTGATGGCAATGAAGCGCACGGCCGACCGCCTGTTCGGCGACGCCTATGTCTGGTCGGTGCTGGCGGCCGGACGCAAGCAGACGCCGCTGGCCACCATGGCCGCCACCATGGGCGGCAACGTGCGCGTAGGGCTGGAGGACTCGCTGTGGGACGGCCCGGGCGAGCTGGCCCGCTCCAATGCCGACCAGGTGCGCCGCATCCGCGGCATTCTCGACGGCCTCTCGCTGCAGCCCGCCACGCCGGACGAGGCCCGGCAGATTCTCTCGCTCAAGGGACGCGACAACGTCGCCTTCTAGGGCGCGTTGACGCGTCCCGGTCGGCGCCGCCACGCGCATTCACAATAAAACCAGGGAGACAGACAAATGAAAAACACACTGACCGCCGCCGCGCTCGCCATGCTGCTGGGAACCGCCACGACGGCCCGGGCCGACGACGGCGTGATCCGCATCGGCTTCATTACCGACATGTCGGGCCTGTCGGCCGACGCCGACGGCCCGGGAGGCGCCGAGGCCATCAAGATGGCGGTGGCGGACGCGGGCGGCCTGGCGGCCGGCAAGCGCGTGGAAGTGCTGGTGGCCGACCACCAGAACCGCGCCGACATCGCCTCGTCGCGCGCCCGCGAATGGCTGGACCAGAAAGGCGTGAACATGCTGATCGCGGGCGCCAATTCGGCGGCCGCGCTGGCCATGGCCAAGGTGGCCCACGAGAAGAAGACCCCGTTCTTCGTGGTGAGCGCCGGGGCCTCCGAACTCACCAACGCCCAGTGCACCCCCTACACGGTGCACTACGCCTACGACACGGTGTCGCTGTCGCGCGGCACGGCCACGGCCATGGTGAAGGAAGGCCACAAAGACTGGTTCTTCCTGACCGTGGACCACGCCTTCGGGCACGCGCTCGAGCGCGACGCCGCCAAAGTGGTGACGGCCAATGGCGGCACGGTGAAAGGCCGGGTGCGCCATCCACTCAACGCCTCGGATTTCTCGTCCTTCATCCTGCAGGCGCAGGCCTCCGGCGCCACGGTGCTCGGGCTGGCGAACTCGGCCAGCGACACCAGCAACGCCGTGAAGGCGGCCGGCGAGTTCGGGCTCACCCCGCAGATGAAGCTGGCCGGCCTGCTGGTGCTGCTGACCGACATACACGCGCTGGGCCTGCCGGCCGCGCAAGGCATGTATCTCACCACGGCCTGGTATTGGGACCAGGACGACGCCTCGCGGCAATGGGCGGCCCGCTTCGAACAGGTCATGAAGAAAAAGCCCACCATGCTGCAGGCGGCCGACTATTCCGCCGCTTCCACCTATCTGAAAGCGGTGGCGGCCACCGGCGGCACCGATGGCGACGCCATCATGAAATGGCTGCGCGCCAATCCCGTCAACGACTTTTTCGTGCAGGGCGGCAAGCTGCGCGCCGACGGCCTGCTGGTGCACGACATGTACCTCATGCAGGTCAAGAAGCCGTCCGAATCCAAGGGCCCGTGGGACTACTACAAGCTGGTTTCCCGCGTGCCGGGCGACCAGATCTACACCTCGCCTTCCGAGTCCGCCTGCCCCCTGATGAAGCCCTGACGCGATGAATACGAACCCTCAGCCGGATGCCCTGCCGGTGGATTTCCAGGGCAAGCGGGTCATCGTGACCGCCGGCGCGGCCGGGATCGGCGCGGCACTGGCCGGCGCCTTCGCCGCGCGCGGCGCGCGCGTGCACATCTGCGACGTGGACGAGGCCGCGCTGGCGGCCTGCCCGCATCCCTGGATGCGGGCCGACGTGCGCAGCCGCGCACAGATAGACGCCTACATGCGCGCCGCGCTGGACCACCTCGGCGGGCTGGACGTGCTGGTGAACAACGCCGGCATCGCCGGCCCCACCGCGGGCATCGCCGAACTCGATCCGGACGAGCTGGCCGACACGCTGGACATCAACCTGGCCGCGCAGTTCCACACGCTGCGGCACGCCGTGCCCGCGCTGCGCACGGCCGGAGGCGGCAGCATCATCAACATCAGCTCGGTGGCCGGGCGCATGGGCATTCCCATGCGCACGCCGTATGCCGCCACCAAATGGGGCGTGGTGGGCCTGACCCGCTCGCTGTCCATCGAACTGGGCGGCTACGGCATCCGCGTCAACGCGCTGCTGCCGGGCCTGGTGGCGGGGCCTCGCATCGAGCGCGTGATCGCGGCGCGCGCGCGCAACATGGGCATCAGCGTGGAAGAGGAAACGCGGCTGGAGCTGGCGGGCGTGAGCCTGGGCCGCTTCGTGCAGCCGGCCGACATCGCCAACATGGCGCTGTTTCTCGCCAGCCCGTTCGGCGCCATGGTAAGCGGCCAGGCCATCAGCATCGACGGCGACCTGCAATCGCTGCCCTGGCAGCCGCCCGCCGGCTGAGCCGCGCGGGTCAGTCCAGCAGTTCGATGGCGTCGCGGAACGGGCCCGCGCGGCGGGCCTGCGCCTCGGCGCGCAACACCTCCAGCATGCGGGCCTGCAACTGCGGATTGGCGGACTCCTTGCGCGAGATGAGCAGGAAGTCGAACCACTGCCGCTCCGCCAGCGGCACGGCCACCAGGTCCGGGTACAGCGCGACGATGTCGCAGGCCGATACGGCGTTGACCAGCGTGACGCCGCGAAAGGCGTGCACCATGCCCGGCAGCAGCAGCATGTGGCCCTGCATGGCCGAGCGCAGGCGCGCGGACTCGCCCGTGTCGCCCTGGGCCACCACATAGTCGGACCACAACGGCCGGACGAAGGTATCGGCCGGGATGTCGCCTACGGCCACGCACTCGCGCCGCGCCAGCGGGTGCTCGCGATGCGCCAGCGCCACGATGTAGGCGCGGGCGTAGGGCCGCACGCTCAGGCGCGCGCTGTCGCTGCCGACCGCGCCCACCCCGAAATCGGCGCGCATCGTTTCCACGGCGCTGACCAGCTGCACCGACGACTCGGTGTCGAGCGAGAACGGGCGCGCGCCATGCTCGCGCACATAGCGCCGCATGGCGTCGGGCGCATACTTCATGGCCAGCGCGGGCGACACCGACACGCGCAGGTTCTGGCCGCCGAACTGCTGGATGCTGTGCAGCGCCTCGTCGATGCGCACCAGCTCGTCCAGCACGGCCCTGGCCTCGCCGTGCAGGTAGAGGCCGGCCTCGGTGGGACGCAGGGTCTTGTTGGAACGGTCGAAGAGCTGCACGCCCGTGGCGCTCTCCAGCCGCGAGATCGCGTGGCTCACGGCCGGCTGGGTCAGGTGCAGGACCTGCGCCGCCTGCCGCGCGGAACCCGTGGACACCACGGCGGAGAAGATGCGCAGATCGTGGATATTGAAGTTCCGCTTCATACGGCCTCGACGCCTGCCACGTGCCGGCGCCCCGTCAAAGACGCAGCGCCGCGTCGCTCTGCGCGCCCACCGCGCGCGAGAGATAGTCGTTGCCCAGGGTGGCGCGATTGCCGCGCAGCGGGCGGGCATCGCCGGCCAGGGCCTGGCGGCGGGCGTCGATAGCTGCCTGGCCCTGCTGCATGCCCTGGGTCATGGCGCGCCGCAGGCCGGGATGCAGCCGCTGCGGGTCGATGGGTTCTCCCGGCCGGATGCCGATGCTGGCGAAACGCTCGCGCGCCCACGCCTCGGTATGGATCTCTGGCGCGAATTGCAGCAGGAAGGCCAACTGGTCGTAGAAGCGCAGCGAGGTGCGCGCCTCGGTTTCGTCGAGCGGCCTGGGCCAGGAAACGTCCGACGCGGGCGCCGGCGCGGGCCGCCCGAGATAGGCGGAAAGCGGCTGGACGGAAAGCCCCGCGGGCGCCGCGCCCGCGGCGCCCGGCGCCCGCTGGACGCCCAGGCTGGCGAGCTGCGTCTCGGAACGGATGACGGCGGCGATGCCCGCCGGCGCGTGTCCGCTCCAGCCGGGACCGGCGACGAGATAGCGCCCCCCGGTCCGGCCGAGCGTGGCGAGGCGGAAGGTGTAGAGGTCGTCCACGTGCACCGCCGGCGCGGCGCCGGCGGGCGCGGGCACGGCGACGACCACGGGCTCGGCCCGCAGGTCGAGCGCCGCGTAGGCGGCGACATCGCCGCGGGTTTTCGTGCCGTCCAGCCCATGCAGCGTATTGAACGGCCCCAGATAGGCCGGGCCGGCGCGGTCGATGGCGCGCTCGTACATGACGCGGTAGCTGGCGATGAGAGGCGTGCCGTAGAGGTAGGCTTCCCTGGCGATGGAACGCGCTTCCTGGGCCGTGACGCCGATAATGCCGGCGAACTGCGAACCGCTCGCCGCATCGGGCGAGGTGAACGAGCATGCGGACAGGCCCAGGCATAAAAAAACGCTGGCTGCCAGCAGGCGGCCCGCCCGCGGCGGCTGTCCGCAGCGGCGATGAACGTGCATGGATGACTCCGGCTTTGCGGCATGACGCGCGCCAGCAAGCGCGCGCCGGGCTTCTGTTTCAACGAAGCCCGCGGGGATTCTGGCACATTTCGATTTCACCGAGAAGCGCGCGGGCGCGAACGCAACACCGGCTTCTGCGCGGCGTCAAACCGCCGTGGCGCCCGCCTGCGCGCCGTCGAGCGCCACGCGGCGCGGCTCGATGGCCGCGATGGCGCTTTCGAAGGCGGTGGCCCCGGTGGACAGGTGCTGGATCAGGTCCAGCGTGGTCGACCGGCGCGTCAGCATCAGGCAGGCGACTTCGCCGTTCGCCACGCGGGTGGCGTGCCAGCACCCGGGCCGCATGCACACGCCCTGCCCCTGCCTCACGCGGAATGCCGCCAGCGTGGAAAGGTCGGGGCCGCCGTCGGCGTCGCTGCGGGCCACCACGTGGATGATTTCGCCGGTGAGCGGCACCACGGCCTGCTGCGTCAGCAGGTGCTTTTCGAGGCTGGCGATCTCGGGCGAGGCATCGCGGTAGTTCACCCAGAGCACTTCGGCGTCGCCGCCGGCGCCCGTATTGAACAGGTGTTCGCGCCAGAAATCGGTGGTTTCGCAGGCATAGCTGGGCACGCCGTTGCCGGCCGGCCGGGGCTTGCCCAGCATCCAGCCATAGGGCGCAAAGGCTTCGGGAACGAGATCGTCGGGTTGCAGCAGATCGGTGTCGCTCGTCATCATGGTTCCTGGGCAGGCGGACGGGCGCCGGAGCGCCGGGGGAATTCCCGGGCGTAGTCGAACTCGCCCCGCTCGATGGCGCGCAGGATCGCCGCGCGGCGTTCGGCCGCGCGCTTCAGGTTGGCGGCCGTGGGCTTGGCGCGGATGCGTTCCACGCAATGGCGGCCCTGATAGGTGAAGCCGATCTCGATGGACGATTCGGACGCGGGACGCACGCCCTCGAATCCGGAATGCATGGTGCGGTTCCTCATTTCCCGGGAACGTCACTATATCGCCAGCGGCCGTTGATACGTGGATGGCTTTAGTTACATTCTCAGGGCGCATAGCGGCCATCCGTGGTTGCAGCGCCGGCTTCGCCCGCTGCCCTGTCCGGCCATGCCGCGCCTTCCGATTCCGCGCTTTCCCGTCCGACCCGCGTCCGCTTCCCTCTCCGCGCCGCCGCGTCCCGGGCTCGCGCAAGCCGCCGTGCCGGCCGACGGCTCCATCGTCACGGACCCGTCCTGGAGCGGCCTCGTCGAACTGGGCGCCGAATCCGATGACGACGGCATGCAGCTGCTGGATGCGCGCGGCCGGCCCCTGCCGCCGCAGCAGCACATCGGCCGCTTCCACCAGGACTATGCGCTGGTCTACTCGCAGGGCGCGGCGCGCATGGCGGACCGCGCCGGCAAGACCTATGCCCTGCCGGACGCGTTCGACACCGAAGTGGCGGCGCCCGGCCTCGTGCGCTTCGCGGCAAGCGCCGCCGAAGACGCGCCCTGGGGCCTGTACGGCTTCATCGAGGACCGCGAGGCGGCCGCGCCGCAATATACGAGCATAGGCTCGTATCGTGGGGAGCTGGCCGTCGCCTCGCTGGGACCGGACCGCCCGAGCTGATCCGCCCGGCCCGGGACGGCGAAGGACCGCGCGCCGAATACTACGACGCGCAGGGCAGGCGGCTGCGCAGCGTAAAAGCGAAGGCCGCGCCTGCGCGGGCAGCCACGGCGTAACCGTCGCCGCGCAGCGCTACCGCGCCGTGGACGCGCAGGGCCGGATTTCCGGCCCCCGCTTCGGCCACCTGGACGCGCCGCGCCCCGGCGGGCCGGATCAGTCGTCGTGCGATTCGTGAACGGCCGCGGCGCCGCGTTTCCAGTAGCTGGCGGCCCGGATGCGGGACTTGTCGATGCCGTGGCGCTCCACCATGACGGCGCGCACTTCCCTGGCGACGGCGGACTCGGCGGCGACCCACACATAGCCCTCGCCGGCGGGCAGCCGCAGCCCGGCGGCCGCCTGCGCCAGGCCGGGGCCGCCCTCGTCGCGCGGCAGCCAGCGGACCTGCGCCCGGGCCCGACACGCCAGCGGCATCTGGTTGCGGACCGAGGGCACTTCGATCAGCACGATGGCCTGGGCCTGCCCGGGCAATTCTTCCAGACGCCGCGAAATGGCCGGCAAGGCGGTTTCGTCGCCGATGAGCACGTGCCAGTCGAACGCGAGAGGCACCACGAAGGAGCCGCGCGGCCCGCCGATGCCCAGCTTCTGGCCGGGGCGCGCCTGCGCGGCCCAGGCGCCGGCGGGACCGTCGCCGTGCAGCACGAAGTCGAGCACGAGCTCGCGCGCGGCGGCGTCGTAGCGGCGCGGGGTGTAGTCGCGCGCGGCCGGCCGCGGCGCGCCTTCGGGAAAGCGCAGGCCGTCCGGCCCGATTTCGGGCAGCGCCGGCGGCTGGGACGGATCGGCGGGAAAGAACACCTTGACGTGGTCGTCGAAGGAAGCGGAGACGAAGTCGCGCAGGCCGTCGCCGGTGAAAGTAATGCGCGCCAGCAGGCCGCCGGCGAGCGTCTCCACGCGAGCGACGGTGAGTTCGCGCATTTTCAGCGGATGACGCACGCGCTCGACGCGCAGGTCGGTTTGGCTCATGGATTCTCCAGTTGAAATCAGGAACAGGCGGGCTCGTTGATCTCCCGCACCGCGCGGCGCAGGATGGCGGCGACGCGGCGCTGCTCGGCGGGCGCGGCGCCGCTGGTCTTCAGCAGCGCGTGCCGCAGCGCCGAATGCGCCTGCACGTATTCCTCCACCCAGCCCGTGGCCAGGTCCTCGCCTTCGGGGCCGGTTTCGCGCGGCTCGCCGCTCCAGGCCTGGCGCATCCATTCCATTTTGCGGGCGATGTGCCTGAGCTTGTCGAACATCAGCGACAGGCGTTCGCGATTCGCGTCCAGATGGGCGCGGCCCGGCTCCGCCAGGTGATAGCGTTTTTTCGCGCCGGCCTGCTCGACCGTGGCGTAGCCCAATTCTTCGAGATAGGTCAGCGCGGGGTAGACCATGCCGGGGCTGGGCGAGTAGTAGCCGTTGCTCAGCGTACCCAGCGCCTTGATGAGCTCGTAGCCGTGGCTGGGGTTCTGCTCCAGCAGCCCCAGCAGCATGAGCTGGAGATCGTCGGCGCTGACCTTGCGGCCGCGCGTCCAGCCCCGCCCGTCGCCGAAGCCATCGGGGCCGCCGCGGTGGCCGGCAAAGCCGGAGGATCTTCCGCCTGCCGCGCTGGCGTGCAGCGGATGGCGGCCCTGGCGGCCGCCGCGGAAATGGGAGCCGCCGTGGGGGAAGCCGGCCGGAAAATGGGGAGAGTGGCGCATGGGAAGCCTCGATATATATCTTAAAATATATATCGTAAGATATGCCCGCGCCTGACCGGCCGTCAACCCCGGCGTGCGAGGCGCTCAGGGCGGCGTGCGCCTCCAGCGCACCGCGCCCGCATCCAGCGCCTCGACGCGGCAACGGCCCAGCAGCCTGAGGGTGGTTTCAAGTTCGGCGCGCAGGATCGACAGCACTTCGCGCACGCCAACCGGCCCGCGCGCCGCGAGCCCGTAGAGGGGCGCGCGCCCAGCGCCGCGGCCTTGGCGATGTCGCTGCCTCCTCGGCGCACGCCGCCGTCCACCAGTATTTCGAGCGACCTGCCCAGGCTCGCCGCGACTTCCGGCAGGATTTCCAGCGGACAGGGCGCGCTTTCCAGCTGCCGGCCGCCATGGTTGGACAGGACGATGCCGTCCATGCCGCAAGCCTGCGCGCGGCGCGCGTCGGCCAGCCCCTGAATGCCCTTGACGACAATGCGTCCGCGCCATGCGCGGCGCAGCCATGCGAGGTCTTCCCACGTCAGTGCCAAGTCCATCTGGCGGCTGAGGACCGCGGCCTGTTCGGTGATGTTTTCGCGCGCGTTGGCGCTGACCGCCAGGTTCTTCAACTGCGGCCCGCCATGGCGCAGCATGCGCCAGCACCAGCCCGGATGCGCGGCCAGGTCCAGCAACAGGCGGCGCGACGGCCGCAAGGGCAGCTTGAAACCATTGCGCTTGTCGTGATCGCGGTTGCCGTGCACCGGCACGTCCACGGTAAGAAAGAGCACGGTGTAGCCATTCCGCCAGGCGCGGTCCATCAGATGCTCCGCGATGCGGCGGTCGCGCTGCACATAGAGCTGCAGCCAGAGTTCGCCGCTCGTGGCCGCGCGCACCGCTTCGAGCAGGGAGGTGGAAGCGGTCGACAGCACAAACGGCAGGCCGGCTTCGTGCGCCGCGCGCGCCAGATGGATGTCCGCCTCGGGCCAGAACAGGCCGTTCAACCCGGTCGGCCCGACTATGGCAGGCATGGCCGACGCGGCGCCAAGCACCTGCGTCTCCAGTCGGCATTCCGACACGTCCACCAGCGCATCGGGGCGGAACTCGAGTTCCGCATACGCCGAGGCATTGCGCGCCATCGCGATGCCGTCCTCTGCGCCGCCCTCCAGGTAGTCGAACGCCAGCCGGGGCAGGCGTTTCCGCGCGCGCCGCCGGTAATCCATCACATTGGGCAGCATGTTCCTTCCCTTTCCCCGTGCGTTGGGTTGTTGAATCGTATAACGAGCGATTCAATTGTATTTCGATTGTTTTTATCACAACAACCGGGCGCACTGCTTTTCTTTCCCGCGCGGCCGGCCCGGCGGCAATCTCCCGGCCAATGTGCTAGGACATACCCTAAATTTAATCGCAATAAGATTATTTAAATCGAAGAGCGATTCAAGCGATCGTATGCTGTGCCTGAACGCGCTCGGGCGAAGTCGATGGCCCGGGCCCCCTCCGGAACCACAGATATGACCGACGGCATGACTCTGCGAAACGCGCTGGCCCAGACCCTGGGCGAAAACGCCCTGCTTCATTCCGAGGCAGACCTGGCTGGCTATACCGAAGACTGGCGGGGCCGGTACAAGGGCCCGGCGCTGTGCGTGGCGCTGCCCGGCGATACGGGACAAGTGTCGGAAGTCGTGCGCCTGTGCCGCGCGCACGGCGTGCCCGTATTGCCCCAGGGCGGCAACACCAGCCTGTGCGGCGGCGCCGTGCCGGCGGCCGAGGGTCCGACGCCCGTCATCGTCAACCTCTCCCGCATGCGCCGCATCCGGAACCTGGATGCCGCCAACAACACGATGGAGGTCGAGGCCGGCTGCATATTGGCCATGGTGCAGGAGGCGGCCGAGGCCGCGGGCCGGCTGTACCCGATCAGCCTGGGCGCGGAAGGCTCATGCCAGATCGGCGGCACCATCGCCACCAATGCCGGCGGCACCGGCGTGCTGCGCTACGGCAACACGCGCGACAACATCCTCGGTCTGGAAGTGGTGCTGCCCGACGGCGCCGTCTGGAACGGCCTGACCGCGCTGCGCAAGAACAACACGGGCTACGACCTCAAGCACCTGTTCATCGGGGCCGAAGGCACGATGGGCATCGTCACGGCCGCCGTGCTGAAGCTCCATCCCCTGCCCACCGCCCACGCCGTGGCCTGGCTGGCGCCGGGCAGCCCGCAAGACGCGCTGCGCATCCTGGACCTGTTCCAGCGCGCCTGCGGGTCGCGCCTGTCAGCCTTCGAGATGATCGACCGCAACCAGCTTGACGTGGTGATGGCGCACGTGCCGGGCCGCAAGAACCCGCTGGCCGGCGTCCATCCCTGGCATGTGCTGGTGGAACTGTCCGACACGGGCGGCGACGCCGGACTCCAGGCCCTGCTGCTGCGGATCCTGGAGCAGGCCGCCGGGCTCGGTCTGCTCCAGGACGCGGTCGTCGCCAGCAACGGCGCCCAGCGCGCCGCGTTCTGGGAAGTGCGCCACAGCGTGTCCGAAGGCAATAAGAAGGCCGGCGTGGGCCTCACCACCGACACCGCCGTGCCCGTGTCCGCCGTGCCGCGCTTCATCGACGAAGCCACGCAAGCGGTGCACCGGCTGGTGCCGGGCCTGCCCGTGCTGATTGTGGCGCACCTGGGCGACGGCAACGTGCATTTCATTCCGTTCTTCAGCTTCGATGCCTGGAACGCCCTGCCCGACCGCGACGCCATGGCCGCCGCCATCCGGCGCGCCGTCAACGACGCGGCCCACGCGCTGGGCGGCACGTTCAGCGCGGAACACGGCGTGGGCCGCAGCTCGCTGGCCGAAATGGCGCACTACAAGTCGCCGGTCGAACTGGCAATGATGCGCGCTGTGAAACAGGCTTTCGACCCCGACCGTCTTTTCAACCCCGGCCGCTTGCTGCCCTGAGCCGTCGTTCTCGACCCGTAGGAGCCCTCCATGAAACCGACCTCCCTTAACGCCTCGCGCCGCAATGCGCTCAAGACGGTGGCCGCCGGCGCGGCCGCCCTGGCCCTGCCCATGATCTGGACGCCCTCGCGCGCGGCTTCCAAGCGCATCGTCGTGCGCGACGACGGCGGCATCTACAGCAAGGCCTACGGGGCCGTGTTCTACCGGCCCTTTACCGAAGCCACCGGCATCCAGGTGGTGGGCGTGCAGGCCAATGCCGAACCCACTGCGCAGATCCGCAGCATGGTGGAGACTGGCAACTACACCTGGGACATGGCCAAGATCAGCCAGCCCGCCATCCTGATGCTGACCGAAGGCGGCAAGGTGTACCTGGAAAAGCATGGCCTGGAATCCGATCCGGTCGTGGCCGCCATTCCCGGGCAGTACATGTCGCCATACGGCGTGGGCAACAACGTGTATGCCACGGTGCTGGCCTATCGCGCCGACGCCTTCAAGGGCCGGCGCGCGCCCGCCTCGTGGGCGGATTTCTGGGACGTGAAGAACATCCCCGGCCGGCGCGGCCTGCGCAAGCATCCGTTCGACACCATCGAGGAAGCGCTGATGGCCGACGGCGTGCCCACCGGCAAGGTCTACCCCTGCGACATCGACCGCGCGCTGGCCAGCCTGGACAAGATCAAGCCCGCCGTCGAAGTGTGGTGGAACACCGGCGCGCAAGTCGAGCAAATGCTGGGGTCCGGCGAGGTGGACATGATCGCCACCTGGGTATCGCGCGCGCAGTCCGCGATCGCCAATGGCGCGCCCGTGCAGATCGTGTGGGACCAGAACATCTGGGGCTGCGACAACTGGTCCATTCTCAAGGGCACGCCGAACGCCGACGCCTGCCGCGAGTTCATCAAGTTCGCCTCCGACCCCAAGCGCCAGGCCTCGCTGGTCGAATACTTCGCCGCCGGCGTCACGCAGCCGGCCGCCTTCGACTACATCAAGCCCGACGTGGCCCGCGATTGCCCTACGCACCCCGACAACATCAAGACCGGCCTGCACATTAACGCCGCCTATTGGCTGGAAAAACAGCGCGACGTGCTTGAGCGCTTCAACAGCTGGGTCCTGAAGTAATTCCTTTCCGACTGAACGCCATGTCTTCCTCCAATCTGCAAATCTCGGGCCTGGGCAAACGCTATGGAGACTTCGTCGCCCTGGCGCCCACGCACCTGGACGTCGCTCGCGGCGAATTCCTGACCCTGCTGGGCCCTTCCGGCTCTGGCAAGACCACCCTGCTCAGCCTGATCGCCGGCCTGGCCCGGCCCGACGAGGGCCGCGTGCTGATCGACGGCGCCGACGTGACCTACGGCGCGCCGTACGAGCGCGACATCGGCATGGTGTTCCAGAACTACGCATTGTTCCCGCACATGACCATCGAGGAAAACATCGCGTTTCCGCTGAAGATGCGCAAAGTGCCGGCGGCCGAGGCGCGGCGCCGCGCGATGGACGCGCTGGAGATGGTGCGCCTGCCGCACGTGGCGGCGCGCCTGCCGCGCGAGCTTTCCGGCGGCCAGCAGCAGCGCATCGCGCTGGCCCGCTGCATGGTCTACCGCCCCGCCATCATCCTCATGGACGAACCGCTGGGCGCGCTGGACAAGAAACTGCGCGACCAGATGCAGCTGGAAATCAAGCGCATCCACCGCGAGCTCGGCACGACCATCGTCTACGTGACGCACGACCAGGAAGAGGCCATGACCATGTCCGACCGCATCTGCCTCATGAACGGCGGCGCGATCGAGCAGCTGGGCACTCCGGCCGACCTGTATTTCCGTCCGCGCACCCTGTTCGTGGCCGACTTCCTCGGCGAATCGAATCTGCTGCGGGGCGAAGTCGCCTCGGTGGACGGCGACATGCTGTCGGTCAGGCTGGAACGCCACGGCATAACCGGACCGGCGCTGTCCAACGGCGCGCCCATCAAGGCGGGGCAGAAAGTCACCCTGATGCTGCGTCCGCAGAACCTGCGCGTGCGCGAGGCCGGCGACGGCGGCCCGCTGCTGACAGGCAAGCTGCTGGACGTCATGGTCACCGGCAGCCTGACCAAGCTCTATCTGGACACGGGCGCGGCGGATGCCGCCCCCATCGTGGTGGCCTACCCCACCCGGCGCCATGCCGATCACTACGCCATCGGCCAGTCCCTGTCGGTCGGCTGGCAGGCCGCCGATGCCGTCGCCATCCCGGAGTAAGCCATGACCTCCTCCGCCTCTTCCCGCAAGCGCGCCGGCCAGGGGCGCCGCCATTTCCTGATGGCCGCTCCCCTGGCGGCGCTGCTGCTGGCGCTGCTCATCTATCCGGTGGGACAACTGCTGCTCCTGAGTTTCCACGGCGACCAGGGTTTCTCGCTGGCGCAATACCACCGGCTGTTCCAGTCGACGGTCTACGTGAACGTGCTGCTCATCACGCTGAAGATCTCGCTGTGGACGACGTTCTTTTCCGTAGTCGCCGGCTATCCGGTGGCCTACCTGATCTCCGGCCTGTCGGCCCGGCGCAAGACCTCGCTGCTGTTCTGGGTGCTGCTGTCGTTCTGGACCAGCTTCCTGGTGCGCACCTTCGCCTGGGTGGTGCTGCTGGGCCGCAACGGCGTGGTGAACCAACTGCTGCAGGCGCTGGGCATCCTGGATGCGCCGGCCAACCTGCTCTACAACTTCGGCAGCGTGCTGGTGGGCATGGTGCATGCGCTGATGCCGCTGGCCGTGCTGACCATGCTGTCGGTCATGGAAAACATCGACCGCAACCTGCCGCGCGCCGCCGCCACCCTCGGCGCGCGCCCCGGCACGGCGTTCTGGAAGATCTATTTCCCCCTGTCGATGCCCGGCGTGGCCGCGGCCGCCATCATGGTGTTCGTGACCGCCATCGGCTTTTTCATCACGCCCGCGCTGCTGGGCGGGCGCAAGGAGACGATGATCACGCAAATCATCATCGACCAGGTCCAGCAGACCATGAACTGGGAGTTCGCCGGCGCGGTGTCCGTCCTGCTGCTGGTGGTGGTGCTGGCGGTGTTCGCCATCTACGACAAAGTGCTGGGGCTCTCCACGATGACCGGCGCCGCCTCGGCCCGGGTCCGCGCATCGGGCGGGGCCAGCCTGAGCCGCCGGGCCGGCGATGCCGTGCTGACGCTGCTGGCCGGCGTCTCGGACCGCCTGTTCGACCTGCTGCCCCGGCGGCTGCGGCGCTCGGTGTCGGGCACGGGGCAGTCACGCACGCTGTGGTGGATCGTGCTGCTGGTGCTGGCCTTCCTGGCCGCCCCCGCCTTCCTGATGATCCCGCTGTCGTTCGATTCCGGATCGGGCCTGACCTGGCCGCCCAAGGGCTTCTCGCTGCAATGGTATGAGCAGATGTTCACCTCCGCCGTGTGGATGCAGGCGATTACCCGTTCGCTTATCGTCGGCGTGGGCACGGGCCTGCTGGCCATGCTGATCGGCACGCCCGCCGCCTTCCTGCTGGTGCGCGCCGACCTGCGCGGCAAGTCGGCCATGCTGGCCTTCGTGCTCTCGCCCATCGTGGTGCCGCGCATGATCATCGCCGTGGGCATGTTCTATTTCTTTGCGCGGGTCGGCCTGGTGGGTTCGAGCATCGGCCTGATCCTGGCGCATACGGTAGTGGCCGTGCCCTATGTGGTGATCACCATGATGGCGGTGCTGCGCAACTACGACACGCGCCTGGACCTCGCGGCGCAGAGCCTGGGCGCGGGCCCGTGGGCCACGCTGCGGTTCGTCACGTTTCCCATCCTGGCAGCGGGGCTGATGTCGTCGTTCCTCTTCGCATTCGCCACCTCGTTCGACGAGCTGACCATCGCGCTGTTCGCAACCGGCGGCCTGAACGCCACCCTGCCCAAGCAGTTCTGGGACGAGGTGACCTTGCAGATTTCCCCGGTGATCGCGGCCGTCTCCACTTGCCTTTTCCTCTTTATCGCCACGCTGATCTGGCTGGCCGACCGGCTGCGGCGCCGCAGCCTGGCCGGCTGATCCGCGCCCGTCTCATCTCTCAGGACACGATTCATGCTGAACGCAACCCGACTGCGCGGAATCTTCCCCGCCATCCCCACTCCCGTCAACGCCGACGACACGATCAACGTCCCGGCCGCCCGGGCCCTGGTCGCCTACCTGCTCAAGCAAGGCATCGACGGCATCGTCCCGCTGGGCGGCACCGGCGAATACGGGGCCCTGGCGCGCGACGAACGCGTGCGCATGTGCAAGCTCACGGTCGACGCCGTGCAAGGCCGCGTGCCGGTCGTCCCCGGCGTGCTGGACCCCGGCTTCCACGATGCCCTGCAGGCCGGCCAGGCATTCGCCGACGCCGGCGCCGACGCCTTGATGGTGCTGACGCCCTACTACACCACGCCCACGCAGGCCGGCATCCGCGATTACTTCCTGCGCTACGCGGACGCCTCGCCGCTGCCCGTGATGATCTATGAGATCCCCTACCGCACCCGCATCGCCATCGCGCCGGAGGTCCTGCACGAACTCTCGCGCCATGAGAACATCATCGGCATGAAGGCCTGCAACACGGACATGTACCATTTCCTGCGCACCGTGGCCGGCGTGGACGAGTCCTTCGCGGTGCTCAGCGGCGAAGACACGCTGTTGCCCGTCCATCTCGCCGCCGGCGCGCGAGGCGGCGTCGTGGTCACCGCCAGCCTGCTGCCCACGGCCTGGCGCAAGGTCTACGAGCTGGGGGCCCAGGAACGCACGCGCGAGTCCATGGCGCTGCACCGCCGGCTGATCCCGTTGATGAATCTGGCTTTCGCCGAGACGAACCCGGGGCCGATGAAATCGGTGATGGACTTGATCGGGGTGGATGCGCCGGAAGTGCTCGATCCCCTCGTGGCGCCGGCGGATGGACTGCGGGCGGCGCTGCGGGCGGAATTGATCCCCTTGCTCAAGGAGTTCGAAGGGATTGCCTGAGCGCGGCGCCGGCGCGGGGCCCGGCGGCCTCCTATCTCGAATACCCTGAAAACTTGGACTTGGAAATCGAGGTGGCCGCCACCTGCACATGCGGCGCCAGTTCCGCCTCGACCCGCGCCACCGTCCAGCGCGTCGTGGGCACGGAGATATTGATCGCGGCCGCCGCCAGCCCGCGATGATCGATGACCGGCGCCGCCACCGAGATGTCTCCCAGCACCGTCTCGTTCGCGATGATCGCGTAGCCTTTCTCCGCCACGCGCCGCACGCGCGCCAGCAGCTTCTCCGGATCGGTTTCGGTATGGGGCGTAATGGGCTTCAGCCGCGTCCGCGCCAGGATTTCGCGCCGCTGTTCGTCCGACAAGCGCGACAGAATCGCGGTGCCCGAGGCCGTGAAGTAGGCGGGCAGCCTGCTGCCCACCGCGATATCCACATTGACCAGGTGATGGCCGGGAAACCGCGCCACGAACACGATCTCGTGGCCATCGAGCTCCTGCAGGTTGGTCGTCTCGCCCAACGTGCGGCTGATGTCCAGCAGATACGGCGAAGCCTTGTCGATCAGTTCGTTGGCGCGCACGTAGTTGTACGAAAACTGCAGCACCTTCGGCGTCAGCCCGTAATTGCGGGTATCGGGGATGCGGCGCAGATAGCCCAGCGTTTCCAGCGTATAGACCAGGCGCTGTGTGGCGCTGCGGTCCAGGCCCGAGGCCCGGGCGATATCGGCCAGCGTCATGTGGCGCTTCGGCCCGTCGAACGCATGCAGCACCTGGAAGGCTTTTTCGGTCGAGCCCACGAAAAGCGAAGACCGGGACTCGGCCGTTGCCTGCGATTTTTCCGTGTCGTCTGGGAGTGGGTTGCGCACAGGGAAGAGCCTATTCGAGTTCTGGCAGCGGCGCGGAAAACCGCGCAGGGCCGATGCCAGGACCGGCTCAACCATGCGCAGTGCGCTGACTTTAATTGTAGTTCAATTATTAATAGCAGATTCCAATCGGCATGAGCGCTATGGCGCCGGCTCCAGCGGCACCCCCGGACGCGAGGCCGAGCGCGTGCCCGGCACCGGCCGGCACGACTGCGGATGGTAGGTGTGCACCAGCGACAGCTTCACCTGGCCGCTGGCGTTGCCCTGCGCGGCATGCAGCGTGCGGCAATGGAAGAACACCACGTCGCCCGCCTCCAGCTCGGGACAGACCGCGCGCGCGATCCAGGGCGCGTTCTCAGGCAGGTCGTCCAGAAAAAACTTCTGCTCGTCGAATTGCCGCGCCTCGAAAGCGGCGGCGTGCGAGCCGGGAATGAACGACAGCCCGCCGTTCTCGCGCCGCTCCGACCCCAGGGCCAGCCAGCAGGACACCAGGGAAGGTTCGGTGAACGACCAGTAGCGCACGTCCTGGTGCCAGCCGGTGAGGCTGCCGTAGGCCGGGTGCTTGGTCATGACACAGTTGTGGTGCACCGTGGAGAGCACCGGCGCTTCGCCGAAACAGGCCGCCAGCCACGCCCCGACGCGCGCATCGGTGGCCCAGCGCGCGAACAGCGGCCCCCGGCCGTAGGCGTCGAGCAGGCGGCGCGCGGTGTGGCCGCCTTCGGCCCGGCGCGAGGCCGGCGCGCCGGGATAGCGCACGTCGGCTTCGTATTCGATGGGTTCGATCCGCTCGCGCAGATGGCGCTCGGCCTGCGCGCGCAGGGCCTGCACTTCGTGGGGACGCGCGAAACCGCGCATCACCACGAAACCCTGCTCGCGCAGGGTGGCGATTGCTTCTTCTTGCCTGGACGGGGACATCATGACTACCTCGCAACCCGCGGCATCAAGCTGCAAGCGTCTGCGGGCGGGGCAGGCGCGCGCCGGGCGGACGCCGGCCTACGCGGGGATGCCTAGGTTAGCAAATCGTGCAACCGGCCAGGGCGACCGGCCAGGCCGGCCGGCCCCGGACCGCTACGGCGCGGGCGGCGGATCGGAGGCCGCAGCCAGCCGGACAGCGTCGCGCTCCTGCACTTCGTAGCGCACCCATTCGCGCCACACGGCCACCAGCAGGGCCATGAGCACCGGCCCCACGAAAAGTCCCACCAGGCCCATGGTCTTCACGCCGCCGACCAGGCCGAAGAAGGTGGGCAGGAACGGCAGCTTGACCGGGCCGCCCACCAGCCGCGGGCGCAGGGTCTTGTCCACGATGAAGAGCTCCACGCTGCCCCAGACCATGAGCGCGATGCCCGCGGCCACGTGGCCCGAGCCCACCAGATACAGGGAAACCAGGGTGAACGAGAGCGGCGCACCGCCGGGCACCAGCGCCATGATGCCGGTGACGACGCCCAGCAGCACGGGCGAAGGCACGCCGGCGATCCAGTAGGCCGTGCCCAGCACCACACCCTCGCCCAGCGCGATCAGGCCCATGCCGGTGACGGTGGAGTTGATGGTGGCCGGCACCACGCGCGAAAAGCGCATCCAGCGCTGCGGCAGGATGCGCTCGCCCAGCACGTCGAGCTGCGCGACCATGCGGTCGCCGTCTTTGTAGACGAAGAACAGCGTGATCAGCATGAAGAGCACGGTCAGCAGCAGCTGGAATACGTTGCCCGTGGCCGCCAGGACCATGCGATAGATATTGCCCAGGTGCTCGCCGCTCACGGCCTCCACCAGCGCGCCCAGCGCATGGGGCTCGCCGATGTAGGCGCGCCAGTATTCGGCCAGCTTCTCGCCCGCCACGGGCATGGAGGTGATCCAGGCCGGCACCTCCACTCCGTGACGGTTGGCGGCCAGCGCCCAGGCCACGAACGAGCTGGCTTCCTTGATGGCATAGGAAAGCGCCAGCGACAGCGGCACGATGAGCACGCCGATCACCACCACCAGGGCCAGGCTGGCCGCCAGGGCCGTGCGGCCTCCGCAGCGCGCCACCAGCCGCTGGTAAAGAGGCCAGCTCGCCAGCCCGATGATGAGCGCGGCCAGCGCCGGCACCAGGAACCCGCTCAGGAAATACACCCCCGCCAGCAGCACGAGCAGCAATAGCCAGCGGGCGATCAGGTAGGCGGGTAGTACAGGCTGCATATGGGAAGCGGGCGATGGAAGCTTTGAGCTTGACTGTCGGACTATACAGACGTTTGCGGCGGGCGTAGCGGCGGACACCCTGGCGCCGCTATAGGGTCGCGGCGCGGGCAGGGGCGCCGGCATTTGCGGCGAAATCGTCAATTAACCCGGATTTTCCAGAAGATAGCCGATTTTGGCGCAACAAAAAACAATAAGGGCCGCACTAGCGACCCTTAAACGTTGCTGAACGAAGGTGGATCAAAGCGCGTATTCGGCGGCTTCTTCGCGTGCGCTGCGCCGCCGCGCGGCCGGCGCCTCGGCGGGCGCCTGCCAGGCGGCGAGGGCGGCGGGCCTGCCCTGGGCGCGCTCGCGCACGACGCAGGCGGCCGCCGCGGGGTCGTTCTCGTCGCGGCCGCTCAAAAGCGGGCAGCCCGCGAACAGCTCCGCCACCCAGTCGGCGAACGCGCGCACCTTGGGCGACAGTTGGCGGCTCTGGGGGTAGAGCAGGGAAATGGGCACGGAACTGGGCTTCCACTGGGGCAGCACCTCGATGAGCTCGCCCGATTGCAGATGCGGCAGCGCCATGTAGCGCGGCGTCTGGATCAACCCGAATCCCTTGAGCCCGCAGTCCAGGTAGGCGCCGGCCTCGTTCACCGCCACCGCACCCTTCATTTCGACTTCCTGGTGCTTGCCGTCCACCCTGAAGTCCCAGGCGCAGTTGCGGCCGGTGCGGCTGGAGAAATAGTGCACCGCATGGTGGTTGCGCAGGTCTTCGATGGTCTTGGGCATGCCGTGGCGCGCCAGGTACGAGGGCGCGGCGCAGGTGACGGTCTGCAAGGTGCCGATGCGGCGCGCCACCAGGCTGGAGTCTTCGAGCTCGCCCGCGCGGATCACGCAGTCCACGGCTTCCTGCACCATGTCCACCGGACGGTCGCCCATGCCCAGCACCAGCTCCACGTCGGGGTATTTGTCGTGGAAATCGCACAAAGACGGAATGAGGATGAGCCGGCCGATACAGGTGGGCACGTCGATGCGCAGCCGGCCTTTCAGGCGCAGCGCGGCCTCCTGGAAGCAGGCTTCGGTTTCCTCGACGTCGGCGAGGATGCGCACGCAGTGCTGGTAGTAGCCGGCGCCGTCGGGCGTGAGGCCGATGCGGCGGGTGGTGCGGTTGAGCAGGCGCACGCCCAGCAGGCGTTCGAGGTTCTGGATGATGGTGGTGACGGTGGTGCGCGGCAGGGAGAGGCTGTCGGCCGCTCGCGTGAAGCTGTTGCAGTCCACGACGCGCACAAACACCTGCATAGCCTGGAAACGGTCCATGTCGGCGTCCTTGGGGAGTGTCGGGGTTGAGACGGTTGACGCAGCATACCGCGAATTCTCCGTTTATTAGTCGACTGCGACGAATAGTGTTGCCGAGCAGCACAGGTTTATCCGCCCGGCCAAAACACTCAAAATTCGTTCCATCTTGAAGTGCCCTCGCCTCCCGGCCGCGTCGGAGGGCATGCCTTTTCCACGACATCCGTCCCCGCGCGCTGCGTCCCGTTCCCGGCCAGCGTTGCATCGCTCCCTCGACTCCGGATATTGCTGCAATGCAACATTCTCCGGACCGCCGGCCTGGCGCGGAATGTCCCGGCATGCCCCCGCCGCCCGGCGCTTCGTCCTCTTGTTGGAAGGAAAACATCATGGTTACGCGTCATCGCATTGCTGTCATCGCCGCCCTCGCGCTCCTGGTCGCCGCGGGCGGAGGCTATACGCTGCTGCGCGCGCCCGCCGGGGCCAGCGCCGCCGCGGCCGCGCAGGCGCCCGCCGCCCCCCAGGTGGAAGTGGCCGAAGTCGTCAACAAGACCATCGTGGACTGGCAGCGTTATTCCGGCCGGCTCGAAGCCATAGACCGGGTGGAAATCCGCCCCCTGGTTTCCGGCACGCTGACCCAGGTGCACTTCAAGGACGGCAGCATCGTCAAGAAGGGCGACCTGCTCTTCACCATCGACCCGCGCCCCTACGCCGCCGAAGTGGACCGCGCCGCCGCGGCCCTGGCCGCCGCCCAGGCCCGGGTCACCTACACGCGCTCGGAACTGGCGCGCGGCAAGCGGCTGCTGACCGACAACGCCATCGCCCGGCGCGATTTCGAGGAAAAGCAGAACGCCGCCCGCGAAGCGGAAGCCAACCTGCAGGGCGCCCGGGCCGCGCTGGACTACGCGCGCCTGAACCTGGGCTATACCCGCATCGAAGCGCCGGTCGACGGCCGCGTCTCGCGCGCCGAAGTCACGGTGGGCAACGTGGTGGCCGCCGGCGCCAGTTCGGTGCCGCTCACCACGCTGGTGTCGGTGTCGCGCATGTACGCCTCCTTCGACGTGGACGAGCAGAGCTTCCTCAGGTATGTGAACGCGGCCCGCGCCCGCGGCGCCGAAGTGCCGGTGGAGCTGGGCCTGGCCGATGAGGACGGCTATTCCCGCACGGGCTACGTACAGTCGGTGGACAACCGTCTCGACACGTCTTCCGGCACCATCCGCGTGCGCGCCGTGTTCGACAACGCCGACGGACGGCTCGTGCCCGGCCTGTACGCGCGCATCCGCCTGGGCGGCAGCGAGCCGCGTCCGGCGCTGCTGGTGGACGAACGCGCCATCGGCACCGACCAGGACAAGCGCTACGTGCTGGTGCTGGACGCGGAGAACCGCGCCGTCTACCGCCAGGTGAAGCTGGGCGCCAACCAGGACGGCCTGCGCGTGGTGGACAGCGGCCTGCAGCCGGGCGAGCGCATCGTCGTCAACGGCCTGCAGCGCATCCGCCCCGGCGACGCCGTCACGCCCAAGCTCGTGCCCATGCTGGCCTCCGAACGCCAGTCCGTGAAGACCGCGCAGGCGTCGCTGAACTGAGCGCCGCCGTCCGAGGATTCCCATGAACATCTCGAAATTCTTTATCGACCGGCCCATCTTCGCGGGCGTGCTGTCGGTGCTGGTGCTGCTGGCGGGCCTGCTGGCCATGTTCCAGCTACCCATCTCCGAATACCCGGAAGTGGTGCCGCCCTCGGTGGTGGTGCGCGCGCAGTACCCGGGCGCCAATCCCAAGGTCATCGCCGAAACCGTGGCCTCGCCGCTGGAAGAGTCCATCAACGGCGTGGAAGACATGCTGTACATGCAGTCGCAGGCCAATAGCGACGGCAATCTCACGCTGACGATCAACTTCAAGCTCGGCGTGGATCCGGACAAGGCCCAGCAACTGGTGCAGAACCGCGTGTCGCAGGCGCTGCCGCGCCTGCCGCCCGACGTGCAGCGCCTGGGCGTGACCACCGCCAAGAGCTCGCCCACCCTGACGCTGGTGGTGCACCTGATCTCGCCCAACGACCGCTACGACATCACCTATCTGCGCAACTACGCCATTCTCAACGTGAAAGACCGCCTGGCCCGCATCAGCGGCGTGGGCGAAGTCACGGTGTGGGGCTCGGGCAACTACTCCATGCGCATCTGGCTGGATCCGCAGAAAGTGGCCCAGCGCGGCATGACGGCCAGCGAAGTGGTCAACGCCATCCGCGAGCAGAACGTGCAGGTCGCCGCCGGCGTGATCGGCGCCTCGCCCACCGCGGGCGACGTGCCGCTGCAGCTCAACGTGAACACGCGCGGCCGCCTGCAGACCGAGGACGAGTTCCGCGACATCATCCTCAAGACCTCGCCCGACGGCGCCGTGACTCGGCTGTCCGACGTGGCGCGCGTGGAGCTGGACGCCCAGGAGTACGGCCTGCGTTCGCTGCTGGACAACAAGCAGGCGGTGGGCATGGGCATCATGCAGTCGCCGGGCGCCAATGCGCTGGACGTGTCCACCAAGGTGCGCGCCGCGATGGCGGAACTGGCCCAGGATTTCCCGCCGGGCGTGGAATACCGCATCGAGTACGACCCCACCCAGTTCGTGAGCGCCAGCATCGAGGCCGTGGTGCACACGCTGCTCGAAGCGATTGCGCTGGTGGTGCTGGTGGTGATCCTCTTCCTGCAGACCTGGCGCGCGTCCATCATTCCGCTGCTGGCGGTGCCGGTGTCCATCGTGGGCACGTTCGCCCTGCTGCTGGTGTTCGGCTACTCCATCAACGCGCTGTCGCTGTTCGGCATGGTGCTGGCCATCGGCATCGTGGTGGACGACGCCATCGTGGTGGTGGAAAACGTGGAGCGCTACATCGCGGCCGGGCTGACGCCGCGCGAGGCCACCTACCGCGCCATGCGGGAAGTGAGCGGCCCCATCATCGCGATCGCGCTCACGCTGTGCGCGGTGTTCGTGCCGCTGGCGTTCATGACGGGCCTGACCGGCCAGTTCTACAAGCAGTTCGCCATGACCATCGCCATCTCCACGGTGATCTCCGCCTTCAACTCGCTCACGCTTTCGCCCGCGCTGTCGGCCCTGCTGCTCAAGGGCCACCATGACGAGCCCGACTGGCTGACCCGCGCCATGAACCGGGTGTTCGGCCGCTTTTTCGGCTGGTTCAACCGTTCGTTCGGCCGCGCCTCGGAATCGTATGGCGTGGGCGTGTCCGGGGTGATCCGCCGCAAGGCCGGCGCCATGGCGGTTTACGCCGTGCTGGTGGCGGCCACCATCGGCGTGTCGTACCTGGTGCCCGGCGGTTTCGTGCCCGCGCAGGACAAGCAGTACCTGATCGGCTTCACGCAGCTGCCCAACGGCGCCTCGCTGGACCGCACCGACGCCGTCATCCGGCGCATGAGCGACATCGCCCTCCAGGAACCCGGCGTGCAGAGCGCCATCGCCTTCCCGGGCCTGTCCATCAACGGTTTCACCAACAGCTCCAGCGCCGGCATCGTGTTCGTGATGCTCAAGCCCTTCGGCGAGCGCAAGAGCGCCGAGCTGTCGGGCGACGCCATCGCGGCCTCGCTGAACCGCAAGTTCGCCGCCATCCAGGATTCGTTCATCGCGGTCTTCCCGCCCCCGCCCGTCATGGGCCTGGGCACGCTGGGCGGCTTCAAGTTCCAGATCGAGGACCGCAGCGCGGCCGGCTACGCCGCGCTGGACCAGGCCAAGGCCGCCTTCCTGGCCAAGGCGCGCGAAACGCCCGAACTGGGGCCTGCCTTCTCCAGCTACGAGATCAACGTGCCGCAACTGGACGTGGACCTCGACCGCGTGAAGGCCAAGCAACTGGGCGTGCCCGTGACCGAAGTGTTCGACACCATGCAGATCTACCTCGGGTCCATGTACGTGAACGACTTCAACCGCTTCGGCCGCGTGTTCCAGGTGCGGGCCCAGGCCGACGCGCCGTTCCGGGCGCATGCCGACGACATCCTGCAGCTCAAGACGCGCAACGCCGACGGCGAGATGGTGCCGCTGTCGTCGCTCGTGACCGTGAAGCAGACCTTCGGCCCCGAAATGGTGGTGCGCTACAACGGCTACACCGCCGCGGACATCAACGGCGGCCCCGCGCCGGGCTATTCGTCGAACCAGGCCCAGGCCGCGGCCGAACGCGTGGCGGCCGAAACGCTGCCGCGCGGCATGAAGCTCGAATGGACCGACCTGACCTACCAGCAGATCCTGGCGGGCAATGCCGGGCTGTGGGTGTTTCCCATCAGCGTGCTGCTGGTGTTCCTGGTGCTGGCCGCGCTGTATGAAAGCCTGACGCTGCCGCTGGCGGTCATCCTGATCGTGCCCATGAGCATCCTGGCGGCGCTGACGGGCGTCTACCTCACCGGCAACGACAACAACATCTTCACGCAGATCGGCCTGATGGTGCTGGTGGGGCTGTCGGCGAAGAACGCGATTCTCATCGTGGAATTCGCGCGCGAGCTCGAAATGAACGGCCGCGGCCCGCTGGAGGCCGCCATCGAGGCCAGCCGCCTGCGGCTGCGCCCCATCCTGATGACCTCCATCGCCTTCATCATGGGCGTGGTGCCGCTGGTGCTGTCCTCGGGCGCGGGCTCGGAAATGCGCCATGCCATGGGGGTGGCTGTGTTCTTCGGCATGCTGGGGGTGACGCTGTTCGGGCTGTTCCTGACGCCGGTGTTCTACGTGCTGCTGCGCTCGATGGGCGCCCGCCGGCTGCACTCGGCCGCGCCCCACGAAGCCCCGGTATGCGTGCCCCACCTCGACGCCGGCGCGCCCCCGGCCGCGCACCGCGGATAAGCCGCCGCAAACCGAATACGAGAATGCCATGAAGAAAACGCAACTGATACGCAGGCTGGCCCTGCTGCCTCTGGTGCTGGCGCTGGCCGCCTGCGCCGTGGGCCCGGAGTACGAACGCCCCGCCAGCGCCACGCCGGCCGCCTACAAGGAAGCCGCCCTGCCGCCCGCCGAGGCGGGCTCCTGGAAAACCGCGCAGCCTTCGGAAGCGGCGCTGCGCGGCGCCTGGTGGAAGATCTTCAACGACGAGACGCTGAACCGCCTCGAAGACGAAGCGCAGCAAGCCAACCAGGACCTGAAGGCCGCGGCCGCCCGCCTGGCCCAGGCCCGCGCCCTGCAGCGTGAAGCGCGTTCGGGCTTCTTCCCCAGCGTGGACGCGGGCTTCGGCCCCACGCGCCAGCGGCCTTCGGCCGTGTCGCAGGGGCTGCCCGACGGCACGCCGACGCAGCCGGTGACCACCTGGCGCGCCCAGGGCACGGTGTCGTACGAGGCGGACCTGTTCGGCCGCGTGGCCTCCACCGCCGAGGCGGCGACGGCCGACGCCCAGCAGAGCGAGGCGCTGTACCGGTCGGTGCTGCTCGCGCTGCAGGCCGACGTGGCCACCATGTATTTCCTGGCGCGCGAGCAGGACGCCGAGTCGCGCCTTTACCGGCAGACGGTGCAGCTGCGCACGGAGACGCTGCAGCTCATCCAGCGCCGCTACGACGCGGGCGACATCAGCGAACTGGACCTGGCCCGCGCGCGCGCCGAGCTGGCCTCGGCGCAATCCGAGGCGCTGGGCATCGAACGCCGCCGCGCCGCCTCGGAGCATGCGCTGGCGGTGCTGCTGGGACGCGCGCCATCGGATTTCAGCCTGCCGCCGCAGCCGCTGGAAACCGTGGCCGTGAGCGTGCCCGCCGGCCTGCCCTCGGCCCTGCTGGAGCGCCGGCCCGACATTGCCGCCGCCGAACGCGCCATGGCCGCGGCCAATGCGCGCGTGGGCGTGGCGAAGTCGGCGTTCTTCCCCCGCCTGGACATTACCGGCGCGTTCGGCTTCGAGTCGTCCGAGCTGGGCAATCTGTTCGAATGGTCCAGCCGCAGTTTCCTGCTCGGGCCGCTGGTGGGCACGGCGCTCTCGCTGCCCCTGTTCGACGGCGGCCGCCGCCAGGCCGGCCTGGACCGCGCCCGCGCGGTGTACGAGGAAGACGTGGCGCGCTACCGCCAGACCGTGCTCAACGCCTTCCGCGAGGTGGAAGACAATCTGGCCAACCTGCGCATCCTGGCCGACCAGACGCGCGCCCAGGACGACGCGGTGCAGGCGGCGGCGCGCGCGGCGCGGCTGTCGCACACGCAGTACCGCGAGGGTTCGATCAGCTACCTCGACGTGATCGAGGCCGACCGCAGCGTGCTGCTGCAGCAGCGCGTGGCGGTGCAGCTCTCCGGCGAACGCGCCCGCTCCACCGTGGACCTGGTCCGCGCGCTGGGCGGCGGCTGGGAAAACCCGGTGCCGGCGGAACAGGTGGCGGCAAGATAGGCGGAGCAGGCTGGTTCTGCGCTCGCCGGCCAAGGCGCTCGCAGGCCGCGCGGGCGGCTTCGACCGGCATGCGCACTGGCGCAATGCGCCGCCCGGCCGCTGCGCGCTTGCGGAAATCCCGCAATACAATCCTGCTCCATGTCCACCATGCGCCTTTTCTACGCCCTCTGGCCCGCGGCCCCGCTCGCCGGGAAACTGGCCGAGTGGGCCAGGCAGGCCGCTCCCGCCATGGGCGGGCGGGTCATGCGCACCGAAACCCTGCACCTGACCCTGGCGTTCCTGGGCGATATCGACGCCGCCACGGCGGAGGAACTGATCGACGCCACGCCCGCCCTGCGGGTGCAGCCCGGCGCGCTCACGCTGGACCGCTACGGCGTTTTCGCGCGCCAGCGCATCCTCTGGGCCGGGCCCGCGCAGACGCCCGAAGCCCTGCAGGCGCTCTACGACGGCCTGTGGCTGTGGCTGTCGGGCTATGGCCTGCAGCCGCCCACCCAGCCCTTCCGCCCCCACGTCACGCTGGCGCGCCACATCGAGACCAAGACCCCGCCCGAAGCCGTGCCCGAACCGCTGACGTGGCGCTATGACCGCCTGGTGCTGGCGGCCTCCGAATCGCTCACCGGCGGCAGCCGCTACCGCGTTGTGGCGCAGACCGCGCCGCGCGCCTGACGCGCCGCTCTGGCAAAATCCCCAGGTCGCCACTCCCCGGATCTCCATGATCATCCTGCTCGACCAAGACGGCGTGCTCGCCGATTTCGAACACGCTTTCATCGACGCCTGGAAGGCGCGCTACCCCCACATCGCGCCCATCGCCTACGAAGACCGCAAGTCGTTCTACATCCGCGAAGACTACGGCCCCGAACTGCGCGGCATGGCCGAGGCCATTTACACGGCCCCGGGCTTCATCCGCGACCTGCCGCCGGTGCCGGGCGCGCTGGAGGCGGTGCGGGAGCTGCTGGCGCTGGGCCTGGACGTGCGCATTTGTTCCTCGCCGCTGTCCCAGTTCGAGAACTGCGTGGCGGAGAAGTATCTCTGGGTGGAAAAGCACCTGGGACGCGAGGCCACCAGCCGCCTCATCCTCACCAAGGACAAGACCCTGGTGCGCGGCGACCTGCTCATCGACGACAAGCCGCGCATCGAGGGCGCGGTGGCGCCGCGGTGGAAGCACATTCTCTACGACGCCCCCTACAACCGGCACGTGACGGACGCGCCCCGCCTCACCTGGGCCAACTGGCGCAACGTGCTGGCGGGCGAACTGTATACGGCGGACGAGTGACGCCCATCCCGGCGTCACGATTTGGGACTATTCTTTGCTGACGGCGGGCGGCGGGTACGCCGCCCCGGCGTTCCCCTGGAGGAGTCCGCGCCATGAATCTGTACCGCCTGCTCAAGCAGCGTGAATCCGACAACAAACCCCTGCGCGTCGCCCTGCTGGGCGCCGGACGCATCGGGTCCATGTTCATGAGCCAGGTGCCCCGCACCCCCGGCATCCGGCTGGTGGGGGTGGCGGACCTGGCGCCGGACCGGGCGCGCGCGGCGCTGACCCGGGTGGGCTGGCCGGCTTCGGCGCTCAACGCCGCCAGCACCGGCGAGGCGCTCAAGGCGGGCAAGGTGTTCTTCACGGACGACGCCGAGGCGCTCATCGCCAGCCCGGAAGTGGATATCGTGATCGACGCCACGGGGCAGGCGGCCGCCGGCATCGGCCACGCGCTGGCCTGCTGCGAGCACGGCAAGCACATCGTCATGGTCAACGTCGAGGCCGACGCCCTGGCCGGCCCGCTGCTGGCGCGCCGGGCGCGCGAGGCCGGCATCGTGTATTCCCTGGCCTACGGCGACCAGCCCGCCCTCATCTGCGAAATGGTGGACTGGGCCCGGGCCAGCGGTTTCGAGGTGATGGCGGCCGGCAAGGGCACCAAGTACCTGCCCGAATTCCACACCTCCACCCCCGACACGGTCTGGCCCTATTACGGCTTCACCCCCGAGATGGTGGCGGCGGGCGACTTCAATGCGCAAGTGTTCAACAGCTTCCTGGACGGCACCAAGAGCGCCATCGAGATGGCCTCGGTGTCCAACGCCACCGGACTGCTGCCCTCCCCCTCGGGCTTGCGCTTTCCGCCCTGCGGCGTGGACGACCTGGCGCGCGTGCTGCGCCCCCGCGAAGACGGCGGCATCCTGCACCATCGCGGGCAGGTGGAGGTGATTTCCTCGCTGGAGCGCGACGGCCGGCCGGTGTTCCGCGACCTGCGCTGGGGCGTGTACGTGACGCTGGCGGCCGATAGCGACTACGTGCGGCGCTGTTTCCGCGAATACGGCGTGGCCACCGACCCCAGCGGCAACTACACCGCCATGTACAGGCCCTACCACCTGCTGGGCCTGGAACTGGGCGTAAGCGTGGCCAGCGTGGGCATCCGCCGCGAGCCCACGGGCGCCGCCGCGGGCTGGCACGGCGACGTGGTGGCCACGGCCAAGCGCGACCTGGAGGCCGGCCACATGCTGGACGGCGAAGGCGGCTATACGGTGTACGGCCGCCTGATGCCGGCGCGCGACTCGGTGCGCGACGGCTACCTGCCGATCGGCCTGGCGCACGGCGTGCGGCTCAAGCAGGCGGTGCGCCAGTCGCAGCCCATACGCTGGAGCGACGTGGAATACGACGAGAACAGCGACGCCGTGCAGTTCCGCCGCGAAATGGAGCAAACCTTCGGGTGAGCGGGCAGGCTTTCGGCTGAGTCCTACACCGGCGGGGGCCGCTCGGCCTGGAACAGCCGCAGGCGGTCGGCCGCGTTGCGCAGATGCGTCTCGGCCGCGCGGCCCGCGGCGTCGGGGTCGCCGCTCTCGATGGCCGAGAAAATGGCCTGGTGCTCGTTCTGCACGGCCGCCATGCGCTCGGCGAACATGCGCGCCGTGTTGTGGCGCGCGCTGCGGATGACCCGCCGCACGTTGGCTTCCAGATAGTCGTTCAGCGCCACCAGGTGGGGGTTGTGGGTGGCCTGCACGATGGCCTGGTGGAATTGGTAGTCTTCCTCGTCGCCCAGCCGGTCGTGGAGCAGCGCGTATTCCATGCCCACCAGGGCCTGGCGGATCTTCTTCAGGTCGGCCTCGGTGCGGCGCTGCGCCGCGTAGCGCGCGGCGGTCACCTCGATGGACAGCATCAGCTCCAGGATGTGCTCCAGCTCCTGGGTGTCGCCGGGCGCGGGCGCGGCGATGCGGAAGGCGTTTTTCTGGAAGTTGGGGTCCACGAATACGCCGCTGCCCTGCTGGGAAGTGACCAGCCCCTCCGACTTCAGGCGCGCGAGGGCCTCGCGCACCACGGCGCGGCTGACGTTGTGCGCCTCGGTGAGCTGCTTCTCGGTGGGCAGGCGGTCGCCCGGGGCGAGCACGCCCTGGCGGATCTGGTCCGCCAGCGTCTCGGCCAGCCCGGCGGAGAGCGAGCTCCGGGGCGCGGGTCGGGTCGGTTCCTGGTCTTGGCTGGGCTGCATGATGCAACTTTACGCGATATAGATGCCGCCGTTGACCTGCATGACCTCGCCGGTGACGAATCCGGCCAGCGGCGAGCACAGGAACGCGATGGCGCCGGCGATCTCCCCGGCCGTGCCGAACCGGCGCAAAGGGGTGCTTTCCAGAAGCTGGGCGCCTTTCTGGCCGATGAGGTCGCTGGTCATGGACGTGGCGATGATGCCGGGCGCCACCGCGTTCACGCGGATGGCGGGCGCCAGCTCCAGCGCCAGGCTGCGCGTAAAGCTCTGCACCGCGCCCTTGGACGCCGCATACGCCGCGTGGGCGTAGCTGCCGCGCTGCGCGGCAAGCGAAGTCATCAGCACCACCGAGCCGCCGTCGCGCAAATGGGGCTGCGCGGCGCGGCACACGTAGAAGGTGCCGTCCAGATTGACCGCCATCAGCTTGCGCCAGGCTTCGTCGCTGGTGTCCTTGACCAGTTTTTCGGGGTAGATGCCGGCGCAATGCACCAGGTGGTCCAGCCCGCCGAAGTGCGCCGCCGCCTCGGCCATGAGGCGGTCGCACGCGGCCGGATCGGCCACGTCCAGCGCGCGGGCGAGTACGCGCTGGCCGCCCGGGTCCAGCTCCGCCGCCACTTCCTGCAGGCGCGCGCCGTCGAGGTCGGCCAGCGCCAGCCGCGCGCCATGCGCGGCCATCAGTCTGGCGGCGGCCAGCCCGATTCCATTGCCCGCGCCGGTGATGGCGGCCACTTTTCCTTCGAACGAAATCACGAATGTCTCCTTGTGTCTGCGTGGCCCGCGGGCGGACCGCCGATGCCTTATTGGAACGCTGCCGGCCTTGCTTGACACGCCAAAAATGCATGCCCTATGATTTATCGGACAACTTTTTAAAGTTGACTGACAACTTGCCGGCTAGCGTAATTCACCCGGAGCGCGCAGGCAAGGCCGTCGGAAAAAAACAGGGCCCCAGGCCCGTAAGCGCAACGCGCCACCAAGGCAGGAGACAGACCGCAAGACCCGCGCCGCGCGCATGCGCGCCGCATCGGGCGTGCCTGTCCCTATCCGCCAATCAACACTTCCGCCCCACGGAGGAGACACGCATGAAACTGGGACTCACCACCGGCCTGCTCTGCCTGGCGGGCCTGGCCGCCACGGCCCAGGCCGCGCCCGTCAAGGTCGGCCTGATCGAAACGCTTTCGGGCCCGCAGGCCTCCACCGGCCTGATTTTCCGGGCCGCCGTGAAGTACGAGCTGGACCGCATCAATGCCGCCGGCGGCTGGAACGGCCAGCCGGTAGAACTGGTGGAATTCGACAACCAGGGCGGGCCGGTGGGCGCGTCCGATCGCTTCCGCGCCGCCGTGGCCGAAGGCGTGCAGGTGATCGTGCAGGGCGCCTCCTCGGCGATCTCGGGCCAGCTCACCGAAGACGTGCGCAAGCACAATCTGCGCAACCCGGGCAAGGAAGTGCTGTTCCTGAACGTGGGCGGCGAGGCGCTGGAACTCACCGGCCAGAAGTGCCACTTCTACCACTTCCGCTTCACCACCAACGCCGACCTGCGCGTCAAGGCGCTGACCGCCGTCATGTCGGCCGACGGCACGCTGGGCAAGCGCGTCTACGCCATCAACCAGAACTATTCCTGGGGCCAGGACATGGAAGGCGCCACCGAGCGCTTCGCCAAGCAGTACGGCTACGAGGTGGTGGGCAAGACCCTGCACGAGGTCAACAAGATCCAGGACTTCGCGCCCTACGTGGCCCGCATCCGCGCGGCCAGTCCCGACACCGTGGTCACGGGCAACTGGTCCAACGATCTGCTGCTCCTGATGAAAGCCACGCAGTCGGCCGGCCTGAAGGTGCGCTTTGCCACCGTGTTCCTGGACCAGGTGGGCAACCTCGCCAACGCCGGCAGCGTGGCGCTGGGGCACTACATCGCGCATCCGTACAACATCCAGGCCGCCGGCGAAGAAGGCGCGAAGTTCGCCGAAGACTACAAGGCCAAGACCGGCCATTACCCCAGCTACACCGAGCCGCAGACCGTGATCGGCATGCGCTTTCTGGGCGAGGCGCTCAAGCAGGTGCCGGCGCAAGACGGCAGGCTGCCGGTGCCGGCGCTGGCCAGGGCGCTGGAGAAGGTCCGCTACACCAACGCGCTGGGCACCTACTCCATGCGCGCCGAAGACCACCAGGTGCTGCTGCCCATGGTGGTTTCCAAGGTAAGCAAGAACGCCGAGTACAAGGCCGACGGCACGGACATGGGGTTCGAGCCCGTGAAGGTGCTGGCCGCCGCGGACGTGGCCGCGCCCGTGCAAGCGACCTGCAAGATGCAGCGGCCGCAATGACGGCATGGCCGCCGGGCGCGCCCGGCGGCCGGGGCGACCGACCCCTGACCGGCGCGGGGCCGCAACAGGGGCATGAAGGAGTTATGGAGCGGACATGGAATACTTTACCGTCTCGCTGTTGAACGGCGTGATCTACGGCCTGCTGCTGTTCATGGTGTCGGCGGGCCTGACACTGATCTTCGGGATGATGGGCGTGCTGAACTTCGCCCATGCCTCGTTCTACATGATAGGCGCTTACGCGGCCTACACCCTCGCGCCCGTCACGGGCTTCTGGGCCGCGCTGGCGCTGGCCACGCTCATCGCCGGCGTGCTGGGCATGGGCGTGGAACGCTTTTTCCTGCGCCGCGTGCACAAGTTCGGCCACGCGCAGGAGCTGCTGGTCACGTTCGGGCTGGCCTTCATCGTGGCCGAGCTCGTCAAGCTCTTCTACGGCGATTTCCCGGTGGACTACCGCGTGCCGCAGTTCCTCAATTTCGCGGCCTTCCGCGTCTTCAACGCGGACTATCCTTTTTACCGCCTGCTCATGGGCGGCGTGTCGCTGGCCATGTTCGGCGTCATCTACCTGCTGCTGTCGCGCACCCGCGTGGGCATCGTGGTGCGCTCGGCCATCTACCGCCCGCGCATGGCCGAGGCGCTGGGCCACAACGTGCCGCTGGTGTTCATGAGCGTGTTCGGCGTGGGCGCGGCGCTGGCCGGCCTGGCCGGCGCGGTGGCCGGGGCGTTCTACACCACCAACCCCAACATGGCGCTGGAGCTGGGCGTGCTGGTGTTCGTGGTCGTGGTGGTGGGCGGGCTGGGCTCGCTGGAAGGCGCCATGATCGCCTCGCTGCTCATCGGCCTGCTCAGTTCCTTTTCGGTGGGCATCGACGCCAGCCTGGCCACGCTCTTCGGCCTCTTCGGCGCGGGCGAATGGGCCGAAAGCGTGGGCGGCCTGATGACCGTGAAGACTTCCAGCCTGGCGGCCACGCTGCCCTTTCTGCTCATGCTGGTGGTGCTGATGGTCAAGCCTTCGGGCCTGAAGGGAGAACAGGCATGAGCCGGGCCCGACACGCAACCGGAATCGTCCTGCTGGCGCTGTGCGTGGCGCTGCTGTGCGCCCTGCCCTGGCTGCTGCCGGCGGGCCAGATCGTGGCGGCGGTGCAGATGCTGATCGCCGCGCTCTTTGCCTGCGCCTTCAATCTGCTCGCGGGCCAGGGCGGCATGCTGTCCTTCGGCCACGCCGCCTATTTCGGCGTGGGCACCTTCGCCACCATCCACGCCATGAACGCGCTGGGCGGCGCGGGCCTGCTGCCCACGCCCCTGATGCCGCTGGCCGGCGGCGCGGCCGGCCTGGTGTTCGGCCTGCTGGCGGGTTGGTTCGCCACCATGCGCTCCGGGGTGTACTTCTCGATGATCACGCTGGCGCTGGCCGAGCTGCTGCATGCCCTGGCGCCTCACCTGAAGAGCGTGTTCGGCGGCGAGGCGGGACTGTCCGCCATGCGCATGCCGGCCTGGGGCTTCGGCTTCGGCTCGGACACGGAAGTGTATTTCCTGGTGCTGGCCTGGGTGCTGGCCTCGCTGGCCGCGCTGTACGGCCTGACGCGCACGCCGCTGGGGCGGCTCACGCTCGGGCTGCGCGAAAACGCCCACCGCCTGCGTTACCTGGGCTACCGCCCCCATACCCTCAAGACGCTGGTGTTCGCGCTGTCGGCCATGTTCGCCGGCATCGCGGGCGGGCTGCAGGCGCTGAACATCGAGGCCGGCAACTACGTGCTGTTCGACGTCAAGCTGTCCACCGACGCCGTGCTGTTCGCCTACATCGGCGGGGTCAATGCCTTCCTGGGGCCGGTGCTGGGCGCGTCGGTGCTGACTTTCCTGTCGCAGACGCTGGCCGACATCACACGCTCGTGGCTGCTGTACCAGGGCATCCTGTTCGTGCTGGTGATGCTCTTCGTGCCCGACGGCCTGGTGGGGCTGGTGCAGCGCGCCGCCCGCTCGCTGCGCGAGCGCGGCCTGGCCGACTGGCTGCCGCGCGCGGCTGTCTCGGCGGCGGCGGGCCTGCTGCTGGCGGCGGCCACGGTGTTCACGGTGGAAATGCTGCAGCGCATTTTCGCGCGCGACTACCGCTCGCTGCTCGCCATGAACCCCGACGCCGCCTGGCCGGCCATTCCGCTTTTCGGCAGCGAATGGGCGCCGCGAGCCGTCTCGACCTGGCTGTGGCCGCTGGCGCTCTTCCTCCTGGGGCTGGCTGCCTGCCGCTGGGCGTCCGCGCTCTGGCGCGCCGAGCCCGGCCCCGCCCGCAAGCTGGAGACGGCGCAATGACTCACGACATTCTCACCCTGACCGACGTGCGCAAGTCCTTCGGCGACGCGCAGATCATCCGCGGCGTGAACCTGAGCGTGCATGCCGGCGAGCGCCACGCCGTCATCGGCCCCAACGGCGCGGGCAAGTCCACGCTGTTCCACCTGATGTCGGGCTCGTTCGCGCCCACCTCGGGCCGCATCGAACTGCGCGGCCGCGCCATCGGCGGCCTGCCGCCCGAGCGCATCAACCGCCAGGGCCTGGCGCGCTCGTTCCAGATCACCAACGTCTTCCCGCGCCTGTCGGTGCATGAGAACCTGCGCCTGGCCGTGCTGCGCATGCACGGACGGGTCTATGACTTCTGGCGTCCGGTGGCGCGCAACCGGGCCGTGAACGAGGACGTGGACCGCCTGCTGGAGAAAGTGCGCCTGGCCGCCAGGCGCGACACCGCCGCCGGCGATCTCAACTACTCCGAGCAGCGCTCGCTGGAAATCGGCATGACGCTGGCCTCGCGCCCCAAGGTGATCCTGCTGGACGAACCCATGGCCGGCATGTCCCAGCACGAAGTGGACTACACCGTGGCGCTCATCAAGGAAGTGACGCGCGACTGCACCCTGCTCATCGTGGAGCACGACATGCAAGTGGTGTTTTCGCTGGCCGACCGCATCAGCGTGCTGGTCTACGGCGAAATCCTCGCCACCGGCACGCCCGCCGAGATCCGCGCCGACGCGCGGGTGCGCGAGGCCTACCTGGGAGAGGAAACAATATGAGCGCGCAAGACAGCACGCCCCTGCTCACGCTGCAAGGCGTCCACGCCCACTATGGCAAAAGCCACATCCTGCACGGCATCGACCTGTCGGTGGGCCGCGGCGAGGTGGTCAGCCTGCTGGGCCGCAACGGCGCGGGCCGCTCCACCACCATGAAAAGCATCATGGGGCTGGTGGACGTCACCGCCGGGCGCATCGCCATGCAAGGGCGCGACATCACCAACAGACGTCCCTTCGAGATCGCCCGGGCCGGCCTGGGCTTCGTGCCCGAGGAGCGCGAGGTGTTCGCCAACCTGACGGTGGACGAAAACCTGCGCATGGGCATGCAGCCCGCGCGCTCCGACGCGCCGGCCTGGACGGTGGATCAGATGTTCGATTATTTCCCGCGCCTGAAAGAGCGCCGCGCCACGCGCGCGGGCAATCTGTCCGGCGGCGAGCAGCAGATGCTCACTATGTGCCGCTCGCTGCTGGGCAATCCCAAGGTCATGCTGATCGACGAGCCCACCGAGGGGCTGGCGCCCAAGATCGTCGAAGTGATCGCCGACGTGATCCGCGACATCCACCGTCGCGGCGTGTCGGTGGTGCTGGTGGAGCAGAAGCTGACCATCGCCCTCAAGGTGTCCACGCGCGTAAGCGTGATGGGGCACGGCCGCATCGTTTTCGAGGGCCCGCCGCCGGCGCTGCAGGAGCGCCAGGACGTGGTCCAGGAATGGCTGGCGGTCTGAGCGCCGACCGCATCTCAACAAGAGGCTATCAACGTGCACAAGATCGACGCCGCCCCGGCGGATTCCGGAGTCAGGCATACCGACCTGGTCGGCAAATCGGTGATGGTGACGGGCGGCGCCCGGGGCATAGGCCTGGCCACCGCCCGGGCCTATGCGCGCCAGGGAGCGCGCGTGGCCCTGCTGGACCTGGACGAGGACGCCCTGCGCAGCGCTGTCGCCGGCATCGCCGCGCAGGGCGGACAGGCCCTGGCCTGCCCGGCGTCCGTCACCGACGCCGATGCGGTGGAGCGGGCCTTTGCCCAGGCCGAGGCCGCGTTCGGCGGCCTCGACGTGCTGGTCAACAATGCCGGCGTCTCCGCCAACAAGCCCACGCTGGAGGTGACGGTGGACGAATGGCGGCGCGCCGTGGACATCAATCTCACCGGCGTGTTCCTGTGCGCGCAGGCGGCCGGGCGGCGCATGGTGCCGCGCGGCGCGGGCTGCATCATCAACCTGGCTTCCATGTACGGCGTGGTGGCCGCGCCCGACCGCGCCGCCTACTGCGCCACCAAGGGCGCGGTGGTGCTGCTGACCGAAACCCTGGCGGTCGAATGGGGGCCGGCGGGCGTGCGCGTCAATGCGCTCGCGCCCGGCTATGTGGAAACCGACCTGGTGCGCGACTTGGCCGCGCGCGGCCGGCTCGACCCCGAACGCCTGCGGCAGCGCACGCCGCTGCGCCGCCTGGCCCAGCCCGGCGAGATGGCCGAACTGGCCGTTTTCCTGGGTTCGCGCCAGGCCGCCTACATCAACGGACACACCCTGGTGGCCGACGGCGGCTGGAGCCGCTACTGCTACCTCTGAACCCACCCGCGACACATTCTGGAGACCGACTCATGGCCACCCACCACCCGCTTGCGCCGCAGGCGCCCTGGCGGCAACTGACGGCAGACGCGCAGGACTGGCAGCAGGCCGACCCGGCGCTGCTGGCCACCATGCTGACCCAACTGCACTGGATCCGCGCATTCGAGGAAACCGTGCTCGAACTGGCCGCCGAAGGGCTGGTGCACGGCCCTGCGCATTCTTCCATCGGCCAGGAAGGCGGCGCCGTGGGCTCGGTGCTGGCCCTGGGCCCGGGCGACCAGGTCAACGGCTCGCACCGCGGCCACCACCAGTTCCTGGCCAAGGCCCTGCAGCACGCGGCGCCCGGCGGCCTGGACCCCGCCGACCCGCTCACGCCCGCCATCGACGAGGTGCTGCAGCGCACGCTGGCCGAGATCATGGGACTGGCGCAGGGCTACTGCCGGGGCCGCGGCGGCTCCATGCACCTGCGCTGGCTGGAGGCCGGCGCGCTGGGCACCAACGCCATCGTGGGCGGCGGCGTGCCGCTGGCGGCCGGCGCGGCCTGGGCGCACCGGCACGCCGGCACCGACCGCGTGGCCGTCACCTACTTCGGCGACGGCGCGGTGAACATCGGCTCCGTGCTCGAAACCATGAACCTGGCCGCGGCCTGGAAACTTCCGCTGTGCTTCTTCATCGAGAACAACCGCTACGCGGTCTCGACCACCGTGGAGGAATCCACCGCCGAGCCGCGCCTGTCGGCCCGCGGCCTGGGTTTCGGCATCCCGTCCTGGCAGGTGGACGGCATGGATCCGCTGGCCGTGCACCTGGCCATGTCGGAAGCGGTGGCGCACATGCGCGCCGGCAACGGCCCCGTCATCGTGGAAGCCGACGTGTACCGCTATTTCCACCAGAACGGCCCCTTCCCCGGCAGCGCCTTCGGCTACCGCAGCAAGGAAGAGGAGGCGCAGTGGCGCCGCCGCGATCCGCTGGACCGCCTGGCGGCCGAAATGACCGCGCGCGGCCTGATCGCGCAGGCCGGCGTGGACGCGCTGCGCCAGCGCTGCAAGGAGGCGATGAAAGACATCGCCGGCCGCCTGACCGAGGCCGGCGACGGCGGCAAGCGCCGCGTGCGCGCCGACCTCTGGCCGCGCCCGGACTTCCGCGACGTGGGCCTGCGCAGCGACGGCTCGGAACTGCAGGGCCTGCGCTACCAGGAAACGGACGACTACGGCGGTCCGCGCGTCGAGCGCAAGTTCGTCGACGCCGTGGCCGACGTGCTGGACCGCCGCATGGAAACCGATCCGGGCGTGGTGGTGCTGGGCGAGGACGTGCACCGCCTCAAGGGCGGCACCAACGGCGCCACGCGCGGCCTGAAGGACAAGTACCCCGACCGCGTGCTGGGCACGCCCATTTCCGAGAACGCCTTCGCCGGCCTGGGCGGCGGGCTGGCCATGGACGGCCGCTACCGGCCGGTGGTGGAGTTCATGTACCCCGACTTCATGTGGGTGGCGGCCGACCAGGTTTTCAATCAGATCGGCAAGGCCCGCCACATGTTCGGCGGCGACATAGACGTGCCCTTCGTGCTGCGCACCAAGGTCGCCATGGGCACCGGCTACGGCTCGCAGCACTCCATGGACCCGGCCGGCATTTTCGCCACCGCGCCCGGCTGGCGCATCGTGGCGCCGTCCACGCCCTACGACTACGTCGGCCTCATGAACACGGCGCTGGCGTCCAAGGATCCGGTGCTGGTCATCGAGCACGTGGACCTGTATGCGTCTTCCGGCGAAGTGCCCGAGGCCGACCTCGACTACTGCATCCCCTTCGGCAAGGCGCGCGTGCGCCGCGCGGGCGGCAAGGTCACGGTGCTGACCTATCTCTCGATGGTGAGCCGCGCGCTCCAGGCGGCCGAGCAGGCCGGCGTGGACGCCGAGGTGATCGACCTGCGCACGCTGGACCGCGCCAGCCTGGACTGGGACACCATAGGCGCCAGCATCCGCAAGACCAACAACGTCCTCATCGTGGAGCAGGGCGCGCGCGGCACCTCTTACGGCGCCATGCTGGCCGACGAGATCCAGCGCCGCTACTTCGACTGGCTGGACCAGCCCGTCAAGCGCGTCACCGGCGGCGAAGCCTCGCCCAGCATCTCCAAGGTGCTGGAGCGCGCGGCCTTCGCCGACACCGGGGAAATCGTCGCCGGCCTGCAAGACGTGCTGGCCGACCTGGGAGAACGGACATGAGCGAACCGCTGCTGTCCATGGCCGTACCCATGGAAGTGGGCATCTGCTGCGCCGACCTGGACGCGCAACTAGCCTTCTACACCGGCGTACTGGGCCTGGCGCTGGTCAACCGCGTGACGGTGCCGCCGGCCAAGGCGGCCGCCACCGGCCTGAGCCCGCACGGCTACGACGTGGCGCGCCTGCAGACTTCCTACGGCGAGCGCATCAAGCTGCTGCAGCCGCACGCCGCGCCGCAGGCGCGCGAGCGCGGCGGCGCCATCCTCGACCGCCAGGGCTCGGCGTACCTTACCTTCATCGTGCGCGGCCTGCCCGGCGTGGTGCGCGCGCTGCGGGCGCGCGGCGTGCGCTTCGACAGCCAGCCCGCCCCGATGGAAGTGCGGCCCGGCACCTGGCTGGCCTTCTTCCGCGACCCCGAGGGCAATGTCCTGGAGCTCGTGGAGTACGACGACCCCGCCGGCTACCGACCCGACCTGGCGAGCCAGGCTGAATAGGAAAGAACATCGTGGCATCCCTGATCAAACTCCCCGCCGTGGCCGCCGACGCGACCGGCGGCACGCTGCACCAATGGCTCAAGCAGGAAGGCGACGCGGTCGCCGCGGGCGAGGCCATTGCCGAAGTCGAAACCGAAAAAGCCATCGTGGAGATCAACGCCGAGCAGGCCGGCGTGCTGGGCCGCATCGTGGTGCCCGCCGGCACGGCCTCGGTCGCGGTGAACACCGTGCTGGGCGTGCTGCTGGCCGAAGGCGAAGATGCCGGGGCCATCGACCGCGCGCTGGCCCAGGCCGGCGCGGGCGCGGCGGCAGCCCCCGCGCAAGCCGCCCGTGCGCAAGACGGCGAGCCGCCAGCGCCCCCGGCCAGCCCGCAGGCGGCCTCCGGCGCGCCGGCCGGCCGCCGCTTCGCCAGTCCGCTGGCGCGGCGGCTGGCGGCGCAGTGGCAGGTGGATCTCGCCGGCGTGAAAGGCTCGGGCCCGCGCGGGCGCATCCTGCGCCGCGACGTGCAAGCCGCGCGCGGCAGCGCGGCGCCTGCCTCCCCGGCCGCGCCTGCCGCCACGGCCGCATCCCCGCGCGCGGGCCGGCGCGTGCCGCACACCGGCATGCGCCGCGCCATCGCCCGCCGCCTCAGCGAAAGCAAGCAGCAGGTGCCGCACTTCTACCTCACGGTGGACTGCCGCATGGATGCGCTGCTGGCCCTGCGCGCACAGGCGAACCAGGGCGTCGCCGTGAAAATTTCGGTCAACGACTTCATCGTGCGCGCCGCCGCCCTGGCGCTGCGCGCGGTCCCGGAAGTCAACGCCTGCTGGCAGGAAGACGCCATCGCGTTCCACGAGGCCGCCGACATCTCGGTGGCCGTGGCCACCGAGGGCGGCCTGGTCACGCCCATCGTGCGCGACGCGGACCGCAAGCCGCTCTCGGCCATCGCGGACGAGATCGCCGAACTGGCCGCGCGCGCCAGAATCAACCGCCTCAGGCCCGAGGAGTTCAGCGGCGGTTCGCTCACGGTGAGCAACCTGGGCATGTACGGCATCCGGCAGTTCGCCGCCATCGTCAATCCGCCGCAGGCCGCCATCCTGGCGGTGGGCGCGGCCGAGCGGCGCGCCGTGGTGGACGAGGACGGCGGCATCGTGGCGGCCTCGGTGATGACGGCCACCCTCTCGGCGGATCACCGCGTGGTGGACGGCGCGGTCGGTGCGCGCTGGCTGGCAGCCTTCCGCGCGCTGATCGAAAACCCCGTGCGCATCCTGGTGTGAGCCGCCCCATGTCCAAGACCGAATTCGATCTGGCCGTCGTGGGCGGCGGCCCCGGCGGTTACGTGGCCGCCCTCCGCGCCGCGCAGCTCGGCATGTCCGTGGCGCTGGTGGAACGCGCCGAGCTGGGCGGCATCTGCCTGAACTGGGGCTGCATTCCCACCAAGGCCCTGCTGCATAGCGCCGCCGTGCTGCGCGCCTGCCGCGAAGCCTCGGGCTACGGCGTGACGGGCGCGGACGCGGCCCGGCCCGACCTGGCGGCCATGGTGGCGCGCTCGCGCGCGGTGGCGGGCCGGCTGGGCCAGGGTGTGGCCCACCTCATGAAAAAGAACGGAATCGCCGTGTTCCGGGCCAGCGCGCGCCTGGACGGCGCCGGCCGGCTGGCGCTGGATGCCGGCCCCGCGCTGTCCGCCTCGCACATCGTGCTGGCCACGGGCGCCCGTGCGCGCGAACTGCCCGCGCTGCCGGCGGGCGAGCGCATCTGGTACTACCGCCAGGCGCTCGCGCCCGACATCCAGCCGCGCTCGCTGCTGGTGGTGGGCGCGGGCGCCATCGGCGTGGAGTTCGCCAGCTTCTACCGCGCGCTGGGAGTCGACGTCACGCTCATCGACATGACGCCGGAGATCCTGCCCCAGGAAGACGCGGAAATCGCCGCGCTGGCGCGCAAGTCTTTCGAGAAACAGGGCATCCGCGTCCTGACAGGATGCGCGGTGGCCTCGTCCTCGCCCTCGCACGACGGCGTGCGGGTCGTGCTGCGGCAACAGGGCCGGCAGCGCGAGCTGGAAACGCACCGCGTTATCGTGGCCGCCGGCATCGTGGGCAATGTGGAGAACCTGGGGCTGGAAACCACGCGGGTCAGGGTCGGGCAAACGCACATCATGACCGACGGCCTGTGCCGCACGGACGAGCCGGGCGTCTATGCCATCGGCGACGTGGCGGGCGCCCCCTGGCTGGCGCACAAAGCCAGCCATGAGGGCGTGCTGTGCGTGGAGGCCATCGCGGGCATGCCGGCGCATCCGCTGGACCCGCTGCGCATTCCCGCCTGCACATACTCGCATCCGCAGGTGGCCAGCATCGGCATGACCGAGGCGCGCGCGCGCGAGCACGCCGCCCGCACGGGCGCGGAAATCCGGGTGGGGAGATTCGGTTTCGCGGGCAACGGCAAGGCCATCGCCATGGGCGAAGACCAGGGCCTGGTCAAGACCGTATTCGATGCGAACTCGGGCGAGCTGCTGGGCGCGCACATCGTGCACCCCGAGGCGTCCGAACTCATCACGGGTTACGGCGTGGCGTCCGCGCTGGAAGCCACCGAAGAAGACCTGATGCACACCGTATTCGCGCACCCGACGCTGTCGGAAACGCTGCACGAATCGGTGCTGGCGGCCTTCGGCCGCGCGCTGCACGCCTAGCCGCGCGGGACCGCTCCGGGCGCGGCGGCGTCGCGCTCGCGCCGGAGCCTGCCAGCCGGGGCGGCGCGCCGCCCCGCCGGCGCGTCTCAGTTCAGGCTGGCGCCGGAGATCTTGACGATCTCCTGGTACTTGGTCATTTCGTTCTTGACGAAGGCGGCGAAGGCTTCGGGCGTCATTGGCGCCGCTTCGGAGCCCATGGTGAGCAGGCGCTGCTTCACGTCGGGCTGGCGCATGGCGTCGGCGTAGGCTTTGTTGAGCTTGGCCACCACCGGCGCGGGCGTGCCGCCGGTGGTGAACACGCCGAACCAGGTGCCCAGATCGAAGCCCTTCACGCCCGACTCTTCGACGGTGGGCACCTCGGGCAGCAGCGAAGACCGCCCGGCCGTGGTGACGGCCAGCGCCTTGACCTTGCCGTCCTTGATCAGGGGCGCCGAGGCGGCCAGGTTGTCGAACATGAAATCGGACTGGCCGGCCAGCAGGGCCAGTTGCGCGGGCGCGGCGCCCTGGTAGGGAATGTGCTCGACCTTGATGCCGGCGCGCGCCTTGAGCAGCTCGCCCGACAGGTGGCCGGCGCTGCCGTTGCCGCCCGAGCCGTAGTTCAGCTTGCCCGGGTTCTTCTTCGCGTAGGCGATGAGATCGGCCAGCTTGGCGATGTTGTTCTTCTCAGCGAATTCCTTGTTCACCACCAGCACGTTGGGCACCGACGCCACGATGGTGACCGGCGCGAAATCCTTGACCGGGTCATAGGGCAGGTTGGCGAACAGCCAGGGGTTGATGGCGTGCGTGGCCACCGCGCCCATCACCAGGGTGTAGCCGTCGGCCGGGGCCTTGGCCACCAGGTCGGCGCCGATGTTGCCGCCCGCGCCGGCCCGGTTCTCCACGATGACCGGCTGGCCCAGCGAGCCCCGCACCTTCTCGGCCAGCATGCGGGCCATCGTATCCAGCGGGCCGCCGGGCGGATAAGGCACGACGAAGCGCAGCGGCTTGGTCGGAAAATCGGCGCCCTGGGCCAGCGCGGGCGCGCCGGCGGACAGGGTGGTGGCGGCCAGCGCCACCGCGCCGGCAAGCAGGGCGCGGCGCGCGGCGCCGCGGCGGGATTGCATCATGGTCTTCTCCTCGCTTCGATGTGGATGGTCGGCACGTAGCATACCGCAGCGAGGCAACCGTAGTAACAAAGAGAAACGCCCGCCGGACCGCCCTGATCGTGCGATCCAGCAAAAGCCCCCCGGCAGAGGCGCCGCAGGCGCTTCCGGGGGGGCTTATCCCTCAGTGCAGGATCTGGCTCAGGAACAGCTTGGTGCGGTCGTTCTGCGGATTGTCGAAGAACGCGTCCGGCGTGTTCTGTTCGATGATCTCGCCGCGATCCATGAAGATGACGCGGTTGGCCACCTTGCGCGCAAAGCCCATTTCGTGGGTCACGCACAGCATGGTCATGCCGCTCTCCTGGGCCAGGTTCACCATCACGTCCAGCACTTCCTTCACCATTTCCGGGTCGAGCGCGCTGGTGGGCTCGTCGAACAGCATGATCTTGGGGCTCATGCACAGCGAGCGGGCGATCGCCACGCGCTGCTGCTGGCCGCCGGAAAGCTGTCCGGGGTATTTCTGGGCCTGGTCCGGAATGCGCACGCGCTCCAGGTATTTCATGGCCGTGGCCTCGGCCTCGGCGCGCGGCTTCTTCAAGACCCACATGGGTCCCAGCGTCAGGTTCTCCAGCACCGTGAGGTGCGGGAACAGGTTGAAGTGCTGGAACACCATGCCCACGTCCTTGCGGATGGTTTCGATGTGCTTGAGGTCGTTGGTGAGCTCGGTGCCGTCGACGATGATGTGGCCCTGCTGGTGCTCTTCGAGCCGGTTGATGCAGCGGATCATGGTGGACTTGCCGGAACCCGACGGGCCGCAGATCACGATCCGCTCGCCCGGCGCCACGTCCAGGTTGATGTTGCGCAACACGTGGAACTGGCCGTACCACTTGTTCACGTTCTGCATGCGAATGATGGCATCGGACATGCCTGTACTCCCATTAGTATCGCTGGGCGCGCCCGCCGCAAACGGCGGGCGCGCGGGTTTCTAGCGCGAGTGGCCGGTTTGGAGGCGCCGTTCGAGCGCCTGGCTGTATTTGGACATCGAGAAGCAGAACACGAAGTAGATAAGCGAAATGAATATGTACGCTTCCACGCCGAATCCGCGCCACGCCGCGTCCGACAAGGCTGCCTTGGCCGCCAGGGTGAGATCGAAGATGCCGATGATCACCACCAGCGAGGTGTCCTTGAACAGGGAAATGAAAATGCTGACCAGCGGCGGAATCACGATCTTCAGCGCCTGCGGCAGGATGATCTTGCGCATCTGCTGCCAGTAGGTCAGGCCCAGCGAATCCGCGCCTTCGTACTGCCCCTTCGGAATGGCCTGCAGGCCGCCGCGCACGGTTTCCGCGATGTAGGCCGCGGCGAACATGATGATGGCGATCTGCGCGCGCAGCAGCTTGTCGATCGAGAAGCCTTCCGGCAGGAAAAGCGGCAGCATCACCGACGACATGAACAGCAGGCTGATGAGCGGCACGCCGCGGATCAGCTCGATGTACACCACGCACAGCGCCTTGATCGCCGGCATCTTCGAGCGCCGGCCCAGCGCCAGCAGCACGCCGAACGGAAAGGCGAAGGCGATGCCGAACGTGGAGAGAATGAGCGTGAGCGGCAGGCCGCCCCAGCGCGCGTTCTCCACGTAGTCCAGGCCCAGGACGCCGCCCCACATCAGCACGGCCACGGCAATGAGCCCCACCGTCCAGATGATGGCCAGGCCCCAGTTCCAGAACCGCCGGACGCCGCTGCAGACGATGACGGCCACCAGGATGATGGTGGCCAGCAACGGCCGCCACTGCTCGTCGTACGGATAGGTGCCGAAGAGGATCAGCCGGTGTTTCTCGGCGATGAAGGCCCAGCACGCGCCCGCCGACTGGCGGCATTCCTGCGCATTGGTGGCGGTGAAATTGGCCTGGATGAAGGCCCATTCCACCAGCGCCGGAACCGCCATGAGCAGGAACCAGGCAACCAGCACCGTGATGATGATGTTCAGCGGCGAGGAAAACAGGCGCGACTTCAGCCAGGCCCACAGGCCGGTGTGCGAGCTGGGCGGCGGCAGACCCTCGCTGGGGATACGCGTAGTACTGCTCATGTCAACGCTCCACCAGCGCGATGCGCTTGTTGTACCAGTTCATGAAGATCGAGATCGACAGGCTGACCGTCAGGTAGGCCGCCATGATGATGAGAATGCCCTCGATGGCCTGGCCGGTCTGGTTCAGGGTGGTGTTCACCACGGACACGATGTCCGGGTAACCGATGGCCACGGCCAGCGAGCTGTTCTTGGTCAGGTTGAGGTACTGGCTCGTCATGGGCGGGATGATGACGCGCAGCGCCTGCGGCAGCACCACCAGGCGCAGCACCTGCTTGCGGCGCAGCCCCAGCGAGCCGGCGGCCTCCCATTGGCCCATGTTCACGGCCTGGATGCCGGAACGCACGACTTCGGCGATGAAGGCCGAGGTGTAGATCACCAGGCCCGCCAGCAGCGCCGCGAACTCCGGCGACAGCGTCAGGCCGCCCACGAAATTGAAGCCCTTGAGCTCCGGCATGTTGAGCGTGAGCGAGGCGCCGCTCACGAGCCAGCCGATCACGGGCAGTGCAATCAGCAGGCCGATGGCCACGCGCCCCAGCGGAAACACCTGGCCGGTGGCTTCCTGCCGCTTCCTGCCCCAATGGCCCAGGACCAGGATGGCCACGATCGCCAGCCCCAGTCCGCCCAGGATCCAGTCCAGCGAATGGCCTTCCAGCCCGGGCACCTTGAGGCCGCGGTTGGAAATGAACACGCCCGGCAGCGGATTGCGCGCCTGGCGCGGGCCCGGCATGTTCTCGGTGATGAGGGCATACCAGAAGAAGAGCTGCAGCAGCAGCGGAATGTTGCGCATGACCTCGACATAGATCGAGGCCATCTTGGCCACCAGCCAGTTCTTCGACAGCCGGGCGATGCCGATCAGCGTGCCCAGCAGCGTGGCCAGCACGATACCCAGCACCGCGACGCGCAGCGTGTTGAGCAGGCCCACCACGATGGCTCGGCCGTAGGTGTCTGCGGGGGTGTATGAAATCGGGGTTTCGCCGATCGCGAAGCCCGCCTCGCGCCCCAGGAAACCGAAGCCCGTGGCGATGTTGCGCACCGCCAGGTTGTGCAGCGTGTTGGAAACCAGGAACCAGACGGCCAGCGCGACCAGCGCCAGGGCCACCACCTGGTAGACCACGGCGCGCACGCCGGGATCGTTCCAGTTCAGACGCCGCGGGGGAGCCGGGATAGGGGCGTTTTTGTTGGAAGTCGTCATCGGATGCATCTACAGAAGTCGGACACCGGGCGGCAAAACCGGAAAGAGCCATCCCGCCCGCTCCTGCCGCCCGCGCACGGCGGGTCGGACAGAGCCCCCGGCGCGACCCAGGGCCGCGTTGGGGGCTCCATGCAAAACGGACCGCGGGGGTCCGTTCTGCATGGCGGGACCGGGATCAGCGCACCGGCCAGCCGTACATCAGGCCACCTTGCTTGTACGAGGCGTTCAGGCCCCGATCCAGCTTCATGGCGCTGCTCTTGCCCAGCGTGGCTTCAAAGCTTTCGCCATAGTTGCCCACCTGCTTGATGATGTTGTAGGCCCACTTGTCGTCCACGCCCAGGTTCTTGCCCATGCCGGGCGTCACGCCCAGGATGCGCTGGATGTTGGGATTGGTGCTCTTGGTCATTTCGTCCACGTTCTTGGACGTAATGCCGTATTCCTCGGCCTCGAGCATGGCGTTGAGCGACCAGCGCACCACGTTGAACCACTGCTCGTCGCCCTGGCGCACCATGGGGCCCAGCGGCTCCTTGGAGAAGTCTTCCGGCAGAATGACGTACTTGTCCGGATTTTCGAGCGTCGTGCGGGTGGACGCAAGCTGCGACTTGTCGGTGGTGAAGGCGTCGCAGCGGCCGGCCGAGAAGGCGCGCACGATTTCGTCGTATTTGTCGATCACGACGGGCTTGAATTCGATCTTCTGGCCGCGGAACCAGTCGGCGAGGTTGAGCTCGGTGGTGGTGCCGGGCTGCACGCAGATGGTGGCGCCGTTCAGTTCCTTGGCGCTCTTGACGCCCAGGTCCTTGGACACCATGACGCCCTGGCTGTCGTAGTAGTTGACGCCCACGCCGATCAGGCCCAGCGTGGTGTCGCGGGTGAGCGTGACGGTGGTGTTGCGGGTAAGCACGTCCACTTCGCCGGACTGCAGCGCGGTGAACCGCTGCTGCGTGTTCAGCGGCGTGACCTTGAACTTGGAAGCGTCGCCGAACATGGTGGTGGCGATGGCGCGGCACAGGTCCACGTCCAGGCCCTTCCATTGGCCCTTGCTGTCAGCAATGGAGAAACCCGGGATGCCCGTCGACACGCCGCACTGGACAAACCCTTTCTTCTTGACGCTGTCGAAGGTGGCACCCGCATTGGCGGCCGCGGAAACAGCGAACAGAGCGGCGCCGATCGCGGCGAGTTTCAGTACTTTCATTGTGATCTCCGTATAGGATGAAGCAATCAGTACGCGGGCCGGGTAGGCTGCACGCATGGGGCGGATGGTAGCGTCCACGCCGCAGACGGCGCATCCGGGAATTCCCTCGAAATATAGGGACACTGGTGGAAACGCTGCCCCGTGCCGCCCCGCAAAAAGGGACGCGTCAGGGGGCCCGCCACGGCCGCGGCGAGTTACTATTGCGGCTTCATCTGACAGCCGCCATGATCGAATTCCAGCACGTATTCAAATCGTATGGCCGCGGCCGGAACATCCTGGCCGACATCAATTTCCGCGTGAGCGCGGGAGAATTCGTTTTCGTATCGGGGCCCTCGGGCGCCGGCAAATCCACCCTGCTCAAGCTGATCGGCGGGCTGGAACCCGCCAGCCGCGGCTCCATACAGGTCAACGGCCAGCGGCTGGACAAGCTGCCGGCCCGCGCCCGCCCCTACCTGCGGCGCGCCGTGGGCGTCATCCTCCAGGACACCCACCTGCTCTTCGACCGCAGCGCCTTCGAGAACGTCATGCTGCCGCTGGCGGTGGTCGGCCAGGCCCGCGACGCGGCGGCCGCGCGCGCCCGGGCGGCGCTGGACAAGGTGGGCCTGTCGGGCAAGGAAGACCTCAACCCCATCGAACTGTCGGGCGGCGAACAGCAGCGCCTGGCGATCGCGCGGGCCATCGTGAACCGGCCCGCCATCCTCATCGCCGACGAGCCCACCGCCAATCTCGACCACGACAACGCGCAGCGCATCATGAACGTGTTCCGCGACTTCAACCGCGTGGGCGTCACCACGCTCATCGCCTCGCACGACCAGGAGCTCATGGCGAACTACGCCACGCGCACCCTGCGCATCGAACCGGGCAAGTTCTCCGACTCCCACCCCGGCGCGGCCCCGGCCGACGCCGCCGGCGTCCCCGCCGGACGCGCCGCCCCGCGCGCGCCCCACGCCGGAGACGCCGCATGAACGCCTGGCTGCGCCAACACCGCTATGCGCTCATGGTGACGATACGCCGGCTGCTCAAGCAGCCCTTCTCGTCGCTGGCCAACCTGCTCGTCATGGCCCTGGCGCTGGCCCTGCCGCTGCTGGGCACCGCCATCCTGGTGTCGGTGCAGCCGGTGGCCCGCCAGGTGTCAGTCACCCCCGAACTCACGGTTTTCATGCGGGTGGATGCCCCCGCCAGCGCCACCGCCGAAGTGGCCCGGCGCATCCAGAGCGACTACGCCGGCGACATCAAGGCGGTGCGCGTGGTGGGCCGCGACGACGCCCTGGCCGACCTGCGCGCCAATCCCGCCTGGCAGCAGGCGCTGGCCGTGCTGCCGGGCAACCCCCTGCCCGACGCGGTCGTGGTCACCCTGGCCGACGGCGACGACCTGTCCGGCCGGGCCGACAAGCTCGCCCGCGCCTGGAAACAATGGGACCAGGTCGACCTGGTGCAACTCGACAGCGCCTGGGTGCAGCGCCTGGAAGCCATCTTGCGCTTCGCCCGCATCGGCCTGGCCTTCCTGGCGGCGGCGGTGGCGGTGGTGGTGCTGGCCACGGTGTTCAACACGGTGCGCATGCAGGCCATGCTCCAGCGCGAGGAAATCGCGGTGGCGCGGCTGGTGGGCGCCACCGAGTCCTTCGTGCGCCGGCCCTTTCTCTACCTGGGCGGCCTGTCCGGCGCCCTGGCCTCGCTGCTGGGCATCGGCCTGGCGGCGATCTGCCTCGCGCCCCTGAACGACGCCCTGCTCGGCCTGGCCCGCAGCTACGGCGCCGAGTTCGCCCTGCACCTGCCCTCGCCCGCAATCCTGGCGCTGGCCGTGCTCGCCTCGGCGGCGCTCGGCGCGCTGTCCGCGCGCTGGTCGGTCACGCGCAACACGCGGTTCTAGGAAACCGCCCGCCGGCGCCGCCCCTTGCCCGCAGGGGCGCGTCGGCCAAACCGCCTGACTGGCCCCGCTTCCTCCCCGTGATCGGGAAAAAGAAACCGCGCAGGTGCGGCTAGGATGACCAGGCCATGCGCGGCCCCCGGCCGCGCCCGTTTCCGCTCCGGAGATGAGGGAAATCAGGGACACACATCGCCGTTACATAGCCGTTCTTGTGTCTGGCCCAGGATATGTAAGAATAAAGCGATAATTTTCTACATATTTTGAAACTTTTCTTCTTGCAGGCCGTGCCTTTTCGTGTCCAAACCGCTGTTCTCATCCTTCCTCCCGAGCCATGGTTTCCCGTCTTGATGCCCGCGCAACGCGCCATTACTTCGACAGCGCGTTCCAGTGCCAGGCGGTGAAAGTGCTGCCCAACGAGTTCTACGTCACCGACGAAGACATCATGATCTCGACGGTGCTGGGCTCTTGCGTGGCCGCCTGTGTCCATGACCCGGTCAACGGCGTGGGCGGCATGAATCACTTCATGTTGCCGGAAGGCGACATGCAATCGCCGGCGTCGGCCACCATGCGCTACGGGGCTTTCGCCATGGAAGTGCTCATCAACGAGCTGCTCAAGGCCGGCGCCGTGCGCGACCGCCTCGAAGCCAAGGTGTTCGGCGGCGGCGCGGTGCTCAGCGCCATGCAACAGATGAACATCGGCGAGCGCAATGCCCAGTTCGTGCTGAGCTACCTCAAGACGGAAGGCATCCCGGTGCGCGCGCAGGATCTCGGCGACGTGCATGCGCGCCGCATCAATTATTTCCCGCGCACCGGCCGCGTCATGGTGCGCAAGATGGCGCCGCACCACCAGCGCGCCGAAGAAATCATCGCCAAGCGCGAAGTGGCCGCGGCGCAGAGCGTGCAGGCCAAGACCCAGAGCCCGCCCCGCGTGGAGCGCTTCACGCGTCCGGGCGTGGAGCGCTTCGACCGCCCGGGCGTGGAACGCCTTGCCCCGGGGCGGCAGCCGGCGCCGCGCCCCGGCGTCGAGCGTTTCGACACCGGCCTCACCCGCCGCAAGACCGAGGCCGCCAGCAGCTAGGGCCGCGCCTCCTTATCTACCTTATCCATTTATGCCGCGCGGATGCCGCCCAGCTTCACCACCGTGGCGCTGAAGCCTTCCAGCAGCTTTTCGCGGCGCCGGGCCGCGCGCGCCATGGCGGCTTCCTTCACGGGACCGTAGCCGCGGGTTTCCTCGGGCAGGCTGGCCAGCTCGACGGCGCGGTCCAGGTTGCCGCGGTTGAGCTTGCCCAGGATCGCCGCCATGGTTTCGCCGTACTCCCGCATGAGCGCGCGCTCGGCCTTGCGCTCGGCGGCGTAGCCGAAGGGGTCGAATCGCGTGCCGCGCAGAAAGCGCAGGCGCGCCAGCATGCGGAACACGCGCAGCATCCCGTGCCCGTAGGCATGCTTCCGGGGCCGGCCGTCGGGCCCCGGCCGCGCCAGCAGCGGCGGCGCCAGGTAGAAGCGCAGCTTCCAGTCCCCCTCGAACTGTTCGTTGACGCGGGCAAGGAATTCGCCGTCGCTGTAGAGCCTGGCCACCTCGTATTCGTCCTTGTAGGCCATGAGCTTGAAGTAATTACGCGCCACCGCGATCGCCAGCCGGTCGGTGCCGGTGGCCTCCCGCTCGGCGGCGGCCACCTTGCGCACCAGGGCCTCGTACTTCGCGGCATAGGCCGCGTTCTGGTATTGGGTCAGGTACGCCTTGCGCACGGCGACCAGCCGCTCCAGCTCGGCGGGCGGCTTCTTCAGTTCCAGCACCGGCTTGTGCGCGCGCGGACGGCTGATCTCGACGACCCCGTCGGGCAGCCCGGAAGCCGGCTCGTCGCGGTCCAGCTCGCGCAGCAGGCCGGCCAGGTCGTGCGCCGCGCGGCGGCCCCAGCCGAATGCCGCGAGGTTGCGCTCGACCTGCTGGCCGTTGAGCTCGATGGCGCGGCGCAGCGCCTGCGCGGACAGCGGCAGCCAGCCCTTCTGCCAGGCATAGCCCAGCATCAGCGGATTGGCGTAAATGGCGTCTCCCAGCAGACGCAGCGCCAGGCCCGAGGCGTCCACCAGCGCCAGGCGGTCCGGGCCGCAGGCCGCCCGCAGGTCGGCCAACAGGTCCGAGCCGGGCAGCGCCCAGTCCGGGTCGTGCACGAAGGCCGCCGTGGGCAGGGTTTCGCTGTTGAGCAGACCGTGCGTGCGGCCCGGCGCCAGGCGCGCGATCGCATCCGGCCCCGCCGCCACGACGAGATCGCCCGCCAGCAGCAGGTCGGCCTCGCCCATGGCCACGCGCGTATTGAGCAGGGCGCCCGGATCCGCCGCCAGCAGCACGTGCGAGTAGACCGCGCCGCCCTTCTGCGCCAGGCCCGCCATGTCCAGCACCGACGCGCCCTTGCCCTCCAGGTGGGCCGCCATTCCGACGAGCTGGCCGATGGTGACCACGCCCGTGCCGCCCACGCCCGCCACGAACACGCCGTACGGGCGGTCCAGGCCCGGCCGCGACGCCGGCCCGGGCAGACCCTCGTCGGGCGCCGTCTCGCCGCCGCGCATGGCCCGGGGCGGCTTCAGCCGCCCGCCTTCCACCGTCACGAAACTGGGGCAGAAGCCCTTCAGACAGGAAAAGTCCTTGTTGCAGCTCGACTGATTGATGCGGCGCTTGCGGCCGAATTCCGTCTCCAGCGGCTCCACCGAGAGACAGTTCGACTGCTCCGAACAATCGCCGCAGCCCTCGCAGACCCGCTCGTTGATAAGCACCCGGCGCGCCGGGTCGGGATAGGCGTTGCGCTTGCGGCGGCGCCGCTTCTCGGTGGCGCAGGTCTGGTCGTAGATCAGCACCGACACGCCCGGGTATTCGCGCAGCTCGCGCATCACGGCGTCCAGCTCGTCGCGGTGCCTCACGGGCACACCCGGCGCCATGCCCGCCATGCCGCGGTACTTGCCGGGATCGTCCGTCGCCACCACGATTTTCTCTATGCCCTCGGCCGCCATCTGGCGGCTGATCATGGGCACCGACAGCGGCCCGTCCACCGGCTGCCCGCCGGTCATGGCCACGGCGTCGTTGAACAGGATCTTGTAGGTGATGGGCACGCGCGCCGCCACCGCCGCGCGGATGGCGAGCAGGCCCGAGTGGAAATACGTGCCGTCGCCCAGGTTGGCGAATACGTGCTTTTCCTCGGTAAACGGCGCCTGGCCGATCCAGGGCACGCCCTCGCCGCCCATCTGGGTGCAGACCTGGGTGTTGCGGCCCATCCACGTGACCATGTAGTGGCAGCCGATGCCCGCCATGCCGCGCGAGCCATCCGGCACCCGGGTCGAGGTATTGTGCGGACAGCCCGAACAGAACCACGGCTTGCGCTCGGCCGTCACCCTCGGCCGCGCCAGCGCCGCCTCGCGCCCGGCGATCTCCGCCAGCCGCGCCTCGATGCCCGCGCGCACGTCCTGCGGCAGCGCCATGCGCAGCAGCCGGGCCCCCACGGCCTTGGCCACCATGGCCGGCGAGAACTCGTAGTGCGCCGGCAGCAGCCAGTTGCCCTGGGGCACCGACCACTCGCCGCCGTCCTTGTCGTCGAACTTGCCCACCACGCGCGGAATCTTGCGCCCGCTGCCGATCCAGCCGAACAGCTCCTCCTTGAGCTGGTACTCCAGGATCTGCCGCTTTTCCTCCACCACCAGGATCTCGTCCAGGCCCTCGGCGAAACGCTGCACGCCCGTGGCCTCCAGCGGCCAGACCATGCCCACCTTGAAAACCCGCAGGCCGATGCGCCGGCACACGTCTTCGGTCAGGCCCAGGTCGGCCAGCGCCTGCATGGTGTCCAGGTGCGCCTTGCCCGAGGTCATGATGCCGTAACGGGCCGTGCCGGCCGGCACCGTCCACAGTTCCCGGTTCAGGCCGTTGGCGCGCGCATAGGCCAGGGCTGCGTATAGCTTGTGGTCCAGCAGCCGCGCCTCCTGCTGCAGGGGCGTGTCCGGCACGCGGATGTTGAGGCCGCCGGGCGGCATGTCGAAATCCTCCGGCAGCGCGATCCGCACGCGCTCGGGGTCGACCTCCACCGGCGCCGAAGCCTCCACGATGTCGGTAATGCACTTCAGGCCGACCCACACCCCCGCGTAGCGGCTCATCGCCCAGCCGTGGATGCCGTAGTCCAGCACCTCCTGCACGCTGGCCGGAAACAGCACCGGAATCATGCAGGCCTTGAGTATGTGGTCGCTCTGGTGAGGCAGCGTGGAAGACTTGGCCGGGTGGTCGTCGCCGGCCACCGCCAGCACGCCGCCATGGCGCGAAGTGCCCGCCGCGTTGGCATGCTTGAAGACGTCGCCGCAGCGGTCCACGCCCGGCCCCTTGCCGTACCACATGCCGAACACGCCGTCGTATTTCGCGCCCGGAAACAGATTGACCTGCTGCGAGCCCCACACCGCCGTGGCCGCCAGGTCTTCGTTGACGCCCGGCCGGAACTCGACGTGGTGCGCCTTGAGATGGGCGGACGCCTTCCACATGTTCTGGTCCAGCCCGCCCAGCGGCGACCCCCGGTAGCCCGACACGAAGCCGGCGGTGTTCAAGCCCGCGCGCCGGTCGCGCATGCGCTGCATCATGGGCAGGCGCACCAGCGCATGGATGCCGCTCATCCAGGCGCGGCCGGATTCCAGGGTGTATTTGTCATCGAGCTGGACGGATTCGAGCGCCGCCCGCACCGCGGGCGAGAGGGGAGCATTCATGTCGCCTCCGAGGATCGTCTATCCCCGCCGCCGCCGCCCTGCATGCCCGCCGGACTCCCTTCGTGCCGCGCACGCCGGTATGAGCCCTTGGAGCGGCCCGGCGGCGGCTGTCAGCCCGCGGCGGCGCGTGAGCCGCGCGTCGCGCAGACAGGCGCCAGGCCGGACGATGCAAGCTGACGATGTGACGGGGCCGTGCAGTCCAGGCGCGGATGCGCTTGTGGTCCGTCCGTTGTAACCGCTACCCCGCCGCCCGGCAATAGTGCGGTGCGATAATGCCGGCCATGGACTTCGCCTCTCGCATCGCCGCCTGGCAGCGCCGGCATGGCCGCCATGGCCTGCCCTGGCAGCGCAGCCGCGACCCCTACCGGGTCTGGCTCTCGGAAATCATGCTCCAGCAGACGCAGGTGGCCACCGTCATTCCCTATTACGAGCGATTCCTCGAGCGCTTTCCCGACGTGCAGGCGCTGGCCGCCGCCGCCCAGGAAGACGTCATGCCCTACTGGGCGGGCCTGGGCTACTACGCCCGGGCGCGCAACCTGCACCGCTGCGCCCAGGAAGTCGCGCGCGACTGGAACGGCCGGTTTCCGCCCAGCGCCGAACAGATCGCCACCCTGCCCGGCATCGGCCGCTCCACCGCCGCCGCCATCGCCGCCTTCAGCTACGGCGAGCGCTCGCCCATCATGGACGGCAACGTCAAGCGCGTCTTCACCCGCCATTTCGGCATCGAGGGCGATCCCTCGCGGCGCGAGGTGGAACAGCGGCTCTGGGCGCTGGCCGAGGCCCAGGTCGAGGCCGCGCCCGGCCTGGACATGGCCGCCTACACGCAAGGGCTGATGGACCTGGGCGCCACCGTCTGCACCCGCGGCAAGCCCGCCTGCGGGGCCTGTCCGGTGGCGGCCACCTGCGTGGCGCGCCGCGATGGCCGCCAGGCCGAACTGCCTGCGCCCAAGGCGCGCAAGGCCATTCCCGAACGCCAGACCGCCATGCTGGTGCTGCAGCACGGCGGCGCCGTGCTGCTCCAGCAGCGCCCGTCGCCCGGCATCTGGGGCGGGCTGTGGAGCCTGCCGGAGTTCGATCCCGGGCAAGACCCCGGCGACGCCTCCCGCGCGCTCGGACTGGAGCCCGAAGGCCGCCACGAACTGGCCGCCTTCGCCCATACCTTCACCCACTACCGCCTGCACGTGCGGCCCTGGTACGTGCCCGTGCGCGCCGCCGGCCTGCGCGACGCCGGCCCGCCGCAGCGCTGGGTGCCTGCCGCCGAACTGCCGCGGGTGGCGCTGCCGGCGCCGGTGAAGAAGCTGTTGCTGGGCCTGATGGAAGCCGCCGCGCAAGGCAGCCTGCTGGAAGGCCCGCCCGGAATCGGTTAGCCGCCCTGCCCGCCCTGAGCCGCGCCGCTCAGCAACATCACCAGCTTCAGATCCGGATGCGTGGCGAGGCGGAAGGTGATCTGCTGGTAGGCCAGGCGGCCCTTGGCGGGATGCTGGAATTCGCGCACGCCGCCTTCGCGTTCGACCACGGCATGGCGCGTCCACCAGTGCGCGAAGACAGGGCTTTGGCGGTTGAGGCCGTCGATGAGGGCAAGCACGGCGGGTTCGTCGAGGTGGGCGCCGGCGTCGGCGCGGAACTCGGCCACCACGCGGCGGGCGCGCTGGTCCCAGTCCACCACCAGGTCGCGGGCGGCGGGGTCCAGGAAGATGTAACGCAGCAGGTTGGGCTCGGGGTCGCGGCGCGGCCAGTCGTCGAACAGCTCGCGCAGCGGCTCGTTATAGGCCAGCACGTTCCAGGCGCGGTCGAGCACGTAGGCGGGCGCCTGGATGGCGTCCACACAGGCCTGCAGCGTCCCGGGCACGCCGTTCGCGTCGCCGCGGTCGTGCTGGGGGTCGGCGCAGTCGGCCAGATCGAAGAGATAGGCGCGTTCGGCGCGGGCGAGCTGCAGCACGCCCGCGATGCGCGACCATACCGAAGGCGAGACGGACACTTCCCGGCCCTGCTCGATCCAGGTGTACCAAGTGACGCTGATGCCGCAAAGCTGGGCGACTTCTTCGCGGCGCAGGCCGGGCGTGCGCCGCCGCAGGCCCTCGGGCAGGCCGGCCATCTGCGGCGTAATGCGCGCGCGCGCACTGCGCACGAATTCGCCGAGCGCCTGGCGGCGCAGGCGCGATCCTTCCTGGCCCGCGGCCGCTTGAGGGGAAGTATTCATACCAGGATGAACAATGGTCTTGTACGTGTATGGGAGGCCGCCTATCTTAGCGCCATGCGCCTGCGAGCAGGCGCGGTTTCCCATGCGCACCTGCCTTCGAGGACTCCCCCATCATGCTGAACCACACCCATGACGACGCCGTGCAACGCCAGTTCAGTCCGCAGGCGCGGGCCTACCTGGCCAGCGCGGTGCATGCGCAAGGCGAAGACCTGCGCCAGATAGCGGACATCGCCCGCGCGCATCCCGGGGCGCGGGTGCTGGACCTGGGCTGCGGCGGCGGCCACGTCAGCTTCCACGTGGCGCCGCACGCGGGCCAGGTCGTGGCCTACGATCTGTCGCAGCAGATGCTGGACGTGGTGGCGGCCGAGGCGGCCCGGCGCGGCCTGTCCAATCTTGCCACCTGTCGCGGCAAGGCCGAGACGCTGCCGTTCGCCGACGGCGAATTCGACCTGGTGATGTCGCGCTACTCCACCCACCACTGGGAAGACCCCGGCCGCGCGCTGCGCGAGGCCCGGCGCGTGCTCAAGCCGGGCGGCACGGCAGTGTTCGCCGACGTGGTGTCGCCGGGCGAGGCGCTGCTGGACACCTGGCTGCAGACCATCGAAGTGCTGCGCGACCCCTCGCATGTGCGCGACTATTCGGTGTCGGAATGGACCCGCATGCTGGCCGAGGCGGGCTTCGTGGTTCAGGGCGTGACGGCGCGCCGCCTGCCGCTGGAATTCGGCGCGTGGGTGCAACGCATGCGCACGCCGGACGCGCTGGTGGCGGCGCTGCGGCACATGTTCGGCATCGCGCCCGACGTGGTGCGCGCGCATTTCGACGTGCAGGGCGACGGCTCCTTCACCAGCGACAACGCGGTCATCGTGGCGAAGAAGCCGGGCTGATCCATCCCGACAGCCGCCTCGCGTATCGCCGGCGGACCTGACCGCCACGCAGGCCGCCGCCCTGGTCCGCCAGGGCGGCCTCAGCAGCGTCGCGCTGACGCAGGCATGCCTGGACCGCATCGCCGCCCGCGGGGAGCTCAACGCCTTCATCACCGTCGACCGGGACGGCGCGCTTGTCCAGGCCGCGGCCCCGCGCGCCAGGGCCGGCGCACCCCGGCGCGCCCGCAAATGCAAAGCCGGCCCGCAGGCCGGCTTTGCGCGGGGGGGGGGGGGCCCCCGACACCCCGGGGGGGGGGCCCGGCGGGGGGGGGGGTCCCCGGCGTCGCGGGCGGCCGGCCCGCCGGCGGCGCGGTTTGGGGGGGGGGTGGGGGGCCCCGATCATCCCAGGTTGGGCGCCAGCGTGCGGCGCAGATCCTCGATGCTGCGGCCGCTGCGCGCCGCGTAGTCGGCGAGCTGGTCTTCGCCGATGATGCCCACATTGAAGTACTGCGACTGCGGGTGGCTGAAGTAGAAGCCCGACACGCTGGAAGCGGGGTACATGGCGTAGCTGTCGGTGAGCATCATGCCGATCTCGCCGGCGTCCAGCACGCGGAACATATCGGTCTTGACCACGTGTTCCGGGCAGGCGGGGTAGCCGGGCGCGGGCCGGATGCCCGCGTATTTCTCGGCGATCATCTCCTCGTTGGACAGGCGCTCGTCGGGCGCGTAGCCCCAGAGATCCTGGCGCACGCGGGCGTGCAGGCATTCCGCGAAGCCTTCGGCCAGCCGGTCGGCGAGCGACTTGAGCATGATGCTGGAGTAGTCGTCCAGCGCCGCTTCGAATTCGGCCTCTTTCTTTTCGATGCCCAGGCCGGCCGTGACGGCGAACATGCCGATGTAGTCCAGCTTGCCGCTGGATTTCGGCGCGATGTAGTCGGCCAGGCATTTGTTGCTCACGCCCTCGCGCTTGGCGCCCTGCTGGCGCAGGTTGCGGTAGGTGAAGAGCACCTCGCTGCGGGTTTCGTCCTTGTAGACCTCGATATCCTCGTCGTTGACGGCATTGGCGGGATAGAAGCCGATCACGCCGCTGGCGGTGAGCCAGCGGCCCTCGATGATGCGCTTCATCATGGCCTGGCCGTCGGCGTAGACCTTGCGCGCCTGCTCGCCGACGACCTTGTCGTCGAGAATCGCGGGGAACGGCCCGAACAGGCTCCAGGTCTGGAAGAACGGGCCCCAGTCCACGTAGCGCGCGATTTCGGCCAGGTCGTAGCTCTTGAAGGTGCGGCGGCCGATGAATTTGGGGCGCGGCGGCGTGTAGGCGTCCCAGTCGATGACGGGGCGCGAGGCGCGCGCCTCGGCCAGCGGCAGGATGGGCGCGGCCTTGCGGTTGGCGTGGCGGCGGCGCACGTCTTCGTATTCCTCGGCCAGTTCCTTGAGATAGGCTTCGCTCTGGTCGGACATGAGGCTGGTGGCCACGCCCACCGAGCGGCTGGCGTCCGGCACGTAAATGACCGGCCCTTCGTAGTTGGGCGCGATCTTCACGGCGGTGTGCACGCGGCTGGTGGTGGCGCCGCCGATCATGAGCGGAATCCGGCGGCTGCGGAAGTACTCGTCGCGCTGCATTTCCGAGGCCACGTACGCCATCTCCTCGAGGCTGGGCGTGATGAGGCCGGACAGACCGACGATGTCGGCGTTCTCTTCCTTGGCCTTTTCGAGGATCTGCGCGCAGGGCACCATGACGCCCATGTTCACCACCTCGAAGTTGTTGCATTGCAGGACCACCGACACGATGTTCTTGCCGATGTCGTGCACGTCGCCCTTGACGGTGGCGATGACGATCTTGCCCTTGGCGCGCACGTCGCCGCCCGCGGCCGCGATCTGGCGCTTTTCTTCCTCGATGAAGGGAATGAGGTGGGCCACGGCCTGCTTCATGACGCGCGCCGACTTCACCACCTGCGGCAGGAACATCTTGCCCGCGCCGAACAGGTCGCCCACCACGTTCATGCCGTCCATCAGCGGGCCCTCGATCACTTCGATGGGGCGTCCGCCGCGCGCGGCGATCTTCTGGCGCACTTCCTCGGTATCTTCGACGATATACGCGGTGATGCCGTGCACCAGCGCGTGCGAGAGCCGCTCTTCGACACAGGCCGCGCGCCAGGACAGGTCTTCTTCCTTCTTGGCGCCCGAGCCCTTGATGGTTTCGGCGAACTGCACCAGGCGCTCGGTGGGCGTGCGCTCGTCGGCGGGGTCGGTCTTGCCCACGGGCTCGGGGCGGTCGAGGATGACGTCCTCGACCAGGTCGCGCAGATGCGGGTCCAGGTCGGCGTAGACGCCGAGCTGGCCGGCATTGACGATGCCCATCGTCATGCCTTCCTTGATGGCGTAGTACAGGAAGACCGTGTGGATGGCCTCGCGCATGGGCTCGTTGCCGCGGAACGAGAAGCTCACGTTGGACACGCCGCCCGAGATGCGGGCGTGGGGCAGGTTCTCGCGGATCCAGCGCGTGCCCTCGATGAAGTCCATCGCGTAGTGGTTGTGCTCGTCGATGCCGGTGGCCACGGCGAACACGTTGGGGTCGAAGATGATGTCTTCGGGCGGGAAGCCCTCTTCTTCGACCAGGATGCGGTAAGCCCGGCCGCAGATCTGCTTGCGGCGCTCCAGCGTGTCGGCCTGCCCTTCCTCGTCGAAGGCCATGACCACCACGGCGGCGCCGTAGCGGCGGCACAGGCGGGCATGGCGGCGGAACGGCTCCTCGCCCTCCTTCATGGAGATGGAGTTCACCACGGCCTTGCCCTGCACGCATTTCAGGCCGGTTTCGATGACTTCCCACTTGGAGCTGTCGATCATGATCGGCACCCGGGCGATGTCGGGCTCGGAGGCGATCAGGTTGAGGAAGCGGTGCATGCAGGCCACCGAATCCAGCATGGCCTCGTCCATGTTGATGTCGATGATCTGCGCGCCGTTCTCCACCTGCTGGCGCGCCACGGCCAGCGCCTCGTCGTACTTCTCCTCGCGGATCAGGCGGGCGAACATCTTGCTGCCGGTGACGTTGGTGCGCTCGCCCACGTTCACGAAGAGCGTTTCCTCGTCGATGTTGAGCGGCTCCAGGCCCGACAGCCGGGTCTTCACCGGAATCTCGGGCACGGCGCGCGGCGGCAGCTCGCGCACTTTTTCGGCGATGGCGCGGATGTGGTCCGGCGTGGTGCCGCAACAGCCGCCCGACATGTTGACCAGCCCCGCGCGGGCGAACTCCTCCAGCAGCGCCGAGGTGTCGGCCGGGGTTTCGTCGAAGCCGGTTTCGGCCATGGGGTTGGGCAGGCCGGCGTTGGGATAGACGCAGACGTAGGTGTCGCAGATCTTGGCCAGCTCGGCGATGTAGGGGCGCATGAGCGCCGCGCCCAGCGCGCAGTTCAGGCCGATGGTGACGGGCCGCGCGTGACGCACCGAATTCCAGAACGCCTCGACCGTCTGGCCCGACAGGATGCGGCCGGAAGCGTCGGTGACGGTGCCGGAGATCATCACCGGCAGCCGGATGCCGCGTTCCTCGAACACCAGCTCGGTGGCGAAGATGGCCGCCTTGGCGTTGAGGGTGTCGAAGATGGTTTCGATGAGGACGATGTCGATGCCGCCATCGAGCAGGCCGTTGAGCTGCTCGACGTAGGCGTCGCGCAGCTCGTCGAAGGTGACGTTGCGCGCGCCAGGATCGTTCACGTCCGGCGAGATGGAGGCGGTCTTGGGCTGGGGCCCGAGCGCGCCGGCCACGAAGCGCGGCTTGTCGGGCGTGCTGTAGGCGTCACAGGCGGCGCGGGCGAGCCTGGCCGACTCCAGGTTCATTTCGTAGGCCAGCTCCGGCAGGTCGTAGTCGCCCTGCGCGATGAAGGTCGCGCCGAACGTGTTGGTTTCGATAACGTCGGCGCCCGCCTCCAGGTACTGGCGGTGGATCTCGGAGATGACGTCCGGCCGCACCAGCGAAAGCAGTTCGTTGTCGCCCTTGAGATCCTTGCCGTGGCCGGCGAAGCGCTCGCCGCGGAAATCCGCCTCTCCCAGCTTGTAGCGCTGGATCATGGTGCCCATGGCGCCGTCCAGGATGAGGATGCGCTCTCCCAGCAGGCGGGCGAATTCGCCGCCGCGGGTATAGGCTTCGGGCGGATAGGGCAAGCGGGGATAGGACACGGTCGGAGCGGACAGGAAATGGATGGATGGAAAAGCCGGGGCCGCCGCGCGCCGGCGGGGCGGACGGCGGCCGTCTGTGGCGAAAAAGGGAATTCCGCCTCAAAAAGCAAGCCCTGATCGTAACAAAACGGGCCGCCCCCCGCCTGCCAGTGTTACAGTTCTCGCCCCGAACAGGTGCTTTCGGCGCAACCCGCCATGCAGGCAAGACCCGCATGGCCGCGCGCGAAAGGTAAACGGGAAACAGGAAGGCCCGCCCCCGGCCGCGCCGTCCGCCCACGAGGCGCGACGCCCGCGCCGCGGCCCGCCCAGCCTGTGCTGCCCCCGCAACGGTCCCCATGCGCGCCGCCCGGCGCCATGGCAGCCCGATACCGGCCCGTTCGATCGCCAGGATGACCGTCGCGGCCCGCCCGCGCGCATCCTCCCATCGTGTCTGGCCTGCGGGGTCGCGGGCCGCCTCGAGGTCATGTAGATGAAAACCCGCACCTTCCGGCGCCGCGCAGGCGCTCTTGCAGGCGCTCTCGCCTGCGCCGCTCCGGCGCTCTCCGCCGCCCAGCAGTCCGCCCCCGAGCCCCCCGAGCTGTCTCCCGTCACCGTCACCGCCGCGCGCGTGCCCGCCGACGGCCGCACCTTGCCGGTGTCGATCTCGGTCATCACCGCCCGGGACATCGCCGCCAGCAGCGCGCGCACCATGCAGGACCTGCTGTCCACCCAGGCCGGCATCCACCTCATCAATACGAGCAGCTCCAGCGACAACGCCATCGTGGACCTGCGCGGCTTTGGCATCACGGGCGCGAGCAACACCCTCGTCCTCGTCGACGGCGTGAAGCAGAACACCAACGACCTGTCCGCGCCCAGCCTGGGCGTGGTGCCGCTGGACCAGGTGGACCGCATCGAGATCGTGCGGGGCAGCGGCTCGGTGCAGTACGGCGGCGGCGCCACCGGCGGCGTGATCAACATCATCACGCGCAAGGATTTCTCCAAGGAGCCGGCGCGCGCGCGCGCCACCGCCACCTTCGGCAGCTACGGGCTGCGCCAGTACGATGCCGCGGCCGCTTTCAACAACGAGAAAGTAGGCGTGGACGCCTACATGCAATCGCTGCATACCGACAATTACCGCGACCACAGCGGCGAGCGCCGCGAGGGCGGCGGCGGGGGCATCACGCTGCGCCACGACGGCGGCTCCATCCGCCTCTACGGCCGCACCACCACGCAGAAGCTGGAGCTGCCCGGCCCGCGCCTGGTCGATCCGTACACGGGCGCGAACGAGTTCGAGGACGACCCGCGGGGCGCCAAGAACGACATCGACTACATCAAGACCACCACCACGGCCTTCGGCCTGCAGGTGGAGCAGGAGATCGGCCCCGGCACGCTGTATGCCGACGCCTCCACCCGCACCAAGAAGCTGAGCGGCCTGTCCTACGACGGCTACGGCGACACGCTGCGCGACCAGAAGCTGGAAGAATCCGTCGCCAGCCTGCGCTACCGCCTGCCCATCCAGGGCGGCCACAGCGTGGTGGTGGGCGCGGACGGCCAGCGTGCCAAGACCACCGCCGCACAAAACGCCTATTACGATTTCGAGCCCACGCAATGGCGGTCGCGCCAGCGGCAGCACGGCCTGTTCGCCGAAGGCCAGGCGCGCGCCACCGACAGCACCTACGTGACCCTGGGCGTGCGCCGCCAATACGCCTCCGACGACCTGGACGTCGTCTCCGGCTCGGGCACCGAGTCCGACAAGGGCCGCCATCTCACCGCCTGGCAGTTGGGCGTGCGCCAGGACCTGGCCGGCGGCTTCGGCCTGTACGGCAAGATCGGCCGCAGCTTCCGCCTGCCCAACGCCGACGAAATGCTCTCGGTGCAACAGCCGCTGGCACCGCAGACCTCCACCGACAAGGAGCTGGGCGTGACCTGGCGCTCGCCCGGCACCAGCGTGCGCCTGTCGTGGTTCCGCTACGACCTGACCAACGAGATCCAGTACAACCCGCTGGCCGACGGCATGTGGGGCCCGGGCACGGGCGCCAACGTCAACCTGGATCCGACCCGCCGCCAGGGCGTGGAACTGGAAGCCCGCCATGCCATCGCGCCCGGCCTGACGCTGGATGGCAACCTCACCTGGATGCAGGCCGAGTTCCGTTCCGGCGCCTACCACGGCGTGGACCTGGCGGGCAAGACCGTGCCGCTGGTGCCCAAGTGGCTGGCCAACGCCGGCGTGACGTGGCGGCCCACCGATGCGCTGCTGTGGAACGTAAGCGCGCAGTACGTGGGCAAGTCGCGCATGGACAACGACCAGGCCAACCAGTTCGGCAAGCAGCTCGACGCCTACGTGCTCTTCAATACGAAAGTGGCGTACACGTTCACCCGCAACATCGAAGGCGCGCTGGGCGTGAACAACATCTTCGACCGCCGGTATGCGAGCTACGGCGTGCGCGGCGCGAACGCGGCCTTCGAGTACCTGGGCTCCACGGCGCGCTACAACCTGTACCCGGCGCCGGGCCGCAACTTCTACGCCGCGCTCACGGTGCGGTACTGAGGAGGCGACGTGCGGCGGCGTTCTTCCGGCCATCCGATATAGTCGGCGCTCCGCCCGCCGCACCGCCATGCCCATATTCCTTTCCCCCGCCCGCTTCGCCGCCGCGCTCACGCTGACGGCCTCGGCCGCGACCGCCGCCGCGCCCATCCAGGCGCGCGACGACCTGGGCCGCGTGGTAACGCTGGCCGCGCCAGCCCGGCGCGCCGTGACGCTGACGCCGCACGCCACCGAACTGGCGTATGCCGCGGGCGCGGGCCGGTACATCGCGGCCACGGTGCTGGGCAGCGACTACCCGCCCGCCGCGCGCGCCCTGCCCGTGGTGGGCGACGGCACGCGGCCCGACCCGGAACGCCTCGCGGCGGCGCGCCCCGACCTGCTGATCGCCTGGCAACCGGCCGCGGCCGGCTCAGGCGCGGCCGGCTCAGGCGCGGCCGGCTCAGGCGCGGCCGGCTCAGGCGCGTCGGATGCGGCGCTGCGCTTCATGGAACGCCTGGGCGTGCCGGTGTACTACAGCGACCCGCGCACCCTGGCCGCGATTCCCGACGCCGTGGAGCGCCTGGGCGTGCTGTTCGGCACCGAGCCGCAGGCGCGGGAAGCCGCCCGGGCGCTGCGCGGGCGCCTGGCCGCGCTGTCGGCGCGCTACGCCGGCAGGCGGCCCGTGCGGGTGTTCCTGCAGGCGGGGCTCGAACCTGTTTTCACCCTCAGCGACGCCAGCATCGTGGGCGACGCGCTGCGGCTGTGCGGCGGGGTGAACGTGTTCGCCCGGATGCCCGCGCTGGCGCCGCGGGTCGGGCTGGAAAGCGTGCTGGCCGCCCGGCCCGAGGCGGTGATCGCGGGCGTGATGTCGCCGTCGGACGCGGCGCGCGACCTGCGCGTGTGGCAGGCGCGCGGCCTGCCCGCCGCCCGCGCCGGCCATGTGTATGGCGTGGACGCCGACGCGCTCTACCGGCCCGGCCCCCGGCTGGTGGACGCCGCCGAAACCATCTGCGCGGCGCTGGACCGGGTGCGCGCCGGCGACGCGAAAGCCGAATAGTGGAACGCTGCCCTGCCGCGGCGGCGCGTGTCGGCGGCCCGGTGCTATATCATTCACGCAGACAAAGCCTTCTTTCCGCGGGCCGCGCCGCGCGCCCCGCCCTGCAGACACCGCCATGACCACTCAAGACACGCTCATCATCGCCGGCCGCGCCTACCGTTCGCGCCTGCTCGTCGGCACCGGCAAATACAAGGACTTCGAACAGACCCGCGCCGCCCTGGACGCCAGCGGCGCCGAAATCGTCACCGTGGCCATCCGCCGCACCAACATCGGCCAGAACGCCGGCGAGCCCAACCTGCTGGACCACGTGCCGCCCTCGCGCTTCACGCTGCTGCCCAACACCGCCGGCTGCTACACGGCCGACGACGCGGTGCGCACGCTGCGCCTGGCCCGCGAGCTGCTCGACGGGCACGACCTCGTCAAGCTGGAAGTGCTGGGCGATCCGCACACCCTGTTTCCCAACATGCCGGAAACGCTGAAGGCGGCCAAAACGCTCGTCGACGAGGGCTTCAAGGTCATGGTGTACTGCACCGACGACCCCATCCAGTGCCGCATGCTCGAAGACCTGGGCGTGGTGGCGGTGATGCCGCTGGCCTCGCTGATCGGCTCCGGCATGGGCATTCTCAACCCCTGGAACCTCAAGCTCATCATCGAGCAGTCCAAGGTGCCGGTAGTGGTGGACGCCGGCGTGGGCACGGCCTCCGACGCCGCCATCGCCATGGAGCTGGGCTGCGACGCCGTGCTGATGAACACCGCCATCGCCGCCGCCCGCGATCCCATCCTGATGGCCAGCGCCATGAAGAAAGGCGTGGAGTCCGGCCGCGAGGCCTACCTGGCCGGCCGCATGCCGCGCAAGCTCTACAGCGGCTCGCCCAGCTCGCCCACCGAAGGGCTGATCACCGCCGCGCCGGCCCACGCCAAATGAGCGCCGGCAAGACGGGCGCGCGCCCCGTTCCGAACGCGCTGACCATCGCCGGGGTGGACCCCTCCGGCGGCGCGGGCATCCTGGCCGACGTCAAGGCCATGAGCGCGCTGGGCGCCTACGGCTGCGCGGTCATCGCCGCGCTCACCGCGCAGAACACGCAGGGCGTCACGGGCATCTCGCCCGTGCCGCCGGCCTTCGTCGGCCAGCAGATCGACACGCTGTTCGCCGACGTGCGCATCGACGCCGCCAAGATCGGCATGCTGGGCCAGCGGCCGGTGATCGAAGTGGTGGCCGACCGGCTCGCCCACTGGAAGCCCGCCCACGTGGTGCTGGACCCCGTCATGGTGGCCAAGAGCGGCGACCTGCTGCTCGAACGCGACGCCGTGGGCGCGCTGCGCGACGCGCTGCTGCCGCTAGCCACGCTGCTCACGCCCAACCTGCCCGAGGCCGGCGTACTGCTCGACGAGCGGCCCGTGGAAACGCTCAAGGAAATGCGCCGCGTGGCCGAGCGGCTGCGCAACCGCATGGCCTACGACGGCCAGCGCTGGGTCATGGTCAAGGGCGGCCACCTGCCCGGCAGCGACACGGTGGACCTGCTGCACGACGGCGACCGCATGATCGAGTTGCCCGGCCACCGCATCGACACGGCCAACACGCACGGCACCGGCTGCACCCTGTCGGCCGCGCTGGCGGCCCTGCTGCCGCAGCTGAACGACGTGCCCGAGGCGGCGCGCCGCGCCAAGGCTTACCTGACCGAAGCCATCCGCCAGGCCGACCGCCTGTCGGTGGGCTCCGGCCACGGCCCCGTGCACCATTTCCACGCCTGGTGGTGAATCGTTCCCGGTTACAAATACCGGGCCCCGGGCGGCCTCGCGCCGCCCCCCGTCACACCGCGCTACGAATCGGTACAATGGGCGGCTGATTCTCCCCCTGTTTTTTCCAGACCGTCATGAACGCTTCGACCCTGCCCGACGTAGAACAAGCCCGCTTCAACATGGTGGAACAACAGATCCGCCCGTGGGATGTTCTGGACCCCAACGTGCTGCAAGCGCTGTTCGACGTGCGCCGCGAGCAGTTCGTGCCCCCCGCGCTGCGCGCGCTGGCGTTTTCCGACCTGGAAATCCCGCTGGAAATCAACGGCGTCAACACGCGCCAGAACATGCTCGCGCCCAAGCTGGAAGCCCGCCTGGCGCAAGACCTGCAGCTGACCAAATCCGACTGCGTGCTCGAAATCGGCACCGGCTCGGGCTACCAGGCCGCCCTGCTCGGCTACCTAGCCCAGCAGGTCACCTCGGTCGAGATCGACAGCCGCCTGGTGACCTTCGCGCAGCAGAACCTGCAGATGAACAACGTCGCCAACGTCAAGGTCGAGACGGGCGACGGCCGCAACGGCTGGGGCTCCACCGAATACGACGCCATCCTGGTCACGGGCTCGGTGCCGACGGTGCCCGATGCGCTCAAGTACCAGCTACGCGTGGGCGGCCGCCTCGTCGTGGTGGTGGGCCAGGCTCCCATCATGACCGCCTGTCGCATCACCCGCACCACGGCGGCCAGTTTCGAAACCGTCAATCTCTTCGAAACCGTCATCAAGCCGCTGCGCGGCGTCACGGTATCCCAGTTCAAATTCTGATCTCATGCGCGTCCGGCAGCTAGCGGCTTTACTGGGTTTTGCCATCGCCGCCGGCGCCGTCGCGCCCGCATCCGCCGCGCAAGACCTCATGCAGGTCTGGCAGGCGGCCCTGAGCCGCGACCCGATCTATGCGGCGGCCCGCGCCAGCTACCGGGCCGGGCTCGAAAAAGAGCCCCAGGCCCGCGCCGGCCTGCTGCCCGCCGTGGGCGCCGAGATCACCGGCGGCTACAACGAAACGCGCAGCTCGCGCGGCTTCGGCGTGGCCTACGACCGCGGCCGCGGCACCTGGGACCTGGTTCTCACCCAGCCCCTGTTCGACTGGGCGCGCTGGCAGAACTACGAACAGTCCAGGCTCGTCACGGCCGACACCGAAGTACAGTTGCAGCAAGCCTACCAGTCGCTGCTGCTGCGCGTGGCCGAAGCCTACTTCAACGTGCTTTCCGCCCAGGACGCGCTGGCGGCCACCGAGGCCGAGAAGGCCGCCGTGGCCGGCCAGCTCGAGGCGGCCAAGCGCAATTTCGAGCTGGGCAACGCCACCGTCACCGACACCTACGAAGCGCAGGCCCGCTACGAGCTGGTCGAGGCCGAGGAGCTGCGCCTGCAGAACCAGGTGGAGGTGCGGCGCGACGAACTGGCCCGCATCATCGGCGCCGCGCCGGGCGCGCTGGCCGAGCTGCCGCCCGCCGTGCAACTGCCCGCGCCCACGCCGGCCCGCCTGAACGACTGGAGCGTGCAGGCCGAATCCTCCAACCTGGACGTGCTGCGCGCCCAGCTGCAAACCCGCATCGCCGCGCGCGGCATCGAAATCGCGCGCAGCGGGCACTACCCCACGCTGGCGCTGCGGGCGGCCAGCGGCACGTCCAGCGACGCGGTCATGGACAGCTCGGCCACGGCGCCGGGCAAGCCCATCAACAACTCCATCGGCGTGGTTCTGTCCATTCCCCTGTACTCGGGCGGCGGCGTGTCGTCGCAGGTCACCGAACAGGTGCAGCTCGAACAGAAGGCGCGGCACGATTTCGAAACGGCGCGGCGCCAGGCCATCCAGGCGGCGCGCGAATACTACACCGGCGTGATAACCGGGCTGGCGCGCATCCGCGCCCTGGAGGCGGGCGAAAAATCCAGCCGCGCCGCCGTGGAGGCCAACCGCACGGGCTACGAGGTGGGGGTGCGCATCAACCTGGACGTGCTCAACGCCCAGCAGCAGCTCTACGCCACCCAGCGCGACCTGGCCCTGGCCCGCTACGGCACCGTGCTTTCGGGGCTGCGCCTGAAGGCGGCCAGCGGCATCCTGGCCGAAAGCGACCTCGAAGCCATCAACCGCCTGCTGCGCGAGCCGCGCTGAAAGACGCCGGCGCCTGCCCTGCCCGCCATGCATGAACCGGCGAGCAGCGGGCTGCTCTACCCCGCCTGTATCTTGCGCACCAGCGCCGTGGTGGAGCGCTCGAATTCGAAAGGAATCGCCACCGCCCTGCCGCCCCACGACTTCACGAGCGCGGTCTCGGGCAGTTTTTCCATGTCGTAGTCGCCGCCCTTGACGATGAGATCGGGCCGCAGCTCGCCGATAAGCGCCTCGGGCGTGTCTTCGTCGAAAGACGTCACCAGGGTGACGCAACCCAGCGCGGCCAGCAGGGCGGCGCGGTCTTCCATGCGATTGAGCGGCCGCTCCGGCCCCTTGCCCAGGCGGCGCGCGGACGCGTCGGTATTGACGGCCACGACCAGCGTGGCGCCCAGCTGGGCGGCCTGGTCGAGGTAGGTGGCATGCCCCCGGTGCAGGATGTCGAACACGCCGTTGGTGAACACCAGCGGGCGCGGGTAGCGGCCCGAGGCGATGGCGGCGACGCACTCGGCGCGGGACAGGACTTTGGATTCAAAGCGGGCGGCGGTCATGGGCGAATTGTACGACGCCGCCCTCCCGGGGCGGCCGGGGCCAGCCGGCGCCCGAAGCTGCCCCGCGCGGGCGGCCCTAGGCGCCCGCCGGCGCGATCTCGCGCTCGCGCGGCGCGACCAGCGCGGTCATTTCCTTGCGGTAGCGGTTGAGGTCCTTGACCGTCTCGAAGCTGCGGTCCATGAGCTTGGACAGCACGTGCAGGATGCGGCTGGCCACCTTCTGTTCCCAGACGCCGTCGAAGCGGATCTGCTGGTCCAGCCAGTGCTCCAGCCAGCCCGGCTCGGGCAGGCGGGACTGCACCGTGTCGTTGGGAAACAGGGCCTTGTTCACGTGCAGATTGGTGGGGTGCAGGGCCTGCTGGGTGCGCGAGGCCGAGGCCATGAGCACACCGATCTTGGAAAACGCCAGCCGGGCCTGCTCGCTGACGCGCTGGCCGCGGTCGTGAAGGGCGCGGCGCATGTATTGCAGGTAGGCGCCGGCGTGGCGGGCCTCGTCCTGGGCCACGGTGCGGTAGATGGACTTGATGACCGGCTCGGTATGCCATTCGGCCGCGCGGCGGTACCAGTGGTTGAGGCGGATCTCGCCGCAGAAGTGCAGCATCAGCGTCTCCAGCTCTGGCGCGGGGTCGAACTCGAAACGCACCTTGTGCAGCTCCTCTTCGGTGGGCGCCAGATCCGGGCGGAAGCGGCGCAGGTATTCCATGAGCACCAGCGAATGCTTCTGCTCCTCGAAGAACCACACCGACATGAAGGCGCAGAAGTCGCTGTCGCCGCGGTTGTCGCGCAGGAACATCTCGGTGGCCGGCAGCGCCGCCCACTCGGTGATGGCGTTCATCTTGATGGTGTGCGCCTGCTCGTCCGAGAGCTTGCTGCGGTCGAAATCCCCCCAGGGGATGTCGTGCGCCATGTTCCAGCGCACGGCTTCCATGGTCTTGAAGAGTTCGGGATAAAGCATGGTCTGCCCTTGTGTCGCCCCCGCGGGGCGTTGGTGATCGTGGTGGACGGCGCCCGGGGAACCCGCATGCCCCCCGGGGCGCTGGCCCTCGCTGGTCCGGCCCCAGGCCGCAGGCGCGGCGCAGGAACATTCTTTCCGCCGTTGGCGTATATCTGATGACGGTTTCGTGACCGAAACGTGACGATGGCGCTAGAACATGAAACCGCCTACCGTGTCAGCGCCCAAAGGGCGACCGCGATGCCCAGGGCCACGACGCCCACCAGGGCGGCGACCAGCCGGTTGTTCTGCTCCTGCGCGCGGCGCAGCTGCGTCAGCTCCGCCAGCATGGCCGGCGACACATTGGGCCGGCCCAGGTAGTCGTGGACCAGGCGGGGCAGCGCGGGCAGCGTCTGCGACCACTGCGACGCCTCTTTCTCGAGGCTCTGGCGCAGGCCCTGGATGCCCACCCGCTGGCGCATCCAGCGCTCCAGGTAGGGCTTGGCGGTTTTCCAGAGGTCGAGGTTGGGGTCGAGCTGGCGGCCCAGCCCCTCCACGTTGAGCAGGGTTTTCTGCAGCAGCACGAGCTGCGGCTGGATTTCCACGTTGAAGCGGCGCGACGTCTGGAAGAGCCGCAGCAGCACCTGGCCCAGCGATATCTCGGACAGCGGACGGTCGAAGTACGGCTCGCACACGGCGCGCACCGCGCCTTCCAGTTCTTCTTCGCGCGTGTCCGGCGGCACCCAGCCCGATTCGATGTGCAATTGGGCCACGCGCCGGTAATCGCGGTGGAAGAACGCCAGGAAGTTCTGCGCCAGGTAGTTCTTGTCGAACTCCGAGAGCGAGCCCACGATGCCGAAATCCAGCGCGATGTAGCTGCCCAGGGTATCGGGGCGGTCGGAAACGTAGATGTTGCCCGGGTGCATGTCGGCATGGAAGAAGCCGTCGGTGAACACCTGGGTGAAGAAGATTTCCACCCCCGTGCGGGCCAGCCTGGGGATGTCGATGCCCGCGGCGCGCATGCGTTCCACCTGGCCCACGGGCACGCCGTACATGCGCTGCATGGTGAATACGGTGGAAGCGGTGTATTCCCAGATCACCTCCGGCACGATGAGCATGTCGCCGCGCCCGGATTCCGGGCCGAAATTGCGGCGCAGCTGGCTGCAGTTGGAAGCCTCGCGCACCAGGTCCAGCTCGTCGTGCAGGTATTTGTCGAATTCGGCCACCACCTCGCGCGGCTTCAGGCGGCGCCCGTCCGGGCCCAGGCGCTCGATGACGCGCGCCACGATCTTCAGCAGCGACAGGTCTTTTTCGATGATGTCCAGCATGCCGGGGCGCAGCACCTTGACGGCCACCTCGCGGCCGTCGCGCAGCACGGCGAAATGCACCTGGGCGATGGAGGCCGAGGCCACGGGGTCCACGTCGAACTGGGCAAAGAGCTTGTCGGGCGGCGCGCCCAGCGCGGCTTCGATGCAGGCGGCCGCCTGCGCCGAGGGGAACGGCGGCACGCGGTCCTGCAGCAGCGCCAGCTCGTCGGCGATGTCGGCGGGGATGAGATCGCGCCGGGTGGAAAGCACCTGGCCGAACTTCACGAAAATCGGACCGAGCGACTCCAGCGCCCGCCGCAGGCGCAACCCGCGCGGCTGGCGCGGGCGCGTGCCCAGGCGGATGACCCGCAGCAGCAGCGTGGCCAGGGGATGGTTCAGACTGGAAAGCACCAGCTCGTCCAGGCCGTAGCGCAGCGACACCAGGGTGATGCGAAGCAGACGGAACAAGGGAAACATGGATCAGCCGCCCCGCTTCGCGCCGGCCGGGGCCAGCCGGGATTCCAGGGAAGCCGCCGCCCGCGCCAGCGCGTCGGCGCGCGCGTTCAGCTCGGCGAGGTCCAGGCGCCATTGCTCCAGGGCCGGACGGCCCAGCAGCACGCCGCTCTCCTCGGCCAGGTACTCGCCCACATTGCCCGCCAGGCGCTCGCCCGCCGTGCGCATGCCGCCGACCGCCGCCCGCGCGCCGCTCACCAGTCGCACGGCGGCGATGTCGCCCACCACGCGCGCCAGCGCGTCTTCGGGATCCCAGCGCAACTGCCTGGCCAGGTCGGCCACCACCTGGGCCAGCGCGGCGTCGCCCGAGATATGGGTGGCGTCGGCGAAATCGGGCGCATGGCCGCCCGCCGCCGGCAGGCCTGGCACCGGCAGCTTCCCGGGCGAAACCGTCAGCGTCACGTCGGGCACCACCGCCGCGTCGGCCAGGTCGGCCAGCCCTTCGCTGTCGATGGTCAGCCCCAGCGTGAACCCGCCCAGCGCGAACCGCACCGTCTTGCCGGCGTGCCGGACCAGGCGCTCGCGCGCCCAGGCTTCGCGCCGCAACAGGGCGTTGAGCGCATTGACGGCCAGCCGCGAGGGAGTGGGCAGAAACGAAAAAGGCAGCATGATACGCAGGGACACCCGAAGACGGGTCCGCCGGACGGAGTTGATGACTAAACCGGGAGTGTACCGGGTCGCCGGCGTTTTCGACCGGGCATGCGAAAACCGGCCCTTGCGGGCCGGTTCATGGGTTCGGCAAACCGGCCGGCGGGCGGGCCCGCCGGCGCGGGGCGTCGCGTCAGCTCGCGTATTCGACCGGAATCTGCTGGATGCCGGCCAGCAGCCAGCCGCCGTTGGACGGCTTGAACAGGTTCCAGACTTCTTCGAAGCGGAAGGCCTCGGCGCCCGGGGTTTCGCGCAGCATGCCGGAGAAGCGCACGCTGGCGAGATGGCCGTCGGACACGGTTTCGATACCCAGCAGCTCCGCGTTGAGCAGCACCACTTCGGTCTTGTTGGCGGCGCTGCCGCGCTCGGCCAGCTGGGGCATGAGTTCGGCGATGAGATCGTCAGTGAGGAATTCGCGCAGGCGGTCGGTGTCGCCGCTGTCCCAGACGGCCTGGATGCGGACGAACTGCTCCTTGGCCTGCTTCAGGAAGCCGACGGTGTCGAAGTCGCCGGGAATGAACCAGTTGCCGTCCTCGCCGGCCTTGGGCAGCGCCGCGGCCGGGGCGGCGGCCGCGACAGAGGCCGCCGGGACCGCCGCCGGCGCAGCCGGGGCAGCCGGTTTCAGGCTTTCGCGCCACAGGGGCTGCTGGCCCTGCTGGCCGGCGCCCTGGCCGTACGCGCCCTGGGCGGCAGGCCGCGGGCCGGCGCCGCGCAGGCGGCGCACGATGAACATGATGGCGAAGACGACCAGCGCGATCAGCAGCGCGGAAGACAGGAATTCGGCAAAGGCGCCCGACAGGCCCAGGTGCGAAAGCAGCGCGGCGATGCCCAGGCCGGCGGCGATGCCGGCGATGGGGCCGAGCCAGCGCGACGCGCCGCTCTTGGCGGCGGCGCCCGCGGTCGCCGCGCCCGCCGTGGCGGCGCCGGCGGCCGGCGCCGCGGCGGAATTCGCGGCGTTGGGACGCGCGGCCGGCGGCGTAACCGCCTGGCGCTGCTGGGTGATGTTGGTGGACTGGCGGCCCACGCTGGCGCCGCCGCCCATGCGCCGGGCTTCGGCGTCAAAGGATGCGGTCACCATTGCCGTGCCGGCGACGGCGACGAGCGCCGCGGCCAGAAACCGCGAAAAACAGATCTTCGACATAGATAGGGGCTCCCTCGTGCTTGCGCCCGCCTTTTTGGGGGACGAAGTATTCTTACAGAAATCTGAATGGCGTAAGAATAACGGACAAGGCGTCCCCCCACAAGTTCCCTTGCGGGTGCGCGGCCTGTCCGTGGACGAACGGGGTTCAGCTCAGCTTTACGCCCTCGTGCAGCGCGGCGATGCCGGCCGTGAGGTTGAAGTACTGGACGCGCTCCAGTCCCGCCGTGCGCAGCATGTCGGCCAGCGTCTCCTGGTCGGGGTGCATGCGGATGGATTCGGCCAGGTAGCGGTAGCTGGCCTCGTCCTTGGCGATCTTGCGGCCCAGCCAGGGCAGCACGTTGAAGGAATACCAGTCGTAGGCGGGCGCGAGCGGCTTGGCGATGCGCGAGAATTCCAGCACCAGCAGCTTGCCGCCCGGCTTGAGCACCCGGGTCATCTCGGCCAGGGCGCGGTCTTTGTGCGTCATGTTGCGCAGGCCGAAGGCCACGCTGACGCGGTCGAAATAGCCCGTGGGAAATGGCAGGCGCTCGGCGTCGCAGACGGCCACCGGCAACAGCAGGCCGTCGTCGGTGAGGCGGTCGCGCCCCACCCGGAGCATGGAATCGTTGATGTCGGTGAGCCAGACTTCCCCGGTGGGGCCGGCCCGCTTGGCGAAGGCGCGCGCGAGGTCGCCCGTGCCGCCGGCGATGTCCAGCACCTTCATGCCCGGACGCACGGCGGCCCGGCCGATGGTGAAGGCCTTCCATACCCGGTGCAGGCCCGCCGACATGAAGTCGTTCATGATGTCGTAGCGCTGGGCCACCGAATGGAAGACTTCCGCCACCTTGCGGGCCTTTTCGCTTTCAGGGACGGTCTGGAAGCCGAAATGCGTGGAGCCGGCGGCATCCGCCGATTGTTGCGGTTCGGAGGGGTTTTGCATGGTGTGTTCCCGATATATCGTGAAATGGTAGCCTATCGGGCGCGAACCGGCGCGCAAAACGCCCGGGCGGCGGTCACATACCTGAAATATTGCGGCCATACTATCGCAACGTTCGCGCCGCGCCGGCGCTTCGAGATGTTTCAATTTCCGCCATGTCCAGCACCATACTCGTCGTCGAAGACGAACCCGCCATCCAGGAACTCATCGCGGTCAACCTGTCGTTTGCCGGGCACAAAGTGCTGCGCGCTTTCGACGCCGACCAGGCCCAGACGCTCATCCGCGCCGAACTGCCCGACCTGATCCTGCTCGACTGGATGCTGCCCGGCACCTCGGGCCTGGCGCTGGCGCGCAAGCTGCGCAACGATGAGCGCACGCGCGCGGTGCCGGTCATCATGCTCACGGCCAAGGGCTCCGAGCAGGACAAGGTCGACGGCCTGGAGGCCGGCGCCGACGACTACATCACCAAGCCCTTCTCGCCCAAGGAGCTGATGGCCCGCATCAAGGCCGTGCTGCGCCGCCGCGCGCCCCAGCTCACCGACGACGTGATCGACGTGGGCGGCCTGAAGCTGGACCCGGTCACGCACCGGCTTTCGGGCAACAGCCAGGCCCTGCAGATCGGCCCCACCGAATTCCGGCTGCTGCATTTCTTCATGACCCACCCCGAGCGGGTCTTCTCGCGGTCGCAACTGCTCGATCAGGTCTGGGGCGACCACGTCTTCGTGGAGGAACGCACGGTGGACGTGCACATCCGCCGCCTGCGCAAGGCCCTCGAACCCACCGGCCACGACGCGCACGTGGAAACCGTGCGCGGCAGCGGCTACCGTTTCACGGCCCAGCTCCCGACGCGCTGACACGCCGCTTTCGATGATCTGGCTGCGCACGCTTTTCCTGGTCGCCCTGTGGGCGCTGGCCGCGCTCGCCGCGCATTGGCTCATCGGAGAGCCAGCCGGCTGGATCGTCTTCGCTTCGGCGCTGGTCGCCATGCTGTTCTGGCGCAGCTGGCGGCTGCAGAAAGTGTCGTACTGGGCGCGCCACCCCGATACCGCGCCCCCGGCCTCGGTCGGCCCCTGGGACGACATCCTGGCGCCGCTCTACCGTTACACGCGCGCCCGCGCCCGCGAGCTGGCCGACACCCAGCGCGCCATGCAGGGCATGCTGGCGGCCGCCCAGGCCCTGCCCGACGGCGCCGTCACCATGAACGAGGATTTCCAGATCGACTGGTGCAACCGCATGGCGCGCCAGCACCTGGGCCTGCGCCTGCCCGCCGACCGCGGGCACAACCTGCTCAACCTGCTGCGCGCCCCCGAGTTCGTGGAGTACGCGCACCGGGGCTCGTGGCCCGAGCCCATTCTCGTGCGCCTGGGGCAGAACGGCCAGGAGCGGCTCATGATGATGCAGCTCACGGCCTACGCCAGCAATCAGCGCCTGCTCATCACGCGCGACGTGACGCAGATCGAGCGGCTGGAAACCACGCGCCGCGATTTCGTGGCCAACGTCTCGCACGAGCTGCGCACGCCGCTCACCGTGCTGGCGGGCTTTCTCGAGACGCTGCGCGAAATGCCCGACGAGGCGCTGCCGGCCGAGCAGCGCGCGCAATACCTGGCCATGATGCACGAGCAGGCGCAGCGCATGCAGGCCATCGTCGAAGACCTGCTGACGCTGTCCACGCTGGAATCGTCGCCCGGCGGCGACCAGCGGCCCGTGGACATGCGCGCCCTGCTCGAAAAGGCCCGCCAGCAGATCGAGGCCCTGTCCGGCGGACGGCACACGCTGCGCTGGCACATCGACGAATCGCTGGACGTGGTGGGCACCGAAACGGAATTGGCCTCGGCCATCTCCAACCTGCTCACCAATGCGGTGCGCTATACGCCCGAGGGCGGCGAGATCACCGTGCGCTGGGAGCGCGACGAGGACGGCGGCGCGCGCTACAGCGTGCGGGACACCGGCATCGGCATTGCCGCCCGGCACCTGCCCCGGCTGACGGAGCGCTTCTACCGCGTGGACCGCGGCCGCTCGCGCGCCGTGGGCGGCACGGGCCTGGGCCTGGCCATCACCAAGCACATCGCCATGCGGCACGATGCCGAGCTGCTCATCAGCAGCGAGCCCGGCAAGGGCAGCGTGTTCACGCTGCGGTTCCCGCCCGAGCGCATCGCCGGCGACGCCGGCTGAAGCGGCCGCGCCGGCCGCCCGGGTGGTACATTTCCGCCCATGCGCATCCTGGTCATCGAAGACGAACCCAAGCTGGCCGGCTATCTCAAGAAGGGACTGTCGGAGCAGAGCCACGTCGTGGACCTGGCGCACGACGGCATCGACGGCCGCCACCTGGCGCTGGAAGGCAGCCACGACCTGATCGTGCTGGACGTCATGCTGCCGGGGGTGGACGGTTTCGAGGTGCTGGCCTCGGTGCGCGCCCGCAAGAACACGCCCATACTCATGCTCACCGCCCGCGACGCGGTCGAGGACCGGGTCCGCGGCCTGGAAGGCGGCGCCGACGACTACCTGGTCAAGCCCTTCGCTTTTTCCGAGTTCCTGGCCCGCGTGCAGGCGCTGCTGCGGCGCGGGCGCGCGCAGGAGCCGGTGGTGCTGCGCCTGGCCGATCTGGAGCTGGACCTGGCCCGCCGGCGCGCCACCCGGGGCGGCCAGCGGCTGGACCTCACGGCCAAGGAGTTCAACCTGCTCGCGCTGCTGCTGCGGCGCCAGGGCCAGGTGCTGTCGCGCACCACCCTGGCCGAACAGGTGTGGGACATGAATTTCGACAGCGACACCAACGTCATCGACGTGGCCGTGCGCCGCCTGCGCGGCAAGCTCGACGATCCCTTCCCCGCCAAGCTGCTGCACACCGTGCGGGGCATGGGCTACGTGCTGGAATCGCGCGGCCCATGAAGCCGCCGCGCATGGGCTCGATGCAGGCCCGGCTGACGCTGCTGCTGGGCGCGATCGCCCTGCTGGTTTCCAGCGTCGCCGGCGCCACGCTGTTCTGGGCGCTCAAGCGCGAAGTGGCGCGGCAGGAGATTACCGAGGCCAGCGGCAAGTCCGAGCTCGTGGAGCACCTGATCGACATGCAGGGCGGCGCGGGCGGACTGGACGAGCTGGCCGCGGCCCTGGATGGCATGCGCGCCGGCCACGGCCACCTGGGCATCTGGATCGAAGACGGGCGCGGCGCCCTGCTCTACGGCGGCGAGCCGCCTCGCATCCTGCAGGCGCTGCCCGGCCGGGAAGTCGTGCTGCAGGCCGCCGACGGCGCGCGGCTGCGCGGCCTGCGCATGCCGCTGGACGAGCGCCTGGCGCCGGGCGGCCAGCTCACGGTGGCGGTCGGCACCGATGCCGGCGCCCGGCTGCTCTACGCCTACGGCACGGCGCTGCTGCTGATCTGCGCGCTCTGGGTGGGCGCCACGGTGATGCTGGCGGCCTGGGCCGTGCGCCGCAGCATGGCGCCCGCCCGGCGGCTGTCCGAGCAGGCCGCGCGCATCCAGCCCGACAACCTGGCCCTGCGCCTGCCCCTGCAGGACACCGACCGCGAACTGCACGATCTGGTGCGTTCGTTCAACCGCACGCTGGAACGCCTGCAGGCGGCCTACCAGCAGATGGAAGGCTTCAATGCCGACGTGGCCCATGAGCTGCGCACGCCGCTGGCCACCCTCATCAACGGCACCCAGGTCATGCTGTCTTCGCCGCGCGAGGCGGCCGAGCTGCGCGATGCGCTGGAATCCAACCTGGAAGTGCTGGAAGACCTGAAGACCCTGGTCAACGACATGCTGTTCCTGGCGCGCGCCGATCGCGGCGAGCGGGCCGCCGAACTGGCGCCGGTATCGCTGGCCGCCGAGGCGCGCCGCGTGGCCGAGTTCTACGAAGCCGCGCTGGAAGAGCGCGGGCTGCGGCTGCGCTGCGAGGGCGATGCCGTGGCGGCCGCCAACCCCGGGCTGCTGCGCCGCGCGCTCGCCAACCTGGTTTCCAACGCCATCCAGGCCACGCCGCGCGGCGGCGAGATCGTGCTGGCCTGCCGGCAGACGCCGGCCGGCGCGCGCGCCGAAGTGCGCAATCCCGGCCCGCCCATCGCGCCGGCCGACCTGCCGCGCATCTTCGACCGCTTCTTCCGGGCCGGGGCGCCCCATGCCGCGCGCGGCGAGGGGCACGGGCTGGGCCTGGCCATCGTGCGCGCCATCGCGCTCATGCACGGCGGCGGCGCCGATGCCCGGTCCGACGCCGCGGGCACGGTGGTCGGCATCACGCTGCGCGGGCCGGACCGCGCCAACATTACAGAAAAGTAATCCGGCCGACAGCCTGGGGTCATCCCGGCTTCTCTACAGTGCCATCACCGCAACTCCCGCAACAAGGAAGACAGTGACAGGCACTCCGCCCCGCGCCGCCCGCCGCCGCTTCGTCCAGGGGCTGGCCGCCGGCGGCGCGCTGGCCGCGATGGGCGGCTGGCGCGCCGCCATGGCGCATGCGCATCCGCCCGCCGACGAACTGCGCGGCACCGAATTCCACCTGGAGATCGGCGAGACGCCCGTGAATTTCACGGGCGCGTCCCGCATGGCCACCACGGTCAACGGCCGGCTGCCCGCGCCGCTGCTGCGCTGGCGCGAGGGGGACACGGTGACGCTGCACGTCTCCAACCGCCTGCGCGAGCAGACCTCCATCCATTGGCACGGCATATTGCTGCCCTCGGACATGGACGGCGTGCCCGGCATGAGCTTCGAGGGCATCGCGCCGGGCGCGACCTTCACCTACCGCTTTCCGGTGCGCCAGAGCGGCACCTACTGGTATCACAGCCATTCCGGCTTCCAGGAGCAGACCGGGCTGTACGGCCCCATCGTGATCGAACCGCGCGGCGGCGAGGCCGCGGCCAGCGACCGCGAATACACGGTGCTGCTGTCCGACTGGACCGATGAAGATCCGATGCGCGTCTTCCGCAAGCTGGTGGCGATGCCCGACTACTACAACCGCCTGCAGCCCAGCGTGGAAACCCTGGTGCGCGCCGCGCGCGCCGAAGGCTGGGGCGCGGCGCTCTCGGAGCGCCTGATGTGGGAACGCATGCGCATGAGCCCGGCCGACCTGGCGGACGTCTCGGGCGCCACCTACACCTTCCTGGCCAACGGCGTCACGCCCGCAGGCAACTGGACGGGGCTCTTCCGGCCGGGCGAGAAAGTGCGGCTGCGCTTCGTCAACGGCTCGGCCATGACGTATTTCGACCTGCGCATCCCCGGACTGAAGATGACGGTGGTGGCGGCCGACGGCCAGGACGTGCGCCCCGTGGAAGTGGACGAGTTCCGCATCGCCGTGGCCGAAACGTACGACGTCATCGTCGAGCCCGCCGAAGACCGCGCCTACACGATCTATGCGCAGGCCATGGACCGCTCCGGCTACGCGCGCGCCACGCTGGCGCCCCGGCCCGGCATGCAGGCCGAAGTGCCGCCCCTGGACCCCGTGCGGCTGCTCGGCATGCGCGACATGGGCATGGCGCACGGCGCGGCCCATGGCATGCCGCGCGGCCAGGCGGCGGCGCAGGACATGCCCGGCATGGCGGACCACGCCATGCCGGGCCATGCCGCGCAAGGCCATGCCATGCAGGACCATGGCGGCGCGGCGGACGGCATGGTCCCGCAGGCGCACCCCTATCCGGCCGAGCGCGGCGTGGGCAACGCCATGCTGCCCGATGCGGTTTCCACCCGGCTGGACGACCCGGGCGTGGGACTGCGCAACAACGGCAGGCGCGTGCTGACCTACGCCGACCTGCGCTCGCTGCGCGAGCCCGCCGACAACCGGCCGCCCACGCGCGAGATCGAACTGCATCTCACGGGCAACATGGAACGCTATATGTGGTCTTTCAATGGCGTGAAGTTCTCGGACGCCAGGCCCATCGTGCTGCGCCTGGGCGAGCGGGTGCGCTTCGTGCTGGTCAACGACACCATGATGACCCACCCCATCCACCTGCACGGCCTGTGGAGCGACCTGGAGTCGCCCGACGGCGCGTTCCAGGTGCGCAAACACACGATCTCGCTCAACCCGGCGCAGCGCCTGAGCTATCGCGTCAGCGCCGACACCCGGGGCAAATGGGCCTATCACTGCCATTTGCTGTATCACATGGAGGCCGGCATGTTCAGGGCGGTCGTGGTGGAGTAGCCATGCGGAACCGGACTATCATCGCGGCCCTGGCGCTCGCGCTGGCCGCCCCGCCCGCCTGGGCGCAGCCGATGGACCACGCGTCGATGGCGCACGGCGCGTCCGGGCCAGCGTCCCCGGACGCCGCCGCGGATCACGCGGACCATGCGGGCCATGCGGGCCACGGGAATCCTCGCGGCATGGACCCCGCCGGCCGGGACGCCGCCGCCCCGGGCCATGCCGGCATGGATCATGCCCGGCCCGGCGCGCCGGACTCGCCCGCCCCCGATGCCGTTCCCGTGGGCAGCCTGCCTTCCGGCGACGGCGCGGGAACGGGCGACTATGCAAGCTACGGCATCCATCCGCACATGATGGACAACGCGCCCGCCTGGCAGTTGCTGATGGACAAGTTCGGCTGGGCCGGCGACCGCGACGGCCGCGACGCCCTGCAATGGGACGGCCGCTTCTGGTTCGGCACCGCCACCGACCGTCTGCTCATAAAGAGCGAGGGCGAGCGGCAAGGCGGCCGCGGCGACGGCAGGCTGGAGGCTTACTGGAGCCGTGCCGTCTCCCCCTTCTGGGATCTGCAGCTCGGGGCGCGGCGCGACATCGGCGCCGGCCCGCGGCGCAACTGGGCCGCGCTGGGCATGGAGGGCGTGCTGCCGTACCGCATCGACCTGCAAGCCACGGCCTATGCCGGCGGCTCGGGCCGCACCGCGCTGGGCCTGAAGGCCGAATACGACCTGCGGCTCACGCAGCGCCTGGTCTTCACGCCCGAACTGCAAGCCAGCCTGTACGGCAAGAACGACCCGGCGCGCGGCGTGGGCTCGGGCCTGTCGTCCGGCTCGCTGTCGCTGCGGCTGCGCTATGAGGCCACGCGCGAGTTCGCGCCCTATGTGGGCGTGTCCTTCGAGCGCAAGTTCGGCCGCACGGCCGGCTACGCGGCGGACGCGGGCGAGGGGCGCTCGCAGGTGCGCGCCCTGGCCGGCGTCCGTTTCTGGTTCTGACGCTTCCCCTCCCCCTGCTTTCATGAGAACCGCCGCCATGATGTCCGCTACCCTCGTCCGCCGCCTCGCCGCGGCAACCGCCCTGGCCGTCCTCCCGGCCCTGCCCGCCCTGGCGCCCGCCCAGCCTCCGGTGTCCGTGCAGGTCTGGAAAACCCCGGCCTGCGGCTGTTGCGAGGACTGGATCCGCCACATGCGGGAAAACGGCTTCGACGTGGCGGCGCACGAGGTGAACGACACCTCGGCGGTGCGCCGCCACGCCGGCATGGACGGCTACGGCTCTTGCCACACGGCCGTCGTGGACGGCTACGCCATCGAAGGCCACGTGCCCGCCCGCGACGTACGGCGGCTCCTGGCCGAGCGCCCCGACGCCGCCGGGCTGGCCGCGCCGGGCATGCCGCTGGGCTCGCCCGGCATGGACGGCCCGGAATACGGCGGCCGCAAGACGCCGCACGACGTGCTGCTGGTGGACAGGACCGGCCGCGCCACGGTGTGGCGGCCCTACCGTTGAAATCATTCGCCCCTGCCGGCTTAATGGCTACTTGCTGCAGCGCGGCGGAAATGCGCCACAATAAATAGAACGCATTCTCCGCCCGCGTTCGCCCGTCCGCGTTTTCTCCATCCGTTTTTCCACCCCTGCAGGCAGCCATGGCAAAAATCGTCCTGTTCGAGAACATCCATCCCAGCGCCCGCGCCGTCTTCGAAGCGGCCGGCTACACCGACATCGTCACGCATGCGTCCGCGCTGCCGCCCGAGCAGTTGCGCGACGCGCTGCGCGGCGCGCACGTGGCCGGGATCCGCTCTCGCACCCACCTGGACGCCGACCTCATCGCCGCCAACCCCGAGCTGCGCGTGGTGGGCTGCTTCTGCATCGGCACCAACCAGGTCGACCTGGACGCCGCCATGCAGCGGGGCGTTCCGGTTTTCAACGCCCCCTTCTCCAACACGCGCTCGGTGGCCGAGCTGGTGCTGGGCGAGGCCATCCTGCTGCTGCGCCGGATTCCCGAGAAGAACGCCCGCGTGCACCAGGGCCATTGGGACAAGACCGCCTCCGGCGCCTTCGAAACGCGGGGCAAGACGCTGGGCATCGTGGGCTACGGCAACATCGGCTCGCAGATCAGCACCCTGGCGGAAAGCCTGGGCATGCGCGTGGTGTTCTACGACGTCGAAGCCAAGCTGCCGCTGGGCAACGCGCGCGCCGTGTCCACGCTGAACGAGTTGCTGGAGCAGTCCGACGTGGTCACGCTGCACGTGCCGGGCGGCAAGTCCACCGAGAACATCATGAACGCGGACACCATCGCGCGCATGCGGCGCGGGGCCATCCTCATCAATGCCTCGCGCGGCACGGTGGTGGACATCGACGCCCTGCATGCCGCCCTGACGTCCGGCCACCTGGCCGGCGCGGCCCTGGACGTGTTCCCGGTGGAGCCCAAGGGCGCGGGCGAGCCGCTGGCCAGCCCGCTCATCGGCCTGCCCAACGTCATTCTCACGCCGCACATCGGCGGCAGCACGCAGGAATCGCAAGAGAACATCGGCCGCGAAGTGGCCGAAAAGCTGGTGCGCTTCCTGCAGGCCGGCACCACCAAGGGCGCGGTGAACTTCCCCGAGCTGCCCTACCTGGAGCCCGCCGGCGGCGCGCGCATCCTGCACGTGCACCGCAACGCGCCCGGCGCGCTGGGCACGCTGGACAACCTCATGGCGCAGCACGGGCTGAACATCGTCAGCCAGAGCCTGCAGACCAAGGGGCAGATCGGCTATGTCATCACCGATGTCGAGGGCCAGGTGGACGACGTGGTGATGAGCACGCTGCGCAACCACCCCATCACCGTGCGCTGCGACCGCGTCTGAGGCCCGGGCCGCCGGCCCGCTTTCAGGGCTCGGCGGCCGCCTCGGCCAGGCAGTCGGCCATTTTCTGGCGCACGCTGCCCGGTTCGAAAGGCAGGCGGCCGATGATGCCGATCTCCCGATAAAAAGCCGCCTCGCCCAGCGGCAGCAGGCGCAGCCCGGTTTCGTCCAGGCCGCGCAGGTGCGGCAGCAGCGCCACGCCCAGGCCGTGGCGCACCAGACCGGCGATGGCCTCGATCTCGTCCAGCTCCACCGCTTCGTGCGTGTGGATGCGGTGCTTTTTCAGGAAGCGGTCGACCGCGCGGCCGCCGAAAGACGCGCGATCGTAGCGGATGAACGGCTGCGTGGACAGCAGCTCGCGCCAGGAAGCCTGCGGCGCGGCGGCCGGCGCGGCCAGCACCATGGGCTCGCGCAGCAGCGGCAGCCAGCCCAGTTCGGGTGGCAGCGCGAAGGGCGGCCGGATGACCACGGCCATGTCCACCTCGCCCGCGTCCACCTGGCCCAGCAGCGACAGCGACACGCCCGGCACGATGCGCACCCGCACATCCGGATAGGCGGCGCGCAAGCCGCCCAGCGCGCGCACCATCAGATCCTGCTGCGCCGACACGATGGCGCCGATGCGCAGCGAACCGCTCACCTGCCCCGCCCCCGCCGCCATGCGCTCGGCCATGGCGACCAGCTCTTCGGCCTGGGGCAGCATGTCGCGGCCATGGGCGTTGAGCACGGCCGCGCGGGCGCCGCGGTCGAACAGCGCCACACCCAGGTATTCCTCCAGCCGCCGGATCTGCGCGCTGACGGCGGACTGCGTCAGGCCGAGCTGCGCCCCCGCGCCCGTAAACGTGCCGTCGCGCGCCACGGCGATGAAGGTTTTGAATTCCTTTATCACAATCGATTTTTTTGTTGCTTAGTCTCAAAAAATATCGTTTTTCAATCAAAAAAACAATCTCTACACTAAGTCTGCCTTTATTCCGGAACGCGGAGCGCGGGCTTGCCGCCCGCATCCGCGTTTTGATTTAATCTTTGCCTTCTGGAGCCTTGCATGTCCGCCCAAACCTCCCTCCCGCCGTTCCACCTCGCCTTCCCGGTCCGCGACCTGGAAGAAGCCCGCGCCTTCTATGGCGAAAAACTGGGCTGTCCGGAGGGGCGCAGCTCGTCCGAATGGGTGGACTTCAATTTCTATGGCCACCAGATCGTGGCGCACCTGTCGCCCGGCGAATGCGGCCACAAGGCCACCAGCGCCGTCGATTCGCACAATGTGCCGGTGCGCCATTTCGGCGCCGTGCTCTCCATGGAACAATGGGAAGCCATGGCCAAGCGCCTGACCGACGCCGGCACCGAATTCGTCATCAAGCCCTACATCCGCTTCAAGGGCGAGGTGGGCGAGCAGGCCACCATGTTCTTCCTGGATCCGTCGGGCAACGCGCTGGAGTTCAAGGCCTTCAAGAACCTGGATTCCCTGTTCGCCAAGTAACCCCCTCTATGAAGGTTTCGCGCCGTTGAATGCCCATTCCGATTCTCTTTCACCGGCCGGGACCCGCTGGCGCATCCTCCCCCAGGGTGACCGCTGCCTCATCATCGACTTCGGTACGGAAATCGATGCCGCCACCGGCCGGCTGTGCCTGGCCGCCGCGCGGCGGCTGCGCGAAGCCGGGCTGCCCGGCGTGACCGACGTGGTGCCGTCCTTCGTGGCCGTGGCCGTGCACTACCGGCCCGACGCCGGCGGCACGCCCACCTACGGCGCGCTGGCGGACCGCATCGAGGCCCTGCTCGGCGCCGGCATCGCGGCCGAGGACGCGATCGGGCGCGAGATCGACATCCCCGTCTGCTACGGCGGCGAACACGGCCCCGACCTGGACGACGTCGCCCGCGCCGCCGGCCTGACGCCCGACGAGATCATCGCGCTGCACAGCGGCCCGCGCGCCATGGTGTTCATGCTGGGCTTCGCGCCCGGCCACGCCTACCTGGGCGTGCACGACGACAGGCTCAACATTCCGCGCCGCGCGTCGCCGCGCACCGCCGTGCCCGCCGGCGCGGTGGCCGTGGCCAACCGCCAGACCGTCATCTACCCGGCGCGGCTGCCGGGCGGCTGGAACCTCATCGGCGCCACGCCGCTCGCGCTGTTCGATCCCGCCCGCGAGCCCGCGGCGCTCCTGCAGCCCGGCGACTCGGTGCGCTTCGTGCCCATCGGCCCCGAAGAATTCGAACGGCTGCGGGGAGAACGCGCATGAGCCTCCCGCGCCAGTCCAGGAGCGAAGACCGCGGCGCGCCCCGCGAAGGCGCGCCCCGCGAAGGTGCGCCCCGCGAAGATGCGCCCGCGGGCTTCACGGTGCTCAAGCCCGGCATGCTGTCCAGCTTCCAGGACCGCGGCCGCGAAGGCTGCCAGCATCAGGGCATTCCGGCCGCGGGCGCCATGGACGAGCGCGCGCACCGGCTGGCCAATGCGCTGGCGGGCAACACACAAGACTGCGCCACGCTGGAAATCACGCTGGCCGGCCCCACGCTGCGCTTCGACGCGCCCGCCTGTTTCGCGTTGGCCGGCGCCGACCTGGGCGCCACGCTCAACGGGCAGGACATCCCTCGCCACCGCCCGCTGGTCGCCCGCGCGGGCGACACGCTGGCCTTCGGCGCGCGGCCGGCGCTGGGCGTGCGCGCCTACCTGGCCGTGCATGGCGGCTATGCCCTGCCGCCCGTCATGGGCAGCCAGGCCACCTACCTGCGCAGCGGCTTCGGCGGCTTCCATGGACGCGCGCTCGCCAAGGGCGACCAGGTGCCGCTGGCCAGGCCGCTGCCGGTCGGCGCCAACCTGGACGCGCTGGCCCAGGCCCTGTGGAACCTGCGTGTCTACCTGCCGTCGGCCCTGGGCGGCCGCACGCGCGCCGGCATCCGCTTCCTGCCCGGCCGCCACTGGAACGAGTTCTCCGCCGCGTCGCGGCGCGCCTTCGCCGAAGCCGAGTTCCGCATCAGCCCGCAGTCCGACCGCATGGGGTACCGGCTCACCGGCCCGGCGCTCGCCATGGATGCGCCGCGCCAGATGCTGTCGGAAGCCGCGTGCTTCGGCACGGTACAGGTGCCGGCCGGCGGCGAGGCCATCATTCTCATGGCCGACCGCCAGACCACCGGTGGCTACCCCAAGATCGCGCAGATCGCCACGGTGGACCTGCCCCTACTCGCGCAATGCGCGCCAGGGCACGCCCTGCGCTTCGAGCCCATTCCGCTCGAAGAGGCGCAACGGCTGGACGCCGCGCGGGAACGCGCTTTCGCGCAATTGCACGAGGCGCTGGCCCCCCTGCGCGCCCTGCTCAACGACGGAGAGTCCTCATGAATGCAAGTATCGACCTGAACTGCGACATGGGCGAAAGCTACGGCGCCTGGAAAATGGGCAACGACGCCGAAGTGCTGGCCTACGTCAGCTCGGCCAACATCGCCTGTGGCTTTCACGGCGGCGACCCCGCCACCATGCGCAAGACCCTGGCCGCCGCGCTCGGGCACGGCGTGGCGCCGGGCGCCCATCCCAGCCTGCAGGACCTGGCCGGATTCGGCCGCCGCGTCATGCAGATCAGCCCCCAGGAAGCCTACGACATCGTGGTCTACCAGATCGGCGCGCTGGCCGGCGTGGCCGCCTCGCAGGGCGCCCGCCTGCATCACGTCAAGGCGCACGGCGCGCTCTACAACATGGCCGCCAAGGACGCGCCGCTGGCCGAGGCCATCTGCCAGGCGGTCAAGGACGTGGATGCGACGCTCATCCTGTACGGTCTGGCAGGCAGCCGTCTCATCGACGCGGCGCGCAAGCTCGGCCTGACGGCCGCCAGCGAAGTCTTCGCCGACCGCACTTACCAGGACGACGGCTCGCTCACTCCGCGCACGCGCCCGGACGCCATGATCGAAGACGTGGAACAGGCCGTGGCCCAGGTGGTGCGCATGGTGCGCGAGGGCAAGGTGCGCTCGGTGGGCGGCAAGGACGTGGCGGTGCAGGCGGACACGCTCTGCATCCATGGCGACCAGCCCAACGCGCTGGTCTTCGCCAGCGGCATCCGCCGCGCGCTCGAAGATGCGGGCATCGAAGTGCGCACGCCCGGCCAGGGGAGCCGGCCGAAAGCGGGATAAGCCCCGGCGCGGATCAGCGCGGCAGACGCGGCTGCGCCTGCGCGTCCTGCGCCAGGGTATCGCGGTAGGCTTCCAGAATGCCGGGCAAGGCGGTCAGCACGTGGCCGCGCGCCAATTGCGCGGCGTGGTCGAAGTCGCCGCGCTCCAGGGCATCGGCGACGCCTTCGGTGAGATCCGGCTTGACGCCCGATTCGAAGATGCGCCGCGCCAGCATGTAGCGCAGCGGCTCCACCTGCTCGTAGAGCTTGGCCAGCACGTCGCGCAGGGGCGCGTTGCCGGTGTGGCGCGCGCCCACGAGATAGAAATCGCGCAGCGCGGCCAGATAGGCGCGTATGTCCCGCCGGGCGAAGGCATCGTCGCGCGCCGCATCCAGGCGGCGCAGCTGGTCCAGCAGCGGGCCCAGGTCCGGCAGAGAGGCAACCTGGCGCAGGCAATAGGCCTCCAGCTCGGCGCGCAGCTCGTACAAGTGGCGGATCTGGACTTCCGAATACAGCGTGACACGGAAGCCCTTGCGCTGCACATGGGTGACCAGGCCGCTGAGCTCCAGCAAGCGCAAGGCTTCGCGGATCGGGCTGCGGCTGGTGCCGAAGCGTTGTTCGAGCTCTTGTTCCCGCAGCGGCTGCCCGGGCCGGATGGTGCCATCCACGATCAGGTCACGAATCTGTTCCTGGAGGAAATACGGAATCGTGGCGGGTGGAATCGTGGCGGGCGCTTTGAGGTCCAATCGGCTCCCCTTGTACTGCGATGCGTGTTGCGACAACGTGACGATACTAGAAAACTATTGAAACATGAATGATAAAAATGTTTCATCGGCGGGTTGCCGCGCGGCGGGCGGCGTCAATCCCAGTCGTCGCGATAAACGAACTTGGGCATCTGCCAGTTGAACCGCAGCGCCAGCAGGCGGAACGCCAGGCCGGCGGCCAGCGCCAGCGGCACCGCTGCGTTGGCCGACAGGCCCAGCGCCTGGCCCCCGAGATACAGCGCGCCCGTGGCGGCGGAGACGCTGGCGTACAGTTCCTTGCGGAACAGCAGCGGCACCTCGTTGCAGAGCACGTCACGCAGCACGCCGCCCGCGCAGCCCGTAATCATGCCGCTGATGAGCACCACCGTGACGGAAAGCTGCATCTGCTGGGCCACCTGGCAGCCGATGACGGTGAACGCCACCAGGCCCAGCGCGTCGGCCAGCAGGAACACGCTGCGCAGGCGCCGCATGACCGGCGCGATGAGCGCCGTGAGCAGTGCCGCCCCGGCCGTCATCCAGAGATATTCGGGGTGCACGATCCAGGTGAGCGGGTAGTGGCCCAGCAGCACGTCGCGCACGGAACCGCCCCCCAGGGCGGTAACGCAGGCAATGGCGCACACGCCCAGCCAGTCCATGTCGCGGCGCCCCGCCGACAGGGCGGCCGTCATGGCTTCGGCCACGATCGCGACCAGGTACAGGCTGTGCAGCAATAGCGGGGAGATGGTGGAGAAAAACATGGCCGGGACGGATTCTGCGCAAACGCCATTGTATTGAAGCGGCGGCAGACTTCGCGCAAGCGGACGTTGCCTGCTTTGGCCGCATCCCTTACGCTCGGAAATGCATTGATATCAGTCAAGCCCGGACGCGCACCGCGGCGCGACAATGGGCATGTGCCCGCAAGGGCGGCAATGCCGGTCCGTGGATTGCGGGAGCCGCGAACCGGTCCTCAATACGGGAGAAAAGCATGTCTAAGCAACCTGGCCCCATTCTGCTGGCCACGGATCTCAGCTCGCGCGGCGACCGCGCCCTGGACCGGGCGCTGCAACTGGCGCAAGAACTGGATCGCCCCCTGATCGTGCTGCACGTCATGGAAGCGCAAGGGCAGACCGCCCGCCTCACCACGCCTGTCTGGCGCCGCCTGTCTCCTGACCACAAGGCCCTGGCCGAGCGCGAGCTGGCCGAAGACCTGGCCGGCGCCAAGGTGCGCACCGAAGTGGTGGTGGTGTCCGGCGATCCGCTCGCGCAGATCATGGCCACCGCCGACAGCTACGGCTGTTCGCTCATCGTGACCGGCATCGCGCGCGACGAAACGCTGGGCCGCCTGCTGCTGGGCACCACGGTCGAGAAACTGGTGCGCAAGGCGAGCCAGCCGGTGCTCATCGTCAAGACGCGGCCGCGCAAGCCGTACCGCGACGTGCTGGTCGCCACCGACTTCTCGGAAGGCTCGCGCGAGGCCCTGCGCGCGGCGCTGGACCTGGTGCCCAACGCCGACCTGACCCTGTTCCATGCCTACGACGTGCCGTTCCACGGCAAGCGCGCCCCGGAAGAAGCCGTGGTGCGCAGCTTCCACAAGGCGGCCGAGCAGGAGTCGCACGCGTTCCTCGCCGCCACGCCCGAGCTGTCCGGCAAACCGGCGCCCAAGGTGGTGCTCGAATGCGGCCAGCCCGAAACCGTGCTCTCGGAGTATTCGTTCACCCACCGCTCCGACCTGGTGGTGACGGGCACGCACGGCCGCACGGGCATCCTGCGCACGGCGATCGGCAGCGTGGCCGAGCGCCTGCTCGAATCGCTGCCCAGCGACGTGCTGATCGTGCGGCTCACCACCGAAGAGTAGCCGCGGCGGACCGCGCCACGCACGGGGCGGGGCTCAGCCCTCGCCCTCGCGCACCATGGCTTCGATGCGCCCGCGCAAGGCGTGCAGCAGCAGCAGGCCGGGCACGGCGATCGCCACCGTCACCAGGAAGAAACCGGGCCAGCCCAGCTCCTGCACCAGCGGCGGCGTGAGCGGCCCGGCCAGGTACGTGCGGCCCACGGCCGATAGCCCCGACAGCAGCGCGAACTGCGTGGCCGAGAAACGCTGCCGGCACAGCGCCATCAGCAGGCCCACGAAGGCGGCCGTGCCCAGGCCGCCGCAGAGGTTCTCCAGCCCCACGCCGGCGGCCATCAGCCACAGGTTGCGGGGGCTGACGGCGATCAGCCAGTACGCCAGGTTCGACACGCCCTGCAGCACCCCGAAGCACATCAGCGAACGGTACAGGCTCCAGCGCGCCATGACGGCGCCCCCGGCCAGCGCGCCCACAATGGTGGCCGCGATGCCCATGACCTTGTTCACCGCCCCCACCTCGGTCGGCGTATAGCCGGCGCCGCGCAGCAGGAAGGTGGTGGACAGCGCGCCCGCGAAGGCGTCGCCCAGCTTGTACAGCACGATGAGCAGCAGCACCGCCAGCGCGCCGCGCCGGCTGAAGAACTCCGACAGCGGTTCCACCACCGCTTCGCGCAGGCGGCGCGGCGCCAGCGCCACGTGGTCGGGCTCCGGCGCGGCCAGCGTCGCCAGCGCGCACAGCAGCATGAACACGCCCATCAACACGTAGGTGCGGCCCCAGCCCAGCGGCGGCACGAGCACGTGCTCGCCCCAATGCAGGCCGCTGTCGGCCAGGATGAAGGCCAGCCCCCCGGAGACGATCATCGCCAGCCGGTAGCCCAACACCTTGACCGCCGCCCCGGCGCCGCGCTCTTCCTTGTGCAGGACGTCGGTGCAGTATGCATCGAAGGCGATGTCCTGCGTGGCCGACAGGAAGGCCACCAGCAGCCCCAGCAGGGCCAGCGGCTTGAGCGCCTCCGACGGCGACAGCAGCCCCATCACCATGATGGTCAACGCCAGCAGCGCCTGCGTCACCAGCATCCAGCCGCGCCGGCGTCCCAGCACCGGCGGCACGTAGCGGTCCACCAGGGGCGCCCAGAGGAACTTGAGGGTATAGGCCGAACCGACCAGGGTGAGGAAACCGATTTCCTGCAGCGGCACGCCCTCCACGGTGGCCCAGGCCTGCAAGGTGCTGCCCGACAGGGCCAGCGGCAGCCCGCTGGCGAAACCCAGCACCAGCAGGGGCGCGACGCGCGGACTCGTATAGACGTTCAGTACTGCGGAAATGGCGGTCTCCCGATGCGTGGCCCGGCCGGGGGCGGCGGGCTTGGGGCATTGTAGGGCAGCGGCCGGGCCGGGCCCGGCCCGCCTTCAGGACGCGAAGCGGTACACGGCCAGCGTGCTGCGCCAGCCCGGGAGCACGCGCACCTCGCGCCCCTCGTTGAAGGTGGCGCGCTCCAGGATGCGCAGACCCAGGTCGGCGGCCAGCCGCTCGAAGTCGCGCAGCGTGCACAGGTGGATGTTCGGCGTGTTGTACCACTGGTAGGGCATCTGCCCGGTGACGGGCATGCGTCCGCGCAGGATGGACCAGCCGTGCGGCCAGTAGCCGAAGTTGGGAAACGACACCACGCCGTAGCGCGCCACCCGCGCCATCTCGCGCAGGATGTGCTCGGTGCGGTGCATGGACTGCAGCGTCTGCGACAGCACCACCGTGTCGAACTGCGCGTCGTCGAAGAGCGCCAGCCCGTCTTCCAGGTTCTGCTGGATGACCTCGACGCCGCGCCGCACGCAGGCGATGACGCAGTCGTCGTCCAGTTCCACGCCCGCGCCGCGCACCTGGCGATGGTCGCGCAGATGCGCGAGCAGGGCGCCGTCGCCGCAGCCCAGGTCCAGCACGCGGCTGCCCGGCTCTATCCAGCCGGCGATGCGGGCCAGGTCGGGCCGCAGCGCGCCGGCGGCGGGGCTCAGAGTTGCGGAAGTCATGCGGGGCTTTCTCCGGTCAGGGCTGCGCCGGCGAGCCCCAGCTCGCGGGCGATGCGCTCGTAATAGCCGCGCACCACCGCGTGGTAGCGCGCGTCGTCCAGCAGGAAGGCGTCGTGGCCGTGCGGCGCGTCGATTTCTGCGTAGGTGACGGGCCGGGCGTTCTTGAGCAGGGCGCGGACGATCTCGCGCGAACGCTCGGGCGGAAAGCGCCAGTCCGTGGAAAACGACACCAGCAGGAAATCGGCCTGCGCCGGCGCCAGCGCGCGCGCCAGGTCGCCGCCGGTGTTGCGCGCCGGATCGAAGTAGTCCAGCGCGCGGGTGATGAGCAGATAGGTGTTGGCGTCGAAGTAGCGGGTGAACTTCTCGCCCTGGTAGCGCAGGTACGACTCGACCTCGAACTCCACGTCATAGCCGTAGCGGTACGCGCCGTTCTCGGCGGGCGCGCGCTGCGCGCGCCCGAACTTCTCGGCCATGTCGTCGTCGGACAGGTACGTGATGTGGCCGATCATGCGCGCCACCGACAGGCCGCGGCGCGGCACCGCGCCGTGCGCGTAATAGTCGCCGCCGTGGAAATCCGGGTCGGTGATGATGGCGCGCCGCGCCACCTCGTTAAAGCCGATGTTCTGCGCCGACAGGCGCGGCGTGCTGGCGATCACCACGCAATGCGCCACCCGCCGCGGCAGCGTGATGGCCCAGCTCAATGCCTGCATGCCGCCCAGCGAGCCGCCCATGACGGCGGCAAAGCGCTCGATGCCGAAGTGGTCGGCCACGCGGGCCTGCGCGCGCACCCAGTCTTCGACCGTCAGCACCGGAAAGGCCGCGCCCCAGGGCTTGCCGGTTTCCGGATTGATCGACGCCGGGCCGGTGGAGCCGAAGCACGATCCGAGGTTGTTGACGCCGATCACGAAGTAGACGTTGGTGTCCACCGGCTTGCCCGGACCCACCATGTTGTCCCACCAGCCCACGTCGGCCGGGTTGCCTGCCGCCCGGCCCGCCACGTGATGCGAGGCGTTGAGCGCGTGGCAGATCAGCACGGCGTTGCTGCGCTCGGCGTTCAGCGTGCCATAGGTTTCGACCGCGAGTTCGTAGGACGCGAGCGATTGCCCGCTTGCCAGCGGCAGCGGTTCGTCAAAGCGGAGGAAGGTGGGAGAAACCAGGCCGACGGAGCCGGGTTCGGGAGCAAGGGCGTGGGCCGGTTCGCCGGCCAGATTCAGGGCAGGAGTGGTCATTCGGACCTCTTTAGCTGGATTTATTGGCGGCGCCCGCAAGCGGATCAGGCAAATCGGCGCCGATGTGACAGCGGGGATTCTAGCACTTCGGCGCTGGCCCGGCCGCCCGCTCCGTCATGGCCGCGCTCCGCCGCCCGCTTCCCAGGGCTCGTGGCCCAGGTACTCGTAGCGCTCGGTATTGACGCGGGAAATGCGCCATTCGACCGGCTGGCGGTTGTAGGAGTAAGCCACGCGGCGGATCTCCAGCAGCGCGCCGCCCTCCTCCACGCCCAGCCAGCGGGCATGGGCGCGGTCGGCAAGGCAGGTGCGCAGCCGCTCGTCGGTGGCGATGACGTTCACGCCGAACACGTCCTGGTAGAGCGCGTACAGCGTGCTGGGGCGGTCGCGCAGATGGGCTTCCGTCATGCCCGGAAAGCGCGTCTCGGGCAGGCAGATGTCGTCCACCAGCACCACGTCGCCGTTGAGCGTGAGCAGGTTGGTGAACTCGAACATATAGGCGCTGGCCGGAAGGTTGAGCTTCTCGCGGGCCAGCGCCGTGGCGCGCGTGCGCCGGAAGCGCAGCAGTTCGGTCGACGGATAGGCTTTGCTGCCGTCTTGCCGCAGGATGCGGAAGAACTTGAAGAAATGATGATTGCGCGTATGCGCCGCCACATAGGTGCCGCGCCCCTGGTGCCGCACGAGGATGTTCTCGGCGGCCAGTTCGTCGATGGCCTTGCGCAACGTGCCGATGGACACGCCGAACCGCTCGGCAAGCTGCTTTTCCGGCGGGATGGCCTCGCCCTGTTTCCATTCTCCCTGCGCCAGCGCGGCCAGCACCGCCTGCTTGACCTGCTGATACAGGGGGCTGCCCAAAGGCACCGTCGACGAAAGGCTGATGTTCATTGAGACGCTTCGCGATGTTCGGGAAGGCACAGTGTAGCGGCGCGGACGAGTCGCGCTCAAGTCATACAATTCATCTATATGATTTAGTTGACATGCTCAGGCGCCCGACCTAAGATGGCCTGACCAACGGCAGCGCGTCCGCCCGGACGCGCCGGAAGAGGAGACCAAGACAATGATTCACGCCGTATTGCATGACGCCAAGGACACGGTGGCGGTCGCCGTGGTGGAAGGACTGACAGCGGGCACCGAACTCAACGCCTGGATCATGGACGAAGACCGCATCATCCACGTGCGGGCCGCGCAGGACATTCCCATCGGCCACAAGGTGGCGCTCAAGGACATGGCCGTGGGCGACACGGTCTACAAGTACGGGGCCGACATCGGCCGCGTGGTCGCGCCCATCAAGGCGGGCGAGCACGCCCACGTGCACAACATCAAGACCAAGCGCTGGTAAGCCCTCACCCGTAAGGAAGAATCCCCATGTCCGTCATCAACGCCTCCACCACTTTCCAGGGCTACCGCCGCGACAACGGCCGCGTCGGCGTGCGCAACCACGTCATCGTGCTGCCCGTGGACGATATCTCCAACGCCGCGGCCGAGGCCGTGGCCAACAACATCAAGGGCACGCTCGCCCTGCCCCACCCCTACGGCCGGCTGCAGTTCGGCGAAGACCTGGAGCTGCATTTCCGCACGCTCATCGGAACGGGCTGCAACCCCAACGTGGCCGCCGTGGTGGTCATCGGCATCGAAGAAGGCTGGACCCGGCGCGTGGTCGACGGCATCGCCGCCACCGGCAAGCCGGTATCGGGCTTCAGCATCGAGCTGCACGGCGACCACGACACCATCATGCGCGCCTCGCGGCAGGCCAAGGAATATGTGCACTACGCCACCGCGCTCTCGCGCACCGAATGCCCGATTTCCGAACTCTGGGTCTCCACCAAGTGCGGCGAATCCGACACCACCTCGGGCTGCGGCGCCAACCCCACGGTGGGCAACGCCTTCGACAAGCTCTACGCGCTGGGCAACACGCTGGTGTTCGGCGAAACCTCGGAACTCACCGGCGGCGAGCACATCGTGGCCGAGCGCTGCGCCAATGACGCCGTGCGCGAGCGGTTCATGTTCATGTTCAACCGCTACCAGGCCATGATCGACCGCTGGAAGACCAGCGATCTTTCCGAATCGCAGCCCACCAAGGGCAACATCGCCGGCGGCCTCACCACCATCGAGGAAAAGGCGCTGGGCAACATCCAGAAAATCGGCAGGAAGTGCCGCGTCGACGGCGTGCTGGACAAGGCCGAGACGCCCGACGGGCCGGGGCTGTGGTTCATGGATTCGTCGTCGGCCGCGGCCGAGATGGTCACACTGTGCGCGGCCTCGGGATATGCGGTGCATTTCTTTCCCACGGGCCAGGGCAACGTCATCGGCAATCCCATCCTGCCCGTCATCAAGATCTGCGCCAACCCGCGCACGGTGCGCACCATGTCGGAACACATCGACGTGGACACCAGCGGCCTGCTGCAGCGCGAAATCGACCTGGACCAGGCCGGCGACAAGCTGCTGGCCTGCATGCTGGCCACCGCCAACGGCCGCTGGACGGCGGCCGAGGCCCTGGGCCACCGCGAGTTCGTGCTCACGCGCATCTTCGAAAGCGCTTGAGCCCGCGGGCCGCGCCACGCGGCCCGCCATCCGCCACGCCACCACCAGACCCGGGCGCGAGCCCCAGCGGTACGGGCGCATGCATTCCTACCCGGGCGCCCCCCAAGGAGGAAGAGAAATGAGTCACGAACAACCGCAACACCCGCTGTCCGCCCGGCGGCGCGTGCTGGCCGCGCTGGGCGCGGCCGGCGCCTGCGCCCTGGCGCCCTGGCAGCGCGCGCTGGCGAAAAAAAGCGCCTGGCCGGACCGTCCCATCAATTATGTGGTGCCCTTTCCTCCCGGCGGCCTGACCGACGTGGCCGCGCGCCAGGTGGGCAAGGCGCTGGGCGACGCCGAGCGCTGGAACGTGGTGGTCGAAAACAAACCCGGCGGCAGCGCGAACATCGGGGCGGCCCACGTCTCGCACGCCGCCCCGGACGGCTACACCTGGCTGGCCATCACGCTTTCGCACGCGGCCAACGCCACGCTTTTCACCGGCAAGGCCGGCTACGACCTGCTGCGCGACCTGACGCCCGTGGCCGGCCTGGCGTCTTCGCCCATCATGGTGGTGGTCAATGCCAAGAGCGGCATCCGCAGCATGGAAGACCTGGCGCGCGCCGCCAGGGCCAAGTCGCTGTCGGCCGGCTCCAGCGGCAACGGCACGCCGCCGCACCTCACCCTGGCGCTCTACCAGAAGCTCACCGGGCTCAAGCTCATGCACGTACCGTACAAGGGCGGCGCGCCCTCGCTCACCGATCTCATCGGCGGACACCTGGACGTGGTGTTCTCCAACTACCCCGAGTCGCTGGCGCACGTGAAGAGCGGCGCGCTGCGCGCGCTGGCCATCACCACGCGCGAACGCAGCGCCGACCTGCCCGACGTGCCCACCGTGGCGCAGGCGGGGCTGCCCGATCTCATCGTCGAGAACTTCACCGGCGTGATGATGCCCGCGCGCACGCCGCCGGAGCTTGTCGAGCGGGTCGGCGACGCCATCGTGCGGCAGCTCCGGCAGCCGACCATGCAGCAGTCGCTGCGCCAGCTCGGCTTCGTGCCCCAGCCGCGCGGCCCCGGAGAGTTCGCGGCCTACCTGAAGTCGGAGGTGGACCGCTGGTCCAGGATCATCCGCGAAGCCAACATCCAGGTCGCCTGAACGGAGCCGCCATGCTGATCGTGATTTCCGAGTTCATGGACGAACCCGCCGTCCAGGCGCTGCGCGAGCGCTTCGAGGTGCGCTACGACCCCGGCCTGGCGGAGTCGCGCGCCGCCTTGCTCGCGGCGGCGGGCGAGGCCGACGCGCTCATCGTCCGCAACCGCAGCCGCGTAGACGCCGCGTTGCTGGCCGCCGCGCCGCGCCTGAAGGCGGTGGGGCGGCTGGGCGTGGGGCTGGACAACATCGACCTGGACGGCTGCGCGGCGCGCGGCATCCGCGTCATGCCCGCCACCGGCGCCAATGCCCGGGCGGTGGCGGAATACGTCATCGGGGCCACGCTCGCGCTGCTGCGCGGCGTGTACGGGGCCACGGGCGCGGTGGCTGGCGGGCACTGGCCCCGGGCCAGCCTGTCCGCCGGCCTGGAAGCGCACGGGCGGACGCTGGGAGTGGTGGGATTCGGCGGCATCGGACAACTGGTGGCCACGCTGGCGCGCGGGCTGGGCATGCGCGTGCTGGGCTGCGACGCCGCGCTGGCGCCGGGCCATCCCGCGTGGGCGGAAACGGGCGCCCGCCCCGCGGCGCTGGACGCGCTGCTGGCCGAAGCGGACGTGGTGTCGCTGCACGTGCCGCTCACGCCGGACACGCGCAATCTGCTGGACGAGCGCCGCCTGGCCCTCATGCGCCCCGGCGCCGTGCTCATCAATACCGCGCGCGGCGGCATCGTGGACGAGGCCGCCCTGGCCGCGGCCCTGCGGGCGGGACGCTTGCGCGGCGCCGCGCTGGACGTGTTCGGCCAGGAGCCGCTGGCCGCCGGCGGCGCGCTGGCGGCCGTACTGGCCGACACGCCCGCGGCGGCCAACCTGATTCTCACGCCGCACATCGCCGGCCTCACGGCCGAGGCCAACACGCGGGTTTCCGAGATGGTGGCCAATGGTGTGACAATGGCGCTCACCGGCAAGGCCGCCTGACGGCCGCCGCCCACCGACAGGAAGCGTATGGCCCATATCTATCTGGACGAACTGCAATTGCTGGCCGCCGCCGGACTGGCCGCCGCCGGCGCCAATCCCGCCATGGCCGAAGCCACGGCGCGCGCCCTGGTGCATGCCGAAAGCCAGGGGCTGAGCTCGCATGGCCTGTCGCGCGTGCCGTTCTACGCCGGGCACTTGCGGACCGGGCGCGCCATCGGCGCGGCCGAGCCGCGCATCGTGCACGAGCGCGGCGGCGCCGTACTCATCGACGCCGGGTCGGGGCTGGCCTTTCCCGCCTGCGCCCTGGCCGTCCGGCAGGCGGCCGAGCGCGCCCGCGCGCACGCCGTCTCTTTCGCGGGGGTGGCCAACAGCCACCATTTCGGCGCCGCCGCCTATCACCTGGAAGAGCTGGCCGGTCAGGGGCTGGTGGCGCTGGCCATGAGCAACTCTCCCGCCGCCATGCCGGCCTGGGGCGGCAAGCGCCCACTGTTCGGCACCAATCCCATCGCCGCCGCGTTTCCGCGCCGCGGCGAGGCCCCCTTGCTCATCGACCTGTCGCTTTCGCAGGTCGCGCGCGGCAAACTCATGATCGCCGCGCGCGACAACCAGCCCATTCCCGAGGGCTGGGCGCTGGACGCCGAAGGCCGGCCCACCACCGATCCCAAGGCCGGCCTGGCCGGCAGCATGCTGCCGGCCGGCGGCGTGAAAGGCGCCATGCTGGCCCTCATCGTGGAATTGCTGGTGTGCGCGCTCACCGGATCGCGCTTCGGCTTCGAGAACGAATCGTTCTTCGTGGACGAAGGCGGACCCGCCAGACTCGGCCAGGCCTTCCTGGCCATCGACCCGGACGCGCTGGCCGGCAACGAAGCCTATCTGGAACGGGTGGAAACACTGGTCGAGGCCATGCTGGCCGACGAGGGCGTGCGCCTGCCCGGCGAACGCCGGCGCAAGCTGCGCGAACAGGCCCTGGCGCACGGCCTGGACGTGCCCGACGCGCTGCTCGCGCAGCTACGCGCGCTCGCGGGAGCCGGCTAGGAGGCGTCAACCCCAAGGCCGCGCGCCGCCGGTCGGGACGGCCGCCCTCAGACGCCGTGCGCGAACCACAGCGCCAGCGGCGCGAAGGCCAGGAACACCACGGTGGACACCAGCACCGCGCTGGCGGCGGTGTCTCCCAGGTCGGTGTAGCGGCGGGCGTACATATAGCTCACCACGGCGCAGGGCATGGCCATCTGCAGGGTCAGCGCGCCCGCCAGCACCGGCTCCAGGTCCAGCATCCAGGCCACCAGCAGCCCTGCCAGCAGGCCCGTGCCCAGCCGGATCGCCGCCACCCGCGCCCCGTCGCGCAGCCCGCCGGACGGGATCAGCGCCAGCGCGTGGCCCAGGCTCAGCAGCATCAGCGGCACCGTCACCGCGCCCAGCATGCGCGCCGTCTCCACGACCCAGTCCGGCACGGGCACGCGCAGGGCGCGCAGCCCCACCGCCACCAGGCAGGCCAGCAGCACCGGGCTCTTCCAGCTGCCCCGCGTGTTCACGCCCGGCAGCAGCCGCACGGCAAGCGTGTGCATCACGAAGGAGTTCACGGCAAAGAACGCCACCGCCACCGACATGCCGGCATCGCCGAAGGCCAGCTGCGACATGGGCAGGCCCAGGTTGCCGGCATTGGGCAGGAAGGCGGTGGGCAGCAGGGTGCGCGCGGGCAGCCTCGCCGCGCGCAGCAGCAAGGCGCTGGCGCCGGCGCACAGGGCCAGCGCCAGCAGCGTGGCGGCCGCCACGCCAGCCAGGGCGCGATCGTCGAGCCGGGTGGTGGCGAAGGTGTGGAACACCAGGGCGGGCGTGGTCACCGAGGTGACCAGGGTGGTGATGAAGCTGCCGCCGAACGGCAGGTCGCGCCTGGCCCAGAACGCGCCGATGCCCACGCAGGACAGCAGGGGCAGCATGAGCACGATGGCCGAGAAATAGAACTGAAAAATGGCCAGCATGCGGCTATTCCGTCAAAGATGGCAAAAACGATGCGGCTGGCCATGAACGCTTGCCGCAGATGCGGGCGTTCGCCGAGCATGGGCGGCATCGCAGCATAGCGGGCGGCCTGCGCCGCGTCCCACCATGCCCCCCACACCGCTCACCGAACGCCAGACCGCCTGCCTGCACTGGGCCGCGGCGGGAAAAACCAGCTGGGAAACCGCCCGCATTCTGGGCATCAGCGAAAGCACCGTCAATTTCCACCTGCGCAATGCCTGCGACAGGCTGAGCGTGCGCGGGCGGCGCGCCGCCGTGGCCGAGGCGATACGCCGGGGCCTGCTGGACGGGCTCACGGCTTGACGACCACGGACCGCAGGAACTCGCGGGCGCGCTCCTCGGGCAGGCTCTCTTCCGTGCCCGCGGCCACCGCCTCGATCAGCATGGTGTCGGTCACCCAGACTCGGGCCCGCAGCCAGCCCGGCTTGCCCATGGCCTTGCCGCGCACCTCGATGTCTTCGCCGTAGGCGGGAAACTCCAGCGGCGGCACGGCCTGCATGTTGGTGTACAGCGACCGCATCAACGCCAGGCCCGCCGCGCGCCGGGCGACCGGGTCGCCCGCGATGCCCGGCGGCAGCGGCGCCGACCCCACGGCAAAGAAAGCCTCGCCCACGGAAGCGGTTTCCAGGGTGAATTTGAGCGTCTCGCCACCCAGCGCCAGGTCGCGCGTCTCGGACTCCACCTTGGCCGGAAACGCGGCGCGCGCGTGGCCGCCCGCCACGTCGAGTTCGCGCCAGTTGTAGCTGGGCGTACAGGCCGCCGCCAGGCCCACCAGGGCGATGGCGGCCAGCGCGCGGCCCCTCTTGAGAACGAAACGAAACAGCGATGAAATCCCCATTGGCGCATTGCCCCGGCCGGCGTTCGTCTGAAAAACCAGCGGAAATTGTCGCCGATTTCCCGCTCCGCCGCGCGCCGCCCCCTCGGCGCGGCAGCGGAGCGGGTGGCGGCCCGGGGCCGATTGCCCCTGCATGCCGTACTGGCTCCCTCGGCACGAGCGGCCAGCAGCCCGTAAAATCCGCCGACATACCCGAACGAGAACCAAAGTGACCGATACCGCCGCCAACCGACTCAAGCGCCTCGAGGCCAACCTGCCGCTCCTGGCCCGCACCTTGCGGGGCATCGAGAAAGAAGGGTTGCGCGTCGACGAACGGGGCCAGCTGTCGCGCAGGCCCCATCCCGCCGGCCTGGGCTCGGCCCTCACGAACGAACACGTCACCACCGACTATTCGGAGTCGCTGCTGGAACTCATTACCGGCACGCATGCCGACGCCGGATCGCTGCTGGCCGAACTCACCGACACGCACCGCCACGTCTACAGCGTGCTCGACGGCGAGCTGATCTGGAACCAGTCCATGCCGGCCACCCTGCCGGACGAAGCCGACATCCCCATCGCCTGGTATGGCACCTCCAACACCGGCATGCTCAAGCATGTCTACCGGCGCGGCCTGGCCGAGCGCTACGGCAAGACCATGCAGTGCATCGCCGGAGTGCACTACAACTACTCGCTGCCCGACGACATCTGGGAAATGCTGGACACGGCGCCCGGCAGCACCCAGGACCGCCGCTCGCGCGGCTACATCGGCCTCATCCGCAATTTCACGCGCTACTCCTGGCTGCTGATGTACCTGTTCGGCGCGGCGCCGGCCCTGGCGCGCGACTTCCTGCGCGGCCACGACCACCCGCTGCAGGCGCTGGACGCCGGCACGCTGTACCTGCCGCACGCGACCAGCCTGCGCATGAGCGACCTGGGCTACCAGAACAAGGCGCAGTCCCAGCTCAAGCTCTGCTACAACGACCTGGAAACCTTCCTGGGCCGGCTCTATGACGCGGTCACCCAGCCCTGGCCCGAATACCAGAAGATCGGCACGCACCGCAACGGCGAGTGGATCCAGCTCAACACCAACGTGCTGCAGATCGAAAACGAGTACTACTCCAGCATCCGGCCCAAGCGGACCACGGGCCGCTGCGAGCGCCCCATCACCGCCCTGGCCGAGCGCGGCGTGCAGTACGTGGAAGTGCGCTGCCTGGACATCGACCCTTACTCGCCGGTGGGCATCGACGCGGCCACCACCCGCTTCATGGACGCCTTCCTGCTGTTCTGCGCCGCGTCCGACAGCCCCTTCTTCCCCGCCAGCGGCTATTGCCAGCGCAGCGTGGACAACTTCGCCACCGTGGTCAAGGAAGGCCGCAAGCCCGGCCTCATGCTGGACCGCGACGGCCAGCCCATCGGCCTGGCGCAATGGGGCGCAGAGCTGCTGGACCGCATCGCGCCGTATGCCGCGCTGTACGACGCGGCGCTGGGCGGCGACGCCTACGCGCAGGCCGTGCAGGCGCAGCGCGGCAAGCTGGCCGACCCCAGCAGCACGCCCTCGGCGCGCCTGGTGGCCGAACTGAAGGACTCGGGCGCAAGCTTCCTGGAATATTCCCTGGCGCTCAGCCGCAAGCACGCCGAGACGCTGCGCGCGCAGCCCCTGCCGCCCGAGGTGGCCGCGGCCTACCGGCAGGCCGCGCAGGCCTCGCTGCAAGAGCAGCGGCGCATCGAGCAGAGCGACACCGAAGACTTCGACACCTACGTGGCGCGCTACCATGCCGCGCTCAAGGCGCCGGGCAGCAAATAAGGCGCGTCGAATAAAGGCGTATCGTTAGGGTTTCGGCCGGCGGCGCAACAACCGGCGCCGGCCCGCCCGCCATCCCGAGGAGGTTTATCCCATGCGCCGCATCGCAACATTCCTGCTGGCGTTGACTGCCGCCATCACCGTGCAGACCCATGCCGCGCCGCCCCCGGTGCAGACCGTGGCGTCGGTGGACCTGAAACGCTATGCGGGCATGTGGTACGAGATCGCCAAGTTCCCCATGTTCTTCCAGCGCGACTGCGCCGGCGACACCACGGCCGAGTACACCGTGCATCCGGACGGCACGCTGGGCGTGAACAACCGCTGCCGCACCAAGGACGGAGACATCGACTCCACCTCCGGCACGGCCACGGCCATCGAAGGCAGCAACAACGCCAAGCTGGAAATCTCGTTCTTCAAGCCTTTCAAGGGCGACTACTGGATCATCGGGCTGGACCCGGACTACCGCTGGGCGGTGGTGGGCACGCCCGACCGCAAGTACCTGTGGATACTCTCGCGCTCGCCGCAGATGCCCAAGGAAGAGCTCGACAAGGCGCTGGCCGCCGCGACGGCGCAGGGCTATACGCTGGACGAGCTGCAATATACGCCGCAGCGCTAGGCCCATCCCCGAGGCGCCTGCGGCGCCTCCCCCTCGAAGAGGGCGCGATGGCGGACCGGCCAAGCCGGATCCGCGGCGCTCCGGTTTGGGGGCGCCCGTTCCGTCTTGGGCGCTCCTGTTGCTTTCTGCCGGCGCTTATGCGGCGTGGTCGCGCGCCAGGCGGACGACGGTTACGCCGGGTTTGAGCTGGCGCAGCGAGGGCATGATGAGGGTGCACCGGTCGTAGGGGGTGACGATGGGCTGGCCGTCGGCCCAGCCGATGACGCTGCCGGCCTGTTCGAGCGTTTCCAGGCCCTGCCAGGGCTGGGAGAAGCGCACGTCCATGGAAGGCGCGACGATGGCGTGGGTGACTTCGAGCACGCGCTGGGCGGACGGTTCGGGCAGCAGCCAGCCGGCGGGCAGGTCCTGGGCGTCGACGACGCCGGATTCGCGCAGCATGCGCGCCGCCATGTCGCGCGCCACGTCGCGCGAGGACGGGTCGCCATGGAAGCCGCATTCGATCAGCAGGGCGCAGGCGTCTTCCTGCGCGGGATCGCCGAACCGGGCATAGTCGCGCATGCGCACGCCGTCCTTGTGGCCGGCGTCCACGATCACGTGCTGCGGCGCACCGAGCCGGCGCGCGAGCGCGATATTGCGCGGCAGCAGGCCGGTGAGCAGCAGCGGCGCGCCGGGTTCGTGCATGGAATGCAGGTCGAGCAGCCAGTCGGCGCGCTCCACCCATGGGCGCAACGCCGCGGCCCGGCGGCGGTCGGCGGTGGCGGGGTCTTCCAGCCGCCCGGCGCTCCAGACCCGGTTCATGTCTTCTTCCACGAAACGCGACGCGTCGTGGCGGGCGAGGTCGAAACGGTCGAACGCCTCCAGGTTGCAGAACGCCAGCGTAAGGCTGCCGCGGCGCGGGCGCAGGCCCGCGGCCAGCAGCTCCTTGAGGGCCCAGGCCCCGCACAGCTCGTTGCCATGCACCAGCGCCGAGATCATGAGCGCGCGGCCCGGCGCGCCGGACTCGAAATGCCAGACGCCGGGCGTGCCGGTATTGCCGGCGCGTTCCGCGCCCAGGTCGGGAACGGGAAGCTTGAATTCCATGAGTGCATCCATAAAAGACGGCGGGCGCGGACCGCCGGTCCGCGCCCGCCCAGTGCGCAATCCCTATTGCGCCTCGATCCGGGCGGCCTTGACCAGCGCGCCGTATTTTTTCGTCTCGTCGGCCTGGAACGCCACGGGATCGATGCCGGGCTGCGACAGCGCCCCGCCCGCCTCCTGCATCTTGGCCCGGAACTGCTCGGACTTCAGGATATCGGCCAGGGCGCCGCGCAGCCTGGCGGCCACGGGCTCGGGCAGGCCGGCCGGGCCGTACAGCGCGAACCAGACGTTGATGTCCACCGCTTCGAATCCCGGCGTCTCGGCCAGGGCGGGCAGGTCGGGCGCCACCGGCGAGCGCTTCTTCTCGGTGACGCCCAGCGCCACGATCTTGTCGCCGCGCACCTGCGGCAGGCCCGAGGACAGCACCAGCATGCCGAAGTCCAGCTGGCCGCTCATCAGGTCCGTGACCAGCGGCGACACGCCGCGGTACGGCACGTGCTCGGCGCGGGTGCCGGTGGACTGGTTGATCATCTCGCCGGCCAGGTGCAGCGTGGTGCCCACGCCGGACGAACCGTAGTTGAAACTGCCGGGCTTGGCCGCGCGCAGCTTTTCCAGGTATTCGGCGGCCGTCTTCACGCCCGAATTCTTGCTGGCCGCCAGCAGCATGGGCTGCGAGGCGATCACGCCCAGCGCCGTGAAATCCTTGGCGGGGTCGTACTTGACGGCATTGTTGATCATGCGGGCAATGACCATTTCGTTGGTCGAGCCCAACAGCAGCGTATAGCCGTCGGCCGGCGCGCGTGCGACGCGCTGCGCGCCGATGGTGCCGCCCGCGCCGCCCACGTTCTCGACGACCACGCTCTGGCCCAGGCGCTTGGCCAGCTCCTCGCCGAACAGACGGGCGGTCAGGTCCACGCTGCCGCCGGCGGGGTAGCCCACCACCAGCGAGATGGGGTGGTCGGGGTAATCGGCCGCATGGGCGGCGGGCGCCACGGCCGCGGCCGCCGCGAAACAGAACGCGGCGAGCGCGGCGCGCAGCGGATGCATAACGGTTTTCATTCTTTCTCCCTGGGGTGCTGAGGCGGACGGCGGCGCCGTCTCTGTCGTGATTTCGGGAGCTATTCTGCGGCGCGGCGTCCCGCCGTTCCGTGCTGAATCGGCACATCTCCGTGCGGATTGCTTACCGCACCATGCCACGCACCGCCACGGTGCGGGTTTTCCCTGCCGCGGCGCGCGGGCGGCGGATTCAGGTCTTGCGCCGCGCCGTGGCGTCCCATGCCGCCTCGGCCAGGTCGGCCAGCCGGGCGCGCGGCCGGTACAGCCGGACCTCGAAGGCGATCTCGTCGCTGCGCCCGCCCAGGGCGGCCAGCACGCCACGGCGGCAATCGGCGGCCACCATGGACCACAGCAGCCATGCCACGCCCAGGCCCTTGGCCACCGCGCCGTGCGCGGCGTCCAGCGAATCGCTGCGCACGAACGGACTGAGCGCGTAGGGCGTGTTCTCGAGGCGGTCGCCGACGATGCGCTCCATGGCCAGCCCGCCCGCATAGGTGATGAGCGGGACCGCCTCGCCGCCTTCGCGCAGCGCGTAGCGCGGCCGGCCCCGCGCATCGGCCTGGCTGACCGGCACGAGCTTGTCGGTGCCCAGCGTCATGTAGCGGTAGCGGCCCGGCGTGAGCTGCACCGACAGCGCGGGATGCTCGTAGCAGCACAGCAGATCGACCCTGCCCTGCTCCAGCCGCGCCGCCATGTCTTTCATCATGCCGGTGGAAATCTCCACCTGCGTGCCCTCGTGCAGCACCTTCGGCGCCCGGTGGCGCAGCCGCGCGATCCAGTCCGCCACCAGCGTGCGCGCCAGGCTGCGGCCCGTGGCGATGCGCAGCACCGCCTCGCCGCCCGCGCCGGAACTGCGGATGCGGTGGCGCACCAGCCCCATCTGCTCCACCACCTGGGTGGCGGTCTTGAGCAGCGCCTCGCCCTCGGGCGTGAGCGTGACGGGCGTCCGGTGGCGCTCCACCAACGGCGCGCCGGCCCAGGCTTCCAGCGCGCGGATGCGCCGGCCGAAGGCCGGATGCGTCACGTGGCGCGACTCCGCCGCGCGCACGAAGCTGCCGGTCTGCGCCAGCGCCACCAGGTCTTCGAGAAGTTTGAGGTCAGCCATGCAAGGGAAAGCGGCGGAAGGGAAATCGCGGCGCGCCCGCCGCGGCTGCGGCCGGCGCGGCCCATTCTACCCTCGGGCTCCCGCGGCGCCCGCGATCTTGCGCCGCGCCCCGAAAATACTGTACAAAAACACAGTAACACGTGATACATTTCGCTCCGCCTGAAAACCTCATCGGGAGTCTTTCGTGTCCGAACCCGCGCAAGTCCTCAAGTACATCGTCGTTCCCTACCGAGCCGTCGCGCATGGCGTCGCGCCGGGCGAAATACGCGCCGCGAGCAGCGAATTCGGCGCAGTGCGAATCGCGGAGTCCATGGCCTCCAAGTTCGCGGGCGTGGCCGCCTACGCCGTGCTGGTCGACACCGAAACCGGCGACATGGACGCGCCCCGCGTGCTGACGCAGATCGGCGCCGTGCCGCCCCTCGACGACTGAACCCCGCCCGCCGGCGGGCGCTCCACATGTGCGCCCCCCGGGCATGCCCCGGGGGGCGCATTTGCTTTCGGCTCGCGGCGGCGCGAATCGCCGCCCCTCACGCCGCCTGCCGGACTACTGGAACCGGTGCGCCACCGTCGCCCCCTTGCCGGACTGGATCTGCACGGTTTCCGTGTGGGACGGCAGGTCGCCGTTGCGCACCGTGACCGTATAGCTGCCCGGACGCAGGCACAGGGTCTTGAGCGGCGGGCTCACGCCCCGCACCGCGCCATTGACCGCCACTTCCCCCCAGGGCTGGATATTCAGCCGCAGCGGCGCCGGGCAGCGCTCGCCCGCGAGCGCGCCGGGCGAAGCCGCCGGCGCGGCGGCCGGCGGCCCGGCGCGGCCCGCTTCGGTCGCGGAGGCATGCTCCGGCTCGTGGCCGGGCTTCTGGACGGCAGCGCTGGCCGCGCCGGCGTAGGCCGGAGCGGATGCCGCGGCCGGGGGGCCGCTGGCGGACGTTTCCGGCCGCGCCGCGCCCGCCTCGGACGCTGACCCGCGCGCCGGCGGATAGAGCGTGTGCAGCCCGGGCGGTTCCGGCACGGCGGGCGCGGCGGCCTGCGCCCGGGCATCCGGCGCTTGCGCCGGGCCATTCGATGCCTGCCCCGAAGCGCCCGGCTCGGGCTGGCCGGCCTGCGGCGCGGCGGCAGGCGGCACGGACGGCGTGCCGGCTCCCGCGCCCGTTTCCGCCGCATCCGGAACAACCGCCTGCGGGCCGGGTGTGCCCGCGGAAGGCACACCGGCTGCGGGCGTACCGGCTGCGGGCGTACCGTCCGGGGATGCGCCGGCCGGGGAAGGCACGCCCGCCTGTCCGCCTGGCGCTCCGTCGGACGCGCCCGCAGCCGGCGTGGATTGCGGCGGCGCGTCTCCCGCCGTGGGCGCCGGCATGTTCCGGGCCACCGCGGGCGCTGCGGGCGGGCTGGCGCCGTCGCCGCGCAAGGCAAAGTACGCCGCGGCCGCCAGGGCCAGCGCCACCCCAGCCATCATGACGACGGGAGGCCGCTTGCGCTCGGCCGGTTCGGGCAGCGGCGGCCGGTGCACCGCGGGCGGCGGCCGGCGGGATGCCTCCGCGGCGGGCAACGGTTCCGGGGCAGGCGGCGGCTCCGTTTCCGCAGGCTGCGCGCCAGGCGGCGGGGTTTCTTTTTCCGCCCGCGGCAAGGCATCGGACGGCGCCCGCGCGGCGGAAGCGCCGGCGGGCGGGGCCGACGGGCCGGCGCCGGGCAATGCGTCCGCTTCCTGCGTGCCGGTCATCCCGGGCGTCGCATCCGCCTCATGGGACGCGGCCGCGCCGGGCAGCGCGTGCGCCTCCCCGGCATCGGGCCGGCCGCCGGCGGCATTGCCCCCGAGCGCGGCGTCGCGCGCGTCGAAGCGCAGCGACAGGTTGCGGTCCAGGCTGGCGAGAAACGCATCGTCGTAGCCCGGACGGCCGCTGCCGGCCAGGATGTGGCGCGTGTCGAGCACGCAGCGCTCAAGCGCGGGCGGCGGCGCTTGGCCGGTGACCATGAGATAGCCCAGCGCCGCCAGCGCATGCGCGTCGGTCCAGGGGCCGCAAGGCGTGGCGGGGTCGTCCGTGTATTGCTCGAACGCGGCGTAGCCGGGCGCGCGCGGCGCCAGCTCCGCATTGGCCTGCCCGCCCAGCGCCGGCGCGAGCAGGTGGGCGCGTCCCTGCGCGTCCAGGCCGACGCTGCCAGGGTGCACCGCGCCATGCACAGTGCCGGCGGCATGCAGCGGCGCCAGCGCCTGCGCCAGTTCGTCGAGCAGGCGCACGATGCGCGCCTGCGGCACGCCACCGCGCAGCACGGCGGGCAGTGTATCCAGGCGGCGGATGCCCGCCGGTTGGGTGTCGATCGACATGGTTCTCGTCTCCTGTCAGCCGCGCCGCCCGCCGCCCAGCGGCAGGAAGAGCTTGCCGAACAGCGTCGCGTTGAGCGCGCCGCCATGCACATACGTGAGCAGCGCCGCGCCGTCGGCCTGGTTGGTCCACCAATAGCTGGTGTGCGATCCGGGGTTGAAGTACGCGGGCAGCCCGGTCCAGGCCACGCCCCGGGCGGGCTCGGGCTCGCGGGCGATGCCGGCGTTGAGAATGTCCATGATGTCGCTGCCCGGCGAAGCCGCATCGGGGCGGCCGAGCGAGGCGAGCGACAGGCCCGGCTGCGTCAGCATCTGGTCGAGCTGCTCGGCTCCGCGGCCATGGCGCACGGCGCCCAGCACGCCCGTTCCCAGCTGGCGGTAGTAATCGCCGGCGTTCTCGAGAATGCGGGCATCGTAGTCGTCGGGGTGCAGGTACGACACCAGGCACAGCGGATAGCGCCGCCCCACGCGGTCGCGGCTGGCGCCGATGCAGCCCAGCTGCACCACGCCCGCGCCCAGGCCGGCGGGAATCGCGAAGTTCCAGATGGGCGCGGCCGCATAGGCGCGCTGCGCCTCGCTCTCGTCGAGCGCGGCGCGCAGCGCGGCCAGGCCGTGCTGCAACCACCTGTCCCACCACGCGATGAGCTCGCGCGGCAGGCGCCGATGCACGAAATCCCCGGAAGCGGGCAGCTTGCCGTACCAGCCCACGCCATCGGCGCCGGCCGCCCCGGCGGTCTTCACGAACGGCCTGGACATGCAAACCCCCGCATCTCAGCCAGATTGAAAGGACTCTTCACGCTGCTGGCCGTGATTTCCAGCACCACCTTGCGGCCCTGGATGTCGAAGGTCGCCAGTACCGTCTCGGGCGCGCTGCCGCGCGAAAGCGTGGCTTTCTGCAGGATCCGGTTCAGCGCCCAGGGCCCGTTGGCCACCACGCCGGCGGTGCCGGTCTGCGGCTGCAGTTCGATGCGCACCTGGTTGGTGCCGCGCGGGCCGGGCCATTGCACCTGGGTGGCCACCTGCGGCCCGTGCGCGTAGCGCACCAGTTGCCCATCCACATCCATCAGGAACTGCGTGATGCTGCTGTCCATCTCCACCGGCCGGATCGACACGCGGAACTGCGGCGTGACGCTGCCGGCCGAAAAATAGACATCGCGGATCACGGCCGCGCGCTGGAAGGCGTCGAGCACGGGCGAGGTCTTGCCCGGCGTGCCGTCGATGCCCGGCTTGAAGCGCCAGCGCGGCCCTGACACGTCGATCTGCGTCGCCAGCCGCCGCTGGAAGTAATCGTCCATCATGCCGGTGCCCGGCGCGAACAGGCGCGCCATGTCGTTGGGCGCCACGTCGCGCGTGGAAGCGGGCGCGAAGGGATAGCGCCCCGCGATGGACTGGCGGCAGAACAGGCCGATGGTAGCGGCCACCTCGTCGTTGAGCTGCTCCTGCACCACGCCCGACACCTCGCCCGAGGCGCTCACCGACAGGCCGTTGAGCAGGTCGCGCACCGGCTCGGGCATGCGGCCGGCCTCGGCGCGCAGCTTGGTCACCACGTCGGAGCTGGGCGCCGGGTTGGCGCTGCGCAGCGCCGCGTCCGAGGCGGTCAGGTAGGTGTACAGCTCGTTGATGAGACCGGTGGTGTTGGCGATCGGCGACATGCCGTTGGCGTCCGGCTGGGCCAGGCGGCGGTACGAATCGAAATGCTGGTCCACGATGGTTTCGAGCTTGCCCTCGGACGCATCGGCGCGCGTGCCGCCGGTCGGCCCCACCGGCCCGAACAGCTGCTCCAGCGTCTCGCGGGTGCTGCTCACCCGGCTCCTGGCCTCGTCCACCAGCGAGCGCGCGCCGCCTTCCTGCTCGCGCAGCAGCGTGGTTTCGCGCGCCACGCCCTGCACCAGCTTCACCAGCGGCGAATCCGGCGCGGACAGCGTGCGCGAGGTCTGGATGCTCTGCAGCAGCGAAGAGCTGGGCGCGAGCTTGATGTCGTTGAGATAGGCGTCCCAGGTGGCCACATAGTCGTTCAGATAGAGCCGCCGGATGTCGTTGACCAGCGTGTCCTGCCCCGCCCGTTCGCGCAGGCTGCCCGGCTCGATGCCAAGCACCCAGGCGTCGTCGGCGCGCAGCCGCTCGGCCACCTGCCCCACCCGCGTATTGAACACCTTCCAGTAGCCGTCGTAGCTGTACAGCGAGGGAATGCCCTGCGTGAGCGGCTTGCCGCTTTTGCGCGTGAACACCGCCCCGGCCTGCGGCCCGGCCAGCGTCACCACCGTGGTCTCGGGCGCCTTGGAGCCGCCGATCAGCAGGCGCCGCAGCCGGCTGTAGGAACGCTGCGCCAGCGTGTAGCGCGCCAGTTGCTCGCGCGCCCTGGCCACCAGCGCCTCGTCCTTGGGGAACGGCGAGACGATGACCTTGCCCTGCACCAGGTTGCGCAGGTGCAGCGACATCATGTCGTACTGGCGGCGCGTGTAGCCTTCGGGCAGCGTCTTCTGCATGTCGGACAGCAGCCAGGCGTGCATGAAGTCGGCGTCGTAGTGGTCCGGCTCGTACAGCATGAGGTAGGCGCGCAGGGCCTCGTAGCCGTATTCCAGGTCGTCGGGCGAGGCGTTGCGCAGCGCCGACTCCACGCGCCGCGCAACCTGAGGCAGCAGCACCTGGTCCAGCGTATTGCGGTAGACGCCCTGCGCCGCGGCATACATCTTCTCGCCCTGGTACAGCCCGAAGCGGTAGCCCAGCGGCGGCGAGTGGATGTCGAAGTCCGCCCCTTGCGGCAGGTACCAGAGCGCGTCCAGGAAAGGCATGAGGCCCAGCACGTCGCCGGCCTGGGTGATTTTCAAGTCCTTGCCCAGCTTGTCGGCCACCGGCACACGCCGCTCGATCTCGGCCAGGTAGCGCGAATTGTTGCCATAGCTCACGAACCATCCGGCGAGCAGCCCGACCAGCAGCAGCGTGATGAGCCCGTAGCCCGCCCAGTGCAGGCGGCGGTAGCGCCGCTCCCAGCGCAGGTTGCGCCCGGCCAGCCCCGCTTCCTTGAAGATCACTTCCTGCAGCAGGTTCTTCAGGAAGAAGCTGCGCGCCTCGCCTGCCGGCGCCTGGGTCTCCAGCCGGTTGTCCAGGCGCAGGTAGCGCCGCAGGCTGCCGGTGACCTGGTCGAAGGTTTCGCCTTCGTCCTGCGTGCCGCTGGTGAAGTACACGCCGCGCGGCACCAGCCGGGCCTCGTAGCGCGTGGCCGAGAACACGTCGCTCAGGAACTGGCCCAGCACGTTCTGCAGACTGGCGAACTGCTGCGGCAGCATGTAGGCCAGCGCCCGGCCGGCCTCGTCGTGCTGCGCGGCCAGCACCTCGGGCAGCGCGTCGTCCAGGCGGCGCTGCAGCAGGCGGTACTCGGCATGGAAAGCCTCGTACAGGTCGAAGCCCTCTTCCTGCGAGCGCGCATAGGGCAGCGTGAAGCCCCACACCTGCTCCAGATCCTCCCGGCCGAAGGACTGGAAATAAGCCTCGAAGCCGGCCAGCAAGTCCACCTTGGTCACCAGCACATAGACGGGGAACTGGATGCCGAGCTGCTCGCGCAGCTCCTGCAGGCGCTTGCGCAGCACCGCCGCATGCTGCACCCGCTCCGTATCGGAGGCCGAAAGCAGGTCGGCCACGCTGACGGTCAGAATGGCCCCGTTGATGGGCTGGCGGCCGCGAAAACGCGACAGCAGCCCCAGGAAGCCTTTCCACTCGTTCTCGTCGCCGATGGGGTCGCTCTCATGCGTGGTGTAGCGCCCCGCCGTGTCGAGCAGCACCGCGTCGTCGGTGAACCACCAGTCGCAATTGCGCGTGCCGCCCACGCCCCGCAGCCCGACCTTGCCGTAGCGGTCGGCCAACGGGAAATTCAGGCCCGAATTGACCAGCGCCGTCGTCTTGCCCGAACCCGGCGCGCCCACGAACACATACCAGGGAAGCTGGTACAGATACTGGCGCGAAAAGCGCGAGAAGAACCCCGGCCGCTCGCCATGCTCGAAGCGCGTGCGGCGCAGCAGCTCCACCGCCTCGTCGAAGCGCTCCTGCAGCTCGCGCACCTCGGGGTTGACGGGCTCCTTGGCCTCTTCGCGCTTGGCGGCGGCGGGCCGGCGCAGCTGCCCCAGCAGCTGGGCGTTCAACCGGCCCTGGCGCCACTTGCGCCACAGAATGCGCAGCAGCCAGACCGCGAACAGCGCGACGATCAGGCCCGCCCGCGCGGCGGCCGGCTCCAGCGGCCGCCACTGGCCCACGGCGAGCAGCGGCCCCGCCACCCAGATCAACAGCGACAGCGCCACCAGGCCCAGGAAATTCCACAGGCCGCGGCTCATCAGGAAACCGAAGAAGGTATGGATCATTGCGCCGCTCCTTCCACCGTGGACGAGCGCGGCACGGGCGGCACCAGCAGCGTGATTTCCACGCGCCGGTTGCGGGCGCGGTTGGCGGCGGTGTCGTTGGGCGCCACCGGGTCCGCATCGCCCCGGCCCTCGGCGCGCACGCGCCTGGGATCGTCCAGGCGTTTTTCCAGGATCTCCTTGACCGCGTCGGCGCGGGCCTGCGACAGGTGCCAGTTCGACGGGAAGCGCGCGCCGCGGCTGGGAATGTTGTCGGTATAGCCGCTCACGAGAATGCTGCCCTCCGTCTCGCGCAGCGCGTCGGCGACGCGCGCGAGCACCGGCAGATAGCGTTCGCGCACGTCGGCCGCGCCGGAATCGAACAGGCCGTCGCCGCGCAGCACCACCACGCTGCGGTCGGCCTCGTCGCGCACCGTGACCAGGTCTTCGCGGATTTCCGGCGCGAGGAATTCGGCCAGGCGCGGCTTGGGCGCCGGCTTGGCCGCGGGCGCCCGCGCCAGTTCCAGGCGCGGCGTCTGCACCGCGCCGACCGCGGCGAACGCGCTGTCCGACACCGAGCCCAGGCGCCACGTCAGCCCGAAATAGGCTGCCAGGGCCAGCGCGCCCGCCAGCGCCGCGAACACCCAGAGCGGCACCGGCAGGCGACGCGTGGCGACCTGCGCGGGAATGTCGCGCCAATGCGGCGACAGCTCGCGCGGATATTCCCCGCGCGCGCCGCGCAGGATGCGCAGCAGCCGCTGGCGCAGGGTTTCCAGCTGCGAGCGCCCGTTGTCCAGCACGCGGTAGCGCCCCTCGAAACCGAGCAGGAGGCAGTAGTACAGCAGCTCCAGCAGGTCCAGGTGATGGCTGGGATTCTGCGACAGCTTGGCCAGCAGTTGGAAGAACTTCTCCCCGCCCCAGGTTTCGTTGTGGAAGGTCACGAGCAGGCTGTGCGCGGACCACACCCCGCCGCCGCCCCAGGGCGTGAGCGCGGCGGCCTCGTCCAGCGCCGTGCACAGGCAGTAGCGCGCGCCCAGGATGGTTTCGTTGGGGATGCCGGCCTGCTGCGCGCGCAGCTCGAACTGCCGCACCTCATCCACCAGCTGCTCGCGCAGCATGGCGGGGGAAGGATGGGAGGCCGTATTGCGGATCTGCGGCACGAGGTCCAGCAGCGGATTGGCGGCCGCCACCAGCGGATTGCTGCCGCTGATGACGTACTCCCCGCTGCGGTGCCACGGCCCTTCGCCGCGCGCGGGGCCGGGAAAGGGCGAATCGAGAATGGCGTCGGTTGTCATATTGGGTCATCTCAGCGCCGGCGCCGCCCGCGGAGGGGGGCCGGCAGGGGCGGTCAGTCGCGCAGCGCCCAGAACTCCATCGAGAGTCCGGGAAATTCGCCGGCCAAATGCATGGCCATGGCGCCGGTGCGCTCGAGCTGCTTCCAGAAATCGCCGCTCTTGTCCAGTTCGAAATAGACGTGCCCGGCGTTGTACGGAATCTGCCGGGGCGCCACCGGAAGCGTGCGCACCGTCACGCCGGGAAGCTGCAGGTGGACGAGATCGCGGATGCGGTCCACCGGGCCGATCTTGACCTGCGCCGGAAAACGCGCGGACACCACGTCGCGCGGCAGGTCCGCGTGCACGGCCAGCACGAAGGCCGCCGTGCGCAGCAGTTCCACGTCCGGGATCTGCGCCACGCGCACGCCCTGGCCGCGGTCCTGCAGCGGAATCTGGATGGCGTGCTGCTCCAGCACCACCGACAGCGAGCGGCGCAGCTCCTGCATCAGCGGCAGGAACGTAGCCCGCAGGTCGTCGTGCCGGTATTCCGGCAGCACGCGCGGACGCCGCTCCTCGGTGGTGTAGGTGGCCAGGTCGCAGGCCAGCATGAGCCAGTCGTGGAACACGCGCTCCGGGTGCGTGCCCGGCGCCTGCCGCGCGTGCCAGAGCGCGCCGGTGTAGCGGTTGACGGTTTCCAGCAGCAGGAAGTCGGCCACTTCCGACACACCGCCCCGGCCGGGCTGCGCCAGGCGCTCGTGCATGGATTCGGCACGCGCCTGCAGCAGGCCGGACAGCTCGTCGATGAGGCCGCCCAGCACTTCGTGGCGGCCCGCCGCCAGCCAGGGCGGGATGTAGTCGGGGTCCAGCGCCACGCGGTTGTCGGCGCCGCGCTCGCGCACCAGCGCCACCGGCAGGCCCACCCAGTCATCGCCCAGTTCGCTCTCGGGCATGAGCCGCAGGCGCGGACGGCCCAGCTGCAGCAGGGCAGGCTCCAGCGCCAGCGCGCCGCTGTCGGCCACTTCTTCCTCGTGCACCAGATAGCGCGCGAGGTCGGCGTTCGTTTCCTCGTAGAGCACGTCGCACGCGCCTTCGCGCAGGCGCGGCAGCGCCAGCATCACGCGTTCGTCGCGCAGCGTCGCCGGCACTTCCAGCGCGGGCGGCGCCTCGTCGGCGTGCCGGAACAGGAACGGCGTGCCGTCGGGGAAGATGCCCTGCGCCTGCCTCAGCACCAGCTTGCCGATGGCCAGCGCATCCTCGTCGAAGGCCAGCTCGTAGAAGCCCCAGAAATGCGACTGGGGCGCGCGCAGGCGCGCCGTGTGCTCGAGATAGCGCTCGAACTGCTGGAAATGTTGCGGCCGCAGGAACATGCCCTCCGACCAGACCACTTTATTGTTAGATGCCATAGGCCCCACCAGAAACGCCGCGCGGCGTCGCGGTTCTCAGAAGATCATCCACCAGGCGCGCTCCTTCTTGACGACTTCCAGGCCCTTGCGGTCCACCTTGATGGGCACCGGCTCTTCGCTCGGAGAGAACTGCCAGACCTTGTAGATGTTGGTGTTCTGCGGCTCGGGCAGATTCACCGTGCGCCGCCACGCGCTCTGCTCGAGATCTCGGTATCCGGCCACCACGCCGATCACGCGCGCCTGGACATTGCCGGGACGGCGCACGACGCGGGTTTCGCCGGGCTTGAGAATGACCTGCTCGGTATCCAGCAGCTCGGCGCCCAGCGCGGCCTGGGGATTGCCCAGCAGCGTGAAGAAGTCCTTGCTCTCGAACTGGCTCGACGAACGCAGCTCGAAGATCGTGACCTGTATCGGCGACGCTCGGCCGTTGGAATCGGGGTTGACGTCCTTGGACGCGGTCAGCTCGACGGCATACGGCACCGCCACCTGACGCGCGGTGGACGCGCACCCTGCGACCGCCAGGACCGAGGCCGCCGCCAGGGCGGCGCGGGCCAGGCGCCCGAGGGACGCGTGCAAGGTCGCGCCTCGCATGAGCATGGATCCCTCCATTCTTGTATTTCGCGAAGCGCGTATCTTGGCCGCAAAAAAATGACTTTTCCGTGATGCAAGGATGACGTTACGGCTCTTACCGGGTTGTCACATTCAAAACAACTCTGATTCAGTGTGGAAACGAAAAGACGTAATTTCAGCGCCCGGTGCCGATATGATTCGGCGCACCCCCTGTGTCTTTTCCCTCTGAAAAGCTGTTTCAGCCTCCCATGATCCCGGTCCAACCCCTCCGATACATCGCTGCAACATTTGTCATGATTCTGGCCGCCGGCTGCGCCGTCCCCGGCAAGGTGCAGCGCACGGCCACCGCCGAAGAAACCGCCGAGCTGGCGCAGGTCAAGAGCGACTACGCGGCCGGCCGCTATGGCGAAGTCATCCGCCGCGTGGCGCGTTCGGACACGCTGGCTGGCGCGCCCGACGCCGAGCGCATCGAGGCGCTGAAGCTGCAGTCCTTCAGCTACTGCATGAGCAATTACACGCAACTCTGCCAGGACGGCTTCGAGCGCATCCTGCAGATCGATCCTTCCTTCACGCTGTCGCCCAGCGAGGCCGGGCATCCGCAATGGGGCCCCGTGTTCGCCAAGGCGCGCGCCGCGCACTGACGCCGCCGGCGGCGCGCCCGGCTGGAGCCCCCCACCATGAAACTGACCGCCCTGAGCCATAGCCGCCATCCCGGATTCACGCCGCTGTCCGTCCTGTTCGACAGCCCGGGAGGCACGATCGGGGCCGCGCCGCAGAACACCCTGGCGCTGCCGGCCGGCGACGGCCTGTGCCGCGTGCAGGCGGCGCTGCGCGTGGCCCAGGGACAATGCGCACTGCTCAACCTGAGCGGCATGTCGCCGGTGAGCATCAACGGCCGCGCCCTGGCGCCCTGGGAAGAAGCCCCGGTGCGCGAAGGCGACCGCATCGAAATCGGCCCCTACGTGCTGGCGGCGGGCGAGCCGGCCGCCGCCGCGCCCGATTCCCCGCCAGCCGATCCGCTGCTGGCCGATCCGCTGCTCGCGGACCCTCTTCTTGCCGATCCCCTTCTTGCCGATCCGTCGGGCGGCGATCCGTCGGGCGGCGGTCCCCGGCCCGACCGCAAGCCCGCCGCCGATCCGCTGCCGGCGGAAACGCCTGCCGCCGCGGAACCGGCGGCCCCGCAGACGCTTGCCGGCGCTCCGGCCGCCGAGCCTGCGTCCGCGCCGGCCGACGACGTATTCGCCGATCTGTTCGGACCCGGCACGCTGCCGGTGGGCAGCGCCCCCGACGTGCACACCCATCCTTTCGCCATGGACAGCGCCATGTCGCGCAATCCGGCCGACCCGCTGGCGGACCTGGCGCCCGCCGATCCCGGCCGCGCCCGCGCGCGCGATCCGCTCGACGCCTTCGCCACGCCCGACAGCGCGCACCTGCGCCACGTGCTCAGCGACCTCACGCCCAGCACGCTGCACGAGGGCGAAGCGGCGGCCAATCCGTCTTCGCCGATCGGCGGGACGCTGCGCGCCGGCCACAGCCGCGACGAGCGCGGCGCCGCGCCCCAGCGCCACGCCGCGCGCGACTACAGCGGCGGCCACCTGCGGCCGCCCACGCCCAAGCGCTGACGGCGCGGCCCTGGACGGCGGCGCCCCCGCGGGTTTCAATGACACCTGCCGCGGGCCCCGCCCGCCCTTCACGCATCCATCATGAGCCTTTCCCGCACCGACGCCAGCAAGTTCCTCAGCTATGTGCTGCGCCATGAGCCCCAGGCCATCGGCATCGAGCTCGACACCGAAGGCTGGACCGACATCGACACCCTGATCGCGCGCGCCGCCGCCGCTGGCAAGCCGCTCACCCGCGCCTTGCTGGACGAGGTAGTCTCCACCAGCGAGAAAAAGCGTTTCACCGTGTCCGAGGACGGCCGCCGCATCCGGGCCGCCCAGGGGCATTCCTCGGCGGCGGTGGCCATCGCCTACGAACCGCGCACCCCGCCCGACGTGCTGTTCCACGGCACCGCCACGCGCAATCTGGAATCCATCCTGGCCCAGGGACTGCGCCCGGGCGAGCGCCACCACGTGCACCTGTCGGCCGACACGGCCACCGCGCGCGCCGTGGGCATGCGCTACGGCAAGCCCGTCGTGCTGCGCGTGGACGCCAGGGCCATGCACGCGCAGGGCCATGCGTTCTACCGGGCCGACAACGGCGTCTGGCTGGTGGCGCACGTGCCGCCCGCCTTCCTCGCGCCGGTGGATACCGCAGGCTGACGCGCGGCGCCCGCCCCCAGCCCCGTCAGGCGTCCGCGTCGCGGTCGGCCAGGCCGGCCTTGTAGTCGGCCGATTCCTCGGCCGCGAACGCCAGCCAGGCCTCGAAGTTGTCATAGCTCTTGTTCTGCCACGGCGTGACGCGGTGCGTGCCGTAATCGTAGATGCGCACGACCGGGTCGCCGGAAGTATCGCTGCCATCGAAGCACGCCAGCACCGAATATCCCTCGTTGTAATAGCCGTCGGCGTCGTTGATCTCGGCAAACGGAATCAGCGGCTTGCCCGGAAACTTGAGCAGCATGGCGCCGTAGTACCACAGCGAACGGGCCATGTCTGCGGCCAGGAAACCCCACGGAGCCAGGTCGGGCCAGTCTCCCGCCTGCGCCATGCGGACGTAGCGCTCGGGCAGCCTGAAAGCGTCGGGCAGGATGGGCGAATCGAAAAGAAACGGCGTCTTCATTTGGGCTTTCCTGTAATGCGCGGCAAGTCGAGCGAGCCATACGGATTGCTCGCGCCGAAACCGCCGCTCTGATTCTGGATGCGCGAGGTCAGTGCCTTGCCCCAAGTCGTATTATCTGCCCACCCGCGGTCCAGAATCATCTGCGGCGACACGGGCTCGTCGAACCCGCGGATGGTGGCCTGCACGTCGATGCCGGCCTCGCGCGCGGCGGCGATGCGCGTATTGTCCATGCTGGTGAGCCGGCCGTCGGGCATGCGCACCACGTCCACCGGGTCGCCCTGCCAGCCGTGCGTGCGCATGCTGTCGACCAGATCGTCGTAGGTATAGCGCTCGCCCGTGAGGCGGTCGCGCTTGGCGTACGAAACCGAATTCTGCGAAAACCGCACCTCGTTCGGATCCAGGGAAGCGCGGCCCGGCGAGCCGGCCACGGGCTTGCGCCCGGCCGCCTGGCCCTCGGGCAGCTCCTCGGCGGCGCGGGCGCGGCGGGCGCCGCCGGCCTGGCGCGAAAGCCGGCCCGCGCCGCGCGTGAGGATCGCGATCAGCACCCCCACGCCCACTGCCGCCGCGGCGTCGGCCAGCGCGCGGGCCGCGCGGTCCAGGTCTTCGGGGCTCTTGGCGCCGGTGGTCAGCGTAATGAAGTCCACGATATGGCCCACGGCGTCGAAGATGGCCCAGCCGGCCAGCGCGTAGCCCACCACGATGAGAATGACGTCCACCACCTCGCCCACGCCGAAGGCGTGCGAGGCGGCCCAGACCACCAGCACGCCCACCACCGTGCCGATCGCCGCCGGCGAAATCAGCTTGTCGAACTCCTCGGCCATGGCCGGCGACATATAGCGCCGCGCGCGCTCCAGCACGTAGCGGAACCGCGCCGCCATCGGCCACTGCTCCACCGGCCCGGCCGGTATCTGCAGCTGCGCAGCGGCGGCGGCAGGCACGCTGTTGCCGCTGTCCGAGGCCGCTTCCGGCACCACCATCGCAGCCACCGCCTGCATGCGCGCCAGGCCGGCCACGTGCTCGACAACCTGCGCGGGCGACTGCTGCCAGCCGGCCGAACTGGTGCACATGATGCGGCGATACATGGTCAGCAGCCGCATGCGGTTCGCGTCGTCGCGCACGTAGGGGTACATCGCCGCGCGCAGCTCGGCGGCATCCGTCATCAGCAGCCGCGACGACACGCGGTCGAAGGCGTACCAGGGCCCGACCAGCATGACTTCGCCGGGCCGCCGCAGCGCCGCCACCTCTCCCGTCCGTTCCAGTGCCTTGATGCTCACGCCACGCCCCCCGTTCGCCGCCCGCCCGTCCGCCGGCTTATTCGAACCGGAAGGCGAACTCGCCGCCTTCCGCATCCACGCATACCCGGCCCAGCCGCCGCCCGCCCGCCGACGCGCCCAGCAGCTCGCGGCTGATGGGCGGCAGCACCGCGTTAGTCAGGATGGCCTCGACCAGCCGGCCGCCCGACTCCACCTCGGTGCAGCGCGCCACCACCAGCGCCACGGCCGCGGGGGACATCTCCAGCGCCACGCCGTGGTTCTCCTGGAGCCGCCGCGCGATGCGGCCGACCTGCAGGTCCACGATGCGGCCCATCATGGCGTCCGACAGCGGGTAGTACGGCACCACCGTCAACCGCCCCAGCAGCGCGGCCGGGAAGACCTGCAGGAGCGGCTCGCGCAGCGCCGCCGCCAGCCCGTCGGCCGTGGGCAGCAGCTCCGGATCGGCGCACAGGCTGGCTACCCGGTCCGCGCCCACGTTGGACGTCAGGATGATGACGGTATTGCGAAAGTCGATGTACCGCCCTTCGCCGTCCTCCATCCAGCCCTTGTCGAACACCTGGAAGAACATCTCGTGCACGTCGGCGTGGGCTTTCTCGATCTCGTCGAGCAGCACCACGCTGTAGGGACGGCGGCGCACGGCCTCGGTCAGCACGCCGCCCTCGCCGTAGCCCACGTAGCCCGGCGGCGCACCCTTGAGCGTGGACACCGTGTGCGACTCCTGGAACTCGCTCATGTTGATCGAGATCAGGTTCTGCTCGCCGCCGTACAGCGTCTCGGCCAGCGCCAGCGCGGTCTCGGTCTTGCCCACGCCGCTGGGGCCGCACAGCAGGAACACGCCCACCGGCTTGCCCGGGTCGGTCAGGCGCGCGCGCGACGTCTGGATGCGGCGCGCGATGGCTTCCAGGCCGTGCCGCTGGCCCAGCACGCGCGTCTCCAGCGTGTCGGCCAGGCCCAGCACCGCCTGGGCTTCGTCCTTGACCATGCGGCCCACCGGAATGCCGGTCCAGTCGGCCACCACGGCGGCCACGGCGGCGGCGTCCACCGAGGGGAAGATGAGCGGCGCTTCGCCCTGGCGCTCGGCCAGCGCCGCGCGGGCCTGCGCCAGTTCCCCGCGCAGCTCGGCGGCGCGCTCGGGCGCGGTGGCCTCGTCTTCCAGCTCGCGTCCCAGCGCAAAAACGCGGGCGGCGTGCCCGGCCTCTTCCTTCCAGCGCGCGGCGAGATCTGCCTCTCCGGCCCGCGCCGCCGCCAGCGCCTCGTCCAGGGCGGCGGCCCGCGTGTCGTCCGACAGGCCCAGGCGCGCCTCGCGTCCGGCGATGCCGCGCTCGATTTCCAGCGCCTCGATGCGGCGGCGGGCGTCTTCCAGCGCCGCCGGCACGGCGTGCTGGCTCACGGCCACGCGCGCGCAGGCGGTGTCCAGCAGCGCCACGGCCTTGTCCGGCAGCTGGCGCGCGGGAATGTAGCGGTGCGACAGGCGCACGGCCGCTTCCACGGCCTCGTCCAGCAGCAGCACGCCATGGTGGCCCTGCAGCGTGTCGGCCAGCCCGCGCAGCATGGCGCAGGCGCGCTCCTCGTCAGGCTCGTGCACCTGCACCACCTGGAATCGGCGCGTCAGCGCCGGGTCTTTCTCGATGTACTTCTTGTACTCCGACCAGGTGGTCGCGCCCACGGTGCGCAATTGCCCGCGCGCCAGCGCGGGTTTCAACAGGTTGGCCGCATCGCCCGTGCCGGCCGCGCCGCCGGCGCCGATGAGCGTATGGATTTCGTCGATGAACAGCACCACGGGGCGCTCGCTGGCCTGCACCTCGTCGATGACGGCGCGCAGGCGCTGCTCGAACTCGCCCTTGGCGCCCGCCCCGGCCTGCAGCAGGCCGATGTCCAGCAACAGCAGCCGCACGTCGCGCAGGGCGGGCGGCACGTCGCCGGCGGCCAGCCGCAGCGCCAGCCCCTCCGCCACGGCCGTCTTGCCCACGCCGGCCTCGCCGGCGAGCAGCGGGTTGTTCTGCCGGCGGCGCATCAGGATGTCGACGATCTGGCGTATCTCCGCGTCGCGGCCCGTGACCGGATCGAGCTTGCCGGCCCGCGCGCGTTCGGTCAGGTCCACCGCGTAGCGCGCCAGCGCGCCGCCTTCGCCGGCGCCCTCGTTCGCCGCCCCGCCCGCAGCCTGGCCGGCCTGGGCGTCCTCGGGCGAGCCCTGCACGATGCGTTCCAGCGACTCCAGCAGCACGTCCGGCACGATGCGCGCGTACAACGGCGAGATGCCCAGCAGCACGTTGCGCAGCGCGTAGGTCTTGACCAGCCCGGCCAGCAGGTGGCCGCTGCGAATGCGCGCCGCGTGATAGCGCAGCGAGCCCAGCACCCACGCGCGTTCGACGGCGTGGTCCACGTGCTCCGACAGGTCGGACACCGAACTCGCGCCGCGCGGAAGCTGGTCCAGTGCGGCCGCGGTGTCGGCGGCCAGCCGCGCGGGATCCAGTTCGAAGTGGCGGGCGATGCGATGCAGGTCGCTGTCGGCGCTGTGCAGGATCTGGTGCAGCCAGTGCGCCAGCTCCACATAGGGATTGCCGCGCAGCTTGCAGAAGGCGGTCGCGCCCTCCAGCGTCTGGTAGAGCAGCGGGTTCAGTTTGCCGAACAGGTCGATGCGGCCGATATCTGACATGGTGTATGCAATGCGGTTGAAGAAGGGGGCTTGCCGGCGGGGCGTCGCCTCAGCGCGGCGGGGCGCAGCCCAGCGACAGCACCAGCCCCCGCGTGGCAAGGCCGCGCGCCAGCTGGGCGTCGGAGGCCAGGGTGAGCGCGGCGACGCCGGCATTGCGGCTGTTCACCAGCCCGCTTTGCAGGACCACCTCGTCGCCGTCGTCCGTGACCGCGCGCGCCTCGTAGCGCAGCAGCGCCGACTTGCAGCCGCACTCGGCCACGGGCTTGCGGGCGTCCAGCCGCCATGGCTGCAGCAGCATGCCCTCGCTCGTCTGCCGCACGCCGAGCTGCGGCGCCACGCAGGCGTCCAGCGGGTTGTCCAGCGTGACCGTCTGCGCCTGGGCCAGGCCGGCGGACAGCGCCAGCGCCGCCGCCGGCATCCACTTATTCCGTATCGACACGCGTGCCTCCGTAGGTGCTGCGGCCGCCGGCATAGGCCACTTCGAGAATGAGCGAGTTGCGCTGGCTGGTGCGGGCATAGGAGGCCAGAATCGGAAAGATGCGTCCCTCGACCTCGATGCAGCCGTGGCTGTAGCCCTTGGTGGAATCGTGCAGGTAGAAGCCGCCGCGCGCCACCGGGCAGCGGTTGCGTGTCTCGGCGTCGGCGGGCTCCATGCGGGCGCGATGGCGTCCCCAGTGGGCCCAATAGGGCTCGCAGTCGCCAGCCGCCGCGCCGCGCGGAATGGTCTGCACGCCCCATGCCGGCTTGAGCGCGCAGGAGCCGGTGCCGTCGTCGCGCGCCGCGCCCTGGTCGGCCAGGAAGAGCTTGTACCGGCCGGGCGGAATGGGGCCGTTGTCTTTCACGCAGGTCTGATCGGGGGTCTGGAAGCCGGGCAGGCCGCTGGACGCCCGGAAAGCGCCATGGCCCGGCCAGCGCAGCACCTGGCCGTCATACGTCATATCGGCGATCACGCGTTTTCTCCTCGTCGGTTCGTGTTTTCGGGATTGGATGGCGGCCGGCCGCGCTGGCGGGCCTCGTAATCGATCACCACGTCGCGGGCGTCGCCCAGCGAGGCCGGGCGGCGGCCCAGCCAGCTCGCCAGCCCCAGCGGAGCCCGCCCGCCCAGGCGCACGCCCTCGGCATGCTCCGCCCGCAACGCAAGCCGCGCGTCCCAGGCGAATTCGATGCCGACGTATTGGCGCACCCAGTGCAGCAACTGGCGGGCGCGCCGCCCGCCGGGCAGGAAATCGCAGTAGGCATCGAGGTCCAGCGGACCGATCTCCAGCCTGAATTTGTGCTGGGCGTCGCGCACCGCCGCGCCCAGCAGCGTGTCGCGCCCCAGACCCGCCGCCGCGCCCAGCCTGAGCCGCTGCGCGGGCTCCAGGCGTATCCATTGCGGCACGAACTCCCGCAGGCCGACCGCCACACCGAAAAAGCGCTGCAGGATCCGGGCCAGCCCCTCGGGATTGCGCGTCAGCCGCACCAGGTGGCCCGCCATGTGGTACTTGGCATGGTCCAGCACGGCGTCGCGGCGGCGGATCGACGGCTGGCCCATGTGCAACAGGCTGGCCACGTAGGCCGAGAACCTGTCCTCCCCGCGGTCCAGGCTGGCGGTGGCCTGCGCATCGGCCCAGGCGCGGTAGAACAGCAACGCCGCGCGGTGGTGGAACAGGTCCGCGAACGCGGACAGCGTGCGGTCGCCATGATGCTGGACGCGCTCGCGCACGTGCTCCGTCATGTGCAGCGGCAAGGGCCCGTTGGGCCCGAACAGGCCGAATCCGTAAACGGAAATCTCGCCCGGCCGGCCCTCGCGCGGCGCCGAGGCGCGCGCCAGCGTGGCGGGCGCGAACGCCAGCGAAGGCTCCTGCCGCACCCGCACCGGCTCGGCGCGCGGCGAGGCCGCGCGGCCCAGCGGCGCGCGGGCGCCGGCACGGGCGTCGATCCAGCGCAGGGTATTGAACAGGTCGTGGGCGTAGGGCTGCGCTTCCAGCGCGCGCCAGAACGACACCGGCATGCCGGCCGGGGGGGCGTTCACCTGGCCGTCCCCGGTTTCCGGGACATGACGCGTATCCATGCGCGGGCTCCTCAGGGCGCCAGCACCAGCAGCTTGAACTGGCTGGGCACGATGCGCATGCCGAGCGCGTTGCAGCGGTTCTGCACCGCCAGGCTCGTCATGCGGGTGACCGGCGTACCGCGCACCAGGCAGGTGAACGCCCCCGTGATGTGGCGCGACTGGCTCATGAAGGTCTGCGACACCAGACCGCCGCCGGCGCCGGGAATGTCGCCCAGCGTAATGGGCGTCACCGTCGCCATGTTGTGCGCCGGCGCGGCCATGAACAGGATGTTCCAGGCATTGGGCACCGCCATCGGCCCCAGCGCCATGTTCGGGTACGGAATCGGCATCATGGCCGCCGGCGGCGTCTTGCACACGTCCGGAAAAGCCAGGTCCATGCCCATCAGTTGGCAGTTGGCGAACATCGCATCTCGCTCCTATGTCTGTCCCGCCGACCACAGCTCGGCCTCGAGCAGCGCCGGGTCGTTCTCGATGATGCCGGCGCGCCGGCCCCACTGCGCCGAACCCGTCACGGCGCGATGCAGCCGCATGCGCAGCACGTCGGCGGCGCGCAGGTCGGCTTCGCGCAGGTCGGCCTGGGTGAAATCGGCGTCGCGCAGGCAGGCGCGGCCGAAGGTGGCCTGGCGCGCCCGCACCCTGTGCATGACGGCCATAGTGAGATCGGCCTCGTCCAGGCTCGCCCCTTCCAGCACGGCGTCGGCCCAGACCGACTGCAGGTATGTGCCGCCGCCGAGCCGCGCCCCGCTCAGGTCCGCCTGCACGAAAAGCGCCTGCGGCGCGCGCGCGCCCGTGAGGTCCGCGCCCCGCATCGACGCGCCCTGGAAGCTGCATTGCGCCAGGCCGGCGCCCGCCAGCCGCGCCCCGTCCAGGCGCGCGCCCGTGAACTGCGCGCCGTCCAGGGGCAGGCCCGCCAGATCCTGCCCGCGCAAGTCGCACTCCACGAAGATCGCCCGCTCGCTGCGCAGCCCCGCCAGGCGGGCGGTGCGCAGATCCAGGCGGTAGAACGTCGCATACCGGATTTCCGCGCCCTCGAAGTCGGCCTCGGCCAGTTGCGTCTGCATCATGGTGGCGCGGTCGATCAGGCAGCCGCGCAGCACGGCGCGGCCCAGGTCGCAGGATTCGAAGGTCGCGCCGTCGATGCGCGCGCCCGACAGGTCGGCCCCGGGCAGCCGCACGCCGGACCACATGCTGCGCGCCAGGTCCGCGCCCGCCAGGCGCGCGCCCGCGGCGTCGCAGCGCACGATCCTGGCCTCGGCCAGGTTGGCGCCTTCCAGCACGGCGCCGCCCAGGGCGCAACCCAGCAGCTGGGCGTCGCGCAGGTCGCAGCCGCGCAGGTCGGCCCCGCCCAGGTTCACGTCTTCCAGCAGCGCGCCGGACAGGTCGGCCCCCGCGAGGGACGCGCCTCCCAGATCGGCGCCCGCCACCCGGCGGCCGGCGGCGACCTGGGCCAGCAACTCTTGCGCCGTCATGGCTTGGGCTCCCGCCGCGCGGGCCACAGCTTGGCGCCGTGCGTATAAGCGCCGGCCGTGGACGCGCCGCCGTCTATCCGCGCCTGCGACACGTCGGCCCGGAACAGATTGGCCTGGCCCATGTCGGTCCCCGTGAGCACGGCCTTGGACAGGTTGGCGTCGATCAGCACCGCGCGGCGCAGCGAGGCGCGCGTGAAATCGGCGCGGATGAACAGGCTGTCCGGCGCGATCGCCCCGTCCAGGCGCGCCTCGCTCAGATCGCAGCCCGAGAAGTCGCAGCCGCTGAGCTTCGCGCCGCGCAGGTCGGCCCCGCGCAGGGCCGTGCCCCGGAAACCGCATTGCGACAGCGCCGCGTCGGCAAACAGGGCGCCGCAAAGCGAACTCGTGCCCGAGAACGAGCTGGCCGTGATCGCGGCGCCCCGGAAATCCACGCCCGCATCGGCGCGCGCGTTGATGAAACCCACGCGGTCCAGCGTCGCGCCCTGCAGGCTCGCGCCCTCCAGCGCCGGATCGATCAGCAGGCACTGCCGCCACGCCGACCCGCCCAGGTCGCAGCGCACCAGCCGGACTTCCAGCAGCATCAGTTCCTCCAGCGCGGCGCGGCGCAGGTCGCAATCCGCGAAGCGCGTCTTCTGCAGGCCGGTGCGCACCAGGCGCGCCTGCCGGAACCCGCAGGCCGCCAGGTCCGCTTCCTGCAGATTGGCCTCGGTGAAGTCGGCCGCCTCGAAGCTGGCTTCGCCTGCCCGCACCGCCGCCAGGTTGGCGCGCGTCAGTTGCGCCCGGGCCAGCGATGCGCCTTGCAGGTCGGCCCCCACCAGCACCGCGCCGGTGAGATCGCAGCCGTCCAGCACGGCGCCGCGCAGATTGGCGCTCTCCATCATGGCGCCAGACAGGCGCGCGCCGGCCAGATCCATGCCGGCCAGATCGGCGCCGATGAGGTTGAGGCCCGACAGATCGCGCGAGCCGCGCAGCAGCGCCTCCACCTTGCGCCGGGTGCGCCGGGCGCGCAGCGGGGTCATGGACGGCGCGCGGTCGAACAGGTGGGCGGTGTGCCGGTAGGCATCGCGCAGTTCGGGGCGCAGGTCTTCGGCCCAGCGCGCCCGCGCCCCGCCGGGCTCCTGCAGGATGTCCGCCTGCCGCAACTGGCGTTCGAGCGCGGGCGGATCGAAGCGGCCGCGCGCGCCGCCCTCGCCTTCCGGCCCCATGGCGTCGAGATTCATCGCGCTCTGCTTCGCGAAATCCCGCACGTCGGAATCGGCCAGCATCTTCTCGCGCTCGGCGAGCAGGCGCTCCCGGGTGCGTTCGGCCTCGCGCTCCTGCTCGATCAGGCGCTCGGGCAGGTTGTCCAGCGTGAGCGGCCGCGCCGGCGCGTCTTCGGGCGGCAGGTAGTCGTCGGGCCGCAGGCCGAGCCCGGCCAGCTCTTCGCGCTGGGCCTGGCGGTCGCGCCGCCGCCCTTCGCGCAGGCGGCGCGCCAGCGGACGGTCCTCCACGTCGGGCAGGGCCGCGCCCTCGCCGGCATACAGCGCGCGCGGCGCCAGGTCGTCGTCGCGCAGCGCATGCAGGGCGCCGTGCCGCGGATCGAGCCTGCGGGCCAGCGTGTCGCGGTAGTGATCCTGCGCGCGGGGCGCGTCCGCCGCCTGTTCGAGCGCCGGCATGATGACCGCCACGTCCGCCGCGTCGTCTTCGGCCACGGCCACCGCGCCGTGCCAGATCAGGGCCACGCGCTCGCGTCCGGGAAAGAAGCAGGCCGTGGTCAGGCGCAGGCCGATTTCCTCCAGCCCGTCCGCCTGGTCGGCGCGGCGCACGAACACGCGCGCGCGCCAGTCGGGCAGGCTGCCGCTCAGCACCGCCCTGCGCGGGTGCATGTTCCAGAATGCGTACCCGGCCCGGGCGGGCAGCGTGTCGCGGCCCTCCCAGCGCTGGTCGGGCGGCGCGGCGTTGAAATAGCGCCAGTCGGCGTCGTCCGGCAGGCCCGGAAACGACTGCTCCAGCCAGCGCTGGTCATAGCGCCCTCCCAGCAGCGCCAGCCGCTGCGGACTGTCGACGGGCAGCGGCCCGAAGCCCGCGGGCGCGGGGCGCTGCGCGGGCGATTCCATGCGCTCCAGCGGCGCTTCGATGTTGGGCAGGGGCCGCAGGCTCATGCTGCCCAGCGTCTCCACCGCCGCGCCGCGGCCGGCCGGATTGCGCGGATCGCCCGGCCCCCCGAACGCGCGGCTCCAGTCCAGCGGCATCTCCTCGAAGGGCAGCGGCTCGGTGATGCGGCCGTCCAGCCAATAGCGGTCGCCGAAGACCAGCAGGGACTTGTCCACCGTATCGACCCGCATGCGCACGGCGCACGAGCGGTCCTGGCCCGAAGGCGCGGTATAGGCGCGCCCGTGCACGAAGACTTCGGCCTCGGCCTTGGGAATGCCCAGGTCCAGCGCGCCGTCGCCCTCTTCGGCGGCCGTGCGCCACAGGTCCTGCTCGGTGTAGAGGCGCGGCTCGTCCTCCAGGCCGGCCAGCGCCATGACGGCCACGCCCAGCCAGTCCTCCCCGCGCCACCGGTAGGGGCGGGAGAGCAGGCTGAGGCGGGACGGCTTCACGGTTTTCATGTCCTACTGCGTGCGCTGGTCCACCGCCACCGCGCGGGTACGCGGATCGACGCGCACGGCGATGACCTTGCCCTCGGCGAAATCCGGAATGCGCACCGGCGAGATGTTGGCGTTGATTTCCGTCTCGAACGCCTCGCCCGCCGCGGGCGTGACGCGCAGGCGCAGCTTCACCACGAAATAGGTGTAGGCCCCCAGCCGCTTGCCGGTATCCGTGGCCTCCAGCACCAGGGCCGAGGCCGGATCGCCGGTGCGCCGCACCTGCTCGACCTGCGCGGCCGCCTCCTGGCGGCGCTGGACCTGCTTGCGGATGAACCAGAGGGCCACGCAGGCCTCGATCACCACGAACAGACCCAGCCCGATCGCCCACCACGCCCAAGTTGGCAAATCCATATGCTTGAATATTCCTTTCTTCTGTGTTGGAGGTTGGTGGCCGTCCATGCGCTGCCGCGCTCAGATCAGCGTAAAAAGGCCGCAGAGGGCCGACTTCAAGCCGATGGCTTCGGTTTCCAGCCCCTTGTTCTTATAATCCGCCGCCGCCACCTTGTACGAAACGCCGGACACGTTGCTGCTGATCACCGAAACGGAAGCGGTGGAAAGCGCCATGGCCAGGTTGGAGCGCCACAGCGCGGCATTGAAGACGCCCATGGTGCTCTGCGCCACCGTCAGGGTCAGCCCGAAGGGCGTGGCCTTGAGCCAGCTCGACGTGGACAGGTCCTTGACCTTCTTGCCCTGCAGGACCACGTCGACGTCGCTGGTGATGTTGATGGTCTGCGGCGCGTGGATGTCCATGCCCGAGGTTTCGGAAGTCAGCTTGACGTGGCCGTTCACCGTTTCCTCCAGCGATCCGGCCGACACCTTGCGCACCGAGTCCCCGGTCGCCACGGTCAGGATGCTGCCGTCCTTGATGGTGACGTTCGAAGCCTTGTTCACCGTGCGCAGCTCGCCGCCGTTCAAGGTTTCGTTGAAAAGGCCCGTCACCGTGCGGGTCTCGGTATTGTGCAGCGTTTCCTTGAACGGTCCCGTGATGTCGCGAGTCTCGCCCACGGCCTTGACCGTGGTGGTCAGGCCCTGGCCGTAGATCTCGGTGTTCATGCCGTTCTGCACCTCGGTCTTGCGCGAGGCCTTGACGGTGTAGTTTTCATGCCCCGTGACCGTCACGTCGCGGGTCTGGCCCACCGTCAGCAGGTCGGCGCCGGTGACGTGGATGCTGCGGTTGCCGCCCACGGTGGTGGCGTCGTGCACGCCGATGGCGGTCGTGCGGTTGCCGTCCGTGGTGTGCGTTTCGTGCAGCTCGACCTCGGTGCGGTAGTTGCGTTCCGCGTGCAGCCAGATCTCTTCCTGGCCGGGCTTGTCCTCGAACATGAAGGCATTGGCCGTGCGCGGCGTGCCGTCCTTGGAGCGGCTCAGGAAACCGCTCTGCGTGGCGTTGTCCGGCAGGTTCCAGGGCGGCATGTTGCCCGCGTTGTAGACGCGGCCGATGATGATGGGCCGGTCGGGATGCCCGCCGATGAAGTCCACGATGACTTCGTCGCCCACGCGCGGAAGCTGGATGCCGCCGAAGCCCCCGCCCGCCCACGGGCTGGAAACGCGCACCCAGCAGGAGCTGTTTTCGTTCTTCTGCCCATAGCGGTCCCAGTGGAACTGCACCTTCACGCGGCCGTAGCTGTCGGTCCAGATTTCCTCGCCCTGCTTGCCCACCACCCTGGCGGTCTGCGGGCCGTGCGTGTGGGGCATGGGCGTGACGCGCGGCGCGCGGAACTGCACGTTGGACGGCAGCACCGTGAAGTCCACGTCGAACAGGCTGGCGCCGCCCGCGCCGCTCGCGTAGCCGCCCTCGCGGATGCGGTAGCGCGCGCCCACCACCAGGTATTCGCGGTTTTCGCTCTGGCGCGGGTGGTTGCGCAAGGTGAACAGATAGCCGGGCGCGGCGCCGCGCACATTGCAAGCGCCGCTGACCTGCTCCTGGCGGCATTGCAGGTCTTCCAGGCGCACGCGCGTATAGCGCTCGGCATCCGCCGCGCTGGTGTAGCCCCCCTGCCATTCGTAGACTTCCAGGTCGCCGTTGTCGTAGGCGCCCGGATTGTTGCGCCGGGCTTCCAGCATGGCGCCCGGGGTCTTGAAATGATAGTCGTTGGTGACGAAAGCGCCCGGCGTGATCTCCTCCGACACCTCCCAGCTGGAGATGTACTCCTCCTGAGGCACCGCCGCGCGGTCCGGCCCGTAGTAGGGAATGGTCTCGTAGCCGGGCAGCGGATCGTGCTGCGTGACGTCATCGGTGAGCACCAGCGTGTGCTTGCCGTTCTCGTGCTTGAACCAGTAGTAGATGCCTTCGTGCTCCATCAGGCGGCTGATGAAGGCGAAGTCGGTTTCCTGGTACTGCACGCAGTATTCCCAGTTGCGGTAGTTGTCGGCCAGCTTGACCTCGACCGGAAACTTGTAGTCGGACAGCACCTCCTGGATCACGTCCGGGGCCGACTTGTTCTGGAAGATCTTGTTGTCCGACGTTTGCGTCAGGTACCAGAGCCACGGACGCAGGGTCGCGCGGTAGATATAGTGGCGGGCGGTCGCGCCCTCGCGCCCCACCAGCACGCAGCGCGTGACCTGCCCGTTCAGGTAGCGCGGCTTCGCGCCGGACGTCTCGATCTCCAGCGTGACGGATTTCCCCAGCAACTGCTTCATGTCCAGCGAATGCGAATCCGACACCAGCTCCACGTCGAACTCGAAAAGCTGCGACAGCGTCTCGTGCCCGTACATCCCGCGGAACTTCAACTGTTCCTCGGGCAGAGGGGTATAAGCCTTGACTACGCGTTCCATATCCCGTTTCCCTGATTGCTTGCCGCGCTCCCGCCGCGCCGCGTCATCCCATGTGGATCTGGCGAGCATCCACCTTGACCAGCTCTTCGCCCGTGACCACGCTGTATTTGCCGTGCACGCGCGCCGACTGCCGCGCCTCCACGTCCACGATGCCCGCGCGGGTCTGGTCCATTTCGTCGGTCAGGCGCAGGGCGTTGCGCGTGAGCTGGACCAGCTTGTCGACCACCAGCTCGTACAGCCTGCCCGCCAGCCGCACCTGTCCCACCGTCAGGCGCGCGTCCTTGCCCCGGTAGCGCATTTCGTCGATGGCGCAGTCGGCCTCGCCGCCCTTGAGTTCGAGCCGCCCGGCTTCCATGCGCAGGCCCCGGTCCGCGCGCAGCGACACGTCCGCCGCTTCGATAAGCAGGGCGCCCGGCGCGCGCAGGCGGCTCAGCGCGGCGTCGGCCTGCTCGGTCACCGCGATCAGATAGACCCGCTGCGGATCGGGGCCGCTGATGAGCACCTGGTCCCCCACCGAGGGCGCCAGCAGGCAGCTTGCCGCGCGGCGGCAGCGCCATTCGCGGCCGTCGCACCAGACCACGCAGTCCTGCCCGTCCACCGCGCGCACCTCCCCGAGCAGGTGCACGGGTTCGTACCGGGGCTGGGCGAGTCGGGCGGCTTGCATGGGCAGATCTCCTGGTTGCGGGCGCGGAGCTGGCTTCAGCATACGGGCCGGCCTCCGTGCCTCGGTTTCCAGCGGGCGATCGCGCCGCGCTGCAGCGAATCGAGCGCCAGCTCGGTCATCATGTTGATCGATACGTGCCGCGCGAAATACCGCTCCAGCACCGCGCCGAAAAGAAAGGGGCTGATGCCCGAGAACGCCGTCTCGTCCAGCGTCAGCTCGATGCGCACGCCGCGCCCGTACACAATGGGGCCCGGCACCGGCAGGCGCTGGTGCATCGGCACCGCGCGCACGCGGTACAGGCCGGCGATCTGCCTGGCGACGACCGGATCAGACAGGTCGGCGTAGATCTTGAGCGTCTCGCGCAGGGTCTGCGCGCCCTGCTCGGCGTCCAGGTCGGTCAGGCTGAGATAGTTCAGGCCCAGGTGATTGATGAGCCGCCACGCGGCCGCCCCTTCGGCCAGCGCCGGACGCGGCGGCGAAGGGCCGCGCAGCACCTTGATGCGCGAGACGGGCGCCGACACGCGCAGGCTGAAATCCGATTCGCGGTCCAGCGGCATCAGCAGCGGCAGGTCGCGGTTGGTGCACAGCGTATCCAGCGACAGATAGCGCAGGTCGCCCGAAAACGGCGCCTCGCGCCGGTCCACCAGCGAGAGGAACAGCTCGCTGCCCACATAACCCGTGCGCGACCCCTGCCGCTGCGCGGTGTCCGACAGCAGCCTGGGCTCGCGCCGGGTGGCGTAGTATGCGCCGTACTCGTCCTCGTCGTCGCCCAGGGTGCCGTAGAAGGCGCGGAACTCGCGCTCCTCGCCGCCGGCGCGATGGCCCATCACGCGGGTGACGCCGAAGACCTCGTAATCCAGCGGACGGGTGCGGTCCACCACCAGGTGGTATTCGTGAGTGCGCGGCGTCACCGCCACGCGGTCGCTGCGTTTGGGAAACAGGTTGATCGCCGGCACGCAGTGCAGCGCCACGTTCGAGGTCTGCACCGTGCTTTCCAGGTCCGGCGCACCCTCGGAAAGCAGGATGGTGATGTCGAAGGCGCGCGTCTCCGGCGCCTTGCCGTCGCGGCCGGCGGTGCGCAGCCCCTGCCGGAGCCGGTTCAGGCTGAAGAACAGGAAGCGCTGCGGGAAGGCGAAATACTCCTGCATCAGCCGGTAGCCCTGGAAGGCGCGCGCCTGCGCCGGCAGCAGCGCCTGCGCGTCGTCGAAGCCTTCGTGGCGGATGACATCCGGCGGCAGCAGGTTCAGCCAGGCGGGCGGGCGCTGCGCCTCGTGGCACAGCACGCCCGCCGACTTGGTCAGGATCAGTTCCAGCAGCTGGTTCATGGCCACGTCCTGCCCGTTGAGGAAGAACGTGAGCTGGTCCACGTCCAGTTCCTCCAGCGACAGGCCGCCGCACACTTCCAGCCGCAGGCGCAACGCGGCGGCGACCTTGCCGGCGCGGCCGCCGAAGCCCAGCCGCGTAAGCGGCAGGTCGGGCGGCGTGGCGGTGAACTCGGCGCGCGCCACCTTCAGCGGCCACAGCGTCACGTCGTGGCCGGTGGAAAAGTCGCAGGGCGTCTGCTCGCCACGCGTCAGGCGCGCGCGCAGCAGGGTGCCACGCGGCAGCCGGAAACCCTTGGCCAGGGTGCCCTCGTTCATGCTGGGCTCCAGCGCCACCACGGCCATGGCCGGCGTGGGCGCCAGGTAATGCGGATAGATCACTTCCAGCAGGCGCTGCGAAAAGCGCGGAAACTCCGCGTCCATCTTGAGCTGCACGCGCGCGCTCAGAAAGCTGAAGCCCTCCAGCAGCCGCTCCACGTAGGGGTCGGCCACCTCGGTTTCGCCCAGCCCGAGGCGCGAAGCCACCTTGGGATACTGGCGCGCGAACTCCGCGCCCATCTCGCGCATGTAGCCCAGCTCGCGGTTGTAGTACTCGAGCAGGCGCGTATCCATCAGGCGCCTCCCAGGTCGCGCAGGTCGATGTGCCCGCTCTCGAGGTCGATGTCCGACCGGAACAGGAATTCCAGCGGATGCGGCTCGCACCAGAGCAGGCCGCGTATCGACAGGCTGAGCACGTTGTAGTGCTCCAGCGTGCCGGTGTCGGTGACGCAGCGCACCTCGATGGTGTCGGGCAGGATGCGCGGCTCGAAGCGGATGATGGCGTCGCGGATGGAATCCTCCACGTCGACCCAGTCGATTTCCGACATGCGCTTGCCCGCCATGGCCCGCACGCCGTAATTCAGCGTCGAGCCGTGCACCCAGCGGTACGGCGAGATGTCGTCCGTGGTTTCCAGGTTGACGGTATTGAGCAGCCAGCGCAGGTCGCGCAGCACCGCCGCGCGCAGCTCCATGTGCGACATGACGGCGCGGCCCGGCGGCTCGGTGCGCTCGCCCGGGTTGTCGTCCATGAGCCGGTCGAGCAGCGCCGGCTGCAGCCGGTCCAGGGCCGCTCCGCGCGCCTGCCGGCGGGCCGCGGCCCGCCAGACGCGCATCGATTCGGCATCCTGCACCGCCATGTCAGTCCAGCTCCAGCGCGCGCACGTCCAGCAATGCGTATTCGCCCGCGTCGGTGAGCCACATCTTCTGGCCCGCGCCGCGGTAGGTTTCGCCGCCCAGGGGCAGCCATTCCGTGCGCCGCCCCAGCCTCAGGGCCTCGTCCAGTTCCGACTGCGCGGCGCCGTCGGGCGCCGGATAGCGCGCGGGAATCAGGCAGGCCAGTTGGCGCCCGTCTTCGAAAACCGCCTCCGCCTGCGCCCAGATCAGGTCGGCCAGCCCTTCGGGCGGCAGGATGCGCAGGCTGCGCAACGCGGCAAACGGCGTCCAGCAATAGCGGCCGCCGGCAATCAGTTCGCACACCGGCCCCAGCCGGCTGTCGCCGTCGCACAGCCAGGCGAACGGTGCGCGGGCGTCCGCCGGCGCGCACGCCAGGCTGCCCGCGCGCGCCTGCGCCGCCTCGGCCGCCTGCAGGCGCATGTCGGCGGCGGCCTGCGCGGGCGCGCGCAGCGCCTGCGCCAGCGTTTCCACCCATGGTTCGGCCGGACCCAGCAGGGCGGGCTCGGCCCGGCCCGCGAATACCGCCTCCCGCTGCGCCTCGGCCGCCAGCGCCCCCTGGTAGAGCGCCGCCACCGGCTGCGCCTGGCGGTTGAGCTCGGCGCTGATGCGCAACTGGTCCGCCGCGCGCTTCCAGTCGCCCTGCACCGCCGCGAGCTGGAAAAGCTGGGCGCGCAGGTCCGCGTCGGCAGGCTGGGCGCGGATGCGCTCCTGCACCAGGGTCAATTTCTGCGCGATGCCGCCGTCGCTCAGCGTAAGGGTTTGCGTCATGGAAGAGCCGGTCCCGGAAAGAAAAAACAGCCGTAGCGGGAAAAATCAGGAGCGGGAGGCCGCGGCCATGCGCCGCCTCCCGGCCGACGGGCGCGCCGCGGCGCGCCCCGGGCATCAGCCCTCCTTGTTCTGCTTGATGTCCCAGGCGACCAGGCTTTCGGCGCCCTTGCCGCCCTTCTCGGTCTGCTCCCAGTATTGCTGCTTGACCTTGGCGGCCTGGAAGGCGTAGTTCACCATCACCGCTTCGGACAGGTTCTCGCCGCTGATCTGCACCGAGGTCACCAGCACGTCTTCCAGGGTGATCTTGGAGTACTCGACCTGCTGGCCGCCCGCCTTGCACACCGACAGCTCGACCTTGCTCAGGTGCTTGCCGGACGCGCAATGCTTCATGACGGCCGGGGCGGCCTTGTCGATGCGCGCCACGACATGCAGGTCGTTGAAGCTGGCCTTGCCGGCCCCGCCGCCGCCGCCCGAGGCCATGTTACCGGGCTGGGTCGCTCCCCACGAGAAGGACACGATATCGGTCCAGTCCTTGTGGTTCGCGTCCTTCGATTCGCCATTGGCGCCATCGATCTTCATGAACATATCAACAGCCACTGCTTTCTCCTATGCGTGCTCGCGAGCACAAAGATGAGTAGACGCGTCCTCAGCCTTCGTTCTGCTTCAGCGAAGGCAGCTTGGACACCAGGCGCAGCGACACCGTCAGCCCTTCGAGCTGATAGTGCGGCCGCAAGAAGAACTTCGCCGAGTAGTACCCCGGGTTGTCTTCGATCTCCTGCACCTGCACCTCGGCGGCCGCCAGCGGCTTGCGCGCCTTGGTCTCTTGCGAAGAATTCACCGGATCGCCATCGACGTAGTTCATGATCCAGTCGTTCAGCCAGCGCTCCATGTCGTCGCGCTCGCGGAACGACCCGATCTTGTCCCGCACAATGCACTTCAGGTAGTGCGCAAAACGGCAGCAGGCGAACAGGTACGGCAGGCGCGCCGCCAGCTTGGCGTTGGCCGATGCGTCCACGTCGTAGTATTCGTGCGGCTTCTGCAGCGATTGCGCGCCGATGAAGGCGGCAAAATCCGAATTCTTGCGATGCACCAGCGGCATGAAACCGTTCTTGGCCAGCTCCGCCTCGCGGCGGTCGCTGATGGCGATTTCGGTCGGGCACTTCATGTCCACGCCGCCGTCGTCGGTCGGGAAAGTGTGGCAAGGCAGGTTTTCCACCGCGCCGCCGGACTCCACGCCCCGGATCGAAGTGCACCAGCCATACAGCTTGAAAGAACGGTTGATGTTGGCCGCCATCGCATAGGCCGAATTGGCCCAGGTGTAGCGGTCGTGGTTGGCGCCGTCGGTGTCTTCCTCGAAGTCGAACTCGTCCACCGGATTGGTGCGCGCCCCGTAGGGCAGGCGCGCCAGGAAGCGCGGCATGGCCAGGCCGATGTAGCGCGAGTCCTCGGACTCGCGCAGGCTGCGCCAGGCGGCATACTCGGTGTTGGTGAAAATCTTGGTCAGATCGCGCGGATTGGCCAGCTCCTGCCAGGAATCCATCTGCATCACGCTGGGCGAGGCGCCGGCGATGAAAGGGCAGTGCGCCGCGGCCGAAATGCGCGACAGTTCGCCCAGCAGCTCCACGTCGGGCGGGCTGTGGTCGAAGTAGTAGTCGCCCACCAGGCAGCCGATGGGCTCGCCGCCGAACTGCCCGTACTCTTCCTCGTACACGCGCTTGAATATCGGGCTCTGGTCCCAGCCGACGCCCTTGTGGCGCTTGAGCGTGCGGCTCAGCTCCTTCTTCGAGATGCACATGAAGCGGATCTTCAGCAGCTCGTCTGTCTCGGTGTTGGTCACCAGGTAGTGCAGGCCGCGCCACGCGCCTTCCAGTTGCTGGAAGTCGGGGTGGTGCATGACGAGGTTGATCTGTTCCGACAGCTTGCGGTCGATCTCGGCGATGATGGCCTGGATGGTGCGGTAGGCATCCGAGCCCAGGCCCACCTGGGTGTTGGCCAGGGCCTGGTGCGCCAGCGTGCGCACGGCGTGCTCCACGGCCTCGCGGGCCTGCTCGGTCTTGGGTTTGAACTCTTTGCGCAGCAGGGACGACAGATCGTCCGCTTCCAGCGCCTGCGCGGCGCGCGCTTGCTCGCTTTTGGCCACAGCGGTCATGGCGTGCTCCCTCAAGCCTTCGGTTCTTCGGATGCCGGGGCGGGCGCCGCCTCGGGATTGGGCGTCGATGCAAGCGCGTTCAGCAGCGCCGGGTTCTTCAGCACTTTGCCGATCAGCTCTTCCGCGCCGGTCTTGCCGTCCATGTAAGTCAGCAGGTTGGCCAGCTGGGTGCGCGCTTCCAGCAGCTCATTGAGGGCGCCGACCTTGCGCGCCACGGTGGCGGGCGAGAAATCGTCGATGCTCTCGAAACTGATGTCCACGTTGAGGCTGCCTTCGCCCGTCAGGGTGTTGGGCACCTGGAACGCGGCGCGCGGCCGGATGGACTTCAGCCGCTCGTCGAAATTGTCGATGTCGATGTCGAGGAACTTGCGCTCGGCGATTTCCGGCTGCGGCGTCTCGGACTTGCCCGCCAGGTCGGCCAGCACGCCCATCACGAACGGAAGCTGGATCTTGCGTTCGGCGCCGTAGATTTCCACGTCGTATTCGATCTGTACGCGGGGCGCGCGGTTGCGGGCAATGAATTTCTGCCCGCTGCCCTTCAACGTTGTAGCCATGATGACTTCTCCATTTCGTTCATTGAGAAAGGCCGGGGCGCGCGGTTACGCGCCGCCGTCCGGGCCGCCCGCCTCGTTCCTCGGAAGCCAGGCTTCGAACTGTTCCAACCCTTGCGGCGCGAGATTCCTGAGAATGTCGTGAAAGCTCAGCGAAATCAGTTGCTGGGTGCGGCGGATCAGGTAAGGCGCGGGATGGCTGGGCTCATGCGTCTCGAAGTACGCGCTCACCTTGCTCAACATGAGCACGGCGTCCTCGCGCGACAGGATGCGCGCATCCTGCCAGCGCAAGGAAACGGCGGGCGCGGCGACGGGGGACGCGGCGGCGGCCGCATCCTGCGGCGCGGGTTCGGGCTCCGGCTCGGGCTGGGCGCTTGCGGTTTCCACGCCTGCCCAAGCCTGCGCGACCATGTCCAGGCTGCGCAGCAGCCCCGAAAAATCGGGGCACCACTCATCGCCGATGCGGCCGGACACCAGCGACTGGATGCGCCGCAGCGTCTGGCGCGCCTCGTCGATGGCCAGCGCTTCGGCGGCCTGCTGCAGCCAGGCCTGGCGCAGGTTCTCCGTGAGGCGCTCGCGGCCTCCGGGATAGATCTGTTCGGCCGCCCGGCCGCCCTCGATCACCGTTTCGGCGTCGCGCAGCGTGAGCTGCCCATGGACGCCGCTGAACAGGCGCGACGAACGCACGCTGCGCGCCGCGCCCAGCGTGTCGCACAGCGACGCCAGGGCATTCATGCGCGGCAGCGGATCGAACTCGCCGTCGATCTCCAGGCGCGGGTGCACGGGTTCCCAGTCGCGCTCCAGGGTGTCGGCGATCAGACCCAGGCCGGCGGCATAGCCGGGCAGTCCGCGCAGTTCGGTCCACGCCTGCGTGAGGTAGGCCAGGATGCGCACGTCGCGCGTGCGCTCCAGCAGCTGCTGGGCCAGCCGCTCCACTTCGCGCCAGTCGGCCGGCTCGGCCGGAATGATGGTGTCGCCGAACTGCTGCTCGCTCTTGCCCAGCGCCGCCTGCTGCAGCGCCAGGAACACAGGGTCGTACTCCAGATCCTCGCCGCAGGGCAGGTCCGGGTTCAACAATGTGGAAGTCGCTTCTGCAAATGCCATCGTGCCTGATCCGCCGGGTGGGTTCCGAGCCCGGGCTCGCGTATCGGAGCCGGCGCCCGGAACGGGCCCATACCTTGGAAAGGTCGGATTCTAGGTACGACACCCCGCGGAAATGGCGACAACTAACAAAACTTTGCTCTTCTAACGAACGCCGCCGTTTTGTTGGAAATTTGTAGTTGGATGAGAAGAAATGTAATCCGCGCTCGAACGGCAGACACAAAAAGTCGGATTTGATCGAGGTTTCCGCAGCCGTTGATACATGACACATCTGTCATGGACGTAACCTCAATACTTTCGTATCACATTGAAAACAGGGGACGTAATTAGCCCACGTATTTCTTGACGGGTTGTGCCGCCCGCCGCCCTCATCGGGCGGTCCGCCCCCAGGCCGGGTCCGGCTGCGGAAATTCCGGCAGCACGATGTCCGCATGTCCCGGCCGCACCCAGCGCGCGCATTCGCGCGTGGCGTCGATGCAGCCTCCCTCCGCATACACGCCCTGCGGGTCGCGGATGCGCAGCATGCGCTCCAGCACCCGCGCCGTGGCTCCGGGGTCGTCCAGCGTCCGCCCCACCCGCGCTTTCACGATGTCTTCATCGATGAAGAGCCTGCCCGCGGCGTCCGTGCGCGCGCCATGTCGCCAATGGTAGATCTCCACGCACTTCGAGGTCAGAGTGTAGGGCCGGTCGCGCTCCCAGAAATTATTGAAGCGCCCCGCGCCCAGGTAGAACACCCACGAACCTTCATAACCCTCGACGTTCGAGGAATGCTCGTCGGGATTGCGGAACCACAGCCTGTCTCCCGGCACGTAGAAACGCGGCGGCAGCGGACTGGCCAGCGAGCCGTATTCGCGCAGGAAGGCGTCGTGGAAGCGGCCCGACATCACCGCGCGCGTTTCCCACTGGCGCTGCAGGCGCGCCGCGAGCTCCGGATTGACCTGCTGGAGCTCCTGCGCGATGCCCAGCACCGTAACGTATTCCGTGGCCCGGTAGCACGAGAACGCATAGAGCTGGCCGGAAGCCTCCGGCTGCGTGGCGCGGCGCAAGCCCTCGACCAGCGAGCGGCCCGGCAGGATGGTGAAGCCGCGCGCTTCGTCGTAGGTCCAGTATTCGGGCGGCCGCTCCGCGTGCTCCGTATCGAAAGCCAGCGCGGTCTTGCGCGCGGCCTGCACGATGTAGCGGCGGATGCGCACCGCCGACTCCAGTTCCGCCACGTCGGGAAAGGTGAACGCCACCGGACAGGCCAGCATGGCGAGCACGATCTCGCGGTCCAGGTCCGCCTCGTCCGCGTCCGTGCGCAGGCCCAGCGAGGCGGCCGCGCCGGTCGTGTCGGCCTGGGGCAGATGCGCGGCCGCGAAGGCCGGACGCAGCGCGATCCGCACGCCCGGCGCGTCGCCGGACAGCCTGTCGCACGCCGCGGCTTCGTCCAGCGACAGGCTGGACAGGAACCGGCCGGCCTGCTCCCAGGCTTCGGCGGCGGCGGACGCGCCGGCCGTGTCGATACGGATGCCGCCCACGTCGGGGCGGCCCAGGGAAACCAGGGGCAAAGACATCGAAAACAGCTCCAGCGGTGGCCATGTCCGCCGCCGCGGAAGCGGCGGCGCGCGGACCCGGGTCCGCCATAGACGCCGATCATTGCCGATGCCGCACCGGCGCGCAAGCATCGGCGCGCGGGGCGCCGGGCCGCGTGCCGACAGGCTGCGGTCAGGATGCGCGGCCCCGCTCCCGCGCCGGGCCCGCGCAGCGGAAACGGCCAGGCAGCGGCAGGCCCGCGCCGTTGCGTCTTTCCAACAGAGTCTGCTTTCTCCTGCGGCCGCTGCGCCTATAATCGCAACAAAAATCATTATCAATATTGAAAGAGGAAATATTTTGTCCAAAGAACTCACCCCAGGGACGGCATTCTTCGGCCGCGCGCAGCGCCGCTGCCGCCTGTCGCCGCTGTCGCAGGCCATCAGGCGCGCCGCCCCGGGCATCGCACTTACAGCCCTGCTGCCCTTCCCTTCCGCCTGGGCGCAAGACGCGCCGGCCGACAGCGCGTCGGGCGCCACCACCCTGCCCACCGTGACGGTCACCGCGACCTCCATGTCCGCGGACAGCGCGCCCGCGCCCTACGCGGGCGGCCAGGTGGCCGAAGGCGCCCGCCTGGGCATTCTGGGCAACCAGAACGTCATGGACACCCCTTTCAACATCACCAGCTACACCTCGGAGCTGATCGAGAACCAGCAGGCCCGCACCCTGGCCGACGTGCTGGCCAACGACCCGTCCGTCCGCTTCACCACTTCGACTGGCCACGCTTACGAGAACTTCCGCATCCGCGGATTCGACGTCAACCAGAACGACATCGCCATCAACGGCATGTTCGGGCTGGCGCCGGGCGGCCACGTGCCGCTGGAATTCGTCGAGCGCGTGGAAGTGCTCAAGGGCCCCAGCGCCATGTTCAGCGGCATGGCGCCCAGCGGCGCGGTGGGCGGCACGGTGAACCTGGTGCCCAAGCGCGCCGAAGACACGCCCAACGCCACAGCCTCGGTGAACTACCAGTCCGACGGCCAGCTGGGCACCGACCTCGACGTAGGCCGCCGCTTCGGCAACAACAACGAATGGGGCGTGCGCGTCAACGGCGCGTTCAGCGACGGCGCGACCGCGGTGGACGGGCAGAAGAAAAAGCGCGAGTTCATTTCGGCCGGGCTGGACTATCGCGGCAGCGCCCTGAGCGCCTCGCTGGACGCTTACCACAGCCAGGAATCGTTCCGGGGCGGCACGCCCGCGATGTACCTGTTCAGCGCGAACGCCACGCACATTCCCGCCGCGCCCGACCCCAGCATCAACCTGTTCAAGGGCACCTACGGCAGCCTGCAGAGCAATGCCGTGATCGGCCGGCTCGAATACCGCTTCAACGACAACCTCTCCGCCTTCGCCGGCCTGGGCAAGCGCGATTACGACGCGATGGGTTTCATCAACGGCACCCATGCGCGCAACGTCGACTCCAACGGCAATTTCAGCGGCATCATTACCGGCCAGCGCAGCTACACCGACACGACCTCGTCCGAAGCGGGCCTGCGCGGACGCTTCAATACCGGCAGCGTCGCGCACGAAGTGGTGCTGCAAGGCACCTTGATGAAGATCGAGGATGGCTCGGCCCCCACCAGCCCCCGCACGACCTTCACCTCCAACATCTACGATCCGATCACGCCCCCCATGCCGGCCGTGCCGGACTCCACTTCCAGGACGGCGAAAAACACGCTGTCCAGCGTCGCGCTGGTGGACACCATCTCCTTCCTGGACGACAAGGTGCGCTTCACGGCCGGCGTGCGCAACCAACGCGTGAAAACCACCTCGTACAACGCCACCACGGGCGATGTCACCGCGCGCTACGACAAGAGCGCGGTCACGCCCGCCTTCGGCCTGGTCGTCAAGCCCTGGGGGCCGGCCGTCTCGCTGTACGCCAACTACGTGCAGGGCCTGAGCAAGGGAGAATCGGTCACCGACACGCTGGCCACCAACTACGGCCAGACCTTCGCGCCCTACAAGACCGAGCAGAAAGAAGTGGGCGTGAAGTGGGACGCCGGCGCCTTCACCAACACGCTGGCGCTGTTCGAGATCACCAAGCCCACGATGGTGGCGTTTGGAACCACGAACAATCCCACCTACTCCGACGGCGGCGAGAAGCGTGTGCGCGGCATCGAGTGGAACACCTTCGGCGAACTGACGCGCGGCGTGCGCGTGCTGGGCGGCGTGACGTACACCCAGGGCGTGCAGACCAAGACCGCCTTCGGCCAATACGACGGCAACACCGCCGTGGGCGCGCCGCGCTGGCAAGGCAACATCGGCATGGAATGGGATACGCCCTGGGTGCCGGGCCTGACGCTCAGCACGCGCCTGCAAGCCTCCACCACGCAATACCTGGATGCCGCGAACAATCTGGAAATCCCCGGCTGGGGCCAGCTCGACCTGGGCGCGCGCTACGCCACCAAACTGGCCGGCCGCGACGTGGTGCTGCGCCTGAACGTCAACAACGTGTTCGACAAGCATTACTACTCGGGCGCCTTCAGCGACACCACGCCCGTCGCCACGCTCGGACCAGGGCGGTCGGTCATGGCGTCGGCGAGCGTGAGCTTCTGATTCTTCCCGGCCGGCCGGGCGCGGACGGGCCCTGCGGGGCCTGTCCGCGCCCGCGGCCTTTCGCTTCCAGCTCGGCGGCCCCCGCCGCCGGCCGCATTCCGCCGACATCATCCATGACTGCCTGGACCGAACAACGATGCAAGCCTTCATCCTCATTGGCCTGACCGCCGTGCTGGCGGGCTGTTTCTGTATCTACATGGCCTCTCCCAACCAGCGGTGGCGGGAGGCGGCCTGGCCCCGCCTGCCGGCCCGCGTCATCGGCGCCGCGCTGCTGGCGGCCGGCGCCTGGAGCTTCCTGCAGCGCATGGACACGGTCGCCGGGCTTTTCGCTTTCGCCACCGCGCTCATGCTTTTCTTCTGGCTGGTGCCCTACGTGGGCGCGCTGGTCGGCATCCGCCGGAGCCGCTGACATGATCCGCAACGAAAAACCCGCCCCCATCCGGCGCGACTGGACCTCCAAGACGCTTGCCGGCGTGCTGCTCGGCCTGGCGCTGGCCCTGGGCGCGAGCGGCCTGCTCTCGCACTTCACCCAGGACATTCCGCTGACCACGCGCGCGCAGCTCGTCATGTGGGTCGTGCCCCCCATCTGGCTGGGCATCGCCGGCTGCGTCTACTTCTTCTCCAGCGGCCTGCGCGCGTGGGCCTGGCTGGGCGGCGCCACGCTGCTCGTCCACGGCGGCCTGTGGCTGGCCCGGCTGGCCTGAAGCCCGCGCCCTTCCCTCCCCGGACACACCGATCATGAGAGCCGACTACATCCGCATCTACAAATCGGTCCACACCTGGACCGGCATCGTCGCCGGCATGGCGCTGTTCATCGCCTTCTATGCCGGCGCGCTCACGGTGTTCAAGGATCCCCTGACACGCTGGGCCTCGCCGCAGCCGGCCATCGAACTCGTGCCGCTGGACCAGGCGCAAGACCTCATCGCCAAGACGCTGCGGGCGCATCCCGAAGTCGCCCGCGATTTCAACATCCACCTCCGGGATGCCGAACACGTGCCCGCCCGCATGGAATGGGCGGTGCGCGACCCCGGCGCGGACGATCACGACGAGTCGTCCGTCCGCCACTACATGGCCTATCTCGACGGCGGCGGCGCGGCCCAGGTCGAGCCGGCCCATCCGTCGGGTCTGGGAGCCTTCATCGACGTGCTGCATCGCGTGGTCGGCCTGCCGGTGGACAACGACCCCAACCGCTGGATCATGGGCGTCATCGCCGCGCTGTACGCGGTAGCCCTGGTGTCGGGCGTCGTCGTGCTGCTGCCCTCCCTCGTCAAGGACTTCTTCGCCCTGAGGGTCGGCAAGAACCTCAAGCGCATGTGGCTGGACGCCCACAACGTCGTGGGCATCGTCAGCCTGCCCTTTCACATCGTCATGGCCCTGAGCTCGGTCGTGTTCGCCTATCACGACGGCATCTATCTCATCCAGGACAAGCTGCTGCACGGCGGCCGGCTCGAGGCGTCCTTCCAGCGGCCCGGCGGCGCGGCGCCGGCCGCCGCGCCGCGCGACCCGGCCGCCATGCTGGCGCCGCAGGAACTGGTTGCCCGGGCACGCGCCCTCTCGCCCGGTTTCGAGCCCTACGGCCTGCAATACCAGCAAGTCACCGGCCCGCGCGCGCTCGTGCGCGTATGGGGCAAGGACGCCGCCGCCGTCTCGCCCCGCGCGCGCGGCGGCTTCGTCGCGCTGGATCCCTACACGGGCAAGGTTCTCAACAGCGACTACATGCCGGGCAGACAGAACGCGCCCAACCTGCTGATCAGCAGTTTCTTCGCGCTGCACATGGCCGCGTTCGGCGGCGCCGCCGTGCAGTGGATGTACTTCGTGCTCGGGCTGGCCGGCGCGTGGCTGTTCTACAGCGGCAACCTGCTGTGGATCGAAACCCGCCGCAAACGCGCCGACCGCCAGGGCGGCGCCGTGCCGGCGCAGCGACTGGACACCCGCCTCATGGCCTCGGCCACCGTGGGCGTCTGCCTCGGCTGCGTATGCGGGGTGTCGCTCATGATTGCCGCCTCCAAATGGCTGCATGGCCGCGTCGGCGATCCCGATGCGTGGATCCGGACGCTCTACTACCTGGCCTTCTTCGGCAGCCTGGCCTGGTCCTTCGCGCGCGGCGCGGCGGCGGCGTCGGTGCACCTGCTGTGGCTGGCCACGGCCCTCACCCTGGCCATTCCCGCCACGTCGCTGCTGGGCTGGCTGTACCCCGCGGCCGGCCCCTGGGCCCATGCCGCCCCCGCCACGCTGGCCGTGGACCTCACCGCCCTGGCCGGCGCCCTGGGCTTCGCATGGATGGCGCGCGCCACGTCCCGGCGCGTCAAACACGGCCCGCGCGAAAGCGTCTGGAGCGCCGGCGCCCAAAGCGCATAACGCGCCGCCCGGCATGCGCCGCCACGGCGGCGCATGGCCGACTGCGCCGCGCCTTGATATAGGTCAAGCGCGCGGGTTTAAGTTCGGCGCCGCGGTCCTCGTAATTGAGACAAGCGGGGCGGGATCGAAGCAGCGAAGTCGACGAAGAATCCTCACTGTGACAACGGAGATTCGAAACAGGAGGGCTTTACGTTGACAGGAAAGAAGCATGGGTTTTCTTAAAAGGCTGCGGCTGGGCCAATTGCTGGGCATGGCGTTTGCCAGCGTTATCGTCTGCGGCGTGCTGGGGCTGCTCGTCGCGCGCCATTACCTCGGCCAGATCCAGACCGACATCAATCTGCTTACCCGCGTGCGCATCGGCAACCTGGTCTATGCCGGCAACATCAAGGACGGCGTGAACGTCCGCGCGCGCCTGGCCCGCGACGCGGTTTTCGAGGAAGACCAGGCCAGGATAGGCTTGCTCATGGCCGAACAACTGAAAGTGCGCGACCAGATCACGGCGGACATCGAGGCGCTCGAAAAGCGCCTGGTCAACGCCGAGGGACGGGAGTTCGTCGTGCGCCTGAAGCAGGCCCGGGGCCCATATGTCGCCACCATGGAAAAAGCGCTCGACCTGGCTTCGCGCAACCAGGACGACGCGGCGACCGCCGTGCTCGTGTCGGAGCTGCCGCCGAAACAGGCCGCGTATTTCAAGGTGCTGGACGACCTGGCGCGCTACCAGCGCGACCAGGCCGACCTGGTGGCCCTGCGGGCCGAAGACAGCGTAACGCGGGCCACGGTGCTCGCCTCCGTCCTGGCCGCCGCGATGGCCGTGCTCGGCATCGCAGTTTCCGTCGCGATCACGCGCTCCATTGTGCGCAAGCTCGGCGGCGAACCCGCCTACGCCGTGCGGATCGCGCAGCAGATCTCGGACGGCGACCTGTCCACGGCCGTGAAGCTGCGCGCGGGCGACGGAACGAGCCTGCTCTCCAGCATGGAATCGATGCGCGTGAAGCTCGCCGGCATCGTCGGGCGGGTGCGGCAAAACAGCGAAGCCATTGCCACCGGCGCCAACCAGATCTCGGCGGGCAATACCGACCTCAGCCAGCGCACCGAAGAACAGGCCGCCAACCTGGAAGAAACCGCGGCGTCCATGGAACAGATGACGTCCACCGTCCGGCAGAACGCGGAAACCGTACGCGCCACGTCGAGCCTGGCAATGCAGGCAAGCGAAACCGCCGAACGCGGCGGACAGGCGGTAGACGCCGTGGTCAGGACCATGGAGGAGATCACCCGCAGCTCCCAGAAGATCGGCGACATCATCGGCCTCATCGACTCCATTGCCTTCCAGACCAACATTCTCGCGCTGAACGCCGCCGTCGAGGCCGCCAGGGCCGGCGAGCAAGGGCGCGGCTTCGCGGTCGTGGCCAGCGAAGTCCGCACCCTGGCGCAACGGTCGGCCAACGCCGCGCGCGAGATCAAGGATCTGGTCGAACACAGCATCGGCAAAGTCCAGCTCGGCAGCCAGACCGTCGACCATGCCGGCCGCACCATCAACGACGTGGTGGAACAGGTCCGCCGCGTCGCCACCCTGATTGCCGAGATCGGGACCGCGACCGGCGAGCAGGAACAGGGCATCTCGCAAGTCGGCCTGGCCGTTTCCCAACTCGACGAAGTCACCCAGCAAAACGCCGCGCTGGTGGAAGAGGCGGCCGCGGCGGCGGACAGCCTGAACTCGCAGGCCGCCGAACTGGTCCAGCTCGTGAGCGTGTTCCGGATCGGGCATTCCCGGCACGACAACCCCGCCGCCGCGGCCGCGCCGCGCGTCTCCCGGCGTGTGTCCCCGCGCCTGGCCCATGGCGCTCCGAAGCCGGGCGAGGCGCCGGCCGCGCAGGACTGGTCCAGCTTCTGAAGCCGCAGGCCCTGGCCGGCATCCGGCATGGCCCAAGCCGTCCACTCGGTTGGAAACGGGCCCCTCAGCCGGAACGGCCGCGTGCGCGCTGAAGCCCACGCCCCGAGCGCGCTCGCTGCCTTCGTCTTCTTCGCGCCCGACCGCGTTTCTGGCATGCTAGACGGCATCATCGGGCGCTGGCCGCCGCTTCCGGAGCCTTCCACATGCGAAATTTCGATTTCACCTCCTGGCACGGCCTGCTTTCCACGCTGCTGGGGCTGGCCCTCATCACCCTGATCGGCGTGGGCATACGCCTGGTCGTCATGCAGACGCTGCAGCAGCGCCGCGAACGCGAGAACCGGCAGATCAACGAACGGCTGCGCACGCTCATCGCGGCCTACAAGACGCTGGGCGGCTCCTTCACCGGCAACCTGGCCGTCGATCCCACCCACCTGCGCGACCTGCGGCAGCGCGGCGCGGCGGGCGAAGAACAGGGCGAGCCCGAGGAAGACAGCCCCTCCGGCAGCTTCGACCGCCCGCGACGCGTGCGCGACGCGGTCGAGGCCGCGCTTTCCGACATCATCCTGCTGGGCACGGAAGAACAGGTCCGGCTCGCCGCGCAGGCCGCCACGGAACTGGCCGAGGGCCGCCCCATCCATACGACCGAGCTCGTGGTGTCGCTGCGCAACTTCATCCGCGAAGTGCTGGCCCTGGAACCCGTGCCCGCAAGCCTCGACATTCCGCGCCAGGGCCCCGCCCGCCCCTCCGCGTCCAGCCGCGCCAAGGGCGGCGACAACCGCGCGGCGGCCGGCGGCCGCCAGGGCGGAGGCCGGGGCGGCGGAGGCGGCGCGGCCGGCGCCGGCGTGGGCATGGGACTGGGCCTGGGCGTAGGCGGCAGCACAGGGCAGGACGAGCACGAGCCGCGCTGAGCGCGGCCGCGCCAGGCCGGGCCGGCGGGCCGGACGTTCGCCGGCCCGCCGAAAACGCGGGATCAGTACGCGTAAGCGACTCCGACGCCGACGCTCCAATTCCGGCCGGGCGCCGGCTCGAAGCAACGTCCATTCCCTTCGTTCACGATCACCGACCCCGCGTACCGGCGGTCGAAGAGATTGTCGATCCGGCCGTAGGCCCGGACCTGCCACCCACCGGCGCGCCAGATATAGCCCGTGCTCAGTGCGGCGAAGCTTGCCGGTGACCGGCGCCCAGCCCGCGCCCTCGGGAACCTTCATGGGCGGCACGAGGAAGTTCTTGGCTTCGGGCAACGGAGGATTCGCGCCCGATTGCTGCGCGGGCTCATAGGCCGCCTTTTCGCAGCCGGCGAGCGCCATCGCCAGGACGACCGCGCACGCCTTGGCCAGATTTGCTTTATGCATGGCTGCCTCCCTGCGTTGCGGCCTGCCGCCATGCGCTGACAATGAACCCGAGGGCCATGAGAACGATTGAGCAGCGCGAACACGGTATATGCCAGCCGTGAGCGCGTCCGTACGGGAGACGTGAGCATTGGAAGCCTCTGGTTCGGGTTTGTTGAGCACAGGTGATCTTCATGATGCGCATCGTGCGCGTTGGCGACTTGCCGCAAGACCAGGGCTGGCCGCGCGGATGCTGCAACCATGCGGGCCAGCGCTCGACAGGCACCCGCAATAGATTCGATGATGGCCTATCAATCAAATCTATTGATAATTGGCAATTGCAGGTTTCGGGTAATTGAGTGAGAAGTAAGTAGTATGCGAATACTCTGGTGCAACGCATTCACCAATACCCAAGCAGAACCTCCACGATCTTCAAGCCTTCGTCGCCGTGGCCCGCGAACGCAGTTTCACCCGCGCGGCCGCGCAACTCGGGTTGTCGCGTTCGGCCCTGAGCCATGCGATGCTGGCCTGGAAGCCCGGCTGGGCGAAATCGAGCGGGAACTGGATTTTCTCGGCGCCATGCGCGAGCAACCGGCCGGCACGGTGCGCATCACGGCAAGCGATCACGCCATCACCACAGCCCTCTGGCCGCGGCGGCTGCCCGTGCTGCGGGACTACCCCGAGATCCAGGTCGAGTTCAGCGTGGACTACACGCTTACGGACATCGCGGCGCACCGCGACGACGCCGGCGTGCGCGTGGGCGAAAGCGTGGACAAGAACATGGTGGCGGTGCGCATCGCGCCGGACCTGCGCATGGCTGTGGCGGCATCGCCCGGCTGCCTGGCTGGCAAGCCCCTGCCTGCCATGCCGAACGACCTCGCCGGACATCGCTGCATCAATCTGCGCCTGCCCACGCGAGGCGACCTGTACGCCTGGGATTTCGAAAAGAACGGACAGGCGGCGCGTGTCCGCGTGACGGGCCAGGCGGTTTTCAACAACCCGTTTCTGATGCTCCAGGCCGCCCTGGACGGCATGGGCTTCGCCTATGTGCCCCATGACACCATGCAGCCGCACTACCCTGGATGACTGCCCTGTACGCGGAACATCGGGCCGCGAAACAGACCCACGCAACCTTTAAGGAACCCGCACCAAGTTGCGCGTTTTGGGCCCGATCCGGGCTCAAAAAAAGTAAGTTTTTGATTTTGTGGCGCGCCCGACAGGAATCGAACCTGTATCAAGAGCTTCGGAAACTCTCATTCTATCCATTGAACTACGGGCGCAGTGCAAGGGAGGCGGTATTGTACCCAAGTTTCGGCTTCGCGCATGAATTGCGTCGAATCCGAGGTTCGTGGCGGGGCAGGCGGGGCCCGGGGCGCGGCCAACCAGACCCGGCACCGTTATATAATCCAGCGTTTGCTTTAGGTCGGTGACGCCGACTTCCCTCGTGCAGTTCTGATTTTCTGTTGCCGCCGCAAGGCGCCCCATACCCGTTCGCAGGATTAGGTCATGAGCAACGAGCAGGAACACATAGAAGAGCACACCTCCCCCATCAAGACCCCGAAGCAACTGATCGTCACGGTCGTTCTCGCCTTCGTGGTGCCCATTTCCATCATCATCCTGCTGGTGAACATGGTGGCCTCGGGTTCCAAGACCGGCGCCGGCTCCGACTCCCTGTCCAGCGAGGCCGTGGCCAAGCGCATCGCCCCGGTCGCCGGCTTCCAGCTGGTCGACGCCAACGCGCCCAAGGTATTCAAGACCGGCGAACAGGTCTTCGCCTCGGTCTGTACGGCCTGTCACGCCGCCGGCGTGGCCGGCGCGCCCAAGGTGGGAGACAACGGCGCCTGGGCCCCGTTCATCAAGACGGGCTTCGACGCCATGCTCAACGTGGCCCTGCACGGCAAGGGCGCCATGCCGGCCAAGGGCGGCAACCCCTCGCTGTCCGATTACGAAGTGGCGCGCGCCGTGGTCTATATGGCCAACAAGTCGGGAGCCTCGTTCCCCGAGCCGGCCGCGCCCGAAGGCGACAAGAAGGAAGAGGCCGCAGCGAGCGCCCCCGCGACGGCTGCTCCGGCAGCCGCTGCCGCGCCTGCCGCCGCGCCGGCGCCCGCGGCTGCGCCCACTCCGGCTCCCGCCCCCTCGGCGCAGACCGCCGCCGTCAACCCGGCGGGCGAGAAGCTGTACAAGAGCACCTGTTTCGCCTGCCACGCCACCGGCGTGGCCAATGCGCCCAAGTTCGGCAGCAAGGCCGACTGGGAGCCCTACATCAAGACGGGCCTCGACGCCATGGTCAAGGTCGCCATGGAAGGCAAACCGCCCATGCCGCCCAAGGGCGGCGCGGCCAACGCCACGGAAGAAGACATCCGCGCGGCCGTGCAGTACATGGTGGACCACGCCAAGTAAGCCAACGGCCCGCGCGCAGGCCGGACATTGCGCGCCCGCCAAGACAAAACGCCCCTTGCGGGGCGTTTTGTCTTGGCGGGCGCGGCGGCGCGGCCTAGCCGGCGGCGCTGGCGGTGAGCGGCATGCCCAGCTGCACGCGGCGCTGCAGCCAGAGGCTGGGACGGTAGCGGGGATCGCCCGTGACGCGCTCCATGTTTTTCAGGATTTCGTAGATGCGCGGGGCGCCGAGCTTGTCGCCCAGCGACAGCGGCCCGACCGGATAGCCCAGGCCCAGGGTGACGGCGCGGTCGATGTCCTCGGGCGTGGCGATCTGCTGCTGGGCGATGTCGCTGGCGATGTTGACGATGGTGGCCACGATGCGCTGCGCCACGAAGCCCGGCGAGTCTTGGATCACGGAGACGGGCACGCCGTCCTTGGCAAACAGGGCGTGCGCCGCGTCGCGCCAGCGCGGCTGCGTGGCGGGCGACACCATGACGGTGCGGCGCTTGGCGCCGGCAAAGGGATGCAGGGTATCGAGGCCCACGGTGCGGGCGGCGTCCAGGCCCTGGGCCGACACGGCGGTGGACACGTCTTCGCCGAACGGTGTCGCCACGATGAGCGCGTCGGCGGGCGGCTGCGCGCCCTCCGCCAGGGCCGCGCCCAGATCCTGCAGCAGTTGGACAGCGCGCGCGCGGCCTTCGGCGTGCTGGGGGCTGACCCAGACCTTCAGGCCCTCGGGCAGCGCCGGCACGGACGGCTCGGGCGGCACCTGCTTCTGGCCGTCGACATAGGCATAGAAGCCTTCGCCGGTCTTGCGGCCGATGAGGCCGCCCGCCAGGCGCACCGTCGTGATGGGAGACGGACGGAAACGCGGCTCGTCGAAGAACTGGCGGTAGATGGATTCCATGACCGGGTGCGACACGTCCAGCGCCGTGAGGTCCAGCAGCTCGAACGGCCCCATGCGGAAGCCGGCCTGCTCGCGCATGATGGCGTCGACCTGGGCGAAGCTGGCGACGGCCTCCTGCGCCACGCGCAGGCCCTCGGTGTTCATGCCCCGCCCCGCATGGTTGACGATGAAGCCCGGCATGTCCTTGGCGCGCACGGGCGTGTGCCCCATGCGGCGCGCCAGCGCGGCCAGGGTGTCGCCGACTTCGGGCGCGCTGCGCAGGCCGTCGATCACTTCCACCACTTTCATCAGCGGCACGGGATTGAAGAAGTGGTAGCCCGCCACACGCTGCGGACGCTTGCACGCGGCGGCAATGGCGGTGATGGAAAGCGAAGAGGTGTTGGACGCAAGAATGCAATCGTCAGAAACCACGCCCTCCAGGGCGGCGAAGAGATCCCGCTTGACGTCCAGGCGCTCGACGATGGCCTCGATCACGACCTGGCATTGGGCCATGTCGGACAGGGCCGTGGCCGACTCCACCCGCTCCAGCGAAGCGCGCGCATCGGCCTGCGCCATCTTGCCCTTCTGGACCAGCTTTTCCCAGGTGCCGCGCAGCGACTCGCGCGCGGCGGTGATGGCCTCGGCGCTGGTGTCGTACAGGCGCACGCGCAATCCGGCCTGCGCCGCGATCTGCGCGATGCCGCGCCCCATGGCTCCGGCGCCCACGACGCCGATGGTTTGAATCTCCGTCATCAACTATCTCCTGCCTGTATTGTGAAACGACAACCGCGCCGCGCGGCGGACGGCGTCAGCCGCCCGACTGCGCCAACGCCTGGATTTCTTCCTGGGACAGGCCCAGCCGTTCGGACAGCACCTAGGCCGTGTGCTCGCCCAGCATGGGCGGCGCGCGGCGGTATTCCACCGGGCTGTCCGAGAACTTGAGCGGGCTGGCCGCCATGGGCACCACGCCGGCCGCCGGGTGCGGCAGCTCGCGCTTCATGCCGCGCGCCAGCACCTGCGGGTCTTCGTAGACCTGGTCCAGCGTATTGATGGGGCCGGCCGGCACGCCCACCGCCTCCAGCGCCGCCAGCCAGTGGTCGCGCTCGCCCGTGGCCATGCGCTCGGCCAGCAGCGGCACCAGCTCCTCGCGATTCTTCACGCGCTGCGGGTTGGTGGAAAAGCGCGGGTCGGCCGCCAGCTCGGGCAGCCCGATCGCGCCGCAGTAGTTGCGGAACTGGCTGTCGTTGCCCACCGCCACGATGAGGTGGCCGTCGCTGGCGGCGAACACCTGGTAGGGCACGAGGTTCTGGTGCGCATTGCCGGCGCGCCTGGGCGCCTTGCCCGAGGTCATGTAGTTGAGGTTCTGGTTGGCCATCATGGCCACCTGGCAATCGAGCAGCGCCATGTCGATGTGCTGGCCCAGCCCGCTGCGGCCGCGCTCGTGCAGCGCGGCCAGGATGCCCACGGTGGAGTACATGCCGGTCATCAGGTCGGCCACCGCCACGCCGGCCTTCTGCGGGCCGCCGCCGGGCAGGTCGTCGCGCTCGCCCGTGATGCTCATCAGCCCGCCCATGCCCTGGATCATGAAGTCGTAGCCGGGACGGCTCGCGTAGGGGCCGGTCTGGCCGAAGCCCGTGATGGAGCAATAGATGAGGCGCGGATTGACCTGCCTGAGGCTTTCGTAGTCCAGGCCGTACTTGGCCAGGCCGCCCACCTTGAAGTTTTCGACCAGGATGTCGCTCTGCTCGGCCAGGGCGCGCACCAGTTCGGCGCCGCGCGGCGACGCGATGTCCAGGGCCACGGAGAGCTTGTTGCGGTTGGCCGAGAGGTAATAGGCGGCCTCGCTGGTGTCGTTGCCCGCGGCGTCCTTGAGGTAGGGAGGCCCCCATGCGCGGGTGTCGTCGCCGCTGCCGGGACGTTCGATCTTGATGACCTCGGCGCCGAGGTCGGCGAGGTTCTGGGTGCACCAGGGGCCGGCCAGCACGCGGGTCAGGTCCAGCACGCGGATGCCGGTGAGAGGAGCGGGACGTTGCGACATGGGTATTTTTCGCCAGGGAATGGATGAATACGGATGACGTCCGGCTCGCGGCATGCGCCAGCCGGGGAATCTCGACCATGCCGGCGGCGCGGGCCGCCGGCGCCGTGCGGCCGGGGACGCGCCCCGGACCCGCGGAACCAGACAGGATATTAGCCTTTCGGGCGCGCGCGGCGCGCGCCTGTCCGGAGGCCGGACTCTCAGGAATTCGCCTTGATCGTCTCGCGCGCGATCACCAGTTGCTGGATCTGCGAGGTGCCCTCGAAGATGCGGAACAGGCGCACGTCGCGATAGAAGCGCTCCACCGCGTATTCCGACATGTAGCCCGCGCCCCCGTGGATCTGCACCGCGCGGTCGGCCACGCGGCCCACCATCTCGGTGGCGAAGAGCTTGCAGCAGGCGGCCTGCAGGGTGGTGTTCTCGCCGCGGTCGCGCATGCGGGCGGCGTCCAGCACCATGCAGCGCGCCGCGTACAGCTCGGCCTGGCTGTCGGCGATCATGGCCTGGATGAGCTGGAACTCGGAAATCGGCTGGCCGAACTGCTTGCGTTCGGTGGCGTACTTGACCGCGTCGCGCAGCAGCCGGTCGGCGATGCCCACGCACAGCGCCGAAATATGCAGCCGGCCCTTGTCCAGCACGCGCATGGCGGTGCGAAACCCGTTGCCTTCCTCGCCGCCCAGCAGGGCCGAGGCCGGCACGCGGCAGTTGTCGAACACCACGTCGCTGGTCAGCGCGCCGGCCTGGCCCATTTTCTTGTCGGGCTTGCCGATGGACAGGCCGGGCGTGCCGGCCTCGACCAGGAAACACGAAATGGAACCGGCCTTGCGCTCGGGCGCCGTGCGCGCCATGACGGAGAACAGGCCGGCGATGGGCGCGTTGGTGATGAAGCGCTTGGTGCCGTTGAGCACGTAGTGATCGCCGTCGCGCTCGGCGCTCACGCGCAGCGACATGGCGTCGGAGCCCGCGTCGGGCTCGGTGAGCGCGAAGGAGCCGATGAGCTCGCCGCTGGCCAGCCTGGGCAGGTAGCGCTGGCGCTGCTCGTCGGTGCCGGCCAGCACGATGGCCTGCGAGCCGATGCCGATGTTGGTGCCGGCCAGCGAGCGGAAGGCGGGCGAGGTCTGGCCCAGCTCGAACACCACGCGCACCTCTTCTTCCATATTGAGTCCCAGGCCGCCGTACTCGGGGGCGATGGACAGGCCGAACAGTCCCAGCTCGCGCATTTCATTGACGATGTCGGGCGGAATCTCGCCGCTGGCGGCCAGCGCGTCTTCGGCGGGAATGAGGCGTTCGTGCACAAAGCGGCGCACGGCGTCCAGCAGCAGGTTCAGGGTTTCGGTATCCAGGGCCATGGCGGGTTCTCCAGGTATGTCTCGAATATGTCGGAAAAGATTGCGCGACGGCGCGCTCAGGCGCGCATGCCGTTCACGACCAGATCGAAATAGCCGGCGGCGATCTGCTCGGCGCTGTCGCCCTGGCCGGGCTTGTACCAGCGCACCATCCAATTCAGCAGCGACAGCACGGCGCGTCCGGTTGCGGCGACGTCCAGGGCGCGGAAGCTGCCGTCGTCCACGCCCTGCGCGATGATCTCGCGCAGGCGCTTTTCGTAGTCGTCGCGCAGGCGCGCGGCGTCTTCGCGCTCGGGCAGCGCCATGCCCGAATAGCCGATCAGCATGGTCACGAACTCGGCGTGGTGCGCCTCGAAGTAGCCCGCGTGCGCCAGCATGAAGGCGCGCAGCCGCTGCGCCGCGCCCTGCGCGCGCGCCACTTCCTGGCCCACCGCCTGGACCAGGCCGCCGAGCACGGACAGGATGATGGCGTCGTAAATGTCCTGCTTGGTGGTGAAGTAGTGATAGATCGCGGCCTTGGACACGCCCAGCGCGGCGGCCAGGTCGGACACCGAGCTGCCGTCGTAGCCGCTCCTGGCGAACAGGCGCGCGGCCTCTTCGAGGATGCGCTCGCGGGGCGCGGCCAGGGTGGGCGGACGGCCGGCGCGGGCGCGTTTGGGGGAAGCGGCGGTGGCGGTGTCCATGGGATTTCGGGGCAGGCAGCCCCCGGCCCGCCGGAAGCGCGCGGCTCCATTGACAGGGATTTGGGGCATGCCGTTAAATAAGGATTAATTAATTACCGGACGGTCGGTAGGTAATTATAGGCATGGTGCCGGCGCGCGCTCAAGTCCTGCGTTCGGGCCCGTCGCTCGGGCCCGGCTTCGCGCCGCGCATCCGCCCCGCTTGCTCCGACCCCACCACGCTGCTCCAGAAGCCATGCCCCACTCCCTCGTGACCGAGCTGTACGGCCAGATGACGCTGCCTGTCATCAGTTCCCCGATGTTCATCGTGTCCAACCCCAAGCTGGTGCTGGAGCAATGCACCAGCGGCATCGTGGGCGCTTTCCCGGCGCTCAATGCGCGCCCCCAATCGCTGCTGACCGACTGGCTGGACGAGATCCAGGCCGGGCTGGCCTCCTACCGCGAGGCCAACCCCGGCGCCCGCGTGGCGCCCTACGCCGTCAACCAGATCATCCATCAGTCCAACGACCGGCTCGAGCAGGATCTCTCGGTCTGCGCCAGCCACCGCGTGCCGCTCATCATCACCAGCCTGCGGGCGCCCGGCGACCTGGTCAAGGGCATCCACGAGTGGGGCGGCAAGGTCTTTCACGACGTCACCACGCTGCGCCATGCCGAAAAGGCCCTGGAAGCCGGCGTGGACGGGCTGATCCTGGTGTGCGCGGGCGCGGGCGGCCATGCCGGCACCCTCAGCCCCTTCGCCCTGGTGTCCGAAGTACGGCGCTTCTACGACGGCCCGCTGGTGCTCTCGGGCGCGATCACGCGGGGCGAGCACATCCTGGCGGCCCAGGCCATGGGCGCGGACTTCGCCTATATGGGCACGCGCTTCATCGCCAGCGCCGAAGCCAATGCCAGCGAAGGCTACAAGCAGGCCATCGTCCAGGCCAGCGCCTCGGACATTCTCTATACGCCGTTTTTCACCGGCATTCCGGGCAACTACCTGAAATCCAGCATCGTGGCCGCCGGGCTGGACCCGGCCAACCTGCCCGAGCCGGACCGCGGCGCCTCCAATTTCGGCTCCACCCGCGTCAAGCCGTGGAAAGACATCTGGGGCGCGGGCCAGGGCGTGGGCGGCATCGCCAGCGTGGCGCCCACCCGCGAAATCGTGGCCACCCTGCGCCATGAATACGCCCAGGCCCGCGCCCGCCTGTCCGAAGGGAGCTTCGCATGAGCCCGCCGGACCGCCCCGCGGGCGGCTACCGGAACGCGCCGCACGAGGACACGCCCGCCAGCCTGCTGGCGCAGCGCGAGGGTTCGGTCGTCACGCTGACGATCAACCGTCCCGACCGCCGCAACGCGCTGGACGCGGCCACCTATGGCGCGCTGTCGGAACGGATCGCCCAGGCCTCGGCCGACGCCTCGGTCAGCGCGGTGATTCTCACCGGCGCCGGCGAGCACTTCACGGCCGGCAACGACCTGCGCGATTTCCAGTCCGGGCGGGGCCCGGGCGACAGCGCCGGCCTGGCGTTCCTGCGCGTGCTCTCGACGTGCGAGGCGCCCGTCATCGCTGCGGTGGAAGGCTACGCCATCGGCATCGGGGTCACGCTGCTGCAGCACTGCGATTTCGTGCATATCGGCGACGCCGCCACGCTGCGCATGCCCTTCGTGGCGCTGGGGCTGTGCCCCGAAGGCGCGTCCAGCCTGCTCATGCCCCGGCTCGCCGGCGCGCGGCGCGCGGCCCGCTGGCTGATGCAGGGCAAGGCGTTCACGGCGGCCGAGGCGCTGCAGGCCGGGCTGGCCACCGCCGTGGAGCCCGCGGGCCAGGCGCTCGCGGCCGCGCGCCAGACCGCGGCCGACCTCGCCGCGCAGCCCATCGCCGCGCTGCGCCTGACCAAGGCCATGCTCAAGCGCGCCGACCGCCAGGCCATCCAGGAAACGCTGGACTACGAAGCCGGGCAATTCCGCGCGCGCCTGCAAACCGAGGAGGCCCAGGCCGCCTTCGCGCGCTTCTTCAAGAAATGAGACGCGGCGCCCCGGCCCGCCTCAGAAGGGGGAGTCGGGGCGGAAATGCGGCGCGCGGCGCTCGCGCAGCGACTGGATGCCTTCCTGCACGTCCGGTCCGGCAAAGCCCATGAATTCCAGCGCCAGCGACGTGTCGAAACTGGGACCGGCCTGGCGCAGCCAGTTGTTGAGCGCGTACTTGGTCCAGCGGATGGCGGTCTGCGAGCCCGCGGCAAGCCGGTTGGCCACCTCGAAGGCCCTTTCGATGAGTTCGGCCTCGTCCACGCAGAGCGACACCAGGCCGATACGCTCGGCCTCCTCGCCGGACACGGTTTCGCACAGCAGCAGGTAGTACTTGGCCTTGGCCATGCCGCACAGCAGCGGCCAGACGATGGCGGCATGATCGCCCGCCGCCACCCCCAGCCGGGTGTGGCCGTCGATGATGCGCGCGTTGCGCGCCGCGATGGAAATATCGGCCAGCAGGCCGGCCACCAGCCCCGCTCCCACCGCCGCACCGTGCATGGCCGACACGATGGGCTTGTTGCAATTGACGATGTTGTAGACCAGGTCGCGCGCCTCGCGCCACACGCGGGCGCGCACGTCGAAGTCGTTGGCCATCTGCTCCACCAGCGCCAGGTCGCCGCCGCCCGAGAAGCCCTTGCCTTCGCCGCGGATGACCACCACCCGGGTATCGGGATCGGTGTCGATGTCGCGCCAGATGTCGGCCAGCTCGCGGTGCAGCCGGTCGTCGGCCGTGGACAGCTTGCCGGGCAGGCCGTCCTTCGAGCCCATGACGAGTTCCAGCACGCCGCCGGGATGGCGGCGCAGTTTCAGGGCTTCATAGGCCGAATAATGTTCCAGCGTGATATCGCTCATTGTCTGCTCCGGGGTGCTGTTTCGTGTTCCGCGCCCGGCGCGGGCCGGGCCTGGTCCGGCCGGACCGGAAAGCGGGCGCGTTTTTGGGCACTATAGAGGATGTGCGGGGCCTCGCGCGCCCCACGCCTGCCAGGAGCCCAGCCCATGAACACCGTCTTGCCCGTCATCGACCGCGCCAGCCTGCCCGCCCTCTTCGCGCCGCGCGCGCCCGACACCCACAAAGGCAGTTTCGGCACCGTGGGCGTAGTGGGCGGCGGCGCCGGCATGACGGGCGCGGTCCTGCTGGCCGCCCGGGCGGCGCTCAAGATCGGAGCGGGCAAGGTGCTGGCGGGTTTTGCCGCCGAGTCCGCCCCGCTCCCCTGCGATCCCCTGCAGCCCGAACTCATGCTGCGCGACGCGCGTTCGCTGCTGGAAGAAGACTGGGGCGTGACGGCCTGGGTGGCGGGCTGCGGCATCGGCGGCGGCACGCTGGCGGCCAATGCGCTGTCCGAGCTGTTCGTGCTGCGCCGGGGCGCGCCCCTGGTGCTGGACGCCGACGGCCTGAACCTGCTGGCCCGGGGCGACATTCAGCCCAACTGGGGCAAGGGGCCGGTGGTGCTGACGCCGCACCCGGCCGAAGCGGGCCGCCTGCTCGGCGCCGACGCCGCCCGCGTGCAGGCCGACCGCCCGGCCGCGGCCCGCGAACTCTCCGCCCGCTACGGCGCATGGGTGGTGCTCAAGGGCGCGGGCACCATTGTGTGCGCGCCCGACGGCCGCTGCCAGGTCAATGCCAGCGGCAACCCCGGCCTGGCGACCGCCGGAACGGGGGACGTATTGGCGGGCATGCTGGGCTCGCTGATCGCCCAGGGCCTGCCGCTGGAGCAGGCGGTGCCGGGCGCGGTATGGCTGCATGGCGCCGCCGCCGACGCGCTGGTGGCGCGCGGCATCGGCCCCATCGGCCTTACGGCCGGCGAACTGGCCGACGCGGCCCGCGCATTGCGCAATCAGAAACACTAGGGTAAACCCTATTTACAACATTCTTCTCCTGCGGCAGGAAATTCGATTGCCTTTTCATTAGGGTTATCCCTATAATGGTTTACCCCAAGACGAAACGGACTGGAGAGAACCATGAGCGAACTGACCCTGAACCACAACGCCCGCCTGACCGACGCGCTGGAGCGCGACCTGCTGCGCGGCGCCCTCGAACGCCAACCGAACGCCCACCCCCTGACCAGCCTGAAGAAGGCCGGCCACGCCGTCGCCGGCGCCATCGGCAGCTTCTTCGATTTCATCGACGAAGTGAACGAGTCGATGAACCGCGCCCGCGCCGCCAGCGCCCGCTTCTCCGGCTCCCAGTGGTAATCGCTGCCGCGCCCGGCAGGCCCGCCGCGTCCCGACCGCCGCGCAGCCTGCCGGGCGCAACACCGTAGCGGCGCCCGCGTCTTCCCCGCGCCCGCCGTGCCGGTGCGGCTGCCCGACCCCTCTGCGGGCGCCGATCCGCGCCGCGCCGGCCTGCTTTGGCCAGGCCCCCGCGACGCGCCTTCCCCGTCCGCCTTCCGGCGGCATCCTAGGCGTTTTCCCTAGCGCCCCTTGCGCCTGCGGCGCATTGACAGCTTCCGAACCCCCTACCGATAATCGGCCCCTTGCCGTCGCGCCCGGCGTCCGCCCCTGCCCCCGCGCCGTCCGCACGCGGCCGGCCGCCAGGCAGGCGCCGCGCACGACCCGGTCCGTTTTCCCTCCGGAGTTGTCACCATGAAGTTGCGCACCACCCTGGCCCTCGCGGCCGCCAGCGCCGGCCTGGCCGCCCTGCCCCTGGCCTCGCAGGCCCAGACGCTGAAGATCGGCCTGTCTTCCGAGCCCACCTCGGCCGACCCCCACTATCACAAGATGACGCAGAACGACGCGTTTTCCGCGCACGTCTACAGCTCGCTGGTGGGCCGCGACGCCGACATGAAGCTGGTGCCCGCCCTGGCCACGTCCTGGAAGAACCTGGACGACCTGACCTGGGAATTCAAGCTGCGCGACGACGTCAAGTTCTCCAACGGCAAGCCCTTCACGTCCGAGGACGTGCTGTTCACCATCTGCCGCACGCTGAACAACGAAACCAACGTGTCGCAGTCGTACATGGACATGACCAAGCGCATCACCGATGTGCAGACGCCGGATCCCCACACCGTCATCGTCAAGACGGCCCAGCCCTTCCCGCTCATGCCCGCCGAAATGGCGCGCTCGCTGCCCATCATCTGGAATGGCATCGTCGAGCACGGCAAGCTGACCTTCGATCCGAAAAAGGGCTGCGGCGTGACCGGCCCCTGGCCCACCGTGGCCGACTTCAACAACGGCAAGGACGCCATCGGCACGGGCCCCTACCTGCTCAAGTCCTACGTGAAGGGCACAGGCATCGAGCTGGTGCGCAATGAGAACTACTGGGGCCCCAAACCCTACTGGAAGGAAGTGAAGTTCGTGCCGGTGCCGGCCGCGGGCCCGCGCCTGACCGGCCTGCTGTCGGGCGACTTCGACATGATCGAGAACCCGGCCGCGCGCGACCTCACGCGCCTGAAGGACAATCCCAAGTTCGGCTACGTGGCCACGCCGTCCACCCGCCTGATCTTCTTCCAGCCCGACGTGGCCCGCAACCCGAGCCCGTTCGTCAAGAGCGCCGACGGCAAGAACCCGCTGCAAGACCTGCGCGTACGCAAGGCCATTTCCATGGCCATCGACCGCAAGGCCATCACCGCCCGCATCATGGACGGCATGGCCACCCCGGCCTACCAGTACATGCCCGACGGCATGTTCGGCGCGCTGCCCAAGGCTCCCGAGATCAAGTACGACCCCGAAGGCGCCAAGAAGCTGCTGGCCGAAGCCGGCTATCCCAACGGTTTCGAGCTCACCATCTCCACCACCAACGACCGCTACGTCAACGACGGCCAGGTCGCCCAGGCGGTGGCGCAGTATCTCTCGCGCATCGGCATCAAGGCCAACGTGGACGCGATGACCGCCTCCATCTACTTCCCCAAGCGCGCCAAGCGCGAGTTCAGCTTCTCCATCGGCGGCTGGCCGGCGGAAACGGGCGAAGCCTCGGCGCTGTTCCAGCTGTGGGTCGCCTCGCTGGATTCGCCCAACAGCCTGGGCACCAGCAACTACGGCGGCTTCTCCAACGCCGATTTCGACAAGGTCTACAAGCAGGCCATCGTCACCGTGGACGCGCCCAAGCGTGAAAAACTGCTGCAGGAATCCACCCGGATCGCCCTGGACAACGTGCCGCTGATCCCGCTGCACTTCGAAAGCAGCATCTGGGCCTTCCGCAAGGGCATCACCTACGAAGGCCGCCGCGACCAGTACACGCTGGCGATGTCGGTCAAGCCTGCCGGCCAGAAGTAAGGCGGCCCCCCGCCCCCCCCCCGAAAAGACGCCGCCGGCCCGCGGCGTCTTTTTTTTTCCGCCGGGCCTACAGCTCGTCCAGCCGCCGCGCCAGCAGCGCCGCGAAAGCCTCGGCCTCGGCCGGCAGCAGGCGGCCCTGCATCACCTGGATCTGCAGCGTGCGCGACTGCAGCTCCGCATTGGCGATCGGCACGGCGGCGAGTTCTTCTTCCGCCAGTCGCCACGCCACCGATACATGGCCGCTCAGCATGATGGCGTCGGACCGCCGCACGAACGCATGCAGGGCGCCCGAGTAATTCGTGGTCAGGGCCGGTTCCAACGTCACCGAATCCAGGGCGCAGCCCAGCTCGAACAGGCGACGGGTGGTGGTGGCCGCGCCGGTCAGCGCCAGCGGATAGCCGCCCAGCTCCGATAAGTCCAGGCTGGCGCGCGAGGCCAGGGGATGGCCGGCGCGCATGACCGCATAGACGGGCGCGCGGCGGGAATGCCGCACGGTCACGCCCTGGCCGCGCTCCATATTGAAGGTCACGGCCAGTTCGGCCTCGCCGCTCGCCACGCGCCGCGTGGCTTCGAGCGGCGAGGCCACGTGGAGGTCGAAACGCACCCAGGGCCATTCGGCGTGGAATTCGGCCATGGCCTGGGGCAGAAAGCCCTGCGCCGGCCCTTCGGACGAGGCCACCCGTATCTCGTTGCGCGGCGAACCTTTCAGCCCGGCGATCTGGCGCAGCACCGATTCGGATTCCAGCAGCGAACGGCGCGCATGCGCCAGCAACAGGCGGCCCGCCTCGCTCAGCACCATGCCGCGCGCCGCGCGCTCGAACAGCGGCGCGCCCGCCTCTTCCTCCAGCTTGGCGATCTGGCGGCTGATGGCGGACACGGCCACGTGCAGCCGCGCCGAGGCCGCGCTCAGGCTGCCGGCGTCGGCCACTTCCACGAAATACTTCAGGGCGATGCCGTGCATGCGCGGCTCCGGGAAAAGAGATCCTTGCCGAAAAGGCAAAGCAATGAACAATTATTCTAATTGTCGAGAAAGGACGCGCGCTCCTAGAATTTTTCGCCATTGCCAACGAAAACGGCGCGCCACGACGCGCCGGGATGGGAAAACCGTGTCAGCAGCAGTTTCGAGCGCCACCCGCGAGGCCGCCATCGCCCGCGCCGTCGCGCAGGCCGATGGCGGCGCCTTGCAGCGCGAATTGGCCGGCCTGGTGGCTTACCGCAGCGAAAGCCAGAACCCCGCCCAGCGCCCCACGCTGTATGCCTATCTGCGCGAAGCCGTGGCGCCGCGCCTCGAACGGCTGGGCTTCGCCTGCCGCATCGCCGAAAACCCGGCCGCGGACGGCCCGCCCTTCCTGCTGGCCCACCGGGTGGAAGATCCCGCCCTGCCCACCGTGCTGCTCTATGCCCATGGCGACGTGGTGCGCGGCTACGACGAACAGTGGCGCACCGGCCAGGGCCCGTGGCGGCTCGCCGCCGAAGGCGACCGCTGGTACGGACGGGGCACGGCCGACAACAAGGGACAGTACTGCATCAACGTAAATGCCCTGGAACAGGTGCTGGCCGAACGCGGCGGCCGCCTGGGCTTCAACGCGCGCATGCTGGTGGAATGCGGCGAGGAAGTCGGTTCGCCGGGCCTGCACGACGCCTACCGCCTATGGAAACAGGAGCTGGCGGCCGACGTGTTCATCGCTTCCGACGGGCCGCGCCTGGCCGCCGAACGGCCCACGCTGTTCCTGGGCTCGCGCGGCACGCTGCTGTTCGACCTGACCGTGGACCTGCGCGAACACGCGCACCATTCCGGCAACTGGGGCGGGGTACTGCCCAACCCGGGCCTGCTGCTGGCCCATGCGCTGGCCGCCCTGGTGGACGCGCGCGGCCGCCTGCTGGTCGAAGGATTGCGGCCGCCTCCCGTGCCGCCCGCCGTGCGCGAGGCGCTGTCCACCATCGAGGTGGGCCGGGACGAGGACGCCCCCGAGCTGGACCCCGGCTGGGGCGAGCCGGGGCTGACCGTGGCCGAGCGCCTCTTTGCCTGGAACACGCTGGAAGTGCTGGCCTACAAAACCGGCAACCCCGACAACCCGGTGGGCGCGATTCCGCCGCGCGCCTGCGCCACCTGCAACCTGCGCTTCGTGGTGGGCACGGACTGGCGCGGCGCCGCGGGCATCCTGCGCCGCCATCTGGACGCGCACGGCCTGCAATGCGTGCAGGTTTCAGTGCGCAGGGGCACGCCCGCCACGCGCCTGGACCCGGACGACCCCTGGGCGCGCTGGGCCCTGGAATCGCTGGCGCGCACGACCGGCAAGGCGCCCGCCCTGCTGCCCAACCTGGGCGGCACCGTGCCCAACGATGCATTCTCGGAAGTGCTGGGCCTGCCCACCGTGTGGGTGCCGCATTCCTATCCGGCCTGTTGCCAGCACGGCCCGGACGAACACCTGCTGGCCAGCGTCGCGCGCGAAGGACTGGCCGTCATGGCCGGGCTGTTCTGGGACCTGGGCGAACAGGGCCCGGCCCTCGCCGCCCGGCGCCGCGCGCCCCCGGCCGCTTAGGGCGGGCGCGCCCCCGGGACCGCATCCGCCGGATCGCCTATACAATGCCCCCGCTTTACCGGAGTCGCCATGTCATCGCCTGAATCCGCGCCGCGTCCGCGCCCCTTCCTGCTTGCCTGTCCGGACCTGGCCGCCGAGCGCCAGGGCAATACCGGCACGCCGGGTGTATGGCACTTCGACTCGGGCGTCGCGGGCCGGCGCGTCATGCTCACCGCCCTCGTCCACGGCAACGAGCTGTGCGGCGCCTGGGCGCTCAAGGCGGCGCTGCAGGCGGGGCTGCGGCCGCGCCGGGGCTCGCTGACCCTGGCGTTCTGCAACCTGGCCGCGTTCGACCGCTTCGATCCCGCCAATTACGCGCCGTCGCGCTTCGTGGACGAAGACATGAACCGCGTCTGGAGCGAAGACAAGCTGTCGCGGCCCGACACCCAGGAACGCCGCCGCGCCGCCGAGCTGCGCCCCTGGGTGGAGCGGGCCGACTGGCTCATGGACTTCCATTCGATGAGCAACTCCGACGTGCCGCTGCAGCTCACCGGGCTGGAGCCGCGCAATATCGCACTGGCGCGCTCGCTGGGCAACCCGGCCTACGTCATCGCCGACGCCGGCCACGCCGCGGGCGTGCGCATGCGCGACTATGGCCGGTTCGGCGAGACGGGCGATAATGGCACGCGCTCGCTGCTCATCGAGTGCGGCTTTCATGGCGCGCCCGAGGCGCGCGACGTGGCGCTGGACCAGCTGGCGCGCTTCCTGTGCGCGGCAGGCACGCTGGACCGCACCGACCTGCCGGCCGCCTGGTTCGCGCCCGACGCGCCCGCGCAGCGCGCGCTGCGCGTCACGGAGGCCATCGCGGCCCGGAGCGCCGATTTCCGTTTCGCGCAGCCCTGGAAGGGGCTCGAAACCCTGCCCCGCGCCGGCACGCTGATCGGCTGGTCCGAAGGCGAGCCCGTCGTCACGCCCTACGACGACTGCGTGCTCATCATGCCCTCCACCGCCAATCTGCGGCCGGGCGTGACCGTGGTCCGGCTGGCCCGGCCTATCGCCTGACCCCGCCAGCGCGCGGCCTGCCCGCCTCTCCCGGAAACGAAACCATCATGCCCAGCAAGGAACTCATCTCGTGGCCCTGTTCATCCTGCGCAGACTGATACAGAGTCTGTTCGTCCTCCTGGCCGTGTCGGTCGTGGTGTTCTTCGCGGTCTACGCCGTGGGAGACCCGATCGAACTGCTGGTCAGCCCCGAAGCCAGCCAGGCCGCCCGCGAAGCCATGATCGCCCGGCTGGGGCTGGACCTGCCGGTCTGGCAGCAATACGCCCATTTCCTGTGGCGCGCGCTGCACGGCGACCTGGGCACGTCCTTCGTGCACAACATCCCCGCCGTCGATCTCATCGTGCAGCGCATTCCCGCCACCTTCGAACTGGTGGTGGTCGCCATCAGCCTGACCTGTCTGATCGGCATTCCGCTCGGGCTGGTGGCCGGCCTGTACCGCGACGAGCCGCTCGGGCGGGGCATCATGGCCTCGTCGGTGCTGGGCTTCTCGCTGCCCAACTTCTGGCAGGGCATGATGCTCATCCTGCTCTTTGCCGTCTGGCTGGGCTGGCTGCCGGCCACCGGCCGCGGCGAGACGGCCACCGTGCTGGGCGTGCCGCTGTCCATTCTCACCGCCGACGGCTGGTCGCATCTCATCATGCCGGCCATCAACCTGGCGCTGGCCAATATCGCGCTGGTGCTGCGCCTGACCGCCTCCGGCGTGGTCGAGGCGCGCAGCCAGGACTACGTGAAGTTCGCCCGCGCCAAGGGCGTCAGGCCCGGCCGCATCGTGCGCCGCCATATCCTGCGCAACATCCTCATCCCCGTCGTCACCGTGATCGGCATGGAATTCGGCACGCTGATCGCCTACTCCACCATCACCGAAACCGTGTTCGCGTGGCCCGGCATGGGCAAGCTGCTCATCGACAGCGTCTACCAGCTCGACCGCCCCGTGGTGGTGGCCTACGTGATGCTGGTCACGCTGATCTTCGTCATCATCAACCTGGTTGTGGACATTCTGTATGCCGCGCTCGACCCGCGCGTACAGCTCGTGACTCCCGCTCAATGAATACCATGCCCCATACTCCCAATCCCGGCCGCACCCGCACGGTCCAGCCGCTGGCCGACACGCCCCGGCGCGCCGCCATCTTGAAAAAGCTGCACGCGCGGCCCACCGTGAAGGGGTCGGCCATCGCGCTGGCCATTCTCGTCGTGCTCGTCATGGCCGCGCCCTTCTTCGCGCCGCAGAATCCCTACGATCTCGCCAATCTCTCGCTCATGGACGGCCGCCTGGCCCCCGGGCAGGCGCTCATGGACGGCAGCATCGCCTGGCTGGGCACCGACGACCAGGGCCGTGACATGCTCAGCGCCATCCTGTACGGCCTGCGCATCAGCCTCATGGTGGGCCTGAGCGCCGTGGTGCTGGCCACGGCCATCGGCGGCGCGGTCGGGCTGGTGGCGGCCTATATCGGCGGGCTGGTCGACACGGTGCTGATGCGCCTCGTGGATTTCATCCTGGGCTTTCCCACCATCCTGGTGGCGCTGGTGCTGCTGGTGGTGCTGGGGCGCGGGGTGGACAAGGTGATCCTGGCGCTGGTGCTGGTGCAGTGGGGCCACTATGCGCGCATCATGCGCAGCCGCGCCCTGCAGGAACGGCGCAAGGAATACGTGGAAGCGGCGGCCAACCTGGGCTTTCCGGCCTGGCGCATCATGGTGTTCCACCTGCTGCCCAATTGCCTGGGCCCGGTGATGGTGTTCGCCACCATCCAGATCGCCACCGCCATCGCGCTGGAAGCCACGCTGTCCTTCCTGGGCGTGGGCGTACCCATTACCGAACCCTCGCTCGGCCTGCTGATTTCCAACGGATTCCAGTACCTGTTGTCCGGCGACTACTGGATCAGCCTCTTCCCGGGCATCGCCCTGCTCGTGCTGATTCTTTCCATCAACATCGTGGGCGACCGCCTGCGCGAAGCCCTGGACCCGCGACGAGCATGAACAAGGCCCACCCCTCGCAGCGCTGCGCGCTTTCCCCTCGACGCGGCGCCGTGGCGGACCGGCGCAACGGATGAATGAAATGAAGGAAACCATCCTGGAGGTGCGCGGCCTGCGCACCGCGTTCCATACCGAGGCCGGCGCCTGGCTGGCCGTCGACGGCGTAGACCTGACCGTGCGCCGCGGCGAGATCGTGGGCCTGGTGGGCGAATCGGGGTCGGGCAAATCCGTCACCGGCTTTTCGCTGCTGGGCCTGATCGACCCGCCCGGCGAAGTCGTGGACGGAGAAGTGAAGTTCAAGGGCACGGACCTGCGCAAGCTCGACGAAGAACAGATGCGCCAGCTGCGCGGCAACCGCATCGCCATGATCTTCCAGGACCCGCTCATGACGCTCAACCCGGTGCTGCGCGTGGGCGAGCAGATGATGGAGGCCATCCTCACGCACGAGGACGTGCCGCGCGCGCAGGCGCTGGAACGCTGCCGCGAAGCCCTGGAAATGGTGGGCATCCCCTCGCCGGAAAAGCGGCTGCGCAGCTATCCCCACGAGTTCTCGGGCGGCATGCGCCAGCGCGTGGCCATCGCCATCGCCATGCTGAACAAGCCCGACCTGATCATCTGCGACGAGCCGACCACGGCGCTGGACGTGACCATCCAGGGCCAGATTCTCTACCGCATGCAGCAGATCTGCCGCGAGCACGACACCGCGCTCATCTGGATCACGCACGACCTGGGCGTGGTGGCCGAGCTGGCCGACCGCGTCGCCGTCATGTATGCCGGACGCATCGTCGAGTCCGGCCCCGTCGACCAGGTGCTGGACGCGCCGCGCCACCCCTACACCAAGGGCCTGCTCGACTCCATGCCCGGCGCCGCGCCGCCCGGCGGGCGCCTGCACCAGATCGACGGCATGGCGCCCAGCCTCGCCGGCCGGCCCTCGGGCTGTCCGTTCCGCCCGCGCTGCTCGCACGCGATCACGCGCTGCACGGAACAGGCCCCGGCCGTCACCACCGAAGGCCCGCGCAGCTACCGCTGCTATGCGCCCATTGCCCGCGAGGCGGAAAAAGCATGAGCGCCGCCGAGACATCCGCAGTGCGCAGCACGGAGGACCATTCCTTGACCCAGGCCGATACCCCCGTCATCGAGCTGAAGAACATACACAAGCGCTTCGAGCAGCGCCCCGACCTGGCGCAGCGCATCCTGGCGCTGGGCGGCCGGCCCATCGACCGCCGCACGGTCTACGCCGTCAACGGCGTGGACCTCGCCATCCGTCGCGGCGAAGTCGTGGGGCTGGTGGGCGAGTCCGGCTGCGGCAAGTCCACGCTGGGCCGCATCGTGGCGGGCCTGCACCGCCAGAGCGAGGGCGAACTGCGCTACCTGGGCCAGGACGCCTCGCGGCTGCGCGGCGCCGGCAAGCTGGCCTACACGCTGGGCGTGCAGATGATCTTCCAGGATCCTCAGGCCTCGCTCAATCCGCGTCAGCGCCTGCGCCAGATCCTGGGCGAGGCGCTCAAGGTGCACAAGCTCGCGCCGCCGCGGGACATCCCCGCCCGCATCGACCGCGCGCTGTCCGAAGTGGGGCTGGACCGCGAATACCGCGACCGCTTTCCGCACCAGATCTCCGGCGGCCAGCGCCAGCGCATCGGCATCGCCCGCGCGCTGATGGTGTCGCCCAAGTTCCTGGTCTGCGACGAGCCGGTGGCGGCGCTGGACGTGTCGATCCAGGCGCAGGTCATCAACCTCTTCATGGACCTGCGCGCGCAGCACGGTTTCACGTACCTGTTCATCAGCCATGACCTGGGCGTGGTCAAGCACATCTCCGACCGCGTCGCCATCATGTACCTGGGCAAGATCGTGGAGATTTCCACCGCGGCGGAAATCTTCGCCCATGCCAACCACCCGTATACCCAGGCCCTGATGGCCGAGGTGCCCGACGTGGCGCGGCGCGGCCGCAAGTTCACGCCGATCCGCGGCGAGATCCCCTCGCCGCTGAATCCGCCGCCCGGCTGCACCTTCCATCCGCGCTGCCCCCACGCCATGCCGCGCTGCCGCGAACAGGCGCCCGCGCTGCGGGAAATCTCCCCGGGCCACTGGTCGGCCTGTCACCTGAACGACGCCAACGCATAACGCCATGAAAGCCTCAGAGATGTCCAATGTGGACCGTATCGCCATCGAGCTGGGTCATGCCGGCCGCAACGCCATTCACTACGTCGACGACGACCGCAACGCCGACCGCCCCTTCAAGCTCCAGACCTACCGCCCCTACGGGTACACGCCGGACCGCCCGGTCGTGATCGTGCAGCACGGCGTGCTGCGCAACGGCGACGAGTACCGCGACTTCTGGGTGCCGGCCGCCGACCGCCACAAGCTGCTGATCGTGGCCCTCACCTTCTCCAACGAGATCTGGCCCGGCGTCGAGAGCTACAACAACGGCCGCGTCTTCACGGCCACGGGCAATCCGCGCCACATCGCCGGCTGGACCTATGCCCTGGTGGGCAACGTCATCCGCGACCTGGTCGCGGCGGACATCGCCGACGGCCGGAACGTCTATCTCTTCGGACATTCCGCCGGCGGCCAGTTCGTGCACCGCCTCATGAGCAGCCAGCCGCACGACCTGTTCAAGGCCGTCGTCGCCGCCAATCCCGGCTGGTACACGCTGCCCACCTTCGATTACCCCTTCCCCGAGGGCATGGACGGCGTGGGCCTGACCGAAGACCATCTCGTCAAGCTGCTGGGCTACCCCATGACTATCCTGGCGGGCGACCAGGACATCGCCACCGACGACCCGCACCTGCCTTCCGAGCCCGCCGCCCTGCGCCAGGGCCCGCACCGTTTCGCGCGCGCCCACTACTATTTCGAAGCTGGCCGCCGGGAGGCCGGGCGCCGCGGCGTGCCGTTCAACTGGAAGCTGCAAGTCGTGCCGGGCATCGGCCACGATGGCCGCGCCATGTCGGCGGTCTGCGCCAGCCTCTGGTTCGAGGGCGGCATGCCCGACGCGGCCGAACTGGCCCGGCTCGCCGGCCAGCAAGTCGCCTGACCCTCCTTTCCAAGACGCCAACGCGCGGAGATTCCCATGTCCAACCTTCCCAACACCGAACAGCTCGTCGCCGGCATCCAGCAATGGCTGCGCTGCGAATCGCCCTCCAACTACCCGGAAGGCATCGCCGCGATGGCCCGCATCATCGCCGACCAGGCCGCCGCCGCCGGCCTGACGGTGGAAGTGTCCTCGCTCGGCTCCGCCACCGGCCCGCTGCTCTACGTGACCAACCGCGCGCCCGGCGACACCCGCCCCGGCATCCTCATCCTGGGCCACATGGACACCGTGCACCCGGTCGGCACGCTGCTCGAAAACCCCGTGCGCATCGAAGGCGACCGCCTCTACGGCCCCGGCGGCTACGACATGAAGGCGGGCATCTACCTGGCGCTCTCCGCCCTCGCCGCGCTGGCGCGGCCGGGCGCCACGCGGCTGCCCGTGGACTTCCTCATGGTGCCCGACGAGGAAACCGGCAGCCACGCCTCGCGCGTGCACATCGAACGCTTCGCGGCCAATGCGAAGTACGCCCTGGTCTGCGAGCCCGCCCGCCCCAACGGCGGCAAGTGCGTCACCGCGCGCAAGGGCACGGGTATGCTCACGCTGAACGTCAAGGGCCGCCCCTCGCACGCCGGCATGGCGCACGAGAAGGGCCGCAGCGCCATCCGCGAAATGGCGCACCAGGTGCTGGCGCTGGAAGCCATGACCGACTACGAGCGCGGCGTGACCGTCAGCGTGGGCACCATCGCCGGCGGCACCGTCACCAACACCGTGCCGGCGCAGTGTCGCTGTGTCGTGGACTTCCGCGTGCCCGACATGGGCGCCGCCGAAGACGTGCTGCGCCGCATGCGCGAGCTGTGCGCCGTGGGGCCGGACGTGGAGCTGGACATCGACGTGGAGCTCAACCGTCCGCCCATGGTCAAGACCGAAGCCGCGGCCGCCCTGCTGGCCCTGGCCCAGGGCTATGCCGAGCGCGCCGGCTTTCCGCTCGAAGACGCGCCCATGACCGGCGGCGGCAGCGACGCCAACTTCACCTCCGCCCTGGGCGTGCCCACGCTGGACGGCCTGGGCGCGGACGGCGACGGCGCGCACACGCTGCACGAGTACGTGCTCGTGCCCACGCTGGAAATGCGCCTGAAATTCTGGGAGCTGCTGCTGAAGGAACTGGCCTAGGCGCTGTTCACGCTGGCCCCCTGCAATAGGGGCCGTCATGCAATCCGGTCAGGCGATTTCCATGAACACTTCTCCCCAGGCAACGGGCGCGGTCGCGTACGGGCTGGCGACCGTCGCGGATGACGGCGCCGTGCTGGATACCTGGTATTCCCGGCCCGCGCTTGCCGGGCAGGTGCCGGCCAGCGGCACGCGGCGGCTTTCGGCGGAGGAAGCCCGCGCCGCGCTGGGCGAGCAGGCAGCCGCCGCGCTGACGCGCGACCCGCGGCGCAGGGTGGAAACCGTGGCGGTGCGCACAGCCATCGCCGCGCTGGCCGACCCGCCGGCGGACGCGCATGACGCCTACCTGCGCCTGCACCTGCTCAGCCACCGCCTGATCCGCCCGCATGGCGCCAATCTCGAGGGGCTGTTCGGCGTGCTGTCCAACGTGGCCTGGACTTCGGCCGGCCCCTGCCCGGTGGACCAGGTGGACGCGCTGCGCTGGCTGCTGCGCGCGGCGGGCCAGACGCTGGAAGTCCACGCCATCGACAAGATCCCGCGCATGACCGACTACGTCGCACCGGCCGGCGTGCGCATCGCCGACGCCAGCCGCGTGCGGCTGGGCGCGCACCTGTCGCCCGGCACCACGGTGCTGCACGAAGGCTTCTGCAACTTCAACGCGGGCACGCTGGGCGCCTCCATGGTGGAAGGCCGCATCAGCGCCGGCGTCATCGTGGACGACGGCACCGACATCGGCGGCGGCGCCTCCATCATGGGCACCATGTCGGGCGGCGGCAAGCAGGTGGTGTCCATCGGCAAGCGCTGCCTGCTCGGGGCCAATTCCGGCCTCGGCATCTCGCTGGGAGACGACTGCGTGGTGGAGGCCGGCTGCTACGTCACCGCCGGCACCCGCGTGCTCACTCCCGAAGGCGCGGTCGTGAAGGCCGTGGCGCTCGCGGGCCAGCACGGCCTGCTGTTCCGGCGCAATTCGCAGACCGGCGCCGTCGAAACGCTGGTGCGCACCGCCGCGTGGGGCACGCTCAACCCTGCGCTGCACACCGGGCACTAGGGCATGTCAACCCTGGCCGCGCGGCGGCGGCGCTACGGCCCGGGGGCGATCGGCGCGAACGGATAGCGCCGCAGCTCCCCGCCGCCCGCGATGATGGCGGTGGCCTCGGGCACTTCCTCCCAGGCGCCCGGCAGTTCCGACAGCGGCTCCGAGAGCAGCAGATAGGCATCGTCGCTCAGCGCGGCGACGCGGGGATCGTCGGGATACAGCTCGCGCAGATGGCGCACGCTGGTGTTGTGAAACAGCGTGCGCGAATCGCCCTCGCTGGAATAGCGCACCGCGACGAGCCGGGAACCGTCGAGCGCGCACACCGTCATGTTGACGGGATACGCCACGCCGTGCCGCCTGCCGGTTTCCTCCACCGCGCCCACCATGCGCGCCAGCGCCGGCAGCGGGTCGTTTTCCAGGCCGAAGCTCAGGGCCAGCAGGAACATGACCTCCGAATCGGTGGAACCCTCCAGCGATCCGAAATACGCGGGCGCGATCATCAGCATCAGGTCGCGCCGCAGCAGCGGATAGTCGCGAATGAGGCCGTTGTGCGCGAACAGCCAGTTGCCGTGGCGGAACGGATGACAGTTGGTTTCCTGCGCCGGCGTGTCGGTGGCGGCGCGGATGTGGGCCACGAACAGCGGCGAATGGATGGCGCGGGCCGCCTCGCGCAGGTTGCGGTCGTTCCTGGCGGGACGCACGCTGCGGTAGCGGAACGGCGGCTCCAGGGGCTGGCCGCCCGGCGGGCGGGCATACCAGCCCAGGCCGAAGCCGTCGCCGTTGGTGGTGGCGGCGCCCAGGCGAGCGTGCAGGCTCTGGTCGATGAGCGGGTGCTTCGCCTTGAAGAGCACGCTCTCCATTTGCAGCGGACTACCCGTATAAGCCAGCCATCGGCACATGATGCGCTCCTCGCGACAAAGAGTTGGGACCGGCGCGCCGCCGCCGCGGTTCCGCGGCCGCGGCGCTATTTCTTCAGCAGGGCCTTGAGCATGTCCAGCCGCGCTTTGGGGTTCATGGCCCGCGTGGCCTCGTCTTCCTCGATGCGCTGCTCGCCCAGCCCCATCTCTTCGATGAAGCGCGACGGCTCGCGCACCAGGTCCTCGCGCGCGCGGCGGCGGCGCTTGCACCAGCTCAGGTTCAGGCTGCGCTGCGCGCGCGTGATGCCCACGTACATCAGGCGGCGTTCTTCCTGGATGCGCGTGGCGAGGTTCTCGGCGGCGCGGGCCGGGTCGCCGACCTCGTCGTCCTTGCCCAGGTGCGGCAGCAGGCCCTCTTCCACGCCCGCCAGGTACACGTGCGGATACTCCAGGCCCTTGGAGGCATGCAGCGTGGAGAGCTTGACCGCGTCGGGCTCTTCCTCCTCGCCCCGTTCCAGCATGGTGACCAGGGCCACGTGCTGCACCAGGTCGAAAAGGCTCATGCCGTCTTCCTCGGCCTTGCGCTTGAGCCAGCCCGTCAGTTCGAGCACGTTCTGCCAGCGCGTCTGCGCCGGCTTCTCGTCGAAAAGCTCGTACAGGTGGCGCTCGTACTGGATGGCTTCGAGCAGGTCGTCCAGGATGCGGCCCGCCGGCTCGGCGGGCGCGTCCGCCCCCCCGGACGCCGCGCCCCGGCCCGCGCGCCATTGCATGCGCCGGATGAATTCCGTGAAGGTGCGCAGCGGCTCGAGTTGTCGCGGGGCCAGCAGGCTCTCCAGTCCGGTTTCGGCCACGGCCGCCAGCAGCGATATCTCGCGGCTGGCGGCATACTGCCCCAGCGTCTGCAGCGTGGCCTGCCCGATGCCGCGCTTGGGCGTGGTGGCCGCGCGGATGAAAGCCGGATCGTCGTCATCGTTGGCGAGCAGGCGCAGATAGGCCAGGATGTCGCGCACCTCGGCCTTGTCGAAGAAGCTCTGCCCGCCCGCCACCGTATACGGGATCTTCAGGTTGCGCAGCGCCTGCTCCAATATGCGCGACTGGTGGTTGCTGCGGTACAGGACGGCGAAATCCTTCCACTGGGCCTGGCGCTCGAAACGGGCCGCAGACAGCTTGATGGCGATGGACTCCGCCTCGTGCTCCTCGCTGTCCATGGCCGAAACCACAATGGGTTCGCCCATGCCCAGGTCCGACCACAGCTTCTTCTCGAAGAGCTTGGGGTTCTTCTGGATCACCTGGTTGGCCGCGGCCAGGATGCGTTGCACCGAGCGGTAGTTCTGCTCCAGCTTGATGAGCTTGATGTTGGGATAGTCGGTGGTGAGCTTGGCCAGGTTCTCGATGGTGGCGCCGCGCCACGCGTAGATGGCCTGATCGTCGTCGCCCACCGCCGTGAACATGGCCCGGTCGCCGGTCAGGAGCTGCACCAGCCGGTACTGGCAGACGTTGGTGTCCTGGTATTCGTCCACCAGCAGGTAACGCACGCGGTTCTGCCAGCGCGTGCGCACGGCTTCGTTGTTCTGCAGCAGCAGCGCCGGGATGCGGATCAGGTCGTCGAAATCCACGGCCTGGTAGGCGTTCAGGGTGGCAGCGTAGCTGCGGTACACGTTGGCCGCCTCCACGTCGCCCGGCGTGATGGCCTGGCGAGCGGCGTCGTCGGGCTCCATGAGCGCGTTCTTCCACAGCGAGATGATGCCCTGCACGTGGCGCAGCCGGGCCTTGTCGGTAGTGGCCAGCAGCTCCTGGATGATGGCCAGGGCATCGTCGGCGTCCAGAATGGAAAACGTGGGCTTCAGGCCCGCGTGGCGGGCCTCTTCGCGCAGCATCTTCACGCCCAGCGAGTGGAACGTGCTGATCGTCAGGCCCTTGGCCAGCTTGCGGTCCACCAGCGTCTTCACGCGCTCGCCCATTTCGCGCGCGGCCTTGTTGGTGAACGTCAGCGCCACCACGTTGCGGCCCATGTAGCCGCACTCCCGCAGCAGGTAGGCGATTTTCTGGGTGATGACGCGCGTCTTGCCGCTGCCTGCGCCGGCCAGCACGAGGCAAGGGCCGTCCAGGTACAGCACGGCGGCTTTCTGCGCGGGATTCAGGCCGTGGCCGATGGGTTCGCTGGCGGACATGGATTGCGGAATGGCTCAAGAGCGGCGCCTTGCGGCGGCCGCGTCGGAGGTCAAAGATGATAGAACAATCGGCGCTGCGCCGCAGCGATGCGCGCCGGGGCCGCGCGAGGCTTCTTGCGGAGTCAACCGGCCCTAGATTTCCAGCGGATCCACTTCGAGCTGCCAGCGCACCCGCGCCTCGTTGGCGAGATAGGGCAAATGATGCGACCACGACGCCAGAAACGCCTGCAAGGCGGGCCGGTTGACGCTTTCGACCAGCAGCTGGGCGCGCTCCACGTTGGCGACCCGCACGATGCGCAGCGGCACCGGATCGTAGAGCATGACGGCATTCAGTGTAGGGAAGTCGGCCGCCCACTCGCCTTCGGGCAGCGCGCGCGCCTGCTGCAGGAATGCCACCGCCGTGGCCAGCTCGCGCGACTCGGCGGTCAACAGGGCCTGGTAGGCGTAGGGCGGCAGGCCGGTGCTCTCGCGCTCCTGCAGCGCGTGGCGGGCAAAGCCGGGGTAATCGTGGCGCAGCAGCGCCTGGTAGACGGGCTGCTCGGGGTAGCCGGTCTGGATCAGCACTTCGCCGTTGCCCTGGTGCCGGCCCGCCCGCCCCGCCACCTGCATGAGCTGCGCGAACAGGCGCTCGGGCGCGCGGAAATCGTGGGCGAACAGCATGGAGTCGGCATTGAGCACGCCCACCAGCCCCAGGCGCGCGAAGTCATGCCCCTTGGCCACCATCTGCGTGCCGACCAGGATGTCCACTTCGCCGGCATGCACCGCCGCGAACAGTGCCTCGGCGCTGCCCTTCCTGCGCGTGCTGTCGGCGTCGATGCGCAGGATGCGCGCCTGCGGAAACAGCTCGGCCAGGTGCTCTTCCACCCGCTGCGTGCCGCGTCCCATGGGCGACAGATCCTGGTCGCCGCACTCGGGACAGGCGCGCGGCACGGGCGCCTGGTAGCCGCAATGATGGCAATGCAGGCGATGGCCCCGCCCCTCGGTGCGGTGCAGCACGGTAAACGCGGTGCACCGCGGGCAATTGCTCACCCATGCGCAGGACGGGCAGTGCAGCACCGGCGCATAGCCCCGGCGGTTCAGGAAAATGAGCGATTGCTCGCCCCGCTCCAGGCGCTCGCCCACCGCCTCCAGAAGCTGCGGCGACAGCCCCTGCTTCATCTGCAGCCGGCGCGTGTCGATCAGCCGTATCGCGGGCAGGCTGCTGGAACGGGCGCGCGACGGCAGATCCAGCTTCAGGTAGCGCCCGCGCAGCGCGTGCTGCCAGGTTTCCAGCGAAGGCGTGGCCGAGCCCAGCACGACCGGAATGTCCAGATCGTGCGCGCGCCACACGGCGAGGTCGCGCGCGGAGTAGCGCAAGCCCTCCTGCTGCTTGTAGGACGGGTCGTGTTCTTCATCCACCACGATCAGTCCCAGCTCGCTCATGGGCGCGAATACGGCCATGCGCGTGCCCAGCAGCATGCGCGCCTGGCCACGCTGCGCGCGCGCCCAGGCCTGCAGACGCTCGCCGTCCGACAGGCCGCTATGCAGCACCGCCACGCCCTCCGGCCCCACCAGTCCTTCCAGGCGCGCCCGCAGCGCGCCCTCGAGCTGCGGCGTGAGGTTGATTTCGGGCACCATCAGCAGCACCTGCCGCCCCTGGGCCAGCACGCGCTCGGCCGCGCGCAGGTAGACCTCGGTCTTGCCGCTGCCCGTCACCCCGTACAGCAGAACGGGCTTGAAGCTGCGCAGCGCGGCAATGGCGTCGGCCGCGGCGCGCTGGGCCTGGTTCAGCTCGGGCGGCTGGTCGGCCGCGGCGGGCGCGCGCGCGGCTTTGCGCTTACGCGCGTCCAGCCGCGCCACCGGACCGCCGGCCGAGCGCTTGCCCAGGTAGGCGCTGGTCTTGCGCAGCGGCGGCGGCAGCGTGGGCAGCATGACTTCGCCCAGCGGACGCTGGTAGTACTCCGCGGCAAAGCGCGCCAGGCGCAGCCAATCCTCGGCAAAGGGCGGCAGGTCGTCCAGCACCTGCTCGATGGGACGGATCTGGGCCGGGTCGTAGGACGGCCCTGCCGGGTTGTCCACCACTACCCCGATCAGGCGGCGGCGACCGAATGGAACGATGACCCGCAGCCCCGCCGCCACCGGCTCATGGTGGCGGTAGTCGAACGGGCCGGGCAGGGGCACGTCCAGGGCCACGCGCACCCAGCACGGCGGCGAAACGTCTGCGGGCCGTTCCTCAGACATGGACAGAGCGACGAGACGAAAGAATGGGACGGCCGGCCGGCCATCCTATGGCCGATCCGGCGCGGTCGCGGATCGGGGCGTCAAATGGGGCCGGTTTCCGCCCCGCCGCCGCGCATAGCGGGGACGGCGCTGTGGATAACTTTGGGGAAAAGGCCGGGACCACATGGAAAAACGGCAATCTGCAGAATTGCTTCAGTTCTTGCAAATCTGTTGAAAACCCGTTTTTTTCTTTAAAAAACATATAGTTATGCAAGCTTCCGAGATTGTAAGCCAAGTATTAGAGGGTTTTCCCCGAGGCCCATCGTGCTGTGCACAACTGTGACGCCGAACCACGGGCTTCGGCCTCCCGGACCGAAGCGTACACTCACTTATCGCCGCAGCGAGCGGCTGTGATGGTGGACTTCTTCCACCAATTCGGCTACGGCATCCGGCGGAGTAAAACGCGAAATCCCGTGGCCCAGATTGAAGACGTGCCCCCCCTCGCCGACCGGGCCGTAGGCGTCCAGCACGCGGCGCGCCTCGGCCCGCACGGCCTGCGACCCGCCGAACAGCGCCATGGGATCCATATTGCCCTGCAGCGCGACGCGGTCGCCCGTGCGCCGCCGCGCCGCGGCCAGGTCCACGGTCCAGTCCAGTCCCACCGCGTCGCACCCGCAGGCCGCGATCTCTTCCAGCCACTGTCCGCCGCCCTTGGTGAACACGATGACCGGCACCCGCCGGCCTTCGTTCTCGCGCCTCAGGCCCGCCACCACCTTGCGGGTGTAGGCCAGCGAGAACTGTTGGAACAGGCCGTCGGCAAGCACGCCGCCCCAACTGTCGAACAGCATGACGGCCTGCGCGCCGGCGTCGATCTGCGCGTTCAGGTATTGCAGGGTGGCCTGCGCATTGACCTCCAGGATGCGGTGCAGCAGATCCGGACGGGCATAGAGCATGGTCTTGATGAGACGGTAGTCGTCGCTGCCCTGCCCTTCGACCATGTAGCACGCGATCGTCCAGGGGCTGCCGGCAAAGCCGATGAGCGGCACTTTGCCGTCCAGCTCGCGGCGTATCACGCGCACGGCATCGAACACATAGCGCAGCTTGTCCATGTCGGGCACGGCCAGGCGCGCCACGTCGTCTTCGGTGCGCACCGGGCGCGCAAAGCGCGGCCCTTCGCCGGCCGCGAAATCCAGCCCCAGGCCCATGGCGTGGGGAACGGTCAGGATGTCGGAGAACAGGATGGCGGCGTCCAGGGCGTAGCGGGCCAGGGGCTGCAGCGTGACCTCCGCGGCATAGTCCGGATTCTGGGCCAACCCCATGAACGAGCCCGCGCGGGCGCGCGTCTCGTTGTATTCGGGCAGGTAGCGGCCCGCCTGGCGCATGAGCCAGATGGGGGTATAGGGCACGGGTTCGCGCAGCAGCGAGCGCAGGAACACGTCGTTCTTCAGGGCGGAAGCAGGCACGGCTGTCCTCGATGATCGGAAGCCGTGATTTTACTGCCCCGGGAACGCGCGGCCCGCCGCGGCCCGCGCCGCATTCTTGTGCGGACGCAAGCGCCCGCGCGGCGCGCCGCCGCGGTCAGGGGTTTTCGTCGTCCTCGTGCAGCGCCGCGCCGTCCAGGCCGTCGGCCGCGGCCTGCCGGTACGGCGCGGCCTGGATGCCGTGCTTGCGCATCAGCGCCCAGAAGGCGCGGCGGTGCTTGCTCGACGCGCGCGCGGCCTGCGCCACGTTTCCGCCGTGGCGCGACAGCGCCCGATGCAGGTATTCGCACTCGAAACCGTTGACCACCCGCGCCTTGGCCTGCCGGAAAGGCTCCTGCGCATGACGCGGCGGCCGGCGCGGCAGGGCGGACTCCGGCAGGCGATTTCCGGGCCAGCCCGGGCGGCCCGCCCATGGCGCGGAATGCGCGCCCGGTCCGTGCGCATCCGGCCCACTCGGCCCCGGTTCATATGGCCCTGGCGGATAGGCGCCCGGGAAGTGAATTTCCGGGGTATGAGTGCCCGGGACATGAGTTCCTGGAACATGCGCTCCCCGGGCATGGGCGCCATAGCGCGGCGGCGCCGGCTCGCGCACGCCCCGCCCGGCGCCGCAGGCAAACCGGGTCAAGTCCGCGCCATCGCGGCGCGGGCCGGCCGGCAGAAGCCGGGCCGGGCCGCCCGCCCAACGGCCGAGCCGCACGCGCAGGTCCTCCGTGCATGCCGGCTCGGTGACGAAGTCGGCCGCGCCCAGCGCCAGCAGGTCTTCGATGGCGGGCGCCTTCAGCTCCCGCACCAGCAACAGCAGGGGCGTGTCCAGGCGCCCCTGGCATTGGGCCAGCGCCGTGCGCGCCCAGCCGAGCGAGGGCGCCGAGACGGGAAGCAGGCAGCTATCGTAGCGTCTGAGCGCCACGGCGAGCCGCGCAATGGCGTCCGCCGGCCCGGACGGCGCGCCGTCCGTTGCGCCCAGGTCTACCGCATGCAGCCGCACGCGGGGCAACAGCGGCTGCCGCCCCGCCATCCATGCCCGCATGGCCCCCACGTGGGCGGGCGCGAGCAGCACGCCGCAATCCAGCATTTCGCGCATGCTCCTGGCCTCCTATTCCGTATGAACAGCGGCAAGGCTACGCCGCGCGCCGCGCCGCATCCATTCGTGGATCACGCATTGCGGCAGGCCGCAGGGGCATCGCCCCGGCGGCGGGTCGGAGCCGCAGCGGCCGCATGGCGCCGCCGCGAAAGCAAAAACCCGCCACGAGGGCGGGTTCTTGCATGCCGCGAGGGCCGGCTCAGTGCGAGCGGCGGCCTTCGCGCAGCCGGCGCGCCGCCGCGGCCTGGGCCGCGAGCATGGCGAGCTCGGCTTCGACGACAGCGATGTCGGCCTTGTCCTTGGCGTTGCGCAGCGCCTCTTCGGCGCGCTTGCGCGCGTCCAGGGCGCGGGCCTCGTCGAGGTCGGCCGCACGGATGGCCGTGTCGGCCAGCACCGTCACGCTGCCCGGCTGGACTTCCAGGATGCCCCCGGCGACGAAGATGTTTTCCTCGCCTTGGTCGGCACGAACGATCTTTACCGTCCCGGGGCGTATGCGCGAAATCAGCGGGGTGTGGCCAGGCAGGATGCCCAGCTCGCCCGCCTCGCCAGGCAGCACCACGAACTTCGCCTCGCCGGTGAAGATCGCTTCCTCTGCGCTGACGACATCCACATGCAGGGTAGCCATATCGGTTCCTTATTGCAGTTTCTTGGCCTTCTCGAAGGCTTCGTCGATCGAGCCGACCATGTAGAAGGCCTGTTCCGGCAGCGCGTCGCACTCGCCGTTCACGATCATCTTGAAACCGCGGATGGTCTCGGCCAGGGGCACGTACTTGCCGGGCGAGCCGGTGAACACTTCGGCCACGTGGAAGGGCTGCGACAGGAAGCGCTGGATCTTGCGCGCGCGCGCCACGATCTGCTTGTCTTCCGGCGACAGTTCGTCCATGCCCAGAATCGCGATGATGTCGCGCAGTTCCTTGTAGCGCTGCAGCGTCTGCTGCACGCCACGGGCCACCTGGTAGTGCTCTTCGCCCACGACTTGCGGGTCGAGCTGGCGGCTGGAGGAATCGAGCGGGTCCACGGCCGGGTAGATACCCAGGGCGGCGATGTCGCGCGACAGCACCACGGTGGAATCCAGATGCTGGAAGGTCGTGGCGGGCGACGGGTCGGTCAAGTCGTCGGCGGGCACGTACACGGCCTGGATCGAGGTGATCGAGCCCGTCTTGGTGGAGGTGATGCGCTCCTGCAGCTTGCCCATTTCTTCGGCCAGCGTCGGCTGGTAGCCCACGGCGGAAGGCATGCGGCCCAGCAGCGCGGACACTTCGGTGCCGGCCAGGGTGTAGCGGTAGATGTTGTCCACGAAGAACAGGATGTCGCGGCCTTCGTCGCGGAACTTCTCGGCCATGGTCAGGCCAGTCAGCGCCACGCGCAGGCGGTTGCCCGGGGGTTCGTTCATCTGGCCGAACACCATGGCGACCTTGTCCAGAACGTTCGACTCTTCCATTTCATGGTAGAAGTCGTTGCCTTCGCGGGTACGCTCGCCCACGCCGGCGAACACCGACAAGCCGCTGTGCTGCTTGGCGATGTTGTTGATGAGTTCCATCATGTTCACGGTCTTGCCCACGCCGGCGCCGCCGAACAGGCCCACCTTGCCGCCCTTGGCGAACGGGCAGACCAGATCGATCACCTTGATGCCGGTTTCGAGCAGTTCCACGGAGGGCGACAGCTCGTCGAAGGCCGGCGCATCCTGGTGGATGGCGCGCTTTTCGTCGCTTTCGATGGGGCCGGCTTCGTCGATGGGACGGCCCAGCACGTCCATGATGCGGCCCAGCGTGCCGGCGCCCACCGGCACCGAGATCGGGGCGCCCGTGGCGGCGACCTTCATGCCGCGGCGCAGGCCGTCGCTGGAGCCCAGGGCGATGGTGCGCACCACGCCGTCACCCAGCTGCTGCTGCACTTCCAGCGTCAGGCCCTTCTCGGCGAACGAGGAACCCTCGTCGACCAGGGTGAGCGCTTCGTAGATCTTGGGCATGTGATCGCGGGGGAACTGAATGTCCACCACGGCGCCGATGCACTGAACGATGGTTCCGTTGCTCATGTCGATTCCTTGCTTGATAGCTTTTGACGGGATGCCCCTCGCCTCAGACGGCGGCGGCGCCCCCTACGATTTCCGAAATTTCCTTGGTGATCGCGGCCTGGCGGGTCTTGTTGTAGACCAGCTGCAGATCGCCGATGACCTTCTTGGCGTTGTCCGACGCCGCCTTCATGGCGACCATGCGGGCCGACTGCTCCGAAGCCATGTTCTCGGCCACGGCCTGGTACAGAAGGCCTTCGACGTAACGCTGCAACAGGTCGTCGATCACGCTACGAGCGTCGGGTTCGTAGATGTAATCCCAGCTGTATTGCGTCTTCAGCTCGGCGGCCGGCGCCAGGCTTTCGGCGCCCGTCTGGAACGGATCGTCCAAACCGCTGGCCAGCGGCAGCAGGCGCAGGAACACCGGCTCCTGGCGCATCGTGTTGACGAAGCGGGTGGTCGCGACGTACAGCGCGTCGATGCGGCCTTCCAGGTAGTCGTCGAGCTGCACCTTGATGGCGCCCAGCAGGCGGTCGAGCTGCGGCTTGTCGCCCAGTTGCACTTCCTGCGACACCAGCTTGGCGCCGATGCGGGTCAGCACGCCCAGGCCCTTGTTGCCCAGCGCAGTCGCCTGCACGGAAATGCCGCGCTGCGCGAATTCCCTGAGCTTGGCCAGCGTCACGCGGGTGACGTTGGTGTTCAGGCCGCCGCACAGGCCCTTGTCGGTGGTCACCAGGACCACGCCGACCGCCTTCATTTCGCGTTCGACCAGGTACGGGTGGCTGTATTCGGGGTTGGCCTGCATCAGGTGCGCGGCAATCTCGCGCACCTTGTTGGCGTACGGACGTCCGGCGCGCATCCGCTCCTGCGCCTTGCGCATCTTGGATGCGGCGACCATTTCCATCGCCTTGGTGATCTTGCGCGTGTTTTGCACGCTCTTGATCTTGGTTCGGATTTCCTTGATTCCGGGCATTGCGCTTTCCTGTGAAGACTGGCCGATGAGGCGGGGCTTGCGCCCCGCCTCATCCGAAGGACGGGGCGCACGCCGCGGCGCGCGCCCCGTCACTTACTTAAAAAGCACCGTGCTTCTTGAAATCCTGGATGGCGGCGGACAGTTCGGCCTCGTCATCCTTGGACAGTTCCTTGGTGTCTTCGATGCGCTGGACCAGGGCGGCGTGCTTGGCCTTGAGCTGATCCTTGAGGGACTTCTCGAAAGCCAGCACCTGGCCGACTTCCACGTCGTCCAGATAGCCGTTGTTCACGGTGTACAGCGTGACGGCCAGTTCCCAGACCTGCTGCGGCTGGTACTGGGGCTGCTTGAGCAGTTCCACCACGCGCTTGCCGCGCTCGAGCTGGCGACGGGTGGCGTCGTCCAGGTCGGAGGCGAACTGCGCGAAAGCGGCCAGTTCACGGTACTGCGCCAGGTCGGTACGGATGCCGCCCGACAGCTTCTTGATGACCTTGGTCTGGGCGGCGCCGCCCACGCGGGACACCGAAATACCGGCGTTGATGGCCGGACGCACGCCCGCGTTGAACAGGTCGGTTTCCAGGAAGATCTGGCCGTCGGTAATGGAAATGACGTTGGTCGGAACGAAGGCCGACACGTCGCCCGCCTGGGTTTCGATGATCGGCAGCGCGGTCAGCGAGCCGGTCTTGCCCTTGACGGCGCCGTTGGTGAACTTCTCGACGTACTCTTCGTTCACGCGAGCGGCGCGCTCCAGCAGGCGCGAGTGCAGGTAGAACACGTCGCCCGGGTAGGCTTCGCGGCCCGGCGGACGGCGCAGCAGCAGCGAAACCTGGCGGTAGGCCCAGGCCTGCTTGGTCAGGTCGTCGTAGACGATGAGGGCGTCTTCGCCGCGGTCGCGGAAGTATTCGCCCATCGTGCAGCCGGCATAGGGGGCCAGGTACTGCATGGCCGCCGAATCCGAAGCCGAGGCGGCCACGACGATGGTGTATTCCATGGCGCCGTGCTCTTCGAGCTTGCGGACCACGTTGTTGATGGTCGACGCCTTCTGGCCGATGGCGACGTACACGCAGGTGACGCCCTTGCCCTTCTGGCTGATGATGGTGTCGACGGCCACGGCGGTCTTGCCGGTCTGGCGGTCGCCGATGATCAGCTCGCGCTGGCCGCGGCCAATGGGCACCATCGAGTCGATGGCCTTGATGCCGGTCTGCAGCGGCTGCGACACCGAGCGGCGGGCGATGACGCCAGGCGCCACCTTCTCGATGATGTCGGTTTCCTTGGTGTTGATCGGACCCTTGCCGTCGATGGGCTCGCCCAGCGTGTTCACCACGCGGCCCTTCAGCTCGGGGCCGACCGGCACTTCCAGAATGCGGCCGGTCGTCTTGACCTGGTCGCCTTCGGACACGCCGGTATAGTCGCCCAGAATCACGGCGCCGACAGAGTCGCGCTCGAGGTTCAGCGCGAGGCCGTAGACGTTGTTGGGGAATTCGAGCATTTCGCCCTGCATCACGTCGGACAGGCCGTGGATGCGGGTGATGCCGTCGGTCACGGAGACGACGGTGCCCTGAGTGCGGACATCAGCCGAAGCGCCCAGGCCCTCGATGCGGCTCTTGAGCAGTTCGCTGATCTCGGAGGGATTGAGTTGCATAATGACTCCTGGAATCCTGTAAGTTGCCTCAAGCGGCGAGCGTGTCCCGCATGCGGGCCAATTGGGCTTTGACGGAAGTATCGAGCACCTGGTCGCCGACCGACACGCGCACGCCGCCGATCAACGACGGGTCGACCGTGACGGCGGGCTTGATCTTGAGACCGAATTTGAGTTCGAGCGCGGAGACCAGTTCTTTGACCTGAGCTTCGCTGAGTTCGAACGCGCTGGCGATTTCCGCCTGCGCCGTGCCTTCGCGACGATTCTTCAACGCCGTGAACTGCTCGGCGATGACGGGCAAGAGGAGCAGCCGGCCGTTCTGCACCAGCAGCTCGATGAAATTGCGGGCGGCCTGGGGAAGCTCGCTCTTGAGCAGGCCGCTGAAAAGCTGCACGCGCTGCTCGTCGCCCAGGCGCGGATCGGACATGGCCTCGCGCACATCGGGATTGGCGGCAACCTGCGCCATCTCGCTCACCAGGTTGGCCCAGGCCTCGAGGCCGGCCTTGTCGTCGCACGCTGCGCCGAAGAGCGCTTCGGCGTAGGGACGGGCAACAGTGGAAAGTTCAGCCATGGCGTTCCCGGATCAAAGCTGCGCCTTGAGCTGGTTGAGCAGCTCGGCGTGAGCGCGGGCGTCGACCTCGCGCTTGAGGATTTGTTCTGCACCCTTGACGGCCAGAGCGGCGACGTCATCGCGCAGCGCATCGCGGGCACGCTGGACTTCCTGAGCGGCATCCTGCTCAGCCCGGGCCACGATGCGGGCGCGCTCGGCTTCCGCCTCGCGGCGGGCCTGTTCGATCAGCGCGGCAGCCTGTTTCTCCGCCTCGATCAGACGGGCGTGGTTTTCAGACTTGGCAGACGCCTCGATCAGACTGATACGCGCCTGGGCCTGAGCCAGATCGGCCTTGCCCTTCTCGGCGGCGGCCAGGCCGTCGGCGATTTTTTGGCGGCGCTCGTCCATCGCCTTCGTCAGAGGGGGCCACACGAATTTCATCGTGAACCAGCCCAGAACGAAGAACACGAGCATCTGGAAAATGATCGTCGCGTTCAGATTCACGGTCGTTCCTTTAACACCTTTCGGCCCCACCACGGCATCATGCCGCACGGAGCACTCGATACTTTGCCGACAGGCGACGGGTTGTTCGGCCCGTCGCCGCCGGCGTCATGACCCGCCTCTTCGCCGGCGGGCAGTGCCTTAGCCGACGAACGGGTTGGCGAAGGCGAACAGCATGGCGATACCCACGCCGATCAGGAACGCCGCGTCGATCAGGCCGGCCAAGAGGAACATCTTGGTCTGCAGAGCGTTCATCAGTTCAGGCTGACGAGCCGAAGCTTCCAGATACTTGCCACCCATCAGTGCGATGCCGATGCAAGCGCCGATGGCGCCCAGACCGATGATAAGACCGCAAGCGAGAGCGACGAAAGCGACGTTGGTCATGACAACTCCTTGGTTAGAAATCTGAAGTCAAAAATTAAGGAATAAGGGTACAGCTCAATGCAAGAGGATCTTGCCATCCGGCGCCGGCCGCTGGGCCGTCGCCGGAAATCCGGGGGGTCAGTGTCCTTCGTGGGCCTGGCCGATGTACACCAGCGTCAGCATCATGAAGATGAAGGCCTGCAGCAGGACGATCAGGATGTGGAAGATCGCCCACACCGAGCCGGCCAGGACCTGGCCGATGCCCAGGCCGACGCTGGTGGCGTTGAAGCCGGTCCAGGCGCCGCCCAGCAGGGCGATCAGCATGAACACCAGTTCGCCGGCGAACATGTTGCCGAACAACCGCATGCCCAGCGAGACGGACTTGGCGGCGTATTCGATCAGGTTCAGCAGCAGGTTGAAAGGCGACAGCAGGATGGCGCCCACGCCGTGCGCATGGAACGGGGCCGTGAAGAGTTCTTTGACGAAACCGCCCGGATGCTTGATCTTGATGCCGTAGTAGAACATCAGCAGCAGCACGCCCAGCGACATGCCCATGGGCACGTTCAGGTCGGCGGTGGGCAGAATGCGGTGGTAGTAGAGGGGATCGCCGTGGTGCGCGCCCAGGCCGGTCCAGCGCCAGATGGAGGGCAGCAGGTCGACGGGCAGCAGATCGAGCGCGTTCATGAGCACGATCCAGAGGAAGACGGTAAGGGCCAGCGGCGCCACGAACAGGCGGCTCTTGGCATTGTGGACGATGCCCTTGGCCTGATCGTCGACCATGTCGACGATCATTTCGACGAAGGCCTGGAAGCGCGAGGGAACGCCGCTCGTGGCGCGGCGCGCGGCGCGCCACAGGAAGAAGATGACGACCAGCCCGGTCAGGGCGGACCAGAACAACGAGTCGTAGTTGATGACATTGAACTGAGCGATAGCGCTCTGCTTTTCGCCGATATTGTTCAGATGCACCAGGTGGTGCTGAATATATGCGGACTGAGGCGACACGTCGCTGGCAGCAGCCATTTGAATCCTACCCTATTTGCTGTATGCCCGAACCCTTGCGGATCCCGGCGATTCCACGATTTCGTTTGCCGCAACTGCTCGGCGCTATGACAACTTGCGGAACATCATTAGCAGGAGATAGCCCTTCAGGGTGAGTATCAGCCCCAGCAGCGCGGCGGGCCATGACAGCCAGCCCTGGGCGACACACGAAAGCAGCCACAACAGCAGCGCCGTTGCGAACAGCTTGATCAACTCACCGAAGAGAAAGGTAAAGGGACTGGCCTTGCCGGTCCGCACGCTGACAACCAGGCGCAATGCAAACAATGCATTGGGTAAGAAATACGCTACCGCCCCCGCCAGCGCCGACAGACCTGCCGCCGCCCCTCCGACAACCCCCGCAATTACCGCCGCCGCGAGCCCCATGGCGCCCTGCGCAGCCAAAGTCAGCAGCAGTCCGCGCAGAGCCTGGGCATTCAGCGCCGCGCGATCCGCGTCGGTGAACTCCCTGGGACGATGCTCCTCGTGTTGCGGCATCAGGCTTTCTCCCACCTTGTGCTGCATCGCGTTCTGCATCGGCCAGCCCCGGTTTCCTCGCTCCTACCTGCTGAAACGGCGCGTTATTTTACCGCCAGATCGATCCATGAATTTGCCGGCTTTTGTCACCGCGCCCGCTCCGTCCTCTGGTGCAAACCAAAGCCAGAGAATCAGACAGAAGTCGAAGACAATTCCCGGCGGAAATTCCTGGCGCCACCCGTCGGCAAAGGCGCTATGTGTTCTAGTCCCGCAAGCGTCAAACCCGCAGAGTATAGCGTGATTCTTTTTGGACGGGCAAATTGCTTTCGGCCCGTTGTAAGGCGCCGCGGCACGCCAAAAAGGGGACGCGAATCCGCGTCCCCCCGGCGCCCGCGATCAGTCTTCCTGGACCGGCGGCGGCGCCCAGAGGCCGTCCAGCGCGGTGTTCTTCGGCCAGTACAGCCGCATGCTGAGCAGGAAGGGCCCGTCGGCCGTCGGCGTGGGCAGCCAGTTCGAGCGCTTGCTGTCGCCCGGGTCCGAGCGCCGGATGTAGATGTCGAGCGACCCGTCGCTGTTGTATTTCAGGTCGTCGGTGCTGCGGATGACGTAGCGCTTGGCCGCGTTGTCCGCGAAGTTGTGCTTGTCGTTGTACAGATGCAGCGACCAGAACGCGTTCACGGGCGGCAGCTGCCCTTTGTCGAAATGCAGCACGTAATCCTCGTCGGCCTGCAGCGGGTCGCCGTCGGCGTCGGAGACGGTCACCGGGTACAGCACATCCTCGGGCGTGGGCGCGCCCAGGCCCGCATAGGCGATGGCCGCGCGCCGCGTGTAGTCGGCGCCGTAGGTGCCGATGCCCGTGAGCACGGTGTTCCAGCCGTTCATCGGCGTACCCAGGCGCCAGACGCTGTCGGCGATGCGGCGGCCGGCCACGGGCTGCGCATCCGTGAGGGCCTGCTGCACCGCCGGGCTGAGGCGCGCATAAGAGAACGGCGCGCGCGTGTCCAGCCCGATGCGGCGCATGCGCTCCAGCATGGGCGTGTCGTTGGCGTGCGGCGGGTTGTTGCGCAGCACGTCGAAAAACAGCCCGAAGAACGTGGCCGCGTCCAGACTGGCCGCCTGCTCGGCGGGCGTGCCCGCGGGGAGCTGGACCGGCGTCGGCATGGGCACGTCGCTGCCGATGGGCGCCGTGCCTATGCCCGAACCCGTCATGGGATACGGCGAAACTCCGCCGCGGTGACGGGCCGGCCTGGACGAAGCCGAAGCCGCGGCCGGCGCCGCCATGGGCGTGGCCGTCATGGCCGACTGGATCTGATTCACGGCCGCATAATCGGACGGACTGCCCGTCTGGGTCCAGCCCAGCAGCCAACCCGTGGAGGTGGGGCTGTGTATCACATCCATGCCCGCCGGCGGCGTGCCCTGCCAGCCCGGCCCCACCAGCAGGAACGATTGCGCACCCGGCCCGTTGGTGCGGGTGCCGCGCGAGGCGAAGACGTCGCTCCACATGTCCAGCGCGGACAGCACGGTATAGCGCCCGCCCGTGTCGGGCAGGCGCACGACCAGCGGCGTGCGCGATACGTCGAACCACAGGCTGGAGTACAGGGTGTCGGCGCTGGGCCAGGGCGTATCGGTCGCCTGCGGATCGGGGAAGGCCGCCTTGTGGCCGAACTGATTCATGGGCGCCTTGCCGTCCAGCGGCGTCTGCACGGCCGTGGCCTGGCGGCGCGCCAGCTCCATCAGCACCATGGGATAGGCATACACATACGCGTCGACCGCGGTGTCGCGCAGCTCTTCCTCGCTCATGGGCGCGGCGGCGGGCGCGCCGCCGGGCTGATAGGGAGTCTCGGACACCAGACGCAGCGACGGCTGCGGCGCGGGGGGCTGCGCGGAAACGGCGGCAGCGAAGCAGACGCCCAGCGCTCCGGCAAGGGCGGCCGCGGGCCAGCGGCGGGTGGCAATGAAAGTACGCATGCAGGGCTCCTTGTTCATTTTGTTGGCAAGCAAGCCGCCGCGCGGATCCTGGGATGCGCGGCACCTTCAGTTATCACGCCCAGCCAGCATAGGACCGAAGCATGAAACAAGGTGCATTTCAAACGTTTCAAGGCGCAACGATTCCGTCCGGCCCGCGCGCCGCGCAAATGAAAAGAAATCTATGGTCAGCCCGATTTTTGCCAGGTTTCTTGCCAGGCCGTCGAGCCGTTTATGTCTGCACGTACTCGCGTCGCAAAACCAGGAAGTGACAGCGTAAACGGTGATGAAGGTCAGGCTGCGCCAACCGCCTGCTCACTTCGGTCGTGCGTTCCGTTGGCGAGGATGGCCCAGGCTATCCTCGCCAATTTGTTGGCCAGCGCGCAGGCCGCCACATTCGAGTGACGCCTTGCCGGCAGCT
>Ga0180217_1000073_pt1 | contig 220577 bp, 65 predicted proteins | sample eDN3rd37CBELigOP_FD_128521 | JGI IMG/M metagenome (GOLD analysis project Ga0180217, IMG submission 128521) | Enriched Organic Plus compost microbial communities from Emeryville, California, USA - eDNA 3rd pass 37_C BE-Lig OP (version 2) (version 2) ... | reverse complement strand
GCAGCAGCAGCAGCAGCAGCAGCAGCAGCAGCAACAACAACAACAACAACAACAACAACAACAACAACAACAACAACAACAACAACAACAACAACAACAACAACAACAACAACAACAACAACAACAACAGCAACAGCAGCAGCAGCAACAGCAGCTGCAACAGCAACAACAACCACATCAGCAGCAACAACATCAGCCTGCACGGCAACAGCGGCGACCCAACCAAGCTCAGCGCAACAACCGATCTTAAGATGTTACTAGAATCCTCCTAGTTCCCACAAACATTTCTTGGTTAGCTTAAGGAGCAACTATCGGAGCATCGGATACAGTAGATTAAATTAGGTCTACACTAGCCCTATTAGCTCTTTTTACTTAACGGCGCCTCGCTAGTGGATTCCGATGAATACCGCGAGGTGTCCGGCTCGTTCGCAGTCTGGATGCTCGTCATCCCTTATCCTATTCTTTTATTGCCACAACCATCCTCGATTTAATCATTTCGAATCGCGATCCTCTCATCGATAGTGAGTTTTCACTCGTGAAATCTCGATAGTGGACTCTCGTTCAATCATCGTAGCATTCGCATGAAAACGCGAGAATGCAAGGTCTGCATTAAGTCTCTGCTCTTTTCGTTTTGCCTGCCTTCTATTGCATTCATTCGTTCATTCATTCTTTCGCTCTATTCGTTGTTTTTCTTCTGCCTCGGTGGTGCCACTTACAGTGAGCAAGCGGATTACCTCATTCACAAAGCTTTATAATGGGAATTGCTTAAATTGAGGAAAACCGTAACACTACTTATGTCTTAGCCTTATTCTTTTTCATACAAAAAATCAAATGCCTTTCGGCATTCAAACGCCTAGTGTGTCGTTAGCCTGAGTACGGAGCTCGGTATGCCATTTCCAGTGTCGCACACAGGACACCCTGCCCAGCCTTCAGTTTAAATTTCAGTTTAAATTCGCTTTTCCAGAGCAACGCCAGAGTCAAAAATGGAGGCATCATAGAGTTATGGCACTAAGCAAATTGCATATACTGTGTGGTATTGCCGGAAAATGCTACTGGTCTGGGTAATTGACTCAGTGTTTGTGGAACACACCTTGAAATGATCGATTTCCATTCACGAGGGAGAAGTTCAAACGCGCTAGTTGAGTAAGTGGCATTACGTCGGATTCCGGGGCGTGTTCAAGGTGACTCCAAAAGGTCCATGCAATCACTTGGCCCGCATCATCGTCTACACCCCTTACTTGTAGCAAGCCCAGTCGAGTTCCCAGCCTTCTGGCACAACATTCCTTAACTATGCTGAGCCGACAAGAGAAACTGCTGGACTTAACGCAGCTGGAGCGCAATCGCAACCTGCATGCGTTTGCAATGGAGTTCTCAGAGGCTGTCAAAGGCCTTCCTATGACCTATGGTACGGGTAATTTCCTCCTAGATAGCCAGCAGTACCTGCAGACGATCTCAAAGAATCTCTGCGACACAGTAGGCAAGGAGGCCGTCCTGATCTGCGCTTCACCTCAGCAGGCACATATGTTGGCGTATCAGATTTGGACACGAACGCGTCACAAGATTCTTGAGCTGCACGCAGCCTCGCACATTGCCAGAACCATGTCCACTGCCATTTTGACACAGTTGGGATGTTCCACTGTGCTGGTGGAGACTGGCTCCAGCATTCCCGTGCTCGAGGACTTTGTCTCAGCGGCCAAGTCGAACTGGCGAATGCCTGCGTGTATTACTGTTGAGCCATGCATGCCAGCGCTCGCTGGCTGCTGCGTGTCGTGGGATACGCTGACAGATTTGAGAGAGTACGCCACTGAATCGAAAGTGCCACTCCACCTGGACGGTACTCGGCTCCATCTTGCAGCTGAGCATTATGGCAAAGACATTGCATCGGTGTGTGCACTGTTCGACTCTGTTGTTGTTGCATTCCCAGTGTTCACCCCCTTGCCGAATCCAGCACCGTGTGCACCGGTAACTACTACCGAGGTGAGGCCCCAGGCAAAACAGCAGCCTCCCAAGCCTACACCTTACGTCGAACAGCCCCTGGCTTGGAAGATGACCTCGGTACCTTCCTGCTCAGCTCTACCTGCAGCGCTCTTTGGCTCAGCTTCTTTTATTCGTGCCGCAAAGGCGCTTCTGCTCGAGCAAGGCTTCTCCAGCACACTTTTGTACCCCCAGGCGCTGTTGTTCCAACAACGGTTCAACCATTTATATTATCGCTCCTTCGCGGGCGCTACGACGCCTGCTTCCTCGTGGATCTCAAGAGCCAAGACACTGGCGTCGCAGCTCATTGTCCATCTTGGACTTCGACACTCAGGCGTATTCCGACTTGCACCACCATCACCACAGAGCTCAAGCCTGACTGTTTATGTTGCGGCTACGCCTGCCCAGTTGTGCTTCGCGCGCGACATCGTATATAAGGATCTTAACATTCTGCTCTTCAAGGAGATTGTGACCACAAACGATGAGGCCTTCCTTCGACAATTGAACAACGCAATTGCTCGTGCACATCAGCAGGCCAAAACCGACCTTCAGTTCGAGAACCAGGCGCTTCAGCAAGAAATGGAGGAGGAACAAAAGTCCTCTTCACCCACGAATAAGTTGGCAGCCACGTCGATCGTAATTCCGCAACAGATTCCGCTATCTACATCTGAGCTGGTACGAAGCCATGTGACGATTGTGCCTGTGCGCTTGCCTCGTCCTCAGGTTCCAGGTGCGGTGGATGACGATGAGCAAGACTTGCAGAGTTACAAGGAGAACACGGTGTTTGTCCCGATTCTTACGAACCCCTATCCATTTATGAGCGGGGCATCCGCGCTTGATGCTTCCCATGCAGCTCCCTCAAATTATGTTCGTCCCAGTTCCGCAAGGCCAGGTAGTGCACGTGCTCGCGGCAGTGCAAACCCCGTTACAAGCGTTGTCGGCAATAGCAGTGGTGATGAAACAGCACCGAAGGATATCGAGTCGGCCTTCGTTATCGAGATGGGACAAGGCAACGATGTCGAGCCTTCTGTCATTGTTGGTGCAATCTCATACTTGCTTGATCAACTTCCCCAAGCCAAGCGACGTGTTCCGACTACAAAGCCGGCTCGACGCATCACCTCAGGTGGCGACGACGACGCATGGCCCACAGTTAATCTTGACGAGATTAAGAGCGAAAACCTAGACACCAACCAAGCACCCGAGGAAGAAAAGAGGCCTGAACCTGCTCCGAGCCCTTCCAAGCCACAGCAACAGACACCTCAACCGGAGTCGCCATCACCTCGACCGCCTGCGAGTGCGGGCAAGCCTGCACTCGTCAGCGTACCCAAACCTCCCACAACCGCTTCCACAGCACGACGTGGCGGCCCTGCATCGACTGCAACGGTGGTTCAGGCGGCGAACGCTGCTGGACTGAAGCCTCGACCTCCGCCTACAACAGGACCAGCCACCACCGGAGCTACTGTATCAAGTACTCAAAACATGCGCAACTTTAAGTTTGGTGCTCCCTCATCAGGCCCAACCTCACCACCCCCGCAGCCCAAGCCCAACACAGAATCCAAATCAAAGTAAATAAACCATGCGAACACGCGATAGTGATGCCGAGCTCGTGAGGCTTCTCGCTTCATTCTACTTTGATTGATAGTTTATTATGCTATCGACATTGTTGCTCAGATGCATCTCATCTAACTCAATGAATAACCATAATGTAGTGTACTTTACATAGAGAATAACCTACGAGCCTGCATTAACAATAACACGCGCTTCGAACCAAGCAATGGGGTTCAATCTTACAGCTCTGTGCCTTGTGCAGCACCTTATTGCAGCTTCTTGCTTCGGAAGAAGGTGCGCAACCGCCAGATCTGGTAAGCCGACGAGCCCAGCACAACGACGAGCTGGATGACGAACCACCATACGACACGCGAGTTCATTGACTCGGTCGCATCTCGGAACTTCTCCTCGAGGTGCTTCTGATAGTCCTGCTCTTGCTTGCGGGCGAGCACACGGTCTGCAAGCTTTCGAATCTCAACGATGATTGCAGATAGGTGCTCTTGCTTTGCCATCTCGTTGTAGTCCACGGCTTGGTCGGCGTGCTTGAAGGTCAACCCGAAACGGAACTTGCGTTTCTGGCGAGAAGCGTTTTCGACGGTGAGGCAGATGGTGTGCTCACCCTCCTTGGCCGAGGTCCAAGCGATAACGCCCTTGCGCTGGGCTTCGTGCGTAAGGATGATTTCGTTCTCGGGGTCCTTCACGACGAACGCGATTCGCACAGGATTGCCGCTTGAGTCGACGCCAAGTGAGTCATAGTCAATGTTTGCATACTTTCCCTGAACAGCTGTGTCTTCGGGAACTAGAGATGGAGTAACATTGTGTGTGGTATCACGTGAGAGGCATTTCTGACCATGGAGATCGTCGTTCACACACGCGGATCGCGAAGGAGTCAGCAACAAAACTCGGAGTCAGATCCGATCAGACGTACCTTCTTGCAAGAAACAAGTTTCCTCGCCCTCAGTGAGGTAGAAGTAGACCGCTTGCGTGGTATGTAGACACAGGAGGAGAACCAGCGCGCAGATGGCGAGTAACTGGCTACGCATCGATATCGCTAGGCTAGAGACTGTGTAGCAGAGCAGAAACCTGAAGCTGAGTAAGAGCTGACAGATGTGAATACCACATGTACATAGACAGGATCTGCGATAATAGCCCCAATCATTGGGTTTGGAGTCATATTGCATCGCTTAAAACCACATTATATCCACGCGATTCTGAAGTGCATACTACCATCTCAGCATTCGAGTAACCTGGATTTCAATCCCAATTGCCGGCCCAAGCGTGTCGCGGTATCTCACTTGCGGGGCTCTGGGGCACACTACTCGCGACGGTTCAAGTCTGGACGCGCCGCGATACCCTTCTTTGCCCTCACATTCCCCTTCCGCATCTACTCCTATATCGCGAAAACCCGGGCCTTCCACTTCCTATAGAGCTCCATGTTCAGTGACCTCGCGCGCAAGAGCACAGAGACCGGCGTCACCCGCGTGGCAAGGGTAGTGGCGGCCACAGGCCTCACACCGAACGCAGTGACGCTCATTGGTGTCGCAATGATGTTCGGAATCGGCTGGGTGATCGCCCAAGGCCATCTCGTCCTGAGCGGATTCTTGATCATCTTTGCTTCGCTGTTTGATGCCCTGGACGGCTCCCTGGCGAGGTATACAAATCGAGTCACCAAGTTTGGAGGCTTCTTGGACAGCGTCACTGATCGCTATGCTGAGCTCGCCATCTTTGCTGGACTTCAGCACTACCTGCTTTTCAAGAAGGGTTATGACACGCAGTTAATCGTCTATCTCACGCTTGCTGCATTGTTTGGCTCGGTTATGGTTAGTTACAACCGTGCTAGGGCCGAGGGACTCGGCTTCGAATGCAAGGGTGGATGGTTCTCCCGCTTCGAACGGTTGGTCGTAATCATCGCCAGTCTTATCCTTAGCCACTGGTTCGGCGATAAGAGTGTGTTTGCGATGCTCGTGATCATGGGTGTTTTCACGAATATCACCGCTGTTCAGCGGATCATGCTAGTTAAGCAGGCCGACGACCAGGAGCGAGAGCGTGCAGCCACCCGCATCAATCCCAATGCCAACAGCAATGGTAACGGGTCTGCCGCCAGCAAATAAGAAGATGCAAAGTTGAATGCAAGCATGTACGTATCAATGGCTTATGTTCCCCCTTAACATCCACGTTATACCACGATATACATAGTTCTCTCTCATCCATAAATTCACGATCTTGCCAGGATATGGCGAGCTTTCCTTTACAACACTGTATGTTCTGGCAAACGCAGACCTTATTCGGCCTGTTTTCGAATCGTTTCTAAGATGTCCTCATCCTCGTGGCGATCTCCGGCCTTTGCTTGTGTTCCCGTCTTGCCGGCAGTAGGACCATCTTCATTCAGCTCCTGATCACTGCCCATATCTCCTTCGTCAGCATCATCCTCTTCGTCATCCGGACATAGCCGACTCAATTCCATCAACATCTGCATGGCAATCTGTGATGCACGTTCACGTCGTGCTTCATCGCTCAGAGCTGGGGCAGTACCTGCAGCAGCCGCTCGGTTGCGTTGGATGAGGTTCTGGGCTTGTGAGATGATTCGTTCGAGCGAGTCCAGTCCAGCGTGGAACTCTTCTTCTGAAACTCGGGCATCCTTTGGATTTGATGCAGTTTCTTGTGCCCCAGCAACTGCCTTCGCTTTAGCTGCTGCGTTTGCGGCAGAGTGAATGGGCCCAAAGATTCTGCCAGGAATGTTGGGAACACTGGACGGCTGAACCCTCTCAATGACCGGCCAGGACACACACTGCAGCGCTTGCCAGACGCGTTCAGCACCAGACCATTCATCTTCGTCATATTCGTCTTCTGACTCCGCTTCATCCTCCTCTGGGGCCTTAGTTGACCTCGGACTACGACATGTCTTCCCTTCGTCATTCTGTGCGGTTTCGCTACATTCAGGAGCTTCAGAAGAGCTTGATAGGCCCGAGTGGGACTGAATAACCAATTCAACCTGGTGGTCAATGCAGTGTGATCGAATCTCGCTGATACGGGGACGCAACTCGGGCTCTCGTTTGACATCTACTCGGTTGAGGATGAGCCATGATGAATCAACACTCGAGATGAGTCCAGGAAGGCGTAGCCACTCCAGGAGCTGGTCATCTGAGGGAAGTGCTTTCTGTGCGTCGAGCACGATCGCGACAGCCTGGCTGGTGCGGAGGTGCGCCGCCTCGGCGTCGTCCTGCTTTCCAAACAGTTCGAGGATCTCGGCTAAGGAGTTGGCTTCACGCAGGCAGATTTCCACATTGGCACTGAAATACTTGGTCTTCATGCCGATCCGTGATCGGTCGTCGGTGAGAGTAGCACCATGTTGCTTTGCTAGTTCTATACAGGTATGGGATGGGGCCCTAGTGATGAGCCGCAGGCGTAGGGGAGAGTCCTTCCAGAATGCGAGATTAATCTAAACATGAAAACTCCAGTCAGACGTACCTTGTAGGAGATGGCTTTTACCTGAACCCGCAGGTCCCACAATAAGGAACCGATTTGACATATTTCCAGTGGGTCCACAGACGTTCGATCCTGATATTCCACAAATCGATAAACCTCGTTTGGAACTCGAAAAACCCCAGCACACAGGGTTTTCGAAGGGTTTCTCTAGCGAGTAAAGGGGGTTTCTCAGTACGGAGGCGTCAGTAGTCTTTACTTCCTAGGTTGTATCTGCGGGCAGTGATCTATGCTGATCTATGAACGTCACCCCGGCCAACGGGGGTACCCGCATGTCAATGTGCACAATTCAAATTCAAGTTGGACAGTCAGTGACGAGTTGTGAGAGCGGCCCCTCGCGGAGCAATATAGCATTCAGCGATAGCAAGCCCGCGTCAGCAGTGAATCGGCCAGTGGCTTATGCGCGTAATCCGACTTTTTTTACTTACGACAGGCTCAAGCGTGGGGTCAAGCGCATCTCCTCAGACTCCATCATAGTCTGCGTTTCGGTCGAGAACAGCCGGTTTATCGACAGCTGTGGTGATATCCACCATAGTAAACTCACAGGCGTAACAGGCGTAGTGGCCCTTGCGCAGATTTGCCTCCGTCACATACCAATCTGCGACATATTGAGGCCCTCACCCGGCCCGGTGCCACTGGCGAGACTACCGCTCACTGGAGCCTCTCAGGAATTCAAAATTTGAAATCTCTGCACAGTATTGCGAGGCTGATATCTCGTGTCCGGAGTTCGATACTCACTTGACCATATGCTTATTCGATGTATTTAATCTCTAGACAGCTCATGTCGAGCGCAGAATATCGTGGAGACAATGACTTCGACGGGTGTTTTGCCTCTTCGCAGTTCGTTCCCAACAGGTCCGACAACCAGAAGAATGTATTCGATCCGATCTGGGGATACAGCATTCTGCTCGAGCCCAAGCTTGTGAAGATCATCGACACGCCCTATTTCCAGCGCCTTCGGGATCTCAAGCAGCTTGGCGCATGCTATCTCGTCTTCCCGGGCGCCTCCCACAATCGATTTGAACACAGCATCGGAACGAGTCATTTGGCGGGGCAAATGCTGAGGAACATCAAGGCACGTCAGCCTGAGCTGGGTATCACGGAGCGCGACGTCTTGCTTGTAAAGATTGCAGCGTTGTGCCACGATCTCGGACACGGTCCTTTTTCACACGTATTCGACGGAGAATTCATTCCCGCCGTGCGGCCCGACATCCACTGGCATCACGAACAGGCCTCAGAAATGATGCTTGATGCGGCGCTCGCAGATTCTGGCATTACGGACCCCGAACAAGAGGAGGATCCCATTACCCCCGAGGAAGTGAAGTTCATCAAGGCGCTCATCAATCCACGACCAGACACCGATCGAGGCGAGAAGCCTTTTCTTTTTGACATCGTGTCCAATTCGCGAAACAGTGTGGACGTCGATAAGTTCGACTATATTGCGCGCGACTGCTATATGACGGGCGTGCGATCTTCCCACGACTCCCGCAGACTGCTGACGAACTGCAAGGTGTTGGACAATCAAATCTGCTTCCACGCAAAGGATGTCTACTCCTTGTATGAGCTGTTCCATACGCGCTACAGTCTCTTCAAGCAGGTTTATTCGCATCGTGTTGTCAAGGCGGTAGAGTACATGATTTGCGACATTCTCAAGCTCGCGGATCCTGTGCTCAAGATCTCTGAGGCGATCTTCGATCCTGAGCGATATCTTCATCTCACAGATGCTATTCTCAAGTCGATCGAGGCTAATACCGACCCCAAGCTCGAAGAAGCGCGTGCCCTTTGCTACAAACTGCGAAAGCGACAACTCTACCGTCTGGCATATGAGGTCCTCCTCTCCGAGCACGCGCCAGAGCAGAAGATAACGCCAAAGGACGTTATGCGGTATGCTCCTTCGGGCGGACGACTAAGAGAGGAACATATCATTATCCATAACCTTACGCTCAATTATGCGAAGAAAGACTCGAATCCAGTTGAACATATCAAGTTCTTCAAGTCCTGGGACTCTTCTGAGGCTTTTACGATTCCTCAAGCCAAAGTTTCTCTGCTTATCCCTACGCGTTTCTCTGAGCGGTATGTTCGAGTTTTCGTCAGGACTCACGACGATGCAGAGCTGATTGAAGAGGCACACCGGGCAGCTTCGGAGCTGATCGAACGGGAGATGAAGACCAAGGTTGATCCTCATATCAGCAATCCCAAGTCGCCTCAGCGAACGCGCTCCATGCGGATCTCACCTAGTGGCAGTTTCCAACATGTTGGAAGCAGCAAAGACCTCAACAAAGCTTTTGGAGCAACTCAATCCCAAGGTGCATCCCAAAGCATCATGACAAATGATCAGAACGATACAGAGAAACTTAGTGACACCGAAGTAGATGAGATTGGCGAAGAACCCGAAACCAAGATTGATCCAACAGTACGCAAACGTGGTGTCAGTTTCAGTCTTAGTCAGCAGACGATTCCCTATCGCAGCGAGGTCGTGCGCAGTGCTAGTTACTCAAGCGCACAGGGCGATGGAGCGAATGCCTCAAGTGAGCTTGCACTCAAGCGCTCGCGTGATGACCTCACCAATACGGCAAGTACGTCAGGGCTATCAGCGTCTCAGTCCTTCTCGCAATCCACTCTCTCGATGTCACAGGATGTGCCTGGGCAAAAGAAAGTTAAAAAGGTCCAGGGTACGCTCTCCAACTTTGTGCAGAGGAAATGATTGTGCCGTGCTGGGGAGGTTTATGACAATTGAGATTGATGCCACACTCTCGTAGCGTTCTAGGTATGAACGCATACTTCTCAAGTCCGTACATAGTAAAACAGAACTTGATTGATACTCGAGTAGAGGGATCAGGAAGGAGGGATACGAACCAAATGATATACGACCATTTCAACCAAATAGCACAATGAAAAGCATCGATGGTAAGGTATGCGCTGGAGCATATCGAGTGACAAGAGATTGCTCTCGGCAAATTCCTCGAATCGCAATCCGGATGCAATTGCTGCGCTTGTAGGCTTGAACAAAGCATATAAGGTTAGACGTAAGCATAAACAAAATTTAGGTCTCAAGGCAAAGGCATAACAAGAGAATGTACAAGGCACACGAAGGTTTGGGCCTGCTCAAGTACGGAAGAGGAAATATTAGTCTGCTGCTTGAGCGCTCATCCATTGAAGGGGGCAAGGGATCCTGGGGAAGCTGTGAGCATTCTAAGAATTGGATGGATGCCAATGTTAACCATTCAGCCTTTACAGTCAGGCTACAATGGAACAATGAGCATTGAGGACTGAACAGAATACATGCACATGTGACTTAGACGGCACCTTCTTTGTACTTCAAACCCTTGAAGACGCGATATAGTACCCATGCACCACGCAAACTCAGGACAGCGATGTTATACGAGGAGACGCTGTCACTTGCCGAGACAAAATGGTCAAACACCCAGCGGGTGTCGTAGTCAGTACATGATGTCTGGCTCTCAGAAATAGACGTGAGGAAAGTTCGTTCCGATTCTGATTTGACAAGTGCATAGATGGTAATACCCAGGATGACGCTATCAAGCACTGTACCAATGACGAAGTGCGGCCATGCTGCCTGGTTGTCATTGGAAGCGTCCCAGTCAGTACGATCCTTATAGACACGATACGAGAAGAATAGGTTGATAACAACGGCGATGATAATGATAATCATCATAATCTTCTGCGCCTCTGCAATATCGATTAGAGTTGGAACATGCTCCACGGCCTGCTGGCGGGAGTACGCACAAGTTGCGTCAAGCCATGCAATTTCGGAGCGAGTGAGCAAATAAGCCGTGTCATCTTCTGCAGCGTCCAAGGCACTGTTTGGTGCATTGAGCTCGTCCAGCAGTACCCAAAGGTCATAATTATCGATGCTTGTGTAGCGGTTATCCGTACCCACTGTACAGGACCTCTTCATCACGGAGTTGAAATGAGAACCATCGCCTCGGCAGATTCCGTTCATAGAGTTGATGGCCACGTCAATCAGCGGACGGTCTGACCCGTTCTCAACACCATAAGTCAGATCAAGGCAGTAAGTGACAGATTCGTGGCTCCACATGTGGTTTGAATCGATATCCTTGCAAGCATCACCTTGTTTAATCTCCATTTTGGTCACAGGGCAACCCACGGAAGTTGGCGAACAGTCGTACGGACCACATTTGTCGTAGCCCGATGGGCAGAGTCCATCCAAGTCTGGTCGAACGCGGTCAAGAGCATTTCCCATGTCAGTGGCAAATTGAACACAAAAGGCTCTTTCACGCCATTTCTCAACAGGGAAACGGCGAGTAACCTTCTTCTTCTCGCCATTTTCGGTGGTTTCCTCGGTCCACCTGAACTGAGAGGCCATTCTCCACACTTTGTAACTGGGATCACCACAAGAAGAGATAGATGTGGAGGGTCGGATATCGAGTACTGGGTACTGCTTCATGTTCGTTCTGAAGTCTTGAAGCATGTCACCACTTACGTCCCACTTGGTGTAGGACAGAATGGACATGATAGCAGTGACTACGGCGAAGATGCACTGTGCTAACATAATGAACTTTTCGACAGCCGTCATACGTCGAGGGACGTCAAAGCGAGTGGAGAAGCACTTTACACCGCAGAAATAGCCGTGCTCGCTGTCCTGCGGCTCGCTTGTGGCTGCCTTCGGCGTCGTCTTGCCAAGCGCCTTGTCGATCGTGTCCTGAGCATCCTTCAGATCGGTCAGCTCGATGTCAAGACCCTTCGATGCACCAGATGTGGTCTTTGAGGAGCCTGACGTCGAGACTGCCTTTGGACTACTCTTGGGTGTCTCAGCTGGCTTCTGAGTTGTTGCCTGACTACCTGCGCTGTTCGTAGGAGCGGAAGAAACTGCTGGAGCTACGGGCTGTACGCCCCACGGTCCTTGTGGAGTGGGTGCAGTCGCAGGGACAGGAGTAGGCACACCATACGGGGCCACAGGCGGATATCCAGCTGGTTGGGGAGCGTAACCAGTCGCCGCCGGAGCCGGTGGGTAACCCGGAGGAGCCTGTTGGTATGGCAGCTGACCAGGCGCAGGAGGAGCGTAGGGATGGCCTGGTGCCGGCACCTGGGCAGGCGGGTAACCAGCGTAGCCCTGGGGTGCCTGGGGATAGGGCTGGACAGGCGCCTGACCCGGAGCAGGAGGATAGGGCTGGGCAGGGGCTCCTGGAGAAGGATAGTAGCCCTGAGGCTGCTGAGGATAATAGCCCTGGGGCGGGGGAGGTCCCTGGGGGTACTGAGACATGGCTAGCGGATGGTGACTCGGGGGTGACTAGGAGTGGCCGCAACGTGTACTGATGCGCGGCAAACAAGTCAATAACGCGGATTGTAGGCGGGTTCGAGTCGAACGAACGGTTCTGAAGGTTCCGAACGGCTCTGCAGCCTGGCACCGAGCCAAGTTCTAGTCAATTTGGGGAGGGCAAGCGAAGAAAAGCGAGTTGAATGTGAGTTAGAGTGCGGTTGCCAAGGTTGCCAAGATATGGGCCCGGCAGAGAGGCAAGTATAGTACAAGATATCCGGTCCAGGCTGCCGTTTCAGCTGCCGTTTGGATTTGTGGGACAAAAAAGACATATATCACGCGAGTGCTAACTTGTAATAATCAACGAGGATGGCTTATATCCATGGAATCTATGCAATGCAACCACAAGACACGCCGCGCACTCGCTGCGCACCAACGAAAAGCATCTCCGTTGCTCACGTTTTCAATTTGTCGTGAGACATTATTGGCCTCCAAAATCCAGCAGGCTTGTCGCAGTTTGCAGGTCCAGAAGTAATTTTGGGACGATTTGGGAGGCTCGTCGCGAAACTGTCCCACATCAACGCCATGCACGATAGCTTCCCAGGTTGGGGTAAGACTTGGAGATGAAGTTTGATCGAGCCAATGCATACGTTGAATATCGTTTTGATGAACAAATCCAATAAATATGTGAAAGGAGCACGAGTTTGAAATAATCCACAAACGTTTGTATGTATGAATGTCTTAAAATGAACGCAAGCGTGCCTCAGTATGTCACAAGGGCACCGTTGTTACCACTAGTCCTTCGACCTCCGGCTCTGAAGTAATCGGTTGTACATGACCAGCTGCGAGCGCTCCTCATCGGTCAAATGAGATATTGTGGAGTTGACAGCTGGAGGCGTCCTGGTCACTGAAGATGATGCGATACGACTCGCAGATTTGGAAGGGGCAAGCGGCGACACCGTTGTCATGACGATGGCTGGAACCCTCACTGGCGTTGTGCCTGTTGCACTTGCTCCGTCATTGCTGCTGGGCCTGAAGCCATCGGGGATGACATTCACATGCGCTACTTCGGACTCACTGAGCATCTTGCGTAGTCTTGCTTCCATATCGGAGGAAAGGTTCAGACCAAGCGAACTAAAATCATAATCCGCGAAGTTCATAGGTGGAGGCTGTGAGACGTTATGCGCAGACGTAGTGGTGGTGTGCGTGGCCTCGGTGGTAACAGGAGCGGACACCGCTACTGGAAGAGGAGGGGGGTTTGAATTCAGTGGATCATCGATGATACGGGGCGTTGCCAGATGTAGGTCACCCGTCGTACTTGTGGTGGTCGTGTTGGTCCATGTGGAGGAGCCAACTTCTTTTTCGACTGGTCCATAAATCAGCTCATAGACACGATCGCCGAGAAGCTCACGAAGGCGTCGCGCCTCTTTCGGACTGAGTGACTTGGTCTGTGTGTCTCCACTGTAAGGTGCCAGGCCTCGTGGCGGAGAGCTTACTTCTACGCCATCGCATTGTGGTGGGTGACTCGGTTGAGCTGATCCGCCATTAGGCGAGGTTTCGTCTCCACCAGTTCCAGATAACATCGCTCGGACACTCGGTAGTCTTTCTGGAATCTCGTCGTCCTCAAAATCATGTGGATACTCCTCAGTGTTATGTTCTTCGTCGACAGTTTCTTGGCCCTCGTTCGCATCGGGGGTTCGCTTGCCGCGGACAAGAATTTCGCCAGCATTTGGAACACTGCTGGGCCGAACTTCACCAGCACGGCGAGCTGTGCTCGTTACCCTTGCTACATCATCCACTTCACGCTCGGTGGCCTGACAAACCTCCGCTTGCTGACGGTGGAGATACGATTCGTTAGTAAGTGTCGAGTATGCGCTCAGGATGTCCACTGCATCAGCTGAATTGCGAGCGGACCATGGACCGTTTCCGTCCGACTCGGACTCCGTCAAGAACTGGTTTGCCAAGGAGCCATTCAGGATCTTAAGCTCTTCAGATTGCGGCTTCGGCGCACTAACCTTGCTAATTTGGAGTAGCTCGCTTTCGACGGGAAGTGCATCGTGGAAGAAGAGATGGTCATCGCCGTCATCTACGCCTAGATAGATATTCCCGTCGTCCGTGAACTTTGGTTGCTGCTCGGTGTGTTGCTGGCGTTGTGGTGACACCTGCGTAGTTGCATGCTGCTGGTGCCAGGAGCCTTCAACAGAGTACGAGCTAATTACGTCGGAGTGTAATGTGTGATGACGGTCGAGGCCGTTCGAGCTACCCGTACTCTTGGTTTCCGAGTTCGCGACAGGTCCGATTGTTGTGGCATCCATGGTTGAACCTAAATCTCCTGTTCCAGCCGCTGGTTCATCATGAGGTTCAGCCACGACTATTGGGGCCTCTTCTGCCTTGCTCTCAATTACCTGTGACAGTTGGGCGGACCCGTTGTGTTCTACAGGAGAATCCTTTCGCCCTCGCCCCTCTGAATGCGGAGTAATCGGGCTCTGCGCGCCGGGTGTAGTCGGTGGATGCCGGAGAATTTCAACGCTCGTTGTGGTTTCTTCTGAGGTCGGTTGATTTTGAGCTTGAAGACCCATCAGTTCGGGCTTCTGAGCGCTTTGGATCGCCACATCAGGCACGTCCTCGATGGAAGTGGGCGAAGCCCCTGACTTGGTCGGCTCGATCACTGGGGCCGACTCAACGTCGGCAAACCACAGAGGGGCAATGCCATCAAGCATGCCGTTGTCCTTGCCATCTTCAAGGCGTTCTGCCGCTGCCGCTGCTGTTGGTGTTGTTGTTGTTGGTGTTGTTCCTGTCGCAGTTGTTGTTGTGGGGTGAGATCGCGAGGCCTCTTTGCGTTGCTGATGTCCCTCGGGCTTCACCGTTTTTCGGGTCGCGCGATTACGATTTGGTGAGGCCTGAGCTTGCATTCGCTTCAATTGCTCGAGCTGGCGTCGAGCGACACCCTCAGGCGAGAAATCCAGCCCGGAGAAGAGTGAGGTTCGTGCGCCAGAGGCTGAAACGGCATCGTTCATGCGGGCACCGTCGTACACCATGTGATATACCAGGCGCGCAGGAACAGATAGATTCCATGGTGCGGGTACTTCCGAGGGTTGCGGAACCCCTGGTATTCGATTGTTCGCTGAGAGTTGCAGAATTCCTCCGTGTCGAGGATGTGGAGGTAAGGGCAACTGGTTTGCATAGCAATACAATGTTAGCAACGAATAGAGGATATTTTCGTATTCACTTCGCGAGAAGGCTGCTGGATTGACACTTCGTGCCAGTGTCACGAACGTGTCGTCGTCTAGTACGCTCTTCTCACCATGCAATCGGGCCTCGTAGTCCTTTGCCAAGTTGATGCCAGCGGCTTCAAGCGCTGCGGGGCACTGGGCTCTTAAGTCTTGGTATGTTGAGGCAACTACTGCCTGAAGCCTGGTCACGGCTGTATGCAGTGCCCGGCTCGCGGATGCCGTTCCATCAAGCAGAGTGCGTGTAGATCCTGAGAGGCGACTATCGTGATCGGACTGCAGGAGTCTGGGACGCAGCGCAAAGAGATGCGAATTGAGTAAGACATGAACGAATACGTTTGGGTCTGACATAGCTTTATCCGCTAGCCGTGCAAGCGAGGCATTATACATCATGGACTCTGGTACAGATAGTTCTGCACGCAGTGCTACTTTGATTCTAGGGGCAAGATTCAAAGCAGCCTTTTGGTCGATTTGATCTAACCGACCGAAGGTAGCCCCAGGACGATAGCGCCAGGAACCTGTGGACTCATCATATATCCAACGTCCTCGTGACTCGAGGTCGTTTAGAATTGCGTTATGTCGAATCTTGGCCCTTCGAGCTGCGAACGTGTCGTAGTCCTCGCCCATACTAGGCTGCACACTAGCAGCACCAGTCCCCGACACTTGCTCGGGCTGAGAGACCATGACGGAGGTGCCGAGACAACGGAACCATGATGTGGCACCCTCGATGGCAAGGCCCATTGGCGGTTTCAGTGTGAAACCTAGACGAGCGAGTTCATTCGCACCATGATCGGCTGGCTTGAGAAGTTCCTCGATCGTAGCCGGAGCGTCACCGGCGTTCACTCTAAGTCGTCGACGACGTTGAGTAGCCTCGGCGATAGCATCGAGGACGGCTCCAACTGTGTTAGCCTCTTCTATACCTGCATCAACTCCTAAGCCGAGTTCTGCTCCGATTCTGCGAAGTTCCGGTATCGCAACGATTTGGCTCTGACCGGATGCGATCTCAGACTGCTCAAAGTACATATCCAGGTAGGTCTTGGTAATTTTCCTCAATTCCGGATTCAGATCACCTTTTAGGGTATTAATATCAAGCTCAACCTCACGCCGCTTCATCTGGTCTCGAAGACCCTTTGTCATCGCGCTCTGTCCAAGGTCAACACCCTCGGGCTGGAGCTTGGCCATAAGCTCACGAAGTGAGGCAACGTCACCAATAAGCGCCTTCGGGAAGAGCGCTGAAAGCAGGATCGATGTAATACTGCCATCACCAATTCGTGCTCCGTTGAGCCGTGCGAACGTATCCTGTGGAAGCGTTGGTAGTGGAGGCTTACCGTCCTCGATCGTCTGGGTAGACGCACGAATCGCTCTAGATGCCGCGAAAGCTTTCTCTGCGAATCGACGTCCGATGGCTTCAATTGCCATTTGTGCTCGGTGGGCTTTGGCACGTTCAACTGCCACTTGGGCCTGGGGGCTCAGAGACTGTTCCCGTAAAGAAAGCTGCTTTGCCAAATTAGGATCAGTGGCAGCAAGTTGAGCAAGTCGCTGCTCAGAATCGTGTAAAGCAGCAGCTGCACGTGCACGACCAAACAGGGGATCGATTTCGAGCACAGGTACATTTAGGCAACTGCTAAAGAGAAGCGCCACCGACTCGGCAAACTGCGATAACGAAATTGTGGATACTGCTAGTGTTGTAACTTCCGATCTACGTCCTTGAGAGGATGACGCCACGTTGAGCTCCTGAGCCAGGGTGAGAACTTCGTCCTCGACTCCTTGAGACTTTGAGGCCTCTGGGAAGTAATGCTGTCCGTTACGATATGGAGTGGAGATACGACGTCGAAGCGCGCGAGATGGCTTGTGACGCAGTTTCTGCAACCGTTCAATCAGTGCATTAGGGTCGTACTTTAAGAGGCGCTGTCGACGCGCCTCAGCTTCCCTTTCTTCGGCGGTTTTTGCCCCGTCTGCTGCAGTCGTATGCTCTCCGGCTTCGAGCCGTTGCTCTTCTCGAAGCGACGCGATGACAGCATCGATTGTTTTGCGACCGCGGAGGATCGCGGGGTCCTCAACCAGGCCTCGGAGCTTAGGGTCCTTGATTTCAGTACGGCGCTTTTCCATCAGAGTCTTGACATAGCCATTTTTATAGCGTTTCGACGCACTAGCTGAAGGTTCGAGCACATCATCATGATCTTCGTTCCTTACACGTCCTCGCGTCAATACAACGCGGCGCAAGCCGCCTCGCGGTGATGAAGCGTCTTCGTCCGTATTCTCATCCTTGTCGTTGGAAACTGGTGAAATCTCATAGATGTAGTCTTCCAGCTCACCATCACTCGTATCCTCGGAGTCATCATCGGTAACTTCCATGTCGTCGCTGTCATCCTCGTAGTCTCCAGTCACCTCCGCTAGCAACGACTCACCGCCTTCCAAATCGAGTTTGTTCAGAACAATTCTCAGTGCATCCTCCGCATTCGCGAGCTCATCCCTAGCACCAGGGGCACGCGAGACGACGAGATTTCGTGCGTGCTGAACACGTTCACGCGCGTGCTGCAGCTCGAGGCGCAGAGCTCGGACTCGGGCTTTGCGCATGAGGTCAGCTTCTGCCTTCTCACGCCGTAACCGACTAAGCTCACCTTGTAGAGTTGTTGCAATGCGCTCTGATCGAGCATCTTGGGACCAGGGGTCCTCACATTGTTGAATGCGTACGATCAAGGGTTGCTCTCGCAAACGTCTGACTAGATTGCGTGCGTCGTCCAGCGAAGTGATGCAAACTGGGAAGGTAGCTGCATGGCGAAGGTTCAGCCATTGGGCACGACCCCACTGCGTTTCAGATAGGGTTGCCTGGCCACCCTCGCGACCAAGTGTTTCAGGACTTAACGACCTCGGGTCAAAGTCCTCGTTGAGCGACTTTAGCGGGTAGTCTTTGGCCCTGAGCTGTGTATAACTCGAGATCCAAGCTGATGATGTGCTAACATCCGACACAAGCTTGTACGAGACCGAGAAGAAGCCCTTTTGGTACCACTCGAGTGAGGGTACGGGGACAAATAGGTCTGTGATCATCAAAGTTAGTTCTAGGCAGCGAGGGAACGGTGTGGGCGGCCTCGGCCGCAGGGACCTGAGCAGTGGGAAACCGTCTGCTAGGGAAGGCTTCGAAATGTTGTCCATGCTCACAACTCCTTCCGTTGCCTTCGTGTTAGATGTCAATGATCGGACAACCATTCCCCGTAGTACTTGCATCGCAGTTTGCAGTCGTGGGTCTTGCGCGTTGAGTGCGATTGCAAAGACATTGTGGAGATCCGGATAGCGACGAGCTGCCTCCGCGATGACGTGACTAGGAATTGAACGACCATTCAGATCCACGGGGAGTGGCCGCGTCAGGATTGCATGGGGGTTACCTTGTTGATCACCTGGGTGTGCGATCTGCCCCAGTGGGTACCACTGCTGTGGTCGTGTAGCCAGGAGTTGTCGATCAGTCTGGAATAAGATTGGGGCGCGCACTTCCGCTGCATTGGAAACGCCTTGAGGTCCAACCTGATACTGTGCCACTGATCCAAAGTTTTCCTCGGGTCGACTGTTGCTCGTATCAGTCTCATTTGAGTTCTGGTTGTCTGAGACATCAGTTTTCTCCTCCTCTGTTTTTTCCTCGATTTCAACCTCATTCGGTTCTTGGCCTTCAGTTGCTGCCTCGACTGCCCTGACTGCATGCTGAATGTAACCGTACAAACCATCTTTGCCAGAACTGTCACGAGACGCTCCATCGTCGTCCAGTAGGAACTTGACATGGACCGGCTTTCTGCACTGGTTGAATCGAGTCTCAAGCGGACTGATCTCTGTGGCACTTGCAGCATCTTGGCCACTGCTAAGCCGCTTTCGAATCCGCTCGATCATTGCGCGTCGCACCGACGACCCCGCTTCTTGATAGAGTTGTGCGAGCTCTCGTCGACGCTTGCATTCGCGCATCCAGTCCATCTTCGCAAGAGACCTTTGCCAGTTCAGTAACGCGTGCGAATCGCGACCAAGCAGCAAGCGCCGCGCCTGCTCATCAGAAACCCACACCGTACCATCGCTGAGATAAATAAAATCAGTTCGTGGGAACCCCCATGCATCGGGCAGGAGTTGCCATGGTTTTGGATCGTCCTTGGACAATGCTCCGAACAGTCGGCCAAATGGGTGACCGCAGCTCAACCTTTCTGCCCGGCTGCGTCGTACGTAAGCTGTCCAATCTTTTCGCTTGGCCATAAGCCGTCTTTGCTTCAAAACCAGCCCACGAAGCTCTGCCAAAACAATTCGCTTGCGCTCGACCTGTTCAGCGATCTCAGCCTGTTCACGAGCCTTGGCTCGAATCAGTGCTCTCGCCTGAACCTGAGAGCGAGCCGCAATTGCGCGCTGAACGTTAAGCCATAGGGCCAGTCTCACTCTTTGCTTGAAAAGTGCCAGTGCTGCAAGCGAGACATAAGGTCCGTGAATACGAGATGGGAAGGGAAGCGAGGCTGGTGAAAGAGTACCCGCCATAAGTCCCTTTCGGAAGTCAGACCGCGCCTGCTCAATCGTCATGGCTCGGTGATACTCCACCTGTTCTTTCGCACCCATGACCATCTTGACATAGATGCTTCCTCCTGCTTCATTTGTTGTGGGATTGCGAAGCGGTAGGATACCATCAAACAAGGTCACGAAGGGGCATGGTGGCTCCCGATACGCTGCCGGAGTATGCAAAGAGCTTTGATGCAAGAGCTCAATATACGACTTTATCACACGCAGGGCTTCGATTGAGGACTTGGCAAATGTGAGGCCAATCAGCTTACTGTCTGCGCGCAAGTCAGGCCACGGGGCCCCAGGTGGTATCAATTCAGCGGGATTGCTAAAGTCAGGCAACTTGACGGGCAAAAGCGGAATGAGCGCTGCAACCGCAGGCAAGGAGAGCACTCTCCGAGGGAGAACTGAAACCAACGATGCGAGCGCCAAAGTTGCGGTTTCAGGTAGCCGATGGATGAGCGGGGCCAGTGTACTTGCTAACCGGTTGAAAGCAAGCCACAAGGTTCGCAACTGAAGTTGCTTTGGATGTGGTGTCTTTGACTTGCCCTTGCCACTATTACCAATTGGGATGCCGACTTGCTGCGCTAGGCTCGTCGCAGACTCCACTACCGCATTCGTAATCGGATCGAGTTCCTGACTAATGCCGAAATCATTCTGCCCTTGGTCCTCCAGGTATTCGCCCTCGAAAATGTCGATGGCATCCTCAATCTCTCCTTCGTCTTTGTCTTGGATAGTGTACAATGCATCAGCCATCACATCACCCTCGCCTTGATATGGTTTCCTTGCAATATGCACACCACCGGGTAGTGATACCAAAATCTTTTCTCTCTGAGCCGCTGCAGTTTCACCCGCAGCCAATGGAAGCGCATGAAGGTTCGCAAGCGTGTCTGAAAGTGCACTTAGCGTGTCGGATGGAAGTGCCAAGCTCGAGAGCGACGACAAGAAGTTGGCTAATGCAATGAGAATGGTGACATCGCTCACACGTAGGCTATGCCTCTGTCCTGCAGCGGCGGCGTCACCATCAGCACGCATGAGCGCGAGCCGCAGCGCGTCCACATCCAAGCATCCCGGGCTCAGGTTTGGCACCGGAACATAAGCTGGGACGTTCAGAACTCCACCTTGCTGGTTAGCGGACTGCTCCTTCAAGACTTCCTGTAAACGCTCTGAGACGATATCCAGGTAGTGGCTTGTATACGTCTCGAGAACGGCTCCGTTGAACTCTCGAATCGTCTTTACCAAGCCCGATTCAGCCGGTACAGTGTTCTCCTTGATCCCAAGCCACTTGCCTGCCGTATCTCGGATGCGTTGCAGTGCTGCAGCAGCTTTCATTGCTCGCTGTGCCGCATCCATTAGATATGACTCGTTGCTCGCTTCAAGTGCTTCTTTCAGAAGCGTCAAATACGTTTGAGTTGACTCCAGTGTATCTGGCATCGCCGTGACCAGATTGGACAATTCGACCTGAGGTGTTCGTCCAGTGAAAGCCGATCCAATAAGCTCCTTTGCTGAGTTGACATCGGATACGGGGTTCAACCTAAGATACTTCAGAACTGCCCAATGGCAATTCCAAACTTCAAAGTATGCCATGTGCTCTTGCAATGCTGGGATTAGTGCTGGGCTAACAAGATATGGCACTGTGACAACTTGAGCATAGGTAGGAGTGGACGTGTTAGGAATTACCCATGAGGACTCTGCGTGTGCACCAGCACGCGGGGTTACGCACACAAAACTGTTGACAGGAGGAAGCGTCGTCAACTCGTTTGGGGTGGTCGACAGCGATGTCGCTGAAACATTCGGCGCAAGGTTAGATCCCAAAAGGGATACTGGTACCTTGTGCGAAGCAGGTAGATTCAGAGCGGCTTTCTCGACAACAATCTGTAGATACAACATATTTGGAGTCGCCGACTGCTCTAGTCGTAGCTCAGAGAGAGCCGCCGGTAGCTGAATTCTCGGAGCGGCAGAAGCTGAAACATGGAAGAGATCGGCTGCAGGGCGCGTTCCAACCCATGGCATGATGTCAGGTGCTCCGTCTGATGCTACTGCTCCCACAGGTGGCACACTAGCCGATGGGGGTGGCCTTGGACTGGGAGGCCGTGCATGTGGGGTTGGCAGGCGCGAACTAGGCAGCGGGACATCTTCTCCATTGGAGATTGGCTGTACGTATGCCGGCAGGGATGGTGTGGGGACTCGAGGCGGAATGCTTTCTGAGACGGAGGCACTGCTGAAAGCCACAGAGTTGACGCCAGACGTACCACCCCCCGACGACCAGGCTGATCCAAGTGCTCCCGATGGACCCAAAGCGTTAGGATCTATTCCCGGGGGGAGTGGTTGTGGCTTTGAGCCAACGATCTTGACGGTATGGCCGTTTGGTGGACTCATGATATCGTTTCCTTGCTGCTGCTGTTGTTCAACTTGCGCTTGATCGTTGTGCTGGGTTGGAGACACCTTTTGTGCGGTAGTTTCGCCCTGAGGGGATGATATCGAGACACGGTATGGCTCGGGGACATTAGCTAATACCTGCTCAATCTTTTGCCTCTCTTTGTCCAACGAGTCGTGAGAAGATTGACGCCGGGTCTTCATCTCCGCGTGGCTCTGTTCGAACGCTGCAATTTCTTCGCGGATTGACTGGAGCCTCTCCGCGGCGGCTAGGGTCTCTAACCTAGTCGCTCGCGCCTCGAGCTCAGATTGCGCAAGCAAGCCTTCCAGTTGTGTCCGAAGCCGCTCGCCGACTTCCGCGATTTCTTGGACAACGGCGGTTGATGGCAGATTCATTTGCGTTGTTAGGGCACGTCGGATGAGCGAATCTTTTGCATCGTGGGTTTCAGACAAGTCGCCACTGGCAGTGGGAGCTGCTGTGTTTCCTTGAGCTATAGCTGCATTGGTACTAATGGTAGGGTCATAGATAGGTCCTGGCTTCGCGTACGGATTTGGGTCGACGACTGGGACCTGATTATTAACATCTCCAATTACGCTGATCGCCACGCGCAGCGAGCCGACTACTTTACCAGATTCCAAGTCTACAATAGGCAATTCCGGGACTTCGGCAAAGGGGTTCTCGGGAGATAGCTGCGACACATCTAGGAGGGCAATGGCAGTCGGTCGAAGGACTTTTTGGCCAATGCCAGCTGGGATCTTCCGATTCGGCCACCTCAAACGTGCAATCAGTTTGCGGCCTTCAGCCGTTAGGCGGTGGGGATCTGCGATCATTGCGTTAAGAGTAAATACCTGGAGCTCTAGCATTCGCATGTGCTTGAGGAACTGATAAATGCCCGCACCTGCGGGAAATACGATCGTATTGGTAATGGTATTGTAATCATTCGCGCGCTCAGCTTCCTCTTGCTGACGCTCCTCTGATGACACCACAGTGACAGCTCGTGCGGCTGGTGATAGATCCTTTGTGCGGGCTGCACTCGTGCCTGGGGGGGCTCGCTGGTTCGCTCTGGGTAGCGGTGTCGGAGACTTCTTCGAATCTGTGCCATAGGCAATTGCAGGCATAAATAAAGCACCGCCGGCATCCGTATCGTCGCCCCACCAGACAGGCTTGACACAGATACGTTTGACTGCAGCAGCAGTGTTCGCGGCCACTGATGACCCAGCAGCAGGAGCTGGGTTCCAGGTAGCGTAGTCAATCGTGAGAGTTACCTGACCTACGGTTGGACCAGTGCTCTTTGGCGGCAGTACCACTCCCACGTACGGATCTGTGGTGGTATGCGCAGTGTCATCAATGCCGTAATCGCTCGGTCGGCGACGACTGCTGCTGCTCATATGTCGAGTGCGCGATTGGGGTTGTTAGGTCTCTTCGAGAGTTTGCCTTCGGAACCCGTTTCGGTCCCAAGTGTAGATCTCGTCGTATACGTGCCAGGGGAGGGCAGGCAGGTACGAGGCAGTTGGTGCCCTGGTGATATTGTTAGTAGCGGCGAGGCAGGGCCCGGACAAAGGGGCAAGGTCGCAAGAAGTTGCCGGAGACGGCCTCGAGAGCGCCTCTCGTAGCTAGAAGCAATTGATGTTGGGGGCGAATATGGGGGGTATTATGTGAGTTCTGAAGGGTGTAATATAGCAAATCGATGTGGTTGGAGTCGCTCTAACGAAGGGCAATCACTGCATTGAGCGTATTCCACCCGAACCTAGCCAACTCGAGACCTGATCATTCTACTTCGATGCCCAAATCCACCTCGCCCAATTCAAATTTTGAATTCGAACCACCAGCCGCAGACGAAGCGTATTTTCGACTCGCCGTTGGGAACGCGCGATGCGCGCGGTGTTTGGGACCAAAACCCTAGTTCCTGTGCGTGACTGCTCACCACGAAGATAATATGCGAATGCGCGCTTTTTACACGATTTTTTCGTCGTCCCGCGCATATTGCACCCCACAAGCCAGCGCCCCCCAGCCTGCCCAGATTTCCCGCCAAAAAGTTGAGGAACAAAAAGAGCGAAACGAGCTGTGTGATCAGACGAGTTTGACGTGTGTTTCGCAGGGTGCTAGGGAGTGTTGCTCAGTGTTGCCTCTTGCATCGCATGATATGCTGTCTTGAAACTGTTCTGTGCATATTATTATGCCCATCTCACCCAGATCCACTCCGATCCTCGCGTTATACTCCCTCCCCGCGGTTGTCTAGAGTTCACTGGTCAGCGTAGTGAACCGAATAAGATGGCAGAAGTCGAAGACGATTTTGAGTCCTTGCAGCCCGTAACTAAGTCAATCACGCCTGGCGCTGTTGATGGTCCGCAGCTCATGCAGGATGCTGAAGAGACTAACGACAATTCCGCTGGCTTTGAGCCCACCTTCGGTATCGAGGAAGTCGAGGAGCAGATGAAGGAAGCACAGAAGCACATGCGCAGCGACAACTACCAACAGGCTATCTCGATCCTCTACCGATGTCTCTCTTTGCTTGTCGAGAAGTATGGCGAGACTGCGCTGGAATGCGCAGACGCATACGCCGCCTATGGTGTCGCACTCATGGGTCAAGCTCGGAAGGAAGCCTCGCTCCTGGGAGACGGAGAGGGAGAGGGTAGCAATGGATCATCGACTTCTTCCTCTGCGGCGGCTGCTGGTGCGTCGAGCAGCTCGTCGACTGCAGCAGACTCCAATGCCACAGGCTCAGCAATGGTCGAGGATGAGGACGAGGAGGACGAAGAGGAGCGCGAGTTCCAGTTCGTTCGTGGCGCAGGTGCACCGGCAGTAGCCGCACAGAAGTCAGCTCCTGCGGAGCCTGTAGGTGAGTCAACTGGTGACGATGGCGAGGAGACAGGAGAGGGTAAGAAGGAGAACATCCAGGACTTGGAACTCAGTATGGAGAACCTTGAGGTCGCTCGATCCATCTTTGCCAAGCATGCTGACCTTGTGAGGGAGGAGATCAAGAAACTGACAGATCAAAGCTCGTCGTCAAGCAGCAGCAGCGGTGGTAGCGAGGAGGATACTGCTGCGAAGGTCCAGGAGCTGGAGGCCAAACTGCACAAATTGGAAATGTCGTTGGCGGATGTGTGCGAGGCTCTCGGTGAAGCAGGGATGGAGGCGGAGACTTGGGAGCAAGCCCTGACGGATCTCAACACATGCCTTACCATTCGTTCGCGACTGTGCGCCCCTAACAGCCGACGCCTGGCCTCAGTTCACAACCTCTTAGGTCTGTACTACTCAGTTCAGAGTCAGCCCCGCCAGTCGATCATCCACTACAAGCACGCAATTGCAAGTCTTACAAACTATCTCGCAAGTTCCGCATCTAGCGTCTTGACGGCTGCCGGACGAGTTGAGAATGGTGTAAAGAAGCTCAGCGTTCCTACCTTGTACGATGTTGTAACACTTCCATCGGCAACATCTACCGGCACCTCTTCCTCTTCCTCTTCCTCTTCCGCTTCCTCTTCCTCGTCCTCGTCCTCTTCAACAGAATCCACAATTCCAGCATCCGAGACAAAGGAATCAACAATTTCTGACCGGCCCCAACAGCCTGAATCAACATCTCAGGATAAACCCAAGGAACAACCTAAGTTCTCATTCGAGCCCACCTTCAACGAACCTCAGCCCGAGGATTTCTTCGCGTACATCGTCGATCCTAAGGCCCCGCTGCGACTCTACTCGAACGATGATGGTGAAAAGCTCATCAGCTCCATCAAGAACGAGCTTTCAACTGCCGTGGCAATGTTGACGATGAATGGAGACGATGTCAGCGCGGTCAAGGCTGCCCGCGGAGAGGTTGACGAGATCTTTGATCTTCGTCGTGAGCTTCTGGAGAGAATTTCCGATTGTGAAGACGAGATCAAGGCTGGTATTACTTCCGCTGAGGACGCCAAGCGCGTGAAGGGCCTTGTCCAGAAGGTGATGCAGAGTAATGACACCCCTTCGTATTTCACTGGCGGAAGCGGAACGAGCGCTGGATCTTCTTCTTCTTTCTTGTCGTCATCATCGACCAGTGCGCCCGGCGCTTCGACGACTACCATCGGTTTCGGCTCGAGTTCGTCCACGTCAACTACAACGGCTACAGCCTCAACTGCGCCTAAGGCTTTCGTTTGGAATCCACCTGCTTCGTCTGGCTCCACCGAAGGCCAACCTGTGCATGTCCCACAGGTCAAGCGGAAACTCGCCCCAACATCAGCCGCGAGCTCCACGACAAACGCGTCCTCGACGTCGTCCTCCACAGTGGGTGATTCGACACAAACGACAACCCAGAGCAACGATTCGGATGCCGGACAGAAACGCGTCAAGCTGGATGAGTCGCAGTAAGTCAGTCAGCTGCAGTGTCGAGATACGTAACTAAGTGCATGGATGTATTTGTGCAACAGGTATTTTGTTCTATCTTTCGCTTCCCTACGCAAGGAGCTCGTGTACTCTTTCGTCAACACCGTTGAACAACAACCCCCCTCAGAATGGGAAGCCGGCTCTGACCTGGCCACCGTTCCCCAAAATAAATAAAGCCTATCCCCAAACTAGCATTGAGTACATACGCCGCCTGGGCAGCATAAGATATGTTGCGAGACTCGACATCAGGTCGATTCACACGTCGTCGTTGCCATATCCGTCGAGCCCATTGCCATCGACGGACGTGCCCCGACCTGCCCCAGGTGGTATTTCAGAATGTGGTCAGAGCACAGACCACAATTGCCAAATAGCTGGACGAGCTGAACCTCTGTTCCGGAAATGTCCATGCGCTGGCATCAGGCGTGGTATTGTTGTTAGCATCAATGATTTCACTTGAGACTCAGCCCGGGATCACACAGCTGAGCTAGGACCCAGATTCAAGTTTTGTATCGTCAATGTATGCGGCACGTGACCACCCAACGTCATCAAGACTTGACTTTGCTCGCTCGGCGCACGTTCGCGAATGCGAAAAAGCCACGCTTCCGGAGGGATTCTGGGTTTCTCACGCGTGCAAGGAATTCTATCGATATGCCTAAGTCTTCTAATCTATTCGTGTCAGCGTGCGCGTGCTGGCGTGTTGCCTGACGCGTGAGCACTGCAGCTCATGGCTTTGTGACGAATTACATTTAGCCTGATGCGGCTAAAATTTGAAATGTTCCGTTACATCCCACCTCTCGCAGGGAGTACAAGTGGGCCAGAGTGATGACGTGGCGCCTTTAGACCACATAGACAACTTGAAGCTGCGTGTGCGAACACTTTTCCAAGCACTTACAACTCGATACCTACTCAGTGTGTCGGGTTCACACAAGTGAGGCTGAGCTTAGCAGCTCAACAATCTTTATGACTGACAATTCGGATATCACTCGCGAACCCGCACTAATTATAGAATTGAATGCCTAGACACGCCCAATACTACTGATCTGTACGACTTGTATCCCGGAGTAAACCTACTTGGACTACATTCTAGACCCCTCGATTTGTTGTCACAGGACTGGGCGACTGCTCGTTGTTACGCGGACTAAATCAGGGGTTAGCCATGTCAGGAAGGCGAGCTCAAACGGACGAAGCGAGTGGTATCGTGAATCCCTCCCATATTCCAGCTGACGAAGCCAAGATAGCCTCGGGCTGTAGCGAAATTAACTCCGAAGCATCATACCCCCCGGGTTCTCACACAGGTTCGCCATCGAATAGGGACGGGCACACTATGCTACTACGTAACAAATCGAGATCTGCTTCAACACCGGAAAGTTTAGAATCAGCGGAGAGGCAAGGGCGTCTCCAACAGGAGGAGCGGCAGCCACGCGATCAGCATCATGGCGCGGACGTAATTGGACCCAGAGCGGATCTCGCCTCTTCTGAAGGAAAAGCGGAAGGACCATCGACCGGAGATGAGGAAGCTGCGACTTCTCCAACACCATCGTCTATCCAACCCTCCGAAGGTCTCAGTGCACCCTCTGTGCCGTTAGCAGGTATCACGTCGGAGCAACGAAATCACTACCTCAACATAGTGAACACGGCGCTGGAACGTCTGCAAGAGGTTGAGGACCGCTGCGGCATGATTATCAAGGCCGCTACGAGGTATCGACGAGAGGGTGAAGGGATGATTGCCAATCTTTATAGCGACTTCCGGAATTGGCAGAGTGTCATGGAGTCGCTGGGGTTGGTGAGGTGCTCAGACGACCCAAACGAGAACAGCAGCGTTGAGTACGTGAATGTGATATCGTCCCCCAATTGGATAGATGTATTGGATAGAGCGCTCTTTGCCGCAGTAAGAACGCTGACTATCGACTGTGTGCGGGAGCCCGCTAGTCCCAACCGAAGCTCAGAATTCTGGACAGCACACATCAAGGCAGACTGCCAATGGGCCGAAGCAACGCTGCCATGTGTTCTTGAAGAACTGAGGGCTCTTCATGCCGAGGCTGTCACACTGACTGCATTACGCCAGCAGCAGCATCTCGACGATCAAGCCCCATCGCTATCGGACAAAAGTGAACCTACCAGCTCCGACGACTCACAAGCCGTCTCCAAGTCTCTTGTCAGTTCCCTGGACTCAAACATTGAGCGACTCACTAAGCTTGCAACGAAGCTGTCTAACTCGAAGCATACTCTCACACCATTTACTAACAGCGAGACCAGCGATTCGGCCGTCAAGTCAGAGCACTCAACGTCGAGTCAGGGCCGACCTGAAGGACTCCTTAACACTTATTTTCAGATGATCCGCTCGATTATGGAGCCATTTAGACCGCCAACAGCGACATCAAGCACCGAAGTGTCAGCACGATCAGAAGATTCTCAATCGCGTAGCGCTGATCAAGTCCATATGCTATGCGAACCTTTGGCCAATCGCCTACTGCTTCATCTAGAGCTTTTGCAGGGTTATTTGAAGTATGACAGCCGCGACAACAAGAGTCAGGTGGAGGGGTGTGGTGGCAGCAGGCGGCAAGTCTGCAGAGATATTTTGAGGTATTTTCTCAGGCTTGCCCCGTATCCTTTCAACGAGGTTAACGATTTGGATCCCTTGCCAGTCACCGCGCTCCAACCCGCTCTGGTCAGGACGCTGTCCGAGGGTATCGTAGGCCGTCTCTTCGAGTACATCGTTAGTGTCGATGTCGCCATTCGACCATCACTCCAGACACTTCGACCACAGCTTAGCGAGAGCGGTGCTGCAATGCAGATCCTCTTAAAGGATATCAAAGACGTGATAGATTCCTCCGCCGAGGAGGTATTCCACGAGCTGCGCGTTACAAGTGAGCACGTCGGTGCCACCCGTCTATTTGCCATGCGTTTCAGAGATGACTACCTTGGCAAAGTACCGATTCAGTCGCACTTTGCGACAGTACAATCCTTACCGGAATTGCCACGTATGAATACGTCAACTACAACACTGCTTCCCGGTGCTGGCTCATCGCTTCCCGATTTGCAGTCGCCGCCTGCACCTAGCTCTCAGCCCGACGATAATCAAGCACACTTAATGGCTACCACCATCAAAAGGGACCTTCGAGCGGCTGGGGACAAGTTCAATGTGTTGTACAGTACGGCGCAAGCCTTCAGGACATTAACGCGCTCGCTTGAAGCTTCCACAGCTACTTTTAGCGGCATCGTTCGAGTCATGCTATCTCTGCTCGAGACTATACGGGACAATGCATTTCGTCTCAATGGCACAGTGCCAACAACGTTTGACTTCCGTGTGTTCAATCAGCTCGTTGACGGCGTCTCCGAAGCCAACTTAGTGATTAAAGAGGCACAGCAATTGCTCCGCGTCCTTACACCATATACGCGTGAACTAAAAAGAAGGGCTGTGGTTCAAACTGCAATGGAGGAAGCCCAGCGAGCTGTAATGCTCGCCCTGAGCGAATGGCAACGTCATGAAATGACTCTCCAGAAAAAAGCTACGCAAGCGATATGGTCGTCAAGGCCTGAGACTTTATCGCTGCATCAATTGCCTGAGCCACTCCAGAGGGAAATTCAGGAGGCGTGTACTACAAACACGACCTCTCACGCAGAGGTGAACGGTGAGCAAGACGGTTGCTCTACGGGTATTGAGTCTTACACCCGAGCACTTCGAATGCTGCTGGACATGGCAAACACAATGAAAACAGGGCGAAAGCCCAAGTCCCTTACGACAACTACGACGACGCACGAAATGCCAGACAAGGGCCAGTCACTGCATTCAATGCCTGGTGTAATCAGTGGAGGCAACTTTGGCGGAACCGGGATAGCAGACGCGTATGTGCGAACTTCACCTGTACCAGCTGTGCGATTGCAGCGCAGGGAGCTTGCCGAGGCCACCCCTTCAGATCAGGTCAGAACGTATGTTTACTATGCGCCTGCAAATCCCTCGGTTCTCCCTCAACAGCAGCAACAGCAACATCAGCAACGGCAGACATTTATTGGCCAATACCAGCATCAGCATCAGCACCACCACCAAGTGATCGTTGGTCCTGGTCCAGGTAATCCACAAGCAACTTCTGTTACGCCTCAAAATGTCCATCACATGTCCAGATCTTCGTCCCGTGGCTCGTTGGGCGTGGGCACAGTCCAGAGCAATCCTTCAGATAGTCCACAGTCGTCTGTCCCAAAGCCGACGCTAGCTTCAGTCGTCCCCGGAACAACAATATGGGGAAGTCAATCCTTGGTAAACTCGTCTCTTGGGCCAAGTCAGATATACAGCAATCCTTCGTACACATCAACCATGACTATGCCCACTGTTTCCATGAGTCCTCAGCACCACTGCGTCGTTAAGCATGAACTCCCGGCTGGAGGAGTATTCCATAGCGTGGCCCCTTCTGGCCAGAACGTGATTTCGAGCGCTGCTGGTGGTGCCCCTTCTCCGCATCCCGCAGCTTCAGCGCAAGCACCTGGACAAGTATCTGTTACATCAGGTTATGTGATGGCACCACAAGCATCAGATTTGACAAATGTTCCGGGTGGATTGCCACCCATGTCGCCGAAACAAGTACCAGTCCCAGCGACCGCTTTGGCTTTCCTGAAAACCCATCAGGGGCCCTCAGGTCAAGGCGCTCAGACTCCATCGTCAGCCTCGCCTTTGGTCACATACTCTCCTCATCTTTCAGGAATCGCCGGCCCTAAAGTTGCCCCCGGTGGGTCTCAGCATTATATTGTTTACGCAACACCAACGCATCCGGCCCAGGTGTCTCACTACTCATATTTCACTCCGGTTCAATCACAAACTCCTCCATCGCTGCTCCCAAGTGCCCAAGTCTCTAACTCCTCATCCGCTCAGGGCCTTCCGAGCCCATTCTTCACTCCAACTCGAGTCTCCACGCCGCAAAACAACTCGACACCCAACGAGGGAGCTGATTCAACCTATGTTCAGCAAGCTTCATCCTCAAATGGTCAGCATTGAGGAGCTCTATCGTCACTTCGCCACCTTGGTTATGACGCTTGCATCCATAATCATGGAGATATTGATGCAAAGCTCTCGATTCAACATGCGGATTTTACTTGATTAGCCAAATGTACAGCTTTTCTTTTCCAAAGACACGATCTCGTTGACCTTTATGTAACTTGCATTGATCTTCGTTTCTTCCAAAGTTCATGGATCTTGTTTCTCCGAAGTCTACAATAAAAACAAACAACTGACTAGAGTTTGTTGATGCACACTTCGGCGTAATATGTTAGTGCTTTGGCAGACCATCACCTACATTGACGTATTCAAGCAGAGCAGCGTATTCTTCGGGAGAAAACAAGCGGAGATTGCTCTTCATGAACCTTCGTCGCTCCTCAAGGCTCTTGCGTAGCAATGTAACATAAGTCGCTGCATGATCGAAATAGACTTCGGTTTTCTCTAACGCCACCATCAGATGTTCGCTGCATGTCAGCCGTGAAAGCACTTCTTCGGCCAACTCTGCATTCTCGGGTGTAGCAGTGTTGGAAGCGAGAAGCGTAGCCAGTGTGCCACTTCGCATCAGCCGATTACGTGCCGCAGGATCGGAGTTGAGAATACTTGTGAGAGTCGGTCCGCGATGCAACGTACCCGGACCGGTGGTAGGCCCACCGCTTCCTGCGTCGTCTGACAAGGTAACTGCACCAGTCAGGAGTTGGCTGATCGCCCACAGTGCTGTGGCGCCCTGTCGACTAGAGCCTGGCTTTCCGCTGGTAGCTGAGGAACTCAGTAGCGAAATAAGAGCAGACACCGCTCCGGCTGCACTTAGAGCTACAGTCACATTACCCGCGGACGAGGAGCCTTGGTGGTGAGCACTGCCCATCGTGCCTGCCGCAGCGAGAAGACCACCCCCGAAACCTGCTGCAGCAGCCGCAGCTGCAGCCACTCCAGGTGGCTGTGACTCGTAGTGGCCTCTTGCCATAAGTGTGTTCATTGCGGTCGCCAATGCAGGAGCAATTGCTGCTCGGCCAAACCCGAGGCCAGGTCCCGTAACGGCAAAGATGCTTGCGACCAACGTCTGAAGCGAACTCAACGTGCGTAAGAGTTCATCAATCTTCCAGTCCGTAATTTCCTTTACCTTGGTTTGAGCCAGGGCATTGGTAATTAGACTTGGAATGAAGCATGATAAACCACTGAACACGTATCTCACTCGAACTGGGCTCCACTGGCGTGCAAGCTGCTCCTCAACGAGGAAGAGAGCGCGCTTGAGATCAGCCAAAGTATCCTCCTGTTCAGATCGGCGTTCTTGGTCGCTCACCGTCCGATTCTTGTCGGCACTTGCGCTAGATGCACGACCAGTGGCAGTTTGCACTTTGTTGAGCAGGACCACACACTTCGCGAAGACGTCAAGACGTAGAGTGAACAGCGCTTTTTCTGAAAGTCGAAGGCAGTGCTGAGCCAGAATAAGGCGTTTATATCGGAGCATCTGATTATCTTGGCCATGAGTCAGCCACTTACGTCGGTTATACTCACGATGGCGTGCCCGGCGCGCTTCGGATCCAGAAAGCTCTGCATCATCATCTCGGGTGCTCTGCGACACGCGGCGGCTTTCGGCATCTCGCACTTGATTCCAGGTTTTCCTCGCAGCCAACTCACGCAACACGCGTAACGTTGTTGCAGAGGTGAACGGCGCACGTGTGGCTGTGTCCATTACAGCGACTGCTACGGCGGCCGCAGCGGCAGCTGCATTTGCCAGGTCTGTGGGATGTCCAGTCAAACCATGCACAGCAGCTGATTTACGTCTGTCACCGAGACCCAAGTCTACCGCTTGTGGGGCACCACTTGGAAGAGGAGCCGATGCGCCAGGTGCTGACCCAGATCCAGTCGAGCCGGACAACGATCCATTCCGAACATTACGAGGGGTTTCGCCTGGCCCTCCTTCGCCGATCAGCGCACCTGCAGCATTAACAGGGACTGTTGAACCCACTCCTGCTGCACCTTCTGCAGCTAAGCCAGCTGCAGGCTGCAGCAATGGGAGTAGTGATGCGGCCAGAGGGAGTCTAGGATCCGTAATGAGGTCGCTATGTCTCACTACCATGTTCTGCGCCCCAGAGGGTAGGTCGGGAGTCATTGAGGCAGCTCCGGCAGCGATTTGGGAATGTGATCCAGAGCCTGCAACGATGGAATGGCGTGCCGTTGCAGGGTTCGTTTGCTGTTGTTGCTGCGGTTGCTGATCAGGATAGAATACGGTGACACTATTGTTAATTAGAATACGAGCAGATGGCGCTGCTGCGGCGCCGGGTCCTGCAAAGATCCCAGGCAAAGAGGCAGCGAGCGGAGCCGAAGCGAACAGAGCGGACGCAGGGGTATGTCGAGAACTCTGTCGGACAACTTGAAGCGATTCTGGACGTCCATCCGGTCCGAGGAAGCCCAATGAATTGTGGTCTGGATCGGCTGCAGCATTTCCAGATCCATCCATAGTTGCAGTCGAACCACGCCTAGTCACGCCTGATGTGGATGCGAGGGTGCTATCGAGTCCAAGTCCTGGTGCAGGATTGGACACTTCACTACCTGGCTCTCCTCCAAAAACTAAGGTTGTTGCACCTGAGACACCAGTCTTTGGATCACATTGCGAGAATGGTGCAAATGATGACAAGTCGAAACTGGTCGAAACTGCAGCGGCCATGCAGGAGACCTCTTTCTTACTCGCGGGCAAATTGGTATGCGACAGCGCTGGTGAAGTGTGATGCAATGGTTCTCCCATATCTTCCTCGAGGACGCTTGAGAAAAGCTCTTTTAGTTCACGACGGAAACGGGAAACGGGGTACTGTCCTTGATCACCCATAGCCCAGTACGGCTCACTCCCACTCTGCCTGTGGAGTCGACCCGAATAGATCCCTCGAGTTCCAGTACTGTTGTGAGATCCAGTGACAGGAATCAAGCGCGGGTTTGCACCAATGGCTTCTGTGCTCGTGACTGTTAGAGGTCCTCCAGCTCTACCAAGGTTAGATCCACGCGAACCTTCGTGTGCAAATGTTGGGTTGCAGAGATTGGGATGTGCAGCGTATAACTGTTCCAGAGGAGTAGTGTCATCGTCTAAGAGGCGACTTGAGAGCCATTCTAAGGATGTAGAAAGAGCCGCAAGGAACGCCACATTGCGCGACGGGATCAGATCCTGTTCTGTGAGTAGAATGCGTGGATCATAGAACTTGGCCAGGGCTTTGCTATCTTTGCTGAAGAAATTCTCCAAGGAGCGCTGAACTGCAGTGGCCGGTGATTGCGCACCTTGCAGCAACAACGCTCTCTGAGTTTCACTTTGTTCGGTGGTTCGACCGAAGTAGTCATACGTCGATCCGAGAACATGGCTTAGAGGCAATCGTCTCAAACATGCATAGAAAACATCAGCATGTAGTCCATGAATCACACCACGATCTGAAGCCAAGATTGCCGCGAAAGCCTTGGGAACTTGCTGCTTGTTCATCGACGCAGATTGAGCTGCAGAAAGAGAAAGGTCAGGACGATTGTCGGTTTCTTGAGCGGTCCACTCACTGTACTTTTGCTCACATTTTTCCAGATATACCTGGACGATATCCTCGACGATATTCATGATCGCGGCGGACTGTCCAGGGATCAAGTGAGCGTACGCTAAGACGTCTCGGATAACTGTAGCGATCTCAAGCGCGGATTGGAACATAATCTTAGTTCCACGCTTGCTGCGGCCACTATCCTGCAAGGTGTCATCCCCCGATTTGCCCGAGCGACCGGAGCCTGCACCAGCGCCGGAGCCAGGCGTTGTGTCCCAGTCAGGATCGGTCTTCATGGACGCTCCTGAAGCCGCACCAGCAAGTGCAGCTGCTGCAGTGGCAGCTGCAACAGCTTGTATACCCGTTTGCTCGTTCTCACCGCCCGAAACTCGGGCGGCACTTGATGTCGTGAGAGGTCCGTTTTGAGGCACATCACCGTCAAAAACTTGGACACTAGCATTCATAACGCGTGCCGCATCCTGTGTGGCACCATGCTCATATGCCAGTGCTAGGATATCTTTAGATACCGGGTCGGGTGTTGAGAATTCGATCCCATCTTCATCATCGGCGAAATAGTCCACTTCGCTCTCTTCTTCGCCTGAATCAAACCAACCCTCTACGCTATCTTCGAAATCGCTTGAGTCCATAAAAAGAAAGTCATCACTGCCATGAGTGTGGGTAGCACTGTGGTCTTCAACTGAGTCGTCCCCCACTGTACTGTATCGATCACTCTCGGTTTCACCGTCGTCGGTATCTGTGTCACCTTTAGTCATGCCGTCATCATCTCTTGTGTCTTCTGTATCGGTAGTCTCACCACCACCACTGGAATCCGATGTCTCTGATTCTGAATCTGTCACGACCTCCAAAGTGAGGCCGGAACTTCGAGATCGGCCGAGTGCGAGACCGGCTTGGAGTCTTTTCTTCCGTGCTGCCTCGAACCCGTCAAAGTCGTCATCCGAGTCATCTCCTAGAGCAGCATGCAGCTCAAATTCGCAAGGGTCGCGGAGCGGTTCTCGTCCCATGGCGAAGGCTTGGGCTGTATATGTCGATCCAAAGCCCACCTCACCGTCATGTTCGAATTCGGCATCAACTTGTGACAACAAGGCATGGCTTAGCACTTGAGCGCCAGGTGGCTGCGTTAACCCTGCCTCATCTGTGGTGTTCGCAGGCTTGCTACTCGGTCCCAAGCGCAAGCCGCTGATTGCTCGAAGCAGAGACTGTCTCGCCTTTTGGGCTCGTTGGCTCACGTCAAGCCCAAACAATTCGACATGCTGCATACTATCATGGTGTGCATTCAATGGAGGTGAAGTATCGGTGCTCTCGAGAAAGTCGCCAGGAGCAGTCTCTGTACTGCTGGGTGCTTGACGGCTGGATTTTAGCCCTTGGGCTGTCTTTTCGGCTACGCGCTCACTTGTTGAGGGCACACTGAGAGAGGACTCGGTGTCAGAGCCGCTAGTCAACGAGGCACTTTTGTCGGAGCCAGCTGTTCGAGACGTCGATCTGCTGATTCGTGACTCAGAACGGCTATAGGAGGTTGGGCCGCGCGACTCGCTTTCGTAATCGGATTTCGCTGCAGACGCTGATGAGGAATCAAGGTTGTCGTCTTCATCACCGATGTCCTCTTGGTCGCCATCATCGTCGTAGTCGTCATAATACTCGTCATCGTAGGCGTCTGAGCCCAGTTCGAGATCTTGGCTATCTGATGCTAGAGATGAGACTTCTTCGTCCGTGGTCTCAACCTCACTCGATTCACTCTCATCACTCACATCATCGTCATCTTCATCTTCAGTCAAATTCTCAGAAATAGAGCCGTGTTCGTCAGTGCGCCTCTGACTACCAGATCCGTCTTCACGGTCCAAATCAAGCGCAGGTATGTCGGTCCCATTTTTGTCAATTGACTTGCGTCCCAATAACGCCTGACTTGCTCGCCTCGCTGCCGCCTGGACAGCAATGCGATCCCTTCGTCGTTGAACGGCCGCACGTCCGGCCAGCTGGGCCTGCGCAGCAGCAGATGCAACGCGTGCAAGCAGTGCTGCAGGGGCAGAGGCGGCAGTTGCCAATGGTAAGTAATCAGCTACTTCACTTGTTTCGGTTAGAACACCTTCGTGTGCCACCAAACCAAGTCCTGCGCGAGCAGAAAGCCCAATAGCACCTGAGCCGCCACTGGCGCCGCTGATAAAGTGAGGATTGTTCATCAGCATCGATACAGCTGCCGCAGTCGCAGACGCTGTTGCTGCACGTTCACTCACAATACCTGCATTCGATCCTCGACGGCCCACAGGGCCCGATCCTGCCGGAGTCGTGGCAAGTCCAGTGAGGTTCAAGGCTGGGGGTACACGTGGACCGAGACCAGCTGACGACCCGCGTCTCGCGGATATTGGGCCCAAGTTCGTATCCTCAGCAGCCCCATCCAGATGGGCTTGAGCACGTTGTTGCATCAGAAGACGGTAAGAGCGGGACTTTCCAGCACCAAGCTTAAGCACCATTTTGCGTTGCTGCTCGGCGTGTGCGATGCGCGAGGCGTGAGGAGCCCCTGAGACCGGCCCAGCATCGGTGAGTCCCAGACCCGCCTGAGGATTTGCACCTGGATGCGAAGCCAAGCCGTTTGCTCCATCCAGGAAAGGAGACTTTGCATCAGCTGTTGGAGGGATAGCGCCAACAGATGAACCGCCAGATGTAGTAGCTTCTGAATCAAGCCCACCCTGGTCACCCTGTTTATATGCAGAACGAACGTCCCCACGGTATTCAACCATGGAAAAAGCGGAGGGATGATTAAGAATACGCTCAACCACAGCAAGTGCATCAGCTTCGAGAGCTGGAAGGAATGCATCTGACAGGTACACAGACACAAACTTCAAGGGATCGAGCGGCGAACGAGGCACAGGAGCGACAATGGCCCCTGAAGCTCCCTTGCGTGCTGGAGGCTGAGCCAGTGCGGGTGGAGGGTACGGAATTGGTCCACTCGTCAGGGACGAGGCTTTCGAGACGTTGCTATTGTTGCCGGACGGAGGCGCGAAGAACGCTGACGACGAGGATGCACTTGAATCCTGGTTAACTGAGCTCCTTCGACCCCGTGCAGCAGATGCAGGCGTAAATGTAGATGTAGACTGCATTCGGCTCTGGACGCCCGCCAATTGTGACAATGGGTCAGAGACTGTGGCATAGTTGCAGGATATCAATCGGCACTCTCGAGCTAATCTCGCAAGCGGCCGAATACACCAGAGTGCATGATATGACGAAGTAGCGATCCATGCCAAACGACCAGTTGTCGTCTCAATTAGTGCGGGAAGCGCACATACCTGCTCGGCTGCGTTGGAGTGAGTAGCAACCAGCTGTGGAGAGCCTGGGGAAAATGGGTTCGATCCGTCTCCGTCTCCTGTAGTGAGTCCTCCGAAGGTCAGTTGCAGCTCGTCAGAAGGATGGTTCGGTTTTGAATTCGTTATGGGAGTCGCAGGGTCACTAGGCTGGTGCTTATCTGAAGGCTGTGGCGGGCCACCGCTCGAGGTTACAACAGAGTCTTCAAAGTTAAATGTTAGCGCAGCGGTGATTCCCATGCCTTGTGCCGCCGAGGCTGCGACAGCTTCGACTCTAGGCGGGAGGTTTTCTCCATAAATGCTCGCTTTTGTGTTGTTTGAGCTGGAGAAGAATGAACTGGAACTTGTCGTGGTGCTTGAACGATCACGGCTAAAGAAATTTTTGAACTGCGCGAGGGCGGAGCCACCTGCACTATCAGAATTAGGATTCGTTGAGACAGCTCCTGCAGACTGCAGGGCTCCAGAATCCTGGTCCTCTCGCGCCAAGTACGTCGTCGAGAACGCGGTCTGTAGCATGAAACGTGCGGCATTACCTTGCTGTTGACTTGCAGGGTCGTCATCTGCCAGGTCTGAGGTATAGAATTTTTGGGTCGTCACACTCGATATTGGTACGCCAATACCTCCACCTCCAGATGACGCAACGAGCATACGCGCGCGCAAGTTCTCCGCAGCTTCGTCGGCGCCTAGTCCTTCCACGAGTGACCTCGGACTACGACCAGCCAACATGTCGACACGAGAACCAGAGGCGAGATATCGGCCGATTAATACAGATAACTCGAGGAAAAGCACTTCCGCTAAACTTGTTGCAGTCTGTTCCACTTCAACTTGAGCATCATGCACGGCAACAAATATCGGGTTGTTCAGCTTAACAGACGCAACGCGTCGGCAGAGGAGAGACACAGCACTCTGGGCGAGATAGTGCGTCGGAACCGCTCGGCTCCAATCGCCCATCACAGCAGCTCTCGTAGCAAAGCCTGGCCCAAAATTGAAGAAGGGGTGAGACAGGCCTGCCCGAAGTCTCAGCCTATCGACACTCGACAAGGCGGCACCCAGACTCGAAATCGACTCTGCCGTCGGAATGACCTGTGCGTAGAAACATGTTTCGTACCCTAGAGACTGTTGTTGACCTCTGGTGAAGAGCTTACGCTGCTGCTGCTGCTGCTGTTGTTGTTGTTGTTGTTGTTGTTGTTGTTGCTGCTGCTGCTGCTGTTGCTGCTGCTGGAGTGCGTCAGTCCAGTTGGAACCTGGCGTCATGCTCATGCGCCTCTGGGCAACTGCTGCGGCTGCAGCTGCGAGGGCTGCCGTGGGTGATGAAACTGAGGGAGAGGCCGGAGCCGTGGCGGAACGATTGCGTGTGTCCTGGCCACGGCCCTTACTCGTCTGCTCAAGTATTTTACCACCGGGAACGACAGAAAAGTCCGTGCCCAAGCCAACAAGTACATACTTTCGAAGTTGAACTGCGTGGAGATGGCGCGAAACACGAAGGTAGGACGCGAAAACCCTTCGAAGAAGTGCTGTGGCCCGGAGGACAAAGGTTAGAAGAGGGCCAGAACGTGCAGAATCAAACCTATGGAGTGGTGCCAAGGCCTTAGAGGGGTGGTCAGGAGCACTAATCCCCGCAAATATAAATCCTGCAGGATTGCGTTCACCAGCCATTTCTGAGTCTTGCTGTAGCACGTTGAATTTTGTGTTGCCGGCGAGGAAAGCCATCAACTCAGCGATTTTAGGAGATTGTGATTCAGGCGAACGGGAACTTGCTCGTGGGGAATTTGAATCCCCTCGAGAGCCGGATAAAAGATCAGAGGCTGATCCTGAGCTCGTTGCTTGATGAATGCCCATAAAGGCTTCAGCGGGACAAACGCCACGCTTTTGAGCGACGCGTCGGTGCAGGGCGACGAGTTCACGTGCCAGGAGTTCTCGTACTTCACTTACAGTACTACGTTGCAAAGCAGCCAGTGCAACGGATGCCTGGCCTAGCTGACCAAGTGCTTCAACAATGAGCGACCCAAACACAACTGGATCGCTGAGCGGAGCAGCAACGTAGGCGGTCGAATCTTCCAGCCGAAGGAGCATTAATAACTTGCGAATGTCTTGTAGTGAACCTTGTGATTTCAAAAAGCTGGATTGATACCATGGGCAAGCCCTTCGGCAGAGTCGAGCAAATCGCATCTTGCGGAGCAGACGCGCGACTTTTGTTAGCTCCATCTGGTTTTCCATTGATTCAGCACCGTTCCTAGAGCCGGGTTGCCTAGTCTCTTTACCTTTTTCGGTTTCACCATCTGCGAATTTCTCCTGATCAAAGTCATCATCAACATCAGTGTCATCAAGAGTTCTCAATACATAGTAATAGGCGCCGCTGGCAAGCTTGGGTGCACCCGGTTCGTAGTCTCTTAGGTCGCCTTCTGCGTCCGTAGGAACTCGCTTATAAGTCGACGTTAGCGACATAAGCAATGACTCTGCATCAGGCAGGCCACGCTCCTTCCTCGCTGCCTCAATAGATGCAGCCACGATGGCCTCAAAGGGGCACCATGATGTCCTTGGAGAATCGGGTAGGAAAAGCAGATGTTGAATCTCTTCTTCGCGATCTACGTCGTGCGAGCCAAAGAGCGCCGCCAACGACGCATCGCCTGAAGATCCTAGTTTCGCTCCACCCAGTCGTGCTAGGTCTGTTTCATCGACTCCCATGTCGGGCGTCCCCTCCGCAGAAGGAGCAATCGCCGATGGCCTTGAGTGGGAGCCGAGTCCGACCTTGGGTGGTGGGCCGGAAGCTGCTGCAGGGGCTCCTGTAACAGCAGATGCCGATGTTGCGGCAGCTGCTGCTGTGGCCAGGGCACTTAGCTCTGCATCCGATGGGCCTAGATCCAGAAGACCGTACACACCTTGAAGCGCAGGGGTCTGGAGGAGCATTGCAAACAAGGTCGAGACATTACGACCCGATTTTGCCATGCTGCCTGAACTTCCTTGTCCAAAGCTACATTGCGAAACAGCTTCCGCTGCCAAGCGTTCGCTACCCAAGAGCTTGGCAGAAAGAGGGACACCGCAGCCGTCTGAATCCACTGAGTCCGGATGTGCAAGTGATGTCTTTGAAAGTGGCCGGAAGGTGTAAGGAGTGCCTGGTGCATGGAAGAAGGCGGCAAGATCCGACGCTATGTGTTCAATTGTAAGGCGAGGGAGGTGCTTTAGTATTCGCTTCTCCCTGTCACCTGTACTTGCTAGATTCGCTGCTAGCAACTCTAGTTGACTGTGGGTATGACTTTCCATCGCGTGGTTCGCTGCAGGATAAAGCAGGCCATCCAAGTCGTGAGACGCGGCTATTGCGGTTGCATATCTAGCGACTGCAGCGGTAAATGAAGGAGGATCATAAACTGGTGCAGTAGTGGACACGTCATCAGCATCCATACCCATGATCTCAGCAAAGAGACGATCTGTTGCACCGGTATCTCGTGCGGTCGAGTGTGTTGTGGATTTGAGTTTCTGAAGCAAAGCGATGGTAGGGCTTGTGCTATTTCCGCCCGAAGTCGCGTTTCGTCGGCTGGAGGCGAGATCCTTCTTCAACCCTCCATTGATGTTCGAAGAGCTGTCCCCTGGAACGACAACCTTAGACGGGGAGACATCGCTAATAAAGGTCTTTCCCGGACCTAACGCAGGAACATTTGTATCCTGACCAGCGTTAGGGACCATAACATGTGAGTGGCCCAGAGTACTTGCTTGCAGCACAGCACGACGGTGAGCTGGTGACTTTAAGAAGACAAGAGAGATGAGTTCATCTGATAGGAGCTTCTGCATGACCTTCGCCCGATCGTCAAAGGCCTGCCGTAGCTGGGATAGGCCTTCAATCTCGACCAATGTGGGGTCATTGGCAAGCTCAATCGAGTACTGAAGCAGCACAGCAGCGCGGAGGTACTGTTTTCTTGCCAAAAAGAAGTCAATGCGGAGTGGTGCCTTGCTAAGGAACGCGACACGACTCAGTAGCTCGATCAAGAACGTGCCTTTGAGTTGATCGACAAAGATACGTCGTAGGGGCAGGTTCTTGGATTGGAAGATCATCATAGAGTCCAACGCAGTTTCCATTGCCTTGCCTATCATGTTCTGGCAGCCAGCAATTTCTGTGTAGATGCGCCGGAACACCGGGGTAGCTTGAGTAAAGCACTGAGCCGAGTGGTGAACAATATAGCCCACCATTTTGTGGACCATCTCGGCAGCGCGATCGACTGTAGCCGGGTCATCGCAATAAAGAAAAGGCGAGAAGCCCTTAGTGTCGTAGAAGTCATCTGGAACTTGTCCTCGCGAATCGGCTCCACTACTACCGCTGCCATCCTTGTCGCGAGGACTCCTTGAATTGAACTGAGGTGAATAAAACCCTGTTACGGAAGCCATATTGAACTATTTCGGTGGCTAATCTAGATGATTAGTAGTAACGAGGGCAATGGATATCTCCACCTCCAAACAAATTAAGCAGGGTCCCCCTGTATCGTCGTCAAATGGAGTACAGGGCGCTCCCCGGAAGAGGATCAGACTGCACGGAAGAACGTTTTTGTAAGTTCGTCACAAGCTAGGAGTTAAGGTCAATAACTCGGGAAGATTTCAGACAGTATACAGTAATTTGATGCGCTCTAGGTGATCTATAACCCAGGAGCAGCGCGTGCAGGCGAGAAATCTACCCCTCCACAATGTCAACAAAGGGTTGGATTTGAGGAGAATTTAGCCTGATCCGGCCATAATGAGCAGGAGGGCATACGTCCAAGGGGCGAACCCGCAGTTGGCACTGCTAAGATGGGAGATCCAGGTGAGAGAGGAGCATAGAACATCCCATAGGGCCCGTCGTGGCGCGGTAGTTGAAGATGAAGCGGCTTCTGATGAAGACTATGAGCGGCTGTGCAGTAGGCACACGCGGAATATGTTCACGCCGTGTCAAGTCAGACCAGATATCGTTGTTGGATTCACGTGTGTCCTACTTCATCGCACATTTTCTATGAACAAGATGTAGAACACATGCTGGAGAGGAGATATATTTGTCCCTCTCTCCTCTCAAAGTGGTACTCACGAGGCACGCGTGGCCGAAACGCAGCTGCCTCCACACTCCGGCGTGCGCTCACGTCTTTGGATTTTTTGGGCCAGGACGGATAGGGTTTGGGGCAGATTTTCTCAATCCTGAATAGAGTGCGATTTGGGGCACTTGTCCTCTGTGCAAGCGTAATTTGGTACTCTAGTCAAGTATAGTACAGCATGAGGCATTGTTTCTACTTGGTCTGAATCCGCAAAACCACCCTTAGAGACTTGAATTTGGCACTCTTTACTGTACTGAACTCACACTCACCTTTCGTTTCTCGCGTGGGTGGTCTTTTCTACCGTTTTACTCGACATGCAGGACAAGACGCACTTGAGCGGTAGCCGCTCCGACTCTAGCGAGTGACATCTCACGCAGCTTGAGAGCGGAGATCTCCAGTGCCTGTCGGCTGTGCCACAAAGCGAGCATCGGCCGTGTCCTTACTCGACGATCTCGTGGAGCAGACAGTGCTCATCTGAAGTGTTCTTGGACGAGTCCGAGCCAAGTCCTAACACATATCGTCAACGTGCACTACTGCTAGCGTGACTACTTGATCGCAGAGACCATGTCCGTCGTACTGGACGGAAACCCAGTGACATCCATCTTCTGTGTTGTCTATCAACTCAAGGGTGCAGAGTGGAGTGTCATTGGGAACGAGGGATGGTCGCAAATCTACCTCACGAAAAACGATGCAGGCGATTATCGCCTGATTGGCTGGGCACGCCCGGAGGATCCCCCGCTAATTGACTGTCAAATCACTTCCACTTCGAGGTACAAGAAACGCTCAGACGATTTCCACCGACTGGTTGACAGCTCGGGAACGACTTGGGGTCTGGGTTTCTATACTAAGGGTGATGCTGTGAAGGAAGCCAATTCCTTCCATGACACCATCGTAGGTATCATTGCACAACTAGCTGAGAAGGAGGCAGCGGCAGCACTTGCTGCCGCTTCTCAGCCCCGACCCCTGCCACCTCGTCCTGGTCAGCAGCCCACTCAGACTTCCAAAGTGGCGGGTGGAACGCCAGGTACAGACTCTCGACGACTGACCAACGTACCAATGACCTCAGTACCTGCCACCGCTAACACCGCTACCCCACAAGCAGCTGCTTTCAAGTATTCAGGGGGCGAGTTTGTTACGTCTCCAATCGGAATGACAACGTCTGCTGATGGCAGCACCTCGACTCCCGCGATCGTACCTGTTGCAGGCGCGGTTTCCGCTGTAGCAGGAACCGTTGTTGACCCTCGACCTGCACCGCCCTTGGCTCCCCCACCAGTCCCTACCAGAAAACCGACCATTACGCGACTGATGGTGAGTGAAACCAAACTAGATCCGGTACCGGCAACCTTAAGTGGGAATACTGTGATTATTCCTGGAAATCCGCCCATGCAAGTCAGTGCAGATTATGCCGCAACCGTTGGCACGATAGGGCGACTTCCTCAATTGCCTGAGAAGCCCTTGAAGCAGCGTACAGCCTCGGTAGTAGCTACGATGAATGTGTCCCCACCTTTCGCCGTATCTCATGAGCGTCACGCAGTATTTGATCCTGTTGAACGAAAGTTTAAGGGTCTTCCTGAAGAGTGGGAAGCTCAAATCAACCGCTCGTTTGGCGTGGCACTCAACCGCGTGGATTCCATCAAACTTGATATTTATCCCGCTCGTGTACCAACGATCATGTACAGACTGCGTGAGCAACTCGTACAAGTGGGTGGCCTTACTTCAGTTGGGATTTTCCGTGTTTCTCCGGCGCACGAGGAATTGGATCGCTGTCGCCAGCTAGCAGATGAGGGCAAGGTCGGAACCATCACTGACCCATTTACAGTCGCTGCTCTGATCAAGATGTACCTTCGCGAACTACCACATGGAGACCGAGTACTAGATGCCAGCAACCACGACTTGATTTCGGTCTGCGCCAACGAGGCAGAGGCATGGAAGATTGTTTTAGAGATGCCCGAGCCGCATCACACGCTGTTCGTCTTCTTACTCGATTTGTGCGTCGCAGTGGTAAAGAATCAGCCCATCAACGCCATGTCGGCTAAGAATTTGGGCGTCTGCTTCGCGCCGAACCTCTTTTCACCAAATGGTGAGGATATCTCCTCCCTGGTTTTCTCGGACAAGGTTTCGAAATTCGTCGCCTTCGCAATTGAGCATCGAGCCAAGCAAGGAACGCCCTCATCTAATTAGGACCGTCTAGCCCTGAGTCCTAGTCTGTAAATTAAACGCGTGGATCCTTCTGACTCGTATTTGTATTATATAATGGCTTTTATTATACAATATCCATCCAGGTTCCTCTAACCTTCGTGTACCAATTCCACTCCTTCAGAGTGGCTTTGAGTCTGACTTGATGATGCGGGGGATACGGGTTCCCATTTGCTCTGTAAATGCAGCATCTCCACGCGAGTCTGAGTGATCATTCACATCTCGTTCTGCATCACTGCGTTAGGACAATGATGAAACAGACCTGATGCTTCAATCAGCCTTTTGTGTACCAACCTGCCTTCCAAATTTTGTAGCTATGTTCCTAATCCCTCAGCTCAATCTCTCGGGTTTGTTGGCTCGGTTGTGACATCTATCCATGTCATATTGATCCATGAGTAGTGAAGCGCGCCCTAATACTGCGACAGACTTAATAGAGCCAACTGTCAGTGGGGTTGATAGGTCGTCAACTATCGTAAAACAACAGCGGATATCTTAAGGAACACGACTGAAATAAAGTTCCGCCTCCCAATCATGCTCCAGGTGCTCCTTCTGCAGTATGGAAGCAAGGATATCTCACTAATGCTTGTCTTCTTTTCTCGTTCTTCTTCTAGTCGGTCTCGATGAAGTACTTGCCGTGTGAGTACATGTTGCCAATAGTGGCTTGTCGCCTTACAAGGGCGAGAGAGTCCTGAGCCTTCTTGATCGCTGCGTCAAGCTGCTCGCCGGTGAGGTCAATATTCTTGCGAAACTAGAAGGGGAGCGATAATGTAGTCCGTACGCCGGGGCAATACATGAGATACGTGACAGAATACACTCCATAATACCTAGCGGATCTGACGGTACAACGCGGGGGCAGCGTCAACAAGCGCCAAATTTGATCCGGTCCGAACCGATTCTTCCCTTTTCCCTGGACAAGCGAGGATCAGGGGCAGTCATAAGCAGGTCAATCAGCGACAGTTATCATGGACTACCAACTTACCTCCTCACGGACGCGGCGTACGGTGTACTCTCGGAAGTTATAATCGTGAAACCTAGAGCGGGAACGAAAGGCCGAGGATGAGAGAACGGAAGAAGTGGCAATTTGGGGCCCACGCGAGGTCGAAAAGAAGATACGTACGATTTACCTGCACGCAACAGGTTGCGGTATAGCGAGATAGTGGCTTGTCGTGCTGACATGACGGCACGTATACTGAGATATACACCTCGTGAAAAAGTGCAACTTCTCTTTTCCATCTGTCCCGAATGGCCGCAGTGCGCCGCGCCGCCACCGCAGGTACGTTTATGTTTGCACTAGACTAGCGTTGATAATTGCACTTGCTTGCTATTTAGCTCTGAAGCTACGTGCTACAACCGCAAAATCGAGAATACACAGGTCTTAGGATGGAGGCTGCGCATTACAAGAGAGTCGCTTGCAGGGATCCTGAGGAGTTTGCCTTCTTGTACAGTGCTACATCATAGAGGGTGATATACCCGAGCTTAATCGTGACTCTGCTTCTCTATCCCAGCCTCTGTGCCTCAGCATTCACATACTCTCGATGGAGTCAAAATTCCCATGAGTACAATAGCTGGCTCCTGCTCGATAAGTTCGATATATCACTGCTCACTTATCACATGACATTGATCTACACTCCCCATTGTTGAACATTCCATCATTCTCCAGTCCTCCTTCGCCGTGCGAAGGAAGGAAATGGGATCAGAGTGATGATGGTCAAGCGCTCAGGGCGCAGCGGTTTCATGCCCAACTTCTACGTGTTCCCAGGCGGAGCAATCGACTCACACGATGCCTCTCCAGAGTGGTCAAGTACGTGCTCTCGCGCTTCGACCCGCGGAACCATTCTCGCGAATTATCTCCGAGCTCCTGCACCCAAAATCGACTTCAAGACAGAGACTCTCGCAGATCGAGTAGGTGTCATTCGTGAGGTCTTTGAGGAGACTGGAGTACTGCTGGCAGCACCTTCGGTCAAAGAACATGATACGACTACGCATACCTTTATTAGTGAGTCTAAGACTACTCCATTAGAAGATCGTCTCAGGTACCGTGACTTGCATCGCGCAGTTCTCGAGGATGGAACTAAGTTCTTCGGTTTACTTCATGCTCAGGGTCTGATTCCAGCCGTTGATACACTTTATCCCTTTGCACGATGGATTACACCCGTCGGTGAGCCTCGTCGATTCGATACTCTCTTTTACCTAGCACCTATTGAGACTGATGATGGTGTTCTCTTCAGCCTTCCTGGTCATCCTGAGCGAAAAGAGGATGCCGAGGTAACTTTGCCTCTGTGGATCGAACCTGCAAAGGCACTGGAGATGAGCTACACAAATGCTCTCACATTGGCGCCTCCTACAGTGTATGTTTTGTCACAGCTTGCTGCCTTTAGCAGTATAAACGACCTACTCCGATATGTGAGTGCCAAGTCCGCGAAGAACGAGGAGAACTCCTTCTTGGTGCCATGGCAAGCGGAGCGGCACATTAGAGGTGAGCACGCGACCGTGTCCTCTGCAGGCGCAAACGCATCACCCACCCCAAAGGCACCAGCCGCATCCGCGATACAGACTGCCGCTAGCCCGGGCAAACCGATGGATGAAGGAAAAGGCTTCATCGCGCTCCCGGGTGATATTGCGCATCCCATCCGTACAGTCGACTATCTTCAACACAACAAGCTCCCACTCTCGAGCAAGTTCGCTGTTCTTGTAGCGCCGGAAGAAGGGCCTTATCACCGCATTGTTTTGCAACCGCATGGTCTCTCCTGGCGAGTTGTGACTTCGAACGCGTCTCTCGTTCAAAGCGAAAGTAGATTGTGATGATGGACGCAGGTTCACCCCCTCTCTCATGTACAGTAGCCATTTCAAAGCGAGAGGGTTCTTGGGCTCTTATCATCATGAGAAACAGATTTTGGTTTGTCTTTATTTTTATAGTACATACAGCTACTGGAGCTCCGATATTCAAGGTTTTCACCACTTCTTGCGCATACTCTGCTTCATCCTAGACTGTTTTGCCCGCTTAGCCTTGTTCTGCACGAGTTGTAGTTTGGAAGATGGGCGACCCTTACCTTCCTCATCAACATAAGGATTGTGGCCAGCACGAATATTGACTCGAATTGGGATACCCTGAAGTCCAAACTCTTCTCGTAACGCGTTCGTCAGCATGTTTTTGTACGCGTCTGGAAGCGCCTTGGCTCGTGGGCAAAAGATGGCAAATGTAGGGGGTCGAATGTTTGTTTGGGTCATGTACTTGAGCTTGATGGGTCGTCCACCGATGTTTGGCGGAGGCTTCAAGGTCGTAATCGCATTGAGCCATCGGTTCAGAACACCCGTCGAGATGCGCTTATCCCACTGTTCGTAAGCGTCAACAATGCGTGAAGGTAGCGCTGCAGTCGATGGGGGATCATGTGCAGATAAAGCCACGATAGAAACACCTTTGCTTTGCGAAAGGGAGGTGCGGAATACCTCTTGCAAACCCAGTAAGATGACCTGAACCTCATCGGGGCTCAGGAGGTCGATTTTGTTTGCCACAACGACGATGGCTTTGCCTTCATTTGCTGCGGCTGCAGCAACATCTATGTCATGACGAGTCACAGCACCGGCCACTCGACTGACTGCCATGCGTAATTTATCTTGATATGCCCCTCGGTCCATCGCTGATTTAGGTAAATCGAGGGTTTCACCGACAGCATTGCCATCGGCATCTCGTACTACGCTCACTGCACCGGTTGATGACAACCCGGCTCGGAATCGAGCAGCGAGAGCAGATCTCCGTCCCAGGCGTGTTCTGGCCTGAAGTTGTTTCGTCCGCTTATTGGATGGCGGTTGGTTTAATGATTCAACGAAGTTGCGTTGGATCTGCTCTTTGAACAAGGGATCCACCGTTTGGCCGTACAAACCCTCAGCAATGTCGAGCACAAGCACAACAACATGCGCTTTGCGAATTGCTTGCATGCTGGATGCCATAGCCATGGAGTCCACTCGGTCGAACTTGGAGTGCGCAAACGTAGTCGTGCCTTTCATTCCGGCGGTATCAACAAGTTCGAACTTGTACTGGGGGAACCGGTCATCGTCCCATTGGACGGTGATCGAGTCTCGCGTTACACCGGGCTGAGGGCCAGTAAGCAAGCGTTTCTCTCCGAGCAAAGCGTTCACTAGAGATGACTTGCCAACGTTTGGGCGGCCTGCGATACACACTCGAATCGTCACCTTCTCTTCGTCTGTGGCGTCATTGACAACGGGTGCTACTAATCCTGGGATCATTTGGTCTAGAGTCAAAAGCTTGCTTTCTTCTTGTTTCGGATGCTCCGATTGGATGACCCGATTCGTTGCCTCTTTCATTCGCCTCCGCAACGATCTTGAGGGTCGAGGGGTGTCAACCTCTTCACATGCTATGGTAGTTTCAGGATTTTGTGAAGCTTCATGAGCATCGGATGCGGTTGGGGTTGTTAAGAGGTCTGCAGGTCTGCTGGAAGCCTCTAAAAGGCGCTTCTCTTCTGCTTTGTGTTGAGCGATGCGTTCCATGACCTTTAGCTGGTAATCCGCCCATTGCTGTAGAATCGTATTCATGGCGGCGACTACAGAGGAAAAAAGCTCGCCAAAGCCAGAAGCATGGGTTGCAGAGAAGGCAACCGGCTCACCAAATCCGAGTTTATAGAACTCGTGAAGGTGGGTTTCGACTTCTTCGTTGCCGTAGTCGTACTTGTTCGCAATCAACACAACTGGCTTAGTGTGAACTCGACGCAGCACATCACGAGAAGTTGGGTTGAACCCAACTCTAAGCTCCTCTTCTAATATAGGACATTCTGGGGTGAGCAGTTTTCTCAGCCACTTGGCAAAGAACTCATCGAGAGGAGTAAGACCCACACGTGCGTCAACAACAAAAAGAATGAGATCAGCATGCCGTACAGCAGTTTTTGTCAGTTCAAGCATTTCTTCCTGCAATTCAGGGGTGAGCGGTCGCCCGAGCGCAAACTTGGCTGTCATTCCGCGTGCGTCTCGTCCTGAAAGCGCCTTCTCACCCGGCTTACCAGGTCGGAGACCAGGTCCACTTCGTCGCTCAGGTCGGAGGGGTTGACCGAACGGCGTAACATGTTGCGGAAGTTGAGCCTTAGTCTGTGCTGGGTCATCGATAAGGTCAAGTCCTGCTGTGTCGATAATGCGGAACTTTAGTCCAGCGAGGTGTGCAACATCATCTTTCCAATCTCGAGTGACTCCGGAACTACCATCCACGATAGCACCAGGTTTTCCAAGGAGCCGATTGAAGAGTGTGGACTTGCCAACATTCGGCCGTCCAATGATCGCGACAGAGAAGTTGTATCCATTGTAGGGGTGCTCGTAGTCCCGTGAACGCGCTGCCTTTCTCTGTTGCTTGCGCAACAACTTTGCTGCCTTGATCCGCTCTTCTTCGGTCATGTTTGCGGCTGCGGCCTGCGCCGCAGCAACGAGCTCCGTACTAATGCCAACAATCTTGTTCGTTTGCTCTGCCGCCTTCGGGTTACCGAAGGCTCGGTAATAAACCTGTCGGTACTGTACATGCGCGGACTTCTCGATTTTCGTCCCAATTCGAGACACACCCGTGGCTGGTCCCGCCAGTGGAGCACATAATGATGAAATCTGTCGAAATGGATCTTGTCGCACGGCCGGTGTCGGAGAGCCTACATCAGATGACCTATGAATGTCGCTGCTACCCCACGGCAAAACCGCTAACCTCTGAAGCGAAATCGGAGGACCTCGATTTAGGGCCGTAAGCGCCCTCAATCGAAACATGGACGCGTGCGCTGGACCGTATCGGTATTGTTAATCGTTCCTACTTAGCAAAGATCTTACAGGTCTGATAGCCACGTCGAACTCGAACTTGTGGAAATGTTCGGATTTTGAGTCGAAATGTAACTACATCCACCCATTTTTGTTCCACATTCGCCGACATTCACTTGAGCTCCTCGCTGCAGCGTCTCGCTAATGCTATGCGTCACAATGTCTCAGGGCGCTGAACAGCAGCAATTACAACTGGGACAGTTTATTTGGAATTCAATCAAGCCTTGTGTCTGCACCCGGCCTTACCTTACCCGATGCCTACCTGGTAGTTGGACTGGGCGAGCCAGTCTGTCGACGAACCAAGATGGGCGTGGCCCGTAGACCAACAACTCTTTCACCCGCCGGTGTTGTGGATGTTGCCTGGCCAGAGGGCGCGCTACTTGAAATATCAGCGGGAGAAAGGCCACCATTCGAAGTTAGCACAAAGCTATACTCAAGTTGGTGACGTTGCTCAAGAAGAAGTCGTTCCATTTCAGCGTCCTTTCGCTTTAGGTCTTCTGCATGCTGCCTGTACGCCTCACGCAGGGCACGTCGTAGACGATCCACTTCGTCCTTGGCTTCCTGGGCACGGGCAGCCTGGAGCTGAGCTGAGTTTGAGAGTTCTTCAGCGAGCAATGCTTCCTCTCTTGAAATCGACAGCTGGGCCTCAGCTTCGGCCAGTCGTGCTTTGAGGGCTTGATACTTCTCCTGAAGCACGGAATACTGCTGAGTAAGCTGCTTGTCTGATCCTGCACTCGAGATGTGTAAGTTATGAGAAGCTGTAGATGATGCAGCGGAGGTTGAGACAGCGGCGGTTGCGGCGTTTGGTGATCCGATCGTGTCTCGCAATGCATTGAGTTGTCTCTCCAGGAGTTGAGCTGTGGTCTCAGTGTCCAATCGAAGCTTCCGCTCCCTGGCTAGCTCTTGTTTATAAGCCTTGACTCGATCAGTAACCTGCGTCAGTCCTGCCAGGGTCTGATCATGTGTCTCACGTAATTGCTTGAGCTCGCTTTCAGCGGCTGCAAGCTGGTGAGAGAGGTCGTCGGCGCGTTTGTTGGCTTCCAGATACTTACGTTCCCACTGTGCGGCGCTAAGTTCAGCTGAACGGACACGGTCCTGTGCGGACTCCTCAGTGAAACGAGTCTTGGAAGAGAGAGCGTCTTGTAATCTGCGAAGTTCTTCTTCGTGCTCCCTCTTGACCTTCTTGAGCATTGACTCTGCCTGCTGAGCCTCGGCGCGGGCCTGCTCTAATTGGGTTTCAAGTCTAGAAATGTTCGCTGTTGCATCCCTCAGCTTTGTCTGCGTAGCTGCAAGTTCTTCCTGGCACCGACTCAGCGCATCTTGCGATTGCTGAAGCATACGTTGGGCATCGGCGCGCACGGAGTTCACATTCACCTGCTCCTGCTGGCGAACAGCCTCGATCTGCTTGAACAGCTCATTGCGCTCCGTGTCGAAGTCTCGTCTAATCTGATCAATCATGACATCTCCCTTCTGAGCCAAATCGGTCAAAGCTTGAGATACCGCAGCCAAGGCGGAGGCAAAGTTCAAACTAGTAGCACCGACTGTGGTTGGACCGGGCGGAGAAAGGCCTGCCGACTGAGACGAAAAGCGCGATGCAGCTGGTGATCTAGAAGGTGTGGCGAGGGCACTAAAGTCTAGTGCACCTGGATTCGCGGAACCAATGGAGGCATTCATGTTGGATGCTTGAGCTGGCTGAACCTCACACAAGGCGGAGACTACATGCGGGGCCAGCGACAATGCACCAGCAAGAAGCGCGACTAGTCGATGGAATCTGTGCTCAATCTCTCGAATCGTCTTGGTCACTGTGAAGAACGATTTGGACTGTTCAAATGTTTGATTGGCCTCTTCGCTTTCACGCGACAGTCGCATGCGCTGAATCTCAGCCTGCAACTCAAGCACTTGTGCAGCCCATGCGTCACGCTGCGCTGCTGCTTGATGAGTTTCTTCGGTACGAATTGAGCGCAGAAGCGAAAACTCATTCTCTAGTTGCTTCACTCGCTCTTTGTCTCTTTCAGCAGCAAGCTTCGCTTCACTGCGCTCGGTTTGCAACCTCGTGACCTCCTCCTTAAGGTGACCCAGTTCGTTCTCAGCCCGGCGCACGTGCTCTTGCAGCTCACTAGCGCGGGCTTCTGCAGCATGCTGAAGTCGGCGTTGAGTGGTCTTCTCAACATTCCAAGATGCTCTCTCATTGTGGAGGGTGCTTTCAGCGTCTGAGAGCTGGCCACGGAGGCGGACGGTCTCGGCCTCATGCTCCGCCAGGGACTGTTGAGCCGTTGCCAAAGCTTGTTTGAGCTTATCCTTTGTCTCAGTGAGCTGTGAAATACGCTCCTTTAGAGACGCGACCTCGGCACGAGAAATATCCAGGGCTTGTTCGAGCTGCGAACGCATCGCAGTCATCTCATGACCGTGTTCTTCTTGGGAGCGCTGAAGGTCTGCCTTGATCACGAGGATAGCCTTCTGCTTCTCCAATAACTTTTCGCGTGCCTCTGCTTCTCGTGCGGTAGCTGCAGCAAGCTGTGCCCTCAATGTATCAGCAAGCGCTGTGAGGCGGCTTACTTCACCCTTAAGCTGGGAATGTTCTGCCGCTCGGGCCGCCAGCTCTTTAGCGTGGGCCGCGTCACGATCCTCGACCGCAGACGCAATCTCGGCCTCATTAACAGCTTTGAAGGTCTGGAGCCGCTCGCACTCACGTGTGAGCTCAATATTCTTACGAACAGCCTCCTCTCTCTGTTGCGAAATGGCCGCAATCTTGGTTTCGAGCGAAGAGATACGCTGATTCGCACGTCGTTCCTCGGCACGTAGACGCTCGACCTCCGCCTCGTGCTGTTTCTGCATCCGGTCAATATCTTCGGCTTTGGCGCGCAGACGATCCTCGCAGTCAGACAAGGCTCGACGGACAGCATGCAATTCAGTCTGCGTCTCGCGGCGCTCTGAACGAACCTTCTCGATGTCTTCTGAAATCTGACGAGAATCTGCTTGGAGGCGACGGATCGTATCATTTGCCTCCTGAAGGCTCTCGCGCACGACAAGAAGTTCCCGTTCAGCCGCCGCCTTCTGATGTTGTGTCTCTGACAAGGCTTTGCGGACATCAGCCAGCTCTTGCTGTAGCTGAAGCTTGGCGTGCTTTACCTCTTGTGATTCGCGTTCGGCTTGCTGCCACTTTCTAAAGTCTTCAGAGTACGAATCAATGCGACTCTTGAGGGCCTCAACATCGGTGTTTGCCAGTCCGAGTCTCTGCTGCAACTCCAGATTGGCACGTTCCAGAGCGCGGATTTGAGCCTCCAAGGCGGGAATACGAACCTGTTCTGCGTCAGCTAGTTGAGCCTCTACCTGCTTAGATCGCTCATTGCACTGCTCTAGTCGCGCCCTCCATTGATCCTCTAGCGCCCTCTGTTGTTGCTGCTGTTGTGCTAGCCTCTCTTCAGCCTCATGCTGACGTCTAACGGCGCTTGCGCGCTCGTCTGCAAGCTGTGCATTCAGGACGCGAACTTGATCAATGAGCGTCTGCTCGTCCTGGCGAGCTCGCTGCTTCTCCGCCTCTGCGAGCTCTGCGATGCGCTCGCTCTCGCGTGCAGCATGTTCTGCCGTGCGAAGGGCTCGTTCGGCCTCAGTCACACGCGTTTGCAAGGCGCCCATCGCTTCCTCTGCGGTTCGGGCACGCTCAACCGCCATTGCAATGGCAGCATCGTGTTCAGCGCGCTCACTCAGGAGTTTCGCCTCGTGCTGTGATGCCAGACTCTGAAGTCGCTGCAACTCTACAGAGAGCGATGCCTTCTCCTGACGAAGTGCGGAAATGATTTGTTGTAGGCGCTGGATTTCATCACTAGACTGCTTTGATTCATTTGTCGCGATCTTAGCCTGCAACTCTGCATCAGAGAGTTTCAGCTCAAGCTGCTGAATACGCTTTGTGTTCGCCGCTATTTCCGCACGCAGGTCACGCTTTTCTTCAGTAAAACGAGCGAGCTGCGCCTCGGCTTCGGCCTTGATCTCCGTCGCCTTCTCTACTTCCGCCTTGCAATCGTCTATGGTACGCGAGAGATTCTTCAACTCTCGCTCACTTTCGGATCGAAGCTTTGTTTGCTGAGCGAGGGCTTCTTCAAGTTGAACGATGCGATCACGTGCATCGTCGAGGCGCTGCTGTAAGGCGGCGCGAATCCGGTCAGCATGTTGCTCTAGGGAGCTCCTTTCAAGCTCAAACTCCTTTTGAAGCTTTTCGAACAGTTGCTCTTGCTGAGAGAGCTTGTATCGCCATTCGGAATCTCGGTCAGCTAGTCGCTGCGTTATGTAGCTTTCGGACTTCTTTTTCTCAGATTCAAGCGCTTCACGAGATTGGTCGCGCTCGGCCTTTAACTCATTACGAAGGACCTCGATCGTGTTTGTTAAACGCTGAATCTCTTCCTGCGCCTCTGATGCGATGCGGCCCGCATCTGCCTTGAACGCATCAAACTTTTCCTGTAGGCCTGACAGTGCGTGCTCCTTGTCGGCATGGGCTCTGGTGATAGCCTCGTTCTTTAGCTCTCGGAGACGCTCTAGCTGCTGTACATGCTCCTTGCGAGCAGCGTCGAGACGGGCAGCCCACTCGGCCTGAATGTTCTTGATATGAAGTGCGTGCTCATCCCGAAGCGCATTCACCCGAGCTGCATAGTCGTCTCGAATCTGCGTAAGCTGGTTCGCATGCTCCTCTTGCAATCGTTTCATTTGCTCGAGTTGTGCCGCTTCTCGTGCCTTATATTCTTCAATCAGCTGGCGTTTGCTTGAATCAAGCGTCTCAGACTGTTGCTGCTGGAGACTGGCCTTCTCGGAGTAGAAAGTACTACGAAGCTGCTCTATCTCTGCTACATGCTGAGCCTGTAATTTGGCAATCTGGTCATTATGCTGTGCTTGCATCTTGGCGACTTGATCATTATGAACTGCCTGAATCTTCGCCAACTGATCGTTATGTTCAGCCTGAAGCTTAGCCAAATGCTCATTGTGCTGCACTTGGTGCTTTGATAACTGATCGCTGAATTCAGCCCGCAAAGCAAGTTCCTTGGCCGCGGACTGTCGTTGAAGCGACGCCAATTCTTCAACGTGATCAGATCTGAGTTTTCCTTGTGCCGCCTCAGCAGCTTCAAGTTTCAGTCGAAGTTCACGCAGCTCCTCAACCTTCTGTTGAATCTCACCTTTGTGCTGTTGGATCGAGGTGGTGGCAAGGTTCAATTCAGATTGAAGTGTTTCCCTCGCCTGATGTTCCTCGGCATAGGACTGCTGCACACGGCGTAATTCAGCAGCAACTGATTGGAGCTCAAGTAGTCGTGCACGGGCTTGGTCATTCGCTCGCTCAACCTCTAGTTGAAGCTGCTCAACCGTCGCCTTGTGCGCGGCAGATGCCTTGGCTGCGTCTGCTGCCTCCCGTTCAAGTTGCTTTCTCATGATAGCGCCATGCTCAAGCTCTGCCTCCAACGACTTTGTAAGTTCGGCAATGCGCTCATCACGTTGTTGCAACTCACTGCGCAAGCGTCCTACCCCGGATTTCTCGGCCATAATGGACTCTTCCTTCACACGGAGAGTAGCATCCAGGTCTGCGAGATCATGTTGCAATCTGCTTACAGACTGTTCCAATTCAATCTTTGCGGCGCGTGCGGCCGAAATATCCTCCGATAATGCCTGCTGGGCAAGACGATGCGCACGCTCCATTGCGTCTCTCTCCTCAATTCGCAAGAGCAAGGTCGCCTTAAAGGCCTCAACCTGAGCAGCGTGTTCAGAACGGGCAGCAGCGATGCTCGAGAGAGTACCAGCGCGTGCTGCGGCTAAGCAAGTTCGGAGAGCTCGACACTCCTCCTTCATCATGGCACATGCGGAGTATATCTGCCGCATTTGTGACTTGTAAGAACTCTTGAGTGTGTTCAGCTCTGACTGCACTCTAGCCAGAGTCTCTGCACGCTCCTTCAACTCTTCGTCTCGGCCCTTGACCTCAGCGAGCAATTGTTCCTCAGCTCGCTCGAGTTCTTGCTTCGAACTCTGGAGCTGGGAGATGGTCAGCTGCGCGGCATTAAGCGCAGTCGTGAGGTCAGCAACGCGCTTCTCACTCTGATTTAAGGAGACTTCGGTCGATGCGAGATTCTCTCGTGTAGCTTCAAGATCCTTGAGTGTCAATTCCAGCTGAGTCTGAAGTCTCGTAGTGTGAATGCGTTCGGCCTCCATGGATGCTTCGGTACGAACAATATCCTCATGTTTTAGGCGCAGCTTCTGTTGATGATCCTCAAGCGCGAGCTCTAGACGTTTACACTCAGTTGAGGCCGCTCCGAGTGACCTGTTCAACTCTTCACCGTGTTTGCTAAGCCTTGCGATTTCCGACTTCAGCTCGCCCTCGATGTCGCTAAAGGAAGCCCGGAGCTTGCTAAGCTCATCGGCATGGCTTACTTTGACCGCCTCGAGTTCTCCCTCAAGCTTCTGGACTTCCGCCGCCTGAGCCTCCCGCAGGTCCCATTGCTCCTTCAATAAAGCATTCAATTTCTCGACTTTACCTTCGAACTCCGCGATTTGCTGGGCGTGCTCAGCGCGAAGCATATTAATGTGGGAGCTAAATTGATTCTTCGCTTCATTCAGGGCGATCAGCGCCTCTGCACTCTGCCCAGCATCGACTCGTAAGGACAATAAGTCGGGAATCTAAAATTGAAGAGGATCGGTTTTGAAAACGAAGACATCGTTAGTAAGGGTCAAGCACAACCAGTCATCGCAGTTCATTCTAGCAAATCCAACTGGCGCTTTGCAAGGGACAAGATACACCGGTTTATGCGCCGTTCGCTAGAGATTATGCTGAAAGTCACGGCCCGAGAGCTACATGGTTATACATATTCCGTTCCGTGACGTCAAGTCAAGTTGTGACGACGCAAGTATTCTTGGAAGGGAGTTTCAGCTCGTGCATCAATGCTACGAGACGACTCGTTGCGTACCTGATATGGCTGAGATACAGCCGTCACCTGAGGCGTTTGCTGCAGGGGCTGTAATGTGTGAGCCGGTTGTGGCTGACTGGGTGGCTGTTGGAGTGGAACATGAGATGATGATTGATACGGAACAAACATTGAATGCGCTGGCGCAGCAGCAGGTGTGGCGAGACTTAAGGAGGGCTGTGCAGCGGCCGCTTGAGACTGTTGCGCAACGATGAGTCGTGCACTCTTTTCTTGCTGGACCTGGATCAGTGCATCCTGCAGCCTCTTGGAGATGGCAGCCTCAGCTTTGCGCGCTTCTTCAGCAGCTCGAAGTGCTTCGAGCCTCTCAGACTCCAAGACCTGGATTCGGCGATCAGCTTCCTCATGATCTCGAGCGCGCATAGCATCGGAATCCTTCAGGCGAGCCTGAAGAAGAGCCACTTCAGCCTTGAGCTGAATAACTTGCTCAGACAACGACTCCTTCGTCGTACCCAGAGCGCGCTGCAACTGTGCTTCGCGATCCTTGTACCTGCTGAGCAACTCATCGGCTTCTGCTCGCGTGCGCGCGCTCTCTTCATCATGCACACGACGGGCTTGCTCAAGCTCTCGTGCGAACCGAGTATTCTCGCGTTCGCGCTCTCGCTCGAATTCGCGAATACGAGCCCTGGCCTGCTCCAGCTCTGCTCGCAGTGAGCTCGTCACTTCCTGCTCCTGGAGTCTTGCGGAGTGGACTTCTGATGCCTTATCGCGCTCTGATGCCTGCCACTTGCTCTTGTACTCGTCAGCAAGCTCTTGAGCCTTGGAAAGTTGGTCACGGGTCTGCTGCTGGACCTTGTCTAGCTGCTGGCGAATGGTATTAAGCTGGGTCTCAAGGTCCTGTCTCGCTGCCCTTTCGGAGTCGAGTGCTGCTCCGACTTCATTTAGCGCCTGTCTGAGACCCTCAACGGTTCTACGCTGTTTCTGTGCGACATCCTCGGCTGTCACACGCGCGACTTGTTCGCGTTGGGTTTCAAGTTTAGCGGCATCTAACTCCTCCTCAAGCTGGGTGATGCGGGCCTGCAAGCGTCGTGACGCTGCGGCCAAAGCCTGAGCGTGCTCTGCCTGCAGTTGCTGAATGGCCTCAGCATGCTCGAGCTTAATTTTCGACTCACGAGCCTTGACTGCCTCAGGAGTGAGACTGTTACGAAGAAGCTCGGCCTTATACTCCTCGAGCATTGCCTTGACGCGAGCTTCCTCGGTGTCACGCATTGCTCGTTCCTTCTCTGCGAACTCACGGGCTTGAGTTTCAAGCGCCTGCTGCTGCTGAATCTGAGCCTGCTGCCTAGCACGAGCTAACTCTTGGTCGAGTTTCAGCTCATATTGATGGCTCAACGTCGTCTTGAGCATGTCGAGTTCTTGTTCCTTCAGGCGGAGGTCAAGAGTGAGACGGCGGATGACTGCCTCCTTGTCAACAATCACGCGCTGTTGTTCAGCGTGCTCACTACTACGAACACGTTCGCGTTCTTCTAGCTGAGTTGCGGTCTCTACCGCTCGTGCACGATCCGTACGAGCACGATCAAGCTCGGACTGGAGGCGATCGATCTCAGAGCGTGCCGAGCGTAACTCGCTCAAGGATTGAGCTAGCTTGCGCTGGAGCGTTTCGAGCCGTTCTCGCGCCTCCTTACGTTCAAGCTTGTTGATACGCTTCTGGTCATCGAATTTCTGTACCAAGACGTGAGTCTGTTGTTGATGCTCGACAAGTGCCATATTTGCCTGCTGCTCATCTGATTGCAGCAATGCTTCCAGTTTGTTTCCGAGCAACAGGTAGCGCTGGCGCAGTTCCAAGCGGTCTGCCTCACTTGCCTCAAGCATCGCCTCCGCACGCGTTGCATGCTCTTTCGCGTCCTCATATGCCTGGGAAAGCTCCGCTAAGCGGCTTGTGAACTCGGCGTGCGTCTGTTGAGCCCGAGTGCGAGTGGCACTGAGCTCGTCCTGAGTAGCAAGCAGCTCGGCACGAGTCTGTTTGAGCTCTTCCTGAAGCGACTGAGCACGACTGCTTTGCTGTGCAAGCTCATCACGAAGGGTCTTGGCGAGAATGTCGAATTCGTTGCGGGCCTCTCGACGAGCTGCCGCGGCACGCTCGGTCGACTCAAGCTCGGCGTTCCGCAGAAGTTCACGGAGGCGGGCTGCTTCTTCCTTCAAGGCCTGAGTTGTTGCAGCCACTTGAGGCGCTAGCGCACCACCAATGCCAAGCTCTTCTTCGATCTGCTGTTGTGCAGCGTCGCGCGCTTCGAGCTCGCGCAGTCGTGTTGTCCAGGCCTGGCGCTGAACTTGGAACGCGCGCTCGATGCGAGTGCGCTCTGAGATTTCACTTTCTAGCTTAGCTCGTAACGACTCGCACTCTTCTTGGCAAGCCGAAAGTGCAGCTGCGGCCTGGCGATAAAGCTTACTTTGCTCCGCTGCTTCCTTGCGTAGAGCCGCACGTTCGGTCTCATGAGCCTCTTTCATCTCTTCCATCGCCTTGGTCGCGGCATCAGCGGCCGCCTTTGCCTCTTTCCTTGCACGTTCGAGATTGGCCGCTTCTTGTTGATGAGCTTCGAGTGCGAGCTGAGCCTTTCGAAGTTCTTCAGCCATGGATGCATCCTTTTGCGCTAACGCGGCATCGCGGCTCTGAACTCTAGCCTGAAGCGCAACCCACTGTCTTTGTAATTGATCAACCTGTGCAGCCTTTACGGCCAGTTCCTCAGTTAGGTTGCGAATCACACCCTCACGCTCTAAAAAGATTGTACCATCAAGAATCTCAACTAGACGCGCGGCTGCAAACGGCTGCGAAGCTGGATCGGCACGCATGGTGGCAATCACCTCGTCTGCGCCGATACGACGAAGAGTCTCTTGGAGGGTAGCAGCGATATTATGGATACGTTCATCGTAGTTTTCCCGTAAAGTACTCACGCGCTGTTCGTATTCGAGCTGGATTTCCCGCAGGCGCTCTGCGTAGATGTCCTCTGTGTTGGCTGAAAATGACAATGGTCGCGTGAGATCACTGGCATAGGCTCCTTGGTGACCTACAGCAGCATCTGGTGCTAATGGGGCACCCTGACTTGCGTTGATGCCATGCAGCGGCTGGCTCTGCCCTTGACCCAGACTCTGGTTGAGACTCTGGCTCAGTGACTGGTTGGCCAAGCCCAGCCCTATCTCTTGCTGGCTTTGACTCATTTGTGTGATTGATCAGTCGTGGGGCTTGGAATGGCTCAGGGGTGGGCTGTAACCTCAACGTCTTTGATGACCTACCCCGGTACAGTGCTGGAATCCAACGTCCAATGACCCTCAAAGGCAATTATGCCCGGCTTGTGGTTCAGCAGAACACGTAACCGCGCTTAGAGCGTTGGCACACGTGCACGTCAGGAGTCTCTTATCGCGCGTACGAATAGCCCCGCGAGAGGAATTTCCGAAAGTGTGTAAGACTGGGTCGATCGCTGCTCACGTCCCGCGCTTCGGCCCCGTCCGACCCGCTTCGGTTTCGAATCTCTAACGGTAGTTTGGAGTAGAAGAGTTATGCAGCTTGGTTAGCGATATTGAAGTGAACAGCGGTGCGTATGACGGACGCATAGAATAAACTGCAGTATGATCTAACGAATAGTATATTTCACATTCAAATGCCACCAACCCTCACGCAATGTATCCCACATTGATTAATGCACGAGGTCCGTTTTCAAAAGATCCCATCCACCCCAGTCTGCCGGATTTTTGAATTCAACTGACTGACTGTCTGAGGGCCAGCTGCGAGACGCTTGAACAAAACCTGGGTTATACCCGACATCAAAAGACTTTACGTTGCGGCCATTTATTAAGCAAAGTCCAATAGGTGCGTATGTTTCTTTTCAGAGTGATATGCTATACACCTTATACACATCAGGGTTATTGTGGCTCTGGTTTTCGGTTACAACGTGAGCTTGCTTCGTGTGCCTGAAGCTGTCCCAGAGCTTGAGATTGTGGCAGAAGCTGCGGCCATCGAAGCTCCACTTCCTAGACCAGATCCTTGAGCCAGAGCGCCCGTCTTCGTTACACGTTCACTCTTGCGAGGCTGAGGCTGAGGCGTCTGAAGCGCTGAACGACGCTCAATCTTCTCGATCGTCAACTTAAGACCGGTATTCACGAAGTTCTCGCCATCGAGCGCAAAGTCGATTTCAACAGTGCATCCAGTAAAGGCGGCATATGGTCCTAAGGCGACTAGTGAGGCGTAGGTACCCATACGCTCGAGCCATGCTGGAGTACCCATCTCAACCGCATTAGTACTACCAGCTTGATTGACAGAACCCAGCATCGGGCTTGTACCTGCAGCAGCCACAGTGGTCGCACCAGCCAAAGCAAGAGCTGTCGTAGATGAGGCGGATGGTGGTGCCGACGGCGTCGTAGCCTCGTCTGGCGAGTGAACCTGCACAGGTTGCTCAATTTGGAGGCCAACGGCTCCGGTGCCGACCGCCTCTGCGAATAAGGGCGGCTTTTGGGCCAGACTGAGGAAGGTATCCCTGACCGATCCACTCGTGCCCTTCACCGCTGGATACACCTCGTTGAGATTGACAGGTGAAAGGATTTGACGTGACAGATCTCTTGCATGTTGCTGTTGGGCCTGCAGCTGTGCAGCTTGCTGCTGCGCAAGCAACTGCTGCTGAATCTGCTGCTGTTGTGCTTGTTGTGCTTGCAGGGTTTCCTGCTTCTGTTGGAGGCCAGACTGCCCGAGACGGCTTCCACTAGCGCTCGACCCGCGGGAATCAACGGTAGTGCGAGCCGTAGATGTCGCACTAGTCAGTGCCTGCTGTTGAGTGGCGAGTTGGTGCTGAGCCTGTAGCTGCCGCTGGTGGGCTTGAAGTTGCTGTTGAAGCTGATGAATGGAGACAGCAGCATCGCGGGCCGCTGCCTCTGCGGCATACAAAGCTTCAACATCGATAAGCGCCTTAGAGGAGTGGTCTAGCCCCCATGCCACGAGAGTTTGAGCAGCTGCCGCCGCATGCTGACGGATGAGCCCAAAGCCTTCAATGCAAGACAATTGCGTAAGAACACACCATTGGTGAAGCATGTCTGCTCGAGGTAAAGCAAAGGCGGCGAGTGGAGGGAACTTGAATACATAGAAACGGCACGTGTCAGGAATGGGAGGCATCGCGAGGGCCAGCAGAGTGGACGGAGATGGGATAAGCTTTGACTGTAAACACGTCAAGAGTGCGTGTTGAAGAGGTGACAACGGTAGTTTTGCCAGCTCAGCGAGAGACCGCACTGCGAGCCGCGCAGCATTACCTCGGCGGAGAAGGGATAGTGCACTCGAGCCTGGCGCGTTTGGCTGAATAATGGCTGCCTCAGCAAGTCTCACTAGGGAACCGAAAATGACGGCTGCTGTAGCAGCAGACGAACCGACCGCCGCAAGTGCTGCATTCTCGGCCGAGGCATTAATGAACTGAGGATCTAACCCAAGCGCAGAAGCGAGCGCAGAGGACAGAGTCTCTGCGGAGGCTTCAGCCAAATCGTCTTGGCTTCCTAGGAACTGCGTGGACAGCACAGAATCCGTAACATTGCAAACTTGAGAAGGCGAGCATGTAAGAAGGCCGCCAGAGAGCAAGGCGTTCAGGCCAGATGCGCTCGTCTCGTCCAGACCAGCGAGAGGATTTGCGGGAGTTTGTGCTGCGGAGGTATTGGCGGCAACCATGGCAGCCGCCGCAGCCGCTGCAGCGGCTGAAGTAGCAGCGTGGCTTCCACGATGGATTGATGTACGGCCAGTGGTGCTGGTCGTCTGCTGGGACACGACTGCGGCGCCAATTCCAGTGCCCGAACTCGTTGATGCACTACCCATAGTAATTGCATTTGCACTTGGCATTGGAGGAACACTCGCACCAGACGCAGAGGCAACTGCAAGTAGTAACGAAGGCGACACCACCAGGTCCGGTGCATCATCCAAGTTGAGAGAAAGAGCCGAGGGATTCGTGGAAGTATGCGCCAATAATTTGCGAATGAGGTAAAGCGCCCGAGCAGGCGACAAGCCAGATAGGAACTCGGCTTGAGCACCAGAACCCTGCAAAGTTTGTGCGATCTCGAATGGCGACAACTTTCCATCCACGGCATGGGCATCCAAGACTAGTCCTGCGCTGACGTCGACATAGCTCGCGGGTGGTGCAAGCAACGACGAGGGTCTAAGAAGCGATGCAACATGACTAGGCCAGCTTGGAACTTGTTGGAGATGAGCTGGGACACCAGACGATGGTTGCGTTGCAACGTTCGTAGCTGAACTCAGCGCCACTGCCTGTGGATTCACGCTATTCGCGCGCGTAAGGGTTTGAGTTTGGGTTTGAGTCGACGAAGCACCAGCACCTGAACGAGATCCAGGTCGCAAAGAAGTCGAACTAGTGGTACGAGTCGAGGAGGCACTGGTAAGCGTGGGTGATGCTCCCATGGATGCACTACCACGATTGGACGAATTCGGCGGGACATCACCCGATGGAGCTTCCGAAGCGTTGGTAGGACCCTTCATATCACCAGTACTATAGGCGAACGTAGAGTATACTGGTTTGGTAGGGAACACTCGGGAATCGTTGGGGATGAGTGCCGCAGTGGAAAATCGCGACGTAATTGGCATGAAGTCAGCGAAGCAGAGCGACAGGTCAGAGGAAGAGATCGCGTGGCCCTCGCTGGCCGGACCGCTTTCGGGGCTGGTAGTAGCAGTAGTTACCCCTTCGCCCGAGTTTTCACCTGAAGATTGGATGGAGAGCGGGTGGATCAGAGGCATAGTTGCAACGGTCTTGAATGACGTCATTACTGCACCCAAGTCAAGTCCCAGAGCAGAGGCAAAGAGGGCTACCGTACGCTCAAAGAGATCATCAATTGCATCCTGGGAGTAGCTGGAAACGGCGGAGTTTGACTCATGAATGGCCTGCTGCACCGACGTCGATGAGCACGCCTGTGCATGTACATTGGAATGAAGCATTGCAGGTGAAGTCTGACTGCTTCCTGTAGCCCCTCCACTCGAAATATTAGAACCAGCAGCGGAGCCTGACGCGGTTGCAGAACCTGTCGAAGAGCTTCCTGATGCTGCTGCTGCCGTTACGCGGCCACTAGAAGCACGAACTGGCGCATTCGATGTAGCTCTGCTTGGTTGGGACGAAGAATGCTGCGCGCCGGCTGCCAACTCGACGGCTTGACCCTGGACCTGAGGAATCACCGACGCGAAATGCTTTGTTGTAGCCTCGATGACACTGCTAGCCGTAGCGGTAGCAACGGACGCAACTGATGGCCACAAAGAGCTGCCTTCAAGGGCAGTCGGTTGTGTCATGTGTGCGGGCAGTACACCTCGCCACGAACAAGGAATGACGATCGATGGGATTTCTTGGGCCTGTAAGAGCGCCGGATAGAGGGTGGCTTTGATTGGGTCCGCAGCCTGGGCAGCGGCTACTGATGCCTGAACAAGCTCACTCGTCGAGAGTGCATCACCTCCTGAAGAGGGCTTTGCATCCAAGTCAGCGCTTATCTCGGGCACTCCAGGGGCGGCTGCAGATGAGGCAAGAGTGCTTGGAGCTGTGGAGGATCCCGCTCCACCGGTACCAGACGACTGTAGTCGCCGACCGCGAGTCTCCTTCACGGGCTTCTCTTTCTCTTTTTGTACCTCTCGCTCGCGCTCCTTTTCGACAGACAAGAACTCAGAAATGGCGTCGGTTCCGGGAGCAGGGAGAATCAGGCGTAAACGAACGGCCGCTTTGGGTGATGGCACAAAGCCTCGGCCTCGAATCGCAACCAGCGTTTGGCCAAGCGCAGAGACCGCATCTGGTGCAGCAGAAATGAACTGCGGCTGCGGTGATACCGTGAGGAGGACGCCCAGCTCGGGTGCAGAAACCTCCTCGGGATCCAGCGCGCCGACAACTCGATAGTGTCCTGGAAGCGGTGCCTTAATGGACTTGGTATCTCGCTCAATGCTGTCAGTGCCCACAGCATCCACATGACTCTTCAGGAGTGTGGTCTCTTGGTCTCCACCATCAAGCATGGACAAGAGCGCTTGTTCCGGATGTCCAGCACCACTGCTGGTTGGTGCTAGAGCGGTGGCATGGGTCGCCGACGTAGATTTCGGCGCGGTCCCGCGAGCACTGGATGTTGATGCATTAGAACTGCCTGCTGTGGTGGCACCCGTACTTGCGAACGTCGCTGACGTGCTGTTACCTCCCGCACTTGCGACGCGAGCTGTTGGTGGACCTGTTGAGCCAGCATTGTTCTGCTTTGGCATTGCTCCAGGAATGCTTTTACCTGATCCTACTGGGCTTGCAGCTGCCACCCCGGCAGATGCGAAGGTCATGCCGCTATCTTGTTGCGCGGTGAGCTCGACTGCTGTCTGCATGAGAGCATTACGGTCTATGATGCACCGGACTTTGCTGACATTCGCATAAAGAGACTCAGAGAGGTTCCCAACGAGCTTTAGATCGCAGGACAAGCTAGTGCTTTGCTCAGGGAGTGGTGTGCTACCTTCGTTGGAAGCTTCTTCGTGAGCCTGTACGCTACCAGGAACATCAAAGGTTAGGGCAGCGGTATGACCCTGAATCCGGCTTCGAACAAGCTGCGAGGCCGACTGTGCGGAATCAGCCTTATGCTTGTAGCTAGTGAGGAGCTCTGTAAACCAAGGGGAATTCAAAAGACTAGGGAAGAGGGCTGCCAAAATTGAAATGTCCACCTCACCACCTAGGGCCAAACCCAACCTTTGAAGTGCCGCTTGACCCATGCCCAATGGTGGCAAGAATGGGAACAATTTCCTATCGTAAACCGCTGCGAGGAATGGTAGGCTTGCTCCTGAGCTCGTGCCGAGGTTCAATGAAAGCAGTGGCTGATGTACAAGCTTGAGGATTGCAGAACTCGTGGACGATCGATACAAATCGCATCCAACCAGACTTATTCGTGGTGACATTGTAAGTGCCGAGACGGTGATAGCGCTGGGTTCAGCAAGCGCAAACGCCGGCTGGGCTGGACAAATGGACATGAAAGTTGGCAGTGCAGACTTCAAAATCGCCCGAGGCAAATGGACGAGTTCACCTGGTGCTGAAGTATAAAGCTTGATGAGCTCGGATCGGAGATGAGGAGGAGCGGAGACAATCTCCTCGACAGTGATAATGGCTACGTACACATCAATCAGACGCTGTGGAGTTCCAGGTGCACTCGCACCGACTGAAGATAACGAAGGCACATTCGCAATAATTCGTAGACGTCCCTTTTGTGGCGAACCAGGGACTCGGCCAACCTCCGAAGTCATTGCCCCATTAGACGGTGATTCAGGGTGATCCAGTGCGGTAGGACTCGGGAGGATTGAAGGCACAGTCAAGGAGTCATGCTCAAGGATCGCTGAGATCCATGGTTCAAGAGTATTTGCTGGTCGAAGCGATGGTACGATCACATTCTGATCCCTTGACTGGGTAACCTTAGAGACAATTTGCTGAACGGTAGCAATCGCATCTGCTCCATTGGAAATTGCGAGCTGTGCTGCAGCCTCTAGAACTTCAGAGACAGGCCGTGGCTCTCGCAGAGGCCGCACTACCTCAGCACTTACAGCTAAGTCATAATCGAGAACACGACCAGTGGTCTGTGGTTGAAGACCCGTACGAGGATGGAACACCACAAAGACTTTGAAACCTTTCGTTGACTCCACTGTCTTGGCTTTGGAGACGAGTGGGAAGCATGGATGGGCGCCGGCGAGGTCAATGACAACACGACCACCAGACATCGGTAAGGTGGTAATTCTCGAGCGAAGGGCATAAAACGCGCTCTGCGACATGGGTGTTGGATCGGAACGAGGTGCCAAGGAGATGTCCAACAATGTACGGGCGTCATTGGCAGCACTTGCAGATGCACTGACCAGTGGGAGATAGGGTGCTGGGATGGGCCGCCATCGGACTTGATCGGCAACGACAGCGTTAAGAAGTGCTTGAATCATCGCTTTTTTCTCCCCACCCGCTGGTTGAGAAGACACCAAACGATCTTTTGCGTCCGAGTCAATATCAGAACCGATGAGGGTGCCGATTGGAGAATCCAAATAAACAGGTTCTCCTGGCTTTGCAATCCTAATTGGAAGTACTCGGAAAAAGGTCAGTGAGAGCGGTGCAACAACACTTCCATTCTTCACTGCTACATACTTGGCCTTCGATTCCTTGAACCGTCGGTCGCGTGCTGGCTCACTGCTAGCAAGCTCGGGAATGAGATATTCTTCGTCAGCATCACTCTCCTCACCATGCTCTGTCGGTGATGAAGCGCGCGCGATGAATTCACCCGAGTAGGTGGCAGCAATGTGTGGAGCAGGTACTATTGAGTACGTTGATCCTCCATCAAGAGACAGCTCAATCGCATACGTGATTTGGGTCGGAAGGCTCGACTTAGCCGCTTGAGGTTTTTCACCCGCGGCCCCCGATGAATACAGCAGACCCTTACGCTCGGCTAATCGATGAACTGCAAGCGTCCACAGGTTGAGCAAATCGGCTCTAGAAAGCAGGCTTATCTTAACAGACGCTTGATCTGTGGAGATTGCGCGTGCTAGCTCTCGAGGTGGTGTCATCATTAAGCAGGTCAACATGCGAGACTCACCTAAGCCGGCCTCGTAGACCGATCGAAGAATTGGACCAGCTTGCTCAGGGGTAAGGAAGTTCAAGGATGCTGCCAAGGCACGGATTGACGCTGAGGCATTGGCGCCATAAGCTGCTTCAAGAAGAGCGTTATCAAAGTCGGCCGTTACATCAGGTGCCGTGAAGTAGAAGCAGCCCTCATCAGCATCATACTCAGCAGGGATCGGATACAGACAGCGGCCAGATGGCAGTTGCCGTAGTCGCACCCACACATCAGGATAATGCGCAAAGTGGTGCATTACTTGCAAGCGAACGCGAACCCCACCAGAACAAGGCACATTCGTTGGCATCAGCGTATGAATCGCATGTTTCATAGAGGCTTGTGTGTGCTTGTTAAAGAAGGATGCCTCTGGGATGAGTTCGACCCTCTGTGAGTAGGGCTGTAAATTTGCCTTATTAGAGCTGCTCGACTTGCCGTAGACAGCGTATGTGTCTGGTGAGAGAGAGGCCAGAATCTTCTGATTTTGGGGGCGCTCGAACTCCGCGAGATAAGCATGCCCTGGGTGGCTGAAGAGCTCCACCACCAGAGGCTCAGTGAATGAATCGCCGGCTTGATCGAATGCCACCGAAATGTAAAGCGGCGGCAGAACGGTCACGACGTTGAAGCCCAAAGACTCGTCTTTCGGACGGGCTCGAAGAAGAGATTGAGGAATCGGGGGGAAGCTCTCAATCACTACAGAGTCCTCATCCTCTCGGAGCTCACCCTCGCAATCCAGCACATGAAAGGTTGGAGCACCTGGCGTCACAGCGCGAGTACTAGCATGAGCTGCAGAAAGCGCGATGCGAACCTTCACAACCGATCGGTTACATTGTCCAGTGGTTGCCCCTGTGGTTTTGCGAGCGTTAGGCTGTGGAAAGCCAGCTCCTCGAAGCTTCACTGCATAGCCTCCGCGAATGTCAAGGACGCACGGCTCCGTATGTGTTATTTTGGCCTCGTTAAAAAGCAGGGACGTCGTCTTGCCGATGGCTACTCGAGAACCAAGTAAAGGTTCAGAACTGCAACGATGAGACCATGTAACCTCAGTCAACGTGCGCACAACGTCACTATCAGTCGTGTCCGACGAAACACCGAGCTTTTCATTTACATTGGATCCGAACACACAAACCTTACCACTGCGCTCGACGATTGCGCTGCTACTAGGTCCGGCGACAACGGTCTCAGGTGTGTCGCTTGCATCCGTCGTAGATGTCAGGTCCTGCAGACGCAACGCATGATGTGCATCCGAGTCGTACTCGGTCCCCAGCTGGCCCTTCGAATTCAGCCCAAAGCATGCCACACGTCGCTGTGTGGACTTTCCATCTGCCCCGAGGTGCTCCACAATGGCGAGCAAGTGATGATCTCCAAGCGCTAGGGATTTAACAATGCCTTGCACAGACTGCCGCAGCGTGGAATCTAGGTAGTGAGGCACGGTCAGCAGCCCTGACGCCGGGCCACATCCCCAGAGGAAGATCTCTCCCTGCTGGGTGAGTGCTGCTGAGGCGTTACCTGCAGCTGCAATGTAATTAATTGCCATCTGCGTCTGTGTTTCCATGAGGCTTGAGCTATCTGGAAGTGTGGATGAATCCTTCCCAGCTGAGGCTATCCTTCGCTTTGCGTTACGCTCTGTTAACGTCTGCGATAGCGAGTAGACAAGCCTTGGCTTTAGGACCGGCAGCACGGGTTTGTTCTCAGCCTCGTGCTTCGTCCAACCCAGTTGGGCGAAGGTGTTACTACCCCATCCATACACCAAGCCTTCCGACGTTAGTGCGAGTGTGTGTTTGAATCCCGTCGCGACTTGAACAGGCCGCTCTCCCTCCGCTAACTTCCACACCGCAGTTACTTCCTGGACTTGTCCAGGTGCTTCTTCCATAAGCGGACGGGTGTGTCCTAAGCCGAGTTGACCAACATCATTCCGGCCATAAGTGAAGATTCTGCCGTCAGAGGTTAGGGCAACCCAGTAGTCCTGCCCAAAGCTCATATCAACCACTGAAGCCTTGCTATTTTGGAGTCGTTGGTACAGGTCTCGAAAGGAGTCCTCATAAGGGTCTTTGGTGCCAGCTGACTTAGCTTCAGCTGGATGAGGCACCGTGGCAACATCTCGCAGAGTTGTTCCTTCGAGAATGGCTACGCGTGAGTGGGTCAGCAGCACATACCGTTCTGTACACAGCTTGATCAAGCCCGACACCCCGATCGCGGCATGGTCGTCAAAGTTGGATAAGAGGGCGCACGGGGCGACACGCTTATCGGGCGCGTCGGGACACACTCCGCGTCCGAGTACGAAAAGCTGGCCCGTAGACATGACTCCCAAGTCCGCACCCAGGCCGGCAAACTCGCGACAAATGTTCAAAATAGGACGCCGGGAGTGAGTGAAGAGATGGTGGGGTGTTGTTCTGTACGTGGAGAATGGAGTTTGGATTCCAAAATCGATTGGATGAGTGTAAATCACAGGGATAATCCGCACCATGATGATTGCAAACGAAAAGCGGTCGCCCTACGTCCACTACACACTCGCAAACTGTGCCCAGAAGCGACCTTTCAATTTGCTCAGTAACGGCTTCGTTTGAATCTCGCCTCGATGGGGGCTGACCCACGATGAGCGTGGAGATGGCGGAAAATTATGGGGCTTTGGGAGCAGACGCAGGATGAGGCACCAATGCAATTTATGAGGTTATTTACTCGAGATCAGCTCTGGTTCCATAATATACGCAAAAATGATTTCCTTGGACACAGAGCATCTCTGGTCTCAACGCATGAAACGAGTCGAGATAGAGCTGGATTGACGCTGATATGCGGCCTCCAGCAACGACGGTGGTCATGCGTGGCTCACAGGCATCAGTGGTCGGTGCATGCTCCAGCTATCCGTAATGGATCGTCTGCTGGGCTGGGCTGGGCTGAGCTGGGCTGGGCTGGAGTGCTGGCGAGCTCGGTTCACTCGAATTTTTCGCTCGAAGTAAATCCGCCCCAGATTCTAACGGTCAAATAGAGTCACACTGAGTGAATTCCTCGTGGCTCGTATCCGTTTCTGGGGGGCCTGAAACTGGCTATTGGCTTTGTGAGGTTGCCGAGCTGGGGGTTGTCTCAGGTAGTCTGGGCGCGCACCGCTTTCTTGCAATACTGAGAGACTCGTGCAGTTCTGAATACCCTTCCAAATTCCTATCACAAAGATTACACAGGAGGGGACATGAAGTTTCATCACCACACCATGACTCGGTTTTCAGCTCAGATCTTACTGCAGTGTGGCAATGCGTCCTCCTTCTCACTCTCTAGAGTTCCCGACCGTGGACCGGATTCTCTCCCGCATGCCAGTCACGAGAGGACCACTTGTCCCGCCCTCGACACCGGGCAACCCCGAATCACAAAATGCCCAGACCGCTGGCAAGGACAGCGACATCACCGGTATGGCCGAGATGATAAAGGCCGAAAGTGAGATTGTCGCCACAGAGACCTCTACTAGCACTGCCTCCCGGTTCTTCGCAACCGCAGCACGAGCGGTCTCCACCATGACCCGAATCTTCGAGGATCGTCTCACTGAGTTGAAGACCGACGTCACCAGGTTCTGCAGCAGTCACTTGAACAATAGACCAAGCCAGCGTCGTACGCACACATCGAGCCGCAGATCAGAATGCACGCTGGCTGACCCAGAGTCGCTCAGAGACACGATTGAACCTCGCCAGGAGGTCGATCCGCTGTACGAGGACACCACACGGTGTCTGACTCACAACACCTACACATATGTGTCGAGTACATTCTATGCAACACTTGCCACGAACCCATCCACACTGAGTATCAGTATCGGTGACCGTATTAAGGATCTACCTTCGGACGCATCGGCAAGGGTCAACTCCGACCACTCAGAAGACCCGAAGCGAACAGAGAAACTATTTGAGGATCAGCAGCGAACGATCGATTTATCGGCTCTTGCACAGCTTCTCACGGCTCAAATGCGTGTCCAGCATGTGAGCTCTATGGATGAACTGAAACTATGCCCAAACCTTGAGGATCTCCGCGCTACTGGGCAGAGGATCACCAACGAACGATTCAGTTACATGAATCTGGATGATGTCCTCTCTCCCCACTCGCCTGGACTGCGAGCTATATCTCGGAATCCTCCTCCTGAAGACTCAGAAGATAGCGATTTGGAGGATGACAAGCAAGGCTCTGAGCAGAAGCGGCTAGATTTTGATGTACAGGAAGCCGCCTTGAATGGATTTGAGCTGTTTGACCTCGATTACACAGAGGATGATGGTCCTTTGCAATCGCCAACCCTCGAAACCGTAGCTAGCGCAGATTCGTCCGGCGTCCCATTCTCTGATGAAAGTGACGACTACGCTTTGCTGCGTGAGATGCTTCCCCCTGAGATCGAACTGCCTCAGGACGAAGTCGAACGAGCACAGGAACGCGCCAAGCAACATGGAGAGCAAGAGCGCGCACTACGAACTAAGCTCTACTCCGCAGTGAATCGAAGCGAAAGCGATCGGTTATGGGATAGCTCGTTACGACAAAAGCCCACAACAGTGTCATCAGCGTCTTCCGTCCACGAGCCACCTGAAAGTCAGCTCGCTAACATAACGGCGTCGATCGCAAGGGACTTGCGCACGTACGTGCAACCGCCAAGATTACCGCGAAGGAAAATTCGTCGACTCCCTCGTCGAGAACGACAGCAACGTACACGTCGTCGGGCGGCGACAGCGGACCTCGTACCGGATTTCCATTCACCCACTGAGCCTACTATTAAGCCTGCAATGAAGACGAAGCCTGTCAAATCAACGAATGCGATCGAAATCCAGGGAGAATTTGGTGATGCAAATCGGCTCATTGAACCAATCTCGATTGTGAGCTTGTTTGGTTATCAGCTGCAGCCTCATATTCTACCATTTCCTCGGCCTAAAGGCTGGAACATCCTTGGGCAGACAGAGAAACAGACATTCTTTATTCCAACCGCTTTGCCGTTTGCGAACAATGCTATGTCAAAAGTTACACGAATGACCGAGGACGCGTTCACACGACAAATTGCTTCACTATCCGAACTGCCGCGGCTTCAACGTCGAGCCAGCCAAATGGGCAGCTTTGGTGGAGGTGACGATGAAGGAGGCGACTTTGGTTATGGGGCGGGACTTCCATTTGCAGGCGATACAGACAACGTCATCAATGCTATCTGCCAGGCCGAAAATGCAGAAATCATTGACATCCATACTCTTGCCCCGTCTCGGCCTCAGCGTGAAGCAATTTCGGTCGTGCGTACTGAAATCCAAGACATCGACGTTGAGGAAAAATCGAATCGTCGCGTTGTCAACGTGCACAAGCTGAAGCGAGATATTACCAGTACACTTAAGGACGCTCAGCACACAAGTACCTTGGTTGTGACGAAGAATCCAGTGGCTCGCGAAACTCTCGAAACAACGCGCAAATCACGAACTGTAGACCCGCACGACTACGAAGTGGCTGCCAAGGCTTTGGAACAACACGTTCCGGCGGAGGTCAAACTCGACGCTCAGCTTGGTGGAGAAGTCGGTCAGGTTCGTTATACCAGCTTCAGTCATCTCGTGCAGCAGGTCTCGCATAATGCTGCAACCCACAAAGGTACACCCATTGTGCATCCTAATGATGTCGCGATGACGTTTTTGGGACTGCTTCTTACCGCGAACTCTGAGAACTTTGAGTTGCGCCCGGTTAGAACAGACGGTGAGCATCTCGGCGACTTTCTTATCCTTGCCCCGCAACACCAACAGCAGCAGTAGCATTAGCGCTAGTCGTACCAGTAGCCGTCGCATTGAAATGGCTTGCGTCAACATGGCTTGAAAGTGCAATCTAGTTTTATGGAAAATACACTGAAGAAATGGTAGTAAACCTTCCACGGGTAACCCTTCTACTGCTTGGAGCGTGACGGTCCTTGATGGGGATAATGCGGAGTCGAGGGCAGGGAATGCATATGCGAATGAATTGCGCCTTGGTGTGGCAAGAGCCGCTCGCTCATGCGCTGAAGCTGCATCAACCGTTTCGTCTCAAGCACATGGTCTCCGCCTGCGTGCGCAAGCGCCACAAATCCCGTTTCCAGGGCTGTCTCAGTTATGTGAGGATGTAAAGTCAATGGTACGCTTGGGGGAACCTCAGTTTCCTCGCGTAAATCAGATGCATGTACTGGTCCTCGGAATCGAGTGCTTGATATGAGATTGCTGTAGCCAGCTGCCGCTTCGTCGGCTAAGTTATCCGTGGTAACCTCGCGCACTAACGATGGCATCGTGCCTTGGGCTAATGCGCTCAATTGCCCGTACCTCACCCCACCATACTTTGCCTCGAGTTGGCGCTTGATACGCCACGCTGTTTTCGCATTGTCGACGGCACCTCCTGGCAATCTCGCAAGTGCTTCATTGTAGAGACGTCGTGAGGTCAAGGCAGCCTGGGATGTCAGTGGCAAAAGGCTCGCTGAAATGGACATATGCTCTCCGCCAACCGAGGCTAGCTTGGAGAGTAGTCCTGCATCCCCTTTCTCTAAAATTTCGATATCTGACTTGAAGGGCAGCAAGCCTTTCTTCTCACGATCGCGCACTGCTTTTCTTAGTGTTGCCATGAGATGCTGGCGATAAGCCGCTGAAGACATGTGCTGTGCTAAAGAATAGCTTGATCCATCATGATGTCCCCCTGATGATCCCTGAGAGCGATGAGCAGAGTCGTCTTTTAAACATCGACGTGGCCGCTCTGGTGGCTGTGACCTCTCTTGTCCAGTTGACCTGCGCGGTGAACTCGACAGGACGTGGGTCGCTGCAGTCACTGTATCTGGTGCTAGTGTCGAATCAGCCAAGGCGCTGCGTGCAGCCGCTGAACGCACTGGCACAGGTATTCTCCATTGACTGTCGCCATCGAAGCGTGACGCATGCGACACCTCGCTGGACGCTTCAAGCGTCTGAACTTGTGCCAGACTATCGATAGCATATGGGTTGATCTCTGAACTATTGTTGTCCGGTGAGGATTCATGTTGATTTGCGTCAGAGTCATCTCGCTCTAAAAGGCTGTGCAAGGTTTCTGTACCATAATCGAGAAGCGATGCGTGAAGATTCTGCTCGTGTTCGGGTTGTGGGTTTGACGTTCTGAGCCATTTCGCAGGTAGAATCAACCACGAACGAGAGCCGACAGTATCACGAAACCTGGCATTGAGACTGATTGTTCCCCCACCCAGATCTAAATTTAGGCTGGATGACATAGAACCGAGTCCAGCCGCGGCGAGTGCGCTGCGAGTCAACGCAGTGTTGGAAGGAAAGAAGGGCAGTAGGGACTCAAGTCCTGAGATCACATCATACAACGTCTTCAGTTCGCATTGTCGCAGGACCAGGTGTGAAGATACCGAAGGGGACGGCGAAACTGCTTCAGAAGAGCGGGAGTGCACCTGGGATGTCGTTGCCGCCGCCGCAAGAGCTACTGGTGCTACGGGCCCAGAAGAAGGAGAGCGAGGTGGCACTAAGGTCACAATCGAATCCTCCTTTGTTGGGACTACCGTAGAAGTCCTACGCCTATTTTTTGTTGCTAAGCTCTCGTCCCTGCCACTCATGGTAGTCTCGATGCCAACGCCCAGACCGAGCTTGAGACCCAATGAATTCGGTTCGCTAGCACTGTCATTACCCCGTGCCTGTGCATGCGACCCCAATGCGTAGATGATCGCGTATTCGGATGATTGTTGGGAAGCCCGTGCGAAGGGGGTGTGCCCGTAACTTGGACCAGAGCGACCAACTTTGCAGCACCGAGCCTGGAGCATCTTTCGAATGAAAAGTCCGGCGCGTGTGATTCCATCAATCTTTGGCACCGCCGCAGTTGCTGAGCTGTCGACTGAGCGGCCGGTAGCCCTCAGTCGGCTCGAGCGGAGTTGCCAATCGAATGTCGCCATGGTTGGAGGGAGGGGTGTTGCAATGTACACCGGAGCACGTGGAGTGACCGAACTGCTTGTGCTACCACTCGCAGTTGAAGCGGATGAAGCCGCGACATCGTCATCCTTGACGAACACTGTTTCATCGAGAAGCTGTGGCGCCTCAATCAGGCTGAGAATCGCGAACTGGGCTTTCTCGTTGAAGGCTTGGTGAAGGAACGCTCGGAGGGTCTCAAACTCGATTTGAGTGGCCGATATGTGCTCTGCGGCCGTGGGATGCTCGCTACTGCTAGTTGCAGCTGCATTACTGAATAATCTGTCTGAACCTCCATCACCAGCCGCCGCAACGCCACCGAGCAACTGCTGCTGGCATTGAGCCATGCGTTGTTCCAAGAAAGTGCTCAGGTGCGATTTAAGAGACTGTACCATGGAGGATGGCAGCGGACCCAGATACTCGAGTCGTCCGGAGTACCCTAGTAGTGTCGATACGTGACTGCCCTCGCGCCACGCGGTCTTACTTTCGGTTCCACCTGGTGGAAACTTGGGTTGGGGTGGGGAGGGTTTCACAGGTGCAGGTGGCTGGAGGCGCGCATGTGGCGGAGGGCGCTTCTGCTTGGGCTTTGCGTAGTTCCCGAGTGTCTGTGTCGGCGAAGCAAGGTCTTGTTCCGCCTGGGCCGCGGCGCGCGCAATGCCCTCCAGATCTTTGCATTTGGCCTGGAGAGTGGCCGATTTGGGTACAAAACGCGCAAAAGGCACAGAGCTACGGGTCTGGTAGGTCCAGACCTGCTCTCTTTCCATACTATCAAACACGTATATATCGAATAATGTACTTTTACTGTGCCATATCTACTCCAATACCGCCTTTCGAAGACTTTAGCATTGTACAATTTTCGTCCGTTACTGGCCTCATTACTCCACTTTTCCGAGCTTGGCTGGGAGGTGGGCCGGCCGACCTCAATGCGCACATTCGATACTTTGGGGCTTTGTAACGCGCAGATACGCTCCGTGCCGTGTCACAAATATCTCACCTATAGCGTAGTGAGAGAAAGACGCTGCTCTAACAGAGATTGATCTGCGGAAGTCCATTCGGAGAGCTTTCCCAGAGTCGCTGGCTTCAGACCTCCCGAGGGTCGGCCCTTGAGGGGAAGGGACGAGCAAGTCGTCGCGCCTGAAGGCGCTGCTGTTGTCGATGCAGAGGTTATAGGCAAAGGACTTAACTGAGACTGAGTTCCTGAAATGGGTCGATGCTTCAGTCGGTTAGGTAAGACCGGAACCGGTGCTGGGCCGAGCTTCGGAGCACTTGATTGAGACTCAATAGCTTTCTGGGCCCAGGTTTGTGATAAATCAATCCAGCTGCTTCGAACGTTTGCATCGGCTGTTGATGGCCGGGCTGCCTCTGAGTAATGGTCATTGCTTCTTGCAGATGTCAATGGGAAGGATGCGGATGACGGAGGCATCAATCCATGAGTTGCGTCCGAAGTCGTAGGCCGGCCCAGAATCGGCAGTGACGTGCCTTCGTCATCAGACACTCCTTCACCACCTCTTACATCACTCAGGTACAAGCCGCCTCCCACTGAGTGCGTAAGTTCGACTGCTGTAGCAGTAAGCTCCTCACTGCTGATATGACTGCTCTTGCGTGGGAGACCTTGACCTGCCAACGGCTCAGAGCTTCCTACGATGCCCATATTGCCGCTCGTACGAGGCCTTGAATCAGGTGCACCTCCGAGTGGAGTTGGTGTTAAGGGGCCTACGTCCTTCGGTCGTGAATTGGTGAGATTTGCCGTTGACGACTTACCGGAAACCTTCACTGCTGCGGCCGTGCGCGGTCTAGATAGATTTGGCCTTGCAGCCTGCTGTGAAGACGGCTGTGATGGAGGGCGATGGATAACACTCTGAATACGATTCACTGTTTGCTGCAGCTTTGTGCTTCGTTGTGTGTCTGAGAGTCGCGTGATTAATGCAAGCGTGCTTGCTGGTGTGGCTGGCTTAGATGTCGAATCTTGAGAGCTGGGCTGGTTCTCTCCCTCTGTGAGATCCGTCTTTAGCAAATGACTGATGCGATCCAGCTGCTGGCATTCCAGTTCTAGCTGGCGCGCCAGGAGTGCATTTTCCGCAAGAGTCGCATCCAACTCATGCGCGTCGCGTCTCAGACTAGAGGCCAGTGAATTGCGATATGTGTACTTACCAGGAGTTGCGGGGCTTGCGACTAGACCAGCCAATGCCTCTCGGTCTGTGCCGCTGGCGCTTGGCACGAGCACTCGCATCTCGGCAGGAACCTGCAAGGCACTCAACACCTGAGCGTTATTCTCTACGACCTTTGTGAGGGAGTCGATGACTTGCTCCACACGAGCTTGCCATTGCGCTAAGCTGGAGAGTGTATCGCGCTGGAGTTTCACGCCCGCAGTCAATTTGTCAGCCACTGTCTTAAGCATTTCTGAGCTTTGCTTTTGCGCGGATTGCAATAAACTCGCCAAGCTTTGAATGCGGCTCTCCAAACTCGTTCGCTTGGTAACCAGATCACCTAAGGCTCCGGTTTGCAGCTTGGCCTGTTGCTCGCACAGCGCCACCATTTTCTTCGCAGATGCTGCTGTAATCGCATGTTGCTCACGGACAACCGCATACGCATCTCGAGCCATTGATGCCTGCGTAACAAGAGTCGAGCAGTACTCCTGCATCGATCGAAGCTTCTCTTCCATACGGTGGAGCGCAGAACTCGTAGCTTGCAGTGCGTTCTCTCCTGGGTTTACCTTGGCTTGCAGGTTTGCCAGGTCAAAACACAGCTTCGAGTGTCGCTCGCGTGCCTCTTGCACCTGGTCTTCACCATTCTCTACTTCAGCCTGAATCTTCGAGCGGATTTGCCGAACAAATTCATCAAGCGCTAGACTAAGCTGCTCTTCGTTGAGAGGCGGTCCAATGTGCGCTCCAAGCCCTTTCGCTCTCTGGATCGCCAGAGCCCGGTCGCGCCCTTGCAAGGATGTCGACGCCTGGCGCATTGCAAGTTGATATAGATGGAAAGCCAACTCCGCTGAGTCGACACGCCTCTGCATTTCTTCTAAGCGGCGAATTGTCTGTGGATCACCTGTCACCGTCACGGTGTACGAGCGCTGCTCCGTCTTGGCGTCTTCAGACTTGTTGCTGGAAGTGGGAACATTCTGAGCGCGCAGCTGCTGCGAATCCTTTGCGTGCTCTTGATTGATGTCATCTGACACAGGAACTAGAGATCTAGCCTCCCCACGCCCTAGACTAGCTACGGTTGATGAGAACTCTGCCTCGGTCTGACGCAACGCAGAATTAAACTCCTTGACTTTCTCGTCGCTCGACATATTCTCCATCGTTGCACTGTCATCTGAATTGCCTTTTGCAGGGGTTGATTCCTCAGACTTGTGTTCCTGTGGATTGTGGGTGATTGCCGCTTCCGCATTCGGAGACTCTGAGCCTGACGCGAGCTGTGGTGCCTGAGGCTCGGCGGCTGATCCACAGTGACGATTCAACTGCCGGTGGTTTCTGAGAGCAAGCGAGAGCTGGGGATCAGCAAGCCTAGTCTCGACTCCTTGCACCATGGCCTCGGCTCGCATTTGTGACAGTCGAGTCGCTCGATGTCGTTGTTGAGCAGTTGAGATTCCCTCCTGAATCTCGCTGATTTGCTGCTGGATTAGGTCAAACTCCGCCCTTGAAATGCGTGAACGCAGCATGTTTTCAAGGGTAGCTTTATCTACCTTTGAGGCAATCAAAGAATTGAACTGATTGCGTGCCTCCTCGATAGCAAGTGCTAACGCTTCGCGACTGACTGCGTTCCAAGGCGGGGCTGCCGAGGAGGACGATGGTGTGCTGCTCGATAGACCGCTTGGGGCCATCAGGGACGAAGTCAATTGGCCAGCACCGAGATCACCACCACTTTGCCGAACTTGACGCTCGAGTCGTTCTATCCGCTCGTTCTGTCGTTTGAGCCTTGCCAAAAGGTTCTGACATAAACTTTGCAGCGCCACTGTGCTTGATGGGGGACTGGCGCCCACTTGAACCGCTACTTCTCTCCGGGTGGCTCCATAGTCTCCCACGCATTTAATGGTGTGATACTTCGCCAGGTCCACCTGGCTCTCCGATTGAATCGCGAAGACCCCCTCCATGTCTCGAATGGAACCGAGACTTTCCGGTGTGGTCAGGTCCTGGGCTGGCGAAAAAGTCGGCGCAGTCTGCGGTGCCCGGGGAGTTCTCACCGGATCCAGCACGAGCGTAGAGAGTGCCTGGCTCGAGAACTGTAGGTGGTCCAGTCTGCTCATCTTCGTTCACCCAGCTTCAAACGAGCCTTCGCGGATTTGGGGTGATAGTGAGGGTTTGTAAATAACCCACGCTGTTGCGTGTCGTCAGCTAGGGGTATCGACTTCGTATAATAGTTTTAATCCCCAAGCCACCGGTGTGTCGCGTGATTTGCAATCGTTGGAAATGTACACACAGAGCCGTTTTTTAGCGCTCCAAAGCGGTTTCTTTCGAACTTTCGGACCGAGGGCGGGGACTGGGTTTCCGCCTGGCTCGCGGAGCATCCACAATGAGAAGAAAGCAAATTAGACGGAAATAGAGACAAAACGTGGTTTATCACAAGTTTGGTTTATGCAATGTACCTAATACGGCAGACTACCATGATCCTGCCCGCTTACTCTCGGCTGCACCTGTTACTTAGCATGCGCATCCAGAGTCTCGAGCAGAGCACGGATAGCAGTGTCCACCTTAGCATCGTCAATCATGTAGTGAGTTACAATGCGGCAGCGCATAGGGCCCAATGCCATGATCAAGACCTTATGGCCTTCGTTCAGCTTGCTTACTAATGAACTTGCTGTGAGAGTCGTGTGCGCTGGATCAAGCTCGAAGAAGACAATGTTGGAGTCGACCGTGTCGGGATTCAACTTAACGCTTTTGTGCACTGCAAGAGCATCTGCAATGCGGCGTGCGCGTATGTGGTCCTCAGTGACACGCTCGCGCATGTCGCGCAATGCAACAAGTCCACACGCGGCAAGAACACCTGCCTGACGCATACCACCACCCAGCACCTTTCGGATACGGCGAGCCGCAGCGATGAAGGCCTTAGGACCGACAAGAAGAGAACCCACCGGGGCACCAAGACCCTTGGACAAGCAGACAGAGACTGTATCGACTGCTTCGACAAGTTTCGCGACTGGAAGCTTCAAGACCTGTGCGGCATTCCAAATGCGAGCACCATCCATGTGCAGCGCAAGATTGTGTTTCCTGCAGAGTGCTGCGACTTTCTCAACGTACTCCATACTGAGAACACGGCCACCACAAGCATTATGTGTGTTCTCAAGGCAGACGAGTCGCGTCACAGGGAAGTGGACGTTCTCAGTGCGAATGAGCCGCTCGATTTCTTCCAGTGGGAGAGTGCCATCCTCGGCGTTCTTGACCGTGCGAGGGTGCACACCACCGATTGTGGAAATGCCTCCCTGCTCGTAGAGGGAGATGTGGGACTGGTCGCCCAGGATGACCTCAGAACCACGAGTTTGGCAGTGTACCATGACTGCAATAAGATTGCTCATAGTACCAGAAGGGACGAAAAGCGCAGCCTCCTTGTTAAGTAGTTCCGCTGTGGCACACTCAAGCTCGTTGACAGTCGGATCATCACCCATAACGTCATCACCAACAGCGCAAGTGAGCATTGCCTCGCGCATGGCGCGCGTTGGGTGTGTCACGGTGTCACTTCGGAGGTCGACGAATGTTTGTACATCGGTATTTGCGACGATGTTGATTTCATCGAGCTTTGTTTCTGTTACTACTGATGTGTTCGACATTTTAGAATAATTATATCCAGTTTTTTCTGTTGTGCACGACCACGCACCGCCTATTCAAGTTTCATGAAAAAGAGCTGCGTAGAACAAACTTTCGTCTCGGATCGTTCGGATGTTCGTGAATTGCTTTGTGTGGTTTATTAGGACTAGTCAGCCAGAGAGAGACGGGGATGTGCTACTGGCATGGCCGAGCCTGGTCCTACCTGGCCTCGTCTGGCACGATGGGATAGGACCAATGAATATGCAAATGAACAAATCGTTTTCAGCAGAACTACGCCGAGACCTTGTAGGCCAATGAGTGGTGTGATATACAATAAGAAACAGGTTGAGAAAAAGCCATAGTGATGCAAAGCTGCCCGGTCTCGGCTTCCTTCGGCTGCTGCACAGTGATAGAAAAATGCTAATCGGGAAATCAGGTGTTGTTAGTAGGGGATAGGTTGTTGTGGAAGCACCTAATGCCATCGAGTAGATGACGAAGGATTGGCAGATGGGGAGGCTGTCACCGCAGACTTGCTGTCTGTGCCTCGGGCAGAGCGCGGAGAACTTGAGCGAGAACCAACCAGGGAATCGACGTCGCTGGGATCAGCACTAGCAGGACTATTGTAATCGCCCACCTTGGGTCCTCCGAATAAAGGTTGTAACATGTTCTCCTCCAATCGCGACCAGAACAGGGAACTCGTGATGAAACCAAGCACACCCATCGTCGCGATGGGATTTCGCATGCTGTGTGATGTGGAACGAGCACTCAATGAGCGAGATGACCGATTGCGAATCAATTTCGTATGTTCATTCGTGCCTTGCGTGCTACCAATGCTGTCTTCCTCGTCTTCATCGTTGCTCCTCGCTACCTGCGAGTACTCGTCTTCGCTAGCTTCGCTCTCCGACGAATCTGACGGTTTTACGACACGAACCGCACCCATCTCTTCGTCTGCAAGCGAAGGATTGTCCACGCCTGCCCCAGAAGCTGAAGTCTTTGTGCCTTGGCGCTTGGTCTGGATGAGCTCTCCCATGTAAGTCACAATTTTGTCCGTGAAGGCGCCACCGAGCAGGCTGGTTGTCGCAACGATGAAGAGCGTCGTTGTAACCATCACATGATAGTGCGGGCCATGCATGTTAAGCGCAAGAGCAAAAGAAATCGCACCACGCAAGCCACCGCAGAGGACTATCATTTGCATGGGGAACGTGAAAGGCTTATTGGTTCCGGATGCCCAGTTCCAAAGAGAGAGCAAAGGGAATACGACAAACGCTCGGGAAAGGATGACTAGAACAAGCACAATAAAGCAGGCTGGCAGGCTCCAGCGTGTGTGCAAAGTCGGACCAATCGAAACAGCAAACGACAATCCCAAATAGAGGAACACTAAGAGCTCCGCAAATGTTGAAAAAGCTCGGAAACCGAAACGTGTGCTTGTGCGGGTTGGCAAAGATAAGTTATACCAATTGTAGCGCGCCAGCACCGCTCCGCATACGAAAATTGAGACAACGCCGCTTAACTGTAAAACAAGAGCAAGCACATAGGACGCGTAAGCAAACATCAACACGAGAATAAATTCAAAGTGAGGAAAGTCTTGTAAACCGAGACGGCGGAAGAGATAGGAGCAGGCGAAGGCCACAGCCGCTCCCAGCAACACTGACCACAGCAGGACTTGGAAGAAGGAGGCCACGATGGACCCCACTAGTGCCGAAGTAGAAGTCGCAGCGTCAGACGCTGACGCTGTGGTGGCGATTGAGGGAATATCGCGAGCGTGACGTGCTAGCGTATCGAACATCAGAATACCAACAGCGTCGTTGAGCACAGACTCTCCGAAGATAACAGAATATAGTCTCTGCGAGATGTTCAGCTGGGGACTTCCAAGAATGGAAATCGTGGCGACGCTGTCGGTAACGGAGAGTAACGCGCCAAACATTAGGGATTCGAGAATACCAAAGGGCCCAGCGACGAGATGGCCAAACCAGTGTGCCTTACTCGCAAAGTAGGCGCCAAGACCGATGAAAAGTGTTGAAAGCATGACACCTGGGCCCGCAAGCAGCAGGCTTGGAGTCATGCTCTGGAAGAAGTGGCGGCCCTTCAGACTATAGCCGGCATCCAAAATAATTGGTGGAAGCAACAAGAAGAAAAATAACTTCGGAGAGAACGACAGCAGCAACGACGCTGAGCTCGAAAGATGCTCCACACCCGCTGCAGTCTGAGAAGGATTGGCCGTCACTGCTCCAGCCGCACTTGCGCTAACTCCCTTAGAACCGTCGTGACCAGCATGCTCGTGAGCATGCGATGCCGCGATGGCTGAGGCAGCCAGGTTGGGGCCCTGCGCCGTTGGCGCTGAGGCCTGAATCCGTGTCTCAAGCAGAAGGATGACGCATCCCAACAGCATACCGATCAACATCGCGATCGAAGAGTCTGGGAGCCAGCGTGTCTTCCGCTTGCGAAACGCATACGTCGTGAGCAGCACAAAGACCATGGCAAAGACGCCGATGAGACTAACCCATCCAAGCTGGATCGTCTCATCCTCCAGAGAGAGCTCACTGTGATGAGTCGGATTATGGAACGGATTGATAGTCATGGCCTCCTTTTGCGCACCAAGCCCTTGGCCTGATCCTCACTTGGACTAAGGAGAAGTTAGGGCACGAGAGGTAGACAGAATCGTGGCTGTATACAAGTCCTCCTACAGCGGCTTCCCTTTGAATGTGTTTAGATTGGCTGCGAGGCCTCTCGTTCGAGTGGCCCAGGAGAATGACTACAGATATCGATGTAACGTGAGGACGTGTGCGAATGGCATTAAGTCAACCGAGGTTAAACCATGGCGGGGGATCACTCTAATGGCACGGCATGATTCCACAGTCACACGAATACCAAAATACACCAATATGGGTCTTCTGGTCGGAAAGCTGAATAAACAATTCCATCCACCAGTTGATGGAGCGCATTTCCGAAGCTGCGCTCACGCGCGAGGAGATGGTAACCAGGTGTCACGGGCTGTGGATATCCTTGGAGTATTGCTGGAAAGCTACCTTTAAGTGGATTTCAACGGCAGGCGTATACACACGAAGTTTCAACTTAAGAATGTGAGGCACAACAACGATTCGCCTCGGTAACCCTCGGTGATGTCATCGTTGAGTCCTGTGGGTTTATTCACTTAAGAAAACTACAAGCGGCCTCGAGGTGGTGTATATCCCACTTTTTATGATGCAAAACACCCAATAGAACATGTCTCACCCCTCCTCACCTTGTGTCATTGTTCGTCATGTCCCAAAGATGGGCTCCGCATGGATTCGTTAGAGATAGGACTGGGATGATTCGGTGCTAATATACTGCAGATAGTCGTATGTAAGCGTCACCTAGCAGGCCAATAGGCGATTGGCTGGGACCTTTTAAGCGTTGCAGATGTGCCCAGCATGTGGCCCAATCCTCCTGGTGGTCGCGAATTTTTTTGAGCCCGTAAATTTTCACGGCAAACTTTGTCTGTTCACGTTTCCACGCATTCAGAATAGGGGTCGTGGCACGTCCACAGACAGGATATAATCAGGCATCCTAGTACCTCCTGTCTAGCAATATCACCTCTCTGTGTTTACCTCTTAGAACGACCCGGATAACGTGCTATTTAGTCATTCACGGGGTTTGCCGCCGCACCTCCACAGTGCTCGCACTGCTCAGAGGTTAGGAAAGGTTGGGTTAGGATACCAAACAAGCTAAGTTTACTCCGCAACCCCATGAGTGGAGCAGCGCCGAATCCGCCAGCGAAGCGTGTCAAGGCTGCCCCAGCCCAGAGCGATGCCAACGACGAAGTTGCAGAACTCGACACAACCACCATCTTTGATGCCGTAACTGAGTTCGCGAGTGGGAGCGAGGGAGATGAGCAAGATGCCAACGAGAGGAGGTATCGCAAGTCTGCGTTTTCGTTCGATGATGAAGACGAGATTCTCTACCTCAGTGATCAGGACCAAGATGAAGAACCTTACTTTGAAGACGATGACTACAACTACCAAGACGACCAGAATACCAACGATGGACAGGATGAGGAGGAGGATGACAACCAAGACTCTATCGCAAGACCACAGTCAGCATTAGCTAGGCGTCTCGCTGATGCACTTAAGTCGCTCAATGATAGGATAGCGAAGGGGGACAAAGGCCAGCTCAGCATTACACCCTCCAAGCAAAAGCTTCGTTACTTCATCCCGTCTGAGCTCGTCACTCGGTGCTACGCTTGCCGTGGAACGGGTCATAATGCACGTGACTGCCCAAGAAATCCCTCACTTGAACCATGCAGCCTCTGTGCCCTCCCTGGCCACACGCTCAGAGCTTGCCCCAATGCGCCTTGCGCAACGTGCAACCGCTATGGCCACCAAACTGGCACTTGCGGTGTGAAGACGGAGCCATTAATGATCTGCATCATTTGTGGCAGCACTAAGCATCGAATGGACAAGTGCAGATTTAGTCCAATCGAGCATTTCCCGCTTGTTAAGCACCTTCGATGTGTAGTGTGTGGGCAGAAGGGGCATCTCAACTGCGCGGTTGTCCTAGGTAGTGAGCAATTCAAACGTATGTGCCACAACTGTGGCAGCGAAAAGCACGTCTTTGAAGAGTGCAAAGAAAGTAAATTCAACGTGCTCGCACCGGAGAACAACATCATCCTAGACGGAAGAGGTAGGCTGGGCAGTCCTGGAGCAATCACCTGCTTCACTTGCAATAGGCTAGGCCACCGCAGCTCTGATTGTCCTGAAAGGCAGCATGGACGGCACCGCTCGCCTGCTAATCGTGAGTCGGACTATGGACCAATTTGCAACAATTGCGGCTTGCGTGGTCACATCGCGCGGCAATGTCCTAATTATGGGAAGGTCCATCGTGGTATCGGTAACGCCCGATATTCGCCTGTGACTCCCACACACGGTCAGCGAACTCACCGGCGGTTTTAGCGGATATTTCGTGTTGGCTCGTTACTTGCACCTTGTGAATGTATCATAGAGCTTTATGTACATACGTTTTGTCATAAAATTGCAGTCAAATCCACAACCTAGCATGTACTTACGTTCGTCTTATCTGTAAACTGTATCGCTGCGAGGTGATGGTGTTGTGCTTGCAAAACTCAGTGGTTTGGCTGTCATACCAAAATAGCTTCGCTTGGCTGGATTGTCATGTCGAGAATATGTTGGTGCACCGACAATTGCAGGACGAAGTGGGAGTGTTTTGCCCTGAATTGGCTTCAACGGCCCCTGGCTATCCACATACGTTGCGTTGCCTTTAGGCTGAGGTCTGCGTGTCGCTTGCCGTGCCAACGCTTCAGGAACCAGTACAGAACTTGACAAGTCAGCACGACTACGAGTACTCGTTAGCCTGGACAGCTGGGTGGGGGTAGTGGCCGCTGGAGAGGTCGACCTTGAACTAAAGATTGGCGGAAGCGTGTAGTCCGGAGGAGGAGACAAGTCAGTCTTCATGACCAGAGAAGCAGTCGGAGCAAGGGGTAGCGGTACTGATGGTGATGAATCAATGCGCATGTCATCTCGAGGAGTTGTCACGCAGACTTGCGTTGGCAATCTGCCGGGCCGCTCGACCGGAGGAAACGCTGAAACCACCCTCCGTTGAGCTGCAGCTTCTGCGGCTTGTCTATGCCGATTCACCAGCATTCTTTCGTAGCTAAACGAAGATTCAAGTGCAGCCCTAACTCCATAGGTGTCGTCAACATCTAAGAGCTGAGGTCTTGTATCGGAAGATGATGGAGCACTTAGCTGTGTCAATGGTGGCTTGTCTTGTGATCCATCATCAGCGTCTTCAGCAGTATCGTCGTCTGAACATGTATCCGATGTGACTGACGTGTGGAAATCGCTCGCGTCTGTACCTTCGGTGTCCACGGAGTGTGCATCAGAGAGGGAATCAGCACTTGCACATGCTGAAATATCCTTCGCCTTGAAATCTTCTGCTTCTTCTTGCTCTGCGTCTTCACCGCATTTAGACCCCTGAAAGTCCGTAACTTGCGCTACGGCCGGTGAGTTTGCTACCGCATTGGTAGCTGTGGTCATACGCAGAGACGAGACCGATTCGTCCTCTGACGTATTGATTTGCATGGCTTGGTCTGGTTCTAGTGGTGTTGTAGATGACAAGGACTCATCAGGGTGAACCTGTGATGCTCTGATATCCTCTGTGGTTTGCGTTAAGATTATTTCGAGCGCTTCGAGCGTTCTTCGCTCCTGATCGTTTCTTTGGGTATGCTCTGTTGTGGCATAACTTGAGTCGTCAAGGTCTGGGTCAATTGTGAGGCTCCTTAAGGATCGAACTCCATCATTCCTCACCAGGGCCTGCTCCTTAGAAGCCTTGCGCCTCTGTCTTTCCCGCGCAATTTCCTTTGCAACAGAGATAGCTTCGATCGCTAGGCGAAGCTCCAGGAAAATGCCATGCCTCGGTCCATTGGACTGCCCGCGAGCAAATGCTTCAACCTCTCTTCGGCTTTGATTCAGCAGAGTTCCCACACACTCCGTACTACTCTGGAAGGTCCCAGTCGGGAAATAGGAGTCAAGACGCTTTCGGGTCTCCTGTCTTACCCTCCGAATTCGTCGTTGAAGTGCACTCGGCGACTGTCGAACGAGTTCATCGCGTTCAGAAGCTGTGGGCGGGAACCGCGAGGAGTCAAATCGTCGCTGCCATGTGATTTCCAGCGCGGCTTCAAGATGACGCGCACTTGGATCAAGTATTACTAAGCCTCCAGAATTGGATGGATCTCCGGAGTGGTCAGTGGTGGAACCCGGTGACTGAGGAAATAAATACGCTGGTAGAGCGAGACCGCTCTGCGGGCCATATGTACGCAAGCCGCTGCCATAAGAGGGAACCAAACCGACTCTTCCGGGTTTGGGGAGCTTCGAATCGCGCTCACGAACAACGAAGATGCCAGCACGTGTTGCGCTTAGCGGCCGAAGCAATTCCGGTGGCAGGCCGGCAATCCGCTGGGGCGCCAAGCCCCTGCGCCGAGCGAAGCGTCCAGGGAAACATCCCATCGTTGAAGACAGCCACGATAAGCTGCTGAGCTGGCTTGATTCTGGTAGGGAGTCAGTTTGGTAAAGGGTAGCGCTAGGTGGAGACCCAATGAGAGCTGGGAAAGTGGGTCCTTGGGTCGTCTCATCCATCGCTGCCTCCTTATCCTTGGATGACTCGGAGGTAGTCGGAACCGGCGAATTCGTCTGACGCTCTAAAGCCGGTGTAGGACTCTCAATCAATGACGGGATAGCGACACTGGGCTCATCATTTGGTTGCGGGTCGCACGACGCGGTCAATCTGGGAAGCGTTCGATTTTCATGAGGAGCCTCATTAGTGATTACTATACTGACGTCACCATCCTCGAGTAATGCCGTGGAAACCTCTGGCCCCCCGCCCTCGAGCAAGACAGGATGATCAGCATCGAAAGCGAAGGTCTCGGGAGTGCTACTGGGATGTTCCGCTTTAGTAAAACCTACCGCAGTCTCTGAGGCAACGAGAGCGAGGGAGATTCCCTCAGACTTGACTGCTGGTGCAAACGAGGCAGGCTGAGACTCAAACCACTCATTCAGAACAGAAAGGAATTGATCTGACGAGTCGGATTCGAGTTGAGGAAGTGAAGATTGACGCCTTTGTCTGTGAAATTGGCGAATGAGCTGTCGTAGGGAAAGTTGTCTCGTATGGTTGTTGCGTGGTCGCCTTGAAAGCACCTCTATTTCATAATAGCTCTCTCCCTTCTCAGCCGACTCACCTGCGGTCTTCGTTAGCTCGTGCGAAGGCAGTGTCTCTCTTGGGTCACGCGCTTCGTCACCGGTATCCTCTCCTTCATCGGACTCATCGATTCCCTCATGCGGCCTGAAACCAAAATCATATTTGCTAGGAAGCAACGCGGATGAATCTAACGCCACGGAAGGCGAACGAGATGAAGGCAAGTGAGAGAGACGCTCGCGAATCAGAAGAAGCGTATTATACCAGTCTTCGTCGGGCATATCGGGGGGCCTAAGACTTTGAACAGCATCGTTCACACTTAGCTCCCGCTCCAATGTCCTCTCCATGGCCGACCGCAAGGATGGATTCTTGGAAATGGTAGCGAGCAATAGGCTTACGAGATCTTGAGCACTTGAATGGTCAGGTGGCGTCTGCGTTCTTGATGCTGGACGATGTGACTCTCCGGGTACGGAGGTGACGCCACGGGTAGCCCGGCCTTTGACACCAGTCTCAGATGGGGCTGAGAATGACTCTACGAGCTGCTCAACATCTTCCAAGTCCTCTGGTCGCTCAGTTTCTGCCGCTACAGCTTCACGCTCATCCTCGCTATCACTCTCTCCAAACTCCTTCTTTAAGTAAATGCTTCGAGCAGCTGCATCAGCAGCCGATTCGCTGATCCACAGCGAGGATATCGCAGGACTGAGTAAGTTATTGGCATATGATTCACGGACATGCTCTGGCATGGACTCCTGGCTAATCACCATTGATGCACGCCTCATTAAAGTAGAGGCACGCCTACGTAATGACCTGTTGCGATCACGAACCTCCGCCTCTAGTTCCTCAAAACTGCCTGGTGTAGTATCGGTTTTCAACATCTTGTGAAGGACACTCGCGACAGACTCTGGAGTTACAGGGCTTGGCTCTGCTCGAGCACAGCTTTGAGCGTCTCCGAAGTTCGAGAGGGTGGACAGCATTGGTGAAGCCATGGCAGCAAGTAAGGTTTCCCCCCTGCCTCGAGACAACTCTCGCACAACCAACTCCGATGATGGTTCAATGGAGCCTGGAGATCGTATCAGACTGATTAGTTCTTCATCGAGGCGCTGATCCCGTTCCTTCGCTTGGCGATCACTCTCCTGACGCATCTGCTCAAGGCGGTCGATCTCCGCAAGGCGCTGCATAAGCCGAGTGTAGCGATCGTTCAATTCACGATCTTCCGGCGACATCGACTCCGAGGAAGTCTGCGTTTGACGAGTCGTTGCCAGTCCTGTGAGCCCACGAAGATCGTCGCGCTGCAGCGGTACCTCGTCGTCTGCGCTACGAGCCTCTTCGATATATTGATCAATCTTCGCCATGGCGTCCCTATGCTTGACTTCGAGTGGTCGCAGGGCTTCTTCGACTTGGGCACGCCACTCGGAATTAGCCTTGGGATCTGTCAGGGAATTTAGAGACATAGAGAACCTCTTTCTGGTGCTTTTTGACGAGCGCTCTGAAAGAGCAGTGCGCGCTGTATCAGTCAGCGCGATTGGCGAGAGTTGAGATTTAGGCGAGAGGACATCCGTAATTGAAAACACACTCCCCCTGGGCCTTCCAAGGTAAAGTGGAACTGGGGAAGTAGCCAATGGCTTGTGTGCAGACAAGTCTTCACTTCCTGCTACCGCTGAGTGTCCTTGATCCGTGGTGATCTCGATCGACAAATCGTTTTCATCGAGAAGGTCCAAGAGCTGATCCACCTCAGCGCGTCGCAACTTTTCTGATCGAGACTCTGAATGCCTCGCAGTTCGTAAAGGTGACGATGCGGCTCCGTAGTGGTCAGAAGCACTCGAAGTTGGCGTGGGAGTCGCAATTACATACCCTGCATTGCTCCGAGGATATCTCGGAGTCACGACTTTGTGGGAAACCTTTTCAGGTTTTGGTTGGCTCAAGCGCTCCGAAAGAGATCTTGGGGACTCACTCTCGTGAGATGAGGCGACATGCTGTCCTTTTGACCTTTGTTGTTTTGTGCCTGTACGTCGAGAGTAAGGACCTGGCTCAGAAGGCCTGACGCGCGATGAGTCTCCAGAATGCTCTTTTCGCTCGTGGTCTATGTCAGACGATCGACGTGCTTCGTCCGATGGTGTGTGCGCACTAGTTCTCTTGCGTTTTAGAAGCTTCTCGAGCTTGCTTGCCTTTCTGCGCTCAGCTGATTGTGCGAGTGCCTGCGCTGCAGCGAGTGAAGCCTCCCTAGCCTTACGAGCTGCCTCTTCAGCAGCCTCTTCGAGCCGTTTCTTTTCCTCTAGTCTGCGCTTTTGAGCGATCTTCGCCTTGGCACGAACAATGCATTGGGCTAGGCCGAAGACATCCTCTGTCTCCTTGGCGACAAGTTCGTTCAGCTCGTCTAAAGCGTTCCGTTCCAGCAAGTCTTCTATACGTCGCTCCCGATCCTCGAGAGCACGCTTCGAGTCCAACTCAGCCTGGGCACGCTCCGCCTCCCGGGCTTTTTGCTTCCGCTCTGCCTCACGCTCAGCTCGCCGCTGCTGGCGTCGGTATGCCTTACGGGCTTGGCTACGCTCCTCTTTCAGCTGTAAGATCCGTGCCTCCTCTTCATAATCGCCTGGCTTCAATGCCTTCAGCATCTCTGTGATGGTCTCATCTTCACTCGACTCTTCGTCAGAACAGTCATCTTCGTTGTCGGCTTGCGCGACTGCCGCTTGCTGCATCTCTTCCTCTTTCCGTCTACGCTCCTCGGCCCTTGCGAGCCATTCATTGAGTTGTCGCTGCTGCGATTGCAGATAGGTCTCTTTCACGGGGACGATTTCTACCTCCTCCGGAACCTCAGGCAACTTCTCTAAAGCCTCGGCGGCCTCTCTTGCTAACTGCTCGGCGCGCTCTGCTTCTGCCTTAGCTCTCGCGACCTCGGGGTCTGTATCAATATTGCCTTCGTCATCATCCTCGGCAATCATCGCGTCTAGCTCTGCGTCATCGTACTCCCAATTTTCATCAGTGGCCTGGGTGGAAGCCTGATGAGATTGGAGCCAGTGTGTTGCGCTTTCACGCGAGGCTTTGAGGTCTTGTTTCAGCTTCAAAATGGCGGCGCGAGCCGACTCCCTGGTTTGTAATGCGCGACGTTTCGCTTCAACGTCAGCAGCGAGTACATCTCGTGCATAGCGTGACTTGCTCTTTTCAAGCCGGGCCTTCAACCTTGCAGCGAGTTGCGCCTCATGCTCTTTTTGACGAGCGATTTCCTCAGCTCGTCTTTGAGCGCGCTCCTGAGCCAATCTTTCCAACTGCTGACGACGGTCTTCGAATAACAGGCCTGAGCGTGAAAGCGATGCTTGTGCATCTTGATTTGGATCCCCATCTGACCAGAGCTTTGGAGGTAGCACACGATGCTCGTAATCGAGATATTCCTCAGCTGAAAGGGTGCCATACTGGTGTGCTAGACTCAGAACGGTTGCCTCTTGGGCGGGGAGCGCCAAATGAGCCTTAAGTGCGAGCATTTCGACGTCAGAAAGGGGCTTCCAGCGGCGCGGTTGGGCCTTGCTCAGAATACCCCTACCACCTCCACGTAAAGCAAAGGTAGGCTGTTGGCGCGAGGAGTACAAATGGGAGCCTGTCTGGGGAATGATGTTGGGCTCTGAGATGTTGAGGTAGACATCAGACAGGAAGTTCAAATACTCACTGGATGAAGTACCGCGTGTCCAAACATCGGCAAGATCGTATAAACCCTTAAGGAAGCGTCCAAATGTCAGAGAAGAAGCCAGCGACAGCTCCTCGGAAGGTGAGTCACCTACAACCGGCTCGGTGTTGGAACCGTCCAGTTGCTGATTTGGCGAGTGGGTTTGAGGTGACAGCGCTCGAGAAATTTCGTTCAAGACCTCTGACACATGGAGAAGTGCAGTTGCTAAGGTCCGCTGTTGAATCGGTAGCGCTGCAATGTCCTTCACCTTGAGTGCAAGAGAAGATTTCGATGCTTCGTTGGCGACCATGGCTGTACTGGCGGCTGCCTTAGCCTCGGACAAAGTTCGAGTTGCAGTAGCAAAAGGTGACTGCGGACGAGCAAGCGCTTGCTTTTCTTTCTCATGTGCCTCAACAATTGAAGAAATAGAGAGGAGTGGAAGCGCTTTGCTTCGCACAGCCTCAGAAAGCGCGGCGTGCTTTGTAGAAGGATTTCGATCAAATAACGCAGCCAATGCAGTCTCTGCAACCTTGGCAATATGCTTTGGAAGCGCAACCGGGACAAGGATCGCCTTTTTGTTGCTCTCAGCTGATGTGGAATTCTCGGGTTTACTCTCGATGGAAGATGTGCTAGGCTCATCGGCACGTGGGGTGGTAGTTGATGATCGCGCGGAAGATAGAGATGCGATAGATGATGCAGATTCAGTAGCTGGTGTTGTGGAGCTGGAGTTGGAGTTTTCTGCAGCAGTGGATTCCTGCTCCGATGCGGTGTCTGTAACTAGCGTCACGCAGTGCGCGTGTAGTGCCTGATGGAGCGTATATGCAAGTTCAGCCAATCGTAGCCCACCTGAATCACGAATCCAATCATGCTCAACGGTGAGCAGTGCAGTTCCGAAGTTGGCATGCGGCAAGAGGTACTTGTGTACAAGTAGCATGAGGTGGAAGTACATCTCTTTGGTGAACACTAGTGACGGTTTGGGCGTCATCTCCGAAGTTGACTTATCATGTCTCTTATTTGATGAAGATTGATATGATCGGCCATTGGATGGGGGAGCTTGCTGAGGTTGCTTGCCAATGGGCTGCATTCCCGAGGTTAGCCACCAAATCTTGGCTGTGTGAAGCACTTGTGGGCTGAAGAGTACGACTCTTCTGGCAAGCATTTGTGGAATGTTGTAAAGATCTAAATCTCCCGTACGTTGGGCATCGTTAAATCGAGTTAGGACGGCGTCAGACACTCTAGATATACCCATGGGGTAGTCATCGACGTCTGCGGGTGCGGGTTTGGCTTGCTGAATTTGATCTGCAGGTTGTGATTCGATCTGACTACTCGATTTGACAGGCAGCGTGGTTGCGGACGGAGGAAGCGATGTGGAGACTACCGACTGGACATGTTCACCACTTGAGGTGATGGTAGGCCCAGGTGATGAGGAGGTCCCGCCTTCAGCGGTCCCTTCGATGGTGATATGGTCATCTTTGGAAACCAGCATGAGACGCTTGTGTAGGCGTTTGCTCAGCTGAACGAGATTATCCCTTTCCTGCAGAACTAGCTTCTTGATACGCTCTCTTTCTGATGCATTTAGACCTTCGGCTGATTGGCCGCTAGCGCTAACCGCGGGTTCGGGGGCGTTCATATTAAGCCCTTCACCAGGTACTCGGGCAATAGAGAGTGAGCCGTCTGGGGATTTATCCCTGGTTTCCAACGAAGCTGCACCAGCAGCATTAGCAAACCAAAACTCTGGTTCCAAATCATGCAGCAGCAAGCCTTCTTGAGATGCTAGTTGTACAAACGACTTCTCAGCCTGGGCTAGCTTATTCAGCAGTGCAGCAATGAGTCGAGCTTCATGGCTGAATGCATCCTCATTGTCGTTGCCCTGGCCATCGCCATCGTGAAACGGGTGCCTCCATCGCCTTGCCCGAACCCTTCGATTGGCACCATACCGCATCCGGAGAGTGTGCTCTTGCCGTATCTGCCGCAGCTGACGCTGAGACCGCGGGGGCCAGCGGAAGGGCCAGATCGAAGATGCGACTGGTTCGTGGTACTCATCATCCGAATCGGTCGAAAACCCGACCTCGTTTTCGTCATATGAGTCAGACAAGTCATCATCCTCGTAGAGGCCAGCTCCGTGCCTGCTGCTCTTCGTCTTTCTGCGATGCGACTTCTGCTTGGAGCCTTTCTTGTGTATTTCCTCAGGATGGGAGTCGTTGATCACCAGCTCCTCTGCGGCAAACGCGTAATCAAAGCCCCAGCTCTCAGGCACAGCATAAAGCTCTTCCTCGTCACGATCTAATACGGAAACATCCTGGATGGACTGCTGGTGTTGCTGCCTGGACTCGCCAAGGCCGAGGCCTGCGGGCTGGGGGCTGTACATGATACAGTGGCTATGTGTGCTAAGTCACGTGCAGTGCTGGGAGTCTGCGCACCTCACCCAAGTGTATGCACGCTGGGCCAAAAGAAGGACTAGTTAGAGCCTGGGAGTGGCATGACTGATTGTCTAGTACTCTTGAGCCTAAACGGAATTCTGTGTGGGGTAGCAGGAACAGTGGATGATATAGATACGTCAGTTACACCCAAGCATACCATTTACCGTGACATTGCATGGCTAATCCTTGAGCTCCATTAACTGAGGAAATGTAACTTCACTGACCGTTTTTCCCAGTCACGCTCAAGTGGAAGGTGGATGGGTTCTGTCCCCCGTGAAGTTTCCGCTGCGCCGTGCTGTATCTAGGCACGCGCTCAGCCGAGGGGAATGGTCACCAGTATCTTTGCTTGGGAGCCGTCCACTGCCATTAATATCAAGTTTCAAACAATATGTGGTGTATTCAATTCGCTTCCGAATTTCCCTAACCTAAATTGCCCTGGAAGCAGCGACCTGCTGGGCAGTCCAAAGTTGGCCACCTGGCTGAGGTGCCGATTGAGGAGAGTTGTTCCCAAAGCCCCGGCGTACATGTAAGCGACGTCATGCAACACCCCACCTCATCACATTTGTAACGGCCCCGTGGGTCCAATGGAACCGAGACCTCCACTACCCGACTTCATGTCCGCAAACCATTGTACAAACCTCAATGCAACGCTCAGTTTCTTTTCCATCTCAGCAATGTGTTTAGCAAATGTCAACATCTGTGCCCGCAGGTCGGCTGTGTATGCCGTCTGAATCTGCAAATCAGCGGCTGTTTTCTCGTTTTGTTGGCGTAGTAATGTGTCGACTGCTTTCGTTTGTTCTTCGAATTTCTGTTGGATAAGCTGTAGGGAGGGCTTGGTTCGCATTTCTTCCAAAGCAGAGCGTAGTGTTCGTTCGAGTCTCTCGAAGCCCTTGGCACTCTGTTCTGCAATCTGGTCGACCGTCTCGATCTTACGCCCTAGTGCGTCGATTCGGACGATGGTGGCCTCTAGCTCGTTTTGTGTTTGCAGCAACTGAGCAACGTCCTTCTGTAAAACATCGACCGGATCGACCACACGTGAGTTGAGCCAGCTTAGGTCTGGCCGGTTGGCAAGCTCTCGGTGGATCAACTGCATCCTGTGCACAATCGCCTCCTTGTCTTCCTTCTGAGCCAGGACTTGGGATGTCGTGACAGCGGCTTCCTCTAAGGCCTTCAACCGCTGGTTTGCTTGCTCTTGGAAGGCCACAGCTCTCTGTAGCTTCTCTGCGGATGCATTCAGAAGGGGAATTTCTACTCGGTCTACCTTACATGCGATGACGCGTTGCATGGCGAGAACCTCCTCCAGAATTCGATGTTGAGAGTCTTCCAGCTCTTGCACGGTCTGAGCAGAGGCCTTATCTCGGGACAGAATTTCGTTACGTTCATCGAGAAGATCCTTCATTTCTGCCTTAAACTGCGCAAAGTCGCTGAGATCAGCCTTCATACGGGAGGCTTCAGTGAGTTCGGTAATGCGAGCAGCATGGGCATCGATCTGATTGGCAGCCTCTTCAATGTGCTGCCAGGCGCTGGTCCATCTGTGAACGGCCTCTTCCATATGGCTCACACGTGCGTTCAATGCCTGCATCTGTGCTTCGAATTCCCGACGGTGGATGTAGTTAGCCCGCATATCTGCTTCCATTCGAGAGATCTGGGCTTGTTGAGCATCCTGTAGATTTCGAGGGAGGGGGGAGAGGTTAACGATAGATGTGAGGAGGCGCGTCAGTGGGTAGTGCGACATCAAACACAGGCATAGTATACATGCCGCGTGACGTGAGGAGTACTGTTAACGCTCACTTACCAAACGGCTCACAAGACTGCTCATGAGCGCTTGAAGCTTGCCCACATTGATAAACTCCTCGACGCGAGGGATCTCGTCAAGGGTAGACATTTTTGCGTGCGGACGGATACTACTCGTGATCCGCTGTGCAAATCGAGGCTCGAGTCTGGGACGTCTTGTTGGTGCAACTGTGTTGGTCTGGGTCTATAACCGAAGTTTCCGTTTTTCCTTCTCAAGGAAATCTCGTTTGCGACGGATCTGGATGGAGAGCGTGGGGAATTGGGCAATAAGAAGAACAGAAATAGACTTAGAGGAGGCATACCCACAGAATGTTGCATCGATCCTCATCGCGCACGGCGTGTCTTCGCCCGTTTCACATCCCAAGCAAGGTACCTGGCGAGATTCAAAAACTAGCCGTTGGTGGGTTTCCGACACAAGAGGTGTGGGGTGGGTGTAGCGGGTCACTGCTGTTTTCACTGGAATGACAGGGGCGCGGGCCACACTGGCTCGAAATCTGGCGTATATGCATGAGAGGATTTACCTTCTCACGTGGGATGGGAACTCATTCACTGCAACCGACATATCCACTTGTATTCGCTGAGATTGCATGTTTATTACCTGAAGGATCTGCGCTCTGCATCGATATCTGGACCAGGTCAGGACACCTTGGGTATCCAGATATACCACGCAGCCTATGTATTCGCGGATGACCGACGGTAGCACGTCCGCACCTCTACACGGCCGCCAATTTGATGACTCACTAATCGAGATTCGTCGTTCGGAGAAATTTGGCTGTGTCCGGTCCCCACCCGCATGAATGGTCCCCAGGGCCTGGTTGTTTAGAGTGTGTGAGACCTACTCTCGCCAAACTGGATCAAGTCATTAGTAGCTATTGCATCACACTTGGGCCACCGAAGACGAACCAAGCTGTCTATAAAGGCGACAGACGACGAGTGATCCAGGCTACACAGCCTATCAGAATGACTTGGGTATTATCAGACGCCTACTCATGCTACAGAATAGGTTTGCTGAGGCATGCACTTCTGGCGGCGCTTTTAATCAGCTCCGTGATTTACCACAGTTCTGCTCTAACATGTAAGCGAAACGCAACTATGACACCCATCCGACTCAACGATGACCTGGCCTTGATGGCGGGCGATGTTGTCGTTTTCGAGTCTGCGGACCCGCCTGGATTTCTAAGCGCGGTGGACCCCGGCGTAAGAACTCGAGAAGCGCTCAATGACAAGCCCTTTCGAGATACCACATGCAGTCCAATTCCGCTTTACATTGCCCCGAACAGGACTAAGGCCGCTCAGTTCATCGTGCTCCCCATCGCCACAATAGATCCAGATCTCGAAGTTGGCACTTCAGGTTCAGGCCAAGCTACCTCCATCATCGATGCTGTTGGCGATCTCATTACTGATTCCATCACGGATGAGACTCCAAAGCTGGTGTCTACTGTTCAGCTTGTTCACGTCGCGGATGGGCGCTTGCTCGGAATGTATCGCAAGCGCAAGTGCAAGGAGACGATCGCAGTAGATCCTGAAATCGAGGACCTATTCGATGACATCCCAGTGGATGATGCTCCATGGTTAAGTACATCATGCGAAATTGAAATCACATTGGTTCCCATGCTCTTGCCGCGATCATTTAATGAACCATGCACGTATAAACTGGAGGATTTCGAAACCGTGTGGGACCTCCAGGTCTACAGCATGACGAAAAGCGAGCTGTTCAGGCGTAGCAATCGAACATTTGTCGACAATGCTATTAATCAGCTCATTAATCAAACGGCTCCGCTCATCAATGAAACCCTAAACAATATTGCCGACGGAACTCCGCAGCAGGCCTTTAGCCATGTATTCAAGGCCTCTCAACCCACTTCAGCCACTCGGCTTCAAGACGTATTTGGCGATGGAACAGTGATTGCAGAGGTACCGTTAGACACATCAGACACCCACTGGGAAGTTTTTCAAGCGTCATCCTCGTCTTCATCGTCAGGGTCCTCCTCTCCCAGTGGTGGCCTAGACCCGTCCTCAGGATTGAGCATACTAGGCATTGGCAATCTAGGCAACTTAGCAAACTCGGACGGCACCTCGATTGCAGGTGAAACCCCTTCTAGTATTGCTGATGCTGTTGGTCTGAGCAGCGCAATTGGAACTGCGACTCCGTTAATCGATCTGGCAGTACGACAGAACAATGAAAATCTCCAAAACTTTGACCCTGCAACTGCGTTTACGCCCGCTGCAGAGGCTCAGATTGCCGAGCAACAACGCCAATTTCTACAAAGAGCCCAAGACGACATCTTCGAGCATCGTCTTGGCGAAGAAGGTGCCGCAGCCCTCGCGAAGCGAACAGCATCCGCTGTGGTCGGGCTACGCCTACGCATGACTGACCACTCTCTTGTGGAGCTTGTGACGCCTTGTCGGAGCTATGTCACGGTGGACAGTGATGATCAACTGGACGCTGAGTTTGGACCAGGCGCCTGGAATCAACCTAATGGTCAGGTTGCGAGCGAGTCTTCTTCGCCGAGCATGAACATCATACCAGACAACAGGGAACGCTTTCTTGACGGTCGTTCGCTGTCACCCTTTGATACCTCAGCTAAAGTACCTCCAGTCGATGACCCGAAGAACAATAGCCCGAGACAACCAAGGCGAGTCCGTATGTTTAAGGACTCAGATGGAAAGAAAACAAGCATATTTGGCCAGATCGGTGAGACAATTGTAAATGCTATGAGTAACGGTTACAGCCACATTATGAGCTTGTTGCGCGGAAGTTCGGAGACAGACAACACAACGCAGCGTCCACAAGGACATTTTAAGAATGCCAACAGCCGTGTCACGGTAGCTACACCGAAACCCGAGGTGAAGAAAAAGAAGCGTATCATTTTCAGCTCGACTGCGAAAGAAATGTCCCTGAATGGCTTTGAGGCACACCACCTGCGAAGGCGCAAAGGCGATGTGCTCCATCGACGGAGGTCTCGTGAGATACCTGAAATTCCGACGCGCGGCAAGATGCGCGGACCATTAAGCGGCTTTGCGGGCCATCCACTTGCGGTCTTCGACATTGCACCACAAGAAATAGACGATTCGAGCGGAAATCAGGCAGGACCTACACTACCAAGCAGCATGTCATCAGCACAGACAACGACCTACAAAGGCCGCCATTCGCTTAGTGGTTTGTCTCGTGAAAAGTACGCCAGTATCGGCTTGACACAGGAAGATATCGAGTATGCATATTCTAAGGCCAAGATGGAGTACTCTCGTCCTATCTACGCCTTCGATGCGAAACCACCTAAGCGCAGACGCAGCTATCTGGATGGGGATCTGGATCCTCTGTCCACCTCGACTGCGAGTGATCTCCACCTCGAGGCACTGATGCAGGAAGGGTTGAAGGCAATTGAGTATATGAGACTGCTTCAGGAGAGAGAAATCGCACGACGAGCAGAGATGCAGCAGCGAGGGATGATGACGATGAGAGATGATCCGGGAGAGCAGGAGATAGGTGAACCTCGCAGCGACAGTTTGTTTGCATCGCACCGGCCTGGCTCCGTACCTGATGACACTGACGAAATTGATCATAAGTTGCGGAAATGGGGAATGATGACGCTATTTGCAGCAGATGTATTCGAGATGTGTCCAAAGTGGTGGGGCTCTGAACTCATTACACTCGCTCAGGTCTTGGAACATCAAGCCCGTGTGGGTGATACTCATCGCCGGGCAACAGGACGGCATCGGTTCATCACCATGAATCAATGTCGAGACCAGCAAGCATGTGGAGAAGTGGATCCACAGAATCTGCAGGAGCAAATGCATAAGCTACAAGAACACCGGCGTGCACATATCCTGCGGCGGCTCGAGAAGATCCAGCACAAGCATAATATCACCTTCGCTGAAGCCAGACGTCTTCGGCGCAAGAGGAGGCAATTGCTGCGACGGCGCAAGGGTGACGATGATTCAGCCACATTCCAGATTGGACCAAGAACAGTGTTCAGAATGGAAGCACCGCTGAGGAAACCAGGGGGTCGCACAGAGTTCGCTTATCGCAAGGCCGTGCTGTTTGGAGACGAAGAGGAGGTTGAGATTATTGAGAATCCGGGTCACGATGTTTCGGCCTGCAATCTAAATCACCTCCGCGGCAACTTTGCAGTGATGCGTGCCGCTCAACAGCAGAGCGCCCTTTTTGATATTGACGATGAACAGGAGTTCTACCAGTTTATGGAGGATGGTGACGGCGGAACAGGTGGCGATGAGGGAGCTCCTCGTAGCGAGCATCCTGGGTGTACGCCTACCACCGGGTCGTGCTCCGCCGGGACTGCATCAAACGCAGGTATGCTCTGGTCGTTAACAAGACTTCCCTTTGCTGATGTTCCCACCTCTTCGCTATTCCTCTCCGAATCCATGACAGAGGTCAGCTACAACTTGGATGGTGCATTTGCGGACATCATGCCATTTGCGATCGGTCAGCTGGCGCTGCGCAACTATTCTCCATTCGAACAGTTCTTGAGTGCTCGTGCTCTTAAGCGAGTCTATTTCATTTCCACTTTCCGGTGGAGTGTAGGTATCCAGCCGTCGGCCGAAATTGCTTTCACGGATGTTCCAGGTGTCGTGTCCCAGGCGATCGATCAATTAGTGCTACCTGGTCTTGGTGCGCTAGTCGGTGGGCTACTTAACATCATCCTTCCGGGCTCTCAAGCGGTCATAGACCAAATTGTCACTGCCTTACAGGCTCTGTTCCCTGTAGCCACTCTGGGTGTAAGCCTGCTAACTCTCGCAGTGCCCATCACTTGGTCAGGTTCGTACTCCCACGCCGAGGAGTATGAGCTCGCTGCAACTTTCGCGTTATCAGCGGCGCCCTTGACCCATCTTATCGGCCGCGGTGTGATGAATGTCGGGCGGAATTCTGTACCATTCACAGTTGACATCAACCGAAAACTCTACGTTCCACCGGGAGCATTTGGACAAATTGTGGGTCAAGTTATTGATTTCGACTATACTGTCCCTGGAATCTTCGAGGGTGCCAACCTAGTGAGTACTGAATTCATCGTGGACACACTATAATAGATTGGAAATACAGATTCAGTCCATTTTCGTCTTTAACATTGTGCTCATGCGATCAAATGTAACTACCTCAGTTAGAGAGAACCGAGAATGTCCATGCCTGTCATGTTCTGCGGTATTGCCGAGTGATGGCAACCGCACGTATGGCCGCTCTCGTCCATATTAAAAAGCGATTTGTGTGAACACATTGAAAACCCATACGGCGTAGGAGCTGCAGGAAGTGGACAGATGACGCTTCTCGAAAAGAGCTCTCCCTCATCACCAGCATTCACTGAGCAAGTTTGCAGGTAATCCAGATGTTGTTGGTACAGAATCTTTGCTTTCTCTTCTACGGCTTCGTCAGCGACGCTTCCTTTGGGTCTCGCCAGCTCCCTTGACAACGACCAGTCCTCACGCAGGCCCCCATAGCTCTCCGATCGCCCGTCAATCGAACCCATTGAATCGTTCGTCTCGTCAAACAAAATGCCAGAACGCAAGGCGAAGAATATAGACCAAACCTGTACAGGGTCGACGCCGAACGCATGGGAAAGATAATTCCCTTCGCTACCAGTGTGCAGCGCCCTAGCTACCATCGCCTTCCAGCCAGTGTATATGTTATCCGGCACATACTTTTCCTCCGGAACGATAGAGGTGTCAACAAAGCGAGAGTGAGGATAACTTGACTTCGGCGGTGCCTTACGATCAAATATAATGAATTTCGCGAGCTCAAACGCAGAAGCGGTGAGATGGGTCAAGTCCGCGGAGTAACTCACGAAAGGCTTGCCAAGTAATGCCGAGAGAGTTGATGACCAGCTCGCTGTGTGGTCATACGCAATTGATAAGGTGTATACGAGACGCTGCCAAGTCTTGGTCGAGAGAAGTTGGCCGCGACCGGTCGCATGCTGCCATAAAATGCAATGGCTAGCATGATCACGAATAAATGCAGGGAGGCCATTTAAGATGGTATCCTGTTCGAGCCTCGCAGAAAGAGCCATGGTATCCGCCGCAAAGGCCTTCATAAGGTGAGATGAAAGTCCACCCCACTCAAGATCAAGGCCAGAAACGGCAGCCTGCGAAGAAGTGAAAGCCCCATGGGTTGTCTCAACAGCGAGCACGGCCGTTAGGAGAAGCAAATCGATTCCCCATGATATCAAATCCTTTGAAGTCCAGGCAACATGTTCGTCTTTAACCTCTAGTTGAGGTCTCGAGCACCCTAATTGTGAATAGTCGATGTACGATGCAAGCTGGAACTCCCGGGCGGCGAACTGTTCTGTTGCTGTGGCAGGACGTTTGCGGGTGGCTTGCGAGCCGACATCAGCACCACACTCGGCTGGGTCAGGGTGGTGTCCCAACAACTCGATGGTACCAAGCAGGCTGCGACCAGACGACAGCCCTAGGTACACATAGCGCCAGGCGGACGTGACTTCAATCCATGGTTCGATATGGCCCAGGTATGGATCTGCTGTTTCGTTAGGACGCTGCGTCTGGCCAGCGACATATGCCAGGTTGGACGCGGCAATCGCAAGCCACCCAGGGACTGACGGAAGAAGGTTGGCTTGGTCAATTTGGGATGTGTCTTCAAGTGGATGATTGAGCAGCCAGCTGGCATACTGCTTCGCACTTCTTCTGCGGGCTTCGCTCGGCGACAATTCGCCGGGTAAAAGGGGATTCTCGTGTGGCTGAGCTTCGGGGTTGAGGGATGCACCCGGAATTATGATGTTATGAACAATGCTTGGGTCTGTAGGATACAACAATGCATACAAATAGAAACTTTGGGCTGTTCGCAAGACATGAGATGCACGGATCAGTGATGAAGGATCGTTTTGATGGTGCCAAAACAACAGATACCACTCGCGACGCAAGCCACCAGGCGAAGAAACAGAGTTCCCCGTTGCTGACACACGTGACAGTTCTCTGGAGTAGTCAAAATAATATGGCAACTGAGCGTCGAGAATACATCGAAGAGCGGGGGCCGAGAGTAAGTTGTACGCTGCTCCACGAGCAATCAAAGTGGAAGGGTCTGTTGTGTCTGCACTTTTGCCTTCTGGGACCTGGCTCATACATGCGAAATTGGCGACCGTTGAACTGCCTTGATCCATCTCAATTGCAGCGAAGGGTATTCGAGACGACGCGAGCTTCCAGCACTGGCGATGGGATTCTGGAATGGTTTCAGCATCCAAATCATGAAGAGCCTTGCGAACACGTGGGGGTAATGCAATGCAATCAAACTCCATTGCGTAAAACATATTGACTACCTCAAAAGTGCAATTAACACGTGCGTCTGGCTCGGCGTCTGCCTGCGCGACAAATGATTTCGGAGTTGGCAACGTGCAGCTACACGAATCTGGTTCAAGGGCACGAAAAACCAGCTCACGCAAAGCCTCTCCATCAGGAGCTTGTGGTCCCGGATCTTGGGCCCTTAACGCACGTACACGACATGTCAATGGGGCAAGCTCTCTGAAATCTGCAAGTGGAATTGCGTCACCACGCAAATGAAAGGCTCGACGAGCTAAGGCGTAAGCTAATCTCTTGGGGATATGAGGAGACTGCGAAAAAAAGGTTGTGTAGAGGCGTCGAGTCAACACCATGTCAAGCTCAATTAATAGGGGCTGGAGCGCGTGTGACGGTTTCAATACCACGTTCTTCTTCATGCCTGTCAGCAGACGGAGGGAAAAGTCTCGCGCGTTGAAGGAGTTGGTTAACGAATAAGGGGACTTAATAGAATGGAGGACGTCTCGTCTTGAGAGCGAAGCAATGAGCTCCCAAATCGTCACCCACACAGATGCCCAGGAAAATGCACTTTTCTCCGATGATTCGCTCGAATCTGAGTTCAAAACTTGTTGCACAAAGCCTGAGTGAGTTGGATCACGGACTACCAATAGTTTCGTAGTTCGATGCCGATGTGTTCGGACGATGCTCTGGGGAGTTCCAAGAGCCTCGAGAGTCATCACAGAACTGTTAAGAATAGTTCTCTCATCCTTTGCGGTATCGTGGCTCTCAGGGAGTGTAGCGAGTGAAGGGAGTGTGTTGAGGACCAAAGATCTGAACGCGCTTAACACGGTTGGCTCGATTACCTGAATCGCAGTATGTTTCTGGGTTCCCGTAAATAGCAGCAAGTGATTGCGGTTTGTGGGATGCAGAGAAAGTGCCGGCAACTCTGGTGTAAATGACCCTGCCGCGTCGACCCTACCGATAGGAATTCGAGGGGCCAAAACACAAATGTGTTCACGTAAAGCCGCTGCAATGGCGATGTGGACAGCACGATCATCGCTGACACTTGCCATTCTAACAAACGGGATGGGAAGAAATATGCCATTTCGCGCCAAATCGTTGGCAATCTCTAGCTCGTCTTCTTGGCAACCTGTGAGCCGATTAAATAGTTGCGCAACATCATCATCACGGCTGGTTCGAACAACTGCGCTGGAATGTGGATCAAATGGTTCGTACGGGAAGTTCCAAACTTCCTCGAGTTTTGGCTTCGCATAGCACAGGTTCAAAATGCGGTGTGCCAAAAAGAGCTGGACGAGGAATGTCGAGAACGGAGATGCGTTTTCGTGATACCTCGCTCGCCCTGTAAATCGACCGCGGTCTGAGAGGACAATTGGGTTTTGAAGGACCATTCGTAGAGCCAAACGCGATAGATAACCCACTTTGGCTGCAAATGAGGTTTGGGAAGGAGTTTCGTTTGCCTCGGGGCACCCAATCATAGGCAGGTAGAGGATGGCATGGCCCAACATCTTGTAGCCATACTGCTGACCATGACGCATATCGCCGCTAACCGCTTCATCGATGCTCAAAGCACCAACCTTGGATCTCAGGCGCGTTGAATTGACACATTCCCATAAAATGGGAAGTAGGGTGTCCTTCATCGGATCAGTCGACTCTTGGTACTGCTGAGTTGTGGTAAGCGCCAGAGGAGTCGAGCGCATGAGCCCTAGGTTCAATGCCGTTCTGTCGTAAGCCTCACCAAGGCTTTGCAGCCGTTGCACATACAGTGACGCTGCGACGCGAAGCTGCTCCTTCGTGAGGGCCCTCATATCGCGGGTTGCGAAGAATTTCAAAATCACAGACATCAAGCTTTTTGGAATCGCTTGTTTCTTGGAACCTCCACTTAGACTCTCCTTGATGCATTCTCTTATCAAATCGAGAGGTGCGTTGAGGTAGTGGGGACCACGTGCCATGGCAAGCAACCGATGCATTTCATTGTCATCCATGAAGTCATTTTTGCATGCGATCCCGAGCCAAGGGAGTACACAGAGGGGAAGCTCCAATGCATTAGCAACTTCTCGGGGTTTAACGCCAACTGACGTAACGTGGCTATGGGCAGGCGAATGAAAACGATAAATATGAGGCAGGTCAACTGCCAGTGCCGCAAGGAGCTGCAGAATTTCTTGATGGAGCACAGAAATATCAACTTGCTGCACTTCACCGAGCAGGGTCTTGTTATCCAATAAATATGTCACCGCAGGAAGAAGCGCTGCCACCTCTGCACATGCTACGCTCTGTAACGCCTCAGCGTAGGGATTGCGGTAGCAGATGCCAAGTAGCTTGACCGGTGCTCGATGAACTTCCTCCGCGCGCTCCCCGTGCTCGACAGAGTCTGCACATATGCACTCCTGCACAGGCATTACGTAGCAATCGGGGCATGCTCCGGCTGAAAAGCTCGTCGGAATGAACTTGCCCAGCTTGTCGAACTCACCTCGTACCGGTAGAAGTTTTGGATCAAACGCGACTGTTGGAGCATGGTGTGGCGGTGAACTGCGTGCAATCCATTCAGAAGTGGAGGCAAGGGCTTCGAGTTTCTCCCTCAACGCGCGTGGACACGCTGCTAGCACTTGACTAAAGCGAGTCAGTATCCCTTCGGTTCGAGAGCTCAGGGGCCAGTGATACGTCTGGACCTGGAGCTTCGTTGCGTCGACAATCATCGTTTCGCCGAGGTTTGGCACAACATAATAATCGCTGTCGCTTGCGATGATGGCAAAGGCTTTGAGCCGTCGCGCCAAAGCCATGGTGACCACATCTCCATCTCCATCCGCCATGATGACACGGCAACCCGCGCGCATCAGCGTCTCCGCCAATGTGTTAAGGTAGAGCTTTGGAGGGTTGCATATATCAGTTGAGAAGTTTGATGGCTGTAGTGACTTATATAACTTCTGCATCTGGGAAATGAGATTAGCCTCGTTTCCCTCCTCACGCTTGTCCCAGGTATCCATTTTGAACAGTTCTATTCCACCGTCCAGAACGACATGGAGTCTAATTACAGGAACTGAGATGAACCGTGCAAAGCCACCAACGCCAGTGCTCTCCAGCGCTGAGCCTACTCCTCGCGCTTTCGCCTCCGTCCCACTTGCCTTCACATTGCTGCAACCGCCTGAATGCTGATGTGGGGACGACTCTTCTTGTCTGAGACCGTCACTCACTGAAGATGTGCTGGCGGGCTTCTGGTCCGTCTTTTCGGCTGTCGTGGGTGACTCTGAATGAATGCTTTCTCCTTCACTCGCTCGACTCTTGCCCGCGGGTGACGACCAGACTCTACCCTTAGATGAGATGCGTGTTGCATCGGTTCCTGTCACGCTATCACCAATGTGGAGATCTCCACCTGCATCAATGATATAGCACACCGACTCGAAGGCCCGGATGAGTTTGGCGAGCTCGACATCGAGCGAGTGGAGGTCACCTTCAAGAAAGCAGTCGTACTTGGCGCACTGCTGGATCAAGTATGAACGCAAGAAACTGGAGAAATCGATTACAACCTCGAGTCGAGGTAGGGACTGCACCAATGTCGCAAGGTCCGGCGAGGACCGATGTGAGGACGCTTCCGTGTCTCGCTCTGGTTGTTTTGACTCTTGCTGTGGCCCCTTGCTTGCGCATTTGCTCTTGGTCTTGGCAGTCGACCTGGTCTTGTTCTGGATCCCGGCGATGAACCTCTTTGCGAGCTTAATCGCCTCAACGGTAAAGTCCACAGGCCGATGGATACCCTTTCGAAGGATGAATCCGGTCAGCCCGCGCACTCCCATCCTGCAAACCCGTGCGCGTTATCCCAAATCAACTTGAAATCCAATCTTGCGACAAGTTAAACCCCTTTTCACCCTCCCACCGAGTGTGTCCGATTGCTACGAAACCAGGCGGGGTATGTGTCACGTGTGTGGATCACGCAGTATCCAGTGTGTGTGCCGCGCAGCCCACGTGGATCGCGCGCACCAACCCGGTTTCACTTTTCAATTGCAGCAGTTGAGGCTCAAAAATGCACACTGGGGGTATATCGAATGCACTCAGAGTGGGGGTGGATGTTGAATAGAAAGCATATACGTCGATAGGGATTATGTGATAATACTGAATATTCTATTTGGAATGCGCGTGGACGACTCCCCAAGTGATATCTGACAAGTCTTGTACCTCAACACTTTTCCCCGTTCGACATCTCCCCCCTCTTGGTTTGTGGGGTTCCCGAGGCTCTCTGTGTCTTTCATCTGTTGCATTCAGTCCGTTCCGCTGCCTGTTCATGGCCTCGCTACGTGTAGGGCTTGATCTCTCGCCGCTCGCGTCATACCGGACACCAAACATTTAAATTGAGGACCGTTGGAAGAGCAAGGATGCAGTGCGGAATACTCACATGGAAGGCTCTGGCTTGACCCCGTTACGTCTGTGTATAGGTCTGCCTCGGGTTGTGTGCTGTGAATTCACACTTCCTATCCTGAACTCGAATCTAGAACCTGGCCTCAGGCAGCCTGAGTACTTACAATTCCATCTCTCCTTCAGTCCTGGAAACTACTTGCCGCTCTGCCCCACGTGCTGGACCCAATCCAGGAGCCGAAGGTGCGGTGCAGCAGTAGTCACATTGCTTTTCACATCCGATGAGCCGACATGGCCTTGGCCAGGCGTATGGCCATGGCCATGCCGGCCTCAACTCCTCTTCCACCCTGGCAAGTGGTAGCGGGACTGTGAGTACGAGTGGAAGCGGCAGCGGTATTAATGGACTGAGCGGCCTCAGTGGCATCAGCGGAGTTGGTATGAGCAGTGCGAGTCACCTCGGCTCCGCCGGCGCGGGCATGCTAGCCTCAGGCAGTCTAGCTCGGAGTCGTGTGTTGAACACTGGCGGTAGTGGAACTAGCAACAACAGTAGCACGGCAAATGGAGCTGGCAGTACGGCCTCACATCAATTCGTGTCACCCCACATCGCTACAGCATCGGCTGCACAAGCCGTGTCGTTACACCACGCTGCTGGTACAGGTTCTGTCGCTGCCGCTGCGAACACAAGCTTGAGTTCCGCTGGCGATGTTGCAAATGGGATGTCAGCCATGGCTGCAGTGGGTACTGCGCTTGGTGGTAGTGCAGGTGCAAACACATACCATGGTGGAACCTACACACTTATCTTTACTGCACAAGGTCGAGATCCGTTGGAAAACATCAAGGTCACTGGATCCGGAAGTATCAATCGCGTCTTCGACAAGTCTGCCAAAGGTTATATTGTCGAGATTCCGGCAACGAGTCCTGCGACGAAGCTCCAATTCCCGAATACTGAGCGTAAGGGACTGGGCATCATGCAGCCGTTCCTCATCTTTCAGATTCGATTAACCGAGCCTGCCGGGTCTTCCGTAACGCCAACCTGCACCATGGATATAGTTGTCTCCGACACGAAACGTACCCGCCGAAGAATGCTGTTCTCCACGAGCTTCAAAGACATCAGTGTCACTGCATTACACGCCCAGTTGCCCCTTGGCCGATACATCCAGCGAAGCGGTCAATGGGCAACATTGTGCATCGACCTGCAAGGCTTTACTACATCGCTGTTCCGAGAGTCTAAATTTCAGGCACTCGATGAGTTGTCGATTAGTGGTTGCCATATTCGCCGAATCTTCACCACGCGACGTTTACCGGCGTCTGCCTCGATTGCTCTTCAACCAGGACTCCCAAGTCACTCAACGAGTCATTTCCTCTCACCAGAGCCTATCTCTAGGCTGGTCGACTTTACTCCAGGTGTCGATCACGTTACATTAGTGGCATCTCCATATGTAATATCGCCGCGGAGCGGGTTGGCCCCTCTGGGAAGTGGTGATGAAGTCAAAGGTGACCATGTCCTACCGAGTCTAACTGGATCTGCGATCACCATCTCTGGCCCAACTGCCGCTCCAACAAAAACTTCAGGCACAACGCGTCGCGCGGCAACTGCGAGCTCGATTACTCATGCCACCGGTGCAAACGTTGTCCAAGGTCGCGAACGGAGTGGAATCCGTAGGAATCCGCCTGCAGGGCCAGGCTCCACCTTGCAATCAATGAGGACAATTGACCGTGGGCTTGGGGCAACACAGCATGAGGAGAAATCACCCTCATCCCTTGCGAGTATTGGTTTTGGTGAGTTGTTTTACTCTGGTGGTGGGTCAGAACAAGAAGAGCAGCCCCTTGAGGCCTTTGTCACGCCTCGTCAAAAGTCTGTGCCACAGGGATCAACGGCTCCCTCTACCACTTCCACCCCACTCTCGACCGCTGCCTCACGTCAGCAGGCGAGGCCGAGGGCAAGCAATCTGATCTCGAAGCCGCACGAACAGCGGTACCCAGAAGAAGGTGCGCCGAGCTCCATCGTCAGGACATCAGGCTCAATGCTCGTTAATCAAGCCCCCAGTCCGGCTCAGGGGCCGAATGTAGGACCAGGTTTGCCCAGCCCAAGGAAAAGGGTTAATGTCCCGTATGGTGCCGCGTGGAGTGATGATGTAACGCTTGTTGATCTTGATCGTGCCACCTCCTATCTAAGTAACAGTTCGGATGGCTCCTCACAGCAGCATCAGCAACATCAGCAGCAACCCCCACAATTGCAGCGCCCGACTTCGACTAGCACCACGAGCAAGCAAACCCCTCGTATCTCGGCAAGGCCCATAACCCACGCAAAGGGCCAAACGCGCCACGATGAGTCGAATACTGAAACAGACGCAATCAATATGCTCATGAAGAACCACTCAATGTCAGATATTGTGGCATCTGTGAGTAAGATGACTGAGACAGATCAGCAGCCGAAGCCAACACAAAGCATCTTGAGGCCCTCTGAATTGCAATCCCGATTTAACCTAAACGCACGCTCTAGGAAGCCGCCTTTACACACGGATCGAAAGGGTGGGAGCCCTGGTGATGTAGCAGCTCAGACGGCGGCTGAGGTTCTTAAGAATTTGGCCCTTCTAAGGCAGCGAGGCGAGTACAATCCGGAGCTCTTCAACGCTTCAGGTGCAGCCCAAACTGCAGAGGTGAGTAAATCGGTCTCTCGCGATTCTGCAGGTACTGAGGAATCCCCCAGCCCTGCTGCGACTACCAAAGCTATTTCCGCCCAGCCAGTCCGAGAGGAGTCTCGACAGGCACGCGATGAAGTTAGCCAGTCTCAATCCTTGGAGACGAAGTCCCCAGCCTTGGTTTCAGTCGTCACAGCAGGGGCCCAAGACTCGCCGCTGGTTACTCCGCGACCGCAAGAACAAGTGAATATTGGGCGGCCACCATTGCCAGCACCGTTATCGACTTCTTTGAAGCCGACTTCAGGGCGGAACGATGTCAGTGTTTCCCCCAATGCGTTGGCATCAAACCCCCCACTGGCGCCTCTCACAGCCAGAACTGCAGCAAACGAATCGCAGGATAGGGATGATGCTGACACCAGCCCCGGAGAAATGAATCAAAGTTACGAAGAAGGTACAGCACGGCTATCCATTCCTGTAGCATCTCGCGGTTCATTAACTCCAGCTCCTCCAAAGTCCCGGGCACCACAGCGTCGAGAAGCTGACCTAAATGCGCGCCTTGACACTATCTCAGCAACGCTTGCATCGCTGATGAGAAGTAACCTTACAGGCGCGCCGTCGCACCCCCAGCTCTCCTATCCATCGGGCGCTGCAACGGGAGTAGACATGCCAGGCATGCCCACTCAACATCAACCGGGTGATGCCATCAAGCGGAATGTCGCTGATAATGTCACTATCATCGGCCCGCCAATAGCATCTACCTTCATCGAAGCTCGCAACAATGAGAATTCAGCAGCGCCGGTCGAACCTGGTTTGGAAGACACCCAACTGTCGTCGCAAACTTCAACCACCCCTGCTCGCCCAAGCGGAGATCGCGCAGTTCGCGCAACGACTCCCGGAGCAGGAGACCGAACGCCTGCATCACCGGAGAATTCCTCAGGTGCACCGTCTGTTGCTGCCTCACAGCACCGGTCAGCCCATTCTCCTGGTGGAACCCAATCCGTTTCGTCATCTTCCGGTGCCTACTCTGGAATATCAGTATCACTGATTGCAGACCCTCTAGCTGGACTGGCGACTGCATCGTTGGCAGAGTCGTATGCTCCATCCTTGATTGGATGGGGAGACTATGCTGTCAATGTTGCGGCGGCAGCTGCAGCTGTGACAACAAATCCACCAACAGCAGACACTACGGGAAATGTCAAGGAGCCGGCCTCAGGGAAGCAAAAAGAAGCTGATGTGCCATCGGCTATGGAGACCCCGAAGCAGCAGGCTGAACAGAGTACGACTGCTAATGCCCAGGCTCGAGATGCCGCGAGTAAGCTGCAACCTGCTGCGAAACGAGGTGCGCTGCTGGGATTACAGCGTCCAGCTAAAATCCCTGCTCTGAAGTTACAGATTGGTGACAGGCAACAGCAGCAACAGCCGGCTCAATCAACCAATCTGGAGCGGGCGCAGGTCCCACCTAGCACTCAAATCGTCGTTACACAGGAACAGGAGTTGATCGCGCTGGACATGAGCCTCTCCCCAGACAGCAAGCCCGCCGTGTCATCGCTATCCATTGGCGTCCCTCGAACCAACGAGACATCGGCACAGTCCCAACCCACGTTAGCAACGACTGCATTGGCTTCGGACCAGCAAGTGGCCGGGGGTGGCGAAGTCAGTGGAACGTTGGCTCTCTCTGCCAGGAAGTTCACCCCGCGTGTCCAGACCGAGCGAGCAAGGGTTTCAACCAGTAAAGAGCCTGAGCCACTAGATGTTGGAGAGAATACGCAACGCTACGATGGCTCCCCGAACCCTAGTGCAGACGAAGACAGCGACCACGATCCGATAAGTGGTCATGGACTGCCGAATGCTACTGTATTCCGAAGTGGAAGTGAAAGCACTCCTAGCAGTCCAAGCAACGCGCGCCTTTTGGCGTTGCGCAAACCGTCTGTGGATATCCTGATGTATTCTGAAGGTGAGACTGGCGCGAATCTGCCATCCAAGGCCCTTCTCAAACAGCTCTCGATGCCCTTGACGTTGACCAATATCTCCGAGAATGCTACAAATCCCGCTGCAGCTGTTGAAGCTTTACTGCAAAGAACTCTGGGTGGTAAATTGCCGGAGGATCTTACTCAAAAATTGCGTGAGGGCGCGATGATTGCGAGTGGAGGTACCTCAACTCCACGAAAGATGGAACCTGACAGCTCTGGCTCAAAGTCAGTTAATCCCGGCATCACTACGTTGAACATCGACTCGCCCCTCTTGACTGAGAATGAACAGAAATCACCTCAAGATTCCGGCGCAAAGTCTGTACCAACACTCCCTCGAAGCCTGCCAAAGCCCACGGTGGCACCTTCAGCTGCAAACAATTTCCCAGCGCGTGTCGCAGACGTCTTGGCTCGCGTTGAATCCGCACGCAGGCGAAGGATTTTAAAGGAGCATGCTGCCAGGGAACACGGATTAGTTGAGAGCAGTGACGAGGAGTTGTTGATGCTTGATGACTCACACTTTGAAGACGCTGAGGATGGCCGGTCAGATGAAGATAATGCTGACCATGAAGTGGAGCCCCCAGCTGATCTGCAAGAAAACGGAGGTAATCGAGATCTTCTTCAAACAAACGAGGCACTTGACGACGTTGGTCCCATCCACTCATATCGCTCGAATGGCAAGCAGTCGCATCTCCATCCGTGGGTTCAGTCGTCACTTCCAAAGGGACTCTTAGATGCAACGCTTGACTCGACTAATTTAGCGTCGCAATCGATCCATTCCATCGCGTCGCCCTTGCGTGTTGAAGACTTGGCCGCTGTCTCTGGAACATTTGACAATAGTGTCGCGTCAAGTGATCTCTCCACGTTGCAGCCCCAGCCTGTTGCTCAAATCGGAAAAAGAATCCTGCATGTGAACATAGACGATAAGAAACAAGGAGAAAGGAGTGATCTTGATAGCTCTCAAGCACTATCAGATGATATTCATCACCAGGCTGTGACAGCTGAACGTCCGGAGGTTGGTTCGCCAGCCGACTTTGGCGGAAATGGTGACTCTGCATCAAGCGCAACAGACGCAGCCTCAGAGTTCTACTCGCGAAATGCTGAAGGTTACATTCGAGGTCTCACCTCTGTTTCGCCCACGCTAGCTGTATCCGCCACGCACCAACAACTCAGTCCGACTCATACCGCAGCGCACTCGTTTGCAGCCATCACCACGGTGTCGGTTGCACCAACGAACGCAGGTACGACGTCTGGATCAAGCGATATTGGCCGGATCCATGGTGTCGCTGATGTAGCCATCGCAGATATCAACGATCTGGGCGACTCTCAAGAGGTGGATACCCCGACCCAGCTCGCTCCTATTGAGAACCCAGTGACGCACACACATGGTGGCGAGTCATCGGGCAATGCCGTAATGCTCGTGACCGGAAAGCAGCTGCGCACAAAGGCCGTATCCCAGGCGTCTACGCGAAAGCTTACGCCATTCTACGACCCCGACCGAAACGTGAACTCCAGTCCCGGTGCATCCATCCAAACCGTGGTCGAGCCCGTCGACGCAAGCGAGGTGACCAAGAAATCCTTAGCAAAGCACAGCATCTCGTCAATCGATGTGCTTACGAGAACCGACGTCTCGCTGATGAGCAGCACCGAGAGTGTCCACCAGCTTGTTACTACGGATGGCTATCAGCAACAGCCAGTATCGGCAGCCCCAGATGATTACCCTTCAACCACCCCATCTCAGGTTCGCTCAACTCAGGATACCCTGTTGGCCGCGGCAATGGATGGTGTGATAGCACCGAAGGACCCCGGAGATCGGCAAGCATACCCCCCTTTGCGTGAGCAGCATTTGTCACAGCCACCTTCTCCCGCAGTGCCTCGTTCTTACCCCCATGAGAAACTAGAGCTGCGAAGAAGGTCACTGGTGTCTCGCGGAGTCCAGCAAGAACCAATGGATGCTATTGCCGTAAGAAGCTCTTCAGGCACTTATTCTGCTGCATCTCAGCCTGCTGCTATAGGAGGCAATGTTGCGTCCCAACTGGACTCGGTGACGGGGACTGTTATGACGCCCGCCTTTGCCGAGTTGCGCCGATTGCGTTTGGAACAAATCAAGAAGGAAACCCAAGAGGTCGACCAGCAGGGGCATGACCTCACTCACAGCATCACAACAGACAATGTGGTAGTCAACACCGCTGTAGCGGGGTCAGCCCAACCTCCTGGTGAAGATATGCTAGATACGAAAAATGGGGCTCACGTCAGCAGTAGCAGCAGCAACAACAACCACAACAACAGCAATGACGATGGCGACAACCATGCGTTCAACGATAGCGTCGTGGCCAAGTATGAGGCAGGCGATCCGGCCACAACGGACATGCCAGAGCAAACCTATGACCATCACCTGGACCAAGCGGAATATGAAGCCAACTCAGATGCTGATATGGAAGCCGCATATTTGCGTCACCATCTAGGTGAAGATACCGAAGATGCAGAACGTGATGATCAAGGACGGCTCTTCGACCCCATTTTGCAAAAGTACTACGATCCGGACACCGGAGTGTATGTCGATCCATAATGCAACGCAACCTTTGGTTGTCCTGGAATCGGGTTCTTGGTTTTCTGTTGTGCCTTGTATGCCTGTGTATATGTAGGTGTTTTGTACATAAAATTCACACTCATTCGTTATTATGCCATGCCCGCGTACATCCTACCTCTACCACGCCATCTGGGCCGAGTCACTCAGGTGAATCCCAGCCCTCCCCAGTCTTCGAGGTCAGTGGTTCGATTGAAGATGCCACAGTTCTGGTCAGGCGGAATCTCGGGAATCGTGCTGCGCCCTAGTGTATAAACCACACCGCAGTGTGCAGACCTGCTAGAGAAGTTGTAACGACTCCACTCTACCCCGAACTAATCTGCGGATCTCCTCAGAGGTATACCCAGAATACGTCCCCACAGCAGTTCAATCGAGATATTTCGGGTCTTACTCCGGGCGACCTGAGCGTGGGGAGTCAAAGACCCCCGTCCACATGGGATCTACCTATCAGACGCTCTCTCGTCCCCTGTCTGCTCATTCGACGCAACCTGTTCCCACACTCCATATAGGCCTCCTATGAAGAAAGGACTGGTATCCTCAGTGGCTGTGCTCGTGTGGGGCCTCGGTCTTAGTCTGAGCTCGGACCCCATGAGCCTGGCAGCTGCAGCTCCTGTGACGGACAACACCCGAATCCAGGTCGCAGTCGACCCCACTGGCTACGCAAATCCTGCCGCGGCATCCTCCATCGCAGACTCGGTCATCGCTCAGATTGTGGAGAAGCAGTTTGCAGAGTTGAACAAGCCCACTGCGGCTGACATCCTGGCACTAGCCGACAACGATGATGATGACTTCTTCGACGAGGAGCTGGTACGGCGGCGTGATGAGATGCTACGCGAGAACCGAAGACGAGCAGCTGAGGAGGCAGCCGCTGCACTGAGGAGGAAGGCGCAAAAGCAGCAACAGCAACAAGCAACAGACGAAGATGTGCTGAGCAAGCCCATCCCACGTAAGTCCCATGATTACTCGTGGAAGAATACGCCACAGTTGTCGGATCTTTGGCGTATCATCCACGAGGGTACGCTGGATGAGCTCAAGCGGTTCGTTCGAATGAATCCCGACGTCATTCACCACCGAAGTGAAGATGGACGAGGCCCTCTGTGGTGGGCATATGAGTACGGCAAGAAGGATATGATTAAGGCGCTATTGGATTGGGGTGTCACAACCTCAGAGCGCGATAGCCAAGGCAAGACACCTCAGATGATGGCAAAGTAACGCCTCACATCTCGTCCGCGCGAATGCATACTGTAAAAGAAAATTGTAATCAAAGCATGCTCACATTGTCACCATACGAGTTGGGTACTTGTACTATACTTTCCTGTACTCAGGTTGGATCATATATCAAGTCTGCAAGACTGTATTGGTCAAGATCAATATTCTTTTTCTTTTTGTCGTTTGGTAGGAAGATGCTGAGTGGTGGTCGTGTTTGTACAATCACTACCACCTACGCAGCGATCCTACCGCCAGTTCCTCCGTGACCGTGCTGCTGCGAGCGGGTGCTAGGAGCTAAGGGAGCCGTTGAGGAACTGAGAGTGCTTAACTCACAGTGAACTCAACGGCGTTCGATCAACACATTTTCCTTCTCCCCACAGCCAGCCAGTACACGGTTCACGGTTGGTTGAAACCTTCCATATCGTTCATACATACATACATATACGGCGCTGCTCGCTCGCTACTCACTCAATCACACATGTACATACCTGCTCGGCTTGCATCTACCTATGCTGTGGCTCGTTCTCGTAATCCGGTCTAATGTTCTTCTGAGCAAGTCGAGTGTTGTTTGTTTGATGAGATATCGATGGCGTCTCTGCGCGCTCTGTGTGCAGATGCATGTTGCATCTTCCGGTGGGTAAGACGTGCGTGGCGTTGGATAGGTGGGTGTCGTGTGCCAAGTCCAGGGAACAAGTCAAGTCAACAATTGGTCTTGAATAACATTTTCGTTCCCCTCGCCCCGATCTAAAGCCTCATCCATGCCATTGCGTCCTTCCCTATGCACGCACCTATGTACACATCATGCACAAAGATCCCCTCCCCCTTTGGTCCTCTGCTATTTGCGGTGGTTGGTTGGGTTGTCCATGATGTTTGTGTTTAACCAGACTTGAAGAGGAGGATAGCGACCTGACCGAGGTACATGTAGATGAAGCACTTGGTCTCGTGTGTGACGTAGCTACCGAAGTTGCGGCCGACCTGTAGTAGTGGAGAACAAGAAGTGTGCAACAGCAAGCAAGAGGAATATAATGAGCTGGGTGTCAAGCCGATCGTAGGAAACGAATGCCGGATTTGGCGATTGACTGGATGGAATCGGGTGCATCCGAGTCGCCCGTCCATGAATCAGCACAGATACAAAGCCAAACAGCGCATGCAAGTGCAACGTACGATGCAGTGCCAAGTGGGGTTGTGCTTGCGGTCGAACTCCTTCTTGATGTACGCAGCAACGTCTCGCTCAAGGCCGAACTTGCCCTAGATGTTCAATGAATAACGATTTCAAACCGCGGGGTCGAGGCCAAGCAAATCGAGGGTGAGTCCAGAACCATGGTGCAGCACAGGGGTAATCAAGGCAGCTGGGCGATTGCCCCGGTCAGATTCAACGCAAACGACGCGGCATCCTACGTACGAGTGCCGTGGTAGCAATCTCAACGGCTTCGGTTTGCATCTCGGTACTCATGTCCGAGTTCTTGACGACGGCACGGCGCATTTCAGACATCTTCGGTTGTGTTTTTCTACAGTAACGGGGTGGGTTGCACACAGTGGGGCGGTTTTGAGTGGGTTATGTCGTGCGCAAGTGCATCAAACGGCGATGAAAAGGGGGTGGGAAGGGCAGTCAATTTGAAAAGTTGGGGGTGTTGACAAGAATAGAAAAGTGTAAAAGCTAGGCAATAAATGGAATGTCATATGAATTTAGAGTATTGTAATGAATGTAAAGTGCTGATATCTATCAATCTCTAATGTTTTAATCCCACCTCACCCGCGCGATCCCCATCATTTTGCACGAATAATCCATCCAAATTTGAATGTTTTTCAAAGTCGTTACTCTCTGGTCAGCGTCTGCAGGGGCTGGCTGGGTGGGTGGCTGGCCGGGCCGAGTATATGTCGCGGCAATTTTTCGTTCGAGCTGCTCCGAGCTCCAGAAATTCGAATTTGCATATGTACAAGCATCCAACAATTACAAAAAATACATATTCCAGCACGGTTTCTCACACACACCCCAAATATACCAAAACTATATCCACACCACCACCAGGGTGAAATATACCCTGGTGCGCGTTTAGCCCCACAAAAGGTAGGATGAGGCAATGAGGCTGTTCATACTCGGGGTGGTGCATATTGAAAAGTGCGCATCGTGGCATATAGGATTGTGCCAAAACTAGTTGAACTAGTTCGCCATGAAGCCTAGTATCGTTTGCGCCATACTGCTCTGGGCCGCCCTACACCTCGGCCTCGCTTTGGCCTCACAAACCACTCGAGAGGTTTTCGGGGTGGAGACTGAGCTTCTCCCGAAGGAGAATCGGCTACCAGGTACGTTCTTGCTTGACTGTAACTTGCTTTATATGGTGTACTTTCTTTTCTCTCACTGTTTGCGTGTGAATTTGCCGCGACAAAGCCACAGAAATGCACTCATTGAGGTCCATTTTTTCCTGCTCTGCTTCCATGCTCACAGAGATCGAGGAGGCGACTTATGACATCCTGTCGATCGCACTGACCGATGAGAGGATACAGAAATATGAGGTCATGGAGATGAACGTGAGGTTTAAAACTCCACTTTATCTCGATCCCACGCAGCTTCGCCCCTCGGCCAGCCTTTTAGCTGCCATGAGGGAGGGTCTGCTCACGTCGCACTCCGCTGCGCTCACACGATTCTCCAATGAGCGCGAGTACTTTGAGAACGCACGACACCCTCTCAACCACGTGCTGCATCTACAGTGTGGCCCTCGGTGGTTCGCACCCATGAACATGACTGAGGCTGTATACTGTGCCGAGCAACAACGGGTGCATGCCAAGCAGGGCAAGAAGGAGTTGTTTGAGTACTACGAGCGGCTACGGAAGGCCGGTGTCATGGACGACTGTGGGCTTCGAGAGCCAGGTGTCCGTCCGGCAGATCGCGATAGTGACGATCTTGAAGCCCTGTTATATTCAGCGCAACCTGTCGTGATTCCTCGTTACCAAGACACGAAGCACGATACCGATGAAGTGCTGCGGTCCAAGTCACTGCACGGCGCAAAGCGCGCGGCCCAGCCCCTCGTAGCGATGATTTCCCTGCTGAGTGAGGGACAAATGTCCCCGAAGAATAAGAGGAAGGGAATCAACTTCCCTGACGGTGTGTTCGAGTCGGCATCGACCGACGGCGCGATTTTTGGATTCACCGCCTACTTCCTCATGTCATTCACAGCGCCACCTGCCTCTGCAGGCAGCGCAATGGGTAGTCGGACATCTGGAATTGATGGCAATGATGCACCGCTCACACAACCGCCAAGACTTTTCCGTGTAATCACCCCGGCAGAGGCAGCAACCTGCTCACTCTGGGTTCTCCCTACGAGGGATTTCCCACTGCGACGCACACCGAGCGCGGCCTCACCGGACGACATGGAAAATCGTGTCTATGGAAGGATTCCACTCACACCGGCTTCCACCTTGGAGCACGATGACGACGGTGACAACGACGACGCAGGTAATGGTGATCATGAAAACAACACAGTTGAGAGCTCGAGCGTACATGCAACACTTAGCTCCCTCACACAGGCGGCACTGGCGCAGGTCGCTACTGCTGGTATCAAGCATGAGCTTCGTGCTGCGGCACTCGCCATAGGTCTAGACTCGGGAACAACTGAGCAGCTTTCAGACCCGCTCCTGGCGCTTGAGCAGTCACAAGCAAAAGCAGCACAACTTAATTATGTCCAGGACTTTAGTTCGTTTATTGAGCTTGAATCGCCCTTTATTGGTCGAACCAAGTCGTTCGCCATGGATGTATCGAGGGCAGCATCTAACTTTAATGCCAACAGACATGCAACTAAGGCGCCGAGCGGCACTACGTCCTTCCTCAGTGAAAGCGCACGAAAGCGTTTCTCACGCGCGATCATGGCGAGGGCAAAGGACCTTACTGCCTCCACTGTAGGAAGCAGCAGATCGTTGTATGCGTCCCAACAGCCAAATCAGCAGGCTGTTGAAGACCTGAGTCATGATGCAGCTCTTGAACGCCTGGCAGCCGCCGCAAAGCGTGTCGCCGAAGAAAATCTCCTGGAAGAGCAAGCCAAGCTGGCCAACGAGGCTTTGCGGAAGCAGATCGACCTTCAGCTCAAGGCTCGAGCCGAGGCCCGGGCTAAGCGAGTCGAAGGCGAATCATTTGTAGCAATCGCGAACGATGCCGAATCCCTTCGCCGCTTGGAAGAGCGCGAGGCTGAACTTCAGCGCAGACAGATTGAAGCGTTGCGTGAAAGCAGGTTGAATGCTTTCGACTTATCCCCTGAAGAGGAGGCTATATTACTGGAGATAGAAGCACCGCGCTTCGATGAATCGCCGCAAGATACCCAAGAGCGACTGCAGGCCACGCGAGAGCGCATCCTTTCTGACGCAGAGGCTGATGAGGAGTTCCGTAGAACTATCAGTGATCGACCCATGCAAGACCTCGCAACAATCTTCTTCGAAACAGCTAACAAGATCGACGCTGTTATGGCATCAGGTCTCGCTACCGAACAGGTGTTGTCTTCGGTGGCTGACCCTGTCGTGGAAATGGTTCCACCCATTTTGGCCGAGGTCTCGATGAAGATCATGCTACCCGCATTTGTCGGAGTGGCTAAGAACACGATGGCAGATGCTGCAAACAAGTTCTACCTACCTCCAGAGGTATCGGCCCTCATGCCAATGCCCATTTACACTCAGATGCATGAGCGTAGTCTTGTTCTGCCCTATACGTTGAAGTCCATGACCAAACACAGTAACGTGACAGACCAAAGCATTCCAGTAGGCGGGCAGAAGTATCCTATTGATTGGACTAGCAAGGCTACGATTGCTTCGCGACTACTCAACTTCCTGCTTGCCGAACCCCTACGAGAGTCACTGGACATCATGCACGGCTCGCTCACAGCAAACATGTTCGCGCACCTAAATCGCACGGTCACGAGACGCGCAGCACGGGCCTTGTCGGTTGCATTGACTCAGTCGCTTGGCGCGCAGCTCACACGCATGTCTCTGAATATCTTCACCCGCACGTTCACTGTAAAGCCAGCGCAGAGTCTCACTCGCATCCTTTCATCCACGCTAACAAACACCTTGGCGTTGACTGTTACACGTGCACTTACTCGTGCCCCCGTAGCGGATATCATGTGCGAGCTCTGTCGCAAGGGTAAGGATGATTACGACCAGAGTGAACAGCATGTGCTGGAGTATTGTGATGCTTGTTGGTCTGCGGAGGTAGCAGGCCAGAATCAGGAGTACTACACGGCCTACTATGCCAACTACTACAACTGGTACTACACGCATCACTATGGTGGCTACTATGCCAAGCACTTTGCAGAAGGTTACTTTAGCAAGAATCGTGTCGGAGGTTACAAGCCCTAGGCCTAAATGGAATGCTGTGCAGAGCAGTGTCTCTAACCACAGCTACGTAGGCTTGAGTCGGACTGGACTGTTTGTGTTAAGTTAGTTAGGAACGGTTTCTGAACTGTATGTAGATGTAATTGTGAATAAATCCTCTATGTATATTGTGTATGTAACCAATGTGAAGCACTATGCGTATGAAGCATTGCGCAAACCTACACCGAACACACCCCACACAACTCATACCAGGACGCATCGCCCAATTCGGACCTCAATTTCCGCAGTTGGAGAACTTTTCCTGGGAGCGTGAATCTCGGGGCTGGCTTGTTTCCCACGCAAACAAACCATACTATTGGATCTATACTGCGCTCTGAAGCGTAATTAACGCACTAATGAAGCGCACAAAGGCCGATGCCACCTCGGATAGGCCTCTCAGCCAAAAGTGGATGAGTGCCCCCTTGCTCGAGGTGCGGGGAGACACGACCGAGCGGTTCATGACCGCACTCGAAACCCTCGGCGCGCAGTACAAGGGAACGAAGGAAGGCATGACTGAGTGCGGTCGTGGCCTCATCGCTACTGAGGCATTCGAAATCGGCACGGAAATCTGTTCCATCCCAGCTCAGCTCGCAGTAACGGGACCGCTAGCAAGAAAGTCAGCAATCGGCAAAGCCGTCAATGCGGTCATCACGGAACTGCAGATGAAAGGTAAGTCATGCCATTGCGTAGACATGACGAATGGCCAAGGCCCTGCTGCTGCAATGCCTTCCAGCGATATCCTTTTTCTGGAGGACCAACTCGCACTCTACGCTTTCCTGATGTATCATCGTGGGAAGACGTTGCCAAAGAAGTTCGACTCAACGACAGCTTCAGCCTCGACGACTGAAGGCGAATTCTGGTCTATCTATGCTCAGTGGTTGCCAACCAACTACACAGATCCCCTGAACTGGAGTCCTGACTTGAGGTCATTGCTGCTGGCCGGAACGAACCTACTTGAAGTAACCAACATTCGCACCAAATGGCTACGTGACGTGTACGTGTCTGTCATTTGTGAAGCGGTCAAACGAGTGGCCAAGCACTTATTCAAGGCCAATGTCCCGCCCGAGGCGTTCTCATGGTCAGCCTTCCTCTGGGCACACTCGGCGTACACGTCGCGAAGCTTCCCAGCGTCCCTAATACTACACCCAACGCAACGCAGCAAGGCAGCGTACTCGTCGACCGTGCGCGAATTGGGTGTCATGCTCCCTTATATGGATCTGACCAATCATCTTCATAACTACCCGATTTGCTGGTCCTCGTATTTGGTTGCACCCATGGGAGAAAAGGAAGAAGAAATGAAAGCAAGTGACAACTCACGACGCGTAATTTCCTTCAAGCTGGAGGACCCCGCGCTGCCCCTTATTCTGACTCCACCCGAAATCGAGCTCAAGACGGAATTGGAGCCGATATCCCATGATACATCAACCGAACAATTGAACATCAATGGCACACCTCAGAACATGCGCGTTGGATATGTTGCTGGTGTGAACATTTCGGCAGAACAGCAGATCTTCAATAACTATGGTCCTAAGTCCAACGATGAACTGCTGCTGGGTTATGGCTTTGCAGTACCAAACAACCCCTATGAGCGATTCCCGGTGGTTTTGGCAGCGAAAAGCATGCGATTGCATGCTTTGGCCGGACTTGCGCTCTATGGCCTGTCACTCACTCACTATATTGATCGTCATCTTCTACCTGCACCTCTCCTGCAGGCCCTTCGTATATCGGGTGCATTCAGCGATGCGGATTTGTCGCTAATTTCTGCCGCTCGCTCGCCATCAAGCGTGCTGGAGACCCTAGCAAGGACCGACACTACGGCACTTCACATCGCTCTCGGATCGCTCAGGATGCTGATCTTTAGTCGACTAAAGAAACTGGACGAAGCGAGTGCTAAGCTCTACACATACCTTACGTCATCGGAAAGCATGGAGAAGGAGTCGGGAACACAAGATGACATCACAAACTTGAAGTACTTATCGCGCCCTGAGCACTCGAACTTAGTACCTCTGCTAAAGGGCGAATTGAGCCTTATCCGTAAGGAGGCACGCCTTGCTGCGTTGGCTATGGACCCTATATGTGAGTTCCCAGCTTTTGATGCGCTGTACAAAGTATCGGATGCTCGATTCGCGTTAGCCTGTGCACTGCATCTGAGGTCCTCCCAGAGGGCCGTCCTGCTCACAGCCCTGGATCGAATCTACGATTATGAATGTCACACGCACCAGCACGTTTCACACGTAGCAGACTTGAATGCAGGAGGAGAAGCTCGTGATTGCGCGCTGTCCCAAGCTTTTATTGATGACTTCGAAGATTGGAAGAATCGGTATAGATCCTGGGTAGCCCAGCGCGCTGCATGTAGCATTTCCGACGTTCATATGAACCTTCGAATCGATCCTAGTACTGGATTGCTCTCGTTCAATAGCTCGGACGCAAGGCAAGATCGTATAATTGTGTCAATTCCTGCCGCTGCATGGATTACTGTTCGTGAAGCATATGCAGATGAAACATTCCGTGGCGTGCTTGAACCTCTTGTTTCCAACAAGACAGACGAAGCCGTAATCCTCATGTTCTACATCGCACACCACATTTGTCTCGGCAAACACTCGAAACTGTATGATTTCCTTCGATGGTTAACCCTTGACGAGGCGCTCGTTACATCGTACAAAAGCTGGGCCGCTAACAGGCTTCGCACACAAATTCACCGCCAAGCAAAAGATTTGACAAGTCTTACCGACACGATTCAGGTCCCTCTACTTCCAGCCTGTATCAAAGGTTTGAATGGATGGACTGATACTGAACTTTCATACTTTTCCGTACCTTCACTTCATGAATCGCAAGGTAGCTCATCCGAATCTGAGACGAAAGACTGCCCCTTCAGTGAATCGAGGGCAGTCGCCCACGTACGTATTGAAAGAGCCGATATTCGGACGCTCTATGATCAGAGTATTAGTGCAGCAGATGCCGATGCGGATGATAAAAGTTCAGAAACACATGCTCAATCCCTCAAAGTTTCAAATATCTCTTTCGAGATGTTTGCACTTGCGGCTCAGATTTTGAGTCAGCGCTGCGCTTCGATTCGCGGCATAGCAAGCGCATCAGATAGCCAAAACAAGCGAGTCAAGACCGACGAAGCGGTACTTCAAGTCCCCGAGCCAACTTTGGCAATTGTACCATGGCCACTCGAGCTGCCTTGGCTGCGACCCGAGGGAAGCTGTCGAGTCACGATCACTCCAAGTCTGATGAATGACGATGTTCACGTTCCACCCCAGTTCCAAATTGTTCATAATGTTGACTTGGATCAGAAGTCAATCAGTGTTGTACCTGCCACCGGGCGCATTGAATCCGTACTCGAGTCATTTGCAGGTCAGGCTCAACCTACAAGCGACTTTAACTCTGGTCGAGGTGATCTCAGTATGGCTGAGATGTATCAAGACGCCCTTAAGAGCTCCAACGGCCTTGTCCAATTCGAAGAAGCACTGGAAGAACTCCAGCGCCATGGATCGGAGAACCGTTGTGTCAATATCGAAGAAGTACAAAGGAACTCGCTATCAACTTCGACACTTCGACTCGCGCTTGAACGAACGTTGCCAGCTTCACTCCTTCCTGCTGGTCTGCATGATGTTGCAGACAGTAACCGCATTTACGCAGCGGATCAGTGCATCCGATCTTTACCTGAACTGGGGCCTTTCCATCCCTTGTTCCAGGCCTGTGTTGAGTTTAGTCTTGAGTGGATTGTTGACAGGGTTGCTCATTATGTATCTCACGCATCGCTTGACGAACGCTCGCCCACATCCATGGTTATCCGAGCAATTCGAGCGCTCTTTGTCGGGAATCGGCCTGAGACAATTGCTAGATTGCTTGAGCGACGAACTGGAATCAAATATGCATCCATCGCTCTGCCATCAGCCAGACCAATCAGACTGGCCATTGGTGCGGGAGAGACGTCGAGCGCAGATACATGCCGTGTGCTTGCAGCTGCCTTGCCAGTCCAACTACTCACGCTACTTGAAGAAATACTTGCTGTCACAGCCGAAGAGTGTGAGGTTGAAGTGCCACCTCGATCACGTGTATTATCCGAGGGAATGATTTCTGTATCTTTGTCATTGGTGCAGAAGTGGAGCCAAGTGATCCTCTATCTGTTTACCTCCCGAAGACAGCAACACCAGGCTAAGTTGAAGATTCTGTCGGAGCAGCTGAGCCAAGATGATGACGAAACGATCGCACGGCTTCTCGCTTGGACCTGGCACCAGGAGCAAGCTGGGGCACTTTCGATATGGTCGCGAGTGATCGAATCTGTGAGCGATTAGACGAATAATAAAAGGCTGAAACTGGAAATCCGACTCTTGACTAGTTTATTCTACGCTAAATGTGCGATTATACGAAGCCTGTTGCTGCCGAGACGAACTGCACTCGCGATGCTGCGATACTCGCAGCAAGCGTTGCCGAATCCAAGTCCGTTGGTACCGCTCGAACGGCAAACGGCCTAGATCTACGAATCATATCGACTGAAGCGAAGTCTCCTTCGTTCAGAACTAAGAGCAGCTGAAGACCCTTAAAGCCCAGTCCGGTTCGAGGGCTCGTTATGTTAGCTGCCTGGTTGTTACTCGCTGTTGTAGTGGCAGCTGAGGATGCGGGTGGTTGAGGAGCCTCTGGCGAGGCCGGTTGTGTACCATTGGCATCATCAAAGGAGATACTTGCGAGTAGCTTCGCGAGTTGATTTGCTGCTGAAAGACCCAAATTAGATGCATGTGCATATGATGGAAGCAGTGATCGTAGCTGCTCACAGAACGTTCTGACTGCGCCAACATTGTCTGACGAGGGTTCCAACTCTGCGCTCAGATGCAAGAGTGCGTCATAAAGAGCCCGCAGGTTGAACACACGTGACAAGGAAATGACAGAGTTCACTGTGGCTGAGTGTTTGGATACTCCGGCAGCAGATGCGGCAGTTTCGGTCGACGAGGTGTTAACTTGACCACCTGCTCCATACACGGTATACACTGGTGGAACTCCGGAGATATGTGAGAAGGCAACAGGAAGTGTTCCGAATGCATCTGCCAATGTATGGCAGCCCACAGCCATGGCATTCTTGAACCGTGTGGGCAACTCCTTGCTTGCAACTGCCACTGCGACACTTGCTGCATTGGACTTATTCTCCTGCTGACCAGCAACTCCCGCAGCAACACCTTGTGCGGATGTCGAAGGTGCACCTCCTTCGGGGTCACTTGCGCTGCCTGCGCTGACTGCATCGGTGCCAACCAATGCACTACGATGGCCGAGTACGGTGAAAAACGCCGTATTTGGATCTGTTGACAACGGCAAGGTACCCAGTCCGCAAGCCTCGAAGAGGGGGCTGATGGCTTGCATGGCGCAGAGTGGAATGAAATCCCTTGCAGTAACTGCACCCTTTGTAGCAGCACGAAGAACAGCTAACAACGGAATTGGATCGACACTCTCTGGGATAAGCTGGAAGGGTGGTGTGGCATCCTTCTTGTCCTTGGATTCCACTACTACATTAGGGTTGGCGTTGTTAAATGCAGTCATAGCGAGCTTCTGGTCCAAGATACGGGCTTTCGCCGCGTTTAGAAGGGCGTTCATTGACTCGGGAGAGCGCAGAGCATCCATGGATGATGTTTCGTTTGCAAGCGGGCTCACACCTGAGGATGTTGGGCTATTTGCTCCATTGGGTGATCCCGGAGGTGAAGTCGGAGAAGCTGAGGTTGAACTCGTTGGGGTGACTAGCCGCAGCATAGCAGAGCCCGGGAGCTCAATGGATAGTCCTTGCTGGGCTCGACGCATGGCAATGAGATGGCTATCGCCTTTGAGAATCGGTGTTGCGTGGAAAGAATCCACAGTACGGAGCGCGGCTCGCATAGCGAAGCGACCTATGGTATTGCCTGCTGCACGGGACTGGCTGACGAGGACAGCCCGAACTAGATCAGTGCGAGCGAGCGCGACGCCAAGGATGGACTCGAGTGCTGCGGCAATCGGCGTTGTGGAAGCAACATTTGGCAGGGGCTCATTAGCGGATGCAGAGCTACCCACGCCAGCGCCCGCTGCAATCGCAATCGATGGTGATGACGATGCAGCAGTGATGCTCTCGGCGGCCTTCAGGACGTGTGTGCTGTCCATCGAAAGAGAGATAATGCATTGGGTTGTTGGGAAGGCGAGTTTGAGTGCCAACAAGGCATCATTAATCAACTCACCCAGGCGAGGCGCCTCTTTCTCGGTAATGAAACATTGGATCTCGGGGAGAACGCGAGGGTTGCGCAGGCATGATATCGACCGTGGGATTAATGCCAAGTGGGCAATTCGCTCGACTGTGGATGCGACAAGAATATGCGCACGGGGTGCATGAGCTTTGAGAGCCTTGGCATTCTGCGCCGTCCGGATGCGCGTGGCCAGTGCGGCGTATGCGCAAGGCTTTGAGGATGAGGAGTCAGACCCTGCGCCGGCGGCTGCAGCGGCACTTTGAGGGCTTGCTGCAGTGGCAAGCAACTCCTCACTTGTCTTGATTAGAGCGGCAAGAGAGACGTGCACTGCGGGGAAGTTGAGCAGGCAATCGATCATGACAACGTAAGCATTGAGAATGTGCATTCGGTTGGGCGCGACTCCCATTGCACGAAGACGTACAAAAAATGAGACTCCGGGAGGATAATATAACTGGATCGCTTCGATTTCGTCATGAATGGTAGCCTCATCTACAAATACACCGTTAATGCACACATCGATCTCGACGACAATTGGAAGACCTGCATACCCCATGGACTTGGGCGGGACGAAATCAGTAACCTCGTTATAAGAGCATGTGGGTGCTCGGATGCGGTGCAAGAGGTTAGCTGTACTGAAGCCTGGAACCAGCTCCTTGCCAGCATTAGCGCGTGCGAAGAAGGGCGCCAAGTAAACATCCGCTGGCTTCTTAGATGCGAGGTTCGGTTGGACACTGAATCGCTGATCCACTGCAAGGAGCTGTTGTGGGATGCTGTTGGCAAACCGGTCGTTCCATGCAAAAAGATTCATACGATGGAAGAAGTGTGCATCACCGCAGATGAGGGTGACAGTGGCTTCGTTGTGCTCGGTGCACTGCGAGTAGAGGTAAACCTCTCCATTGAGTTGGACTAGGTACGATACGTTCTTCGTAATGTGGTTCATTCCTCCATTGCCGCTGCCGCTGCCGTTACCGCCTATCAGATTACCCAGTCCTACGGCGACAGCGCGGTCAAATACAGCACAGTAAGTGCAAAGCGAACGCGTTTCGTATAGGACACGATCAGGCTGCAGGATGACAGGTTGAGCTACGGTGGCCTTCTTCTCAGCGACCTCGCCTGCAGGTTTGCGGGTGGCCTTATTGAAGCAACTTACGCAGACGCGCACGGGACCGTCCGACTGCTTCAATACAAGTTTGTGATCCGAGCAACGCCAGCAGAAGATACCACCGCATACTCGACAGTGGTGCTTGCGAAGGAACATGGTGAACTTGGCCTGGCAGCCCATGCACTTATCGACGGACTCATCGGGGATCCACTCAGGCTGGCCCGACATTTTGTCTCCAGCGTGATGCCACGTCGAGTGGGCTTTCAATTCAAGGCAAGATGCGATGCGCGGTGGATATAATCCGATTCACAGCAGGTCGAGGGGGACCAAGTCGCACGCGGCGTCCAGTTCAGATGGTTTGCGTATAGTTTTACGTCAAAAGTGGGGTATAATGGATAGATAACGACTGAAGATGAGCTATGGTGAGTCGTCGAGTGGCGTAATCCCGCTATGCGCGGAGATCTTGGCCGCAAAATACAACCAGAGCGGATTGAGCCGGGGCGAAGTTTGGAAACAAGGGAAAAGGCCTAGGATCTTGCATGGTTGTACTCGAAATGGCACTCTAAAACGTGTGATAGTATGACTCCTCACCGTCACACTTCGTGGTGAGCAGCAGGCACTCACCCCCTCGCGAGATATCTCGCTGTATGGAAACAACTTTGGGTCGAATGAGCGACACTTCCAAGCCGTGTGGAACGAACGAGCTGCGCGCGCTTGAGCCGAAAAATGTACCTCCCGAGGTCATGCGCAACTGGCTCAACGCGCAGCTCACGACAGCACAGCGACAGGTAGGTTACTTCACTCAGAAAGGGCGTAATCTTGCTTCAACCCACCCTGAGCCTAGGCTCCTGGCATGCTTGTCACAGCGATTTGTGGGGAAATCATCCAGATCTGAAGAAGTTGCTCACGGTGTATGGTATGCGTTGTCATGATCCATTAATTGTGTCGACAGCACTGAGAAGTGAATCGTCGGTCCTATAAAAAGTCTGTCAATGAGGCTCACTCACCATCACAAATTCGGCTTTTGCTCCCCACTCTCCGCACAAACCCCATATATCCCAAACATATAACATGCCTGCGCTATACATGTCGTCGTATGCGGTCCTATCCTGTGATGACAACTGCATCTGGGCACAGACCCGTGTGTGCAACACAGTGGACGCCGAGCTGAGGTCACTCCCAGCCTCGAGGAAAGTCTTCAAGAAGCAGGGCGAGATCTACTTCCTCTCCACGGCCGACATCGTCCGAGAGGACAACCAGGTTCGTGCCCAGGAGGCTGCCGCCACAGTTACTAGGATACGGACCCGGATGGACCAGCTTCCAAAGTAAATCCCACAAAGTTATATTAGCTCAAGCGTGCTGATCGCCTGATTAACTCTTTGAATGACTTGCTCGAGGTTTGAACTGGCCTCGCCCCTCTCTTTTGTAAATACAGCCCACACATGTACATATAGCCACTCATTCCACAGAGGTCGCTGATGGTACGACCTTGCGATTGCTCCAGGGGGCACTTGATTTCGTCATACAATTGTATGCAAGTTGGTGGACGCTTCGCCATCCAAACTAATGTAGGAGAATAAGACCCAGCAGAATGTTGATTGGTAACCATTACTTGGCATTGATAACTTCTGCCGTGAGGTCGAGCAGGGCCTTGTCCTCTGACCCCTTGGGGCCTGCGGCTTTAATACACTGTAGAGGAGGATGAGAAGGTTGTACCGAGGGCAAGAGTGAGACAGAGTTAAGGACATCAAAGAATCACAAGATGCAAAAAGTTATACACGCAAAAAGTTCATCGCAAATGTCATATTCCTACATACCTGTGCCAAACCATACGCTGCGCGTCGATTATCGCGCTTCAGTTTGAGTGACTGTGCGTAGTGTGCCCTGGCAGTCCGAAGCAACGTTTCCGCATTGATTTCTCCACTGCCACTAGTATTGCTTGTACTACTACTGCTGCCCTTGGACTCATCCCTGCTGGCTTGAGCATATGCAGAGTATGCAGCATCTGCGACCATGATGTGATACAGGTAGTTCTCAGGCTTGATCAACACCAACTCCTCGGCTGCAAACTGGGCAAGACGCCACTCACCAAGCCACATGTACATCTCAAAGAGCTGAACCCACGCGCTCTGGTCTTCCGAGAACAGCTCAACGTATTCGCACATCTCGCGAACTGCGTCGGCGATGCGTCCTTGCTCTCGAAGCATGACGGCCTTACGCTTTCTGGGTCCAGGCTGAGTGGGGTCGAGCTCAACTAGCTTATCGTACATGGCTGCAGCCTGAGCCCATTCCTCAGCATTCTCGAGATCGAGTGCAATGAATCGCCTCACCCTGAGAGACGAGTCACCGAAGCGCTTCTTCAGAGCGTTCTTGCACTCATTCGCGAAGGGATCGTAAGTGTCGAGTGCAGCGATGCCAACCCACTCATAGACCTGCCATAGTTCGGGCATATTGGTGCGCCCCTTCCAGGCCTCAATAAGCTGCTTACCGTGCTTCACCACGACCGCAGGGCGGCGCACACCACGCTGGTGCAGCAGGCTGAGCAAGACATACTGATTCCAAGCCTTGGATCCTGAGGATCCGGCTGCGATGCGTTCCTCAAGAATGGCCACGGCTTCGTCCGCGGTGAACGTATCAAACCCTTCCAGATCGCCTAATGACATTTTGACGTATCAGCTATCACCTATGACAAATGGTATCCTCCGAGGACCGGAATACGATCTGGACCTAACTTTGTGCGACGAATTTGACAATATTGGAGACACTATACCTGCTTTTGAGAGTAATAGTCAACGAATTCAACGGGGAAATGCTCGAATAATGAATCAGATCCTCGTCGAAGCTCACCGGGAACGAGTATTCGATCGGCGAATGTTGAGGAGTTTGACAAGATTCGTCTGATCTCATCCACCAAGAGTTGGACAAGTTTATGAGGTGCGCCCGGAAGGACGATTTTACGGAGCTTTTCGCTATGAGGACAATGGAATATGCGCTGTGACTCATGTGCTGAAATATACTTCACTGGATACGTTTGTTCGCCAAGAATCATTCCCGGGGATCGCGGAAGTCATGCTCCCATCCTCTGGAAAAGTCAGTCCTGATGCAAACTTATCGCGTCAGCTATATCTCGCCAAGCAGTATATGACTGCATCAGGCAATGCATGACATAGTCGCATGAGCGAGTATTCGCGTTATTTGCGGTATGATTGTGCGATGGAAGTAGTTAGTGGCACCCGTATCCATCAGAACCCCCACTTCTGGGGAGATTGTATGCTGCCTGGGGAGGAATACCGCACGTGATCAGCCTCCCAACCCATAAACTGATACAACTCCCCGCCTAAGTCCGGTATCCAGCGTTTCTCATCCTCTCTATGTCACACGGGATGCTGCCCAGCCTCCCCGCAGTTGGGCTCAAAATCCGAGCTACAAACAGAATAGGTATATTGCGGATCTGTGGGAAATGGCAACCAAGTACTCCCAGTATCCGTCAGGGGCCGTGAAGCTTGTGCCCCCAGTGCGTTACGCCGTACCCGATCTCGAAAATACCCCCGGACAGAGCCCCATCGCGGCGTTTATCAATGCACGCACGGAACTACCGTTCTTTGTCACGGAGTTGTCGGGGGACTTCATGGGCAGACGCGCTGTCGCGAAAAGGAAGATTCCCAAAGGCTCAACCCTTATCGTAGAATCGTCTCACGTCTGGATGCCACACCAAGACGCCTACCAGCATATGTGCCACTGCTGCGGCAAAGTCATCTCAGTTAGGAATCTACAACGGGGCCAGAGCAACCCAACCAGCGCCTCGGCATCCTCAACAGCACCAAATCGCATCCGTATGGGCGCGGCTTGGCTCACGTGTTCAGAAGCCTGCCACGCTCGCACCGCGTCCATCGCATCACTCATCGAACGGCTTTGTGAAGGATTCCAAGAACTATGTCAGAACGTCGGCTTTGAGGTGAACCTGGGTCGAATCATCACTCGTTACCTTGTGCTCAGCGCACTCGACAGTGATGCCGCACGCGATGCGTGTCTCCCAACGATCGCTGAGAATAAGAATGGAAACAAGCGGCAGCAAGTCGCGAATGATCCTGAGGTGGTGAACGGGAAAGACCTCAGTGACGACAAGGAGAACAAGACTCGTTCAGATTCAACGCAAGTGTACCGAGTCCCTTTGACCTACGTCCTCTCGCTCCATCCGCATCCACGTTTGAGATGGGAAGGAGACGCTCCGCCTGCGAATGCGGATCCCGAAGAAATCGCCTCCGTCGAAGGCTTCGCGAAAGGGCTTTATCTCCTGCTTCCTCCTGCGATTCGAACAAAGCTCTGCCCTGGAAAGGCCGGTGAATCCATGACAGCACCCAAGGATTTCATCAAGTTGGTTGCTACCATAGCTGGCATCATCAATGCCAACTCTCATGGACTGGTGGCACCCACAGAGGCTATTCAAGAGGGAACTCAACACGCGCTTCAGATGCACCACAAGAGCAGTGCCCTTCAAACCTTCTTGACGAAGGCTACGAAAGCACTGCCGGAATTGCAAGCTGAAGAATCGGAAAAGGACCTCTCTCAGTTGTTTTTGCTGTCTAAACTCGATGTCGGCTCATTCGGCGAGACTGAACTTGGGGCAGGAGTTTTCCCCTTAGCAGCGCAGTTTAATCATTGCTGTGATCCTAACGCCACCTTTTCCACGTCAAATACGTGTGATGGACCGAACTATGGTGCCACAATTCAGGTTCGTGCGATCCGAGACATTGATGAGGGCGAGGAAATTTTCGTGAACTACGTGCCGCTTGATAAATCACGCTACAGTCGTCGCATGAACCTCGTACTTACAAAAGGTTTCGTGTGTAGTTGTATGCGGTGTCTGAGAAAATGTCCCGATGTCCCAAGCGAGGAAGAGCGAGAGGAGACGCTCCAGAGATATGCCGAGGACTGGCGTCTAGGTGCAACGCGCAAGCAGCAATTGTCCAGCACTGAGAGCAAAGCCTTTATGGAACACGACAGACTTGAGAGCTGGAAAACTGGGTCGGAACCCGCTACAGACTTCTGGCTCGATCTTGGAGAAGCGCATAATCTCAACGAGCCTGAAGGAAAGCTCGACCGACCCCCTGCTAACCCGCTCCCGGTGATGCTTCGGAGAATCGTGGATCCCGTGGCGTTTGGGGCTGCTCAGATCAACCGCGAGGTTGTCTCAGTGGTGGAATCCAAGATGGAGCAAGGTAAACTGCTGGTTGAGAGAATCTGTACTTACTCGAGTAGCAATGGACCCGAAGGTGAAAACATCGCCGAAGCTGCTCTGGCCTCTGCCCAGGAGCACGTCCACAAGTACATGGAACTGGCGCAGCAATATGGCAAATATGCCTCCAAAGGCGAGAAGGCGCTGCAAATTTACAAGAACATCCTGACACAAACCCGTGAGAAAATGCGGCAGCATGTTGAGGCTGCGGCAGAAAACATTTACCGTGCGCTTTCACTCAGCCACGAGAAGATGTTCGAGCTGATTCCCCTGTTGCTTCTGGCTTATACACAGTCCTACGACGCGGCCCTGCAGGAAAACGACACCGCCGGCGTGAGCAAATACCGAAACCTAATACTTCGCTGGGCTCAGACACAGGTGTATCTGTTGCGCAAGCTCATTCACAAGTCGTACCCGGGACTGCAAGTCCCAACCCTTCAAAGTGCTGCAGCGCTGGCAAACTGCGAAGTCGCAATGGTTGAGAGTCTGGCCAGTATGCATGGCGCTGCAGATGAGGCGAGTACGCAAAAGCAATTGGCTGTGATCCGCGCATATAGTCAAAGGCGAAAGGAATTGATTCAAGAATTTTCTGAGAATGTGCTCACGGCATATGGTCCACAGTCTGAATTTGTGATTCAGTTGCAGAAGTGCGGCCTCATCCCAAAGATCTAGTTCAATAGCTACATAGCATACATGCACTTTGCGTCACCTGAGGGCTGTACTCCAATTGAAACAATAAAATCGTGACTGGTACATCCTCAGAGTACAGGGAGGCAAGATGGAGATGATTGAAAGACGGGACCAACAGGAATAAATTTGCAATTGCTTTCTATTCTATTCTGACAATAACCGAGTTACTCGACTTTGAGCAACGTCTTGCGCGGCCTTCCGTTGGGACCAACAGTAACGGTCGATTGGTCTTGTTTTGTTGCCTTGGCCTTCATACTGTCGCCACCACTCTTGCTGGATTGCTTCGAAAGATCCTTTTCATCCTTTTCCCCAGATTGCGCGCGCTTCGCAATCTTTGGAAGGGGAATACCCAGCTTATTAAGGGCAACTTTGCATTGCCTCATTGCATCACTGAATGCAGGTCCGACGAACTTTTCAATCTGAGAAGCCCATTCGGCAAGAATGGTGTAGATTTCAAGTGGAGTCTTGGGCACGTAGTCGAGTTCGAGTTCTGCTCCCTCTCCCAGGGCTGGATCCGATGTCGACTCCTGGGTTTCGCTCGTCGTTGACTTGGTCTCTGTCGTAGCTTCTCCCGACTTGCTCGCCTGTTCGCGTTCACTGACTGCCTTTGCTGCGTAATGTGTGGCCAAGGCGGTCCAATTCTTCTCAAGCATGTCGAGGATAGGTCGGAAGTTGTTCACGAGAGTAAAGTATTCATCCACATCTTCGTCATCTGACGACTCTCCATCCTCGCCAGCCTGCTCGCGGCGCAGACGCTTAGAAATATGCCTACTCGCTTCACGCTCAGCATCCATATCAAACTTGATGCCGTTCTCTTCGCAGTAGTTGATCAGGTCTGTAATGAACGTGAGAGTCACCTTGTGCATGACGAGAGCTGCGCTTTCATATTCCTTCATCATGGTGTAGTACTCTGCGCGTTTTGCGATGGGCTCAAGGCAAGCAAGGCGTCGCTCGGCTTCACTTCCACCAGCAGTTGTGTCAATCGTAAAAAGCTCTTCCATGAGGGCATCTGCGTCGACAGGCATTTTGGCTCGCTAAATCGATGATGGAAATAGATCATACACGGTATGAGCATCAATTCTAGGTCTATATCACGGCTATACACATACCGCTCGAACTGACCCCCAAGGTGCATTTCGCGAAATTGGGAGCAGTCAGGGAATATTTCGAGCAAACTTTTAGCCTTTTACGGCTAAATCGGACCAGCAGCTTCGTAGGTAAGGGGATGACCGAGGTGGCCGCGCGGCATGCTGCAAGGTGGCGGAGCGGATCCAGACCACTCGGATGCATTGGGCATACATACCTTTTCAATAATATCAAACACGGACTCATCGCGGACGAGCAGCTCAATCACGAGACGCTCCAATTCGTCGCGCGACATGACTCCGAAGTACACGGAGAGGTCGAGTGGCTTGTCGTTGGATGGATCGGACATTCTGCATGTGACAGGAGGGGATAGTTTCAAGTAGCCAAGGTGTGAGCAAGGTTTTCATTTCACGTCTCAGAGCCTGATTGGCCTCAGATCCCGCGCTCTTTCCAATCATAATGTCTTGGATTCGCTCGCTGTTTCGTGCTTGTTTGGCCGTTTCCGGCTAAAATTCCAGAGCCGAACCGTTCCAGAGCAGGACTGGTTAACGCAGTGTAAGGCCAAGCACGGTCCTGGATTGTATTATATCTCGCGCAGATAGCCTCAAAGCCACTTGCATAAGCTGTGTGTGGAAGTTTAGGGTGGAGAAATCTGCATAGGACAAGCGCGATTGATATTCATTGGAGCCCCTGGGTTGGGACTCCAACCGCGCACACATTCATGAGCCCTATGACGAGGCGGATTACGATTTGTATACCGTTTATGATGTGACATGAGCGAGAAATCGCATCCGACAGCACTGGAAGTGCGCCTTCAGGGCCGCTGGAGTGGAGATCAACTGGGTACAATAAATAGGCAGCAGCAACATCAATCGTGTTGGACTAACCCACCATGTGCGAAGAAGACCTTCGCACAAGGCTAACGCTGCTGTAGAGTAGAACGGGAACTCCATCACCTATCTCCTTAAGACTCGCAGCCTAGCTCGTCGTCCTATGCGTTTCCGTCGAAAATGACGATTGTGCTCACTTACACGGAGAGTTCACCCGAGTCAACGATGACAAGTCGAGCGCTGGTCCTGCCGCTGCTGGAGCCGAAGGACTCAAGGCGCTTGACGACGTCCATGCCCTCAACGACCTCGCCGAAGACGACGTGGCGACCATCGAGCCAAGGAGTGGCAACGGTGGTGATGAAGAACTGAGAACCGTTGGTGTTGGGGCCAGCGTTTGCCATGGAAAGGAGGCCAGGGCGGGAGTGCTTGAACTTGAAGTTCTCGTCAGCGAACTTCGCGCCGTAGATGGACTCACCACCAACACCGGTGCCGTGAGTGAAGTCACCACCCTGGATCATGAACTGAGGAATAACACGGTGGAAAGTGGAACCCTTGTAGTGGAGAGGCTTGCCAGAGGCGCCACTGCCCTTTTCGCCGGTGCAGAGTGCGCGGAAGTTCTCAGCGGTCTTGGGAACGTCTTCGCCATACAAGCCAAAGACGATACGGCCGGCGGGACGGTCATTAATTGCGACGTCAAAGAAAACCTTGTGGGTAATCTTCTGTGCCGAAGCAAGCGCGAGCACGATCGCAAGTGCGAACGCGAGGAGAGCGGTGCGGGACTGCATGTGGGATCTGTTGGTTGTTCAAGAGAAAGATCGCATGGTAGAGTGAGGGCTAGCGGTCCGAATCGTGTGGGCAGGCCACTGCGTACCCGTCAGATCAAGCGAAACGCGGCCTGTCGCGAGAGAGATCTCCAGGAGGAAGGGTGAAACCGCAGTTCATTTCTCTGTTGAACGATGTTATATCGGTGATTAAAATATGAAAACCGCAATATCTCACTGTGATGGGTGTGATGAAATTAAATTCCTCTCACACCATGCGCGTGAATACCCATTTTCAACAACTAGATCACTCTGCATCGTCAGCCGATCTGGACTCTTTTCGCCCGCTGTGACTCACAGTGGCTGCAGCCCGGGGTGAAGGAAAATGTTCGCTCCGCGTCTTTCCCTCTGTCGGTCGGTCCGTCGGTCCGACGGGCCGTTTGGAGTCAAGTGAAGCATGCTTTGCGCACTTGAAAACTAGCCCATGTCAAGCGCCAGCGAGGAAAAAACAGCGCCAAGCAGCGCTAAGCTGGATATATTATCGCACTGTTATATCAAAAGGTAAGACACTACCCAGACTCATTACCAAAATCACTAGTTTACACACGTTTTCAAGTGTGACCACAAATTGTTTCACAGGCTCAGTACTGTGTTTGAGCCCCCTGTTCGGCGTGAGTATCGAGTGTTGTCGCAGGATCGGCATTGCATTACATCGACCTGCCTGCGATGTCTTGTCCTATGCTCTTGATCCCTCCGCATCCTCGGTCTACACCCCTCACGGGATACGCAAAACCTTTGCCGCGGAACGAGACCGTGTGTGTCTACACTGGTTACACCCACGTGTTACACATACCTGGCATACTGTACACTCGATTGAATTAGTTTTAGTGACTATACCACCTCCTAATGATCTGCATAATGAGCGACACACTCATCTGATCGCTCCGTCGTGTGTTTATGCTTACGACCAACCATCTTCCAATCTAGTCGTGATGGACTGCTGCTTGCAGTCGCTAGACACCCGTCGAGTCGATCCGGTGCCGGCGGGACCAAGTCAAAAAGCATGCTAGTGTTCATCACGCAAGAAGAGTACGACGCCCATTTAGTTGAGGCTGCTGAGGTCGAAGCCAAGCGTAGGCTGGGTATTCCCACGACTTTCGTTGAACCTCCCGTGCGCTACGAAGCGATTTGGAGGTGGGATGTCAATTACCCGAAAACGATCGAAAGCGGATTCGTCCCGGTGCCCTCCCAGCATGGTGATGTGTATCGAGGTGGCAATGCGCACTTCATTGTCTACCGTGAAGCGGAAGTGCTCCTATCTCCATTCGCTTCGACATCGACGATCCTTGCCTTGCCATGCGAGTCATTTGAGGCCTTAGCCACTCAACAAGCCAAGAAAAAGAACACTCGCGAGTCGAGGTACATTCCGGCGACTAACCTTACGTCATGCCATACCGCCGAAATCAAAGCGCTTCTTGACGAGGCAGACAAGGTGGACGACCACAATATTGCAATTTCTCGCGCGACAACTGATGCTGGGAGCGCCGTGCCAACTTCGGACTCTGAGGAAGAGGAAGAGCTGCGCCGTGATGAGACTAAGGACGAAATTGACCGGCAACTCTTTTACATCTATGAAAGAACCCACGCCCGCTTCTTTACTGCCTACCGTGCTCGCGAGTCTGACTTTCGACGTGAGGTCGGCTGGTCAGTGGGACCCGAGAATGAAGCAAGTGAAAATGCAGGTAGACCAGTTGTCTGGCGTTGCAAATCTCCAGAGGAGGTTAAGCACATGGTAGAGGATGCGAGAAGCTCTAATGTCGAGGTACGCACGGATTTCCGATGGTACTTTGAACGGGCCAGGGACCAGGCCGAGTACTTTAAAGAACTTGTTCAGAGGGCGGAGGCTCGGCTTGCGAAGAGACAGCGAACGTCCCTTCCGCTAGTATCAGGGACCACTGGATCGACTACTACCCCCATGACTCTTCCAGGGCTCTCGCCATGGGGCAAGCGGAGTCTGGAGTGGATCGAAAAACAAAAAGCGCATGTTCAGGCTGTTAGTGCCAACAGTGAAGCAAAGGAGCCAACTGATCTTAGCGAAGAGGCTATAGATGACGAAGAGGATGATGAAGACAAGGATTTCGAAGATGAAGATGAGGATGGAGATGAGGATGAAGAGGAACACCAAGATGCTATAGCCGACCCACTTCACAAGCTTGGCAAACCCAGCAACACCAGTTGCAACAACAGCACCGACTCGGGGGAAGGTATCGCATCAGAACGGGCACGCGAAAGTGGCGGACTTCCAACGCTGAACGAGTTCCGGATATCGAGTGATCCCATTGCGTCTCCAGATGCTGCTCAGCAATCCAACTGCTCTTTACAGAATCAGACTGCCGAAAGTAACGAGAGCGTAGCATCCTCGCCAAAGTTGGGTCGCAAGCGATCCCTTCGGCGACCATCACTGGAGCCACAACAGCAGCAGTCCCGTGTTGTCGTGTGTCCACGACCCAAACCCATCGCTGCCGCGGGCTATCTTGTTGATGCTCTCCATGGGATGGTGAAGTATATGGCATCACTGCCGAGCGTCTTGATTGTCTCAAGCATGTTTTCTCCACACACTAGTCTCTACCCCACGGCAACGGCACAGCGATTGCCACTCTCCTTTTCAGTACTGGCTACGGATCCTGCCTTCCGGCAACAGATGACTGATCTTCTCAAGTCGGCTAGTACCTTTGCGCTAAGTGATCAAGCCACGCTAAAGCGGGTATCAAATGACTGCATGATCGGTTTGCATCGACATGCCTCGGTTTCACTTATTGACGGTGCGGTCGCACGGAGTATTTACGCTGATTGGAATCCAGACCGGTACGTCAGTTACTTCTCTCCCAATTCAATTCAGAAACCAGTTCGGGAGGAAGCTCCGTCGACGAGCCAGGAAACGAAGCTGAACCTAGAGAGCGGTTGCGATCTTCAAAAAGCATGCACACAAACACTCAGCGACGATGACGAACCTTATAGATCACTCGAAAACCTACAAAAGAGCATCGAAAATGACGTCCCTTTGACTTGGACAATTCAGCCATACCTTGGTCCATTGTACAACAACCCGCTGTGTTCCTCCCCTTCGGAGCCCAGAGTATCAGCATCAGCATGGCCGCTCGTCCAACTAGTGTCAAGCTCTGGTGACGTCTTGGCAGCAGATATCTCCGGCGAGGCGCTCGTACAGCTCAGCAGTCATCAATTTAAGGAAGCTGAGATTTATGATGAACCCTGTCTATCATTCCACATTTGTACCGTCAATCCTGCTGTTACGGTTGAAGCAGCAGTTGCCGAGCAAGTACGCCGTAGACGAGAGATTAGGCAGCTCAATAGGCTCTTCCGAATGAGATATGGCACGAAGTATAGTCGTACTCAACGAGCCCGTGAATTGAAGGCCTCTTCGGAGGATCTTGCGGATGCCGCAAAGGCTTTGTTTGCTGAGGAAGATCGTGAGCTAGCTGTGCTTCATTCTCGAGTGAATATCGAATCTCCCAAGACTGGTGACGGAGAGGGCAAGCACGCTGCCTTCGGTGCAGAGGGAGCTGCAGTACCCTACCTTGATGAACTCGTCGAGGTCCTGGACGATTATTACAACGTAGTTACAGAGGAACGGTTCCATACGGTCCGCAACAATACTCGAATAAGTCCTGATCACAAGCTGGACTTGGGGACTGCACATGAAGACGATGTCAGTCACAGGTTGAGTGTGAAGAGACGACAGAGTCGCGTGACAGACACTCTGATCGGTAAGGATACGTTGACGTGGAAAGACGGTGTATTCGAGCCCGAGCTCGACAACATTCACATTAAGGAGCTAAGATCAATGATGATGAAGACTCAGCATCAGCGAGAATCACTGCTGGTCCGTCAGCATCAAGCTCGAGTTAAAGTTTTGGAGTTGGCACGACAAATGGGAGCAGACGACAGAGTACATGCACTCGAAATTGTCATGAGCCTCTACGGACTCAATCTGCGTGGTTCCATCGCTCAAAGCCTCATTGAAGAGGCTAGAGAGCGCTACAAACTACGCAAGGGAGCGGCCGCAGCGCTGAGGATACTTTCGGACCCAAAGACACTTCAAAGGCTGCCTCCTCAAGAGTATGAGCGTCTGCGTCAACGAGTACTAAGCGCAGGACTTTCGTTGTCTGAACAGGATCACACCGAAGATATCGAAGTTGAAAAGAGGCTTGATGACATTGAGCTTAAGCAGAACGATTACCTGACATCACTATACTCTATCGATGACGGAGATGATGAGAAGTTCGTGCAGGCTTCGGGATCGGATGTTGAAACCGGCGAGGCAGACACGGTCGATTCAGACTTGCGGGCTATTCGTCTTAGCGAAATCAACGGACCACGATATGTCTCAGTGTGGCGTATTATCCCGGCGAGTGTCATAGCCCCACGTCCCAATGAGAAGAGTACTACCCAAGCCGTGGCAGGAGCTGAGAGAGCCAATATTCTAGCTTCGGCAGTGTCTCGAAACGATCCATCCAGTGCCTTCTCTTGTGCCGATAGGAGTCCCGACGATCCTTCTCAGTTCTTTGGTTCTGGGTTGGCTGGTGAGACAAACCTGCAAGGCGACTTCATCTTGCAGCTTGCAGCGTGTCCGGAGACGCCGGAGCTAATAGAGCTCCCTCATCAGGGCGGTTCGTCGGTTACCGAGTGGGCTGTGTCGGGTTGCGGTATTCTCTACGCGACCGCCAAGCGCCAGAACATCCAAGCCTATGAGGCTGCGTGCTTCGCCCTAGATAATACTCTCACGGAGGCAGGCGCTCAACTCAGCCCATCTTCTTCGCACAACATCCCACGAACCCATTCACAAGCTGTATTCGAAACGCTCAAGGCGATGTGTCACGTGTCACCAAGCTCGCCGCTACTACGGTGCTCTGCTCTATCTCCAAAGTTGTGCAGTCTAGGACCCTGGGATGTTCCTGAGAACCGACGCATAACTCGTCCCGTACTCATACCGCTCTCCCGATCAGTTCGCTGGAGCTTCGTCGAGATGCGTCTTCATGGCTGGTTCGCGAAGTTCGTCTGCAGCGAAGATACACCGAGTCAGAATATGCAAGTGAAACCTGATATTCAAGCAAAGCCAGCGACAACGCTGTGCGCAGTATCTCCACTCAGTCCCGGACGCAGTGCCAAGACAGCTCAGCCCAACACATTCTCCTGGGTCATGTGTAAAGATAGTGCGTTTGAAGATCCCCTCTCCACAGAGCTGGCTAGATCTTGTGTTCGCACTTTCTCGCTCAGAGAGATGCCTGACCTGTCTCCATCCAACTTTGCAGTCCTTCGCAAAGCAGTATCTCATTACAATTACTTGAGATTCATTGCTGCTAGACAGTACCTAACTCACTATTCTCAGTTTGAACCGGTCAAGCCATGCACTTATCTCAATGGTCAAAAGGAGCGAATTATTTTGTCACACGCTCTTCAGCAATCCCAGTCTTCCCTAACACGATTCGCACAGGATTACGAGAGGGTCATATCGCGCGAAGCAATAAGGCTCGTGCGCGATCTTGAATTGCGCGCCTTCAGAATGTTCCATGCCGTTCCAGCAACAATGGGTCCAAAAGTGTCGCAGTGGACAGAGATCGGATGCTCGTACTACTCCGTAGGCGGTGCAGATTCCCACCCAGCACAATCATTCGTCCGCCAGCGTAAACTTGCAAACAATCTGACGAAGCAGCTTGGTTCTTTCATCCAGCCCGCAATCGCCGAGCTAAGACGGCTCGAAGGAGTCGTTTTGACTTTGAGCGACGCGAAGACGAAGCTTGAGGGAGATCTTGCTCGAGCTGAATTGGGCCTAAGGAAGGCTCAGCAAGTTGCGTTGCGTTCGGATCGATACATACCAGATTGCATCATCTGCTTTGAAAAGCCTGTCAACTCAATTTTGGTCCCATGTGGGCACATTGTATGTGACGATTGCGTCGGTCAATTGCAACAGTGCCCGTTTTGCCGGACTAGAGTCAAGTCATCTCAACGAGTCTACCTGGTTCGATAAAGCTTTAGCTCACTTTAGTGCTCTTGTAGGAAGGACTAAAGTTCCTGCACGATATATCACTGATCACACGCATTTGGGTATGAAATAAACAGCCCCTTGCATCAGCTTCGTATCCTAAATTGCCATTATTGCAGTCACTTAGATACACCCTTCAAGCGGTCAGGCTGCTGGAGTAGACGCAGATAGTGCAACCGCCGTGAGAGTTCGTAGAGATCTTGCTGTACACTGAGAACTTCATCACGAGGGACGTCTCCAAAAACAGACTCGAACTTCTCATCGCTCCAATGAAAGATCTGGCGAATGTGGATGTCATTCAAAACAAAGTCTTCAATATCGAAATCGGATTCGTGTTCTTCAATCAGATCAGGGAGTGCAGTGGAACCAGGGTGGTGCCTTGCTCGTTCGACATGAGATTCGGCACTAGGCGCTTGGGACGCATGGGCCTCAGGTGCGTTTAAATCCTGCGTCAACCCGAATACCGTACCAATGCGTTCTTTGAGTTCTCGAAGCGTTTGAATCAGTGAGGCAGAGGCTTCGGATGTGCCAGATGACTGATCTTGCATCAGTCTCGCTAGCTCGATATCGATTGCTGTTGCTACTAATTTCGAGAGACCTTCGCCACTGTCGAGTTGACCGTCCCATAGCATGTCTGCGTAATCCGCCAAGTACGCGTCACGCTTTGCACGTCGAATAAGTGCTCTGGCTTCTGCATCCGAAATCTGAGCGGTTCCATCACCGGATTGAATCACTTCAAGCTCTTCTTCGGAGGCTTTTGCGAGGTATTCAGCGAGATACACGAGTTCGAGTCCTGGTGCTTCGGCGTGAGCGCGCTGCAGCAATGTCGCTCGACGTTTACGCTCGTACTCATCCGTTTGCACTCGCGCTAGGTATAGCGTGTCAAGCGCAGCTTCTTGAATCCATACGCGTAGCCGCCCAAATAAATCAGAGTGCCCTACTGGCGGGATGGGGGTGCTTGTAACTTCATGAGCCTCATGGAACACAGATTCAGCCAGGACTCGGTTGGTAACACGCCGCTTTTCTTGACGAGCTGGTTTTCCGCCCAGACCTCCAGCTACCGCCTTGAACATGGAATGGCGACGGTGCGGTTCGCGGGACACGACCACTGATAGAACGCGCGCCAGGTCAAAAGGCTGGGCAAATGCGGAGGAACTGCCATGCTTTGGCGCGGTAATCTTGGAGGGAGACACGGAAAGCAATCTTTCCACAACAGAATCAGTGATTGGAAGGATTGAATCCGGATGTAATTGATAAGGTCGCAACTCACCACTATTCGCGGCTTTCGTGGATGCATACCGGGCTAAGGTAGATCGAACTCTTTGCTCATGTGCATCACTCTCGATCGACTTATCTATCGTGCCCGTCGCACTCTCCCACTCTTCCTCGAATTCATATACCTCATTTTCCCCATCATCGTCATCAATCTCGTCGACATCGCCTTCCTCATCTACATCAGGATCGGTACCGTCCGTTCCATCAATTGCTTGACCGTCAGCGATTGATACCTCTGCATAATCGACATCGCCATCGAGTTCCTCATCGATCAGTTCACCGGTCTTGCGGAACTCCTCCAGCTGCTGCACCAGGCGTTCCTCAACTGCAGACGCCACCTCAGCTTCTGCTTCTAGCATGCGCAATACATCGTCAGGGATCCCTTTGGGTTCAGTCACATCGCCTTCTTCGCTGTCCAGCGACACCATAATATGCTCTCGTCCGTAACGCTTTGAGAACACCTCTTCGCTGCTAGAGGGCGATGTAGCGTTGTGGAGTGATGAGCCTTTCTCCTCGGATTGCGCTCGTGATATCTTGTTCAGATCTTGAACCGCATCATCGACCGCCTTGAAGAGCTCATGAAGTGACTCAAGAGAGGTCGATCGCTCGGCACTTTCAACATCATCCGACTCGGCCGACAACAATGCCATTTGCCCTATGGTTGATGGGATTAACTTCGATGCTGCAACATGACTCGGCCCTTCAGGCAAGGCCTTCGAGTCGGCGTCTTTCGGTGCTCTCGATTCATCCGCTGCCGAAGAAAGTACGTCAGCGTAGTCATCTGTTACATTCATGTGGGGAGCACTGACTAAAGAATGCGGCCACATCGCAGGGGATAATGACAGTTTGGGGAGACTGTCAAGTTCTTCTGGAGCAGAATTGCGAGCTTTCGCAACGCGCTTAGCCTTAATCCACGGCTTCAGTGGGTGAAAAGGCGAAGTAAACTTGCGGACCACGGGCGCAGAAGGCTTGTCCGATGACTGATCAGTAGTCGTACATGATTTTGGCTTCCTGCCACGCTTGGACCTTTGGGGTGGCTGAGGACTGAGTTCTGCTTGAGGTTGATCGTGAGATGCTTCCGATGGAGCCAAGGAATACGCGAGGGCTTGGCGAGGTGTGAGATTATGTGTCTCAGGAGCGGATGGTTGTTTGGAATCGTCTACCCGCGCTGAATGCACTATCAGGTCATCCGGGGACTGCAAAGCAACCTCCTGGTCTGGAGTACTTTCAAACGCCTGAACTCTTTCCTTGGCTCCTCTCAGTCTCAGCCCAGGCATCAGTTCTAACTCCTGTGTTGACAATGAATCCAATTCAATATGTGAAGCTGATTGAGGAGGGGTAGCCTTTTCTTTCTTGATTGGTGTGGCCAGGTCCCATTCTTCAACATCTTCGAATGCAGACGGGTCTTCGACAGGGAGAATTTGGACCGGTCGAGCCCTGACTAGAGGCTGGGGCGGTGGATGGGAGTCTAAGTCCCAATCAAGTCCACTACTATCTTCTGGTGACAACCGGCCGAAATGAGTCCTGGGTATTTGCGAGCTTTGCAGTGAATCAACTAACTCACACTTGGGAGCACAGGCATTCATTTCGCAATCAGCGTTCTCGTTCTCGACCTCGCGACTACTCAGTGGCGTGTGTTCTTCTGCCCTCTCTTGGCCGATCTCGCCCTGCTCATATCTTAGTTCCTGAGCTGCCTGTCTGAGCGCGCGTTCGAGTTCTTCACGTGCAGTTATCGAATGCAACGAACGAATTCCAGACGTAAAAGCAGCTAGTCCAACTCGGCCGTCCGAACCTATTCCGACCCCAGTTCCTGTGCTTGTTGGAGATGATGTAGATGCATTAGCGCCTTTACGACCACGCTCTGCGAGGTCCGATAACTTGTGCCGAGTCCAAACCAATACGGCAGCCAAGCGAGGCAGAATACGCGAATGCAGGCTTGCCATCATGACATGTACCGGCGCGCTCAATATCAACTCACGCGCTGCCTCGTGAACTCGAAATGGATACTTCGAAAATAGGTTTCGGAAGAAACCGTGCTGAAGCTTCACCGATTCGGTATGGTCAAGCTTTTCCGGATCCTTTCGAGCCCAGTGCAAGAGTTGGTCAAGCTGAGGATAACACGGGGGAGCACCTTCCAAAGGCTCACACACTGTTAGCCCTGGAATCAGCGGTGCGGATCCCTTCTTCGCTCGTATTCGAGTTGCGAGTTCTGCGATCATGGCATGTCGTCGAGCTTGTTGTGCCGAGCGTGCTAAGTTTACTCGATCACGGCTGTACCATTGGTCTTCTTCTTGCTGTAGGGAGATTGGGGTTTCCACACCCTTGGTTGGACTCGATGCATTGGGTAACTCTTCAATAACTAAGGTTTCGGGTGCTCTTAACTGCTCTGCTACTGAGTTTGCCGAGAACCTACTCACTCGACGAGCGAGATCGAGAGGCGGTGATGTTGCGGTCGAGAGAGGGATGTTGGATGGGTCAGCACGGGCAATTTCATTAGATGATCCTCGTGCATCTCTCGTGATCTGCAGCTTTGAGTCATCCCGAATCCTACTCGCTTTCTCGGTGAGGAGACGAAGAACTGCTTCGATCTCTGCCAATGGTATCCGCTGGCTCTCGGATTGGGAGCTAGACTTGAGCGACGCTCTGAGCGCGGATAGATATGCCATGACACGGTTAAGTTCTGCAAGGCGCTGTGGTGACAGAAGGGGAGAACGTGACGGTGAACCGTGGTCTTTTTCTAGCTGTTTCTCAGTTTCAGGACTCTGGCTATGAGTCTGAAACTTTGCAGAAGACAATGACCTCCCTGCTGCTGCACCACCCCTACTCGTCGTCGCCGTCACATCCTTTCTTTGACGCCGTTGAAGTGGATCCTGCGATTCGATAACGTTACCTTTGGTTCTAGTGCCTGGCTTATTTGCTTTCCGCACTGCTTGTTTTAATTGTGTGGCAACATCCAGCTCCGATTGTCTGGTCTGGACCTGCGAGAGGTAACGGGCAGGTGCGTGAAGGACTACCGCAGAATATGAGGTGCTGTGAAAGCACGAACTGTTTTTCGATAGTCTCGCGCTCTTTAGCTTACTGGGTGCGCTCGAAACAGGGTGATTCTCGCCAGAGTCATGAGGGAGTGAAGCAGAGCTGAGGGACGGGCTGCTGAGCTTCTTGAAGTGATTGATTTCGTCCGAGCTCCTGCCATCGTCCTCAAAATCGAACGTTCCGTCAGATGAAAGGTCGTCCTCCCATCCAGGCTCATCATTCAGGGCGTCGTCATCTTGGAAGGGATTGTCCAAAGCCGCCTGCTGCGCCAAATCTCGAACCCTACGAAGGTCAATATCTGTCGGAAGGTGAGTTGACCGCGAAGCAGGCGCGAGATGATTCAATGCTGGATCTGAATATCCAAGGGTCGCGTCATGCCGCATCATACGACGCTTCTTGAGGGCTGATGCTAAGGCTAATGCTGCTCTACTGGCAATTTGATCTGCAGCTGAGAGGGGATTTTGGACTTGGGAGTGCGAGGAGTCCTCAGGAACTGTTCCGACTCCTGATCGTTGGGGTTCAATCGATGCTGGCAATGGACCGAAGACTCTTTCAAATTCCGCAATCGTATGCTGCCGTGGGGTTGGAGAACGCAGTGCTGGATCCCTTACAAGAGATCGACCAAGTACTCCATACCCATCAAGAAGCTCTAGAAACCCAGCAGCAAAGGCATGCAGGACACAAATCTTTGGCACGATGTTATGTTCCATGCGCAGAGCCAATGCTGTAGGGTAGGAGTAAATTAGATTCGCAAGTGAATATTGGGAAGGATCTGACCCTCTGGCAGTCACCTTACGCCGTGTCAGAAGCGCGCGCTTCCCGGTGGAAAAAGACGGGCCTTCGCTCGTGGGGGAATCTGAGTGACTCGGTGCCGAAGCTAAATTCGTGTCAATCTTAGGATCCGTACATCGTAATTGTAAATCTCGATAGTCTACCGTTAGACCGAGTAGCTTGGACGCATCATGCAATGCCGCGAGAATGTTGACCACGCCAAGCTCTTCGGCCTGAGTGCGCGTCGGGCCCCTATTGCGACTTCGCCCTCGCTGAATAGCAGAGGTTTCGTACACTTTCTTATCTCCCGTTGCCACTTCCAGAGCGACTTGTTGTTGGTCTTCTTGCTGCGTCTGTGTCGCAACACGAGACGACGTAGTCTTAGAAAACGTAAGTAGCGAAGGCAAGTGTGGGAGTTCTAGTGAGAGATCGCTGGCTAGGGTCACGACCTTTTCGGCGATATGACGCACTCCAACCGATGCGAGGGCAGGCTGTCGCAGGAAGATTCTTGAAGCCTCCGCATCTGTTAGACCCAATTCTGTAAAGAACCGAATTCGTGTCGACAGGTTCGCAGTAGGATATGCAAGGATCTGGGGTGATTGCAGGAGTATCCCTTTATAATAATATGAGTAGCGCAAGGCGGACTGGGAAGCGGGATGAGAACTTGATGACGTATCATGCGCTTGCAGTCCACTGGCGAGACTCGCGAAATAATCAGCTTGCTCTTGCATAGTCGCGACGAGGTTTTGCCGAACTAACGCCGGGGTCAGGGGCAGCATCTTTAGAATATCCATATTGCTCAGTCCATTCGACCGTAGGTGTGCAATGTTATCTAGCGCTGCAGATTTCCAGGATTGCATCAAGAGGCCTAGGTTCGATCGTACAAGCCATGCTATTTCAGGTCCAGGCTTGAGGAAAAAAGCAGTCCAATCGTCAATTCTCGCCTTCCTTTGATCCGCATCCTCTGTTAGCGGATCAGAGTCTAGCCTCAGGGCCTCTGGTATGGGCTTACCCACACTTAAGTGTATCCTCAAGAACGCGAGCTTAGGGTAGAGTGCATCGGGCTTTGCACCAGCAAGCCAATCATTTCTAAGCATCAAGGAAGGGAGACGATCGGCAGGGAATCCGAGACGGATTACCACCTGAAGACGATCTCGAATCGTTTGCAGTGAATTCAAGAATAATGTTGGATTGTGCTGGAAGACATTCGCAATTTGTGAAGTGGTCAATCCAAGCTCATGAAGGAATTGAGTTTTGGGGACGAGGTTACCCTCAATGGACAAAAGGAATAGGTCCGGACAAGTGGTGCTCAACGACTCGATTTCATCAAAGGCTAGGTCAAACATGTGAAGATATTGGATCACTCGATAAATACCTGCATCTGCGCCTGCGACGGTAACTCTGAATTTGGGATCGGTCGAAGTCTCGACGGTCGACTCAACTTGGTCGTCTTCAATCATCGAGATTTGCTCATAACTTGGCAGATCACCATGCACAGATCCATGTTGTTGCTGCTCACTACGCAACCATACGCTGCGGATCTTGCGAAATACAAGCTTCAAACGCTCTTTATACTGCTTCTGTGAAAAGAAGCTTCCTACCCTGATGGTTGGCTTGAAGGCAGGAGAGACTGCTTCGGGAATATGAATGGATGTCTCCTCGTCCAGCGTTTCCATGTCAACAGCGTTATCACCAGTCAGGGTACTATCGTGCTGAGTCACGTATTGTCTGACGGTGGTGCCGAGGCGGCTCACCGAACGTTTGGATGCCCCGAACTCCGAGCAAGTGTAGTAAGCACACAGTCTCCGGCCAGTGAAAGTATGGGGTTCTCCAGCTGCACGACGAGTCAAGCAATTCCGCTGTGCACGAAGTGTGTTCAACAGACTATCAGAAAATCGGTCAAATCCCACGCTCGCTCTCAGCCCCAGTGCAATGAATCGGGCACGTGAGGCCGAGGACGTGGCGCGAAGTCCGAGCATAGTAGAAATGGCGAGGTTCAAGACTGGCTTGTCTGGATCAGCATAGACAGGTCAGTTTGCAATGGGATTATATCCACAAATATTTAATTTGTTTGCGTGTGCCACGTGGCAGCCCCGATTTTCAGGTGCGCCGGAAATGTGATTCTTGCTTTGAAATTTCTCTCGTTGGGGCTTGACCTGCCTTGGAGGCGCAGTGAATGGGTAGGGTGGGTCAGATCAACACAATAGGCTGTATGTGGATTCCTGGCTGATAGCATTGATAAAGTAAAAGCAGTGTCTGTACATTGAGGGCTGCTGAGGTAGCTTGCCCCAGTTTACTAATACAATTGTGACTTAGTCGCTATCGCTGTCATCGCTGTCGCTGTCGGTGTCAGTATCAAACAGGGGCTCGGAACTATACGAACGGTTCGGTATGGGACTCGAGGATGGGGTTACGGAGTGGACATTCTGCCCTGTACTATTGGATTCCTGCTTCAGCGTGAGCGCATGGAGGGAGCTCGCGGGTGGAGCACTCTTTGCCGCCGAGGATGCAGATGAGGCAGCTGTTGTCGGTCGGAGTTGAGGTGACTCAGATCTTGTTCTTGATCCAGCAGGGGCATTCAACAGCGATTCGAGACCAATGGATGGAGTACTCGATGAGGACAAGGATGAGGACGGATCATATCTTGCTTCCAATGCATTGTGAAGCGGATCCTTGTACGGGTCTGTGGTGATGTCTACATTGCTTGGAGCCCGGTTAAAGCGCACATTAGACCGGCTTGAGAGCATTTCAAGCCGAACAACTTTGCGCGCGTGGTCCACGAGCAGGACAAATTCACCTGAGCTGGGAGGAAGTGCGTCGTGTTGTCCCTTAAAGTGCGCGGGCTCTGAAGAGGTTGACTAGAGGAGAGATGTGGAGACAGGAGGATAGTAAGCGCTGTTTCGAGACACCTAGTTAGGAATCGCGCGTGAGAGTGGCACTACTCATATACATGACTCAATGCTACAACGTACACTTCGCTCGCGCTTCGTTGAGATGAACACATCCTTCGCACCTTTCAGTGTCAGAATGCCTCTCGAGATGTCTGCTGATTTGGGCTTCGTTTCGTCTACAAGGCGATGATGTGCAGGTGAGATCGGTAGAACGGGTGAGCACGAGTAGCAGGAAGGATGTCACTTATGTGATATAAGGGCACCGTTTGCATTCTAGAAGCGACGCCTCAGCTGAGACACTTACATCGAATCATGTGGAGGTCTCCACGGTCAAGGGCAGCTCGGGCATCTGACGTCACGCCCAGGAATGCACCCGTGATGGACTGTCCCAGCACGAGTTGGTAGGACTCGGACTCGTTGCTCATGTTGAGGTGGATGACAATAAGCTCAGTGCCGAAGACCTAGTTCGGTGAAATCGGCCTGGGAGGGGAAGGGTGAGGGTCAACCGCAGCTTTGGGCGCGTTGTGGAGGATTGTAGGTAGGTGATTGGGGAGATCAAAGGATGACGGATTGGAGGATTGACAGGACGATGGATTGTCAAGTTTAGGCGTATGTTTTTCCGCGCTACTACTCCGGTCAGCCTGGTCTTGTCTCTTGATCTGATCGTTTGGTCTCGGATCTATGATATGTCGCGTGAGTGCGTGGGCTAGAAATGTAGTCTATCAAGCGTCTATTGCGGTCCAGGATGTGATGATGGTGTTATCTTTGCGAGGCACTAGCCAGTCTCCGAGTTACAGCTCCCCAGGAAGTATGCCCTGACGCTCCAGTTGTTTTTGTGCTCAAAGACGAAACCTGGCTGGACTTGGCGGGAGTTCGGTATTAGACCCTGAGACGCCGAGGTGTCGCACCTACGCGGCCGTTTCGAACATCCATGATCTCAACACGCAACGTGGCAACGGACTGAAAGGTCCATCCTATTGATGAGATGCTTCTCAATGATTTAGGCCGCACTATTCTCGGTCGAGACCAGGAGTTGCTCTAGTAGTATGCTTCAGCACTCGAAGCTGTACCATTCACGATTGGGACGTGGCGAACCCTGGTGATCCTCAGCGGAGTCTCGAGCTGACCTGTCGTGGCTGGCCAGTCCGGTTGTCATTCTCGAGCCATGGATCAAGGCTCTACAACACCGATCGTGCTGTGGACTCGTGAGTGTCTTCACAACACGCCAGTAGAACTGGTCCAGTTAAATGGTCAGAAGTTCCGGAAGGTTCCTACCGACGACAACGAGCGATTAGTGTTTGGTGCGCTTATTGACGATGATCCTATGGAGCAAACAACAAACTTCTTCTATCCCGCAGCCTGATGGTAGCTCAGACCAATTAACAACATCAGCCAGTCCAATGAGCGACATCCTTGTTGAGGCCAGCTTTCATGTTTGGAGTATATCAACCCCTATTCATTTATCATTTCCTGTTTTGGCAGCGCATCTAACGACATATCATGAATTGCTAGTCGGGTTTTCCAACGATGGTCGCTTTGGCTTGATGTACGACCAGCCACCACCGGTTTTTGAGACATCCACGATAGCCAGTTAGCCAGTTAAGGCGAACCTTGGGATACATTCATTGATGAGCAAATTCTGATGAGCGTAATAAATATGCACAAGTCCTATCTATTGCCGTGAGCGAGTTGACTCAGGGCTGCCTGCTCACTCACTCGAAGTGCTGTATTGGTATTGGTATAGGTACAGGTATTGGTATAGGGACTAGGCTTGTGCTTTAGGAGGACCAGCGCTTGCTGGATCATAGATTGAAGTAACCCCATCGTGGATGGCCAGCTGCCGCGCAGCTCTCCCATAATCTACATGACCATCTCCCGGTGTCAACTTCAGCTCTGAATCGGGCTGCCTTATGGCTGGCCGGAACACGCTTGGGGGCTGGTCATTCAAATTCCTTCACATTTCCGACATTGCTGAATCTCGGCGAGTACAGGACACCAGTCGATCATAATACGCGCTATTGATTGGTACCACCTGCTTGACCTGATTTGCGGGCCTCTACCTTCGCAGCAACCACAAGTAGTCAGCCAATCAAGACTTATTCCAGTCGCAGTTTGTTCTTCAACTGACCTGATCCCTTTTTGGCACACTAGCGAGTCCCATGAGCGGAAGAAAGGGAAGGCTCGCACCCGATTTGGAGGGTGACCCCGAAGCCGGCGATGCCGCCTTCGAATTCCTCTGGAAGGCGTACGAGGAGCAGGCCAAGGCGCGTGAAGATTATGAGCGCACCTCCATGCAAATCCAGCCCAAGCCTGGATTCGTCGCAAAGACGGTCACCGTGGAAGAAGGCAAGGCTGACGTAGGCGAGGAGCGTCAGAAGGTCATTCCCATCGACACCAAGGTGTTTATTAACATCTGTTCGCACAATGCGATTGGGCAAGCTAGCGAAGAACCTGGAGAAGCTGGAGAGGCCCCACGTCTGCGCGTTCCGCTCAGCTGTGGTCCACTCTTTGCAGACAAAGACGTGCACGGAAACTTTGCACTGACGTGTGATGTTGTATTCAACCCGTCTACCGTGCAAATGTGTGATGGTGACTTCAATTTCCGCCAATATGTTGTGCACATTGCAGGTGAGAAAATTCAAACTAAGTATAGTCTGCTTCTCGACGCAGAACGAGTGTCCTACCTGAAAAACATCAAGTACAAGGGCTCAAATGGTGTTCCACCCCCACAGCGCATCCGCAAACCGCAGTCAATGATTGAGGCCGAGGCACTAGCTGCGGCTGAAGCAGCCCGGCCCAAGAGCGCGAAAGACGCGATTTCAAAAGAAGTCGAGATGGCTCTACAGAAGGACTTCGAAGACCAGGTGTTCGGCCGTAATTCGGATATCGATTTAAAAGAAGCCAAAAGCAGAACAAGCAAATCATCGTCCAGTAGGTCTACGGCGTCGACTACATCCGCGCGACCTACGACGTCCATATCGACCGGCACGTCCACCTCAACGCAGTCCAGGAAATCTCTGATCGAGGAAGTGCCCACCGACGACCCAACAATCGTCGGCAAGCTCCCGGTTAAACGCACTCTCAAGTATAATCTCACTGTGACCCCGCAGGAGGATCCCACAGTAACGCTTTCGGTCCAGGACTATCTCAATCAGTACACCCAAGCCCCCATCAAAAGCATGAGGGCATCTCAACGAGCTGTCCTGGCGCAGCAAGAGGCGATCGCGCGCAGCATCCTCGGCTCGAGCGACAACAAGGGTGTCCCAACACCTTTGCACATGCAGCTCAAGGGCTCTCAGTCCAAGCCTCAGCCTCCGCCTCCTGAAGGACCCGTGCCTGCACCGTTGTGCCTGAATATGGAGGTGAAGGTCCCCCTCAGCGCGGCAGACATGAAGAAGATTTTGGCTAGTGGTCATGATAGCGGGAAAGACTTGGCTGCACAGCTTCCGTTCAATGTACAAGTAAGGGCGCGAAGCTTTGCAATTCAGCTGCTGATCACGGCAAAGGGCGAAAACAATAGTTTTGATTACGAGCCACTCATCTTGTCGCTGCCTCAGGCCATCGACGCAAGCCAGGTGACAACAACCGTGAATGTACAACCTGCGGGCGTCGTTCTTGATCGACTGGGTGAAGGTGAAGGTGGGTACGTCCAGATTTCTGTGAATATGCCGAGCGCGTTCCCTGCAAGACAGAGCCCGGCGCGTGAAAAAGCGGCCTTGGAGCGTATCAGGAGTCAAGAGGCGTCCATTCTTGCCTCGGTCAGAGATATCGACGGCACTTCCTCGACGCCTATACAAACTCTTCCCAGCCTGGGCAAAATTACTTCCATCAAGGATCTGGACGCTCACATCCAGGACGCCTTCGGTGCTTGGCACAAGTACTTTGCGGCACACTCGTCTTCAGCGAGCACAACGTCTCAGAGTGGTGCGGATCAAAATCCCGTAGGCACGGATCATACTTTCACATGCCCGTTAATTGACGAACTGATTCTTTAAGCCTGTCCACCAGTCTGCCATGGTGATCAGTGAGGATCCAGCTTCGCCGAATTGTATCGCGGTCCTCATTCGATTTGACAAGTAATTTGTAGCTAGTTTTATGTTGTTGTATACATGTAAGGTCCAGGTATAATATATCCTCGCATAAAATCGTATATACTGTGATATACACTGAGGGGAGGGCGCGTTCGTCTGGCCAAAGCAGCGACTGTTTGTACTACTATCATGCCCCTGGATCATCTCTGATGAGAACGCAGTCTTGCTATGTTGCGATGTGTTGTGCCATGTCTCTGCATTGGCAAATTGAATGCTCTTACGCATGTGTGCTCTGGCATACACATAGGACGATGGAGAGGGTTGCAAGCAGGGCTAAACGTGGTCAGCTTCTCTCAACTGTGCGCTGACTGATTAATGTGGGGGCCATCAGGGTTTCATAGACATACTATAACAAATGATGTGGCCTGCTTTCAGTGCGCATATTCAGACGAATCCAGAAGGCTTATGTTGAACATATTCGTCCCTTGCCTTCCTGCGAGTTATGCGTGCTTCTGTCTCGTCCTGTTGCTCTCAGTCATTCGTCAGTCGGAGGAATGGAGAGACCATCACTCCTTACGAAATGTTTCTTTGGCTTGTTAACGAAGTGAATGCTCATGAATTGGCAGTAAGTGTAATCACTGTTGTATCGCACAATCTTGCACTGCTACTATTCCAATGAAGCAGCATCTGTAGCAACCCGTGCATGTGCAAATTAGTGGTGATCCCAAGGCTTGCCAGTACCGAACATCAAGGGAAGCTCCTCTTTGCCGCGAGCAGCCATCCAGTATCCGCAAACAAAGGTGATGCCGAAGGCGATCCACTGCTGAGTCTTAGAAGCCTGGTGCTCTGCGAATTGGTGGTAATAGGAGAAGTTCTCAGGAGTGGGAGGTGCGGGCTCCGGTAGCTTTTCCTTTGGAGAGATGGGTCGGAAGGGGGTGTAGCCATCGACATCGTGTACGGTGCGCTTGCGGCCTACCCAGGACATCTTCGAGTTGTCCGCGGCAGTGGACATGGTGCGGCGGAGCGAGCCCGCCTTCACCTTGCTGAGGCAACGTGCAACTGCGGAGGAGACGAGTCTTTGTGCCATCTAAACGTGGGTTGATGGATGGTAACGTCGACGAGTAAGCGGGATATATCACACATCAATGCACATACTATCGATATAATACACCTCCACTGGCACACACTCCCTCAATGCGCATGTGGACATGAGTGTAGCACCCAACCCAGACCAGGTTTTCCAAAAGGAATGGAGAAATGCGAAATTAGGCGCATCTTACTGAGGCAGTCGCAGTATGGCTCGGAGCATTCGATGTGTCAAGCGTGCGAGTGGCGAATAAACCCATCCACAGCAGCGATAAATAGCATCAACGTGCTAATTTTCCACATCAGAGAGCTCTCTCCCTCTCGAGCTTAATGTTGTATTCTGACACCCCCGGCGGCAGTGAGCTGGTCGGAGAGGAGTCTCAAAGCTGAGTATAGTATAGCCTGCGAGCTGGGAGTGGTTCGGTGCAATAAATTGCAGAAAACAACACCGACCTGATATACCGCATGTGACCAGAGTATCTATGGGTTTTTGATGAATTTTACTCGTTCCCTCGGTCAGATCGCGAATATGCACCAACGCATATGCATCAAAATTCAAAATTCAAAATCCAAAACGTGCCCACAAACGTTTGCACCTGCGTCCCGAGGCTGGGGCGACGTCAGGCAGTGTTGAATGCGGGAGTCGCGGGGTCGGTGGGGGCTGGTTTGATGGAGAATGAAGCTGGTGCGCTGCATATGCATTCTCCTGCACATGCACTATCACTGTGCATATTTTTTAGCGTAACACACTTCCACCGAGCACACTATCCAGTGCGTACTCGTCGGCTGCAAACTTAAGAAGAGTGTGTCGACATGCCGATCTCGTATTCCAACACCCCGACTCCGGAAAAAAATCACACGCACACCGACTAGTGAAAGAAATCAAACGAGGGTAGCGGACGGTTTGGAATACGGTTTTACAGGGATCCTGCGAGTGCTGCGTGGTGCTTGCGGTTTCATTGCATAGGGGACATCACGACAACGCGGGGAATGTGTTTTCTGCGTCAGTGACCCCGCGCGATGTGCCGATATTTGCCACCAAAACGCCCTCAACCCACGCACTTTTTTCAATTTGGACCGTACCGTGAGAGGCGGTTTGAAGGGCTCTGCGCTCGAGTGCCGTGCCACCTCCGCGGGATCTTGGGCGCAATGGACTGCCACATGTCCCTGGAGCATATGCATAGGTGCGTATTGCGACCACGTGCTAGCGGCATTTGCCAGGCCCGTCCGCAAACCGCAGATTCATTCACCCGAGGAAAAGGGCGGATTTTGGGCTGGGGGTGTGGGGTGAGGTGGGGATGGCATTGCATGTGCAGCTCGACCCTTCCGGATAAGGCCATCACTGCGTATCAACCCACACTTAGTAGTTGTCTTGCTGGATCCCGCGTGGAATCTGTGTGGAATCTTGGTCCCGCCGTTGTGCATATCAACGTGCGTCCCACGCACACACACACTCCACACTCGTAACCGCTCGATCCTAACGTTCGAGCTACGATGTATTTGATGGTTGTATAACGACTCACTTTGTTGTGCTTTCTCCGTTGTATTTCCTCTTCGGGCATGCTTCTATAGTCTAGCAAAATGGGCAAGCTTTCAAGCATCCTCGTGGCCCTTGCCGCCATCGGCATCGGCTTCGTCGCAATGCGCTCCGCGGAGACCTTGACTTTCATCGGTGATGAGACCAACCCTGGTATCTTGGATCTCTTCAAGAACTCTTTCATCCGCAGTAAGGTCGACCAGTCCGCAAGCGACTACCATAACCGTGTCACTCGTCTCGCAGAAGGAGTACGTTGAATTCTTTACTTGTCAAGTTTGATCCGTTGTTGCTGCTTGGCTCTCGACAAAGTACTGCCAACACAAATCGAGAGGGTTTAAATGATGATCTTTAGATGTCGCCCCAGTCTGAGACTCGGATGCTGAAAGACATAAGATAGCTGACACAACTCTCTTAATATTTCTTGGTGTATTTTGAGCGAGTGCCAATGGCAATACTCATTATTCTCAAGAGCTTGTAGAGCCTTGCACTCTGCTGAAACTCCACTCATACCTTCGCCCTGTGTCAATGAACTTACCACATTCCTCCCATCTAGGTCAAGGAACAGGACTCTACCATGGTTGAGCAGTACTACAACATCGTCACTGATTTCTATGAGTATGGTTGGGGCCAGTCCTTCCACTTCGGCCACTGGCGCAAGGGTGAGAACTTCCAGGATTCACTCCACCGCCACGAGGCTTACATCGCTGAGAAGGTCGGTATCAAGGCAGACGATAACGTCATCGACGTCGGCTGCGGTGTCGGTGGCCCTGCTCGCCACATCCACCGTGTCACTGGCGCGAAGATCACTGGTGTCACCATCAATGAGTACCAGGTTCACCGTGCTAACAACCACACCAAGCGTGCTGGTCTCTCAGACAAGGTCAAGTTCGTCCAGATGGACTTCACCAAGCTCGAGTTCCCCGACAACACCTTCGACCGCGCTTACTCGATTGAGGCTACTTGCCATGCTACTGATCTTGCTGATGTCTATCGGGAAGTTTACCGCGTTCTCAAGCCCGGTGGTACTTTCGGTTCGTATGAGTGGTTGACTACTGACAAGTACGACCCCAACAATGCTGAGCATCGCAAGATCATCCGCAACATCGAGTACGGTTCAGGTCTCCCTCCCATGCACTCCTTTGAGGACGTCAAGAAGGCTGCTAAGGAGGTTGGTTTCGAGATCATCTACGAGCACGACCTTGCTCTTGACACCGAGGGTGCTCAGCCTTGGTACGGTAAGCTCGAGTTGTCTTACATCTCGACTACCATTACTCACTGGGTTACTTGGATCACCGAGCAGCTCGGTATTGCTGCTAAGGGCTCCGTCAAGGCTCACAACATGTTGTTGCACGCCGTCGACGGTCTTGTCGAGGGTGGCCGCACTGGCACTTTCACTCCCATGCATCTTGTCGTCTTCAAGAAGCCTGAGGCTGCAGCAAAGCCAGCACCGGCTGAGCCCGTTGACGCTTAAAGGAGCTAACAGAGCGTGATCTGGCACAGGAGCAGCATCGCTCCCACGACTTCTCAAGGAAAGCCAAGACAAGTTGCTGGACACGAAACGTTCACCAGTCCTTGCATGGCTATCGTACATGTAAATTGAAATCCTATTCGCATCCATGATTATTATTCGTTCCCTTCCTGACTTCATCCCTTGTATCGTTAGATTCTGTTCTGTATTTTATCTCGCTTTTTTTCACACTATGTGTTCATCTTGCTCTCCGCATTCGTTACTTGTTCGTTTGCGCATCCTTCATTGATCTATTGGCGCTCTCAGAATTGATAAATCTGATGAAGTGTCCGAACTTCGCCCCGACTGGGTGGCACAACCGCCTGGGTGAGTATCTGTACCAAAGACATTCGATCCACTGTTGGGCGACGAAGACGTTATGCAATGTGCAGTAGGCGCAAGCCAGTGAGTTTGTGCCAATAGCACCAGGCCTAGGGCAACCGGGGGTCATCAACCCGCTCGCTTCGCCATGGTGCAAAGAAAGCTCCCTTCACTTTCCACTCAGAATAAACTATTTCCCGTGTACAATTCTCAACACAATTCCGGCGATACAAAGTAGTATTGGATAGCACCTTGCTGTACTGCCGCAAGGTTGATCCGAGCAAGTACGCCGAAGTGTTCAAGAAAATCTCCGAAGCAGCGGTCCAAGACTGCATGAGCAAACCAACCGAGTGCTACGTTGTATCTGCATTTGCTTGAAAAGCATGCCATAGTATGCACTCTAGAATCCAAAGTCTCCTTTGTCTAGTGCATACTAGGCTCGGAACTTCCGTACTCGTTTCGCCCTTGAATCCCATAAACGTTCGTCTGATCGACTTGCAAGAATTTTTTCATTCAATCCAACGGATCAAATCGGACTCTGGGGTGTGTAGGTGTGTGCTGGGGTGCGAGTTGGCGCAGAAGTGCAGTAGGCAAATCGTTCATAAGCTCATACAGCACGTGGTGTGCTCTGGGGAATTATTACCGAGTCGATTGTCGCTCGAGTGGACCCCAACGCAGTCCCACATGACTGACTTGGGTCTGCAGAAATTTGGGACCAAAGTGTGTCAGCCAAGGCTGACAGGGTCCAGCTTCAGCTTGTGTGGGGTTTCACGAGAACCTGTGAGGGCTTGGAATATCCCTCAGAAGAGTGAAGTGGCTTCGAGAGCGCCGGCGCAGAGGCAAACATACCACACCTGCTTGCAAGAGCCTACCCTCAGACCGGGAACGACTGGCGAGAATGATGGGCAGACTTGGTGGTGGAAATTTCCGAGCGCGGAGGAGACGTGGAGCGCCGGGATTCATCCCCGCTGAGCGGGGTCAGAGTGCGATAAGGCTAGGCTTGGCGGCCTCTGGCACCGCGTACATACGATTCTGCAGCCTCTCCCACAATTCCCAAATCGGGCTCAGGGGTTTCTCACACAGGAGCCTGGAGAAGTGGCACTGCGAGGGGAAACTCCGCGAGCTTAGGAGTCGACTAAATGGAAGTCAGGGCCGACCTTTTGTGAGGCTATACGCTGGGTGGCACCCTCCCAACGTCCTATGCCTTCGCGTGGAGTCTCTCGGAGATGAACCAAGTCTGCGTGCCTGGCCGAGTCAGGTCAGTCGGTCTTACCCCCACCAAACAACTGTATATGCTGCGTGTTGAACGGATCGAGGGTGTAGACATCCCAAGTAATGTCATCAGGCTGCGCTCCACAGCATGTCGATGACTCCCGGCTGTAGCCTGAAGGGAGAATTGACCCCGCCCAGCCGTACCCAAGCCCCACACACGGGCCAGATGCAGCTCTGAGCGAGTTGAGTCCACATTGTAGGGTGTTCACGCTAGCGGTGTGAGGGTGTCTGTTGTTGGGTGGAAATGCATGCTTTATGTGTAGAATGTCACGGCATCGCCTTTACTATGTCCTTACCCATGTGCACTTGGAGTGGGGTCCACTTTCAAGTGCATATTTGGTCCTCAGTGGGACGGATTCGGGAAATCATCCTCCTGGTGTGACTTTTGAGTGCGAATTTACTGAGTACCGCCGTATTATCTGGCAGTCAGCGCTCCATGCCGATGTTTAACACTTTACTCACGTTAGAACGGTTCTACTCCCCGCGATATACGCTGAATGGACCCCACCTCCACTCTTCCGGCGACAAACAATCCGACTGGATCGACACATCCGTGGTTGATTCGATGACCCTGAAACTTATCTCAACTCTGGGGGCTTTGTGTGTGTTCTATTGACTTAAACACACTTGGTTCTTGTCTGCCTGTGCAACCTGACATCTCGTGACTAACGCCTTGTCGGCGAGCAGAGTCTCGAGCCACTTCGGACTCAAGCTCGTCTGGTCCTACCCCAAACGCACTTACGAGGAAGTTACCCAGCACCTTCCACACGGCTGTTAGCAAACTCGAACATCACGACTCGTGACGCAGATCTAGGGTCACCTGCATGACTCGACGAGATGGGTAACCTCCAAACCAGTTCTGGACTGATTGCAGGGACAACGGGAGGAGCACTCCCGGGTCATCTATCAGGATGGGAGCTACAACTTCATGGCAAAACTGGACGACTCGCACTTGTACATGCCAACTCAGGTCAGGCCTTGTTCCTCGACGAATACCAAGAGAAATGGCCAGAGCTGTTGCAAACACTCATCGAGCGGCGAGCCAAGGAACGTGTCGGCTCGCTCCGCACGCACGAAGTAGACACCAATGCTGAGGACCTGGCGCTCGCACGATATACGCGGTCGGCGATCCGTGAGGTGTTGCAGAACAAGCTCGAGAACATGTTGCGCCCAGTGCTACCCAACATCGCGGCTACACAAGAGAGCGTAAACATTGATGGCGTTGCGTCACCTATACCACCTGGACCACATCCTTCGTTTTTCAATGATCCTAAGGTTAGCTACCCCGCACTCGACCTTCTCACCTCCGCGTTGAGAACAGCGGAGGGTGTGCTTCCAGACTATGTCATTTTAGACACCATTCGATGGTTTGCTCCCGAAGCAGTCGATCGAGCTTCTCTTGCGAAGCTACTTCATGAACATGTTAAGGAGAGTCAATATGCAAGTCGTCAAGCGGATGCATTTCTCATTCCAGACCTCTCGCAAGCAACCGCTAAGCAAGATGTGGGGAATAAGGACGAAGCTGGGACAATTGGGAGCGTTTCTGTGGCTTCCAAGGTTGCGAACGAGGCCCGTGAACCAGAGGATACCGGTGATGTGGAGAAGTGCAAAGATTCCGACCCCATCTGGAGCCATCAGGCCAGTGTCGCACAGTTTGTTACTTCGCTGACGAGTGCTCTGGGATCAGCACTTCCGACAGCCTGCTCGGTTCCAGGACAATCCAAACGATCAACGGGACAGCCGGTTTCAGCGTCTGAGGTAGGATCGAGTGGTAATGACAGTGCCCAACGAGTGCACGGTCGCATACCTGCCTCAGTTACTCAATCACCGTTTCGGCCAGCGGAAACGCTGACCCAAAATCTCACGCAGGCCAACAAGAGCGTCGAGAAAGATGAGCAAACCCGAAGCAGTAGAACTTTTGCCGTCAGGCCGCTTGAAACCCGCGAGTCACAAGCATATGCCCGTACACTTGTGTCCCCATGGCGTCTTGTTACATCAGTTCGGTTCCATCGGAGATGGGCACTTGTCACACCAGGCTACTATTTCTCCGCACGGATACTGAGTTCGGTTCGTCTAGGTCAATATGACTACCCAACCCTCGCATCTGATCAAATTTTAGGATATATTGCTGTACTAGGTGTACTAAGCGCAACGCTGGCAACGAGTCCAATTGGTTCGAGGAGATCTGAAGAAATGTGGAACTCTATTGAGAATACCCTCTTGTCAACGGGTGTTGGTTACGTGGACTCGGAGCGAGTGCATAATCCGGACCAACTAGCTATGCGGCTGTGGTGTCAAGTATGCTGCAAGCTAGCCCCACAGCTCCTAGAATCAACGCTAACTGCAAGTCCCCCTGGAGGATCAAGTCTGATCACCGGATACAAAGTGCCGATGACCACCTCCAATGCACATATTGCCACCCCAGTGCATGCATTGTACGACACGTTACACTTGGATGCGATCAGATTAAGGCACCGGCGGGCAGTGTCCCTCACTGGCTCTGGCCTCGATGATGCATTGCCCAACCCACTGGCTGATGGTATCTTGTCGTCGCCTCCGCTCACTTGGGGTGCAGCCCGCGTGATGGGTGCAATATCTAGTCAGGGTATACATGCATGCGTCCCGGCTGAGGAAAAGACGGCTGTCGCTGCTGCGTCAGGAACTCTTGCTGAAAGCTCGAACCTGTGTCTCTCTACGTCAGCTTATAGCAGAGAATGCAATGCAGAAGCCAGCGACAACAAAACAGATGAGCGTGAAAAGGCAGAGCTGAAGATGCTTCAGGTCCCCAGTCCCAGCCCTTGTCTGAACGCCGAGCCTCACTCCCGTTCGGAGCCAGAAACGTCGTCGCACACTTCAGAAAGTATTGCATGTCGTGTGAAGCGTACATCAGCCATAGTAGCATCCACCTTTAAGCTCGCACTTACTCTGGCGATTTCCACAGGATCAGTGGCTCATATTGCTGCAGCGCTGAGCGTTGCAGCTCGAGCCTTGCGGCTTTGTCCAGATGCTACCGACTATCCTGTGGCAGGTGGCGGTCTACTTTTGCAGAGTTTCTCCAGCGCGCTCCAGGCCTCCCATGCGTCCGTCAGCAAAGTCTTGCGGCTGCACTCTTCAGAACGATCAGCTTCATGCAGTGAGCCTCTGCCAACCGAGGACCGTACAGAAGATCTGGTAGGCGTGCATCGCGCTCCAGATGTGGATGCCTTAATGAAAGGCCAGGATCTGGAGAACTCAGAGTTGCTAGGGCTACAAAATGGAAAGGGGGCTGAAACCGCCCAAAAGAATATGGATGCACGAGGCTCACGACTTCATGAGAAGCTTCGTAAAGCAAAGGGTCATTCCCCATCTCGATCGGCATCTCGAGAGCTTCGTGCGAAGAGACGATCAAGAACTCGGCAGAATGTGAGTTTTGATACCCAATCAGCGAGTGTTGAGAGCGATGATGATGTTGATAACTATAATGACGATGATGAAAGCGAGGGGGATGAAGATGAAAACAACGACGGTGATGAGGCCGATGACTATGCTCAGGTATATAGTGTGGGCCACCTCGCCCATGCAGGAGGAGAAAAAGATGATAGTACAGAAGATGAGAGCGAATCAGATACCGCAAACGTGGATGAGGTCGCCTTCGATATCGAGGAGGGCTTCGAGGAAGCACTGGTTGGAGGTGACTTGGAGGACGTTGTGTTTGAAGATGGCCTTTCTGCATTAGATTCACAAGCCCCAGAGAAGACATTGCTTAGGGATGGAAGCGCGACAAAAATAGTCCAGAAAGATGGTGCATATCTGTCCGAGGATTCCGATCTTGAGGCAGGAACGAATAAGGATCGGATGAAGGAGGGCCAGAGATCTCACGCAGAAGGGTTTATGCCACAAGCGATCGAGGCTGACCACAAAGCTTCTGGTTCAGATGGTGGGGTCGGTGGTCCGCGCAAACTTGGTAGAACACGCTCGTTACGTGGAGACATCCAGAGCAGTCAAATGGCACATGGTGAGCCGCGACGCTCAATACTCGATTACCGACTCAAGGAGACGAGTCGGAAGTACCAGTTAAAAGCATTGAGGACGAATCAGGGGCATGCTCTCAAGAGTGTTGCACGTCAATACGATGAAGGAGAACCTGATGATAGTCGGCAAGATGATATGACGGTCGCAGAGATGATTACTCAACTTTCTGCCATGATACAAGATGTCGCTATCCATGCAGCGCACGACTTACATCGTGGCCACCATCCTTTACTTGCGCCGTTCCTGTGGGAGGTCACTCCTGAAACTATGTCACTACTTGCGGGCTTAGTGGTGAATGCAACTCACACACTACTGACTGAAGATGCGCTGCTTATGCTTGGGAGTGAAGGGCGTGATAGATTCGATGGGCCCATCTCAGGCGCAGCTGATTTGATACAAAAGATTTTCCGCCCAAGTGCCTGCCGCAGCACCACGTTTCGGCCCAGCCTCGCAATTATCCTGACCGCCCTGCAACTAATTGAAGTTCATCTTGACTTGGCGAGTTCCTCGGCCGCAGCAGTTGAGTGTTCAGTAACCTCTACGCTGGGTGGGGCTTCGACGAAAGACAATGCACCTCACGCTACCTCGAGATCGCAAGCCCTACTACACGAGACTGTTGTGTCATCTCCTATTCCGGCTTCGTTCGCACCAGACCCCGCGAAGGTCTCTCCAGCGCTTCTATTTCCTGCGCCTTCCTCGGCCACGTTTGAGCAGGTCTTCGGACACCGCAGCTGTTTTATGTTCGGCTCGAATTACAGCTCTAATCCAACGGTGGTTCAAATGGCTTTGATGGAAACGTCTAAGCCAATTGAGGTCCTATCAGATAAGGAGACGCTTGATCAAGCCATCCGCACGGCCCATGATACGGTACACTGCACGATCCAGCCCCTCGGTCTCGTGTCCCCACTAACTTCTCCCACAGCTCGACTCAGCTCGGGAGGACGAAGAACGGGTCTTACAAAGTTCAACTCTTTCGGAGGACCCGAGGCAAGGTTATCGAATGATGAATTGCAGACGCATATGAATGTCGCAACGTACACCGCAACTGCAGTGTCATCGTTAGTGTCGAATTCCTTTACACTCTTCAAGTGTCTGCTCGCATGGACGCGAGTGCGTACACTATTGACTCAGTTCTTCATGCATGAATCCTCGGAGTCCGTGCGTCGCACGTTTGCTCTGGCACTAACTATGACAACGACGAAGTGCCAGCGAAGTGGAACCTGGGGCACTGATGACGTCGAGAGACTGTGCAGCGTGCTGTCCCAGAACTGCGCGATTACGGGAGCCGCGGATTTGCTGAGACTGGATGAATTAGCCACTTTGGGACCACGATTACTCGCTAAGCTCTTCCCACTGCTAAAGGGACAGGACCAGATCTTCGCATGGAGGTCACTATGCATGCTCTCATTCTCAAGCAGAACATTCGAAACCCCCGAACAGGTGAATCTTGATGATGATTGGTTCGATGGAAGGATCAGCAAGTTCCAGGCAGACGCTGACGAAAAAATTGCGAGCCCAAGCTCTATAGGAGCGGCGGTTATGCTTTCGATCTTACAAAACTGTCCGAACTGGCTGGCACTGCTGCCTACACCGCTGCTCGATATTAACTCCTCGTCGCGTATTCTGAACGATGAGGTGGGGAAGGTCAGTGACCTGCAATCTCCCTTAGTCTTGGGATTGGCTCCGGCTTCAAGGAATATTTGGGGGTTGGCTGCTGTACTGCATCGACCTATCACTTTGACAGATACTGACACCAAGCACCATTCGGACATCACAGACTTTGCCACACCATCCAATCGAGCGCGGTCTCGTCATGTCTTGACATCTCCTAGTCTGGTGCGAGCCCTTGTCCACCTGCATCTCGACTGTGCGTCTTTCTCAGCAACTGATATCACACCAGCCGCGGCTGGAGGCAAAAATGGAATGGATCCCTACGATCCTCCTACTCCAGTGGGATCAAATCAATCGGTGTCTGCGATGGCAGAATTGGATGGCAAAGGCACAATCTCCCATCCTATCCTTCCTAGCGATCTTGTCTTAAGACGTAGTCTTCGCTTTAGTGCGCTGTCACTACCGGCACAACGTCAACTCCGTCACTTTCTCGACACGGCACATGCCCTCGCGACTTCGGTTGCAGGTTCGGGTGGAATCGCACGAGGTGATCCGAACGGAGGGGCGTTGGAGGTCCCTTACGTGTTGGGAGCTTTCCTGGCTGCGGGAACTGGTGGCATCACATCACTTTCGCGAGCCGCAATCGAACTTGGGCTCAACGGGGTCATGGAGTCCTCAGCGCCATTCGCGGGCCTGGACCCTGCTTTGCGAGTTGCTTTGACAAGCGGGCTATACCAGCCTGCAACTGTCCCGTGGAGTACTTTTAACACAGGGGAGGCTCGTCCATTAGCATCGCATCATCCATCTGACCTTGACAGTCTATCGCCAGGTGCAGTATTACACGGCATGGCCTCAAGTCCCTTGCGTGACAGACCTCCCGAGTCCACTCCCTCGCCAACTCCAAGATCGACCTCAGCTACTGTCTTTGCTGCTCCTGCAGCACTGGCTGATGTCGCCAAATTACTTGCATCAGCACTGACTCCCTCGAATGTCGGTGAAAGTGAGGCTCCTACACTCTTGCCCTTGGTACCTAGATTTGTCCTTCCAGACAGCCCTAGCCAGCAACAGAGCTGTCTCTCCAATCGCGTCAGCGTTTCATTGTGTTTGAAGTGGTTCCAGGATCTCATTCTGCAAGCAGAGCTGGCTCATCGCACCTCCCTCGAGGTCGTCTCTAAGCAGAAACGAGCCTCTGATACCCAATGGACCCTGTTGGCACACATCCATCTCGCGACTCTTGCTCAAACTGCAACAGCTCTGTTATGTAAGGTCTCTCTTCCGCTCAACCAGAACGACTACGTGCTTGCGTCAACTCTTGCACCGTGGTTCGCCGCACTGTTGATTGAGGCTGCTGTGAGCTCCCTGAAGTACTATACGAGTCTAGCATCGAAGAATGAAGCAAGCAGGATCACATGCCCAGCTCATCGCGCCATCAGCAACTGGTGGATGGGCCTAGGCTCATTGGTATTTGCCTTCCTGCCTCACTTTTCTGCTCTCTTAAGTCAATCTGCGACTACTGGAAGCATCCATGCTCGTCTCGTAGGTGCTCTCACTTCTTTTGAAAAGGTACTAGACGATATCATCCAAGGGTTGCGTGGCGACGAGAAAACGCAGGCAACTCAGGCTTGTAACCATCATTACGAACACCACCGACTTCCAAGATGCGAAACTGCTCTGTCTTCGTTCTTCATGGAGGAAGACCCGCTTCAGTCGCTTGTCAATGCATCGTCTGATGTCTCTCGCCAGTCGCCAACAATGACCTCGATAGCAAAAGTTATTTCGGCTAACATCACTGGTAAGGTGTTTGATCTTGCAACCGCGCCGCTGAACCTCGAGGCCAAAGAGGGTACGTGTCTGAAGTGTGAGCTGATCCATCGCACAATGTCTTCTTCCATGCCTCAGTGCGACTCCCCCAGTCCCAGTATTGCCAAGTTACCAGATCCAGCCGTTATTATGGAATTGGATAAGCTCGTGACAAATTATTGCGCAAATCTCCCTCTTCTTAAAACGAGCCAACCCGGACTGCAGCCAGACTGGCCTATCAGTGCGTATTTGGCAAAGGTGGTGCGTAACTGGAAGTTTTACAGGCCTCATCGGACATTGCAGGCTCTGGGTAATAGCGATATGGAGAATGATGAAACGCGGGTAAGGCGTGCTACTTATGCTTACTTTGCAGCGGCGATCGAGTATTCTCTCTTTGGACAGATGAGCACCACACCACTAGGGGGGATCTCGCCCCTTCAAGTGCCATCACTCTCAGTTTCAGAGGCTGCCGGTCATGGCAGTATATGCCAGTTGCACACCTCTCACACTGCATTCAAGAGCGACCAACTCTTCAACGAGATTTCTAAGCGTGCGGAAAGAGGAAGAGCGGAGAGTAGGGGAGATCAAGTATCAGCCGATGATTCTCTAGTAGCGGGCATTCCAGCGTTCCAGAGTGTTTGGGTAGAGTCTGAGCTCGAACGATGCTATCTGCGCAGATTGACCCATCGGTGGCTGGCACCGCATCGCTTCTCAGCCCCTAGCTTGTTAAATGCTCTCAACTCTAGCCACAGGGATCAATCCATTAGATTTGTGGGCCCTGTCGGGCAGCTTGCTTATCTTCGATTCGCACCCTTCTCAACGGCGACGAAGGATCCGACCTCAACCGAGGAATCAGCAGATAGTGTAAACCCGATCTTCCTTGGTCTGTTGGATGAAGTCGCATCCCTTGACTTGGCGCTGGAGCTTTCCAAGACCACTTGTATTGCGAGGAAAATGACGAGCACTATCCCTGTTGAAATGTTGACACGGACTCTAAGAAGCTTACGTGAGATGTGCCTAGAGACGGTTGAACACCTAACTGTCAATTTGCTTACCTCGCCTATCGCTGAAACTAGCCCTGACGACGTCAATCATACTTTGTCATGGGAGAGACTTGCCAGCACGCTGACAGAAGAGGTCATACGCACGGCAGGCGAATGCTGTCCCGGTGGAACGGTACTTTCAGACCTCCCGATTCTGACTGATATTCTCTCTCTCGCTGCAGAGCCTTCAGCTGCGTCGATCATAGCGCAGCGCTTCGTGCATCGCTGGTGTCAAATGGAGCCTTTTGTCAATGGAGTAGAAGTGATGTCCCACGAAGCTGAACGCAGGGATATTGGATATCACTCGGTGGCGATTGATCTAATTGGGAATCTCGCTCTGAACAGGACTCCTCGGGTTATATTGCTCCTTGGTGGTCGTGATACGAGTGATCCTAGCGTGGAAAGTTTGGCTAGAGCCTTCTTTGATTTGCTGGATGAGTCGGCTTCAGCCGGCCCTAAAAGGATGTTGATCGTCATGCGCAAGAGAGGCTCCTCGGTCCTCCTACTCGGTGTCAAGATCCTCTTCCTCGCTTTGGCAAAGCAGACACATAAGCTTGGTCGCATTATCCACTTCCTCCTCAAATTCCTCGAGCTCAATCGAAAGGAAGATGGATCACCCGGTGATACCAAACTAACCCCGCCTCGATGGCTCGTAGAGCTTTGGACGCGTGCTCACGTACTGTCAACATGTGTCAGTCACTATCGCCAGGCGATCACTCCGGCACTGATGAAACGTGGGGAAGAGCTTGTTAAAGCAGAATATTCTCTTCGGCCAAGGCTGCTCAAGGCTAGTCTTGATGTTGCCACAAAACACACTATGGAGCATGAGCTGGTTTCATCTGCGGCTAGCATGACTATGGGTCCCAGGTCAAAGACTATTACGTCAAAGACACAGCAATTCTCTGGAGCTAACCTCCCCACGCCTGCGCCCGCGACTTCGCTGCATGCTACATCAACAGTACTCGACATTCCTGCGCCGAGCTTCGATCCGCTTGAGTCGGTGCGAGAGAGTGAAACACCGTCATCGCAGACTGTTGCCGCGCATGCCGCCTTGAGTGCTATTCTCCTGCTATGTGTCAAAAGCAGTCCGGTCGATTTAAATAACGTATTTAACGCTGATGAGGGAGGGCATTCTACGCTTGAAGAGGCTAAGCAGAATGCATTCGACCGATGGCTCATCGAAGCAGCGGCAGCCGCCATACAGATTCACGATGGCCGGCTCGTGGACTTTGATCGAATCAAGATATGCGTATCGGATACAGAGCTCTCCCAATGCACGAACAATGCCTTTACTCGACCCTATTCGGACCTGAACAAGCTGGAAAATACGGTTCAAAACGCAACTCTGGCAACGCATATCTCCAGCGACGACTTGGAGGAGTGGGCTCTCGCACAGCTCACGGCCGCTGGAAGCTCAAGACTACCACTGTTCACAAAGCGCCAGGTGCAGCAACAGAGCCAGAGACCAAGTGGATCGGAATCAAACACACAGTTGAAAGCAATTTGCCTAAGTGAGACGCTATCACAACACCAGATCCATCTTATTCAACAATGCACATCATTCGTGGACCAATGCCTAACTGATACAAGCTCAGTAGCATCGGCGTATCTAGTTGGCCCCCCGTCGCTGCCCAGGGCATCGATTCTACTTGCTCCACTGCCACTACCGCCATCAGCGGTCTGCAAATCCACGCCTGGGCATTATGACGTGTCACTAACGAAGATCGTACCCCTGGATCCCAGCCCGCGCCCTACTTCTGATGATGCGTTAGGTCCTGCCAAACCGAAGTTAGATGGATCGAGTCATGCGAGTGCTTTTTCCAGCATGGCATCAGGTGTGCTTACCATTCCCGTCCTTCGACCTACATCAGGCGCAGGGTTTGCACTTGTTGCCGTTGCAAGAGATCTGAAGGTGCGACGATTCGTGGTACAAGATTATTACTCAAGCGCATTTTCGACTAAGAATGCAAAATGGTTTGTTACGACACGGAGTCTCACTCGCCACCCCAACCGACTGTGCGAAAAATGTCTCAGCATGCAAATGGCCTCAATCTCATCAACCGCTCTTGCCTGGTATTTACGAAGCCTTGCATATGCTACAGCCTTTTTAACGGGTGTCTCCGCGGGTATGACGGAGGTTCATACGCGCCCTTGCCAGTGCTCAGAGCGAGGACATGCAAATAGCTTCGGTATCTCCATCCTCCGCGATGCACTCTATAATACGCTGCAGGTGGAGACACACCGAAGACGTCTACGCCAGATCGGCATGGACACGTTGCTACGGCTTTTAGAGCGATCAGGTGAGATGCGGCAAGATGTCAACTTGTCGCGATACCGCAGTTGGCGGCTCATTGAGCTACTTCATCGACTGTTATCAAAGGCCAGGCTTGATCAGGTCTCCTGGAAGGTTGGTGTGGGCCCATTCGCATCATATCCGCATATTCCAATGCACGTTATTGGCGGCTATGCAGTGGCACGACAGCAATTTATTCTAAGCGATCGTGCCGTCTCGCAGCGTTCGAAGGACGGATCCTATTCTCCAAACCACTTGAATTTCTTGTCTCCTTCCCAGCAGACTCAGTTATGCAAGTCCTTTTTAGCGCTATTGCCTGATTTGCATACTGCCTCTGATACTCACCCATCAGCTTTCCTTTACGGAAAGTGGACGCTTGCACGTTGGAATGAACTCTGGTGCGGGAGCGTCTTGAGACAGCTCGTTGTTGATCGGCCTGAGCTCTGTGACGAGTTAATTGGACGGCTGCAGTCAGTGCTTGCTAGTGATATGCTGCCAGAGAAATTTTTTATTGAGACAGCCAAGATTATCTTGATTGAGTTTGCGCTGAAATCAGGACTCAATGCGAAGGCTCATCTAAGCCGGGTGAAGAGTGAGCGTGAATTGCAAGAGAAGTGGCTCTTAACCGCAGGACTAACAGACGGCGTAAAGACAGAGACTGGAAAACGCATGACCGCTTTAACTGAAATGCAAAACGCTGTGTACAAACAATTTGATGTCCGCGCTCGGTTGACTCCCCTAGCTCTTCTCTCATCTCTTATCACGGATGCTCGACTTATGTTCCAATTTTCAGGAAAGTCCTCGGTCGAGACCTCGCTGGGTGCGAACCCCAACAGGCTCGCTCGAAATCTCCTTGCTCAACTTGAGAGGCGATTTGAAGAACAGGTCCGGTCCTATGAAGAGATGCTTCACGGAGAGCCTCTTACAAGGCAGCAACCTGCGTCTGAAGTCCTGCAAAGCATTGGCACGGCTGCAGCGCGGCACATCAGACCGGGACCTCGTCTCTTAGCCTCACTTGGCTTTGCTCGGTTGCTCCGTGTCACGGATAGACCTCGTCACTCGTTCCCAGGTTGGTCGGATCATAAGGAAAGCCAACAATACGAGCAGCTCAATATGCTCTGCAGATTGCTTCTGTCTTCACCGACGCTCCGCCTAGATTTGAGTGCATTGGCTACATTGACGATCATTCAAGACAAATCAGGTGAGCTTCACTTATCGACATCCTCTGCTCTTGGGTCCCCTGGGGCCGCCACGCTCAACATGCTTGAGCTTATCCTAGAAGGAATTGTTCATCTGTTCCTATACCCAACAGAAGCGTACAACCCAAATACGCCGCCGCACAAGGTCATTCGTCAAGCACGAGATGAAAGTGACAGGCTCATCGAGAGGATGGCAAGATCAGTGTCAGGCATTTTTGCAGACGCATACGTTTCGCCACGTTGTGCCGCGCGAATCCTCGAATTAGCAGAACTTATACTTCCACTCGCGCCGCCTACTCTGATTGATCGCTTACTTGAGCGCATATTGCACGAGCACGGAGTATTACAGCTATTCCAACGCATCTCGATCGAGACGTCGGAGGTTCTGACTGTGTATGCGCTTGAGCGATATCGAAAGGGCTCCTTGCTTATTGACCTGCTACTTCAGCTCTATGGGCAGCATACCCTCCTACCTTATTTCGTTGTAAGGCACATCCCTTTGTCGTTCACGCAAGAAAAGGTTTGGGTACCTCAATTTTATGGCACAAGCCCAGCCCATGCAACAACGATCAAAGGCGGCGTTCTGAACCTAGTCCGTGTCCTATTGAGAGCACCCCTTTGGGAAAACCAGGTCAAGGGCGATTTAGTCAGATGCGTTGCTGCTGCCAACGATGTCACATTTGACTGTGACATGTACTCTGCCATCTTGCTTGATTACGAGGTACGAAGGTCGCTACAGCAACAAGCCTCTACCTCGGATCAAGCATCGAGAGGTCAACAAGGCTCATCCTTTTCATGCGCCGCAGCGTTAGCTACAACACGCAGCAACATGTGGCCGTGTCAACCTATCTCACTCTTTTCGGCGCTACAAGTCTTGACAAGCCGAAAGTTGCCCATGCCCCCGGAAAATGATGGCTTCGAGCGTAGAGTCAAAGTTATTTCTCCGCTTGCAGACGCTGTGTTGCGCATGCGTTGGTGTATCGGTGCATTAGCCGCTCGTTTTGCAGGAGCGCTTGCGTCAATGAATGTCATCACGACGCCTTTGCACAAAGGGGCATTAGTTCTCGTACCGGCAGGAGCTCCGATTCTTTCCATACGTAGTAGCTGTCATTCGTCCATCCTTGCAGTGAGAGCATTGCCTGCGGCGGCAACTTCAGCCGTTTCTGTTGGAGGTGAGCTTCGTGCCCAGGCCGTTGTAGACGAAGAAGCACGTATTGAATTATGGAGCCAAGACTCAAAGCAGAGTGAATTATTCGAAGCGAATGTCCTTGATAATGGGCCACATGTCGGCGTTAGCCCCCTTGTTGGTACGTTCTTAAACACAATATCCCGAGCGGACATCGCGAATGGCCTCGGCGGAGATGCGCTGTTGGCAAGCCCTTCACAAGAGTCCTCGGCTAGTCCTGATTCGATACGTGCTGCTGCAGGTGCGACAGCAATATCGTTGTCTCAACCGTCCAAAGAGGACAAGCTCTTGCCAGAGGCCTGGATTCATGTCCGAAATCTCTTCACAGCCACGCCCACAGCTGTGGTGAGCGCAATTCCCCGCACAGGGCAGCAATCTTCTCATCTGAATAAGTCAGCTGTACTCCATTCGCCGGGCAATCCGAGCCGCAATGGGAGCCTCTTCAGTTTGGCTTCCCCTAGGTATGTGGTCCAAGGCTCTGGAGGATCTGCGAATCTTGCTCACACGCCCGGGGGGTCGGCAGCTAGTGCTCTTAAGGCATTTGGGAGGTTGCCAATTGAATCGCCCTTTGCTCTTGGAATGTCACTCGATGTGCTTCAACTTTGTCTAGGAGAAAGCATGGTGGCGTCAATTACCCTTGGAGGAACTCAGTCGCAGGGGCTAGCCCTCGGCCATGCGCGTGCGTCAATCGACGGGACACACGCTGATGATGGAGAAGTGATAGCAAATTCGCTAGTACGACGATCGTCACTAACGCGCAGGTTAAGTCTGCCCCTGCCAGAAGGGCCGAAGCCAGGGGTCATAGGATTGGGCTCTCCAGTAACCTATCATCAGCGTCAGTCGATTGTATCTGGCACTGAAATGCCCACGGATTCACTTGAGCGTGTAGGTGGGCATGGTTCATTGCTGAATGTTCGAACTCGCGACGGAATCAGAGCTCGTATCGCGATGGCCATTGCTGGCAATTCAGCGGTTCCCCCTCAACCTCGAGTGCCGGCAATGCGCTTGGGAGTTGTCACACGCCTCTCTAATGGCTGCACGGGAACTACTCCTGCAGCGAGCTCCGGTGCAGTCGAAGTTCGTTTGCTGCCCCCATACTTTGCCCTCCCCTTCTGGAGTACGTTTGAACTCGGCGCGGATGCCTTGCCAGCGGCTGGTGTCCTTGGAACCAATAACCGTAGCACAGCAGGTGTCAGTACTCGTGTGGGGCCGAACCTGCCCAGTAGCGCCAGCATTACCATAACTAGCGAAAACGAATACTGTGCGGGTGCATCCTTACTTGAAGCTTTTAGTGGTGGTCGCTATTCGATTCAATACTCCGTAACACGAGCGAAGCGCTCAGGTGATCGACTTTCAATTCCTCCTGCCGCAGCCTTCTGCGATGCTGGCTTCATCGGATCTGGCTCGAAACTAGGGCCGGGATCCAATGGTTCCTCGAATGTCCAACTGTTGTCGGATGCCCCTCGCACCCTTCAAACCATGCCCACTCACCCGTTCGCAGCTCTGCAGTCGATTCCTCACGCTCCGGGTGAGGATTTGTCCCCACAGGATGATGTTCCTGGCTATGATTTTGCGCCGATAATAACAGTCCCAGCAGGGTTCGTCGACGCGATATGCGCTCGCGCACCGCCAACCGAGCTTCCAATGTCGGATCCTGAGCTTCTACAAAGTCTTCTTACTTGTTTGGCCCCTCCTCGCGCAAGAAGTCCAGCACAACTGCAGAATGCTGAAAAGGCCCTCAATTCTGCAGCAGGAGATGCGAATTCGAGCTCGATACAAGCCAAATCATCGCCGAATTCTACAAGAGCAGACCAGAGAGATTTCCAAATGGATGCAGTCAGAAACTCGTTCTCCGACGGAGGAAATGCTTATGGAACCCTGAACGATGAGCATGAGGTGAAGTATCCAAAACCTGGGCGTGATGGGGAGATCAAGTTGCAGAGCAAGAACCAGAAAGATGCTGCGCGTGAACGTGGCGAAACCAACAATGCAAGTGATGACGAAGATGATGAAACCGCGGGTGCAGGAAATGCTGGAAATACTCCTGCAGGACTTGTTGGACCCAGTATTCTAGAGAGTATTCTGAATCGACTGGAGCAAGCCAGCTTCAGTCTCGCAGGGACGGCTGTCAATGCGCAAACTGTCCATCCGACGAGCGTGTATGAAACCGGCATTCGAGATGTTCATGTCGGTCTACTAAAGTCCCTAGCTACTACGTTGGCATCACAAAACGACTTGGCCATGGACCTACCACTGGGCCAGCTGCCGGACGGTCACCTCGCAGCCAAGAGATTCCTCTGTTCCCAAGAGGAATTCCACTTCGATCCAGTTTTGTGGAAGGATTTCTCCCCATCAAAGCTAGTCAATATTGTGGATATGGACGAGCTAAATGACGTTTCTGGAGGGCAACAAGCTTTAGCAAGCAAGCCTCCTGCAACCAAGACTGAGGCATCACTCCATGACTCGTCGAACCAGGGAGAGAAGCTACCGACCATCCGCGATCCATTAGCTGATGTCCCAGATTCCACAGCTTCATCGACCCAGCAATCACACCAGGATGCTGGCAACCTGGAATTGAATCCCATGGCGTCCTATCTCACGACTTGGGAGGCGCACCAGCGAGCAGCTAAAGCGATGACAGATCCTCTCTTTGTCATCTTTCCAGTGCTTCGCCACGAGGTGATGCGTACCGTTTCGCTCTCGTTTACAGTCTGTTTAGCGATTACGGCACGCGCTGCGAATGCTGCACATAGGCTTGTAAGAGGCATCGTCATGCAGAATGCGAAGGTGGGCGAGAAAACCATCCTCTTGCCCTCACATGTGCTCACGCCGAAGGTATCAGAAATTGTGCAGGGTGTTGTGCGATTTGTCGAGCGTTCGTACGACGTTCGCCCGTTTATAGCATTAACATGCAATGGTATGGCAAGGACGCACTTCATGCCACACCTCGAGGCGTCAAGCTTGCATCCGCTACTGGAAGTCCTCCTTCAGGCATCCCCAGCGGTTAGCGAAGCAAGTAACCATTACAAGTCACTTCGAGACGCCGCACAAGACCTCTTTACGGCCGCCATTACGAGAATGAATTCGGCATCTGCTGCGAGTGTTGCTGGTTCTTCATCACTGCCTTTCCTATCGTATTCATTCGTGGGTCATCTCCGTCGTGCAGCGAAGACCACCCTGCCCGTGTCATCTGGGGCATGTCTGGCCACTCTAATGCGGGTGTCGAACCGTGCCTTGGCAGCTATTTTAGAGAGGCAGCTAGGTGATGCATCCCCCTTTACCCCACTTAGAGCAGCTGAACTCCCAGATTCCTACTCTGATCAAGATGCAGGATCTGAAGACGGTACTTCTGAGTCGTTTGACTCTGGTGTGCCCCTTACTCGCGATCCTGGACTCGGTCTGGGGGCTCTAAGTATGTTTGCACCATGGCGAAAGGCACTTGATTGGGCCGTCCTTGTGCCTCCCTCTGCTCTCGAACAAAGTGCCACAACAAAGAGGCAGACTTCCTATCAAACAATGGCATCAGCTTGTGAAACAGCATATGCGAAAGCCATCTCGAGGCCGCCTCCGAAGGACACCAACTTAGCGGATGTATTCTTCCCTCCAAACCAGCCATTCGCTGCCTACAAAGCAGCGAGCGTCAAGGTGATGGCATCTGCGGGAGGCTCTAGTGCTGCTGACAAAGATGGCTACTTAACGCATGAAAGCCTAGCAACCTCAGTGTTTGAGGGCTTCCGCGCGGCGTTGGGTGCGCCAGATGTGAACTTTCCAGGCATGCCAGGATCTGCGGTCGCACCCTTGCACATTGACTTGCTCCCATATGCCATTGCCTCAGCACCTCCTGCGGCTAAACCTAGTGCGAAGCTTGCCGCTGCAAGCGACTCGTCTCCTGAGACTGTAGACCACTTCGGAGGAGCACAAATAGCTTCGGCATCAGTCGCGGTATCCGGGGTCTTAGCACGGGCCGAAACTTGGAAACGTCAGACACGACTGCTCACTTTGGCCGAGCGAATTGCGAATTTGACTCAGCGACCCACAGCAGAAGAAGCTGAGTTGTGCACGCAGGTCCCGGAACTGGACTGTGATGCTGCTCATCAGATTCTTCGGCGTGAACGACTTCGTTCTCGGGCCCAATCACTTGCTGAGCAGAATCGTGCGACGCTGACGACAAAACTTGCGGGAACGCACGTTCGCTATCTGGAAGATGTCGTTGCTGTCGATAGTTTCAACGAGCGGGGAGACTTTGATCTGAATGAAATGAGTGGTGCTAACTATTTTGCAGCGCTAAGCTCGAAGACCATTGATCGGAATATTGCACTCATGGCACGACGAGGGAGATATCTGGGCGAATCTCTACGTGGACTGGGCGCGATCACCGAAAGTGCAAACCTGGAAGAACAGAACGCTGCCACAGGGGATGAGTTCGATGCTAGTAGTCCTATTGAGGCTAGCGAAACTACAAGTGATACATGGAGTGACGAAAGTCCAGATGTACTCTGTCATCTAGATGATCTACCAGGCTTTGAGATCCCCACGCAAGAGTTGCTAGGGCGCAATTTGTTACCGCAAGGCAATGCCTTTGATGAGGAAACCGATGATCATGACGCACGGTTTGACCCCCTCCAGCCGGCTCCTGCATTTGAGAATCCTTTCGAAAGTCCTGATGAGGTCTCGCTGAAGATTCTACTGGGTCATCGCACAGTAGGGGTTGGATTGCACTCGCGATATAGTCTCTCGAACCACGAATCCAGGCTTCCCCCGAATTTGCTGCTGTTGTCAGACTTAAGACCCACCATTTCGGTACTAGGTTTGGAATGTGAATTGGGATGTGATGATACGGATGAGGACGTGCAAGACGCCGACGAGCTGACTGACTTGGACTACGTCCCGACAGAGCCTATCCTCCTGCCTATCCCCGAGTACCTCAACTTGCAAAAGCAGCAACAGCGTCAGCAGACGAGTGAAACTGAGGAATTTTACGAAGACCAGAAATGCATGACTGTCTCCGACCATGATATCTTAACAGCAATCTATGACCTTCCCAGGAGCCTCTTCGAAGGAGGCGCTACCCGAGCTCAAGAACGATCCCGGCACAGAGAGTTGTTACGACTTCAATATAATGCGCTGAAGCGGCTGAAACAAAATTCCAAGCAGCGCAGCCCACGCTCAAATGGCCATGACCGCTCAGCACCTGCCACTGTTTCCGAAAGCATTGATGATGAAGAGAAGCCATCTCAGAAGCACGCCCGATCGAGATATGAACCTGGTCCTCTCGCTGAGGACTACCTTCTTGCGGGGGGTGTTGGAGGGTCCGGGTTCCGGGCTCGACAGCCGATCTGCCATGTAGTTGACGATCACTACGCTAGACTTGCTTTGCTTCATGCAAGTCGCGGCAACCGCTCACTGGAGGCCATGACGCGAAGAACAGAACTCTGCGAACCGACGTTCGAGAATCAGATGTTCCGCTCGCAGCTGCCTGGCTATCGCATCGCCGAGCTCGCGCCGTTCATTCGTGCGCTCTCGTTCAAACCAGCACCGAAATCATCGAGATTTGTACCGGATGTGGATAGAACCTCAGCACGGCTGACCTTAGAGCGACCCAACGGATACGAAAGATCGGGTCGAACCGCTTTGCAGATAGGCCAGAATGCTCGCATCTCCACGATTTGGTGTAACTTTATGAGGTTACGAATGCAAATGGCGTTGGGAGATCCATCGACCCAACTTCCGACCCAGGAACAGGTTGCTAAGTTCGAAAGGGCAATGGGACTTCGCCCGGACGAGACTCTGGGCGTCGATGTCAATCCTAGCACTGTATTAGCCGAGGGTGCGTATGGTGCAGGAGTTGGACGTGCAGCCAGTGTTCAGTGGCTATATCACACAAACGATAACAATTGGTGCCCATTTGTTGCTGCCGACAACGCACATGTTGAGCGCTGCCGAGCTGCAGGATCTTCTGTTACATGGACTGGTGTTCTCGACCGTACCTCAGCCATTGTCAGACTCGATAAGATGACAATCTTTGATGGATATAATGGTGTCGGACATGCCGTAAAACGTCGCGTTACATCACCGGGTGATATTGCCAATGAACTTAAATGCCGAGTTACGCTTCCATCTCCCCAAAGTTCCCAACGGGAGGTCAAAGAAGAGACTTTGCCGTCTGATGAAGAGGCAGCTCTGTTGTATCTGACCTTACGACCGCCGGCAATCCAACAGCGGCTGCTGAGCTTATGTAAGGATCACAGTGATAAGCAAGGTGCTGGAAGAAGCTATTGTCCAAGAGTACCACAATGGCTACGGCAAGCAATGCATACCTACAACGACACCCCCTTATGCCGCGCAGGTCCCGGGCAACCGATCTTTGAGAGCGCCCACGCAAAGTGTCAGCAAGGTGAGGAATCATCTGCATCTTACTGGCATGGTGTGCACACTGGATCAACCTCTTTACGACCTGGAGTCTTACCACCTGTGATGCAAACTTATCCCTATCGCATTCTGAAGCCTGCAGATGCATTCACAAGCTCCCCAGCCTCAGAATCGTTTGGGTCCTCCGTAGTAACAATGACCAAAGGCTCTCAAGATGCAAACGCGTCGATAACACTTGAGAGAATCGAAGCGGCAAAGGCAATTCGCACTGCCGCTTTACTGCATAATGAGTGGTCTTCTAACACAGCCACTCGCTCAGGTGAGCCAGAACCCGCGGCTTTGCGAGTTGCACGTGTGGTTCAATACTACAGACTTTTCCTAAGCAATTTGATGCCACCGCCATGCCCAAGCGTAGCAGTTGTAGTGGGGGGCGGCGCGCTTCTGAGCCAGCTCAGCATTATTCGTGGAACGCGGCCCATGCAAACCCTCCATCCGGGAGCATCTTCAACGGCGCCGCCTCTTGGTGGCCGAGGTGAGGCAACGCCGGATTTGTTTGTACCGACCGCGCCTCTGACTGCCGGTGGACTGATGGTAATTGGTGAGGTTGACCTGTATGATGGTTCGTACCCTATCAAGGAGTCTGGGCGCGTCGAAACCACAGTGACGTCAGCAGACCCCGATGGCGCGTTGCATGACTCGAATTGTGCTTACGTTGACAAAACCACGACTACGTTCATACCAACATTTGGCTCCAAGTGCCCAGACAACTTTGTCCCGATTCCGCGGCCGAGCCAGCTCCCAGGTGCGACTCCCCCACCAACAGCACCACTTGATGACGAGGAGCTCGTCGAGGCCATCAATGCTCAAATCATGTCTATCGGACCAACGAAGGGTGCGGCTCATAATGGTGATGCTGACAAAGTTGAGTCCCCCGTGGAAGGACTAGATCCTACAGTGCTGCTCGAAAACATACTTGTTGCTAGCACTTCGCCCATGCATCCGGATGTCATCAACGAACTCGTGCCTCAGGGTGAGATGTGCGCCCGAATTCTTGCATCCTCAAGAACGAATGAGCAAATCAAGGCTATCGAGCCTTCTGAGACAAAATGCATTGTGCCAAATGGCTCCAATGTGGAGCTGTCCGTGCCTTCTAATTCCATTACTGAGGGTGATGTCAGCGAAGATCTCCGTGAGTGCATCGAGAATATTGTATCAGCCAGCGAGCTCGCTGACTGGATTGCAATGGAAGGTGAATCGCATGCTCCGCACCGCGTGGAACAGGCTATATCCCTCCACGAAGCACTGCAGATCCCGCTAAGGCACTGTCTCATGGGCTTGGCTATGCGCAATGATGACTGCAATGCAGCTGTCAATTGGGTATTTTCGCAACCACCCGAGAAGTTGGATGAGTACGATGGGCACTACATTGCTCTTGCAATGGCTCTCATATCTCGGGTCTCCCGAGACGTATGTCGTACGCTTGCTCGCTGTGATGAAATCGAAGCAGCGCAGAATGTGCCCACAGAACGCTCTGAATCCAATCGTTCCGGAGATGCAAAATCCTCTGAGCGGAGAGGTAGCCCGCTCCCAGTCTCAACTCGTTCGGTCCTCCCGGGGGAAGCAGAAGGTGCCGCACGACGGATCCTCACCAACCAGCGAGACAGCTCTGTTCTGAACGAACTCGAGTGGTTTTGGCGCTCCGAAGAGTTCGCGCAAATGCCTCGGTTAAACGGACGCCCATTAATCAGTCTGCCTGCGGTCCTTCAAAATGCAGGCGCTCTTGTGAAGGTCCTTGCATTGGTTGAGGATGAGGACGATACATCTACCCGATGCCCACTAGGTAAGCCCCACTGGGAACGTTCGCGGTTTGCTCTTGTAGCGCTTGAGGAGGAGAGTGCCGGAACGCACTATCTCTTGTGGGTGCCTGAAGCAGCACTCGAACCGCCTGAGCTCCCACTCTGGATCACTCCTGCAACTGATCTTGTCAGCTCTCCTGCGATGTCGGAGCTGATATGGCGTCGTCGACTGGGCCTACGCGGTTATGCGGTGGACACACTATTAGCACAATCCATCGTTTTGTCCCGCCGGATGTTTTTGGCGATAGTGACGGCTTCTTTGTACCTACCACAACTCAGTCAGTTAAGTCAGCTGGCCCATCCGTCGATCTCCGAGACCGAGTCATATCCCTCGCACTTTAGCTTCGTATCGCCGAGTCCTTGGTTCATGGAACAACGCCACTTAGCTGATCATGCTGCGTTATCACCGCAACTTACTAACTTGGTATCGTCCCAAATGCATTGTATTCTCCCTCGGGTGCCGACGGACGCGCAAATGCATCCCAACGTCGCATTCCTACGAAAGTATGCGCTGATGAGCCCGGTACCTAGAGCATTTGGCTCTCCGCACTCGCTTTCTTCAGCTCTGTTGCATCGCATCGTAAAATTGGCCATGAGTGACGATCTGGAAGTGCTCACTCCTTTGTACTTGCTCAATGCAGTCCCACGTGTAACCGCGCTCTCTGGCTCGCCACTACCAAGGGCCTTTCCTCGCCATCCGGGTGATGAATTGGGTACTGTTACGCTGGCGTCACTCTTCAGACCCACATTTTGGGGTGGAGGGCATTTGTCTTCAACTGTGGACGCGTCTTCCTCGCCATCATCATCACTGCTGGCAGCGCCAATCACCCCTATGGAGTTGTCAGATGGTGTTGTGTCGCTTTCAACGACGATGAGCATTGCTCAAACGCCGTCTGCTCGCGCCAACGTTCCGTTATGTGCCGGGCCCGAAGGTGTATACGCTGTCTTGTACGCGATTCTTTCAGCACCAAGGCTCCTAATGCGGACGCCTGTAAGATTGCTACCTCCGGAAGCACGTCTCGCCGCGTCGCTTGACCATGCAATAGGCACAGCACTAGGAAATCCTTTCGGGAGTGTGGATTCGACGGCATCACGGCCAGCTAGAGCTGCATGCATCAACCAGACAGAGAGCTCTGCCCTCGGAGACCAACCCGATGTCAGGAAAGTGGTTTTATCTCATGACTCCCGAAGGAGTCTAGCATCAACTAATGTTTGGATTGGTGAGTGGTTCTATATTGCCACCGAATCCAGGCCGCGCTCACTTCACATTCAGCCCAAAGTCATGCATTCCGATGGTGTGTTCTCTCCGCGAGTTGTGAGTGATTCCACGCCTCCCGCAAGTCCTATGCAAAAAGGAGTGATGGATTTTGAATTCACCAAAGCTGGTTTGCAGGCTAAAGCCGGTCAGGCCACCACACAGCCTTGTCAGACGATGAGAAAAACCCAAGTGCCGAGACCCCCAGTGATGCTTCAGTTACCGACACCACCACTGGAAAGGCTGTATGGAGCTCGGTCTTGTGCGCTGCAAGACACGTGGCTTCAAGAGACCATTTATGAAGCTGGCAGGTTCCTGGCGGAAGGTGGATCTCGAGCCCTCGACGTTGAATCTATGCATCCATATCCGTCGGCCCAAAAGCTGCGTATGCGGATTCAGATCCGTAACGCGTCCCAGCTCCTGATCCAGTTCCATCGTAACTGCCACATTCACCACTCTCATGCCGTTCTGGCGTTCTACCAGGATGCGAGACTTACAAAGGAGTTGGCCGTGGTGACTGGAGGTGATGCTTGGCCACCAATTCTTATACCCGGTGATCGTTGCTATGTTGTTTTCCAGTCAGGAAGTCTACGACCGCATGTGATCGAATTTGGATACTTTATGCGGGTCACTGCAATCGTGGATGGCGCGCGTCCAACTGGTGATGAATGTCCAATGACTGTGCGAGTACGACGCACGCTTGGCAGTGGAGGGATACCACAGCCCACGATCAGTCTGAGGTGGAGTGAACGAGATCGACTCGAACCCGCGTTAGGATGGCCATTATTGTCGCTGCTGGCGCAGCAGCCAACCATCTTAGATTACGTTGCACGACTAGATACCTCCCTTCGCGATCGCTGCCGCTTCTACCGCAAACCAATGACGCACATTGATCATTGGGTTTCGTCAGAACCTACAGCACTTCATGCGCTGCAAGCTAGATTAGCAAAGTACCTTACCTTCCGAGCCTCTCCATTCAAGGCCTTTGCAGGACGACTTGCAGTGTCTTTGGCGACCTGGCCCCAACTTGCGACCGATGCCGTTCAAACAAGCTTGAAAGTGATCGCCCTGGCGCTTGATTCGGTAGGGGCGGCGAAATCAGCTATCCGAGCAGAGCTAAAGCGTGCCGTCGAAGGAGGGATCCAAAACGAACATCTCAACTCGATTCTTGCACAACCAGAACTGGCGGCTACAGTCGGCGCACAAGACTTGCGGTTTTTGCTCTGCGGTCACTGGGCTCAGCCCGGCTGTGAGTATGATCACTTCCTCATGGCAACCAAGGCCAAATGGAAAAAACCCGGTCGACGCCAGAGACATTTGCCATACTGTGTGGAGCTCGCTCGACATGGGCTTGCTGAGGTGCTTGCCGCCAGCGTGACTGATGATGGACGTGTGCTCCCTGAAGAGGCTCAGGAATTGACAAACATTGTCACCTCAGCCGTGTATCGTCAACTTCGTAAGCACTACGAAAGACTGCTAAAGGGCGATAGCCTTACTGCTCGAGGCCGGCCCAAGGATGACGAGAACATACTCGCGAGGCCGTCACATGAGACTTGGCGGGAGATTCAGCTTCCCCATTTCGTACCTGAGAACCCAGAGACAAAAGAACTGGCAATCAGCGCTCCATCATCCAGGCAACCGCTTACGGTCCAAGGATATGTGTCAGACACATGCGTCCCCAGATCTTCGGGTCAGCAGACCGGCCCAGTAGCTTCTCTCGATTCGGAGCAGGCCCCTACTCGGAAACCGTCGCGGTTCAGTCAGTTTGCGAATGCGCTCAATAACTTTGTTTTTGGAAGAGGAAAGGCTACCGGGGATGATCAGAGTTCCACCACGAGTAGTGCTTCGAGTACTACGTCGAATCAGAATTTCTCCTCTAGCATGACATTACCTCCCGGTGTTCTGCGCCCTGAGGCACTTCCTCGGATTGTCCCAGCACCGGGCGCGAACTTCTATGCGTATGGCCATGAACCAGCTCAGTATCAGCAGAAGTCGCCCAGGCCTCAGGACCAATCGGAAGGACGTACGAGATGCTCTTGGAACGAACGGTTTGTTCCGGGTAGCCACTGGTTTGATAGTGCGTGTGAATTTACGCTTGCCTCATCAGGCCTGCGCACAGTCACGCCAAGTACAACCACCAACACAGGCGCGGGTCGGATCCACACAACGATTCACCAGGGGGCCATCAATGTTCAAGCCGCGGGAAAGTCGTCAACGCTCGCGTCTGTTGATACATTGCTGCAGTCAGCAGTTGTCCTGTTTGATCGATCACCAAATAGGACCTCCCTTATTCGCATCATCACTGGTTATGTTGCGACTCTAGCGCGCGAGCTCCTAGTCAACGGGTGTGCTCCTGATGACTGCTCTCTCAATGCGCTCTGGAGACGTGGACTCAATGATTCAGCGAATCCAGAGGCATCCGCCGTTCCAAAGATTTTCAGTCGTATGAACTCGTGGGTATTCTTCAACACCTTCAAGATCGCGCAGTTGATGAGCGGATTAGCGCGTGGAGTTTGCAGCTTACCTGCATCACTAATGTCGGAGCATCCCGATGCCAGTGATCCAATATATGATGTGAATGAAAGCTATTCAGGATCTGAGCATAGGGCCTCCCGTAAGGGTACCCGAACTCGACTTGCAACCATTCATCCATGGATCATCGCTTCGGCCTTTGACATGTATCGATTCCTGGATATCATCAAATCTGCCCTAAAACAGCCTGAACTCTGCTTAAAAATCTCCATGCAAACATCAAACTGGAGCGAGCGCAGGAACCACTGGCTACTGCATCTAAGTCAAATTACGAATGCCCGTGAAGCGGCGAAATCGCTTCAAACCCTCAGAGCAAACATTCACAACGTTGCATTCCGTGACTCGTCTTGGAGCACAGACAGAAATCGGTATCAAGGTTTGCTCTTGCCCGCGAACGAAGCGAGCGCGCTTGCAAGTTTGGGTCCCGTGGCTGGTGGTCTGCTCAAAGGTTCCTTAACTTGGGATGAGAGTATCGCGCACTGCACAACTATGGGAGAGGTCGCACGTCATTACCTGGCTCTTGAACAGGAATTGCGGTGGGAAGGCTATGGCGAAGTGGCTCAGGCACTTGACAAGGCCTGGGCAAGTCGTCGACGCGATTGGCTTATGACAATGCATGCAGTCTCTGCATCCGACTTCTTGTCCGGACCCCCGCACCCGACTTCGTCACCTGCTGCCTCTCAAAACTCGCGCACACCCGGTTCGTTTGCAATGAGCGTTTTCGGTTCAAGCTCATCATCTTCTCAGTCTGGAATCGGCACTAGTGGTGAAACACCTCTTCCCACATTCGTAGTGCAAGCAGTAAATGACAATCACAATGCTATGGTACATGCACACAACCATGAGCTGTCACGCCATATTCACTCTTACTTGATCTGTGTCGGAAACCATCGTGCTGCCTCGTCAGGTGTGCGTGGAGGTAGTGGCGCAATGCGTACTCATTTGCCGCAAGAGTGGTCTCCGCCACCATCTCTCTTTGCTTGGTCCGAACAGGCACGTCTACAGAAGACCGCGCCGCTAGGATCCCCTCCGATTTCATTGCCAATGCTCTCTAACGTGACTCAACCAGTTCTGACACATCCAGCACATCTTTTGGCTGACTCGCAAGGCCTTGTCGCATCGGTTGCTTTGACTGCCACGTATCCATGGTCACTAGAAGCAACGATGCAGCTCGTAGAGCTCATGAATCTCGTCCATGCTCGGTGTGGTCGTCGGGGCTTCAGCACAATGGTGCAAGACGTCCCCAAGATGCAGGAGCTTGCGACGATCGTGGGTGACACTGACGAGCTCCATCGCCGTTTCGGATTGCTTGTGAACGTTCCCCACGCAGTTTTGTGCGCTCACTTCGTCATACTCAGGTACATGTCACTCCATGTGACGGACTATCTTGTTGATATCTCCGATGTATGGTCGTCGAATGCTATGACGGTTAATACTGTAGCATATCTTGTCTTCAAGGCACTGAGAACCGTATTCAGCAGGTTTAGGTCAGAAACTTGGTCTACAATGGCTCCGTTTTTGTTCTCCGAAGCTCAGCACGCTCAGCCGGTTATTTTGAGTCGTGTTGATGCTTCAAAATACCGATCAACGGTTGCGACGCGGTTGCGTAAATCGATGTTCGGCCAATTGTATGCTCAGATCGGAAGGGCGATTGATCCTGGAGCTTTGAGACGTCGACAACTAAGTTGGCAGGTGAAGTTTGCCGGAGAAGGTGGGCACGATGTTGGAGGCTTATTTAACCAGTCTCTAGTCGATGTCAGCGAGGAGTTGATGCGATTGGACGGATCACCAAATGTCCCGAGCTCATCTGCATCATCGAGTACGAATTCAAGTGTCAACACTCTCGACACGATGAGCAACAGCAGTGCTGGTAGTGGTGATAATATGCCACGACAGCCGTTAGCGACCTATGGCCGCTGTTATTTACCCTTCTTCCGACTCTGCCCGAATGGTATCAACAACATTGGTGCAAATCGCAATAAGTACATTCCAGACGTCTCGCTACCAGCTTACTACCGGCCATATGTGGTGTTCATTGGCAGATTAATGGGCGTTGCTGGTTTGGACGGTGCAAGAAGCTTCCCGCTAGACCTTGCACCGTTGATATGGAAGCGTTTAGCGGGTGAGCCCGTCGATGCCAACGACCTTCGAGAGTTTGACGAGAGTACCTTCCGTTACCTGAGACGATTATCGAGTCCAAGCCTCACTCGAGACCAGTTCTATGATTTGTCTGGAGATCTGGATCGTGCGGATCAAGAGGTAGGTAGTGAGAATGGCCGTGGCGACGGCCCTGATTTCAAAGTGCAACCCAGAGCTCGTCACTCCAAGCTCAAGTGGGTAATTGCTTCCAGTAGTCCTGACGCTCCAGCGTTAGAATTAATCCCTGGTGGTTCCCACAAAACAGTACGATACGAAGATCGTTTCACCTATGTTTCGCTCGCACTTAAAGCTCGGCTATTCGAATTTGACGCATTTACAGCAGCTCTGCGAGAAGGCCTTGGTCAAGTGATTTGGATGCCTCTTGACCCATTCAGCGCACGTGAGCTCGAGGAGCACATCTGCGGTGAGGTCGAAATCGATATTGACGTGCTTCAGCAGCGAGCTGAGTATCGGGGTAGTGTCAATCCTCGTCAACCGCATATTCAGCACTTCTGGGAAGTCTTGAGGGAGTTCTCGCAGGAGGAGCGCCAGGCCTTCCTGAAGTTCGTCTGGGGCAGGTCGCGCTTGCCCAGTACATTGACATCGAACTCAGCGGATGCCTTGATCATCACAGATCATGATATGGCAATTAGGATGAAAAACCCAGATTCATGGCTTCCGGTCGCACATACCTGCTTCTTCTCGCTAGAACTGCCGAGATATACGAACAAACAGTCGCTGAAGCAGAAGCTCATGTATGCAATGCGCAATTGCACAACCGTAGATGCAGATCACACTCTCGAGAGTCAGACGAACATGAATATGAGAACAGCCGTTGCAGATGGTCCTGGAGATGGCAGCGATGACGAGGGTGAACATGCCACGGCAGCCCCTTCAGCCGCTACTACCACCTCCACACTGGCTAGCCGGCGCGGCTCCATGCTCTCCACGTCAATCCCGATTCCAAGAGGGTAGGAGAAGTCAATCAGTAGGGAAGCAGCTAGTAGCTTCTTTCTCACCAACAATCGAGACCACCCGAAGCGCGTGCTTCGGAAGCAAGTATCAATTATCTTTGTCAAAACAGTCAACACTACACCATGTGTCTAGATGTTGTCTGCAATCCACCCGTATCTCGTTTCGCTTCACCCTCCTGCACAGTGTGTGTTCGTATGGGATGACAACAGAAGGGGCGGAATCGATATTTTAGCTCTTTTGCCCCAGTTCGCTGGGATAGAATGATCATCACGACGAAGGAGACTATGTGTATATAGACATTGTTTAATGAGGCGCGACGTCATCACCGTGATTGTCCGCCAAGTTTCCCTCACCGTAAAGTAAAGGCTGTAATGTTTGTTACGTACTTGGCTAAGGTTTGCTCATTGCCATCGACATTGAGTCAGGTGTTCTCAGTGCAGTTGATCCAGACGTCAACCACACGCAACCTCAGGGAGATCTTTCGTTGTTCGTAGGTTGCCAAAGCTGTGAGTCTACGCCTCGAGTTATCGATCCGCTCAAGTCTCATGACCGAACCCTCGTAGCTCGGTCAGACTGCAGGCTAACGGATACCAAGAATCCAATTTTGGCCTGATCCGGCCAAAGTTAGATGCTGAGTATCCAAGATTTGCCGACTGTTAAAGACTCTGTTTGGGCTCAGGCGAAGGTCCTGGTGAGATACAAAGCGCATCTTGCGATTAAATAGCGCCGTTCATTGCAGAGGACCTGGTGCAATTAGCGAAATACTCTTTTGGACACGCAAAATTGGACCAACATTCTGACTCCCCTTCACCGATCGTCATTCAAGGTGTGGAGTCGTTGTGAGAACCGTAGCGAGACAAGCCAGACAAGCCAGACAAGCGAGTGGAAAGGAGCAACACCCTGCCAGGACGGCCAGGAAACGCGTTCTAGAAGCAGGCTTCGTACAGGTTAGAGTTACACAGCTTAGAGTTCCGGAGCAAGCCATGGTTCACTGCGAGTTCGGGGAGGTGTACAAGTTCTACCCTCCCCCGCTGTATATGTACCCTGCTATGATACTGTGCCTTGAGGGGATGCGGCGCGTAATTAATTTCCTTGTATTCGTGTTCTATAAGATCTATGGCACAGTGTGCGAAGGCGAAAGCGACTACGGTGAGAGTTTATGGTACACCGACGATGGATCCACAGATAACTCTCGTCGGCATGTCTTGGCAGGATACATCTTCATATCATTCCTTGCCGCAAGTGCTGCGTTTGATGCGTGGGAAATCTTTCCGTACCTCTCCCATAGTGCACCAGGGGAAAGCATGTCGTCTTGGACCCGTATGGTCCGATTCGCTGTCCACTTTGTCAACTCTCACATCCTTCGTAATCTTAGTTTCCTCATATTCATAGCATACTCACATAGCTATTACCGAAATGAGGGTTCTGATAGCCAAGAGGTGTGGGCCATCGGCAACGGTCTCTTTGCGCTGAGTGGTGATGATGTGGTCCGTCCAGCAAGCGAGTCTCGCCTCTGCGCTATCCTGATGCGTGCCACTTACATCATGGCTTTGATCGCATTATTTATGCTGATGATTGTCAGTATCATCTTCATTACTCCAGGCACCTTTCTCTTCGTTTGGGTCCCCGTTATCACGTCTCTTCTCCTGATGTTCTTTTTGTTTGCATACCAGTCTTTGGCAAAGCATAACCCATGGCTTGAATGGTTCCTTCCGCCACATACCTTGCAGGCAAGCATTTTCTGGATTTACTGTGTGATACTAACAGAGGTTGCTGCAGTCTTTTATCGAGCAGGAAGCTACCAAGATGCCGTCAAAGATATTGGCAATTGCCACCTGAGTTTTGCCACTTGGAAAGAGCATCTTCCCCGAGGTGGTCTTTTAGCGCGCCTGCTGTTCTAAGCTAACCGTAGCTCCTCTTTCCTTGCAATTGCTGATTGTGCTAGTAAACCTTGACTTTGCCTCTTTGCTTGGCTATTGTGTCCTTATCCCTTATCTCCCCTTCCCCCAGCGTCAAAGGCTCTTCGGTTTACAGTACAAACGCGTATATACGCAGACTCTCTAGTTGAGTATCGATGTATTCCAGCAATTTTACCTGCTACCCCGGTATAGTTAAAACACGACACTTATCTACATACAAATATCGTTGGTGAAGTGAATCTCCTAGCAGCGCTCAAATACTTTGTAAAGGTCTTGCAAGCAGGCCACTTGAATCGCTGCGCCCAAACCAATATCGGTTCGGGATGGTACAAACTTGCAACGTTTCATTGCAGGTAGCAAAGCTTTACTTACAACATCCAGCCAGGGCTGGAGGTCCTGTCGCGAGCAAGGCACCTTGCTCGACGCCGGAAGGGCGTCCGACGATTGCCATTCCATTGAAGCTTTGCTCTCGGCTGTCTCAGGCCTTGACTCACCCTGAAGTTCCAGGTACCAGTCTGGCTGAAACTGGTAAAAGTTTGCCAGTTCGCGACATATGCTTTGGAAACAAGCTTTCTCCTCCGTCCAGTCAACGAGGAGCGCAAGCCGATACATAAAGAGCGGCAGCTTAGCAAGAGGTGGAGAGTACTTCGGACAAAGGAGAGGAATCGAGACGAGGGCAAGTCCGTCGGGATCATCCGTGTCCTGCGACGCGAGACCAAACCCTAGAGCAAAGAACTCACGCAGCATTGGCGCCTTCTCAAGGAGAAGGTGGGACAGTCTAGCCGCCTCCTCATTTACCAATGCGTTTAGCTCGCTTTCATCAGCGAATGGCCGGACCGCATCGACTTCTGTGTCCGAATCGATCGTAAGATAACTTGAAAGCGAACCTACCTCGGCGATGGTTTTCCCCTTTTGAAGTTGATAACGGATTGAAATAGCTTCTTCTGAACGCGCTGCGATGGCCAACAAAGGCCGTACAAGCACCGGTTCGGCAAAGGTAATGGTGGGTGCCCTGCCAAATAAATGCAACGCCTGTGAGTAAAAGAAAGATCGAGAGAGGAGGGGCATATCTAACAGAAAAAGCCTTGTGCCGAATTGAACTAGCGAAAAGCGTGGTGTGACAATGCCCACAAAGGTGTGGTGTGAACAAAGGCGGTCATAAGAAGTTTCGCATTCAGCGTTGAGCTCCTGCTTCAGTTCGATCAGTGAGGTCAGTTCTAGAATCGAGGGATCAAAAGCATGAGCTTCTGACATATCGTCCAAGATCGTCTCACAGATTTCGATTCCCCTTTGCCCAGGCAAGAGCGGAGCACTAATTGAGAGTCGCTCGGTCTCAGCGAGACCATCGTTTGTCGCACTCAGCAGCGAAATTGGGCCTTGATTCTGAAACATCGTAGATTCCTTTGATTTCGCCACAGCTTCCTTGCTTAGGGGTTGAAGCATTTCTCGAAGATGCATTTGTAAAGCGTCAATACGGACTAGGCTTGAGTCCATTCTACTTGGCTTAGGGGTAGCTTCCGACGACACCTTTTGCCGTTTCGTGCTCGACCCTGTCTGTGGAGTGAGGTGAGGACATGCATCTGCATCACCTGCACCATCAAGAGCTAATGTGTTGCTGCGTCGAAGTGGAGCATCTTGTGTTGCAAGTGTGGACGGAGCACCAACCGTATCCACATGGGGGGCATCATCTCGCTTTGACGGAGTTGTAAAGACGCTTTCGGTTTGGGAATGAGGGATAGGACCTGCGTTGCTGCTTTCCATTGGCTCAGCACTCGCACAGGTAGGGTTCATACTGTCATGGACTTCGGCATGAGTCCATTCACTTGGACTCTGCTCAGCCTGATTCGAGACATTTTGTGTCACTTGCCGTGAGAGGGTTCCGGATTGCTCATGCCTACATGCGGTTGATGGTATGTCATGCATCGTAATCGGAGCAATGGGAGTACGGAGAGTTTGGGCCTGAAACACACGAGAGCGATTCGCTCCAGCCAGAGCTCGCTCACAAACTGATGACACGAGCTCTGCGATTAACTCCTCGTTCAAGAACTGAACTTCCTTCTTGGTAGGATGGACGTTCACATCAATATTCTGTGGAGGCATGTGGAGCGAAAGATATACAAACGGAAACGAGTTCTTGGGGAGATAGCGAGAGTAGACTGAATCGATGGCACGCTTGATCGAGGAACATGTGACTAACCTGTTGTTGATGAAGAGAATGAACGTAAACTTCTTAGTGCCATAATTTGCGTTGGAAACATAGCCCATCAGGTGAACACCCAGATTGTTGTAAGTGTCCTGAGTGAAGGGGGCGGTTGCAAACTCTCCCCAGTCAAAGTCGGCCTCTTTGGCTTCTTGTGACGCTTCATCGGTGGTCATAGCCGTTTGAGGTGCGGCTCTCACGGGCAATAGCTCACGTGCAAGAGCATTACCAAAGATCGTTCGGATATTCGCCAATGCCGTAGAGTCTTTTGGTGTTCGAAAATCGCTGGCAACGGAACACCGCTTCCTGCAGGAAAAAGCGCAATAGGGGAATCGTATGGAATAACACTGCAGGACCTCCAAACACCGGGCGTATTCCTCGCCATAGTGACTAAGCGCTCGACGACGTACCGGGATGTTGTGAAACATATTCTCTGCGCAAATCGATGTGCCTGGGACGCCAGCACAAGGACGAGGTCGGGGATCTGTACCGTCTTCTGCAACCATACGACTGTCAACAAAACGGGCTCTGTACGCGAGCTGTGAGTCGGGTGTCATGCTGGTAATGGTGACGTGTGCAACGTGGGTCAATGAAGCAAGCGCCTCGCCGCGGAAACCAAACGTGGAAATCGATCTCAAGTCGGTGTAATCTCTCAACTTGGAGGTCGTGAAGCGCTCGCAGAGGATAGGGAAGTCTTCGACTCTGATTCCATGTCCGTTGTCTGTGATTTGGAGCATGGTCATCCCGCCGTCTTGAAGCTGTACATTGATTTCAGTCGCTCGTGCGTCAAGCGAATTTTCTACGAGTTCCTTCAAGGCGGAGGCGGGACGCAAGATGACCTATGTGTTTGTGTTTCCGGTCGAAGGGAAAAACAAAGGAAATGCAAGATGAAGTCCGATAAGCAAAGAACGGCGCGTAGGGTTCCATACAAACGCTCGACACGACACTCAAGTCGAGACCAGAGTCCGCCCCAGACGATTGCAATCGTAATCGCAATCGCAGTAGCAGGTGAGAGATTTTGTTTCTGGAGGAGGTCACGACAGGGGAAGCTGCAGAGTTAAAGGAAGCGAGAATTGGGACAGAAAGTCGGGTCAGGGCATTACAGCCGCATACTCACTTTCCGCCACGTTTATATGACTTGCTTACGTACCTCACCCGCAGCAATGCGGTTAATCACCTCCTTAGTAAGTCGTCTGATCACAGGCACTTGCGTTTCGTCACGTTTGGACTGGGAGCCAGCAGGAGATTGGGTCTGGGAGTGTCCCAGTTGAGTCGCCAGCATGGTGAGTGCCGGAATATGAGTTCCTTCTCACGCGTTTCAAGTCCTATCTCGAGATTCGCAGTGCTTGGAATTGTGCATTCACGTCTCACTTTCCCGCGCTTTCCGCAATTCCAGGCCAGGACGGATGGACTCGAACCACAACTAAAGGCCGTTATTTCAAGTGAATTTCACACTGTGACAGGTGTCCCAAAACGCGGGTCATGGGTCGATGGGTGCTATGCAAATTAAATGATGAGGTGGGACGGACTTGAGAAGACTGGTGGGGGAGGGTATTATGCTCACCCTATCTGCGCAACCCTGACAAATCGACCCAATGGTAGGGCACACGTGTGAGGTCGAGATGATGAAGCAGGCTACATATGACCCGCACACTTGGACGTGGGCATGAACCTGGGAGACATAGCCACTAACAAACTCCGGTCACTCATATGCATCATTATTCGCTCTCTTGTTGCTACTTACTGACCTCTAGACTCACGAACCTGTGTCACAGAGAGAGAGAGACGCAGAGATTCAAACGAACACTAGGTGTGAGAGGGAGACTGCCTGACCACTTTACTAACTTCTGAGGTGTTTATTGAAGGATTTTTCTGAGTTAGACGTGATTCTTTTGGTCTGAACTGTGAAATTTGACGAGCACGACGCATCTTCAAGTTGTCCCGAGGTCTTGACCTGGGCGTGCCCCCTTGCACTCGACTCGAAGTATTACCATAGCTCGTGTTCTGGATATTACTAGGAGACAGATCTCCGACAATGAGGCCGAGGCGACGGTTCTCGCGAGTACCGAATCGTGGGGACAGGCAACAGCCGACCGAAGAGGAGGGAAAAGCTGCCCCCGATGCAACGACTGGGCCTGCATCCACACGTAGTGATCCGGTGAACGGCGACGAGAGGGCACACGAGAACTTTAGCACTTGTGAAGGCTCTCATGTCGGCGGAGCAACAGATCCTATGCCCCGGGCGTCCCCTACGTCTGCAACTGCGACCTCAAGCTCGGCTGCCGATACTACGCAAAGTTTGAGCTCTGCAGCAGCAACAGCTAGTTCTGCTGCCGACACAACGCAGAGTTCGCGACCTCCGGTGGTCAGGAAAAGTCGCCGCACCTACGGGCGAAAACAGCCTACCTCCGAGCGTGTCGTCACCTCTGCTGGGCATTCCATCGGCAATGCGACTTTAGGGGTGGGCAATTCCCAGTCTGTGGCAGAACTGAAACAAGATCTAGACACACCTCATGCAGCGGCACCCAAGAAACAGAAAACACGAAGAGGGAGTAGGCACCGGACTGAAGTATCCGAGTGCACTCAAACCGGCTTTGAGAAGCTGAAAGCCGCTGCTCTGCAACCGGATAAGATCGCGGCCCAGACACCCTCACTAACACCGCAGAATGCAATCGGAGATGAAAATGTAGGCGAAAATCAAAATGAGTGTCAGGTTGAACATAAGGAATGTCTAGGGGCCCCCGAGCCAACTTTCATCCCCCCTGAGCCCCCTGTTGCAGCCAAGCATTTCCCGTACGTAATCCCGGAGGGTGTGGATGCAACAGTTGTAAACCCCGTGGAGGGCGATTCAGGTTCCGACACGTCAGATGGTCCTCAGATGCCAGCGCTGGTATATGATGCTCAGAATACATCTGAATCTCCACGACACCCCCCATCGCGGCACTCCGAGCTGGAAAGCTCAGCGAGAGAGTCTAACACACCGGAGACACCTGAAACTTTGGAGAATCCCGCAAACGAATTGACATCACTAGTGCCGCAGGGAACTCGTGTGAGCGCAGGATCGGACGATGCTCCGAGTTGGATGCCAGACGAAGTGCTCGCTGCAAATGACCCCAGTTTCCGCGTCGCCCCACTGCCTTCTCTCGCCACACTTTCACAAGATAGGTCCACTCCGTTAGAAGCTGATCAACCACAACAATTGGCACAACCTGGTATTGATCTGGCCCCAGCCTTTACCGATGACCCTGACTTCCAAGATTACCCTGAGAACGAAGAAGAAATCACAGAAATGCTCTCCTCAGATGAAGAAGAGGGGAAGAAGAGCGGCATTGCAGCTGCCAACACTCTGGATGCAGATCCTACAATGAACGTCCGTGTTTTTGAAGGAAACATTGGACCACTCCCCATTCATCCAACTCGGACCCGGACAGGAAGTAGATCGCTCATTCGCCGAACACTGAGAGCAGCAACGAAGCTTGTTCCTCGAAGCCTTCCCAATCTACGCCCGCAGGTTGTTCTTGAAGCGACACAAACAGCAGCCGCAGCGCTTTCCTCCATGGCATCGGCAGCCCTCTCGAAAACTGGCTTAGTATCAGGTCAGCAGAACAGCAGCAACCCAGTCGACTCGACAGAGGAGTGTGCAACGGTGCAAGCTATCTCCACACCAGACGAAGCCTCCGATATCACCACCACTCTAGCCCTTCCCGGGTCACCTGTGAGTGGCGCCGAAGCGGAAAAACAAAGCGGAGGTCTTGCACATGGTGAAACCACAACGACTGAATCCAAGACCCACCCCGCTGATGAGGTTCAGTCGCCACAGGACGACGCGAGCCAGCAAAAGCCGAAAATGCCTCCACTGGTGGACAGATCGAGCCCTAAGTGGCAAGATGATGAGACTGCACCGGCCTGCAATGACTGCGAGGCTCAGTTCTCGTGGTTCACGCGTAAGCATCACTGTCGGTATTGTGGGTTGGTATACTGTCACAGCTGTTCCCCGCACAATCTGGATGGCCATCGTATGTGCCGAAAGTGCCAAGAACTTGTGAACCGCTAGAGAGATGGAAGCAACTAAGAAAGCGGTCTTGCAGTCTTGCGATCTTGGAACTTCGAACTTGTAACGAAAGTTTGAGTCAGCAAACGTGTTTTCTCCTTCGAAGAGTGTATATTAGTTTACTAATTGTTTAGGCGCATAGTGCAATAGGTGAGGTCAGACAACTGGGTTGTCATATAATATTAGTTTCTGCCGCGTCTTAGTCATTTTGTCCCAGAAAGCTGCACCGAGATCGACGCAATCAACAAAATCAACATTCGTCACGGTTTGTTCCCGAACGACAGACCACATCTCACCAAGAGCTCAAACCCCCGCTGGCGAAACGACACATACAAGTTATATCAAGTCTTATGTTGCGACTGACGTAATCCACAGTAATAATGAGTAAGCTGCCCAGAATAATGGCCTTGCTTGCTCTCGGCTCGACAGCAAGTGCGACGCGATTCAAGAAAAATTGATCCAAGCCTGACCAAGGTCTTCGGTTGCTGTGTTCGTGAGGTGCGTTGGGGTCATTTGAATTCGGAGGAGCGCATAAAGCACGCCCATCGTGTGGTCATTGCTTACCCTCAGGCTCAAGGTGCCGCGCCCCATCGCAACCCAGAGCGGTAAGAGGCGCATCCCAGTGTGTCGGTTTCTGGATGGATGAAATCACTCCTTGGACGTCCACAAATCACGCACAGAAACGAAAATTGACTTTTGTCTCGTGTTCCGAGATGCCGAAATGGGATGTCATGAAGTGTGTGCAGAGTTGTGTTCATTAGTATTTCATGCATCATGTTATGACACACTGACGCAATCCATCCAAATGTCCGGACACGCAGTGCTTGTATTGCAAACCTTCACACAAATTCCAAATTTTAACTCACTCTGCTCAACAACTCCACTTCTGCGCGTATACCCACAGGTCTAGACACCTTTCAAGCGGTGCTATACTCCTAGCGACGCGTCTACTGGCACAAGCTACGTAGGCCCGAAGCTACTTAGTCGGACATACCCAGAAAGACAAGAAATACGACTCCAAAAACTCCGTACTTGCTTGTCGGTTATCGCTCCCCGAACTCACTAGCTGCAGTTCTGCGGCGTGTAGGTACGTACTGGCTTAGGTCTAATGAGCTTTGGCATAGCACCTCCCACTGCTTTATTTGCGACTGTCTCTAAGAGATTAGCTTGCCCCTGACGTTGCGAGGGTGCACTAATACTTCCTCCATGCTGGGATGGTGTGGGTGGGAATAGGAGATCGGACAAAATTCCATCGATTGCTCGTTCTAACCTGTTTCTCTCGGTACCACACCCATGCCACCTGTCTGTATTCCCGTCCAGATATCGGCTCTTGTCTGCTCAGGCCATTCTCAGACCGATCTTGATGCGCAAGCAGTACTAAGCGACCCGCTAACACCGATAAACACTGGCTGATAGAAAGGTATCATCAGTGTCAGATTGTTTGTTACGGCTACGATAGCATTGCGAAGATGAAGTCCAGGCTTACTTCTTCAAAGTGCCGATCGAAGATGAATCCTCCTGGCGCGGTTGTGTTGGAGAGCACAGGGCCTGGTCTCGCAGCCCAACGCCGAGAGGGTGGGTATGCTGCAACAAGGATGCGAGCTGCATGGCCCCTTTCACCTCAAGCACGAGCGGTTGGTCCCATGTTGCTTCTAGGTCTCGTGTACCTGCTTTGTGTGCTCCCCATTGTCAGGCCAGACGTCGAGATTAGCCTTCCATCGGTGCAAATCGAAGACTTTTATGTCACGCGCTCCTCATTAGAAAGTGAGCAAGATAGTATTCATGCATTTGAATTCTTCTTCAAATCCGACTGCCCCGTGGAAGCACCATGTGCTCCCGTCCTGGGCAGCGTGATCGAGCTTGAGTTCCCCCCTAATTACGCCACTGACACGTTCGGAACTCAGGTACTGCGCTCCGACGTTGTAGTTGAGGTTGGAGGAGCCATAATCAGTGCTGTACCGATTTTTTTCAGCGGGGATAATCAAGCCAAGCTCGCAGCGGTCGATGCTCAACTTGAGAGTTCGCCAGGAGAATCGGACGCGAATCCCAGAAGTACCTTTTGGGGTATCTCACGTCGAATCCGTCTCAAAATCACTTCGCTCCGTTCGGATGCTAGTGCATGGCCATATTATTCAATTAAGCTCAGACTAAAGAACCCTGGTCCTGCAACACTGACTCCTGCGCAAGCCGCCGTTCATACCGCAGCGGGTGCCGAGACGGGAAATCCCGGAACAACCAATGTCAACATTCGACTGAAGGATTTTCGGGCTCGAGTGTACTCGCCGGCTCAAGCCGCAGCGCTTGAGGCGCTTTTAACTTCCCCAAGCCTGTCTGAGTTGGATGTGGGAGACATTCTTGCACAAGAACATCCACAGCCAGTTCCTGTCCAAGGTATTGTCGACAGTTCTGAGAACGAAGGCTATGGTGGGACGCTTATCGAGCCTACCCTGCCATATGAGGCTCCCATGGAGATCGCCCACGTGCAGTCTCTGTGGGGCATCTACGACGGCAGCATTTCATTTGCACTCACAGCTCCTGCGCGACCGCGTCTCCCATCATGGTCTCAGCTCTTTATTCGAACACCGGCGGGAGGAGATGATTTCTCGATCAGCAGCGTCAGGCTGCAGTGGGGCTCGCTGGAGAGCAGTGTCTCGTCCGTTGCGATGAAGCTCCAGGACACGATGGGATCAACGTTGTGGAAGCTGGAGTCAGCGTCTCCATCCCTGCAACGCTATCTGGAACTCCCAGTCAACGTGACCGTGGAATTAACAGGTGGACCTCTGTATAGTACGAATGATGTGGAACTGGGTGTCTTTACCCCAGGGGGTGCACCACTTCTCATGCGCAGGTTTGCACCTTTTGCTTGGAGACGCGCAGGAACCTTTTCAACTTATGAATGGAATTGCGGTGAATGTGTACTAGGTCAAACCAACACGTTCTCGTTTCAATTCCAGTATCCCGTGGTAAGTGATGATACAACGATTTTTATCATCACGTTTCATTCCGCCTTAGCCATTACCGCCTCGGTAGCGGCGCCTTCGTGTCACGTCACCTCAGGCAATTGGCAGTACGAGCCAGCACTGAGCGCGGGGAGTGAGCTCAAATTTTCAGCAACGAGCGCGCCCCACGACCAACTTAGCTTTGAATGCGATCTCCCCAATCAGGCCACTTACGCTTATCTGCTGTCACGCATGTCTGTCACAGCGAAGATGGTAGATCCAATCACCAATGCATTGATCATGCAAGGTGCTCCGTCAGATTCCCAATATTATCGACGATATTGCCACAAGAACCTGCAAGATGATCAGGTCACGCTGATTCAATACTATCCGAAAGTAGGAGTTACCCTCGCGTCCCCTGAGTTGCAGTTGTATGTGCCACATTCAGAATTAAGTAGCTTTCAACGAATGAGGCTTCAAGTCCCGAGTGAACCTGGTTTTAGCGGCTTTGCTCCAGGGAATACTCTTACATTTACCTTGTATTCATCGAAGTTTACTGCTCCAGTAGTGTCCTGTGCGTCTAATTATGATTGCACTTATAATATGGGGTCATTGAGACTAGACACGGGTTCAAGCCTTCGTATTGCGTTGCCGCCGGGTGGCAAGGGTGTTGCTAGTGCTGCGCTTCCAGGCAGACTGATGCTGTACGATTACTACAGTGTTATCGGTATTGACCTGCCTTTCTTAGACTATACATTCACGTGGCCGACAGCGCCTGCGAATTATCCAGAAATTACTGCTCAGTGGGGTCTTCCTAACGTGTATGCTGGAAGTCCTCAGAAAACACCCTTTGTATTCAGGCTCAGTGAGGACGACTATCTATTGTCGGGCACATACTGCAACGTGGTGCTGCCCACCCACACAAGCTTCCAGTATCTATGGGGCTCTTATCTTGAGGCACAGATCTACGAAGGCGACGTGAGTGACTCGGATGAGACTATCCTCAACAGCACACCATCTTCCATTCATTCGCTTCAATTTGCCCAGACTGGCTCGACACTCAACGTTACACTTCCGACAATAACTAAAATTCCACCAAGCCGACGCGTGATTGTCAAGCTAGAGCTACCAATCTACAATTCTACTGCACAACTAAGTGTTCCACACTTCTCGACGCTTGGAAGCCAGGGTGATTTCTCATGCAATCATTACCAATTGCTCCAGATCTCAGAAGCCTTAGTATCTAACGGTAAGTATGCGATAGTGAACAATCCTAAGCTCGAGATCCAGGTCCATAGCGAATCAGACATCGGTTCAACGTTAACGACAATGTGGTTCACGTTGAGTTTCCCGTACGAAAGCTCGAACGATGCGACCATTCAATTGCGCAATCTCCAAACCCATGTGGCACATTGGTCAGAAACTACCGTCACTCCAGTCTTCGAGGAAGAGGATCCTAATGCCTGGGTTGGAGCTCAGTTCACATTCAAGACTGATACCAAGATCATTGAGATCAAGCCAGGAGTGGATCATCCGATAACTCCAGGCACTGTGGTTAGATTTGGCATTGCGAACCTTATGACAGGTGAGGCTAACGTACCCCCGGTTGAGGCGTTTTACGATTACATTCGTTCCGCCATGACAGCGACTGTTCCTTTTACTATGCCCCGTACCGCAACGCTTCAACTTGAGGGTTCCTCTGTCCTTGTGACAACCGTTCCAGAAGGACAGGAGTATCCACTTCCTGTGCCTGGACAACCAGCGCGTGCCGAGCTTCTGTTGGTTGTTCCAGGTACAGTCACGAGTAACGGAGCTACAGGTCCTTGGACATTGTCCATCGCCTTTTTTGACGCCGATTTGATTCGCCGCGACCTCATCTCTGGCGAGCACATCGAGAACACTCTGGTTGTCAGTGAGATCAAGTACATCCATGCAGAGGACTCACAGGAGCCAATTCTCGTTGTTCCGACGCAGACGGTGCAACCGAATGCAACTGCCATTGAGGTTACATTGCCCGAAGAAATCGAATTCCCAAGTACATTCGCCATCACGGTTGATGGTCTAGTAATCCCATCAATTGCTCAACAGTGGTCAACGGTAACTGTTATGGTAACATTGCAAAGCTCTAACTCCGTTCTCCGTTCGGGAGAGATCCTGCTTACGCACGTACTGCCCGACCAAGTTGTTGCAAGACAGCGTGCTGCGGCGTTAGGCCCGTTCAACATTCGCGATACTTCGTCGAATGTAACGCGACGTGCAGCCTGGTACGCACCGCAACCTGTGACTTTTACGGGCGCCTCTAGGACTGTGACGCATTCGGGTGTGACCTTTACGACAGCCTTCCGATTTGCCATGCCGAACACGCAGGTGTACAACAGAGCCCTTGATCCAAATGGCTTATACCTGTACTTGACGCTGCCATTGGCTGTTCTGCGTGATCCGACATCGGATGACTGGGCACTGATCGCCAAGTACCCTCCTATCGCAACCCCATTCCCTCGAGTAGGAGACTTGACACAACTAGCCTCGTGGACCCAGCTCGTCTTGACTACTCCACCCAGTGGAAGGCTCGGTATCGTTGTTAAGGATCTGGACTCGGAAGAAGAGACGACCTCTCCCATGACGAGTATCCAAGCCGCCGACATCCAGTGTTATATCGTGCCTCGGGCTTCAATGTTGCTTGGATTCGAAGCTGTACCCATGTCGGTCTGTGCCGTAAAACTGCCACTTGAAGCCTTTACTCCCGAAATCGAAAGCGAAGCGGGAAGCCATATTTTCTCCAAGCAAGGTCTGTTGCGGCACCAAGTCGCCTCTCCGGACGCGATAGATGAGTCATTATACGAAGTTAGCCTTTTAGTGGAGCTGGAGAATATTCCTCAACGGCCTCTACCAGGTGGAGATGCAAGTGACGTATTGATTCCTCCACCATTTACTCCATGGCGTGTCCAGGCCCAAGTCTCTGGCATTGGGCCTCAACAACAGGGCTATCCCATTAGAGGCGTTGAATTAGAACTGCCTATTAGTGAAAGCAGTGAGCCAGCTGCAGTATACGATGTGCCGACTGATGTCCCTGAGGGTGATACTCAAGAAGAACGAGAATATGCCCTGCAGTCAAGTGTTCTTAGCAAAGTGTATGCATCTCCATTGGATTATCCATTGAACTTGCCTGCGGCGCCAATCAGCGGCGGAACCAATTCCGTATTAGTGACAACATCTTCAAGAATCAGCTTATCAACTTTCACTCTCACAGTCACAGTCAAGCTCCCACCTGCAGTCTTACCGCTTGCAGGTGGCGAACGAATTCGCATTCGATTGCCAACATGGCACGCATTGCAGCTAAGTAAGCAATCGAAAAATCCAGTTCCTGCGGAGCTCCTCTCGTTACAAGTGGATAACTTGAGTGATGATCCAGAGATCGCCGCACTACAGATGAACTGGCAGCGTGGCGATCGACCAGCAACCATTCAGGCACTGGTAAACGGTGTTCCCATTGCAACTGAGTTTGCTAGATCCGAGAGCCAAACGACCCCCGGACCCATGATGACTCAGCCCACGGTTGCCAAGGTCTCTCGCAGTGGTGAAACATATCCGTTGGGGGCAAATGGTCTTCCAGTTGAAACCGTAGATCTCGGCGACACTCTTCCAGACACATTCACTGTGCTCTTCCCTGTCAGAGTTCCTCGTACCGCGCTTGAGAATGCATTGGAGTTGCGTGTCGTAATCACCCATCTAATGCATCCATTCGTTGAGCTAACTCAGTTAGCGGAACTGTCTGCCGAAGCGAGTCAAATTGTTGTGAGTCTGCTCCCACCTGCGCGCTTCATTTCCAGAGCCCTCGCATTGGGAATGAGTTTGCCTGTGCCATATGGCGATGAGATTTATCCTAACGCGGTCTCTGCCACGTTCCCGCCTGTCTCGTTGGTCGCCAACGATGTTGACTTCCAATTAACCCCCATCCCTGTTCTGCAATCTTATGCGCAAGTAGGTGGAAGTGTGTGGACCCGTTTGAGTGGCTCGAGCGCATACACTGCGAATGACTATGAAATTTCCCTTGGTATTCCCCACGGACTTCTTCAAGCTACAAGGGATGGTCTTTTCGATGCATTCGCAGCACAGCACTCATCAACGTATCTTCGTCTGCCATATGTCTTCATCATTGAATTTACGAGACCAAACTTCCTACATTCTTTCGAGGCGATTTCCTTGATGATTCCACACTCGAGCAACATCAATAGTGAGTTCTCGACGTATGATGTAACTCCAAAGGAGGTTTCTTCCATAATTTCCAGAGATTCAACGGGTACCACCCCCCTCTCAAGCACATTGAGACTACGTGTACCAGTGCGCCTCGAGCTGGCTGAGCATCTGTATAGTCTGTCGAGCGAAACCATCCCCGTCCGTGTGAAGGTGGTTTTCCACCGAGTTCGACTCAGCGCAGCACCTACCTTGGGCTCAACTCAAGCCGACATTACTATGCATCCAACAATTCTGTCACCCGTTGTGCTTTCTACCGAGACCCAAATGGATGCAGAACAGCCCTACGGAATTGATGTTTTCCGTGCAGAGTCGCTGGCCGTGGTTGCGACTTACCAATATTTGGCTTCCCCGATCGCACTAGCAACCTTTTCGAGTCTGCCCTCAATGCCTCCTTCACTCCAAATGTTCGCAAGTGGTTCGTCTTTTAGAGCAATCCCATCAAGAGCAGATGGGCTCACTCGGGATGAGATTTTGACTCAGAACCCAACTGCCCAAGACGCCGATCTGCCCTCAACCGAACTCTTGGAAGGACAACCAATTACAATTCAAGTAGAATTCATTTGGCCATCCAGCCTGCAAGACATGTTTGATGCCTACTCAGACGTTATCTCCATCGAACTCCCGCTTGGTTGGATTCCTGAGACGGAGACTTTTGACCCCCCTCTGTATGCGCGTTTTGCAGTTGTAGGACAGTCCGTTGAGGAGGTATTCCCAGAACTTGCACCTTCAAATCCAACTCCTCCTGTACTCGATATTCTTAGCATTACACATGATGATCTATCGACCAAACTTTTGGTACGCGTCAAGTATCCACTTCCACTGGACGCTCCTGCTGCACCAATTGTTGCGCTGCCATTGGATGCGATCGGATCAACGAGTGACACATTCAGGTTCATACGCGGACCAACTGGGTTTGCGAGACTGTCGGCAGGCGACCGACTGCGGCTCCGAATTGGCCCCTTCGTGTATCCCGACAACGCGGCTCCACGATCACCTGTTCGAGCAGTAATTCAGACTCATGATAACAAGTCCGGTACCGGACAGATTCCCTCGGGCCAGTCTGCAGCGCCTTTCCAAAAGGCACTTCTGAGCTCGAGTACGCATCTTGAGCCGGGTACTGCAGGAGAAGCGCCAAGGCCCATCTCCCTTAACTACGCAGACGCAGTGACACCGACCCATGCCTACCTTGCTCTCGGAAGTGCTCAAGCGTTGAGTACAACGACTGCCGACTTTGTCATGCGCTCGCCACCGGTGTACGCAAGTCTGGGCGTGTTTTCAGACTTCCTCTTCTCTGCCCAGATTTCGATCCCAATCGCATCGACTGCGGAGGTAGCTGTCCAGCTTACCACTCCACAAATTGACGAATACCTTAGCATGAGCGCAACCACTACTGGGGTCTCAAGTACCACCGACGATGATATTATCGCTTTGGGCGGCGCCCCGGCCTACCAATGGTCGGGTTGGGGTGAGATCTTCAGCGCAACTGTTGAGGAGTCTCCGATCAGCATCGCAGAAGAAGACTACTCCGAGAGTATTGGTGCCATCACAGCAAGAACGCCACTCAATCTGCAACGTATTGCTATCAACTGGCCTTCGGGCTTGGTCGCACGATTTAATGCGCTTGCCACGCAGTCACTGCAGAATCCCAACCGCCCCCAGCTCGTGATTCTGGTGCGCTTCAAGACGTTTGTGCTCCCAGGTGCACAGTTCTCGACACCCAATGGTGTTGCTGCTTCGCCACTTATCTCAGTCTCGTCTTTGTATATCTCAGGGTCCATTCGATATGCGGATCGTGTGGCACTCACCAAGACCGGTGCAGCCGCCGTCGGATTAGTACCACTACGAGTGGCTGCTTTCAAAACCACCCCTACCATTGCGTTGCAACCTGCGTTCCAAGACTCGGTCGCCCTGCCTTATTCAGGCTCCCTTGCAAACGCAACAGTTACTGTTCCGTTGCCCTCTGCGCTAGACGTACCAGCAAACACGTATATCTTGCACTTCTCATTACCTTTAGCGGTTACCTTCGGCGTTAATACGTTTGAAGAATGGCGGGCTCAACATAGCTTCGGAACGAGTGACATATACAGACTGGATGTGCGAATCAAACCTGATGCGAGCACGGAAGAGTTGTTGCTGCTTCCTTTCACGTTCACTCCGGCGTCAGGACTTACGAGAAGTTCATTTGCAATTCCACTTACGACGAGCATCCCGGCGGGCTCTGTCCTCACCATAGTCCTGCCATTCCTGCACCTGCCAACATATCAAGATCTGAATGCAGATCCTTTGGTCAGGGTGTCGATTCGATCCGAATCGGTAAGCGGTCTCTCTTCCTCCATTCTTGCGTTCTCTACAAGCACACAGAGTATCGTAGCCGAAAACGTCCCATGGCCTGATGCCATCGGGTATCGTCTCCCATACGCCCGAATTTCGCCAATAACCCAGCCCTTGTTGGGTTCATCAGTTTCGCTCGTCTTGACGCTGGAGTCTCTTAATGAGCCTTTCCCTGCATGCACCTCGTTTACTGTTAGATTCCCAAGTGGATATGATCTCTCCGGTATAGATCCGCTCCTTGAGGTGGTCACTGCAACTTCAGGTTTCCATCCTCAGTTAGCTTCAAATGAAACGAGCATTATGAATCCTGATGAGAATCCAACCTTCGCCACTGTCCCGTTGTCCGTCGCACAGGGCGGTACTTCAAATGGATTGAGACAATTCATGTTTGCTTTGGGTGGTCCGCAAGCTCGAGCTGGACGAGTTGCATTCAGACTTTCTGGAATTCGCATTGGTTCCACTGCACCAAAGTTGACGCAACAGGGCGTTCAGCTCTCCGCCCTAGATCCGAACGGAAATGCCTTCATCGGAACCTCGACGGTCAGTGAATACTACTCCCTTGCAGCAGGACTTCGTGAAACTTTGGATTCTCTTGATGCACTCCAGGCAGACCAACCTAGTGCATTAAGCACAGTCCTTCAAGCTGCAACCCAGGAACTAATCCCCAGTTCCGCTCTCAACTCGTTGACCGTGAACTTTGCCACACTTGCTCCGTTGGCCACCACTGATTGTGATATTCGTTTCTCACTGCCCTTAACCGGTTGGCCCGCTGAACGAGGTTCTACCATTCATATCCATTTCCCTGAGTCCTTTAAGCTGGCACTGCCAAGCCAGGAGGACATTGATGAGGGCGCACCTGACATTCTAACCACTCCATCGTTGATCAAGGTGCGCTTCTTCCTCACAGCTCCACCGGACTACAAGGGTAGCTGGAATGTCGATCCAGTAACTCTGGAACCCGAAGTCGATCAAGTAACAAATGCTTACCTGAGTGTTTCGGCCGCTGCCTTTGCCTATTCTGACGACACCACTGACCCAGTCATTCTTGACCTTGCGAATAAGCCCAATAGTGCCGCTGCTATATTCTTTGAAGGCAGCTTAATGGAGCGTCAGTCACCGAAGATTACGCTTTCTATCACGCTTCCTGAAATGGGTACCGACGCTGACCAACTCGCAGATGTTGCATCCATCTTACGCGGAGTCTCAATCCTCATTCCTGGACTGAAACTCGGTCCGGACGGAAGCGAGCTCAATCCACAGGGAGGCCTTTATGTCACTATCTCTAATCCCTATCGCTCCAACCGTAGCGGACTGCCAGATTCCTATATGATATCCCAGACCCCAGCTCCGCTTTCTGTTGTAGCCAGTACCTCTGTCTTCACAGGTACTCACATAGTCGGTCCACCAAAGTGTGAAGTCGAATCGAACGTCGCCTTCTGGACGAACTACACGGGTCTCACTGTAAGTTTCGATCACCCCATTGCGCTCAATTCAGTGGTGTCTGAACCAGACGTTTTCGCCACTGTGGAGGCCAGTCTGGCTGCATTGCAATCAACTGTAAGTGATCTGACCATAGTCCACTCAGCCCACTTCCAGTGTGGTCATGTCGTTTCACGTCCGACTCTGCGAAGACTCGGTCGCAACCCCAAATGTGCGATTCGAGGTGACCGTCTCGCCCTTTGGATTTGGTTGGGTAATGACGCGACGATCCTTCCGGAAGACCTTGAAATCAATCCCGAGGTGTCAGGTGGATTGGATGTTTTGGGAAGGTACAAGCGGTTCACGTTTCGCTCGGGTGGTATTATGAGGCGCGAGGTTATTGACAACGATGTTACTTACAAACCCTTGGTCTCGAATGTAAGATGCTCATTAACTCGCGAGGTTGCGCGTCCCCCAGACACCCCATCGCCTCTTCCCTCGTCAATCCTTCCGCCCATATCCATTAGTGTTGCTCCCATGTATAACAGTTTCCCATCGTGCCAGCCAATGCGTTCGAACAACGCACAAGTCACAAATGGAGCCTCAAGGTTGTTGACCTATTCTTTCGTGCTCAACTGGGCACCTGAGGAACTCGTGAGTGCATTGGAGGCATACTTCACAAGGCTAAACCTTGAGCTTGCGCGAAGAGTCAAAGAAAGGCGTGCGATCGTCCGCCAGTTCATGCACACCCTAACTGACCTTCAGGATTCGTCTACACTCCAAGCTCTGCTTGATGCCCACGGGAGAGCCTTCACCCCAGAACAGGCATCAATTGATGTTGGGCTGACAGCGGCTGCTATTGATGGTGCATCCCGAGGTTCGGTTTCATTGCCCCCTTCCTTAACGCCAGCGCAGGCAAGCGATTATGATGTAGATGTAGATATCACTGTCCACACATGGTTCGGAAGCTCCTTTACGCGCACTTTGACGCTCACGAGAAGCGCAGGAGCACCACCACGCATTCTTGCTAATGCCCTCACTGACTCCGTTATATTCGTGCGTCGGTCAAGTCCTGCGATCATTGCCTTCCGAACTGAACGTGGAGCCTGCTCCAACGTATCCAATTCTAATTCTGGCCTGACTCACTTTTGGACTATGACTCCACTACCAGACGTGAACACCTGGCCCAAAGCCATCGCGGCATTGGAAGAAGCTCAAGGTCGTAAAGAAATTCGTTTCCCTGCACACTCGCTTCCGATCAACCAGCCGTACACAATCAAACTTCTAGTTACGGACAATTCAACCGGGCTCATTTCTGAGGCTATCACGACCCTCGAAGTGCAATCCAGCCCGCTAACGTCAATCATTGCTGGTGGCTCCCGCCGACTCGTTTCCTTGCCTGCCGCGGCTCTCCTAAGTAACCCAAGTGCATCGGCCCTGCGCCTTGATGGTACTCCCTCAGGAGATCCAGATGTAGACCCGACCATTTCCGACTACAAGCTTCGGTATAGTACACGTAGTACCTCGCCTCCGACTCTTACGGAAACTGCGCGGCAAGTTATGGAGCATTTGCACTTCCAGTGGAGATGTTACGTGGGCACCTCAACAAATCCTAACCCTAATGCAGTGGATACGGATGAGGTTGTGACCTTGAATGATCCGCTCGAACCATGCCCAATCGCGGCTTTAGCTGACCAGAACGGTGTCGAAGTACACCTAGAAGGAACTGGTTGGACTTTTAGCTCGTTATCCTTGCCTCGCGGTGCGATGGAGCTGCCAAGTAACTCCACCACTCGGTGGATTTTTTCCTTGGTCGTGACTGATACCACCTCCGTTGGACGCGAGGCGATCTCGTCTCAAGTTGTTGTTGCGTTTACAGAGATGGAGGTACCTGAGGTAAGTGTAGAAATGATTTCTCCCACCGGTGCGGTAATCAATCCAAACGCCATGCCTCTTCACTTATCGCTGAATCTCGCAGCAAAAGTGACTTGGCAAGGTGAGGCACTGCAGCTTGGTGCCAGAAGTCGCGAATCTGAGAAGTCTGAGATCGATCCGGACACCGGAGTGGAGACAATCACAAAAACTGTGCATCAGTTCTCGTACCAATGGAGTGTTATGGAAAATGCTCTTCCTCTGTTCTCGGTTGATGACCCCACGCTTCGAATTCGAAGAACTGATCTCACAGCACCGTTCTTGGTTCTAGAACCTAGAGCGCTTCAGCCTGGAGCGACTTATAAATTCGCGGTCGCTGTCACTGTCACTACAACAACTACCACGGAAGTTATCGAGCCAGAATTGCCGCCAGTTGAAACTCAATCATCATCAAGTCCTATTTCATTCGTAGCTCTCGGACGTTTTGTTAGTCCTCTCCTGTCCGAGCTGGGATTCTCAAATGAGGATCAATCGTCGTTAGATCAAACTCGATCGCCGTTGCCGGCTGCTGAGCGAGCAAGAACTGTGACCGTGAGCAGGTCAACCATCCAGACAAACAGCGCCAGATTAATCGTTCGTCCTGGAAAAGTCACTCGAGGGGAGACTGGTTCCATGGAGACACTCGACGATATAGATGAGACCGCCGAAGGCGAGGCAGGAGCAAGTTTCAAGATTGAGACCCATAATCCTCCTGCTGATGGTGAATGCTCAGTCGAGCCTGCGGATCTACAAACAGAGATGGTGTCGAACCCAGTTTATCAGGAGGCGCTGGCCGCTGTAAACAACAATCCTGAACTTGTCGACCCGAAGATTCCGATGGCTTTTTACCCATTCGGAACACAGTTTGTGTTCGCCTGCAACAGTTGGGTGGGCTCAATCTCGCCTGATGGTGTTTCCCCGGACCCACTTGTGTATCGGTTCGCAATTCGGATTCCGGAGTCATCCTCACAAAGCCATAATAGCTCCGTTAATTATAACGATGCCGCAGCCTTACCTCCCGGTTATGTTGCACTCGGTTCGGATTTCCAAGTGGCAAACTCAATGGTAGCGCGACTTGCGGGTAGTTACAATGCGCCCGTAGAAGTTATAGCACAGATCCGTGACCAGGTTGGTGGTGTCACCACAGTTGAGCTCACCATCCCAGTAGCGCCCTTCAATGCGAACGTTTCAGGGGGTTTAGATGGAGAAATGGCGCAATCGCTTTTGTCAGAACTGGGCAGTGCGGCAGCGACAGGTGACGCTTCGACTGTTGTGGCAACCGCGGCCATGTTAAATCAGATCATTGTCAGTACGAAGCCGGAGCTTGACCCTGAACAGGTTGTTGCCAACGGGCCAGATCCAACAATTGTTGGCGCGTGCGCCACCGCAATTCAGGCCTTGGCAGAGCTAATCTCAAACCTGCCCGCATCCCCAGCAACATCAGATATGATCTTTACAGTTGCATCGTATTTCGCGTCGGATCCACTGTACCTTTCGCCTTCGGCGCAGTTGCAAACCACTTCTTTGTTAGTGGCCGGTATGAGTATGTATCTCGAAACGGACGCAACAATGACTCCAGAGGCGGCAAATCAGCTCCTGACATCGCTATCTGGTGTCCTGACTGCAAGTGCTCTCACATCCTTCCTTGGTAATGACTCATCAGCTGAGAAGCAACAAATTGGCGCCGCTCTGTCAGCTGTCTTGGATCAAATGCCAAGTGTTTTGCTTCGTGGTGCTGTTCCGGACGTAGATCCGATCCTCATCGAGACCGACTCTATTAAAATTGTTGCACAACGAAGGTCGCTAGCCGCGCTCGATGCTAACTCTGGTACTGGAGTACACAACTCGATCTCCATTGGAAGCAAGTGGGCTGAACTACATCCAACGGTTGCAGTCCTTCAGGACTCCGTGATTTCCAATTACACTTTGGGTCACGTCGCAGAGCCCCAGCTTTCGAATATCGAACTGCGATATCCAACCTCCGTGCTCGATCAGCATCGTCACAATTTCACAGCTGACACAGCAATTGACATCGTTGCATCGATTATTAACAACAATATCTATGCCTTCAGAGACAACTACACCGAAGAGATCAGCTCTTCGCAGCTGCTGTCTTTGTCGATGCATCCCGCCTCAATTTCAGATGGAGACACAGGTCCACCCTTGGCCATTGCGAATGTGACCGAGCCATTCGTCTTTGTCATTCCCCACTCTGACTCCTCATCCAAGGAGTACATGGATGCAGCAAGTTATGCAGCTCAGTTGGCAAATCAATCCCCCGACCCGAATGCTCCCAGGGGACGCTATGGTTCTCAAGTCCAGCACGTGTGCCGATACTGGCATGAGCAGCACCTAGATTGGGCAACGGATGGCTGCACTGTCGATATGGCTCTCTCGACGACTCGTTACTCCGTATGCAGATGCAACCACTTGACAATATTCAATGTGGCCATGTCGTTTGCACCACGCTTCATCCCACATATCAATACTTTTGGTTGGGAGGATATCAAAAATGTCACATGGGACAATATCCAAAAATATCCTGTGCCATTCATCTCAGTGATGATTGTGTTAGGCCTTACCACAATCCTGTTCCCGCTCGCATACCTGCGAGACGAGCAGTTGGAGCGGCAGCTCATTTACGAGACCTTGGATACCCTCAAACTGATGCACAAGGAAGGTCTTTCGTACCCGCCCCGACAAGAGGCGAGGGAGAAGGAAGCTCGCGACACAATCATGAAGGACAACAAAGCAAAATTCTGGTTCGTAGTTCATCATGGGTTGCGTCAGCACCTATGGTCTTCTATTTACTTCCGCGCTACCACGAGCGCCTTCCAAAGTCGCGAACGCTTGCTCATCATTTCGGGACTCATCCTAGTTTCGTTGACTCTTTCTGCTGTGTTCCTTGGCAACCAAACTGCAACTCAGATGATTACGGTTTCAATCTTGACGGCAATCGGTAGCGCCTTTGTAACCAGTCTCGTAGCCTCGTTATTCGTCGGTGAGACACCCGCACTGACCTGGCTGCTTGGCTTCTTCATGCGCCAGTATGCAATGTATCGCCTTCTTGAGATCAAGCACGTCTCAAATCAGTACCAGGCCGCAGTTGAAGCCTATCAGGAATACTATCGCGTCCAAGCCGCTCGACGAAAAGGTGAACCCGAGATTCTACGTGGTTCAGAACCTGTTACACCCTATGCGCTCTCTGCTGTTCTTGCCGAGTCTATCAAACGAGGGACGACCCTTGACATCGATGTCAGTCTCGCTCCTACGATAGATGACGTCCTCCGTACCGGAACTCCCATGCATCCCATTCCCTCATCGAATGATAGTGGTAAATCAAGCCAGAACACAGTACTGAGTAAGGCTGGCAAAGTATTGGGTGAGAAGGTCGACAAGTCTACAGTCATGCGTCAAGCTCGTACACGCGACGAACTCAGAGCTGCTGCAGATATCGTTCGTGACAAGACCTCGCAATTTACTGCACCGCTAATGCTCCTGCAGCGTGACCCCATCCACAACGTCAATGACGCCGGAGAGGCCCAAATCGTTCCCATTGAAGAATTGGATCCCTCTGAAGTGGCCGCCCTGGGCGAATTTGCACGAATGACCCAAGCACAATTCGATGCTGAATGGACAGAACATTGGAAGAGCATCATCAAAGAGTCGGTAAAACGACCACTTTACGAAGAAATTGCCACATGCATTGGTCTGTGCTGCTTCAAGTTCCGTGCATTCATGCTGAGCACGCTGGTTGACAAGTATCAGGATGGTGTCAGCCTTGAACTCATCCTACGATGCATGTACTCATCTGCATTCTGGACAATGGTTGACAGGTTCCCGCCAGAAGCCGTAGCTAAGGCGTTCCTCAATCGTCCATGGCGTGATCGCTGGAACGCAAAGCGTATCGCAGCCTATACTCTGGCCATTCTTGTCATTCTTGGTGCGTCGTTCTTAATTCTGGTGTATGGTATGAAATTCGATATGGAAGGTAAGATTTCGTCCGAGCAATGGATCACAGGAGTTGTGTACACCAATCTCATCGATGTCTTCGGGACCAAACCGCTGAATCTGCTCGGTGAGTTGTTAGTCATCATCCTATTTTACTACTTCTGGTGCATGCCTTCGGTGGTTAGCTATGCAAACAAGGAGAAAGATCTCATGACGAATGTGTTGCGCACTCAGGTAAGTGTCTATGCGGAAGACCTAGCCAAGGATCCACTGATCTCGCCTCACGTATCCAAGCGTATTTCGCGTAGTATCCCACCCCAATACCGAAGTGCGTTCATTGAGAAGCTCAATAGCGCAGTTAACGATGAGTTCACTGAACGGCTGCGACAGTACCGCAAGGAGAAGCAAAAGGCACGCTTGAACCTTATTCTGGCAGGCCGCACCGACCAGCTTGGTCAACAACGTAGTCTTATCGAAGAACGAATCTTCAATGAGGCAAAATCTCAAGATAAGCCTGTGTTCTATATTGCAAAGCGCCTGAGAACCGACGAAGCTCTCGATGTCGCAGCCGAAGACGCCACACTTGATGACATTGACACTGACATCGAAGAAGAACAAAAAATTACCACGTTCGATCTTCGACGTACCTCCGACAAACTCCAAATTCGTGTGCGACGGTTCTTCAAGCGTGTGAATGAACTCACTCGCAAGTATCGCCACAGAAAGCCCCTTAATGTAGGACGTGAGGCGGAGGAAGAATCAGGTAAAGATCCGAAGCGTCTGGAACACAGCACATCCAAGTCAGATCAGAAGCGCGGTCAATCGCGCCGCCAGATCTCGGCCTTTGAAGATGATGATCCTGATAGTGCGATGAAGGAGCTTGTTGCTTCTAGTTCAAAGACCAAGCCTGCCAAGCCTGGTCTTTCCAAGGTCTTGGGACTCGACGCGATCGTTGAAGCCGAAGATGCTATTTCCACGCGACCAGCGATTGAATTGCAGGCGCTTTCCACAACGAAGAAGGCGAGGGGAATCAAGGGCCTTGATCTGGGTCCAGAACCACAAACAAAGCAGAAATCAACCGAGAATGAAAAGAGCCTGAAGTACGACGTCCCGGATGAGGAGGATGAGGAGGAACTTGGAACGGCTGAGACTAGCAAACAGCGTAGGACTTACGATCCTGTGCTCAAGACGTATCAGCCGACATACGAGCAGAGCAAGTTAGCACAGCGCAATCGCGCGGCTGCCGAGAATCTATATGACAAACTGGGTATGAAGTACGATTTCGACAATGTGCTCGTCGATAAAGTTCCCGAAATTGATGAGTCAGAACTGTCCATTTCCAACTTCGACTTTACGCAACACCTCCACAAGTCAAAGTCAGCCAGACAATTGGACGCAGTTGAAGTAGCTCAACCCGAGAGCGAAACATCATCACAGCAACCTAAATCAGCTAAGATCAACCGTCGTGGAAGTATCACGGGTGTAATGCTCGATGCAATCCTGTCAGGTGGCGACTGGGATCCTACTGCTGAAGATCAGGATGAAGAGCAAGAAGTACCCGAAGCACATCATGAGTTCACTCGGCACCTAGGCTTCCTACGCCGCGACTCTGCAGAGCCGTCAAGCGAGCAGCAGCAAGCGGCACAACAATCGGCGAGTAGTCAACACGTTAGGTATGACGAGAATGACGATGATGACGAGGATCTTGAATTTAACTGGCGTTCTAGACAGCAGGACGCGGATCTTCGTCGTCGAAAACTGCCCCCTGGCCACCAGCAACTCGAAGGCATTCAAGAGCGGCTCAGCGAGTTTGCTGGTGTGCACACGGAGGGTGTAAGCCTTGGATTGGAGGAGGAGGCCCAACACCAGAGACCTAAATTGCCACGTCGGCCTTCTCCCAGCGCTGAGTCAAAGGCTGCTCAGGACCAGGATCGCAACTCTGTTGACTCGATGCAGCATGTCAGTCCCAGAAAGCAAAGATCTGGTGAGCTGCAAGAGCCAGATACGGATCAAGATTCGGTATCAGTATCAGTGTCGGTATCGGCACCTCGTCGAGTCGGGATTCCCACAACGCAACAATTTAGGAACCTGCTAACTCCAACAGGAGTTACGTCTTTGGCGCAAATTCAAGCAAGCACAGCTTCGCCACTGACTCCGGGTTCGGGAACGAAGGTTGTGATGAAGTTCGGTCCAGCCGGTCCACTCATGGTAGCTGTCCCAGATACTCGTCAACCCAATCCATCCCGTCCCAATACTACCAACAGCACACCCACCGGTGGAAGCAAAGCAGCTGTTCGCGTCCATCCACCCATATCAAAGAAGTAGAATTGAGACCATACCCAAATTGGCTTCTTATCGCATCTTCTTATCTTAGCCCCCGTAGTTTCATCTCCCGAAAGGCTTCATCGCTTATTGCATGCACGCGCAAAGCTTTCCTTTGCTTTCATCAGCTTTTAAACCAATGTTCCGTTGCAATGCAACAGTGCGGTTTGTTCAGAGTCGTGCTATGCACCTTGAAGACTCTATCAAATGTCGTTATAAGCCAAATGTAGCTACATATTAGACCAGTTCGCATGTTATCTCCTGTGCCTAGCAACCGCCGAAATGTGTCTTTATACCACTTCTTCATATTCTGTGAACCGCCCTCAAAGACAAACCCTTTCTGAGCTTCAAGCTAAGTAGTGTTCGCAGTTTGGTCCGACTTCTCTTAGGTTTTGTTTTTTAGTGCGGAGCCTGTGTTTTTAGTTCTTAAACATTGCTTTTATCCACCAACCACGCTATTTTGCTTCTATGTTAGCACTCTTGTAGCCTTGCACGAGTTTGCACCAGCTGCCTTCCGATCTGATCGACCTTTGTCGTTGTCAGTCGAGAATCTCAGCGTACATCCTCACAATGGCCATACTTTAACTCTTATTTACCTTTTCCAAACATCAGCGGCTCGCCTTCATGGCGAGTACGTGGCTACCCCTAGCTTTCCTTGTTTATTCTGATTCCAGGTCAGAACTCGGTCTGCTTTAAGCAACTAAGGTTGAAACTTTTCCTGGAGCCGTCTTCCCATCTTCATTAGTCCACCCACTCTGTTTTTGTCATGTTTCATCAATACACGCCATTTCTAATACTCCCGATGTAGTACATCTAACGAGGGATTGTTACTCTATGTGCTGTTGTGTTGCTCCTTCAGGGTGTAACGGTTTCGCCGGATATGGCCACATTGCATCAAGCCGCACCCTCTCGCCATTGCTAACATGTTGTCGGAGGCTTGTGCGCATGCAATCAATCGAATTCCCGAGATGGTTTGAAATGGCAACATGATCGTTCTGTTTTGTCTCAATATTGTGATGAATTGACGCGTTTCTACGTTTTGATCACAATCGGTGGTACGATCTCACACGTGGCGGTGCTCAAGCGCCGGAAAATGTCGATGCAACAAACAACAACTTAAGCGTAATGCGCACCCCAGAGGACAACATGCAAGAGGCTGCTCATGTAATATAGCTTGCGAAGCGATGTGAGGTTCAGTATTTAATTACGTAGATAGGTACCCAGGCGTGAGCTCTATGGGATGTGTGATGATAATATGTGCTTGGCTAGAACGTGACATATCCGTTCCGAAACATCGCACACATCGAAGTGTCCCATCCAGCTGAGCGGAGTGCACCCATTCATACGTGCCTTGTGATGGGGGCCGTAATAGACACACATAAATAGCTCACACGTTGTTATAGCGCAAACCCATGCACAATACCCGCCATGCGTCGAGATAACCGCTGAATTCGCTTGACCCTCTTCTTGGCGCGCACCGATCTTGCACCCGGAAGAAACGCCGACTTTCCGCCCCACAGACGAAGTGCCCGCAAGTGCCACCATTAGCATCAAACCGAACTATGCAGCATCTATCGAGTGACCCGCGTGACATCTCCGTGCACAGGCCGCAGCATGGTCAAAATCGCCGCACAAGGGTTTTTACGAGGATCATGGTCAGTCGGGGTTGTATTTTTTGGTGATTCTCTGGCTAGGAAAGCAAGATATC